>Ga0183011_10002_pt1 | contig 413498 bp, 363 predicted proteins | sample NAcewD2O_March_FD_122322 | JGI IMG/M metagenome (GOLD analysis project Ga0183011, IMG submission 122322) | Mouse cecal microbial communities from Vienna, Austria - N-Acetylneuraminic amended D2O_March | ecosystem: Host-associated > Mammals > Digestive system > Large intestine > Cecum | place... | reverse complement strand
GACCAACGAGTTTATGGCAGACAACGACTGGAAATCCCGACTGGGCATGGTCTACTCGACCGACCCCGACTACGCATACACTACGCAGGAAGAACCCGAAGCCGAGTTGCTTCCGCCCGCGCAACAACAACTGCGCGTCTGGCTCGACCGCAAGCAACGAGCCGGCAAGGTCGTGACGCTCGTCCGCGGATTCGTGGGACCCGACGACGCCTTGCAGGAACTGGCACGACTGCTCAAAACCAAATGCGGCGTGGGAGGTGCAGCCAAAGAAGGCGAAATCCTTATTCAGGGCGACCACCGCGACCGCGTAGTCGACATCCTCGCGAAAAACGGCTACGGCTGCAAAAAGGCGGGCGCATAGATGGGACGCTGGAAACAATGGCTGTCGGGAATGCTCCTGCTTCTCGGCGCACAGCAGACCGCGACGGCCCAATACTATTCGTGGGGCTCCGACGCCCCGATGAAGTGGTCGACGATCGCGACGCCTGACATCCGGATGATCTTCCCCGATTCGGCCGAACGGGCGGCCCGCCGGTCGCTGTTTTATGCCGGACGCATCCGCGACGACATCGGCTACGGATTCGCCCGCGGCCCGATGCGGATTCCGTTCGTGCTGCACGCCGAAAACTTTGAATCGAACGGTGTGGTGATGTATCTCCCGAAGCGCGTCGAATTGCTCACCATCCCCGACGGGGAGAGCTATTCGATGCCGTGGCTCAAACAACTGACCGCCCATGAATACCGCCATGTCGTGCAGTTCAACAACCTCAACCGGGGCGTCTTCCGCGTACTGCGCTACCTCGCGGGCCAGCAAAGCCTCACGGTCGGGCTGCTCTGTATGCCCGCATGGGCGATGGAGGGCGACGCGGTGATGGCCGAGACGGAGATGTCGTCGTTCGGACGGGCGCTGCAACCCTCGTTCACGCTCGGCTATCGGGCGATGGGGCGCGTGGGCACCGACCGCACAGGCACCCGCTACCGCCGCAACCCGGACAAATGGTTCTGCGGCTCCTATCGCGAACACATCCCCGACCACTACCGGCTGGGCTATCAGATAAACGCCTATGCCGAAACGCGCTACGGCGAAAATGTCTGGAACAAGGTCACCCGCTACGGCGCCCACAATCCCTATCTGCTTGCGACGACACACGCGGGACTGAAAAAGTACTACGGCACAACGGTCAACCGGCTGTTCCGTGAGACATTCGACGCCTTGCAACGGCACTGGGATTCGCTGCCCGCGCAACCGAACAGCGCCCGTCCGCTCCGCGAACTGCCCACCGGAAACTACACGACCTACCGATGGCCGCTGGCGCTGAACGACACCGTGCTGCTGGCCGTGAAAGAAGACTACGACCGCACGTCACGGTTCGTGCTCGTCGACCGCCGCACGGGCTCGGAACAAGTCATCGCCCGCACGGGCATCCTCTCGTCGCGGCCCGTCATCTGCGGGCGGCGGGTGTGGTGGAGCGAATACCGCAGCTCGCTGCTCTTCGAAGAACGGGTCGATTCGCGGCTCTGCTACATGGATCTGTCGGACAACGATGCAGGCAAAGCCGGACGCCCCCGCACGCTCCGCAGCATCCGCAATGCGCTCTACCCAACGGCCATAAGTCAAACGGGCGTGGCGTGGGTGGAATACACTGTCGCGACAGGCTATTCGGTCATATGGACCGAAATCGAAAACGGCACACCGACGAACCACCGGACAAAGATACCCGTTCCCGTCGACAAGGAGCTACACGGACTGGCATGGGACGATGCAACTGCCGCACTCTATACGCTCGTAACCAACGACAGCGGCATGTGGCTCGGACAAATCAACGCCGACGGCACACTGCAACCGCTGACCGAGGGCGCCTATATCACGTTGAGCGACCTGCGCGCCGGCGGCGGGAAACTCTATTTCGGGTCGATCGCCTCGGGACGCGACGAGGTGCATGCCTATGACCTCCGGAACGGTCGGCAATTCCAACTGACAACCTCGACCTACGGTGCATTCGACGGCACACCGGCCTCCGGTGGCGACAGTCTGCTGCTGACAACCTACGACCGCCGCGGCTACACGTTGGCGACGCAATCGACCGCCGCGGCAACGCCCGTCGCGCCGGAACGACTGCCTGCGAACGTGGTCAATCCGCCCCGCAAGCGCTGGCCGGTCATCAATTTGGACACGGTGCGGTTCACCCCGTCGGATTCGACCGCCCAAGCAGCCCGCTACCCGGCCCGCCGCTATCGGAAAGCACTCCACGCGCTGAACGTCCACAGTTGGCTGCCAGTGGCATTCGACCCGTTTGAAGCAGTCGATGAACACAACGTCGACGTCAATTTCGGCGCGACGCTGTTGTCGCAAAACCTGCTCTCGAATACTGAAGCCTTCGCTTTCTACGGCTGGAACCGCGACGAGGGTTCGCTCGTCAAGGCAGGCCTGCGCTACGACGGCTGGGGCGTGCGGCTCGGATTCAGCGCTTCGTATGGTGGCAACCGAATCGTGTACGGGCTGGGGGCCCACGCTCCCGAAACGGCGAAATACCATTCGTTCGACGTGTCAGCCTCGCTGCCGCTGCTCTTCCAGCGCGGCTATCACACGCGTCGGCTGACCCTCTCAGCCAACTGGAACTACTCCAACGGCAAGGTGGCTGACCTCGGCGCCATCCGATGGGACGAAAACGGCGGAATCGCAAACATCGACGCCATCGGTTACCGCGACGGACTGCACAAACTTTCGTTCAGCGTGAGCTATTACGAGCAGGTGCGCATGGCCTATCGCGATTTTCTGCCGCGTTTCGGCTGGCAGCTACTGGCGAATTGCAGTTTCAATCCCACCAACGATGATTTCAGCAAGTTGCTGGCCGCCTACGGACAAATCTATCTGCCGGGGTTTGCACCGCACCACTCACTGAAAATAGCGGCAGCCTATCAGACTTCGGTGGGCGGCGAAGTCTTCGCACCCGGGTACCGGCCGCTGAGCTATCGGTCGTCTGCCTTGATTCCGGTCGGATTCGCCTCGTCGGCCATCGAATCCGATCGCTATCGGGCTGTAGCGGTCGATTACCAACTACCGGTGTGGTATCCCGACGGCGGCATCTGTGCGATAGTCTATATCAAACGTATCCGACTGAACCTCGGCGGCCAAGCGGCGCAATTCCGCACACCGGGCGCGGACCGGATGCACCAACGCCGCATCTGGTCGGCGGGCGGCGATCTGATTTTCGATTTCAACGTCATCCGCACACCGGCCAACTACACCTCGACTTTCAAACTCTCGGTCTATCGCCCGTCGACCGGAGGAGTGTGGGTCGGCGGTTCGCTGGGATTGCCGTTCTAACGATGTCGGGAACGCAAACGAGCGACAGAATTGCAGACAAGTTTGCTTTTGCCCTCGCTTATTCGTATCTTTGGCTCAAATTTTTCATGCTATGGCGCAACGCAAACCATCGCAGGGCATCGACCCGCGGAAAATCAAATACATCTGGTATATCGCTTTCACGCCCATCGCACTGGTCGCAGTGATGCTGATATTGACCGCACTGGGAGTATTCGGACGAATGCCTTCGTTCGAGGAGCTCGAAAATCCCCGCAGCAATCTCGCCACGGAAATCTACTCGGAAGACGGCAAGGTCTTGGGCACCTATTTCGTGCAGAACCGTTCGTATGTCCAATACGCCGACCTTTTCCCGACCGACTCGCTACTGCACATCCGGATGGACGGACGCGAAGTACCCCCCATCGTCGCGGCGCTGATCGCCACGGAAGATGTCCGATTCCGCAGCCATTCGGGCATCGACATCCCATCGCTGTTCCGCGTGGCGTTCAAGACGCTACTGCTGCAGAACACCTCGCAGGGCGGCGGCTCGACCATCACCCAGCAGCTGGCCAAAAACCTCTTTCCGCGCGACACGACGAGCCGCGGCCCGATCGGACGCAAGGCAAAACTGGTCGTTTCGAAATTCAAAGAGTGGATCACGGCGCTGAAACTCGAGTACAACTACACGAAAGAGGAGATTGCCGCGATGTACCTCAACACCGTAGAATACGGTTCGAACGCCTACGGCATCAAAACCGCGGCACAGACCTTTTTCAACAAGGAACCCGGGCAACTCAACGTGCAGGAAGCAGCCATGCTCGTCGGCGTAGTAAACGCCCCGACGCGCTATTCGCCGGTGCGCAATCCGGAGAATGCGCTGACCCGCCGCAACCTCGTGCTGTCGCGCATGCGCCATGCCGGAGCGCTGACACGGGCGCAATACGATTCGATTGCTGCGCTACCCATCGTGCTGAACTATCAGCCCGTATCGCACAACGCCGGAACAGCCACCTATTTCCGTGAAATGCTCCGGCTGATGATGAGCGCCGACAAACCCCGCCGCAACCAGTTCAACAACGATTGGGACTACGAACAAGCCCAACTCGAATACGACCGGAATCCGCTCTACGGCTGGTGCCGCAAGAACCGCAAAGCCGACGGCACACCCTACGACATCTATCGGGACGGATTGAAAATCTACACGACCCTCAACTCGGAGATGCAGCGCTATGCCGAACAAGCCGTGCAAAACCAGATGGAGAAGGTCATCCAACCCCGCATGGATGCACAATACAAACGCACGAAAGTGCTCTTCCTCGACACCGACCGCAAGGAACGCGAACGCATCATCCGGCACGCCATACGCTACTCCGACCGCTACCGCGAAATGCGGCAGGCGGGCATCTCGGAACGCGACATCGAAGCATCGTTCGACAAACCCTGCTCGATGAAAGTGTTCACCTACAAGGGCGAACGCGACACGCTGATGACCCCGCGCGATTCGATTCTCCATCATAAACGCATCATGCGTGCGGCGTTCGTGGCGATTGATCCCCATACGGGATTCGTCAAAGCCTATGTCGGCGGACCGAACTTCCGCTACTTCAAGTACGACATGGCCAAGCAGGGCAAACGCCAGATCGGCTCGACCATCAAGCCATTCGTCTACACGTTCGCCATCGACCACCTCGGCATGACGCCCTGCACGATGGTGCCCAACCTGCCGGTTACGATCGAAACAGCCAACGGCACGGCGTGGTCGCCCAAGGAGGCGGGCAAGGTGGAGCAGAACGGCGAACTCAACCCGCTCTCGTGGGGTTTGGCCCGCAGCCGCAACAACTACTCGGCGTGGATCATGAAGCAAGCCAAGCAACCCGAAGCCGTGGCCGATTTCATCCACAACATGGGCATCCGCAGCTACATCGACCCCGTGCCGGCACTCTGCTTGGGCACCTCGGAGTCGAACGTATTCGAACTGGCGAGCGCATTCTCGACTTTCGCAAATCAAGGCGTGCACAACGATGCCACGTTCGTCACCCGCATCGAAGACCAGCAGGGCAATGTCATCGCCACATTCATCCCCCAATCGCAGGATGCCATCAACGAACGCACGGCCTACACGATGCTCACGATGCTGCAAGGCGTGGTCAACGCAGGTACGGCGGGCCGTCTGAACCGCGACTACGGATTCTACGGCGTGGAGGTCGGCGGCAAGACCGGAACCTCGAACAAGAACCGCGACGCATGGTTCATGTGCGTGGCCCCGAAAATCGTGGCCGGAGCATGGGTCGGCGGTGAAGACCAAGCCGTGCACTTGATTTCCGCCGGCGAGGGCGGCGTCGTGGCGCTGCCTATCGTGGGTGAGTTCTTGAAAAATGTTTACAACGACGGTCGGTTCGGCATCGGCCGTACGGACACTTTCGTACGACCGACCCAGATGCCCCGATACAACTGCGACGAGGCGACCGATGCCGACCGCACGGCCGAAACCGGTATCGCGGACGACGATGAATTTTTCGACTGACAAACCGAACTATGCCCCGCGGTCCGCAGGACGGAACCTCGACCGAAACAACAAGACAATCAAGCCTATCAATAAAATGAAAATCGCAATCGTAGGTGCCAGCGGCGCCGTAGGTCAGGAATTTTTGAACATATTGGAGGAACGCGCACTGCCGATCGACGAGTTGCGGCTTTTCGGTTCGGAGCGGAGTGCCGGACGCACCTATCCGTTCCGCGGCGCACAACTCACGGTTGAACGGCTGCAACACAACGACGATTTCCGTGATGTGGATTTCGCGCTGGTGTCGGCGGGCACCGACGTCTCGAAAGAGTATGCCGAGACCATTACCCGCCACGGCGCCGTGATGATCGACAACTCGCGGGCATTCCGCATGGATGCCGATGTTCCGCTGGTCGTACCCGAAGTCAATCCCGAGGATGCGAAAAACGCCCCGCGCCGCATCATCGCCAACCCTAACTGCACGACGATCCAAATGGTCGTCGCACTCAACGCCATCGAACGGATTTCCCACATCCGCAGGGTGCACGTCGCCACCTATCAATCGGCGAGCGGCGCCGGAGCGGCTGCGATGGACGAACTGGTGCAGCAATACGCAGAGCTGGGTGCGGGCAAGGAACCCACGGTATCGAAATTCTCCGTCCAACTGGCCTACAACGTCATTCCCCACATCGACGCGTTCATGGAAAACGACTACACACGCGAAGAGATGAAGATGTACTACGAGACGCAGAAAATCATGCACTCGGACATTCGCGTCTCGGCGACTTGCGTGCGGGTGCCGGTAATGCGCGACCACTCGGAGAGCATCTGGCTGGAAACCGAACGGCCCGTGACGGTCGAGGAGGCCCGCGCAGCATTCGCCGCGGCCCCGGGCATTGTCCTGCAAGACGATCCGGCCAACAAGGTCTATCCCATGCCGCTCTTCGTAGAGGGCAAAGACCCTGTTTACGTGGGCCGCATCCGCCGCGATCTGACCTGCGACAACGGCCTGACGTTCTGGTGCGTGAGCGACCAGATCCGCAAAGGTGCGGCGCTCAATGCCGTACAGATTCTGGAAACGCTGCTCTGACCGTCCGCAACGCGAAACGACGCGGCCCGATCGAAAGAGCACCGGCCCTGAACCAATCGCCGCATACCCGCACATAACGAAACACGTACCGCAAATTCCGCCGCAACGGAGTTTGCGGTACGTTATTTGTTGTGGACAACAACGAATCAATCAAAATCCGTTACCATGAAAAAGTATCGTTGTACCGTCTGCGGCTACATCTATGACCCCGAAGCGGGCGACCCCGAAAACGGCATCGCCCCGGGCACTTCGTTCGACGACCTCCCCGAAGGGTGGATCTGTCCGGTCTGCGGCGAAGGCAAATGGGCGTTCGAACCCGTCGAAGAATAGACCGCAAGCCGCGCAAAAACAAGCAATCCATGTATCCGATTATCCTGTCATTCATTCTCATCCTCATGACCACCGACACCGCAACCGCAACGCAATTCACGGTCCGTGAACTGCCCTATGCCTACGATGCGCTCGCACCGCAGGTCTCGGAGGAAACGCTGCGTTTCCACCACGACAAGCACTACAAAGGCTATGTCGACAAACTCAATGAACTGCTCGTCGATTCGCCCTATGCGGGCCGCACGCTCGAAGAGATCATCATCTCGTCCGACGGCCCGCTGTTCAACAATGCCGCGCAGGCGTGGAACCACGAATTCTACTTCGACCAGCTGGCGCCCACGCCGCAGACCCACCCCACGGGCGCGCTGAAAGAGGCCATCGACCGCGATTTCGGTTCGGTCGACGAACTCAAAGCGCAGATGAACAAGGCGGCTACGACGCTGTTCGGCTCGGGCTGGGTATGGCTCGCCGAGGACAAGTCGGGCAACTTGGCCATCGTCAGCGAACAGAACGCCGGCAATCCGCTGCGCCGCGGGATGAAACCGCTGCTCTGCTTGGACGTATGGGAACACGCCTACTACATCGACTACCGCAACCGTCGTGCGGATGCCGTTGCAGCGCTATGGGACAACATCGACTGGAAAAAGGTCGAGGAGCGCTATAATTAACTGGCACGGATCGGCAACTCTTCGAGTTGCTCGTTACGATACGGCGATATTTTGCAAATTTGCAGAATATCGCTATTTTTGTGCATGACATACTGATTACACGGAAAGTGTAAGTTTATTTTCCAGATGCGAACGTAGGAAATTCGACAACAGTGAAAATAAGCAAAACTTTCCCGCGTCGTATCCCTCTATTGGGATATGGGCGTGGGGCTGTAGCTTGTTTAAACTGTTGAGGTATCCTACGACCTGCGTCTGGTGAACAAGTTTTCAGCACCACGCTTTTTTATGGACTTTCTCGGAGACAAAACCCTTCTGGACCGTACGACGGTCGGATTTCTGGCCTCGCGCAACACGACGCCGAGCATTGCAGCCCGTTGCCGCGCATGGGCCGAATCGATTTGCGGGAGCGAATCGGTGATTATCAGCGGATTCCACTCGCCCCTCGAACAAGGACTCTTTCGGATTTTTCTCGAACGCCGCCAACCGGTCGTCTGGGTACTCGGACGGTCGATTTATCGACGCATGGAACCGGAACTGGCCGAAGCTATCGACGAGGGACGGCTATTGCTATTGTCGGTTTACCCGGGAACGCGTCACAGCCGCTATTCCGCGCAGCTGCGCAACCGATATGTCGCGATGCAGGCGCACGAAATGGTTTTCGCAGCATTCGATGCGAACAGTTCGCTCGCCCCGCTGCACGACCTGCTCCTCGCAATGGAGAAAAAGACGACCGTTATCGACACCTTATAAGAAGCAGCGGTGCACACATGCTACCCACGGTCGATAGAATTATGCGCATCCTTTAATAAAAAGCCTAACAATAATTCTGCACATCGTCCAGTGTAATCCGGTCGGTCGAGAGAATCATCAACCGCTCGATGACGTTGCGCAATTCACGGATGTTGCCCGACCATTGCATCGCACACAACGACTCCAACGCATCGGCCTCGACCGGCTTTTCGGACATCCCGTACTCCGCCGACAACTGCCGGATGAAGTGGTCAATCAACAACGGAATATCGCCGGCGCGATCGCGCAAAGCCGGAACCCGCACAACGACGACCCCGATCCGATGGTAGAGGTCTTCGCGGAAATTACCCTTGCGGATCTCCTCTTTCAGATTCTTGTTCGTCGCGGCGATGACCCGCACGTCGACGTCGATATCCTTGTCGCTGCCCACGCGGCATATCCGGTTCTCCTGCAACGCCCGCAACACTTTCGCCTGCGCCGCCAACGACATGTCGCCGATTTCATCCATGAAAAGCGTGCCGCCGTTGGCCTGCTCGAATTTGCCGCGCCGCTGCTTGATGGCCGACGTGAAAGCCCCGCGCTCATGGCCGAACAACTCGCTCTCGATCAATTCGGACGGAATGGCCGCACAATTGACCTCGACGAACGGTGCCCCCACCCGCCGGCTCTTGGCGTGCATCCAACGGGCCACGAGCTCCTTGCCCGTGCCGTTTTCGCCCGTGACGAGCACCCGCGCATCGCACGGCGCCACCTTGTCGATAAGCTGCCGCACCCGCTCGATCTGAGCGGACGAACCGATGATGGGCTCGGTATGGAATCCGGAACTGCGGCGACGCCGGACGACGGCAGGCTGCGCGGCGGACGAGGCTGCCGGAGCGGAATCGGTCTCGTCGGGCGAATCGACCACCTTATGAATAGAGGTAAGCAACCGATTCATGTCGACGGGCTTGGTCAGGTAATCGCGCGCACCGTTGCGCACGGCAGCCACCGCCGAATCGATGGTACCCTCGCCCGCCAAGACGATGAACGGAACCCCCGTATCGGAAACCCCGCCGGTCGAATCGGACAGAATGAGGTCGAACGGTATCTTTTCGCACAACCGCGCGGCTATGCTCGCATCCTCCGCCGCTTCGGTCGAGAAGCCCTCGTACTCCAATCGCTCGCGCAGGATGTTTCGCATACTTTTTGAACGGTCGAGAATTAAAACTTTTGCCATGACTTGTTTTTCCTGAATTTTTACCTACATTTGTCGGTGGAAACGCCGGAACGACCGAAGCGCGACGCTGCTCTGTCAATCACGAACCTGCGCAGGATGTTCCCGTTTCTGTCCCAAAGATAGGTTTTTCCGCGTGCTTAAACCAAAATCCGACCGCCACGGAAAACACCGCCGAACCATGGTGTAACGGCCTATCGGAAAAGCCCATACGGAATACGCGGCCGACCGGAAACGATACGGCCGATCAATCGAAACCCTTTATGAAAAAGAATTACAACCACACACGACGCAAGTTGTTTCTGCCCGAATACGGGCGTCATATCCACGAGATGATCGACTCGCTCTCGAAGATCGAAGACCGCCGCGACCGCAACCGGCAGGCACGGGCCGTCATCGCCGTCATGGGCAACCTCTTTCCGCTGCTGCGCGACACGGCGGATTTCACCCACAAGTTGTGGGATCACCTCTTCATCATGTCTGATTTCCAGCTGGATGTGGATTCACCCTATCCGCGCCCGTCGCGGCAGGAACTGACCATGACGCCCCATGCGATGCGCTATACGCAAAGCCGATTCAGCTACAAGCACTACGGCAAATACGTCGAACAGATCATCCGCAAACTGGCCGATGCGCACGACCAACAACTGGTGTCGCAGACGGTGGACAATCTGGCCCGCTACATGCGCACGAAAAGCTACGAGTACAACCAAGAACACCCCAACAACGAGGTGATCGTCCGAGACATCAAACGGATGTCCGAAGGTGCCATAAAAATCGATGAAGAAGCCTTGAATAATCTCCGAAGCGACTATAAACAGCACCATTCGGCACGTCCGCAGCGCGGCCCGATGCGCCAGCAACAACGTTCGCAACACAACCGCAATCAACAGCACAACCGCAATTTTCAGAAAAACAACGGACCCCATCGCAATTCTTCGAAGTAAATTTCCGTTATTCCGAAGAAAAAAGTATTTTTGTTTTCTATTGTTCAACATCGTTCCAATGAAGAAATCAACCGTTCTGTTTACGTTGGTCGCCGCGTTGTTTCTGTGCGGCTGCCGTTCGTCGAAAGTCAAAATCTCGGGCCGGTTCGTCGGTAACGAGGCCAAGACCGTCTATTTAGAACAGGTCACGCCGCTGGCACAATCCGTCATCGATTCCACGTTACTGGACGCGCAAGGCAACTACCGATTCCTGCTGAAAACGGCTCCCCAATCGCCGGCACTCTACAATATCGTCTACAACGGCGAACGCATTCCGCTCTTCCTCGCGGCCGGAGACCGTGTGGAGGTCGGTTCAGTGGGGAACGTCGTGCGCAATTATACGGTCGCGGGGTCCGAAGAATCGGAACTGCTGCGTCGATTTTACCAAGCGTTCGTGACGGGTGCCCAGAACCTCGACAAACTGGCACAACGTTTTTCGGAAGCCGGCCTGACGGAAGCAGCCCGCCAATCGCTCATCAAGGAGTACACGACCGAATACTACCGCATCCGACGCGAACAGCTGCACTTCATCATCGAACACAAGGCATCGCTGGCGGCGGTCTATGCCCTCTACCAACGGCTCCCGGGCGACACTTATCTGTTCAACGGCGACAGCGACGTGGTCTATTTCCGCACGGTGGCCGAAGCCCTCGAACAAAGCCATCCCGAATCGCCCTATCTGCAATCACTGCTGGCCGAAATCACCCGCATGGACGCCCGCATCAATCTCTCGTCGCACATCACCGAAACGGGCTATCCCGATTTGGAAATGTCCGACATCTACGGCAAGAAAATCCGACTTTCGTCGCTTTTGGGCAAGGTCGTGCTGCTTGATTTCTGGTCGGCGGAACTCGGCAACAGCAATGCGCTGAACGCCGAACTGAAAGAAATCTATGCAAAATACGCCCATGCGAACACTCCGTTCGAAGTTTATCAAGTGGCGATCGACACCTCGAAGCCGGCATGGATTACGGCGGTGCAGGAACAGCAACTGCCGTGGATTTCGGTAAGCGATTTGCGCGGCAAGGCCTCGACCTCACTCGGCATGTACAACGTGCAGAAACTGCCGACAAACTTCTTGATCGACAAAGAAGGTACGCTCGTCGCCCGCGACATCTACGGCAAAAGCCTGACGACCAAACTCGACCAGCTGACCAGATAACGGACTGCCGCAAGACAACTTACACACAGCCATGACGAAAACCGCACGAATCGAAAGCGCGACCCGCATCTATTTTGCCTCGGATATCCATCTGGGCAGCGGCGATGCAGAAACGGCCCGTGCGAACGAACGTCGGTTCGTGGCGTGGCTCGACCGGGCAGCTGCCGATGCCGAAGCGATTTTCCTCTTGGGCGATATCTTCGATTTTTGGTTCGAGTACCGCCGCGTCGTGCCGAAAGGATTCGTCCGGACGCTATCCAAGCTGGCCGAACTGACCGACCGCGGTATCCGCATCGGTTTCTTTCCGGGCAACCACGATCTGTGGGTGCGCGACTATTTCCGACGCGAATGCGGCATGGAAGTCTACCCGATGCCCCGTATACTGGAACTGAAAGGACAACGGATTTACATGGCTCACGGCGACAACATGGGTGTCGGCCGCGAACCCCGCCTGCTGAACCGGATTTTCCGGTCACGCACGCTGCGATGGCTCTTTTCGTGGGGCGTGCACCCCGACTGGGCAATGCGTTTCGGACATTGGTGGAGCGGCAAATCGCGCAAATCGCACGCAGGACCGGAGGGATTCGACGAATCGCTGACCGAACCGCTTATCGGCTACGCACGCCGCTACGCCGAGACCCACGCAGTCGACCACTTCGTCTTCGGACACATGCACTTTCCGCGCGACTATCACGACGGCACGTTGCACACGATACACTTGGGCGGCTGGGAAAAATGCCCCTCCTATGCCGTGCTGGACGACACGGGCGCCCTCACCCTCGAAATGCTCGAACAATGAAACAATACCACGACCTGCTGCAACGGATTCTGACCGAAGGCATCGTGCGCGGCGACCGCACGGGCACGGGCACGAAAGGCATTTTCGGCCATCAGATGCGATTCGACCTGCGCGAAGGATTCCCGCTGCTGACCACGAAACGGGTCTTTCTGAAAGGCATCATCCACGAACTGCTGTGGTTCCTACATGGCGACACGAATATCAAATACTTGGTGGACAACGGTGTCCACATCTGGGATAACGACGCCTACCGCTATTACACGGAGCTGTGCGCACGGCACGGCATCGAGGCGGTCGACCGCGACGCATTCCTGCAAGCCGCGCAAGAGGGCGCCGAATCGCCCATCGCAGGATACCGATTCGGAGACTTGAACCACGTCTACGGCTATCAATGGCGCTCGTGGCCACGTCCGGACGGCAGGTGCATCGACCAAATCGCCCAAGCCGTGGAGACGATCCGCTGCCAACCCGAATCGCGCCGCATCCTCGTGTCGGCGTGGAACGTAGCCGAAGTGGCCGATATGGCGCTGCCGCCGTGTCATGTGTTGTTCCAGTTCTACGTGGCTGAAGGGCGGCTCTCATGTCAGCTCTATCAGCGGAGCGCCGACACGTTTCTCGGCGTGCCGTTCAACATCGCGTCATATGCCCTGCTCACGCTGATGATGGCGCAGGTCTGCGGCCTCGAAGCGGGCGATTTCGTCCACACACTGGGCGATACGCACCTCTATCTGAACCACTTGGAGCAGGCCCACGAACAGTTATCCCGCACACCGCGACCGCTGCCCCGCATGCGGCTGAATCCGGAGGTGCGGTCGCTGTTCGATTTCCGGTACGAAGATTTCACGCTGGAAGGATACGACCCATGGCCTGCCATCAAGGCGCCGATGTCGTTCTGAAACACCCACCCACTTCAAACGAGAAACAAATATGATTTCTATCATAGTGGCCGTTGCGGAAAACGGCATAATCGGCGACAAAAACACGCTGCTGTGGCATATATCGGAAGATTTGCGCCGGTTCAAGGCACTGACCACGGGTCATCCGGTCGTCATGGGGCGCAAGACGTTCGAGTCACTCGGACGGCCGCTGCCTAACCGGCGCAACGTGGTGATTTCGAGACAGGAACTCGCAATCGACGGATGCGAAGTCGTCCACTCGCTCGACGAAGCACTGGCACTCTTTCCGTCCGACGAGGAGGTTTTCATCATCGGCGGCGCGCAGATTTATGCCGAAGCGCTTCCGATTGCCGACCGATTCTATCTGACGCGCGTCGGTCACACCTACGAGGGCGACACCCGTTTCCCCGACTGGGACGCAGCCGATTGGCGGCTCGTCGACTCCGAAAGCTATCCCTGCGGCACCGAATACCCCCATCCGTTCTCGTTCGAGACCTACGAACGGCTCAGAACTACTCCTCGTAAAAGAATTCCAACCGAATGATACGCTCCCCGTTCGTATCACGGATTTCGACCTCCGAAATATAGTCGCCATCCATGCGGTAATCATAGGTGCGAAATTCGATCTCATCGGGTTGCGTCAGCCACCGACAAACGATTCGACGCGGCAACGTACGAACCCGACGGCCTCCGACACCGTATAACCGTATCGGTGAACAGACTTCATAGAAAGTGAATTCGCTCAATCCGAACAGGTCAATATTCAGATTATTGAATACTTCGGAATCATTTTCATTGGTCATGACGAGTTCTTCGCCCTCGATAAGTCGGTTCCATCCCGTAAAAACGTCGTCTGCAACGGCGAACGTATTTTCATATTCGATGGCGTTATCATCCCGATATGTCCGACGGAAAAGATATCCGGCCGCATCATAAGAGTATGTCTCGGCACATTCGCCGGAAAACTCCATCGTTTCGGCCCATGCCCCTGTCATCGAAACAGCCCGGCCGTCGGCCAATTCGTAACTGAATTTCGAATGCGGATCTGCTATCGTCATGCTCTGACCATCATATTCCACGGTAGAGATCCTGTCGGGTTTCGACGTGCCGTCATCCAGATAACGAAAATCCGACTCCACTACCGAGACGATACGCCCCTGTGCATCGTAAGCAAATCGCATGACATACGTGAAGTGATCGAATTTCGTAATCCGAATATGCGACACACGCTGCGGCAGTATCCGGAACGCGGTTTCAATTTCAACCGGTCGTGCGAACGTTACGCAACAACGACACAAGGTACAGGTCACAAGGAAGAGAACGATGATTTTTTTCATACGAATGAATTTTTCGGTCGGTATCAGTATCCGACGGAACCGAACCGGTTGGAACACCGAATACAAAGATAAGCAGGTTCGCCCGAAACACCAAACAAGCACCCGAAGAAACATCCGAACGACGCACGCACAAAACAACCGCCTCGGCAGAAATATGCCGAGGCGGTTCATCGTAAATTAAAGTTCCTTTTAGAAATTGTATCCCAACGAGATCTGGAACGAACCGTTCTTGATTTTCTCACCCTCGCCCGATTCGCGAGCGATGTTCGCCAGACCGAGGTCGTAGCACAGACCGACGGTGAATTTCCGGATATGCACGCCTGCACCGAACCGAAGACCTGCATCGAAACGTTTGCAGAGACCCTCGCTGCCGAACGCCTTTATCTCTTCGCTATCACCGCTTTCGGAAAATTTTATTTTACCTCCGACGCCTAACGCGACATACGGACCGACATTGATGTCGAGTTTCACCGTTTCGGAAAGCGGAAAACGATACGCCACCGAAATGGGAATCTGAAGATAGTTCATGTTGATCTTCTGTTCCCAGCCCTCGTCCGAGCTTTTCGCGCCTCGTGTGGTGAAATAGAGACCCGGCTGCACGTAGAGATTCTTCGCCACGTTCCAATCCATCACGGCACCGACGTGATAGCCGACCCGACTTTTCAAACCGCTTTCGTCCGATACCGAAAGCGAGTTGACGTTCAGTCCGGCACGTACGCCGAACGCGACTTTTTCCTGTGCATTCGTCATGCACACCGTGCCTGCAATCATTGCGGCACACAATAAAAGTTTTCTCATGTTATTGAGAGTTTGAGTTTTGCCATACCCGACACCCCGCACGGCGATTCGTAATAGTTTTGCTTAACTAAAATACGGAAAGCGTGGTGCCGAAACCTATTTCCGTTGATGAGGTCGTAGGAAACCGTGATAGAAAAATAAGCAACAGCCCACGCCTGTGCATCCGTAGAATACGGATACAAGACGCGGCAAAATGTTCGCCATTCTCTCTATCGTGATTAGAATTTCCTACGTTCCATCAACGAGAATAAGCTACACTTCCCGTGTAATCAATATGTTTTGCACAAAAATAGGGATAATTCCTCGGATTTTCAAAAAATATCGTCGAAACTGCAGAAAAACGAAACCCTGCGAAGCGAAATCCAGTATCCATGTCCGAAACCGACAAATAGAGCCATTTTAGGTATTTATACTACCCCGCAAACCGCTCGGAATCCATACCTTTGCCGTGCAAAGGTTTTTCCGGACAATGGCTAAATATTTCGACATGCTGATGGAAGACGTGCGGTTCCGCGAGGGACTGCATGCCTGCATGAACTGCGGCGTATGCACGGGCGTATGCCCCGCGGCGGAGTTCTACAACTACGACCCACGCCAGATCGTCTCGATCGTCCAGACGCGCGACGAAGAGGCGATAGAACGCCTGCTGAAAAGCGACACGATCTGGTTCTGCGGAGAATGTATGTCGTGCCGGCCCCGATGCCCGCGCGGCAACACCCCGGGCTATGTCATCCAAGCGCTGCGCACGCTGTCGCAAAAGCTGGGCTTCTTCGTCGAGAGCGAAAAAGGACGCCAACAGCTGGCGCTCAAACGGACCATCGGAGACAATATCCTCCGCACGGGCTACTGCATCGTACCGAAATTAGTGAAACCCGAACTACATCCCGAACAAGGCCCCGTATGGCAATGGATCCACGACCACGACCGCGAAGTCTATGGCTGTTTCACGCCGGTTTACCAGCGCGAAGGAGCGGGTGCCCTGCGTCGGCTCGATGCCGAATCGCTCGACGAAATCCACCGCATCTTCGACGAAAGCGGCGGCACCGAGATGTTCGAGACCATCGAACGCCACTCCGACCGCAAAGCCCGCGAAATGGGCTACGAACAAGGCGCCGACGAACGCTATATGATGGATGTATTCCGCAAAAACAGCACAGAACACATTTAGCGACATGAAACGCAACAGCTGGCAAGAATATCAGAAACAGATTGCCGATGACCGCTATTACTATGCACGCAGCTGCATCCGTCAGAACTTTTTTCCGGGCAGCGAGCGGGCGTTCATCGACATCCTGACCCACGACTTAGGCAAAGACCTGCTCGATGATCCGAAGCATTCATCGTGCACCGGTATCGGCTACCATTCGGACATCGTGCCGCTGGAGACCATCATGACGGTGGTCGCACGACAGTTTGCGCTGATGAACGAAGCGGGCTACGAAAATTTCGTCACGTCGTGCATCACCTCATTCGGTATCTACACCGAAATCCTCGCCACATGGGAGGAATTTCCCGAGACAGAGGAACGCACGCGCGAACACCTCCGCAAGGCGACGGGCCGCGAATTCCGGAAACCGGCGAGCCTCGCCCACACGTCGGACATCGTGTTCCATTTTCGTGAGGCGATCGCCGCACAAGCCAAGCATAAGCTGGTGAACGCCGCGACGGGCGAACCGCTCCGCGTGGTAGAACACATCGGCTGCCACTATGCGAAAATCTTCCCCAAATCGGGCATCGGCGGTTCGGAGTTCCCCTACGTGTTGGCGGGCATGGTCGAAGCATGGGGCGGCGAATGCGTCGACTATCCCGAACGTCGCCACTGCTGCGGATTCGGATTCCGCAACTACTTGGTACAGGCCAACCGCGGCTATTCGATCGCCAACTCGCACAAGAAATTGGAGAGCATGGCCCCCTACAAGCCCGATTTCATCGTGGCCAACTGTCCAGGCTGCGCGATGTTCCTCGACAAATGGCAATACGCCATCGCCGAAATGGAGGGCACGACCTACGGCGAAAACGGCCACGGGATTCCGGTGCTGACCTACGAGGAGATGGCCGGACTGGTATTGGGCTACGACCCGTGGGCGCTGGGCATGCAGATGCACCAAGTGGATGTCGAACCGCTGCTGGACAAGATGGGCATCGACTACGATCCGGCAGCGAAATACTTGGGACGCAACGGAAAATTCATCGGCAAACCCGACACGGCGGCGGTTAACTGCGGCCAGTCGGATTTGATTTACGACATACGAGAATAATGAAGAAAACGATCATCATAGGCGGCGGACCGGCCGGTATGCAGACGGCTCTGAACCTTGCGCAACGGGGTGTGGAACCGGTCATCATCGAACGCGAAAACGAACTGGGCGGCAAATTGCGCGACTGGCACGTGCTGTTCCCGACTTTCACGCCCGCATCGGACATACTGACCGAACTGCGCCGCAAAATCCGCGAAAAAGGCATCGAAGTACATCTGTCGACCGAGGTCGAATCATTCACGGCTCAGCAAGTCGAACTGACCGACGGCCGCACGCTGACGTGCGATGCGGTAGTCGTCGCAACGGGCTTCGCGCTGTTCGATGCCCGCATCAAGGAGGAATACGGCTACGGCATCTACGACAAGGTAATCACCTCGGCCGATTTGGAACGGCTTTTCAACGAGGGGCAAGTTGCCAAAGCCGCGGGCGAGCATCCGCGCCGCATCGCCTTTCTGCACTGCGTGGGGTCGCGCGACGAAAAGGTCTGCCAACAACACTGCTCGCGGGTCTGCTGCGTGACGGGCGTCAAGCAGGCCATCGAGACGAAACGACTCTTTCCGGAAGCGGACATCTTCAATTTCTACATGGACATCCGCATGTTCGGCCCGGGCTACGAGGAACTCTACCGCGAAGCGCAACAACAATACGGCATCCACTTCGTGCGGGGCCGCATCTCCGAAGCCGCGCCGACCCACGACAACCGGCTGCAAATCAAAGCCGAAGACACGCTGACCGGCCGACCGCTACGCATGAGCGTCGACCTGCTGGTGCTGCTCGTGGGCATGCGGGCCAACGACGAAAACGCAGCGTGGGCAGTAAAGACGGGGCTGAACCGTGCAGCAAGCGGATTCCTGCAACCGCAAGACCTCTTCCTGCACAACGTACAAAGCGGTGTCGAAGGAATTTTCTATGCCGGAGCCGTCACGGCGCCCAAGACCATCGGCGAGACGGTGAACGAAGCGACAGCGGCGGCGAATGCCGTGGCAAACTACTTAGCGAAAGCATAAACGTATGGCGACCATCGATTTCGGATACACGATTTCCAAACCGCGGGCCATCGACATCGACCGCAACAACTTGCGCAAGAGCGACGAAATCCTGCGTGAAATGCCCGACTTGCAGACCTGCATCGGTTGCGGAAGCTGCACGGCGAGCTGCACGGCAGGGAACCTGACGGAGTTCAATTTCCGCAAGGTGCACACGCTGGTGCGACGCGGCGAATATCAAGGAGCCTATGAGGAGATGAACAAGTGTATGCTCTGTGGCAAATGTCGGCTGGTCTGTCCGCGCGGCATCAACACACGCGGCGTCGTGCTGCTGATAAAACGTAAACTGGGGGATTTCTGAGATGAGTTTCTTCGCACCGTTCTGCATTCCGTTCATCGTCGGAGCTGCCGCGATGTTCCTCACGCTGGCTTGGAAATGGAGCTATTGGCTCTATCAGTTGCCCCGCACCGACAAAATGCGCATCGTGCGCAACCTCCCGACACGCGCGACGCTCGAAGCTGCAGGCGAAGTCGTCAGCGAATCGCTGTTGCACCGCCGCATCTTTCGGGTCAACCCCCTGCTGGGTTATATGCACATGTCGCTGGCATTCGGCTGGTTCCTGCTCATCAGTGTAGGCTGGATCGAGACGGTCGCCTACATGGGTTTCCGCTGGGTGCCGTTGCAAGGCCACGTATTTTTCCGCTACTTCGCGACCAGCCTGCCCCACAAACCGATCTTTGCATTCATCATGGACCTGCTGCTGCTGTTTGTCCTCTCGGGCGTGGCGCTGGCATGGGGCAAACGGTTCTTTTCCAAACGAATGGGCATGCGCCGCACGACGAAACACGTACTTGGCGACCGCATCGCGCTGTCAGCCCTTTGGTTCATCTTTCCGGCCCGCCTGCTTGCCGAAAGCACGACCTGTGCCCTCTACGGAGGCGGCAGTTTTCTGACCGGCACACTCGGCGCATGGATGGAAGCCCATGTCTCGATTCTGACGCTGCTCACACTCGAAAGTGCGGCATGGTGGTTCTATTCGTCGTGTCTCGGCATCTTCTTCGTGGCGTTGCCGTTCTCGCGCTACATGCACATTTTCACGGAGATACCTTTGATTTTCCTGCGGCGCTACCGGCTGCGTTCGGGCGAAAAGGAGAGCTCCTTCGACCGTTTCCAAGTCGATGCCTGCTCGCGCTGCGGCATCTGCATCGACCCCTGCCAACTGCAAAGCGTCCTCGGCGTCAATGATGTGCAATCGGTCTATTTCCTGCGCGACCGGCGCTACGGAATGCTCCGGTCGGAGATTGCCGATAACTGCCTGCTGTGCGGACGATGCACCCAACGCTGTCCGGTGCAGATCGACCTCAACACGCTGCGCATCAACTCGCGCGACCGGTTGCACAAAATACCGGCAGGGCGCCGCTACGACTATTTGAAAGGTATCGACCGTTCGTCGGGCTCGGGAAAAGTGGGCTATTTCGCAGGCTGCATGACTCTGCTGACGCCTCGCACGCTCGCAGCAATGGAGACGATTTTCCGTGCGGCGGGCGAGGAAGTCTGGTGGGCCGACCGCGAAGGAGGCGTCTGCTGCGGCCGCCCGCTGAAACTCGCCGGCGAAACCGAAGCGGCCCACAAGATGATGCAAAGCAACACGGAACTATTCCGCAAACACGGCATCACGACGCTGGTTACCTCGTGCCCGATCTGTCTGAAAGTCTTTCGCGAAGATTACGCGCTCGACGGAATCGAGGTGCTCCACCATTCACAATACATGCTGCGCCTGCAGCAGGCGGGCCGCCTCCGCCTCGAACGGGGCACCGCACGGTTTACCTACCATGACCCATGCGAACTGGGACGCGGCAGCGGCATCTACGACGAACCACGTGCGGTCATCGAGGCCATCGGCGAGCTGTTCGAACCGGCCGACACGCGCGAAAACGCACTTTGCTGCGGCTCATCGGTCGCCAACACAGCCATCACGGACGGTCAACAACTGCGAATCGCCCGCTCGGTGACAGCCGAACTCGAAGCAACCGGTGCCGAAACCATCGTCACAGCCTGCCCGCTCTGCAAAAAAGCCCTCGGACGCGGCACAACCCACACCGAAGTACGAGACCTCTCGGAAATCGTGGCGGAAGCGATTGCGAAATAAGCGACGGAATCCCACGAAATTCCGCCCGAATCGCTTCGCAACCGACACGCAATCCACCCCGAAATGAAAACAGGGTGCGGCTTATTATGCACCGCACGCACAAACTCTTTGGCAAACGTTTTGCACCGAAAAGGACATGCGTTCGACCTTTTCGGTCCTCCTACCCGACCGCACGGCATATCGGGGCTGACGAGGTAACCGCATGATGTTCAATCCTTTCAATACCAAAGCGTATGTTTTACCATTCCAAAGAGCTCCAATTCAAGGCCCGCGTATCGAAACCCGATCCGCGATTCGCCCGTCTGCTGCTCGAACAGTTCGGCGGCGGCAACGGCGAACTCAAGGCTGCAATGCAGTATTTCGTACAGGCATTCGCCTGCCACAACCCCTATCCGGACAAATACGACCTGCTGATGGATATCGCGACCGAAGAACTCGGCCACCTCGAAATCGTCGGTGCTACGATCCAGATGCTGCTGGCCGGCGTGACCGGCAATCTGAAAGATGCAGCAGATCGCAGCGAAGTATTCGGTCAAAGCATTCCGAAAGATGATCTCATCCATTCGGTCTTCTCCGTCAATCCGCAATTCGGCGTACTGACCGGCGGCGGACCGCGGCTGACAGACAGCAACGGTGTACCGTGGCAAGGCTCATACGTCAATGCCAACAGCGATCTAACGGTCGATTTGCGTTCGAATATCGCAGCCGAATCGCGCGCCAAAATCGTTTATGAATATCTGATGCAATTCACGGACGACAAGGACGTGCTGGCGACGCTCAATTTCCTGATGGCGCGCGAAGTGGCCCATTTCCAACAATTCGAAGCGGCTTTGGACACGATTCAACCGAATTTTCCTCCCGGCGTGCTGCAAAGCGACCCACGTTACAGCAACCTCTATTCCAACCATTCGGTCGGCGAAGATGCTTATGGGCCCTGGAACGAAGGCGAAAGTACCGGATTGGGCGAAGAATGGCAATATGTCGAAAATCCGCGCCGTCAGGTAATCGAAACCGACGGACTGACCAAATGCCAACCGGAAGGCACCGAACGAACGCTGGCTTCGGTACGGGCGGCAGATCGAGCACTCGGAAAGAAACGAAGCGATGAAATCCGTCGGGCCACGCCGGAGAAAAATCTGCAATGGTGCGAATACGATGAACAGGCGCTCGAAAAAGAATACGAACCGGTCGAATGACCGCGCATCGCCACGACGCGCACCGAACATGAAAAAGGCCGTAATCGATTGTCATTTCAATCGGCTACGGCCTTTTAGTAGCGGGAGAAGGACTCGAACCTCCGACCTCCGGGTTATGAGCCCGACGAGCTACCAACTGCTCTATCCCGCGATATATCTTCAGAATAATTAATCCCTATCGCTTTTGTGACTGCAAAGATAATACAACTTTTCCGTATTACCAAATAAAATCGCAACTATCTGTCTATTTCCACTTTTTCGGCGTCTTGCGCACCGACCATCCGAAATGCCCGAGCGCCTCGCCCAACGCGAAATATTCACCGTGCGAGTAGACGATCGGTTCTGCCCGTTCCAGACAGAAACGTCCGGACGCAGGATCGATCAGAGCGTCATCCACCTGCACGTGAACCACTTCGGCCAAGAACATGTCGTGCGACCCCAGCGGAACGACCTGCTTCACACGACACTCGATGTTCACGGGCGACTGCTCGACCAACGGAGCAGCGACCTGCTCGGCGGGCACGGGCGTAAGCCCCATTTCGCCGAATTTGTCGTAATCGCGCCCCGACCGCACACCGCACCAATCCGTAGCCCGAGCCAGCTCACGCGTGGTCAGATTGATGACGAACTCGCCCGTACGCCGGACGATGTCGTAAGAGTGTCGCTCGCGCCGCACCGAGATATAACACATCGGCGGGTCGCTGCATATCGTCCCCGTCCATGCGACAGTCAGCAAATTATACTCGTCGGGCGTCGCGCCGCAACTCACCAATACAGCCGGCAACGGATACAACACCGTCCCTGGTTTCCAATGCGCTTTCATGAATACAAAGATACGTTTTTTCTGCTATCTTTGCTCCATGCTCGACCGATTCATACGCTACTTGGAGGCCGAACGCCGCTATTCGCCGCTGACGGTCCGCAACTACCGCCGCGACATCGAACGCTTTTTCGGCTGGCTCGGGTTCGATGCCGAACACGACGATCCGAAGCGCATCGCCACCGAAGACATCCGCGAATGGATGATCTACCGTACGGAACACGACAAGGTGAGCGCCAACTCGATGAATCGGGAAATCTCGTCGCTGCGTGCGCTGTTCCATTGGCTGCAAAGCAAAGGGCTCGTGGAACGCAATGTCGTGAAACCCGTCACTTCGCTCCGCACGGCACACAGACTCCCGGCATTCGTACCGGAAAGCCGCATGACGGCAGTCGTAGAGCACTGCGAAGAGGAGAGCGTAACGCCCGATTTCGTCCGTGAACGCGATGCGCTCATCATCCTGCTTTTTTATACCTGCGGTCTGCGACTGGCGGAACTGGTCGCCGCGAACCGAACCGATTTCGCGGCCGATTACAGTTCGCTGCGCGTCCGCGGGAAAGGCGACAAGGAACGCATCGTACCAGTGCTGGAATTCGTCCGCGAAAAAATTTCAGCCTATACGGAGACGATCGAAAGGCAAAATATTTGCAATTCTTCGGGAAAAGCACTATTTTTAACACAGCAAGGAGGGCGAATCTCCCGAAGCACGGTCTACCGCATCGTTCAACGCGAACTGACGCAGGCGGGCGTACAAGGAAAAAAGAGCCCCCACGTATTGAGGCACACGTTTGCCACCCATCTGATGAACGGCGGAGCCGATATGCGGGAGATTCAGGAGTTGCTGGGCCACGCCTCGCTCCAAGCGACGCAGGTCTATACGCACAACAGCATCGCCCGATTGCAGGAAATATACGCGAAAGCCCACCCCCGCGCGAAGGGAGGGAAAGGATAATTCACTAAAAAACAGAGGCTATGAACGTACAGATTCAGTCCGTGAAATTCGATGCCGACAAGAAGTTGGTCGAATTCGTAAATGCCAAGATGGCGAAATTGGATCGTTTTGCCGAGCGCTCGACCGGAGCGGAGGTCATCCTCAAACTCGACAAAGACCACGAAAAGGGCAATAAAATCGCTACGATTACGCTTCACATGCCGGGCGAGGACTTGGTAGCCTGCGACCAAGCCAAAAGTTTCGAAGAGGCGGTCGACGAGGCCATCGACGCACTGAAACGCCAGTTGGACAAGTTCAAAAGCAAGGCGGAAAATTGATTTCTTGTCAGCGCGTCAGACCGTCACACTGCTTTCGAAGGGAGATGCGCGCTCACTTTTTCAAAGATTGCCTAACAGTTCGGAACCTCGAACCATAAATGCGCCGAGCCCCAGTGGGGGCTCGGCTTTTTTCTGCCGCTTCGCATGCGTTTCGAAGATCCACACCTCTGTCGCCATTCCACAAATCGCAGACAGCACACCGGTCCGCTGGAAAATGCGTTATCTTTGCTTTCTTACCTAACCCGAAAAATCATGCAATATTTCACCATCGAAGAACTCGTCCATTCCGAAACGGCCCTGTGCATGGGACTGAACAACACGCCGTCGCCCGTCATCCGCAACCGGCTCCGCATCCTGACAGAAACGCTCCTCGACCCGCTCCGTGCGGAATGGGAGGCCCGATGCAAAGTCGAATCATGGGGCAATCCCGCGATTATCGTCACTTCGGGCTATCGTTCGGCGGAGTTGAACCGCGCCGTCGGCGGGGCATCGACCTCGGCGCATCTGCTGGGCTGGGCCGCCGACCTGAAACCGCAGAACGGACGTCTCCACGATTTCAAAAACTGCTGCCGTTCGTTCCTCGCCACACGCGATTTCGACCAATTGATTTCCGAATCGGAAGATGCCGCAGGCATTCCCCTTTGGCTGCATATCGGACTTTACGACCGGCAGAACCGACAACGCAAGCAGATGCTCACGATGCGCTGCGGTCGCTACGCGCCCCTTTTATAAAGAGGTTTCAAAACCTTGTGCTTTGAGGCGGATTTCGCCGCCGTCCGGAGTCACCAGATAGCACCCTTTGGATTCCGGCACGATATGCCCGATGACATCGACCAGCCCTAGCCGCATGATCTGCTCCTGCATGGCGAGCGGCACGGTAAAAAGGAGTTCGTAGTCCTCGCCGCCGTTCAATGCCGCGACGACGGGGTCGATGTGCATTTCTTCGGCCAGTTCCGTCGTCTGCCGGGCCAACGGAATGCGTTCCAAGTAAATGCGCACCCCGCACGACGAAGATTTGCAAAGCTGCATCAAGTCGCTCGCCAAGCCATCGGTCAGATCAATCATCGACGTAGGGCGGATATTTTCTTCGCCGAGAGTCACGACGATATCCGTGCGGGGACGGGGTTTGAGATATTTTTCGAGTAGATATTCGTAGCCCTCGAATTTCGGCTGCGGGTTCTCGACCTCGCTCAACACGCGGCGTTCGCGTTCGAGCAGTTGCAATCCCATATAGGCTGCACCGAGGTTGCCCGTGATACAAATCAAATCGTTCTGCCCTGCCCCACTCCGGCGGACGATTGCATCCTTTTTGGCATGCCCCAACGCCGTGACGGAGATGACGAGCCCCGTCATCGAGGCCCGCGTATCGCCTCCGATGAGCTCGACCTCCTGCTCGCTGCATGCAAAGGCGATTCCCTCATATAGATCATCCAGCGCCTCGACCGGTAATTTCGACGAAATACCGAGCGACACGGTAATCTGCGACGGCAGGGCATTCATAGCCAGGATGTCGCTGATACCCGCCGTCACGACCTTGTAACCGAGATGTTTCAACGGGAAATAGGTCAGATCGAAGTCAACGCCTTCGAAAAAGGTATCGGTCGTGCAAAGCATCGTTTCGCCCTGCGGCGGTTCGATGACGGCGGCATCGTCGCCCACACCGACGAATGTCGTCGTATCGCGGTAGGAGCATTTGCCGGTCAAGCGGTCGATCAGTCCGAACTGTCCCAGTTCGGCTATTTCCGTACGTTTCTTTTGTGCCATATACCCTCGGATTGCCCGGCAGCGAGGCCGGAATCGTTTCTGAAATTTTTACAAAATTAGGAATTTTTTCGCCGCATCTCAAAAAAATAGGCTATTTTTGCAGAGTTCAACCAAACGTAAAGTTCGAATTATGATGAATATCGTTTTATTCGGAGCGCCCGGATGCGGCAAAGGAACGCAAGCCCAACGCCTCAAAGAGCATTACGGCATCGAACACGTGTCGACGGGCGAGGTCATCCGCTCGGAAATCCGCCGCGGCACGGAGCTCGGACGCAGCATGGAACACTACATCAGCACGGGCCAGCTGGCACCGGACGAAGTAGTCATCGGCATGATCGCCAACTACGTGGCCGAGCACAAGGACGCCAAAGGGTGTATTTTCGACGGATTTCCCCGCACGACGGTGCAGGCCGAGGAGTTCGACAAAATCCTTGCGAAACACGGTCTGAAAGTCGACATGATGATCGACATTCAGGTGCCGGAGGAGGAACTCGTCCGTCGGATTCTGCTGCGCGGCAAGGATTCGGGACGTGCCGACGACGCTTCGGAGGAGGTCATCCGCGACCGGCTGTCGGTCTACCACAAGCAGACGGCCATCGTATCGGACTTCTACACGGCCCGAAACAAATACGCCTCGATCGACGGCGTAGGCTCGATGGACGAAGTATTCGGACGCATCGCCGCCATCATCGACTCGCTCTGACAGGCCATCCCGCCGGATTCGCATATCGGATATCGTTTTTTGTACGCTATTTGCAACGGAAAAGAAGAATAACTTCTAATTTTCGTAACCATGAATAACGACAAAACGAAATGCGATCCCTGCGAACGGGATTTTCAGAAGAATCTGCACAACATCATCCGCGAGGGTCAGGCCCCGAAAGGCACCGACCACGAAGCCTGCGAAAAAGAGTTGAAAACAGCATTCGGTTCCGACTCGACCCCGAAAAAGGAGACGACCTATCCCACGGATGCAACCGCTTCTACGGGCAACGTCAGCAAAACCGACCATCCACTGGGCGACATGCCGAATGCAGAGCGAAAATAGGAACGGCTCGGACGACCAAAAGCTCCCTTTGCAAAGGGAGCTTTTTTATTAAAGGCTGCGCATAGCGCTTACGGACGTGGGTAACATGCGGGCAACCCATCCCTAAAAGTCGGCTACTTGGGCTGCACCCGATCGTTGCTACTGAAAATCGGCCGTAATACGCCGATAGTCCGACACGGCCACGGCATAACTGTAATGAGCCTGTATCGCATTCGTGTAAATCTGTATCCAGCTCAACTGCGCCTGCATCACGTCGAGGATCGTCACCATACCCTCGCCGTAGGAATAGGTGCTGATTTCGAGATTCTCGCCCGCAATGCGCAGGTTGTACTCCGTCGCGCCGACCTGTGCACGGCTTTCCAGCATCGCCGTCCAGCCGTTCATCTCCTCGCGCACGATATCGTCCTGCAACTCGGCGGCATCCCATTCGCTGCGTCGACGCGCCGCCTCGGCCGCACCTACGGCACGCCGCCGTTCGCCCCAATGGAAAATCGGCACCGAAAGCTGCACGAAAGCCTTGCCGTCCAAATAGGTCGACCCGTTGCGGTTGGGCGAATAAGGCTGCCACATCCCGCCGATACCAACGCCCAACTGCGGATTATAAGGCGCCCGGGCTGCTCGCACGGCTACTCCGGCCTGCTCGGCCCGCAACTGCGCCGCAGCATAATCGGGCCGACGTTCCAACGCTTCGATACCTTCGCGCCGCTTGGGTGCAGGCAACGAATCCCGAATGCCCTCAGCCAACGCAACTTCGGCCTCGGGGGCTGCTCCGCGCAGGATATTGAAATTATGGAGTGCCACGATGTAGTCGCGCTCGGTGGTGACGGCCTGGTATTCCGCCTCGCTCAACCGCGTATCGATCATCAGCACGTCGCCTTTCGCGATGTAGCCCTCGGCGAAACGGCGGTCAACCACCTCCTTCAACGAACGGATAATCGCAACATAACGCTGCATTGCATCGGCGAACAACTGCATGGCCGACAAATTCCAATAGGCATACTCCGCCGCATAACGCACTTCAAGACGGGTGAATTCCTCGTTGCACAATGCGATGCCATAACCCAGTTCGGCCTGCCGATAGGCCGCTCGCGTCGCACCACCGCCGTAGATCGTCTGCACGATTTGCGGTTCGACGGCAAACGTCCACCGCTCGGCATCGTTGAACCGCCGCACGGCAACCGAGAAACTTCCGGACGCCGACAGCCGAGGCAAAAATCCCGTGCGGATGCGGCCCATCTCCTCGACAGATTCGATGCGTTGTTCCGCGGCGGATTTCAGTTGTCGGCTGTATGCTGTCACAGACTCGCAATACTCCTCCACAGAAATCTGTCGCGTATCAGTCGACCGAGGAGGTTCTGCAACCGGAAGCTGCGCCGCAGCCCGCAAGACGGAAACGATGCAAACGAAAAGAACAAAAGGTTTCATGACTGACGAATGCGATAAAAAAGCGCGTAAAATACAGGTAACACGAAGACAGTAAGCAACGTAGCAACCAACAAACCGCCCATGATGGCCGCTGCCATCGCACCGAAAAGCGAATCGGCGAGCAGAGGCACCATGCCCAGTATCGTGGTGCCCGATGCAACCGTCACGGGAACGATACGGCTGCGCGTAGCCGCGGTCAGCGCCTCATAAGGCGCCAAACCGGATGCACGCAACGTATCAATCTGCTCGACGAGCACCACGGCATTCTTGACATTCATACCGACCAGTCCGAGCAACCCGAGCAACGAAAAGAAATTGAAAACCTTTCCCGTCACGGCCAGCCCGAGTACCACGCCGATGAAAATCAACGGTGTCATCGCCAGAATGACAACCGGTTCACGATAGTTGCGGAACAGCAGAAGCAGTATTAAGAAAATCAGGGCCAACGTCAGCGGCATGTTGGCCGCCAGCGCTTCGTTGGATTCCTGTTGACTCTCCTGCTCGCCGAAAACCCGCATCGAATAACCCTCGGGCAGGGTCACCGACCGCTCGATGCTGTCGAGGAGAGCGGTGTAGAGTCGGTTGGTGTTGACCCCGCGCGCAGGGTCGCACTGGGCCCGCATCGTGCGCTGCCGGTTGTAACGCTTCACTACCCCACCGCGAAACTCGAACCGGAACGCATCCGTCACCTGCTCGACGGAACGCATCTTTCCGGCCGGCGTGAAGAGCGGCAAAGCCTGTAAATCGGTCAGATTGTATTCGCCGAGGTGGTCGTCTTTCAGCAGAATCGGCATGAACTGGTCGCCCTCACGGTACTCGCCCAAGCGGTAGCCCTGCGTGGCGACAGTGATTCCCTGCGCCATCAGGCTGCGCGAAACGCCGACCCGCTGCCCTTTCATCTGTGAGTAGACCGGCAGCCACGTCGGCACCCGATTGCCCCAGTTGTTGCGGATGTTGGTCGTGCCGGCCGTGCGGGCCATGATGCGCTCGGCCTGCGCAGTCAACCGAAGCAACGTATCGATCTCCTCGCCGATGAATCCAAACTCGATGGCGGCATCGGGCACGGGCGAGAGCTTGAAAAGCGACGACCGCAACCAGACATCGGGAAACTCTGCCGTCACGAAGCGTTCGAAAGCCTCCTCGACCTCCTCCGTCCGCCGGCGGTCATGGAGTTCGACCAACAGATTGCCGAAATTAGGCCGTAGGGCCGTGTTGCCAGAGGCCAGATAGTAGCGCGGCGGTGTAGCACCCATCGTCGCCGAAACCCGTTTCACCTCGGGCCGCATCCGCAACCACTCCTCCATGCGGAGCAGATTGCGCTCGGTCGCCCGAATGTCGTAACCCTCAGGCAGCAGCACATCGGCTCGGAAATAGGGTTTATCGAGCGTCGGGAAGAAGTTCTGCGGCATGCGTCCCATGACGAAAATCGACAACACGAACAGCCCGACGACCCCCACGACGACCGCCCAACGCCGCCGCAACAGAGCCGCCAGCATCCGGTCAAACGCACGGTAGAACCGCGTATCGTAAGGATCTTTTCCGACCGGGCGGTGCATTCCCGACCCTTTTAATAAAAAATCGCCGAAAAGCGGTGTCTGCGTCAACGCCAACACCCAACTGAGCAACAACGACACGGCCAACACGACGAACAAAGGCTTGACGATTTCGGCCACGGCCGACGGTGCCAAGTAGAGCGGCAAAAACGAACAGACGGCTATCAATGTAGCCCCTAACAGACTGCGTGCCGGAGCCGTTGCTCCATCGACCAAAGCTGTGCGACGTTCGACGCCCTGCGCCATCGACCGCCGCGCATTGTCGGTCACGACGATGGCGTTGTCGACCAACATACCCATGGCGATAATGAATCCCGCAAGCGACGTGCGGTTGAGCCCCTCGCCCAGAAACTGCATGAGAAACAACGTGCCGCCGATGCTGAACAATAACGAACTGCCGATCAACGTTCCGGCCCGAAAACCCATCACGACCATGATGACCAGAATGACAATAGCCACCGACTCGGCCAGATTCAGCAGAAAGGTCATCGTCGCTTCGCGGGCAATGCGGTCTTCGGGATAGAGGACGGTCAATTCCAGCCCGACGGGCATCTGCGCGGTCAGTTCAGCCAACACTCGGTCGACCTTGCGCCCCACGGACGATACATCGGCGTCGGCCTCGGTCGAGATACCGATGCCCACGGCCCGACGTCCGTCGACCCGCATCAAGGTGGCCGGAGGCTCGGCATAACGCCGCTCGATGCGGGCCACGTCGCCCAACCGGTACTGTTTGCCCGCCGACGAAATCAACAACTGATTCCGCAAATCGTCCAGCTGTTTGTAGGTACCATCTTCGAGGATACGCACCGTCATTTCGCCCGCCTGCTTCTCGCCGCTGTTGACCAGTACATTCTGCTGGGCGATGGTCTGTACGATGGTCTCGGGCCGGATGTCGAAACCGGCCAACGCTGCAGGACTGACATAGACATCGATTTCGGGCACCTGTTCGCCGAACAATACGACTTTCTGCACCCCGTCGACGGTCACGAGCCGTTTTTTGAGCCGCTGCGCCCAATCGCGCAATTCGGACCACGAAAAACCCTCGTCCGCAGAAAGTCCGTAATAGATGCCGTAGACGTCGCCGAAATCATCGGCCACCGTGACAGCCGACGCACCGGCCGGCAGACGCGGCTGGATGTCGGCCACCTTGCGTCGCAATTCGTCCCAAAGCTGCGGTATCTCGGCAGCACGGGTCGCAGGGTCGAGCTCTACCAACATGCGCGACAGGCCGTAATAGGATTCCGAGGTGATTTTATACACGCGGCGCATCGACTGCACCTCGCGCTCGATGGGCTCCGTAATGAGCTGTTCGACCTGTACGGGCGTGGCACCCGGGTAGGAACAACTCAACGAAGCGCTTTTGATGACAAAGACCGCATCCTCTTTCTTGCCCAGCGTAAAGAAACTCACGATGCCGCCAATGAGCATCATAGCCAGAAAGAACCACACTACGCGGCCGTTGTGCAGGGCATATTGCGAGAGATTCGTCATGATTCGGGCATCGTTTGAATCCGCACTTCCTCGCCGTCGCGCAACCGGTATACACCCGCCGTGACCACACGGTCGCCCGGCTCGACGCCGCGCAACACCGTCACGCGATCACGCCCGAAAAGCTCGCCGAGCTCCACAGCCCGCAAGGCGACGCGGTTATCGCGACCGACGACCCAGACGTAATCACCGCCCTCGGCCGGGGCATAAATGGCCGTGACGGGCAACGAAACGGCATCGGGCACACCGTCGACCACCCGCATCGAAACGATGCACGACATTCCGGGTGCAATGCGGTAACGCGCCGTATCGACCCCGACGAGGCGCAGCGAAACGGGAAATCCCGACGCATCGGACGAAGTTTTGACATACTCCTTGAGCACGGCATCGAACACGACATCGCGATAATTTTCGAATGCCACGCTGAATTGCGTGGAATCGGAGGTCAACCACCGCAATCCCTGTTCGGACAGAGTGAACTGCACGGTCGTGGAACGCGGATTGACGACGCGGATGATGGCCTGCCCGGCCTGCACACGTTCGTAACTGTCGACGTATTTGCGCTCGACGACGCTGGCGAAAGGCGCACGCAACTTGGTGTCTTTCAACATATCGAGCGAATTTTCGTAGACCGACTGCGCCTGCGTATAACGGGTACGGGAGGCTTCGAACTCCTGCTGCGAAACGGCCTGATGTTCCAACAATCGCTGCATACGGGCGAACTGCGACCGAGCCTGCTCGAAAGCTGAACGATCGGCAGCCACCTGCAACTCGATGTCGCGCGGATTGAGCTCGGCGAGCAATGTACCAGCGACGACGTAATCACCCGTAGGCACCGGCAAATCAAGCACCTGACCGGCCACTTTGAAAGCGAGCGTCACGGCATCGTCAGGCGTCGCCATGCCCGCGAAATCCCGCTCTATGTAGGCTGCATGCGAAGCGGTCGTCACCTTCACGGGCCGCACGGCGGGAGGAGCCGACCGACGAGACGAACAACCCGCCGCAACCGCCAGCAAGAGAAAAAGAAAGAAGCGCATACGAAAAAAGTTGACTTCGAGTTTCGAAGTCAACTTTCATACCACAGACCGCTGCCCGTCCCTACGGACGAATATCGCGACAGTTCATCTTAGCCGTAATCGTTCCGTCATCCAAGACCACGACACCGTTGCGTGCCCGCAACATGGTACGCATGGTCGAAGCGTCGATGTTGTAGCAATGCACCTCGCCCGTACCGAAGTCATACCACGTCTCGCCGTCGAGCGGATAGGGCGTCAGGCAGACGACCTGCGCCCCCTCCTCGGCCGCACGGGCCACCAACGCCGCCATGCGCCGGATACATCGCTCGGGCAGACGGTCGAACGAAGTGACACACAACATATACAACCGTCCGCGCACAGCCAACACGTCATCGGTAGCATCGGACCCGTTGTCCCGCAAAGCGAACTCGCTCACCAGCGGACGAATCGTCGGCGCATCGGTCAACATCCGCGTGTCGACCCACTCCCAACGCAGGGTATCCTGCCACTCGGTTTCGTCAAGCGAAAACGAACGTTCGCGGCCCGTCTCACGATCACGATAAATCAGCACTGTTTCCGTTTTGCCAACCGTCTCGGCCGGTTCCTGCATCGCCTCGCGGATATTCACACCCACCTTGTAAGGCAGGAAGTCGATGAGCGGCAGATGGATGTAGCAATAATAGCCCAATCCCATCGAAAAGAGAAAAAAGAGAACCGTAAGAACGATTTCCAACGGTTTGAATGCGAAAATCCGGTCGGGGCGATAACGCCACCACACCACTACGGCCAGCGGCAGCAAGATCAGATTCTTGAAAAAGGTCTGCCACGGAGAGAGTTTGAGCGCCTCACCGAAACACCCGCAGTCCTCGACCGGCAACACCGTGGCACTCAAGAACGTAAGCACCGTAAAGAAAAACATCGAGATCAATGCAAAGATGGAGATAAGGCGAATGCGGACCTTGAAGAGCAACATGCACCCCATCATCAACTCGGCACCGCAGAGCCAAATGGAGAAAAGCATACTGGCTGACATCAACGTCTCCAGCCCGTAGATCGTCAGATATTCGTCGACTTTCAGCGCCGTACCCCACGGATCGATCACCTTCGTGAAGCCCGACAGGATGAACGTCGCGGCCAACACGATGCGACACGCATGGGCCACAATCTTGAATGCGCGTTTGTTTCTCATCGTTCCGTCCCGATTCGTTCCACCTCCGCCCGAATACGTTCGAATATCGTTTCCGGAGCGGCTATCGTCTGTTCCGGCGTGCCGCAATCCACGACCCGCAGTGTCGGATCCGTCTGTGTCGCAGCGAGATAAACCTCGCGCACCCGCTGCTGGAGCGACAACGAATCCTCGTGAATATCGCGAGCTCCATGCAGATAACTGCGGTCATCGCCTTCGCGTGTCTCGGCGAGCTTGCGTTCGGTGAACGCGAACGGCACATCGAGGAACAACGACACGTCGGGCCGCGGCAGGTGGTTGTACCCGAACTCCAAGTCGAGAATCCAACGGGCCAGTCGGTCGCGCTCGGCACCGGCGGGCAATTTGGCGCACTGGTACCCTACGTTCGACCAGACATAGCGGTCGAGGATGACGGCCTTGCCTTCGTCAAGCCACTTCCGCAACTGCGAAGCGGCATCGGCACGGTCGCCGGCGTAAATCAACGCCACGAGATAGGGATTCACCGTTTCGACGCCACCGAACTCTCCACGCAGAAACCGAGCGATCAAATCACCGTAGACCGGTGCGTCGAAACGCGGAAAATGGAGGTACTCGCTCGCCACGCCCCGCTCGGACAACCACTGCCGCAACAGAGCGATTTGGGTCGATTTCCCCGCACCGTCCAATCCTTCCAATACGATAAACATGCTTTCTTCTTATTCGCTGCCCCGAACCGCAATCCGGAGCGTGGGTTATTTCAACATCCGTACGGCCCGCGCGACGCCCTCGGCCAAAGCATCGACCTCGGCGAGCGTGTTGTAGAGCGCGAACGACGCACGGCACATCCCCGTGACGCCGTAGTGGGTCATCACCGGTTCGGCGCAATGCTGGCCCGTACGCACAGCGATGCCCAGTTTGTCGAGTATCATGCCCATGTCGTAGGCATTGACCCCCTCGACGTTGAACGACACAATGGCGCACTTGTCGGCCGTCGTGCCGTAGATGCGCAACCCGTCGATAGCCGACAGCCGCTCCGTAGCGTGCTGCAACAAGGCTTGTTCGTGGGATTCGACCGCCTCGGCATCCAACTGTTGCACGAAGCGCACCGCCTCACCCAATCCGATAGCCCCGATAAAATTGGCCGTACCAGCCTCGAATTTCAACGGCACCGGTGCATAGGTCGTCCGTGCGAACGACACGCGGTCGACCATATCGCCCCCACTCAAGAACGGCGGCATCTCCTCCAACCGGGCCCGTTTGCCGTAAAGCACACCTATACCCGTCGGTCCATAGAGTTTATGACCGGAAAATGCGTAGAAATCGCAATCCAATGCCCGCACATCCACGCCGCCGTGCACCACACCCTGACACCCGTCGACCACGACGACAGCACCCACAGCATGGGCTGCCTCGACAATCGGACGCAGGTCGGGACGGGTTCCGAGCGTATTCGACGCCTGCGTCACGGCCACGATGCGCGTACGCTCGTCGACAAGCGACGGCAACAGGTCGATGCGCAACGCTCCCGAATCGTCGAACGGCAACATCCGCACCTCGGCGCCCTGCCGCTCGGCCAACATCTGCCACGGCACAAGGTTCGAGTGATGCTCCATCTCGCTGACGATGAGATTGTCGCCTGCGTGGACGAACTGCCCGCCCCAAGCATAGGCCACCGCATTGAGCGAAGCCGTCGCACCGGACGTAAAGACGATCTCTTCCTTCTCGGCAGCCCCAATGAAATCGGCGATGCGGGCCCGGGCGGCCTCGTAGGCCACCGTTGCCTCTTCCGAAAGGAAGTGCACGCCCCGATGAATATTTCCGTTCAGTTCACAATGCAGGCGATCGACCGTCTCGATAACGACAGTCGGTTTCTGGGCCGTCGCACCACTGTCCAAGTAGACGAGCGGCCGGCCATAGACCTTGCGCGAAAGAATCGGAAACTCCGCACGTATTTTTTCGACTTCGAACATCTCAAACGCTTCGCTATTCGGTTCTACTATCGTTCATTTACTTATATAGTTTTCTCTCCTCGGCACAGTCCGAGCGATGCACTCGGATTTACCGGAAAAGCTCCAGTTTTTCGGCGACGAGTTCCATCAACGCATCGTGCAACAGTTCGATGGCGCAATGCCGCACCGTATCGGCCGCGAATCCCTCGATCTGCAACCGGCGGGCCACATCCTCACTCAAACCACGCTGACGCATATACAAAATGGCTTCATCGTCCATACGCCCGACCGTCGCGCCATGCGAACATTTCACGTCATCGGCGTAAATCTCCAACTGCGGCAGCGTATCGATACGCGCCGTATCGCTCAACAATACATTGCGGCTCTGTTGCACGGCATCAGTATGCTGGGCGTCGGGTGCCACGTAAACCAAACCGTCAAACCGCCCCGTCGCCAAACCACCGGCAACTCCCTTGACATGGGATTCGCTTCGGCAATCGGCGACATTGTGCGCCGTATGCAACCGCACGGAGCAATGTTCATCGCCACCGACCATAAAGAGGCTATGAAGCAGAGTTTCGGCTCGTGCGCCGTTGAGTTCCGTACGATAGGCAGCCTCGGCACCGGCGAACTGCAATGTCGTAATCCGGCTCGCACTGCCCGCAGCCTGCGTCAAACCGACCTCGGCGGACGTACTACCCGTGAAGACCTCCAACAAATCCAACTGCGCCCCCTCGCCGAGCGAAATCCGCAAAGCCGAAGCGCCGCCATCCTCGTGCAACACAACGAGGCGCGCCGAACGACCGACAGGCAATGCAACCGTCAAATCCGCAGGGTCGACCGCGAAATACAAACACTCGCCCGAAACGTCGGCGGGAAACGCGCCCTCGAACATCCGAGCGTCGGCCCAGCCGTTCAGATATTTACGAATCGGATTCATTCGCACGCCCCGCAATCGTTTATAAGCCAATCGTAACCTTCTTTTTCGAGCTTGAGCGCCAACGACTTGTCGCCCGTATGGATGATGCGGCCCTTGTAGAGCACGTGCACCACGTCGGGCACGATGTAATCCAACAACCGCTGGTAATGGGTGATGACCACCGTGGCATTCTGGGCCGTATGGAGTTTCGTGACGCCCGTAGCGACGATGCGCAGCGCATCGATATCCAAGCCCGAATCGGTCTCGTCGAGAATGGCCAGCTTCGGGTCGAGCATCGCCATCTGGAAAATCTCGTTTTTCTTCTTCTCACCGCCCGAGAAACCCTCGTTGACGGCCCGCGAAGTGAGCTTTGACGACAACTCGACGATGGCACTCTTTTCACGCATCAGTCGCAGGAACTCAGCGGCCGTAAGCGGCTCCTCACCGCGGTATTTGCGCTGTTCGTTGACGGCTATCTTCATGAAATTGGCCATCGTGACGCCCGGAATCTCGACCGGATACTGGAACCCCAGGAACAACCCCGCACGAGCCCGATCCTCGATGGACATCGCCAACAAATCCTGCCCCATGAAAGTCACCGAACCCTCGGTAACAGCAAACTTTTCGTTGCCCGCCAACACCGAAGCCAACGTCGATTTGCCGGAACCGTTGGGACCCATGATGGCATGCACCTCACCAGCCTTAACCTCCAAATCGATGCCCCGAAGGATCTCCTTGCCATCGACCGAGGCGTGCAAATTCCTAACTTCTAACATCTTATTTTTCTTTTCGTCTTTTTTCATTCTTCGTCGCCGACCTGAGCGACTAACCGACACTGCCCTCCAACTGCAATGCCAACAGTTTCTGCGCCTCGACGGCGAACTCCATCGGCAATTTGGCCAACACTTCGCGGGCATATCCGTTGACGATCAACCCTACAGCATCTTCGGTCGACAGACCGCGCTGGTTACAGTAGAACAACTGGTCATCCGAGATTTTCGAGGTCGTCGCCTCGTGCTCGACCACCGCCGAACGGTTGCGCACATCCAGTTCGGGGAACGTATGGGCCCCGCATTTGTCGCCAATCAACAACGAATCGCACTGCGAAAAATTACGGGCGTTTTCGGCCCCCTTGCCCACGCGCACCAAACCGCGATAGGCATTCTGACTGCGTCCTGCTGAGATGCCTTTCGACACGATGCGGCTGCGCGTATCGCGCCCAAGATGAATCATCTTCGTACCCGTATCGGCCTGCTGGAAGTTGTTGGTCATCGCCACCGAATAGAACTCACCGACCGACCGGTCGCCGGCCAGAATACAGCTCGGATATTTCCACGTGATGGCCGAACCGGTCTCGACCTGCGTCCACGACAAACGCGCGTTCTCACGGCAGATACCGCGTTTCGTCACGAAATTGTAAACTCCGCCTTTGCCCTCCTTGTCGCCCGGGTACCAGTTCTGTACGGTGGAATATTTCACTTCGGCATCCCGCTCGACGACGATTTCGACGACAGCGGCATGCAACTGGTTCTCGTCGCGCCGCGGCGCTGTGCACCCCTCCAAATAACTGACATAGGCTCCCTCGTCGGCCACGATGAGGGTTCGTTCGAACTGGCCCGTTCCGGCAGCATTGATGCGGAAATAGGTCGACAGCTCCATCGGACACCGCACCCCTTTCGGGATATAGCAGAACGACCCGTCGGAGAAAACCGCAGCATTGAGCGCCGCATAGAAATTATCGGTATACGGCACGACACTGCCGAGATACTTTTTCACCAATTCGGGATAGTCGCGCAACGCCTCGGAAATCGAACAGAAGATGATGCCCTTTTCGGAAAGGGTCTTTTTGAAAGTGGTCTTCACCGACACGGAATCCATGACGGCATCGACCGCCACGCCCGACAAGGCCAACTGCTCTTCCAACGGAATGCCCAGTTTGTCGAACGTCCGTTTCAGTTCGGGATCGATGTCGTCGACCGTTCCGCCCGTTTTCGGCTGCTTGGGCGCAGCGTAATAGATAATATCTTGAAAATCGATCGTCGGGATGTCCAGATGAGCCCACGTCGGCGGCGTCAATGTCAACCAATGCCGATATGCGACGATGCGGCGTTCGGTCATCCACTCCGGCTCGCCTTTCTTGGCGGAAATCAGACGCACGACCTCTTCCGACAATCCCTTGCCGATGGTTTCGGTTTCGATATCGGTCGTAAAACCGTATTTATACTCCTGCTCTTGCAGGGTTTCCAACAGTTCTTTTTCGTTTTCAGCCATTTCCAACGGAATAAGCGTGCAAAGATACTAAAAAGTCGAGCGCAGAAGCAAGCATCTGCTTGATTGTGCCAAGACGACGTATCTAAGGCGCAGCCAAAGATACGAATTTTTATTAAAACCTGCGCATAGTACTTACGACCGCAGGTAACATGTGAACCGTTTTACGACACGACCGGCAGAGTATCGACGACTGTCAGCAAATGTTCACGGTCTGCTGCATAGGGATGCCACATTAAAATGGGACGGCGGCCCAAAAAGAGCCGCCGCCTCCGAATCAAATCTTCAATCAAATTACTTGCCAATCGTCACCGCCTTGGCAGCGCCTTTCGACAACAGAGCGTTTTCGGGCGTAATCCGCGCCGAACCGATCTGCACGTTGCGGTTACGGCTTCCGGTCACGGTCAACGCGCATTCCATCCCCTCGGGACAGGTGAAATTCTCCACCATCAGGTCTTTCACATTGTTGACCATCAGCGCCGGACCCTTCTCGGGAACCACCGTCACATTGCGCAACAGCACCGAGGTCGATTCGTTGATTTGCGCCCCCGTCTGCGCATAGACACGCGCATTCTCGACCGTCACACGCTCGACGTTCATTTCGGGGAGCCCATTGAAATACATCGCACGCCGTGCACCTCGGCACCAAACATTGCTGATATGAATATCGCGGAACGCGGGCGTCGTTTCGTCCACCGGTTTCAGTGCAAGGTCGGTCGGTTCGGCATCCTCACCGGCCGCAAAAGCCTCCGAAGCGGATTTACCTCCGTAGAAAAGGTCGAAGAGCAATGCCTCCTGCGCAATATTGCACATGGCGATGTTATCGATATAGATGTTCTCCACCACACCTCCGCGGCCGCGCGTCGATTTGAAACGCAGACCGACATCCGTACCGGAGAATACGCAATTCGTTACGTTGACATTCTTTACACCGCCCGACATCTCGCTGCCGACAACGAAACCGCCATGACCGTGGAATACGATGCAGTCGTCGACCACAATATTCTCGCACGGAATACCGCGGTCACGGCCCGCCTTGTCCTTACCGCTCTTGATGCAGATGCCATCATCGCCTACATCGAAACTCGAACCGGTCACGATGACATTCTTGCACGATTCGATGTCGATACCGTCGCCGTTCTGCGCGTAATCGGGGCAACGAACCGTAATATCCTTGACGATCAGATTGGTACACATTGCCGGATGAATATTCCAGCAAGGCGAGTTCTGGAACGTGACCCCCTCCAGAAGCACATTTTCGCAATGGTGGATGGCGACCATCACCGGACGCAGGAAATCACGCATCGGTTCGAAATCCTCCCGGGTCTTGGCCCACGTCGAGACATTCTGGTCGGAACCGCTCGTCGCGCCGAGTTTGAAACTTTCCGACGGATACCAGATCCGACCGTCATCGGAAACGAGGCCACCGCTCTTGACCAGATTGTCCCATTCACGAGCTGTCAGCTTATCCTTCTTCACGGCACGCCAAGCGGCACCGTTTCCGTCGATGACACCCTGTCCTGTCACGGCTATGTTTTTCGCACCGATGGCCGACAGCGGCGACTGGCAACGCCACGTATTCAGCCCCTCGAAAGTGATTTGCGTCAACGGATAGAGAGACTTATCGGCGCTGAAAAAAATCAAGGCACTCTGTTCGAGATGCAATTCGATATTGTCTTTCAGCACGATCGGGCCCGTGAACCACACACCGGACGGTACGATGACACGACCGCCACCCTGTTTAGCAAGCGCATCGATAGCATCGGCGAAAGCCTGCGTACAAAGGGTATAACCATCGGGCACGGCACCGTATTCCGTGATGCAAACACTGCGGTCGGGAATCGTCGGACGCGACACGACCGGCATATCGAAAGGAAGATTTTTCGACGCAAGCACATCGGAGCCGTTCGTTGCTTTGCAGCAACAAGCAGAAAATACAAGGGCTGCGAAAACGGCCGCCCCTACAGAAGCAAGTTTCAAGTTCATAAATATTTAGAGATTATAATCATTCGTAAGACAAATATAGACAAAAGAACGGAAACGACCAAGCGTTTCCGTTCTTTCCTATTGATTATGTTCGGACAGCGCATTCGTCGAGTGTCTGTCCGGTGAGAGAAATCCGATTAATAACCGGGATTCTGGTCGGCGTCGGTCAACAGTTTGTTGGCATCGATGGCAGCCTGCGGAATAGGCCACAGGAGCTTCTCGCCGATAGCGGCAGCAGCGTTGCCACGCAACTGAGGATTCCACAAGTCATTGTATTCGACGAGTTTGCCCGTACGACGCAGATCGATGTTGCGGCAACCGTTACCGAACATCTCGCAAGCCGACTCTTTGAGAATCCAGTCGATCATGTCGGGTTGTGCAAGACCTTCGATCACGACATCGGCCAGCGCAATCGGTGCCAGGCCCGCACGCTTACGCACGGAATTCAGACGAGCCGTCGCTTCGGTATCGTTTCCGGCCTTGTGATAAGCCTCGGCGGCTACGAAGAACATCTCGGGCAACGTGATGATGTGCAAATCGCGGAAACTGCGCCCTGCATTGTAATCGGGATGGACACTGTAATCGAATTTGCAGCACGGAGCGCAAGTATACGACAAGAGACGTCCGTCGGTTTCGTAATCGACTACCTTCGTCTTATAATCCTTATCGAATGTTTCGATATTGTAGGTCTTTTCGGCCATCGGCGAAATCATCGCATGCTCACGATGCGCCTTATCGTCATCGATCCAATTCTGCACATCGGCATCAGTCTCGTAATGAGCCTGATAATAGACACCCACATAAGAACCCGTACCGTCATACATGCCGAAGTAGTTGCCGCCCATCTCCTTGAATTGAGGCTCTACATAGTCGCCCGCGGCATCATCCCACGGATTTTTCTTGATATAGAGCATTTTCGCAAAAGTGGCATCGTAACGGCTATCGCCCTTTTCGAAATATTTCAGCGCATGAAGCGTCGGCACATAGGCCGAATCGCCATTCTTCATGCCATCTTCGGTACCGCCGTAATAGTTCGAGAAATAACTCTGCAAACGGTTACCGCTCGTTTTGCTCGAAGTTCCATCGTAGTCGTATTCGACATCCCAAATAAATTCTTCGTTATCATCGCCCGAGCAATCGGCAGCCCACAGTTTCGCAAACGGCGTAGTCAACTCGCGACCGGCAATTACCTCATCGGCTATCGCAGCGGCTTTTGCGAAGTATTCGGATTTGTTCAAATCCCAAGCAGCAGCCAGATAGGTTTTGGCCAAGATGGCTTTAGCAGCTTCCATGCTGATCTGGCCGCCGCCTTTCGTTGCGGTCGAAGCAACCAGCTTGTTGTTAGCCACGATTCGCTCCAATTCCGTGATGATGTAAGCGTAAACATCAGCAGCCGAAGCTCTCGGATAACCCGAAATAGCAGAAGCCGCGTATTCCGTCACGAGGGGCACTCCGCCGAACTTGTTGACCAGCAAATAGTAGTAGAAGCATGCAACGGTATGGCACTCGTCGATCATCCGCGCTTTGTCGTCGGCAGAGCATGCCGATTCAGGCACATCGGGCGCATAGTAATCGATCGTGTAGCACTTACGGATGGCGTCGTAAGCATTCGTATAGAACTCCTTCGGCACACCGTTCTCGGGACCGATGTTCTGCCAACGATGCATCGCCTCATCGCAATTCTTACGGGCATCCATATACATATCGGTGCCGGCCCGGAAATAGGCATTCACGTTCGACGCATTGAACATCTTACTGCTTCCACGGGTTCCGAGCGTCGCATAAACATCGTTGACGATCGTCGGGAAACCGTCCTTGCTCGTAAAGAAATCCTTGTCGGTCACGGCACTCTTGTTGTCCGGCGTCAGGAAGTCGTCGCAACCGGTCAAAGCAAACGTACCGGCCAGCACGGCTATATATAATAACTTTTTCATTTGTCGTAACATTTTTTGATTAGAACTTCAGGTTGGCACCGAACTGATAGGTCACCGAAGCCGGGCCGCCGTTAACCAGCGTAGCGCTTGCCCATTCGGGATCGAAACCTTCGTAATCGGTCCAGCAGAACGGATTGATTACGTTGACGTAGAGGCGCAGCGATTTGACATGGATCTTCTGCATCCACGATTTCGGGAACGTGTAGCCCAAGCAAATGTTCTTCACCTTCACGAACGACGTATCGTGGTAACGCCAACCTTCGCCGACCGCTTTACCCTTGTTGCTGAACCAACCGCCACCCGTATTATCCGAATTGTTCGGATAAGGATAAGCACCGGGCTTCGACGTTTCGAGGGTTACGATATCGCCCGTCGCATGGTCGATGACCGGAGTTCCGGCCGGAATATAATAGTCGTAAGGCTTCTTCTGCGTACCGCGGTCGCTGATGCTCCAGAATGTCTCGTGGAAGTAGGACCGCGACCACTGACCTTGTTTGGTGTAGATGGTGAACGAGAAGTCGAAGCCCTTGAAATACATCGAAGAACTGATCGAGCCGGTCCATTTCGGGTCGGTGCAACCGTAAATCTGCTTATCGTCGTCGGTGATCTTGCCGTCGTTGTTCCAGTCATGAACACCCATCGTACCTTCGTAGAGACCGAATTTCTCGTAAGCCTCTTTCAACGTATAATGAACGTCGCCGTCTTTCGTGTGCATCGTTACACCGTCGTTCGTCACGACATCGGTATGCTTGTAGTCGCGGAGTACGTTCAGACGCTCACCGATGAACCAGTTTTTCGAAACGTCGTCGCCATTGGGCAGTTCCTTGATTTTGCTCCAGTTACGCGAGAAGTTCACATTCAGATTCCACGTGAAGTTCTTCGAACGGATGACACCGAACTGCAAGCCCAATTCGACACCGGCATTGCGCACGGCACCGATGTTGGTAGTAATCGACGATTCACCTGTTTCAAGCGGCACCGTAGCATCCATGATCTGACCGTCGGAGAGACGACGATAGACATCGGCCGTCAGATTGATGCGGCTGTTGAATACCGAGAAGTCGACACCGAAGTCGAATTCTTTCACTTTCTCCCATACGAGACCCATATCGATCAGACCGTTCGGATAATAACCTTGCACTTCGTTCCCTTCTATGATCGAATAGCTCGGACCGGCTGCGGAAGATGCCGTTACATAGTTGTCTACGTTGTTGTTACCCGTAACACCGTACGACAAACGCAACTTCAAGTTGTCGAGCCAGTCGGCACTCTTCAGGAAGTTCTCTTCGGACATCCGCCAAGCCACGGCGGCCGAGGGGAACACACCCCAACGATTTTCCTTGGCGAAACGCGACGAACCATCGGCACGCAGCGTAGCGGTAGCCATGTATTTGCCTTTGTACGAGTAGTTCAGACGAGTAGCGACCGAAACCATCGAAGCCTCGGTGAACGACGAAGCGATCTCCTTGTCACCTCCGGCTTTGCCGAGCGAATGATAGGTCAGCTTGTCGTCGGAAATATCCTTACCGGCAGCCGTGTAATCCTCTTTCTGGGTCGCCCACATCGAGAACAGACCCATCGCATTGAACGAATGATCGCCCCACGTCTTGTTGTAGTCGATCTGGTTATCCCACGTCCAGTCCAAACGATCGGTGTTGACCACCTTGGCATAGGTGTGTTTCTGTTTCAGGAAATAAGCCGACGAAAGCGGATTGCCCTGAATATCTTTCTGGTTGTTGGGGTTACCGGTACCGAAATAGATACCCTGACGACCGTGATAGAAGTTGGGCGACAACGTGGTCGTGAACTTCAGTCCGTCGTAGAGGTTGAAACGGAGATACATATTACCGAATACGTGGAACTTGCGTGTTTCGTTCACGTAAGCGTTCGGCAGCGTGAAGTCGAGCAGCGGGTTGTAGGTAGACGTAAAGCCGTTCCTGTACTTGCCCGGCTGCGATACGAAATTGCCGTTTTCGTCATATGGAGTCAGAATCGGAGAGAAGACGAAAGCATTGTGATAAGGCGAATAGTTGCTCGAATCTTCGGTCGTAAAGTCGTTCTGGTTGGCATAAACCAAATTGACACTCATACCGCCCTCGACCACTTTCGAGAACTTCGAATCGAACGCACCCTTGAGGTTGATACGCTCATAGTCGTTCTTGATGAAGACGTTCTCCTCCGACTGGTAGCCCATACCCAAACGATAGCTGGTGGTCTCCGTCGCACCGTTGGCACTGATGAAGTGGTTCTGCTGAGCAGCAGTGCGCAACACCTGCTTGCTCCAGTCATAAGTATCGTTGTTCATGAAACGCTGGAAGAGCAGCGTCTCCTTGTGAGAACTTGCAGACGAACCGTCGGGTTTCTGCGAACCGAATGCAGTGATGATATTGGCATCCTTGATGATGAAATGCGGATGTCCGTCGGCATCGACACCTTTCGTTTTGGAACCGTCGTATGTTTTACCATCCAACTCGGTGTAACGCTGGAAGCGATAGTCCATCCACTCATCCGTATCCATCAGTTCGGGGAAACGAGCTACTTTCTTGATACCATAGTAGCCGTCATACGAAACGGAGAACTGTTGAGCTTTGCCGCTGACACCTTTGGCGCCTTTCGTGGTAATCATAATGACACCCGCCGAAGCACGCGAACCGTAGATGGCGGTCGACGAAGCATCTTTCAAGACGTCGACACGCTCGATATCCTCGGGGTTCAGCATGTCCATCGAGGTGAAAACGACACCGTCGATCACATACAGAGGCGAAGACTTTTTGTTGATGGATGCCTGACCACGGATCAGAATATCGAAACCGCCATTGGCACGGCTGTTCGACTGCGTGATGCTAACGCCCGGGACGGAACCCTGCAAGGCATCCTCCAGACGCAACGTACCGCGGGCCGCGATGTCCTCGGCACTCACCGAACTGACGGAACCCGTCACGTCGCTTTTCTTCATCGTACCGTAACCGACAACGACGACATCATCGAGTGCAAGCGCGTCTTCCTGCAACACGATATCGATATGCGTACGACCGTTGATCGGAATACTTTGCGTAGCATATCCGATGAATGATACGGTCAGCACAGCATTCTTAGCATCCGGAACGTTCAACGAAAAACGTCCGTTCGCTTCCGAAGTCACGCCGAGGGTGGTACCGTCGACGGTCACGGATGCGCCTATAACTGGCTGACCCTGAGCGTCTTTAATCCCCCCCCCTACAATTTGGGCCATAGCGGTGTGCGCCAGCCCCATGCCCAGCATCAACAGCAAGGCAAATTTTGTAAAGTGTTTCATAAAGGTTAGTTTGGTGTTATACACAATCGCATCCGCAAAGATTTTCGCAGAATGCGTTAACAAAATTAGAAAAAAAATTTCAATCGGGAAGTACTTTTTTATGATTTTTTCTTCTTTCCGGCACACGGCAGGATAAAAAAATGCGGACGATATGAAAAGAAAATCATATCGTCCGTACGCGGGATCGGCTCCGTCGATCGCTATTTCTGCAATCCGCCTTTCACACGTTCGTACTCGAGAGAGGCCCAGATGAAAGGACCGACACCTTTGCAATCGTTTTCGATGATCGGCTCTGAAATGTAGTAGTCGAACTTACCGCTACGCATACTGCGGCCACCCAGACCGGCAACGGCGCAACAATCGGTAATCGAAATCGTTCCGTCGGGATTTTCTTTCACGAAGCGCTCGACGAACCTTTCGTACAGACGCTGCGCCTCGGGGCCCAGCTCCGCAGGCAGATACCCCAACCGAACGCCTTTCAACATGGCGTAGACGAACATGATCGAGCCGGTCGCCTCGACATAGTTTCCCTCGCGCCCCGGCTGGTCGAGCACCTGATACCACATACCCGTCTCGGGATCGGCATACTTCGGGAGCACCTCGTAGATATGGTGCAGAATATCGACCATCGGCTGTGTCGTCGCATCGACGCCGAGATACTGCAATGTCTCGACGATCGCCATCGCGTACCACCCCATCGCACGGCCCCAAGCATGTGCGGACTGCCCCGTGGTTTTATCGCACCAGAACATTTCGCGCGATACGTCGCAGGCGTGACGGTAAAGTTCCGTGGCAGGGTCGTAGGTATGCTCGGCGACAGTGGTGAACTGCCGCACGATGTCGGCTTTCAAGTTCGCGAACAATTCGCTCTCGGAATAATTGCGTACGGCATATTCGGCATAGAACGGTTCGGCCATGTAGAGTCCGTCCAACCACATCTGATGCGGATAGACCTTTTTGTGCCAGAAGCCACCGTCATCGTTGCGCGGATGCTCCTGCAACTGCACGAACAATGTGTCGAGCACGGCATGGAAACGCGGCTCGCCCGTCCGCTCGGCAATCGTGAACAACGGACGCCCCGGGCAAATATGGTCGAGGTTGTAATTGCTCGTCTTGTAGGTAATAACCGAGTTGTCGGGCCTCACGATGGTGTCATAATAGCGTAACGCATAGTCATAGAAATCGGGACGGCCGTATGCCTCGCCCGCATCCATCATGGCCAACAGTTCGAGGCCCGACGTATAGTTCCATTTCACACGCCCCGCAGGAATGCCGTCGAGCGTCGTCGGCGACGGATTGCGCACGATTTCGCTCTCGACCATCCGGACGGAGAGCGGTGTTCCGGCATCATAGAGCGGACGTTCACCGCACGAGACTGCAAGCGCAGCGGCGCATAACACCGGCAAAAAAGAGATTCGGTTCATCATTCGATTCATTTATTCAAGTTCTTTTTCAATTTTTTTTTACAATCCGGACAGGCGACACGTTCGAGTTGCATACTTCGGTTCCGGTCACGGCAACTGTCGCCAATTGCAACTGCGCCTACACACGAGCTGCAAACCTCAGTTTCGAAGCCTGTCGGCCTATTCTTCGAAAAACGCGTCGAAGATATTCCGCACTTGCTTGTCCGACAGGCGATGCGACCACTTCACGCGATCGCCTGCTGCCCCGGGGCCCTTCGAACCGCTCTCGGCATAGAAAGCATGTTTATGTGCCTGCGGCTTGTTCCAGTCGTGCCACCCCTCGGGACGGATGTGACCGCCCAACTCACAATCGATGAAGACGGTCTGCGCGTATTCGCGCCACGGACGGCCCAAATAGCATTTCGTCACGCCGTCGTCCGCGGTCAGCCAGCAATTCCAAAAGATGAAACCGCAGGACTGCCCTTTGCACGTGGAGGCTGCCGTAATGAACGAATCGGCCAACGACCGGATTTCGCAATCGCGGAACAACGCCGAAGCGGCCCCGAAAATAAAATCGGTCGTACCCTCGATATAGCATTCCGAGAAGCGAATGCGGGCATTTTCGGGAACGGTCTCGCCATCACGGTTGCCCGACCCATATAAATATAAGGTATCCTGATTGCCAAGGAATCGGCAGCCGATGAACCACAAGTTGTCGCCGAGACATTGCACGGCCACGGCCTGCCCGACCCGACCGGCCGTATTCTCGAACGTGATGTCGCTCACACGCCAGTTGTCGCCGCCGAAATAGACGGTCGACGAACCCGACGTACCCAATTCATGGCCCGTCGCACCGATTTTCGAAGCGTAATCATTCCACGTAATCGTCACACGACCGCGCCCCTCCAACCAGACATTTCGTTTGGTATAGGGAATGGAAATTTTCTCACGATAGATACCATCCATCACCCGCAGACGAATCTCCTTGCGACAGAAATCGGGAATGGCGGCAACGGCTTCGGCCACAGTGAAGAAGTCGCCCGAACCATCTTTGGCTACCACCAAGTCGGGAATATCCAAATGCGCAGCCAACTCGGGCACTACGGCCGGCAATTCGGCCGCGAACATCCGCGCCAATGTGCGGGCACCGTGTACATTCAGATGGGTGTTATCCTGCCGTCCGTCGGGATAGAGCGGACATGTTCCGGGCTTCACCCACATGAAATACTCCCGCGAAGCCTCGTCGCCCATCGTCGACACCCATTTCTGCGTAAGCCGTTCGGCATCGATGAAAGCGACCTTCTCCTCGGCCGCCACGCGGCGGCATGCCGTAAGGTATTCGCCGTGCGTATCGGTCAATATGCCGTCGACGAAGTTACGCCGCACGATGGGCGTCAACAACACAGGGACAGCCCCTTTCTCGCGCGTTTCACGGATGTAACGACGCAGATTCTCGGCATAATCGTCGGGTGTCGAGAAACGCACCGTGTTCACTTTCTGATCGTTGTGACCAAACTCGATGAAGACGTAATCCCCGGGCCGCAGTTTGGCGTAAATCGGATCCCACCGACCCTCGTCGCGGAACGAACGGGTCGAACGGCCGTTGACGGCGTGATTCTCGACAACCACACCGGCATCGAACAACGGTTGGAACATCTGGCCCCATCCGCGTTCGGGATTCTCCTTGTCGAATTTTTTATTCGCACAGGTCGAATCGCCGATCAGATAGACGTGCAGCAAGTCGCCGGTAAAATCGGCAGGCAGGCGCTCCACCCGCACGGGTTGCAGCTCGCGGGCAACCGTTTTCAAAGCCAAGTCGAGACACTCCTCGTCGCTTTTACCGTCCAACCATTGGCTGCGACGCCACAACATTTCGAAATCGTAATCGATATGTCCGCGGTCATCGGGCCGTAACTGGAACAGATAGCTCGTGTTGTCATCCTGCTGGCCGGCAATCTGACTCTGCGGCACGGCAATAGCCAAAGCAACGCTCTCGCGCTGCCACTTCACTGTATCGTTCTCGGGGAAATCGCGACCGAAAACGCCGATGGTACCGGCACCCCGCTCCACGCGATGTTCGGCCATCTTCATGACACCCGTTGTGAAAACCAACCCTTTGGTGTTGCCTTCGAAACGGTTTTCCACATGCACGTCGCCATGACCGGCATAAAGAATATAACGCGAGGTCATCGCAATCTCACGACCGCAATAGTTCCAACCCTCCACGCGCATTTCGACCACCGTGCGCACGGGACCTTTCGCGAGGATACGTGCTTCACGGCGCTTGAAGTCGGAGATATGGGTCATGCACCCCTTCTCGGCATCCCAGCCCTTAAGCGTACCCACGCCCACCGATCCGAACACACGCAGGTTGTCATAACCGAAATTGTCAGCCAACTGTTCAGGTGTCGAATACCACATCGACTGCGCCAATTCCAGACGCGGCACCTTCTTTCCGTAGGTATCGATGGTCTGTTTCTTGTCGAAATAGATGCGGTAAGCGCCATACTCCGACTCGAAAGCGGGACCGTGGTGGTGCAATTTGCGATACATATCATCTTTCGTCGAAGCGAGCGTATCGGCAGCACGCAGCGTCTTGTCGGGATTCTTCCACCACATCTGTGCATGGACACGGGCCGGATAGGCCTGTTGCGACGGTTCCGACGAATAAACGACGCGGAAATCGCGCTGTCCGTCGACATCGGCAACGAATGCCAATTCTCCCAATGCGCGATCCAACTGCGAGGGGATTTCGCCCTCGGCACCACAGACAGTAGCGCTCACCGCCCATTCGGGCACATCGGAGATCACCACCGGACAATCTTTGCGGAGCCCTTCGACCGTCACACGGTAACGATCCTCTTGGGTGCGGGCCTCCGCACGACCGGCGCCGCACACCGTGCAAAACGCCAGCAAAAACAGCAAAATTCGTTTCATGGTCAGTATTGTTTCAGGTTTTCAATCATTCGTTCCAGTTCGTCCGCCGAACGCACGGCCGTCACTGGCCATCCGTCGCGGAAAGTCTGCAAATCGGCAATCGGTAGGAGTTCCACCTCGCTTTCGTCGACCCGTTCGATCGGCAGGCCGAACGTCTCGGCGAAAAACGCACACACCGCACGGCGTTTGTTGACGCCGAAATCGTGTCGTTCATCGGCCAGATGGACATTGCGCACACAGTCGGAAGCGTCGTAGAACTGCCAAATCCGCTGCAAATAAGGATATTCCAACGTCGGATACGAGGCCGTCCAATCGCCGCCGTCACTCACGACCAACACCGGTTTCGGAGCCATCGCGGCCGCCAAAATCTCGGGCATACAGCTGCCATCCGCCGCCAAAGCTACAGGGCGCCCACTCTCGCACGCACACCCGCCGTCGAAATGCGACACCAAATGCACCACCGGTGCAAGCGCTGCAAACCGCCCGTCGACGACTGCCAACAAAAGCGCATGGGTCGCACCGCCCGAACCGCCCGTAGCCGCCATACGGGTCGTGTCGATGTCACGACGGGTCGCCAATATCCAGTCCGTGACCACTTTCGACCACAACACCTGTATCTGCATCGCATAAGACGCCGTATGGGCTTCGCGGCCGACCTGCCGTTCCGATTCGCCCCATCCGAAAATATCCATATCAACCGCTACGGTACCCATACGAGCCAAATCTGCCATCAGATATTGGTGGTCGGCACGGTAACGGCCATCGGTCCAATGACCGGAGGGGGCGACGATCAACGGAAATTTCGCCCCTTTGCGGGCATTCGGTTCTGCCTCCGCAGGAGCATAGATTGTCCCGCAGACATAAAGCCCCGGCAACGTTTCGAGCGCAAAATTTCGGGTCGTATAACCGTTGTGCCGCCACTCCTCGCCGACAACAGCCATTGGCCGCTCCGGTACCGCCCGCAAAAACGATTCGAGCGCCAAAGCCTCGCGCACATCGGTCAAAATCCGTTCGCGGCGCTGTTCCCAAGCATCCCGATCCATATAACAGGACGACAGCCACGCCAACAATTTTTCGCCGTCGGCCACCGTGCGGCGGTAATATTCATACGGCTGCACGACGATACGAGCACCTTCTTCTTTCCACACCAAATCCAACGGATGGGTCACGTTATCGAGCGTCTCGGCCAACGAATACGGTCGGATTCGGAACGGAGCCCATGCGACAGAAACCGTATCGGCATCGATTCGCTTGCACACGATGCGCACATCGAAACATTCGCCGACATACGCCAACACCTCAGACAAAGGTCGGGATGACGGACCGGTGAAAAACGAATTCGGCATCGAATTTTGAGCAAAGCCGGTCAATTCATCCGCAACAGACGATTCAATGCGCATGGGGAATGTCGCAGCAACTGCACCGAACTGTACAGCAACGATTTCCGAAAACAGAAAACAAACGAGCGCCAAACCAAAACGACGAGCCATCCGATAGATTCTAAAAATCAGTCCGAATGCAAATATACAAATTTTAGAGGTTATTCTTTGTAATTCAACAAAAAGATTCTATATTTGCATGCTTGTTTTTCGAGTCTCTACTCAAGAACGATTGCCGTTCGATGGAACGAGACTCACGGCAATAAAACCACGGAGAGGTGGGTGAGTGGCTGAAACCACCGGTTTGCTAAACCGACGTACGGGTCAATCCGTACCACGAGTTCGAATCTCGTCCTCTCCGCAAAACGACAGAACCGTCCGATTTTCCCAATGAAAATCGGACGGTTCTGTTTTCATCCCCCTCACCGAAAGAGAGATACGGAAACTTTCGGGACGCTATAAATTCTCCTGCGACTCCTCTTTTTTGAATCGGGACGCCACCTCACCGCCGAAAAGCGTCAAAACCGAAGCGGCAACACCGAAAAGGAAGATAAAACCCACGAGAATCACCATCTTCGATGGTTTCGCAGCGCGAAGCGGCACCGTAGCAGGCTGCAAAACGACATAGGCAGGCGTAACCTCCTGCACTTTAGCCTTGGCCATCTGAAGCTGCTGCGCCATCTGGTTGTAAAGGTTGTAATTCAGAGTCATCTCATTCTGCAACCGCTCCTGCTCCGTACGCACGGAACGCCGCACGATATTCTGATTCGCATCCATATACCGCGCATACTTCGACTGAGCAGTATAATAGGCTGCCTGTGCCTCTTCGTAGAGTTTCTGCGTAAAATCGAAATCACGACGGGCTTTATTGGTCCGGTATTCGGTGATGTAGTTCTGCAAATTGAGCATCACCGTATCGGTCAGCGTAGCAGCAATCAACGGATCCTGCATCGTCACGGTCAACGAAATTACCGACGTTTTTTTATCGACCATACACGAAATACGTTCATTCAACGCTTTCACAGCCATATTCTCTTTTGCAGTCAACCGGAACGGATCCGTTTTACCACGCCCGGCCTGCTCTTTCTCCTTGAACAGCGACATCGTCCATCCGATGAACCGGAACGGCGCCGAAAAAACAACTCCCCACCACGGCCGACGGATATGCTCCGTCAGATAATCGTAGACCGTGGTCTGCAACTTGCCTTTCCGGTCCGAAACCTGCACATCGAACAACTCCGCCGCAAACGGTACGGACTCGACGATATCGGGATAGAGCGTCGGTGAGACGGCATCGTTCGAAGTCATATTTCCGACATTGAGGCCTGCCATTGCCGCCAAATCGCCCAAACCACCCATCGATTGTTTCGAATTGGAGATTTCGGGCGCGAGTTTCACCGTCACACTGTACTCTTTCGGGATGCTGAAAGCGACAATGATACCCACCAAAGCCCCGATACCGCACCATTTCAATATGCGTCGGCGACCGGCCCACAGTTTGCGGGCCAAATCCAACAAATCGATCTCTTTATCCGGCATCGATTGTTCCGGACGGTTCGTCAAAGTTTCGTCTGCCATCTCGTTGTCCTTATTATTTGCGCCTAACATCCTATTTCGATGCTGCGACTATCACGGCAGCCAAGGAGGCAGCCGAAGACGTCAGTCCCAAAATTTCATTCAGACGAACCGGATTACGCTTGCGCTTGCTCGGAACGACGATTTCACAACCGGGCTCGATTCTCGTGTTGCCTTTCGCCTGCGTAATCATGCCGTTCATATAAACCACATAAACCCGATTCTTTTTCGCCCGGTCGGCATATCCACCCGCTTGCGAAATATAGTATTTCAACGGTTTGTTCTTCAGATAGGCCACCGTATTGGGACTCAACACCTGCCCATTGACAGTCACGGTGCTGACTCGTTCCGGAACAATCAACCGATCGCCTTCGCGCAAAATCACGTCGTAATCGGAACCCGGGTTCTCCAGCGCTTTATCCAGTTCGATACCCACGTTATAATAATCGTTTACGGCCAATCGCTCCAAAGAGATGGAATCACCATCCTCCCGTTTCTGACGAGCCGCAAGAATGGTTGCCTCACGCACGGCCCGTTCCTCCTCGTTCATGCGACGGATCAATCGTCCGCCACCTGTATAGGCATCGGGCGTAACACCGCCCGCCCGTTTAATCAAATCCGACACACGTTCGTTCTTCCGAACGAGTGCATACCGCCCCTCGAAAACGACCTCGCCATCGAGTATGACCAAACGTTGTTTCTGGTACCCCGGACTACGACGCACAGCCACAACATCGAACGGTTCCAAAACGAACGGCTCTTTGCCGTCGACCACGAATCCGTCCTTGATTTCGAATCTGTAAACCTTACCGATCTCTTCGGTCGGCACCTTGCTCTTGGGCGAACGCACACGGCGCATGACGTCGACCTGTGCCGTCGAAGCACTCTCCAACAGACCACCGGCCTGAATAATCAAGTCTTCGATCGTCGTGTTGTCGGCATAGGGATAAAGCCCCGGCCAAGCAACCTCGCCGTCGATGGTAAACGCCCCGAATTCTTGCAATTCCTGTATACTCGGCACCATCAGCACATCGTTGCGCCGCAACGCCAGATCGGGAACCGAACCCGACAGAATGCCCTGCAAGTCGACCGCAATCATCTCTTTGGTCAAATCCTCTTTCTCTCGCAGAATCTGCGCCCGATTCAGGAAAGCATCCTCCCGCGGCCCGTCGGCCCGTTCGACCAACGCCCGCACGGTATTCATCTCGTCGCCGAGTTCGTACATACCCGGACGGAACACGGCACCGTTCACTTCGACCCGATTGGCGAATCGGTTCAACGTGCCGCCCACGCGTACGGAGTCGCCGTCTTCCAAGCCGAACGAATCGTATTTTCCGCTCTGAACGCTGAAAATCCGACGATCCTTTCCGGTCTGACGAATCAGTCCGACTTCATTCGAATAGGCATCGCCGGCGAATCCGCCGGCATAACCGAGCAAAGCTCCGAGCGGCTCGCCCTTCTTGACCTCGTAATACATCGGCCGCTTGACCTTACCTTGTATGGTCACCAACGCTTCGTAAGGCGGCACAATAATCACATCGCCCTCTTTCAGCCGAATATCGTCCGCCGTTTTTCCATCAAAAAGATATTCGTACAAGTCAACCGACGCGACCTCCTTGCTATCGCGCATCACACGGATATTGCGCAACGAACCGATATCGGTCACACCGCCCGCACTATACAGCGCATGGAACAACGAAGCGAACGCCGACAGTCGATAGGTTCCGGGCGTATGCACCTCGCCCATCACATTGACCGAAATCGTCCGGATCTGTCCCAATGTGAGACGGATGTCCGAAAGAGGGGCTTCGCCCATGACATCCGCATACTTACGTGCAAAGACACGGCGGACCTTTTCGTTAGCCTCCTTAACGGTCAATCCATTCAGATAGATCGGTCCCAACTGTTCGACAAAGATGTTCCCGTCGGGCGAAATCTCCTCATGAATACTATCCTCGTTGGCACCCCAAATATCGATAAACACCTCATCGCCCGGCCCCAACTGATAATTTGCCGGTGTCGCAAGATTTTCGTTCGGCTCGAAAGTCAGTTCACGATCGACGAATATATTATGCCCGAATTTACGCAGGCTGTCCGGAACGGATTTCTTGCGCGACTTGGACGACCTGCCGAATCCGAGCGAATCGGAAGCGAACATATCCATCGACATATATGGATTGTTGTTGAGTTCATCCATGTATTCGAACTCTCCGCCATCCGTCTGCCAATCGCTGCGACGGTCGAACTGGCTGTTGTTACGGTCATTCCGGCCATAACGATCGTTGCGCGAAGAGGATCCGTCACGCCTTTCGACGAAAGGCCGGCCTTCATTCTCGGCATCGATTCGCCGATCCGGCAACGAAGTGCGTTTCCGCGTACGGTTCAAGGAAGAACGACCATTAGTACCGAAGCCCAACTCCGAATCCGAATTCAAATTCGAATTGGAATCCGAGCCGTATTGTTGACGCAATCGTTCGATCTGGCTTTTCGTAACGCCTTTCATCAGCAATTCCCGACCGATTTGCGCCTGACCTTTGCCGGCCATCATCCCTTCCTGTACATATTGCATGATTTGATCGTCGGTCATCTGCGCCCGTACGGGAAGTATCAATCCGAGGAACAGGCAAAGCAAGGCAAGAAATGAAATACGTTGGGTAAGCATATCGTTTTCGCTATTTTATTTTCACAATCAATATTTATCCACGAATTTTCGAAGCGCCAAAAAGGAACGGGAACGACTGAGGTGCGTGTGGAATCCCAACCGACGCAACCGACGCATCAGTCGGGTTTTGTGCCGCAGGTGGTAATCCATAAAACCGTAAACTCCGAATGTACCCAGCACACCGACCACCACGACAACGAGACACTGCACACCAACCGGCACGCAAAAGACCGAAAGAATCCACCAACAAAACACCACGCCCAAATCCGACACCAGTATGGCCAGTGTCGTCATCGGATGCGAACACCCGATCGCGATGAACATGTGATGCAAGTGAGTTTTGTCCGCATGGAAAGGAGAGATTCCATGCCGGATACGGGTCGACATCACACGCAGCGTATCGAATATCGGAATACTCAACACAGCCAGCGTAAAGGGAATCAATCCATAGCGAGGACACAGGGAACATCCCACATCGGACCGCAGCACCTCGCAAACGAAGACCGACATGACAACGCCCATAGCCAACGTACCGCTATCACCGATGAACATGCGCGAAGTCCGTCCAAAGACGTTATGGAAAAAGAACGGAATCAATGCACCGGCCGAAACCGCAGCCAACAACACCATCGGCACATTGCCGACACAATAGAAAAACACGCCGAAAATGGCACAGGCCATGACGCAGAATCCCGATGAAAGCCCGTTCACCCCGTCAATAAGATTGATGGCGTTGATGATGCCCACGGCAGCGAACACGGTGAGGGGAATGGCTACCCGATCCGGAATTTCATAAATACCGCATAATCCGTGAAAATCATCGATGCGGAATCCGCCGAAATAGATCAGACACAGCACCACAGCGATTTCGACCAGCAACCGGAACCATGGAGAAAGACCTTTCATATCATCCCGCAATCCCGTAACAAGCATGACCAGCATGGCTGGAACGATGATTCGCATCACCCGCAAATCGGTAAACAGACCGGCAACGATCAATCCGACAGCAACCCCGCAGAACACCGCCACACCACCCAGAACCGGCACCGGCTCTTTCTGGAGTTTCCGTTTGTCGGGATTATCGACGATTCGGTATTTCACGGCGATTTTCACGACACGTGCGTGGATGCAGGCCACCAGCACGAGCGACACGAAAAAAGCGATAGTCAAAAGTACCCCTATAGTCATAAAGTTCTGTTTCTCGACCCCTGTCCGCTTCGACTCACGAATCACGCCTCGACCGGCAGGAGATATCTTGTGAATGCACACAAATAGGGCCCCGCAAGAGGGTCCTAACCTAAATTATGCACAAAAGTACATAAAATCGGCTACACCGCCAAAGATTGAAGAACTTTTTTCATCGCAAAAATCCCCCCCCCTCAAAAATACGCAAACAACTAAATATCAGTAATATATAACTCAACACAAACAATAGAGAAACTGAAATATATTTTATCACGGCTAAACAAAGTAAATTTTGCACCGCAAGCACAACCCGCTGCAGCCGTGCGATTATCCGAAACAGACCGCGTCGATCGCACAATCGTGCGGCTCCGTCGGCAACGTCTCGACCAACTGGTGAGCAAAACAAACCCCGACGCGGAAAGCCTGCAACTCGGGCTGTGCCATATAACGATCGTAGAAGCCTTTGCCGCGGCCCAGCCGAGCACCTTCGCGCGTAAATGCCATTCCGGGCACAAGCATCAAATCGATTGCCTCGGGCGGACACACAGGGCAATCCTCGACGACCGGCTCCGCGATACCGAACGCACCGGACGTTAACGCCGAAGGACGATAATCGTAAAACTGCATCGCATCGCCTTCGACTCGCGGCACGACAATCCGTCGCACGGCGCTCCAACGCCGTAAAACCGCTTCGGTCGGCGGCTCGTCGGGCAATGCACAGAAACACGCCACGCACCGCGCCCGACCGAACGCAGGAAGCATCTCCACGGCAGCGAATATCCGCTCGGCAGCCGCGATCCGCTCCTCCGGAGACAACTGCCGATTTCGGACCCGCATCACGCTGCGCAATTCGTTTTTCGTCATAAAACCGTTCATTCGCATAACCGTTTTCACACCTCGATATCCACCGAACACTCCTCGTCAAATCGAAAATGTTCCCTTTCCCAAGAAAACCGGAGCCGTTTCATTGTTATTCCGCAAACAATAGCTATATTTGCATCGCAAACGGATTTCCGGAACCGGCCTGCCGTTATACGATCGCAGCCTTTTCGCATACGATCGTACGACAAAAAGAACGATATTGCCATCGAAAACCGGCAGACGGGCCGAAAACAAAAATACGACTTTTCAATCAAAAACAAAACAAACCAATACAAAAACATTATGAGCTGTTTCCTGACCAAATCCTCTCTCGGCAAGAAGCTGGTGATGAGTATCACGGGCGCATTTCTCGTGCTGTTCATCCTCTTCCACATGTCGATGAACCTCACGGCGATCATCTCGCCCGAGGGCTACAATGCGATCTGCCGCTTCTTGGGCGCCAACTGGTACGCATTGGCCGGCACCGCCGTGCTGGCGCTCGGCGTCCTCGTGCACTTCGCATTCGCGCTGATTCTCACCGTGAACAATTATCGCGCACGAGGCAAGCAGCGCTATGCCGTCACCGTCACCGAGCCGGGCGTGACCTGGGCCTCGAAAAACATGTTGGTCATCGGATTCATCGTGCTGGCCGGTCTGGCATTGCATCTCTTCAACTTCTGGGCGAAGATGCAGCTCGTCGAAGTCTTGGGCGGCCACGCGTCTCTGGTCGGCGGCCGCACCATCGCGGCAACCGACGGTGCTGCGCTGATCGCTTACACGTTCTCGCAATGGTATTATGTCCTCATCTATCTGCTGTGGTTCGCTGCGCTGTGGTTCCACCTGACACACGGTGTATGGTCGATGTTCCAGACCGTGGGCTGGGCCAACGACACGTGGTATCCGCGATTGAAGTGCATTGCCAATGCGGTCGCCACGCTCGTATTCCTTGGCTTCGCAGTCGTCGTGGTGGTCTATTACATCAAGGGCGGATGCGCCTGCTGCTGCGCCTGAGGGATTTCCCTTTCGCCACATCCAATAAGATATTGAATATTGCTAAGCACATCCAGTATATCGATAAGTAATATTAATAAAAATATGGGTTTCAAATTAGATGCTAAAATCCCTGCCGGCGAACTCGCACAGAAGTGGAGCAACCATAAGGCAGCCATTCGGGTCGTGAGCCCCGCCAACAAGCGCAAGCTGGACATCATCATCGTCGGAACAGGTCTCGGCGGTGCTTCCGCAGCCGCTTCGCTCGGCGAATTGGGTTACAACGTCAAAGTCTTCTGCATTCAGGATTCGCCGCGCCGCGCACACTCCATCGCGGCACAGGGCGGTATCAATGCAGCCAAGAACTATCAGAACGACAACGACTCGGTATATCGCCTGTTCTACGATACGATCAAGGGCGGCGACTACCGTGCCCGCGAGGCCAACGTATATCGTCTGGCCGAGGTTTCGAACCTCATCATCGACCAGTGCGTCGCACAGGGCGTGCCGTTCGCACGCGAATACGGCGGTCTGCTGGCCAACCGTTCGTTCGGCGGCGCGCAGGTTTCGCGTACGTTCTATGCTCGCGGCCAGACCGGCCAGCAGTTGTTGTTGGGCGCCTATGCCGCGCTGAACAAGGAGATCGCCGCCGGTTCGGTCAAGAGTTATCCGCGCCACGAGATGCTCGACCTCGTCATCGAGGACGGCGAGGCGCGCGGCATCATCGCCCGCAACTTGGTGACGGGCGAAATCGAGCGTTTCGGCGCACACGCCGTAGTCATCGCCACAGGCGGTTACGGCAACGTGTTCTTCCTCTCGACCAATGCAATGGCTTCGAACGGTTCGGCTGCATTCCAATGCTACCGCAAGGGCGCCGGCTTCGCCAACCCCTGCTTCACGCAGATCCACCCGACCTGCATCCCGAAGCACGGCGACCAGCAATCGAAACTGACGCTGATGTCGGAATCGCTCCGCAACGACGGCCGCATTTGGGTGCCGAAGAAACTCGAAGACGTGAAAGCACTCCGCGCCGGTCAGAAACAACCGTCGGAAATCGCCGAGGAAGACCGCGACTACTACTTGGAGCGCCGCTATCCGGCGTTCGGCAACCTCGTGCCGCGCGACGTCGCTTCGCGTGCTGCCAAAGAGCGCTGCGATGCCGGCTTCGGCGTCAACGAGACCGGGCTGGCCGTGTTCCTCGACTTCAAGACTGCCATCGAGCGCTTGGGCAAGGATATTATCAAGCAGCGTTACGGCAATCTCTTCGACATGTACGAGGAGATCACCGACGTGAGCCCCTACGAACAGCCGATGCAGATTTTCCCCGCCGTGCACTACACGATGGGCGGCATCTGGGTCGACTACAACCTGATGACCACCATCCCGGGCCTCTACGCCATCGGCGAAGCCAATTTCTCCGACCACGGCGCGAACCGTCTGGGCGCTTCGGCGTTGATGCAGGGTCTGGCCGACGGTTATTTCGTGCTGCCCTACACCATCGGCGACTACCTGTCGCACAAGATTCAGGCGCCGAAGGTCAAGACCGACACGCCGGCGTTCGACGAAGCCGAAAAGGGCGTGCGCGAGAAGATCGAAAAGCTGCTCTCCATCAACGGAAAACAGTCGGTGGATGACATCCACAAGCGACTGGGCAACATCATGTGGGAGTACGTCGGCATGGCACGCTCGAAAGAGTCGTTGGAAAAGGCCATTGCCGAAATCCAAGCCCTGCGCAAGGAGTTCTGGCAGGACGTCAAGGTCGTGGGCCGCGCCGACGATTTCAACGTCGAGCTCGAAAAGGCCCTGCGTCTGGTCGACTTCTTGGAACTGGGCGAGCTGATGGCCCGCGACGCACTTATTCGTGAGGAGTCGTGCGGCGGCCACTTCCGTGTCGAACACCAGACCGAAGAGGGCGAAGCGAAACGCGATGACGAAAACTTCGTCTATGCAGCCGTGTGGGAGTACAAGGGCCCCGACCAAGCGCCCGAACTCACCAAGGAACCGCTCAATTTCGAGTTCGTTCATCCGGCTCAGCGCAACTACAAGGACTAACCGACGTCGTAACCCGTTAATATTTCAGCAAACATCATGAATTTCACGTTGAAGATATGGCGTCAGAAGGACGCCAAAAGCAAAGGAGCGTTCGAAACCTACGAAGTGGAGAACATCTCGGCCGACACCTCGTTTCTGGAGATGCTCGACATTCTGAACAACAACCTCGTGCACGCCGGCAAGGAGCCCGTTGCATTCGACCACGACTGCCGCGAGGGCATCTGCGGCATGTGTTCGTTGCACATCGACGGACAGGCCCACGGCCCGAGCCAAGGTGCAACGACCTGCCAGATCTACATGCGCAAGTTCGAGGACGGTGCTACGATCACCATCGAGCCGTGGCGTTCGGCGGCATTCCCCGTCATCAAAGACTTGGTCGTCAACCGCAGCGCCTACGACCAGATTCTGCAAGCAGGCGGTTTCGTCTCCGTGCGCACCAACTCGGTGCCCGACGCAAATGCCATCCCCATCCCGAAAGCCGACGCCGACGAGTCGATGGACGCTGCTTCGTGCATCGGTTGCGGTGCCTGCGCCGCAACCTGCAAGAACGGTTCCGCGATGTTGTTCGTCGCCGCCCGCGTCTCGTCGCTGGCCAAATTGCCGCAAGGCCGCGTCGAGGCTGCCCGCCGCGCCAAAGCGATGGTCGCCAAGATGGACGAACTCGGATTCGGCAACTGCACCAACACGGGCGCCTGCCAAGCCGAATGTCCGAAATCGATTTCGATCGCGCACATCGCCCGCCTCAACCGCGAATTCCTCGCGGCCAAGTTGGAGGATTAGATTCGGGCTGTTGCAGCCGTACAGAAAAGGGGTCGCCGGTTTTCTCGGCGGCCCCTCTTTTTCATTAAAAAGGGCCGAACCTCGGAGCATCAATTCGGTCATTCCGGCGAAGTAAATTATTGATCCAATAATCAAAATGACGCGAAAAGGTAAAATGCGTTCGCCGCAAGTCCGGCCCTTATGGGCATAAAAAAAGCGGGCAAATCACTCAACCCGATTTCAAGGCCTTGGACTGCCCACAAAGAAGGATTTAAGTACGATGCCCGCGCTGAAAAACAGCGCGGGCATCAACTCAAATTCCTCTTGTGTATCAAAAGTGTCCAAATTCTGATTAAAGAAGAAAAGCCGATGCGCTTTCAGTATGTTGAGACAAATATACGAATAAACGAAAACAAATGCAAATTTTTACTCCGCAATCACGCCCGAACCGACCAGTTCGTCACCATCGTACCACGCCGCGAACTGTCCCGCCGTGATACCGCGCTGCGGCTCGTCGAAAAGCAGATAGGCCCCCGCCGTTCGCATGTGGAGCGTAGCTCCCTGCAACGGCTGCCGGTAACGAATCCGCACCGAATAACGGCGGCTCTCGCCCACCTGCAACGCCTGCAACGGATTCAGCCAATGCAACTCGTTCAGTTCGATGCGCAAAGCCTGCCGCCACAACCCGGGATGGGCATCGCCCTCGCCGACGTAGACGACATTCTCCGCGACGTCGGTCGCCAAGATGAACAACGATTCCTTGCGGCCGCCGATGCCCAGCCCTTTGCGCTGACCGATAGTATAGAAATGCGCGCCGGTGTGTTCACCGATTTTCTTGCCGTCGCGCACGGTGTAGCGCCACGGCGCCGCCCACGCGGCCAATTGCTCGTCGGTCGGCACCAGCCGGTCGGCCGCATCTGTCGGACTGCCCAAAGTTGCCATATCCGAGCCGTCTGCAACGGAGTCGCCCACCCCAATGCGGCCAACGAATGAATCGCACACCTCGCGCTGTGCATATTTGGGCCACGAGGGAAGAATTTCGTGCACGTTGCCCCGTTTCGAGGCCAATTTCTGCTGGAGAAAGACCGGCAAATCGACTTTGCCGACGAAACAGATGCCCTGCGAGTCCTTGCGTTTGGCCGTTGCCAGCCCTTGTCCCTCGGCAATACGCCGCACTTCGGGTTTCAGCAAATCGCCCACAGGAAACATCGCATAGCGCAACTGCTCCTGCGAAAGCTGGCACAGAAAATAACTTTGGTCTTTGTTGGGGTCGGAGCCCGCAAGCAGATGATATACAGCGTGTCCAGCAGAATCAACCGTTACGGTTTTCCGGCAATAATGGCCCGTCGCGACGAATTCAGCGCCGAGCTTCAGCGCCTCGTGCAGAAAGACATCGAACTTGATTTCGCGGTTGCACAGCACATCGGGATTGGGCGTACGGCCCCGTTCGTACTCGGCGAACATGTAATCGACCACGCGCGCCCGATAGTCGGCCGAAAGGTCGACGACGTGCAACGGAATATCGAGTTTCTTGGCGACCAGCTCCGCGAAAACACGGTCGTCGTGCCACGGGCAATCGCCCTCCAACGTACCGGTCGTATCATGCCAGTTGACCATGAACAGACCGATCACCTCGTGTCCCTGCTGCTTCAGCAGATAGGCGGCCACCGACGAATCGACCCCGCCCGAAAGTCCGATAACTACGCGTGCCATCACTTATCCATATTCAACAACCCTTCGGGCAAAACCAGTCGCAACGAACGCTGCTCAAAGTCGATGTGTGCAAAAAATTCTTCGGCAGCAGGCACCAGCACACACCGCCCGTCTATGTCCAGTTCGAACAGCGGATTGCTCTCGCTGTCATAATAATCCGAGACCCATCCCGCAAATTCCAACGCCATGCCTTCGGCCCGTGTTTCAATGCCCGACACGGCGAACCCGACCAAATCCTCCAAAAAGAACTCGTCGTCGTCCGCCTCGGATTCGGGTACAGCGATGCGGAACTCCGATCCGATCAACTCCTGTGCACGCCGTTCGGTATCCATATCGGCGAAAGTCGCGACAGCGCCCGAAATGCCGCGCCGCTCGAAGCGCTCGCAATAGAGCGGCACCTCCAGTCCGTCGATCATGACGAACAAAGGCTCCTCAATAGTAAAATTTTCGGGGAAAGCGGCATACAACGAAAGCATCAACCCGCCACCGATACCGAACAACTTGTTGATACGACCGGCAGGAACAGTCAGAACTGCGGAACTGTTTTTATCGGAGAAACGAGACATTGCAAAAATATTTCAACAGCGAGGGTAAAGATACAAAAAAACGGCAAATCCACTGATAGGATTCGCCGTTTTATCGATCAGTCGAACGTACTATTCGGCAGCGCCTTCCGCAGCCTCGGCAGGAGCCTCGGTCGTTTCGGTAGCTTCGGCAGCTTCGGCAGCAGCCTCTTCAGCCTGCTCCGCTTCATGTGCAGCAGCCTCTGCGGCGGCTTTTTTCTCGGCAATCGCCTTGGCACGGTCTTCCTTGATTTTGGCTTCGGCAGTCAGACGAGCTTTTTCCGCCGATTTCGCGTCGGAAGCGAGCTTGTTGGTCTTAGCCTCGATTTTGCCGTTCTTAGCTTCTACCCATTTATTGAAACGAGCCTCGGCCTCGGTCTCCGTGAAAGCACCTTTGGCGACGCCGCCGAGCAGGTGTTTCTTGTAGAGAACGCCCTTGTAGGAAAGAATCGCCCGACAAGTGTCAGTAGGTTGTGCGCCTTTGAGTAACCAACCCAGAGCTTTCTCGAAGTTCAGGTCGATCGTAGCAGGATTCGTGTTGGGGTTGTAGATACCCAACTTCTCGATGAATTTACCATCACGTGGCGCTCTGCTATCTGCGGCAACGATGTGATAGAAAGCATAACCTTTCTTACCGTGACGTGCCAAACGAATTTTAACAGCCATTCGCTAATGAATTTTGATTAAGGTTAATTAAAAACGCGCTCACCCTTTCGGGCAATCGAGCGCGCAAATGTAGACAAAATTTTCGAGCCGACCAAACAAACAGACTAATTTTCCGGAAACTTTCCCGTTCTGCGACTGTGCCGAAAACCTTCCGGTCCGGTAAATGTAAATCATTATGTTTGCTTTTGCGCTCGGTTTTTCATATCTTTGCGCCGCGGCGCCGCCATGAGCGGCATCTATACATTACATAAGGATGGTTCCGTAGCTCAGTTGGATAGAGCAACAGCCTTCTAAGCTGTGGGTCTCGGGTTCGAATCCCGACGGAATCACCGATCGGAAAGCAAGAAAACAACATACTACGATGACGCAGGAAGAACTCTTCAAAAAACTGGTTGCCCATTGCAAGGAATACGGATTCGTATTCCCGTCAAGCGAAATCTACGACGGACTGGGTGCCGTATACGACTACGGCCAAAACGGCGTGGAACTCAAGAACAACATCAAACGCTACTGGTGGGATTCGATGGTCAAGCTGCATGAGAACATCGTAGGTCTCGATGCCGCCATCTTCATGCACCCGCGCACGTGGGAGGCATCGGGCCATGTCGGTGCATTCAACGATCCGCTCATCGACAACCGCGACTCGAAGAAACGCTATCGTGCCGATGTATTGATCGAGGACTGGCTCGCCAAGCAGGACGAAAAGGTCGAAAAGGAGATCGAGAAAGCTCGCAAACGTTTCGGCGAAGCGTTCGACGAAGAGAAATACCGCGCCACGTCGCCCCGTGTCGCCGAGGTGCTCGCCCACCGCGACGAAGTGCACAAGCGCTTTGCCGATGCGCTGAACGCCAATGACCTCGATGCGCTGCGCCAGATCATCATCGACTGCGAAATCGTCTGCCCCATTTCGGGCACGCGCAACTGGACGGAAGTGCGCCAGTTCAACCTGATGTTCTCGACGCAGATGGGCTCGACAGCCGACGGCGCCAACACCATCTACCTGCGACCCGAGACGGCGCAGGGCATCTTCGTCAACTTCCTCAACGTGCAGAAGACGGGGCGCATGAAACTGCCGTTCGGCATCGCGCAGATCGGCAAAGCGTTCCGCAACGAAATCGTCGCTCGGCAGTTCATCTTCCGCATGCGCGAGTTCGAGCAGATGGAGATGCAGTTCTTCGTACGCCCGGGCACCGAAATGGAGTGGTGGAGCCGCTGGAAAGAGACCCGTATGGCATGGCACCGAGCGCTGGGCTTCGGCGATGACAACTACCGCTTCCACGACCACGAAAAACTGGCCCACTATGCCAATGCCGCAACCGACATCGAATACAACTTCCCGTTCGGATTCAAGGAGGTCGAGGGCATCCACTCGCGCACGGACTTCGACTTGGGCAACCATCAGAAGTTCTCGGGCAAAAAAATCCAGTATTTCGACCCCGAAACGGGTGAAAGCTACGTTCCTTATGTGGTTGAGACCTCGATCGGAGTCGACCGCATGTTCCTGCAAGTGATGTCGGCAGCCTATACCGAGGAACAGCTCGACGGCGGCGACACGCGCGTCGTGCTGCGTTTGCCCGCAGCGCTGGCTCCGGTCAAGGTGGCCGTATTGCCGCTCGTCAAGAAAGACGGCATGCCCGAAAAAGCACAGGAGATCGTCGATCTGCTAAAATACGATTACAACATCGTCTACGACGAAAAGGATTCGGTCGGCAAACGTTACCGCCGGCAGGATGCCATCGGCACACCTTTCTGCGTGACAGTCGACGGTCAGACACTCGAAGACGGTACCGTGACGGTGCGTCACCGCGACACGATGCAGCAGGAGCGAGTGGCCATCAGCGCCCTGCACGCGATGGTCGACGAGGAATGTTCCTACCGCAAGCTGTTCCGGAAACTGAATCTGTAAACCTCGGCGACGGCGTGGGGCGCATCTTGGCCATAGACTACGGCACGAAACGCACGGGCATTGCCGTGAGCGACCCGCTGCGCATCATCGCCGGAGGGCTGGAGACAGTCCCTACGAAAGAGCTCGAAAAGTGGCTGGCCAGCTACTGCTCCCGCGAGGAAGTAGACGTAATTGTTTTAGGAAAACCGTCGCGCATGGACGGCACTCCGTCCGAAACGTGGCGTTACATCGAACCGCTGGCCGCACGGCTCCGCAGGGCCCACCCCGACAAGGAGGTGACGTTCTTCGACGAACGGCTGACTTCGGTCATTGCCCACCGGACGATGCTCGACAGCGGCATCGGCCGTATGGCCCGCCGCGACAAGGCGCTGGTCGACCGAATTTCGGCGACGATCATTCTGCAAGGCTACATGGAGCGGATGCAGACGAACCTATGAAAAACTGAGGACCATGATCTATCCTATCGTAATATACGGTGACAATGTGCTCCGTGAACCATGCGAAGCGCTGACGCCCGACTATCCCGACACCCGCAAACTGATTGACGGGATGTTCGCAACGCTCGACGAAGCCGGCGGCGTCGGACTGGCCGCCCCGCAAATCGGCAAAAGCCTGCGGCTCTTCATCGTCGACTGCACGGCGTGGGCCGACGACGACCCCGACTGCACGGATTATAAACGGGCATTCATCAATCCGGAAATCTATGAACGTTCCGAGGAGACCAAGACCTACAACGAGGGATGCCTCTCGTTTCCAGGGCTCTACGCCGACGTAAAACGGTCGCTCGGCATCCGCATGCGCTATTTGGACGCCAATTTCCAGCCGCACGACGAGGAGTTCACCGGCCTGAAAGCGTGGGTCATCCAGCACGAGTACGACCACCTCGAAGGCACCGTATTCATCGACCGCGTATCGCCGCTGCGCCGCAACCTGCTTAAAAGCAAACTGCTCAATCTGGCGAAAGGCAAATACAAGTGCGCCTACAAAACCCGTTGACCGTCCGCCCGAAGATGCGACGTTGTGCGGTTCTCTGTTGGTTGGCGTTGAGCAGCGCATGTGCGCTCCGTCCGGCGGCAGCCCAACATCTCGACATCGCCTACTACGACGTCGACCGACTTTACGATACCATCGCTTCGCCTTTCTACAACGACACGGACTACACGCCCGAAGGCCGTTTGCATTGGAACGCCGAACGCTACCGTCGCAAAATCGACCATACGGCCGCCGTCATCGATTCGATGGCGCTGTCGCTCGTCGCGCTCTACGGCGTGGAGAACGAGGAGGTCGTACGCGACCTCGTACGGCGCAGCAATGGCTATTATGCCTATTTCCATCGCACGCTCAACCGGCTCGACGGACTGGATTTCGCGCTGCTCTATCACGGCGACCGTTTCTTCCCACACTACACGGAAATCGGCAACAACTATCTCTACATCGAAGGTTCGCTGCCCGCACGTCCCGACAAATCGTGCGATACGCTCGGATTGTTGCTCTGCCGCAACGACCGGATAGCCCATATGCTTTCGGTAGCGCTGCGCAAGGAACGCCCGAGCGCCAAGCTGTTGATTCTGGGTCGCTTCAAAGCCTCGGAAATTTCCGGACAAGGATTCCGAGACGCCACAGCCCGTGCCGAAAAAGCCGGTCGGGGCAACTTCTTCCGGCGTGGCGGATGGGAGATGCGCGACCGAATTGCCGTCGACACAGCATGGCGCATCGAGGGTTGCGACGTCTTCATCCGACGCTGGATGCTCGACCCTGCCAACGGCAAACCGCTGCCGACCTACGAATACACCCGCTATCGGGGCGGCTACGGATCGCGGCTACCGATTTTCATCCGTATCTCCCGCCCGTAAGTCCATCTGAACCGACACCGCTGCAAGCGAAAATCGAGTTAGATCACCGAGGTGAATTCAGACACAAAAAACGCATCGCACTGGCATAAAAAATGCACCTTTCGGCGTACTCTCAACCGAAAAACAAGCCGAATCATGAAAGTGCGCCCCTTGATTATCCTGTTATTGTTCGTCGTCTCCACCGGTGTTTTGGCGTGGATTTACTATGCCGCAACCCGTCGGCCCGACAATCGGGCATCCGACGACCCGCAACGTGCCGAAACGCTCGCCGACCTCGATGCCTGCGGTCGGCGCAAGCATGCCAAATCGATGCAATACGAATATTTCGCCCGCATCGCCCACGCCGAACGACAGGAGCAGGCCGCACGGCTTTTTCGCGCCATGGCGCTCTCCGAACGAGTGCACGAGGGAATTTGCGCCGACGCCATCGTCCGATTAGGCGGACATTACGAACCGCCGGTACGGGTCGTCGTATTCCGCGGCACGACCGACGGCAATCTGAACCGGAGCATCGATTATGAACGGCAATCGCTCTGCACGCGATGCGGCAAGGACATCCATCGGGCCTTGTCGGCCGGCAACCGCTATGCAGCCCAGATTCTCGCGCGGGCCGATGCAGGCGACATGCAGCACGTCATTCTGATGGAACGCAACCGCAATTCGCTCTCCCCGCAAGACACCGTACGCACCTATGCGGTCTGCCCCGCGTGCGGCAACCTCATCGTTTCGGAACACGAGCCCGATTTCTGTCCCTACTGCCTGACCGAACGGGGCCGCTTCGTCCGGTTCTATTGATGATTCTCGGTGCCCCGACCTCCACCAATGCACGAGGCCGCTTCCCTGTCGTCGGGAAGCGGCCTCGTTTTCAGTCAAAAGTCTCCGGGAAAACTACTTGCGGGTGTAAACCTCCGTATAACCATCTTCATCGGCGAGCGTCAACTTATTGCCTGAAATCTTCGCCGTATATACATCGACCCAACCATACGTGAAACTACGCATCGTCAGAATCGACTTTTCATAAGTGTAAGTACCGCGATCGAATCCCGTCTTGCCATCACCTTCCTGCCAACTGTTGGTATACGAACCATCGGCGGAAAAGGTATAGCTGTCGGCCAATCCGGGTTCCCGATATTCCCACGTTCCGACGATCGACGAAGAATCAGCGTTGTCATCGTCTTTATCACAAGATACGAAACCGCAAGTAGCGACCGCCGCGATGAAGAGCATCAAAAAAAGTTTGAGTTTTTTCATAACATTTGAATTTGTTTGAATGAATGATTTGTTTGTCGGGGGCAAAAGTACGCCGAACCACCCACTGTTCGGCGCATCAGACGTAGTCGAAAATCGTACGAAAGTGTCGAATTTTATTGACGCCCGACGGATTCGCGCTCGGATTCGACAGCGCCGGCCTCGCTCGAATAGTAACGGAAAAAATCGTGCTGCAAAACGACCGAAATGCGCAACAGCATCTCGGTGTCGATGCTTCGGCGTTTGAAGATGTCGTAGACGTTGGTTCGCTCGCAATAAAGTTTCCGCGCGAACCAGCTCACCGGGCGTTCCTGCCGCCGGAGTTCCGCCTCGATCAATTTGCCGATATGTATCATGCCGTCACCCAAAAGAAAGCGCGGACAAATTCCCTATCCACGTCAGAGGTATTGGACGACCCTTGTAATAGGATGTCAGGAAATGCCCGCGCCGAAAACAGCACGAGCATCAACTTTAGTTCCTCATTACAATCGAAAGTGTCCAATTTTCTGACGTAAGAAGAAAAGCCGATGCGCTTTTACGTTCGAAATATCCACAGCCCTGCGGACTGCACGAGACAAATATAGGGATTTTATTCGAAACCGCAACGAAACGGGGGTGCGAATGTTTCGCACCCCCGTTGTCATTCTGCCGGATCCGGCCGTCGGCTTCTTATTCGGCGTCGGACTCCTCCTCTTTCATGTTATGATAGACGTTCACCACGTCGTCGTCCTCTTCGAGACGCTCGACCAGCTTCTCGACCGATTCGCGCCCCTCGGCATCCAACTCTTTCGTATCCGTCGGCAGGCGCACGCCCTCGCCCGATACGATCTCGTAACCGCGGTCGTCCAACCATTTTTGAATCGCGCCGAACGATTCATAGGGTGCGTAGACCGTCACCCCGTCCTCCTCGGCATAGAACTCGTCGACACCCAAGTCGATCATATCGAGTTCCAACTCCTCGGGATCGACACCGGCTGCGGGATGGAACTTGAAGACGCATTTGTGTTCGAACATGAACGCCACCGAGCCGCTGTTGCCCAGCGTACCGCCGCACTTGTTGAAGTGCATGCGCACATTGGCCACCGTACGGTTGGTGTTGTCGGTCGCCGTCTCCACGAGGAAAGCAACGCCGTGCGGGCCGTAACCTTCGTAGATAACCTCCTTGTAATCGGCGGCATCCTTTTCCGAAGCACGCTTTATAGCCCGTTCGACATTCTCTTTGGGCATGTTCTCGGCCTTGGCGTTCTGAATCAGAATGCGCAAACGGGTATTTCCCGAGGGATCGGGACCGCCTGCTTTAACGGCGATTTCGATCTCCTTGCCGATTTTGGTGAATGTTCGGGCCATGTGCCCCCAGCGTTTCATTTTGCGCGCTTTGCGGTATTCGAAAGCTCTTCCCATGAGTTATGCGATGTTTTTTGATTTTCGTTCGAGACGCAAAGTTATAAAATTCGCGCGGAAAAATGCCGGTTCCGCGCAAAAAATCGCACGGCCCCGATGACAAACACCCCGCGGCTCCGTCTTGAACGAAGATTCGAGGTCGCGCACCCCGCAACGATCACAGTTTGCAGAACTTCGACCGACAGACGAACCACGGATTATGCAGATCGGCCTCGTTGTAGCGCAGTTCGCGGCCATCGGGAAGCGATTCGGTGCGGCCGCCCGCCTCGGCAAGAATCAGTTCGCCCGCGGCCGTATCCCATTCGTAGGTCTGCGTCGTACGGACATAATAATCGACTTTGCCTTCGGCCAAGAGGCAAAATTTGTAGGAACTACCCTGCTCCACCACTTCCAGATCGGCCCGACGTCGGCGCAAATCGTCGATATGCGCATGGGTTTCGGGCGTCTGGTGCGACCGCGACACCGCCACCACGAACTTATCGCGCGCCGGCTCGTCGACCAACGGCAACCGTCGGCACGCATCCGCCACACCGTCGTAATCGTATTCGGCACAGGAATCGGCCGGAACCTGTTCTTTGAGGAACGACCCACGCCCTCGCCATGCGATGTACATCTTCTCGAAATAGGGCACGTAGATGACTGCTCCCATGCAGATATTGTTCTCCATCAAGGCGATGTTGACCGTAAATTCGTTGTTGCCCTTGATGAACTCGACCGTCCCGTCGAGCGGATCGACCAGCCAATAAAGCTCCCAATTGCGCCGCTCCTCGAAACGCATCTCGCGCCCCTCCTCCGAAAGCACCGGAATACGCGTTGGCCCCAGATATTCGCGGATGACGCGGTGGGCCTCGCGGTCAGCCACCGTAATCGGGGTTTTGTCATCCTTCATGCTGATGTCGTAATCGTCGAAGTGCTTGTAGACCTTCATGATGGCAGCTCCTGCCCGCACCGCCGCATTGAAGAGCGGCGGCAAAAGATAGGTTCTCACCTCGTCGTTTATCATCGTCGTGCGTATTTGGAAGTGCGTAGTCTCGGTTGTCATGGTAAAGATAACACTTTTTTGCAATATTGCATCCGTTTCGGAAGCGATTATACAACTATCCGTACAATTCTGCCTACTTTTTCCGGAACCCGGACCGCCCTGCCTACGGACGTTCGCGCAGATTCACGCACCGGTCGCCCGCAATCCGCATCATCGCCTGTCGTGCACACGAGACAGCCCCCAAGACAACCGCCGCTGTAGCCGCCACGGCCGCCCATATCCAATGGCCCGCAACCGCAGCCCATCCGACAAGCACGAATGACACGACCAGCGCCAACCGCAACCGCCACGTCACACGTCGGCAACTGCATGCGGCATCCGTCCGATCAGTCCGGCAAGCCAACGGTTCCCAGATATCAGACCGGCTCCGCCACGGAATCCCCCGCAACCAGCGAGCGCCGAATCCGCCCGCATCCGTCACGACGTCACGCGCAATCAACGTGACGGGTACGCCAAGATGCGACCGGACGAGCAAGAGCTTTCCGACCGGATATTCGCCCAATTCGGCGACCAAGCGCGTCACGGCATCGGGCAGCAGACAGGCCCGCCCCTTCAACGGAAGCAACCAATCGTACGACGACACGGCAGCTGCGGCATTCCAGTCGGCTGCGACTTCGTTTTCCGCCGTTCCCTGCGGTCGGTCGACCAATACCAGCCGACGGCAACTGCGGCGCCGCGAGCGCCACAAGGAACGGACGCCCGTCGTCCGAAGCTCCTGCGACCCTTGCCACTCGACCCGTATCATCCGATAGCGGGCGGTCAGAACGGCGAACTCTTCCGGAAACCCTGCGGCATCAATCACGACGATCACCTCGAAACGAGTGTATTCCGACACCAGCAGCGCTTCTATACGCTCGGGAACATCGATGCCGCTGCACAACACCGAAATGCCGAAATCCTCCGACATACTGCTGCCGATTCCGTGGGCATTACGAAGCAGCGACCGTTTATCGCGACCCCGCAACACCGCCCGCAGAAAAAGACAAACCGCCGCAACCACTGCACAGAGAAGCACCAACAAACCGATTCTCATGCCAACGAACGTTTATAGGAACGAACGAGCGTTTCGTAATAGGGGCGTTCGTCCTCGTCGAAAAGGCGCTGCATCGTACGAAGCGCATATCCTTCGAGGGCCATGCACCGCAGCAGCGCACGCCGAGCCCGATCGTCCATACCCACAATGTAGACGGCGACCTCGCGTCGCAACAACGACCGCCGTAACGAACACAACGCATAGAGCGCTTCACGACCCAAATCGGGGTCGGACGTATCGGACACGAACTGCAACAGACGTCCTTCGGCCTCCTCGATACCGAACTGTCGCACGATGGCCAGTCCGACTCTGCGCAGATTGGCCGGCCGTGCTTCCAATAACGGTCCGTAGGCGAGCGGCAAAATACCGCGACGAAGCAGCGCCATCAGTTCCGACACCTCCGAAGCCGACAACACTCCGGAATATCCGCCGATGCGATGCAGGGCATGTGCCGGATCGACCGACAACTGCACGGCCAACGCATAGAAGCGCACGTAACGGTTCCGGCTCCGGAGATAGGGCTCCACAGAGACCGCCATCCGCTCGTCCGAGGGCAGGCACGAAAGTACGGCGAGCGCATGGGCTCGCCGATAACCGCGACGCCGACGGGCATGACGCAACATCCATCGGTCAAGGCTGTAATGCTCCACCACATGGCGCAACCGGCCGCTGTCCAGTCCATAGGTAAGCGCCACGACCCCGGCAACGGCTTCACACAACAGACGACGGGTTCCGTAGTGCCCGAAAAGCGGGAAATACGGAATCTGACGGCCGTCGTTTTCGAGGGCCAGCATCAACCCATGCAGATATTTGGCGCGCAGAATGGTGTCATGACCTGTACGATAGCGTTCGCGCAGAGCGGCAAACAACGCTGCAACCGACAACCCGCAGGCCATTGCCGCTGCACAAGCCGTATAAACGATATAAAGCGTATCCGTCGTCATCGCATCACAAACATCTCTCCAATTCGTCGGCCACCTTGCGCCGCAGCCGTTGCAAGCTCACCGGAAAAGTCATATACTGGTCGACACCGGCTTCCAAGAGGCTCAGCACCGTCTGTTCGGCCTGCTGCCACGAAAGGACATAGACCACGGGATGACGCAGACCGGCGGGACGCATTTCGCGCACGGGATTGCCGCCGCACAGAAACATCGCCGCCTGCATGACGATAATCAGATCGAAGGTTACGCGGCGGCACAGAGCCCGCATTCCCTCGCAGTCGGTGACGCAACGCACTTCGGCGCCCAATCCGACCAACGACAGACGGATGAGATCACGAACGAACGCATCCTCGGCAACGATCAATATACGGCGGTGCATGGTGTTCAATGTGCCAGTGCACAAGAGCTCCGGCGCGCACACCTCGCCCAAAACCGTGCCAGAGGCCGCCGATGCCGAAAAAATTCCCCGCAAGTATTGCAGTTCCGATAAATATGCGTATATTTGCACGCTAAAAAGGTTCAAATACCTCTTTTACGAATCAAATGTACGTTATAGTAGAGATTGCAGGTCAGCAATTTAAGGCTGAAAAAGGTCGGAAACTTTATGTCCACCGTCTTCAGGGCGAGGAAAATTCGTCCGTAAGTTTCGACAAAGTCCTGCTCGCAGACAACGACGGTCAGGTCAAAGTCGGCGCACCTGTTGTAGAAGGCGCCACGGTAAAATGCAAGATTCTGAAACACCTCAAGGACGACAAGGTCTTGGTGTTCAAGAAAAAACGCCGCACGGGATACCAGAAATGCAACGGGCACCGTCAGTCGTTGACGCAGATTCTTGTGGAAGAAATTGTTGCATAAACCTTGTAAAAACGAAGAAACATGGCACACAAGAAAGGTGTAGGTAGTTCGAAGAACGGCCGTGAGTCGGAAAGCAAACGACTCGGCATCAAATTGTTCGGCGGCCAGTTCGCCAAGGCGGGCAACATCATCGTCCGCCAGCGCGGCACGGTGCACAATGCCGGTGAGAACGTCGGCATGGGTAAGGACCATACGCTCTTCGCTTTGGTCGACGGAACGGTATCGTTCTGCAAAAAACGCGAGGGCCGCTCGTTCGTCAGCGTCACTCCGCTGGCCGAGTAATTTTCCAAAGGAGGGTAAACGATCAGAGCAGGAGAAAATCCGGTTTGAGCTAAAAACTCCAATAGAAGATTCCATTTAACAAAAAAGAGTTCCCGACGGGGAACTCTTTTTTGCATATAAAGATTCAAATACCCTTCTCAATATCGGTAACTTGGAAACCGCAATATTTACAACGTTTGGTCACGTTGTATATATTTTTTCGATGCCCATTGCTATCATACTCACAGGAGCGATATGTTTTCTTTATTTGTTTCAAGGCATGTCTTTTTTTACAATTCGGACACCTGTTATAGAAAAAAACGCAATAGATAATTATCACTAACATGATAACTGCACCTATGTAATCAGGGCCCTTTTCCGATTTCTCTCCACCATTCGCATAACATACTGTAAACTGAAAAATGGAGAATAAAAAAACAGAAATTAAAGTTTTTGTTTTCATTTCTATTACCAATATTTCAACCAAAATTCATCGAATAACGCTTCTCCCGTCAGTGGTTCGGTATTGTCTTGAAGTTCCGTTAATGAAATCGGGGTCCAGCAGGTATCTCGACATCGATCAACTAAATCAATATATCCGGATTCATCGGGTTCGAAACAGGTTATTACCCAAAAATGTTTGAAACAATCTTCCCAATCCAGGTATGAACCATACTCAACATCGACAATTTTCGAATAAGCTAATTGATTGTCGCGCAGCTGGGTATACGCTTTATTTTCGATAATAATGATATGTTTTTCCGGATATCCGTCATTTTCTAACACAATATTGGCTATCAAATCGATACGCTTCCATTGTTTCCATACATTGGCACTTTCCACACGATATTCCCCTACACACTTTTCTCCGAGCAATTTTCCCAATATAGCCCGACATTTGTCATACAAGACTTCATTTCCCTTGCATTGTTCTTTGTCGGCCGCAAGGCGAATTACCCAAGATAATTCGTAATCCATCATGGTTTCTTTACCATGGTCGCACTCCGAATCATCACACATAAAAAACGATTTACCGTTATCCATCTGTTGTTTTTTTGAGATATTGCCTACTCTTCCGGTTTTCAGCATCCCCGGCCATGTCTGAAATAGAAAAGGACACAGCAACTTTTCCTATTGATTCGGTTCGGCTCTGGTAAGCCTTGGGATCATAATTAGGTAAAAGCAGTCCGTGCCCCTGACGGGTAAGAACCCACTTCGACCAATTATTCCGATCCCAATAAAATTTACCAGATTCAACCGAATCGAATAATCGTCTGCAAGTTATGCTATATGTACAATAAATTTCCTCTCGTTCTTTTACATTCGTTTTCACAAAGAAACGAATTTTTTCCGAAACGAAGAAATTACCCGACCAAAATACCTCTGTCGACTTTAGCAGGCGAATCAACAATATATTCCTATCCGATATCTCTTCTCTTTTCGTTTTTTATCTCTATCTTTGTTTTTAGTTAGATTAAATTCCATGATACCGAAATCCGAACGAGAGCGCATCATCGCGCTCATGAATCGCGAAGTGGTGCCTGCTATCGGCTGCACCGAACCGATCGCCGTGGCGTTGTGCACGGCCCGCGCGACCGAAGAATTGGGCCGCTGCCCCGAACATATCGACGTGCGGCTGAGCGCCAATATTCTGAAAAATGCGATGGGTGTCGGTATCCCGGGCACAGGCGGCATGATCGGACTGCCGATCGCCTTGGCGCTCGGCGCGCTGGTCGGCAAATCGGAATATCAATTGGAGGTGCTGCGCGACGTGACACCCGAGACAGTCGAACGCGGCAAAGCCTACATCGACCGCAAGTGCATCGCCATCGCATTAAAAGAGGGCATCGACGAGAAACTCTATATCGAAGTGGAAGTTTCGGCAGCCGGTCACACGGCAACGGCCATCATCGCCGGAGGACACACGCGATTTGTCTACGTGGCCCGCGACGGTGCGACAACGCTGGACAAACGCACACCGGCAACGACCGAGGCCGAAGAAGAACAAATCGATCTCTCGCTGGCCCGTGTATGGGAATTCGCCACGACGACACCGGTCGAAGAATTGCGGTTCGTGCTCGAATCGCGACGTTTGAACAAGACGGCAGCCGAACAATCGCTCAAATGCGAATACGGCCACAGCGTCGGCCGCACGCTCCGCCGCGAACGGGAGCTGAAAGTGATGGGCGACAGCATCTTCTCGCGCATTCTGGCCTACACGTCGGCAGCCTGCGACGCCCGCATGGCCGGTGCGATGATTCCCGTAATGAGCAACTCGGGCAGCGGCAATCAAGGCATTGCGGCGACCCTTCCGGTGGTGGTCTATGCCGAACAGACCGATGCTACCGAAGAAGCGACCATCCGGGCGCTGACACTGAGCCATCTGACCGTCATCTACATCAAACAAAGTCTGGGTCGTCTCTCGGCATTATGCGGGTGCGTCGTGGCGGCGACAGGTTCGAGCTGCGGCATCACCTATCTGATGGGCGGCGACTACGACCGCATCGTCGCAGCGGTGAAGAACATGATCGCAAATCTGACAGGCATGATTTGCGACGGCGCGAAACCGAGTTGCGCGATGAAGTTGATGAGCGGCGTATCGACCGCCGTATTGTCGGCAATGATGGCGATGGACGGCCATTGCGTAACGCCGTTCGAGGGTATCATCGACCACGACGTCGACCGCTGCATCCGCAATCTGACACGCATCGGACGCGATGGCATGAACGAAACCGACCGCATGGTGCTCGACATCATGACCGACAAGAACTGATCGGCCTACGATGGTCCCCAAAATCGGAGGGGCGCCAGACATGATAGTCTGGCGCCCCTCTCCTTGAACTTATCTACACAACTTTTTGCTTATGGTTTCCGAACGGTGTCACGCTGCGGCTGTCGGGCAGTATCGGACGGCTTGTTTCGAACCGGTCGGTTCGACCGCACGGTAATACTTACGTTATTGGTGCTGTCGCGGATATCGATAGAATAACTTTCCAATTCTTCGAGCTGCTGCTCCAACTCCTCCATATCCGGACGCGATGTCTCGACCCGTACGTTGTTACCCCGAAACAGATGACGCACCCCATCGGTGTAATCGGAACGAAGTCCGAGCACTACGCACGCAACGATAGTCGCAATCCAAAGCAGGAAAGTCGCCAAAATGGTTTTTCCGCCGGGCTTGCGCGAAGCGATCAGGCACATCAACACGTAAATCAGCAGGAAAACGGGCACCAACGCAACCAATATGCCGAAGATCGGCAACCAGATGGAAAACTCGTGAGGCGAAAGGCCCAAGAACTCGTGCCCGCCAACAGCGACGCTTATCAGTCCGATAATCAATCCGCAAGCCGCGCAAATCAACGCGAAGACGATGAATCCGGCGAAGAGTTTCAATAAAATAAGCACCACTTTTCCCAAGACCGAAACGGTTTCGGCCACGACGGATTTCGCCTTGACATCGACGTCGTTGGCTGCAGCTGCAGTCGTGTCGGCGACGGTACGAGCCGTGACGGGTTCGCCGTTCATCTCTAATTTTTGCCTTGCCGAGCGGGCTACCGGCACGGCGAACCACATGACGAGGTAACTGAGCAGAAAGACACCGAAGATATTTCCGAAAATATTGCCGAACCATCCGTGCGAACCGATGATGATCTGAAGAATCACCGGAACGAATACGCTCAGCCGAATCCACACGGCATCGAGACCGAAATATTTGCCCAGACCGGCGCATACGCCGCCCAGTTTGGCATTTTCGATGTCGCGGTAAAGCCGGCGCGGAATGCGCGGCGATTCGGATTGCAGGTCGGCATCGGGATGTTCGTTCTCTTCGGAAATATCCTGCGCGGTGCCCAACTGCCGGATGATGTTCAGCACCAACGGTTTTTCGACGACCCGACCGCCGTCCTGCGCCGAAAGAATCAGTTCGGCAATGCGGGCTTCGATGTCGGCGACGATCTCCGTACCGTCGGGCGAATTCTTGTAAGCTTGCCGGAGGCTCTCCAAATAACACTCCAACTCCTCGTAGGCATCGATGTCCAACGTGAAAGCGACGCCCGATATGCTGCATTTTTTGACTTCGTTCATGATGCGAAGATTTTCGGATTAGCGTTTCTTGACTTCACCGCCGGAACTGACTTTCCGGTCGACCTGACAATCGCCCTTGTATTTCACCGAGCCACCGCTCGACGCCCGGGCCGTGAGTTTCTCCGAGCAGTTCACCTCGGCCTCGGCACCGCTCGCAACATCGACCTCACACATACGGGCCACCATGCCGAACGCATTCAGTTCGGCGCCCGACGAGACTTTCGCTACCATCGCTTCAACCTTACCCGAAAAACGTGCTTCCGAACCGCTGGCCAGCCCGATGTTACACTGGCCGAGATCCGCAGCTGCTTTCAAATCCGTGCCGCTCGACAGCAGGATGGTGCAACGCTCGGCCTTCAGCGCAATATCCAACGAAGCGGCACTCGACAATCGTATATTCATGTCCGAGGCTTTCAGCGCACTTTCCGTACGGATTTCAGCCGCACTCGAAGCCTCGATGGCACGGATTTCACCATTGTTCGGAATCCGGACGGTCACGTCCATGTTCCGTATGTTCACGCGGTCGGCTATGGAGATTCGCAACGTACCGTTTTCGGGCTCGACGACGACATAATCTATCACGTTGTCATTGGCCTTGATGACGATTTCGTCCGTACCGCCGATGATGACCTCGACAGCCCGCGAAGCGTGGATCGCATGGAACGCAGGCGCCTCTTTCGTACGGGTCACAATGTGCTCGCTTCCGCGAATCATCGTATAACTGTTGCGCGAAATACTTTTGGCAGGACGCCGCGAAGCGGCATAACTCGACCTGCCCAATAACAGCCCGAGGCTCAATCCGATCAGAATGCAGATACGCATCAAACTATTTTTCATGGTTTTCAGTTTATGAGGGTTAATTTTCTTGGTTTCCGTCATCCATCTTTCCGTGGCGGATGGTTCGTATCTGGGAGACCAGCTCCTCCCATGCGACATCCAACGAAGCGAGGTATTCGCGCCCCTTTTCCGTCAACGTATAGTACTTCCGCGGAGGGCCCTGCGGCGACTCCTCCCACCGGTAAGTCAGCAATCCGGCATTCTTCTGCCGCGTAAGAATCGGGTAGAGCGTACCTTCGACCACGATCATCTCCGACTGTTTCAGTTCAGCGATGATTTTCGGAGCATAAGAATCCTCGCGAGAGAGAATGGCGAGGATGCAATACTCCAGAATTCCTTTGCGCATCTGCGCTTTTACATTGTCTTCCGTCATGGCATCACCTGATTTTCGGTTCCTTGGGGACGATCAGCCACAGCAGGACATAAATCCAGATGGAGAGACCGCCGAAGAGAATGAGCAAAAGCGTAACCAGCCGGACCGACGACGCCCGCAGTCCGAAGTATTCGGCCACGCCGCCGCAAACACCAGCGAATACGCCGTTGCACACACGATAAAGCCGTCGTTTTCGATTCGTTTCCATAGAGTTGTTTTTTGTTATTCGTTTCTTTTTTTGTCGTGCACAGTAAATTTCCGTACAGGTTCTTCGGGAACGACGATCCACAGGATGACATAAATCCAAATGGAAAGGCCACCGAAGAGAATGAGCAGAAGCGTAACCAACCGGAACAAGCCCGGATCGGCGTCGAAAAATTCGGCCAGCCCGCCGCAGACGCCCGCAATCGAACGCTCGGTACGCGACCGATAGAGCTTGCGAGGGCGGGCATCCGCATCCGTATCGGAGAGATTCTCGCCGTGACGCGTACCGAAACAATCGGGGGTTCCAAGCCGCTCGATGGCAGCCCGCACCCTATCGAGCGATACGACGTACATAGGCGAAGCGGCCTGCTCGCGGAGAATCTCCCCCATGCGGGTCTCGATGTCGGCCTCCGTCTCGGCATCTCCCTCGGGCAAGCGACTATGCACGTCATCGAAATAATCGCGCAACGCCCGATAAGCATCCTCGTCGAGCGTAAAGGGCATCGAGCCGATATTCACGTTTACTGTCTGTTTCATGGTCGTAAAGGTTCCTTGTTATTCGGACAGATTCGATTTCTCTGCCGGTTTTACTACTTTCACGATGCAAATATAATACATATTTCAGTATTATGCAAAACAAAGTACTGAATTTTTGCAAAAAAAATTGCGGGACCCCGACCGTCGGCAGTGCTCCGCAATCCATTGTCTTATCGGCCGACCTGCTAAACAACAGCCGGTTCGGTGCTCACGACCGCGTATTCGGTCGTCACAGGGGCGATTTTCCGCAACATCTGCATCAATCCGCAATACCGCTCCTGCGCCAGCCTCACGGCACGCCCCACTTTCGTCTGATCGGCATCCGTACCGCACTCGATGTTGTAAACGATGTGGAACGAACGGAATTCGCTCCCCGCCTGCAACACGGGCGTATCGAGTTCGCCCGACAAACTGATTTCGAATCGTTTCGGCACGATACGCTCCTTGCCAAGAATGTGCATCGCCGTCAGTCCGGCACACTTCGCCCCTGCATAAAGCAGCAGCGCCTTAGGATTCATCGCATCGCATTCCGAATCGCTTTCGGGTTCGAACCGCGCACCGTCTACCAGATGCAAAGTCACTTTTTCTATCATAATTATGTTCCAGTTGGATGAATATTGCCTTTTCCGCGGCAAGAATCGTTCCCCAAAAGCAGCCGTCAACCAAAAAATCCCCTGTCTTCGAATTTCGTCCGGCGATTTCCGCATCGCCAAAATGCAAACGGGTTTGTTTTTGCCCTCGCTTATACCTATCTTTGCAACGGAAAAATATTCGGTCAGCATGCGAATCGCAACATACCTTCTGACATTGTGCATCCTTTGCGCAGCGGATGCCCGTGCCATGACGCCCGAAACGGCCCGTAGACTCCAACGGGGCCGCGAACTCTTCGAATACGGACGTTGGAGCGATGCCCGGAACGAATTCCGGCAGGTGCGCGCCGAGCTGGCATCCACCGATTATGCAGCAATACAAGAAGTCGATTATCATCTGGCGGCCTGTGCCGTCGAGTTGGGCAGCATCGACGCCGCCGAAGCCTTGTCGGAGTTCGAACGCAACTACCCGGGATCGACCTATCTGAACGACGTGCGATTCGCCTTGGGGTCGTACTACTGCGCAACGGGCAACATGACGGAAGCCGGCAACCAGTTCCGCCGCACCGACCGTTCGGCATTGAACCCGTCGCGACGCGAGCAATACGACTTCCGGTGCGGCTACATCGCATTCGTCGAAGGAAACCATGCCGAAATGCACGAACACCTCAACAGCATCCCGGCAAAAAGCGAACTGGCCGACCATGCTCTCTACTACAAATCCTATATCGATTACGTCGACGGCCGCAGCGAACGGGCCCGTCAAGGGTTCGAACAGTTGCTGCACAGCGAGACTTATTCCGAAATCGCACCTTACTATCTGATACAGCTGGCGTTCATCGAGGGAAATCATGAATATGTCGTGGAATACGGCGAGCAGCTGGCCTTGCACGCATCGCCCGAACGGCAGGCCGAAATTGAACGCATCATCTCCGAATCGTGGTTCCGGTTGGGCAACTACGAAGCGACCATCGAGCACTTGCGCGCCTACACCGAGGCCGGAGGCGACGAAACCCGCGAAACCGCCTATCTGATGGGCTTTTCGCTCTACAACACCACCCGCTACGACGAAGCGACGGGATGGTTGCGCAAGGCCTGCATCGGCGCAGAAGATGCCTTGACGCAGAATGCCTCCTACCACCTGGCAGACTGTTATCTGCGGGCCGGCAACAAGCAGGATGCCATGCAGGCGTTTGCCATAGCCTCCGCCGGTGAGTTCGACAAGTCGATCGCCGAAAATGCCCAGTTCTACTACGCAAAACTGCAATATGAATCGGGCGACAATTTCTACAACAACGCCATCCACGCACTGCAACAATACATCGAGCGTTATCCGCAATCGGCCCGCATTCCCGAAGCCCGCACGCTGCTGATCGCCGCCTACTACAACTCACGCGACTACGAAGCCGCCTATCGGGCCATCCGCGCCATGCCGTCGAACGACCCCGAAGCCCGCGCTGCATTGCAGAAAATCGCCTATTTCCGCGGGCTGTCGGCCTACAAGTCGGGCGACCGCGCGGCAGCCGGGCGCTATTTGGCCGAATCCGCAGCCGTAAATGTCAGCCCGAAATATGCGGCTTTGGCCAACTTCTGGCAAGGCGAAATCGCATTCGAGCAAGGCGACTACGCCCTTGCCGCCGTCAAATACGACAGCTACCTCCGCCGCGCCCCGCAAAGCGAACCGGAATACGTCATGGCTTGGTACAACTTGGGATACTGCAACTTCTCGCAGGAACGCATGGAAGAAGCCGAGACGAATTTTCAGAAATTCCTCGGCCTGCATCCGCAAGAGGATCGCTACCGCAACGACACCTACAACCGACTGGGCGACATCCGCTACACCGAACGTCGGTTCGGCGAGGCGCTCGAACTGTATGACAAAACCATCGCTGCGGGAGGACCCGAAAAACACTACGCCCGATACCAGCGGGCACTGACACTCGGGCTCATGGACGATCCGGAGCAGAAACGGCAGACATTGAGCCGCATCGTCGCCGACGGACAGGGGCCTTACGTCGAATCCGCTCACTTCGAGTTGGGCCGCAGCCAAATGGCGGCGGAGCATTATGCCGAAGGTGCCGCCACAATGGAAAAATTCATCCGGCAATATCCGCACTCGTCGCACCGGTCGCAGGCACTCTCCGATTTGGGACTGGCCTACCTCAATCTGGGCGACCGCGATAAGTCGTTGAAATACTATGGCATGATCGTCGCCTCGGCGCCGCGTTCGGCCGAAGCACGCGATGCCATGCAAGGCATCCGCGACATCTATGTCTCGCGCGGCGACGCCGACGCCTATTTCGATTATGCTGCCAAAGCGGGAGTCGAAAGCGACCTGACCGCCCTTTCGCGCGACTCGCTGTCGTTCGCTGCGGCGCAGAAACTCTATATCACCGAGGACAGCCAGACGGCCGCAAAATCGCTCCGAAGCTACCTGATGAGCTATCCGAAAGGTTTCTACCGCCGCGATGCGCTCTATCTGTTGAGCGACTGCTACCTGCGCAACAAAGAGCGCAACAAGGCCATCGGAACGCTGACCGAACTTTCAAAAGAGGCGAACAACCCCTACTCGTTCAAAGTGCTGGACAAACTGTCGGAGCTGACCTACGCCGACAAGCGCTATGCCGAAGCGGCTGTCGCCTACCGCAAGCTCTACGACGCAGCGCCGACCGCGACCGAACGTGAAAAGGCCATGACCGGTTACGTCCGTGCAACCATCGCAGCCGGAGACAAGACGCATATCCGCGAAATGGCGGAAGATGTGCGCAAGCATTCCGATGCCGGAGCAACGGCCCGCCGTGAGGCGACGCTCGCACTGGCCGACCACCACCGTCTCGCAGGCAAACGCACCAAAGCCAACGAACTCTACAAGGAATTGTCGGGCGAAGTCCGCACGAACGAAGGCTCGGCAGCCAACTACCACCTGCTGGAAGACCGATTCAAGCAAGGCGAAACGAAGCAGCTCGAAAAGGCGATTTTTGCCTTTTCCGACCGTCAGCCGAGGCCCTACTGGTCGGCCAAAGCCTACATCCTGCTGGGCGATTACTACCTCGGCAAGGGCGATGAGTTCCAAGCGCGGGCCACATGGCAGAGCGTTGCAAGCGGCTATTCGCCCGACGACGACGGCATCGTCGACGAAGCTGCAGCCCGCATCCGTAAACTGAACCGAAAATGAAAAAAATCCTGCTGATAGCCGCCTTGTGCGCGGTATTGCCCCGCACGGCCGGAGCCCAAGTCCGGAAAGAGGTCGAAGTGACGAAAGAATACATCCCGAGCGTGGAGCAGGCTCCCAAGCTGCCCATCGCACCCGACATGACCGACACGACGCAGATGCGTCCCGAAATCGCCTACGCCGTATCGCCTTTCGCACTCAACTCCCCGCTCGAACTGCAACCCATCCATCCGACGACCGTCACGTTCTGGAACTTCAACCGACCGGAGCTCTGCTATCTCAAAGCCGGTGCGGGTTATCCGCTCAATTCGGCGCTCGACTTTCATGTTGCGACCCAGCATCCGAACACAGGCTACGCTCTGGGATATATCCATCACGAGGGCCGCTACGCCGACATCCGCAACGATTTCGACCTCAAAAACAAATCGATGCGAATGTTCAATCGTGCAGGGGCTGCCGCCGGAAAATACATCGGCAAGCACATCATCGAGGCCGCAGCTTCGTATGAAAACCGACTCTCTCACCGCTACGGAGCCTATATCGACCCATCGATAGCCGGCTGGTTTCCGGTCGCCCCCGGGGCGCGCGTCGACTATGGCGATGCCGATTTCGCTTTCCGCATCGGCGACGATTTCCAAGACTTGAGCCGCGTCAATTTCGAATTGGCAGCCCAATGCAACCTCTTTTTCGACCAATCGGTCTGGACGAGCAATGACAACCGCCCGCGCCAGACCACGCTCCATGCCAGCGGCAAACTTGCACGGGCATTCGGACGCCATCGGTTCTCGCTCGAAGCCGGTTATGACCGATACGCAGGCCACCGGTCGATCACGGCACTCGAAGAACACGTATTCCGTGGCAGCATCCGCTACGGCGCCGAAACCCGCATGACGAATTTCGAAGTCGGTCTCGACTACTACCGCGACCGGATTTCTGGCACGAAGGACGAAAACTATTTCCTGCCATTCGTCCGACTGAGTTTCAACCTCGGCACAAAGAAGATACGCCCGTTCTTGGATGTGGACGGTTCGTTCCGAGCGAACGACTACCGCTCACTGACCCGCCAATGCCCATATGTCACGCCCGGCACACTCCAAACCAAAAGTTCGGTGGATTACAAGACACGGCTCGGCATCAGCGGCAACTTATGGCGCGAACGGCTCGCCTATCGCCTCTATGCCGCATTCTCGCTCAACAACGACCATAACTATTGGTACTCCACCGGCATATACGACGCGGCAGCGCAACGGGTATTGGCCGCAGCTCTCACGCTGCAACCCGCACAAGCGCGTCAAACCGTCACATCGTTCCACGGCGAGGCCGAATTCCATCCGGTCAATGCTCTGCGCATCGAACTCGGCCTGCATGCGAATCTTTATAATGACAACCTCGATTTCGGCAACGGTGTGCCCAAATTCGAGGGTAATTTCGGTATCCGCTATTCCGTGAAGCAAATTTCGTTCGGCGTCTCGCTTGCGGGACAGACGGCGCAAAAATGGACCTTGCTCTACACCGATATCGTCAATGCTCCCGAAACGGACGAAACCGGCACGGAGAGCTCCGACATAGCGGAACGCGGCACATTCAAGGTTCCTGCAACGATGAATCTGCAAGCGACGTTCGACTGGAGAATCTCACAGCTCGTCGGCATTTTCGTCGAAGGCGACAATCTGCTGAATCACAAACTGTATCGCCAGCCGTGGTATCCCGAGTACGGCGCCAACTTCACCCTCGGCGTGAAACTCGCGTTCTGACCTTCTATCCGCTTCATCGATTCACAAAAAAGAGCGGCCGGAGACGGTCGCTCTTTGATTTTAGGTTTTGGTTATTGGTTCGATTCGTTCGAGACCGCGGATGCCGAACCGAGCAACAGACTGCGTTCGCCGCATACGGAGATTTCGACGGGTTCGCCCTCGTTCCGCACGTCGATGCCGTCGTGAGTGACGGTGACGGTCAGAATCCGGCCGCGATAGTCCACACGGAATGCAAGCGACCGCCACGCATCGGGCAAATGCGGCTCGAAATTCAGCACGCCGTCGCGCATCCGCATCCCGCCGAAGCCCTCGACCACGGCCAGCCACGAACCGGCCATCGAAGTGACGTGGCACCCCTCCTCGACCTCGCGGTTATAGTCGTCCAAGTCGAGACGCGATGTCCGCAAATACATCTCGTAAGCCTTCGCCGCATCGCCGATTTTCGCGGCGAGAATGGCGTGCACGCAAGGCGAAAGGGAGGATTCATGCACCGTGCGGGCCTCGTAGAAACGGAAGTTGCGGCGGATCGTCTCCATGTCGAAATCCTCTTGGAAGAAATAGAGGCCCTGCAAAACGTCGGCCTGCTTGATGAAACACGACCGCAGGATGCGATCCCACGACCACTTCTGGTTGATGGGCCGCTCGACGGGATCGAGCTCGCTTACGAGCACCTGCTCCTTGTCCAAGTAACCGTCCTGTTGGAGGAAGATGCCGCGCTCACGGTCTTCGCCCAAATACATCTTGCCGACAATTTCCATCCAGCGGGCGGTTTCGGCCGACGCGTCGAAGCGCCGCTTCGCGCAGATGCGGGCGTAATCCTCGGGGCGGTTTTCGCGCACCCAAGCCGCCGCCTCGGCCGCGTAACGCATGCACCAGCAAGCAATGTAAGAGGTGTACCAGTTGTTGTTGACATTGTTTTCGTACTCGTTGGGGCCCGTGACGCCCAACATCACGTACTGCTGCCGCGCTTCGGACCACGTGATGCGCTGGGCCCAGAAACGCGCGATGGAGAGCAACACCTCCAATCCACCCTCAGCTAAATAGGTGCGGTCGTCGGTATAGCGAATGTAATTGTAAATGGCATAGGCGATAGCGCCGTTGCGGTGAATCTCCTCGAAGGTGATTTCCCACTCGTTGTGGCACTCCTCGCCGTTGATCGTCACCATCGGATAGAGCGCCGCACCCTCCTTGAAACCGAGTTGGGCAGCATTCTCGATCGCCTTGTCCAGCTGGTTGTAGCGGTAGACGAGCAGTTCGCGGGCGACCTCCTGTCCGGTGGTCGCAAGATAGAACGGCAGGCAGTAGGCCTCCGTGTCCCAATAGGTGACGCCACCGTATTTCTCGCCCGTGAAGCCTTTGGGGCCGATGTTCAGACGAGTGTCAACACCCGTGTAGGTCTGCAACAACATGAAGATGCAGAAACGGATGCCCTGCTGTGCGGCCGCATCGCCGTCGATATCGATGTCGCACCGGTGCCAGCGGGCAGCCCAAGCCTCCTCCTGCTCTTTCAGCAGCGCATCGAAACTGGACTGCAATCCGTCGACAGCCACGGCCTGCGCCGCTACCGCCAACTCCTCGGGCCGGTGGTTCAACGACGAACAGATGCCCGCATACTTATATAAAATCGCCGTTTCGCCCTTGTCGCGATGCACGGTCGCCGTCCGACGGGGTTTCTCGGGTTCGGTCTCGCAGACGAACTGTGCCCCTTCCAATACCACGGCCTGCGCCCAAGCGACCTCGAAGCCGCTTTTGCGCGTGCGGCTCTGCGTGACGTCGGCATCGGTCTGCACCAGTTCCCAAAATTTCTCGTCGTAGTTGGCATCGGCGTTCCGCACGTCGGCGTCGATATAGGGCGAAAAGGTGATTTCGGCGGCCCGATTGACGGGCGTGACACTATACCGGATAACGCCCAGCTCGCGCCGCTCCAACGAGAGGAACCGCACGGCCTCGACCTCGACTTCGGCGCCGTTTTTCAGCACGACGGTCATCCGGCGGGTCAACACCGACCGCCGCATGTCCATTTCGCGGTAGAAGCGTTTCACCTCGCACTGCGCCAAATCAAGCTCCTCGCCGTCGATGCGCACGTCGACCCCGATCCAGAAGGCGGAGTTCAGCACTTTGGCGAAATACTCGGGATAGCCGTTCTTCCACCACCCCACACGGGTCTTGTCGGGATAATAGACGCCGCCGATGTAGTTGCCCTGCAACGAGGGGCCCGAATAACGCTCCTCGAAGTTGGCGCGGCCGCCCATCACGCCGTTGCCCAACGCGAACAACGATTCGGACGACTTGACGCGCGCAGGGTCGAAATCCTGCTCGATCAACAACCACGGATCAATGCACAGAGTCAGTCTATTGTTTTGCATAACGCATCGTATGTAAAGTTTTCAAATGTCATGATCGCCATCGTCGCCCGAGCGAGCAATTTATCGCCGCCGACGCCCACCGACCGCATGCCGGCCCGAGTGGCTGCTTCGATACCGGCTGCGGCATCCTCGAATACGACGCACCTTTCGGGAGCGATGCCGAGCAATTCGGCCCCTTTCGAAAAGACCACAGGATCAGGTTTGGCGCGCGAAACGAGCGTACCGTCGACAATCGCATCGAAGACGTCGCGCAAGGCACACCGGTCGAGAATCGTTCCGGCATTCTTCGACGCCGAACCGAGCGCAATTTTCACTCCGTTCCGTTTCAGATCGGCAAGAAACGCCCGTACACCCGGCAGCACATCGTCGGGCGTCATGGTCGAAACGTAGTTCAGATAACGGGCGTTCTTTTCGGCGGCCAAACGCTCTTTCTCCTCCGGCGAAAAGCGGTTTTCCATGCCGCCAACGCACAACACGATGTCGAGCGACGCCATGCGGCTGACGCCTTTAGTCGCCTCGCCCTGCTCGGGCGTAAACTCGAATCCGAGGTCGTGCGCCATGTCGGCCCACGCCCGATAATGGAAGCGCGCGGTGTCGACCAACACGCCGTCCAAATCGAATATGCAACAGGTTATCATCTCTGTATTACTTTTTTTCGCGCACGAAGCAGACCGAAGCGGCCTCCAAAACCATCAGCACCGGCCAGCCCGATCATCGACCGTGCGTCGGAATCGAACAGGTACTGCACGACACCCAACGGCAACATCACGCGCGGAATATGACGCATCAACTCGATGAACGAGGGACGCTGTTCCGCAACGGCAGCGGTTCCGGAGGCTGGCTCCGCCGACAAACCCACTGCTGAGAAATCCCTTGTGGACGACTCCGCCCCACCCTCCGGAAGCACTTCTTCGCTGTATTTCGAAAATTCCTCGGGAGGATACTCGCGCGTACGCAACGCAGTGAAAAGCACCGTGAACAGCAGAATAGCCCCGCCTATATAATAGGAATAGGCGAAGTGGTCGGCCCCCAACGATTCGAAGATGGTCGAAGTATTCGAATTCTGAAGCGAATAGCCGATCTGCACACCCAGAAACCCGAAGCTGAGGTTCCAGATTTGCCCGAAAGACAAATTAGGCTTTTTCATGTCGTTAGTAATTCGGTTTGATTCGGTTATGCAAATTTTAATAAAACTATCGAGAAAAGCAACACGAAAGCATCAAATGGTGAATATTCGGCAACAAACTGCGAAAAAACCGCCGTGAACGGAAAAACAGCAGTTCGAACGGGCATCCCAACACGTCAATCCGACACAACAGAAAGCACGACGTCGATTTAGAGATTCGGGCAGAATTCGTTATATTTCAGATAGCAAAACGCCGACGTCGTGAAGAAACTCCGTCTCGCATACATTATCCATCTGTTCGCACTGGTACACGCCGGCATCGACGTACTGTGCCATGCGTTCCACGTGCAGGACGAACTGTTGCTGACCGGTGCGACCATCACTCTATCAGCATCCTCTGCTTCCGCAAACAATAGAGCATCGATGTCGTGGCCACCGCTTACGACCATTATGCCGTCAAGGCATTCGAGGTCGATTCAATCGACTACCTGCTGAAACCCATAGGCCTGCCCGATCTGCAACGCGCCATCGAACGCTATCGCAACCGCCGCAAAGCGCCGGAACTGGACATCGCCCGCTTGCGGGCAGCACTCGCACCGAATACGGAACGCAACTACAAACAACGCTACCTGCTGCGATTCAACGACAAACTCGCCCCCACGCGTTTTTTCTGCATCTCACACAATTGCATCATATCGAACTCAGGTATCGGAAGCGTAGCGAGACGGCTGGGAAACCGACTGGAACTCAAACTGAAGCCGGATAAAGCAATCGATTCATTCGTCAGTCGTGCCAAGACTGCGGAATTTATCGCGTGGCTCGAAAACGGCGGAAAAAAAGCGAGGGCACAATAAAAGCGAGGGCGGTCATTTCGAAGACCGCCCTCGCTTTCGATAGATATTATATCTGAAACGTTACTGTGCCTGCTGCAACGTTTCCAAATCGGCTTTGGCACCGACGAACAGATTCTCGTACTCCGGCAGACCCGTACCACCCGGAATCTTGTGACCGCAGATGACGTTCTCCTTGAGGTTCTCCAACGGGTCGGTCTTCGCTTGAATGGCTGCCTCGTTGAGCACCTTGGTGGTCTCTTGGAACGAAGCCGCCGAGATAAAGCTCGACGTCTGCAACGCCGCACGAGTAATACCCTGCAAGATCTGCGTCGACGTAGCCGGCACGATATCGCGAACCTGCACGGGACGCATGTCACGGCGCGTCAAGCTCGAATTCTCGTCGCGCAACTTCCGCAACGAAACGATCTGTCCGGGCTGCATCTCCGTCGAATCGCCGGCATCGGTGACGACCACCTTGTCGTACAACTCGTCGTTGACGTCCATGAACTCCCATTTGTCGACGATCTGGTCTTCGAAGAATCGGGTGTCGCCCGGATCTTCGATCTTGACCTTCGACATCATCTGACGGACGATTACCTCGAAATGTTTGTCGTTGATCTTCACGCCCTGCATGCGGTAAACCTCCTGCACCTCGTTGACGATGTACTCCTGCACGCGCGTCGGGCCGAGGATGTTCAGAATATCCGAAGGCGTGATAGCACCGTCCGACAATGCGCCGCCGGCCTTCACGAAGTCGTTCTCCTGCACGACGATCTGACGCGACAGGGGCACCAAGTAACGTTTCACATCGCCCTGTTTCGAAGTAACGATGATTTCACGATTACCGCGTTTGATTTTGCCGAACGAGATTTCGCCGTCGATTTCCGACACGATGGCCGGATTGGACGGATTGCGCGCCTCGAACAATTCCGTAACGCGCGGCAGACCGCCGGTGATATCGCCGCCGGACTTGCCGACGACGCGCGGAATCTTGATGAGAATATCGCCAGCCTTGATGCGGGCGTTATCCTTGACAACGACGTGCGCACCCACAGGCAAGTTGTATTGCTTGACCTCCTCGCCCTCCTTGTTGACAACGCGGATAATGGGATTCTTCATACGGTCTTTCGATTCGATGACCACCTTTTCCGACAAACCGGTCTGTTCGTCGCGCTCGTCGCGATAGGTGACACCCTCGATAACACTGTCGTATACCGCTTTACCCTCGTATTCCGAGATGATGACGGCGTTGTACGGATCCCATTCGCAGATCATATCGCCTTTCTTGACTTGGGCACCATCCGCCATGAAGAGCGTCGAACCGTAAGGCAACGCGTGGGTATAGAGGACGATTTCGGTCTTCGGATCGACAATGCGGAACTCCGACTGACGCGAAATCACGATATTGATCGGCTCGCCTGCGGAGTTCTTGCCCTTCACGGTGCGCAACTCCTCGATATCCAAACGGCCCTCGTATTTCGAAACGACGTTGGTTTCGACGGCCGTGCCACCGGCCACACCGCCGACGTGGAACGTACGCAGGGTCAGCTGCGTACCCGGTTCGCCGATGGACTGCGCCGCGATAACGCCGACCACCTCGCCTTTCTGCACCATACGCGCCGTGGCCAAGTTGCGGCCATAGCACTTCGCGCAAACGCCGTGACGCGCCTCGCAGGTCAGCACCGAACGGATTTCGACCGATTCGAGCGGCGATTTCTCGATCGCCTCGGCAATCGCTTCGGTAATCTCCTCGCCCGCCTTGCAGAGCACCTCGCCCGTCAACGGGTGGATAACATCGTTCAACGCCGTACGGCCCAAGATGCGGTCGTACAAAGTCTGCACCACGTCATCGTTGCGTTTGATGGCCGTAGCCGTTAAGCCGCGCAGCGTGCCGCAATCTTCCTCGTTGATGATAACATCCTGCGCCACATCGACCAAACGACGGGTCAGATAACCGGCATCGGCAGTCTTCAACGCCGTATCGGCCAAACCCTTACGGGCACCGTGCGTCGAAATGAAGTACTCCAACACCGAAAGACCCTCCTTGAAGTTCGAGAGAATCGGGTTCTCGATGACCTGCTGGCCACCCTCGACGCCCGACTTCTGCGGCTTGGCCATCAGACCACGCATACCGCTCAACTGACGAATCTGTTCCTTCGAACCACGGGCACCGGAATCCAACATCATGTAGACAGGGTTGAAACCGTCGTTATCGTTCACCAGCGTATCGATTACGGCTTTGGTCAACTTGGTGTTGATATTGGTCCAAACGTCGATAATCTGGTTATAACGCTCGTTGTTGGTGATAAGACCCATATTGTAGTCATCCATGATGGCATCGGCGCGTTCGTAACCCTCCTGTACGAGCTGTTCTTTCTGCTCCGGAACGATTACAGCGTCGAGGTTGAACGACAGACCACCTTGGAATGCCATCCGATAACCCATGTCCTTGATGTCGTCGAGGAAAGCAGCCACTTTATCGGCACCGGCCTTTTTCATCACCACAGCGATGATGTCGCGCAACGAACGTTTGGTCAGCACCTCGTTGATGTAACCGACCTCCTTCGGCACGACCTGATTGAACAGGATACGGCCGATGGTGGTCTCTTTCACTACCTGCACGGGGTTGCCCTGCTCGTCGAGGTCGTCGACCAAGCACTTCACGAGTGCGTGCAGGTCTACGCGCTTCTCGTTGTAGGCGATGATAGCCTCCTCGGGGCCGTAGAACGTCAGACCCTCGCCTTTCATGCCCTTGCGGGGCTTCGTGATGTAGTAGAGACCAAGCACCATATCCTGCGACGGCACGGTAATCGGGGCACCGTTGGCGGGATTCAAGACGTTGTGCGAACCGAGCATCAGCAGTTGCGCCTCCAAAATGGCGGCATTGCCCAACGGCAAGTGCACGGCCATCTGGTCACCGTCGAAGTCGGCGTTGAATGCAGTACAAGCCAAAGGATGCAACTGCATTGCCTTACCCTCGATCAGTTTGGGCTGGAATGCCTGAATACCCAGACGGTGCAACGTCGGAGCACGGTTCATCAACACGGGGTGTCCCTTGATGACATTCTCCAAAATGCCCCAGATAACGGGGTCTTTGCGGTCGATGATCTTCTTGGCCGACTTCACCGTCTTGACGATGCCGCGCTCGATAAGCTTGCGGATGATGAACGGCTTGTAGAGTTCGGCAGCCATATCTTTCGGGATACCCATTTCGTGCATCTTCAGCTCGGGGCCGACGACGATGACCGAACGGGCCGAATAGTCGACGCGCTTACCGAGCAGGTTCTGACGGAAACGGCCTTGCTTACCCTTCAACGAATCCGAAAGCGACTTGAGCGGACGGTTCGATTCGTTCTTGACAGCATTGCTCTTGCGCGAGTTGTCGAACAACGAATCGACAGCCTCCTGCAACATACGTTTCTCGTTGCGCAGAATGACCTCCGGAGCCTTGATTTCGATCAGTCGTTTCAGACGGTTGTTACGGATGATGACACGACGATAGAGGTCGTTCAAATCCGACGTAGCGAAACGACCGCCGTCGAGCGGCACCAACGGACGCAACTCGGGCGGAATCACCGGAATGACACTCAACACCATCCACTCAGGACGGTTTTTGCCATTCGAAGCGCGGAACGATTCGATGACGTTCAAGCACTTCAGAGCCTCGGACTTGCGCTGCATCGACGTCTCCGTCGAAGCTTTGTGACGCAACGCATAAGACATCGAATCGAGATCTACATCTTTCAACAGGGTGTAAATAGCCTCGGCACCCATCTGTGCGATGAACTTGTTGGGATCGCTGTCGTCGAGCGACTGGTTGCCTTTCGGCAGTGCAGCCAACACGTCGAGATATTCTTTCTCGGAGAGCGTGGCCAGTTTCTCGATGCCCTGCTCCGAAGCGGCGCCCGCGTTGATAACGACATAACGCTCGTAATAGATGATGGCTTCGAGTTTTTTCGACGGGATGCCCAACAGATAACCGATTTTGGAGGGCAACGACCGGAAATACCAGATGTGTACCACCGGCACGACCAACGAAATGTGGCCCATACGCTCGCGGCGCACCTTCTTTTCGGTCACCTCCACACCGCAACGGTCGCAAACGATACCCTTATAACGGATGCGCTTGTACTTGCCGCAATGGCACTCATAATCCTTCACCGGTCCGAAAATCCGCTCGCAGAACAAACCGTCGCGTTCGGGTTTGTAGGTGCGATAGTTGATCGTCTCCGGTTTGAGCACCTCGCCGCTCGACTGGGCCAGAATCTCTTCGGGAGAGGCCAGACCAATCGAAATACGGCTGTAACCGTTGTTCGTCTTATTTTCTTTCGAAATTGACATATATTTACTGTTTTTCTTATCCTCTGATAATCAACTACTCCAGTTTGATGGACAACGCCAAACCGCGCAACTCGTGCAGCAAGACGTTCATCGCCTCGGGAATGCCCGGCTTTGGCAGGTTGTCGCCCTTGACGATTGCTTCGTATGCTTTCGCACGACCCGTCACGTCGTCGGACTTGACCGTCAGAATCTCCTGCAGGATGTTGGCGGCACCGAAGCCCTCGAGTGCCCAAACCTCCATCTCACCGAAACGCTGACCGCCGAACTGCGCCTTACCGCCCAACGGCTGCTGGGTAATGAGCGAGTACGGACCGATGGAACGTGCGTGCATCTTGTCGTCGATCATGTGGCCCAGCTTGAGGAAGTAGGTCACGCCGACCGTTGCCGGCTGGTCGAAGCGCTCGCCCGTTTCGCCGTTGTACAGATAGGTTCGGCCGCTGCGCGGGAGGCCCGCCTTGGCGACATATTCGTTGATCTGTTCGAGCGAAGCACCGTCGAAAATCGGCGTTGCGAACTTCACGCCCAACTCGCGACCGGCCCAACCGAGCACAGCCTCGTAAATCTGGCCCAAGTTCATACGCGACGGCACACCCAGCGGGTTCAGCACGATGTCGACGATCGTACCATCCTCCAAGAACGGCATGTCCTCGTCGCGCACGACCTTCGCCACGATACCCTTGTTACCGTGACGACCAGCCATCTTGTCGCCCACTTTCAGTTTGCGCTTCTTGGCGATGTAGACCTTCGCCATCTGAATGACACCCGTCTGCGGCAGTTCATCGCCGTTCGTGAGGTTGTATTTCTCGCGCTTCGTGGCAGCATCGGCCTTTTTCCACTCGATCGTGTAGTTGTTGACCGTCGTTTCGATCAGTTCATCGATATGAGCATCGCCCGTCCAGTTGCAGGTGCCGAGGTTGAGATAACCCATCGCCGCGCCAGTCTTTTCATCGATCGTCTTGCGCGAAATCTCATCCAACATCTTCTGCGTGAACTTCGTACCGGCAGGATACAACTCGACGCCGTAATAATCGGCAATGCCAATCGTGGTCTTGCCTTGAAGCAACGACCAAAGTTTGGCGACGAGGCGTTTCGTCAGGTCGGCGATCTCGACAACGAACTTTTCATCGACTTTCTCCAACTGCACCTTTTCGGCGTTCTTGCCTTTCTTGTTCTCCTTGTTGGCTCGGCTGTAAAGTTTGGTGTCGATGACGACGCCATGCAGCGATGGCTGCGCTTTCAACGAAGCATCTTTCACATCGCCCGCCTTATCGCCGAAGATAGCGCGCAGGAGTTTCTCCTCGGGCGACGGATCGCTCTCGCCTTTCGGGGTAATCTTACCGATAAGAATATCGCCCGGCTCGACATTGGCGCCGATACGAATGATACCGTTCGTATCGAGATCCTTCGTTGCGTCTTCCGAGACGTTCGGAATGTCGGAAGTCAACTCTTCGATACCACGCTTGGTGTCGCGCACCTCCATGATATACTCGTCAACGTGCACCGACGTATAGATGTCCTCACGCTGGATACGCTCCGAAATCACAATGGCGTCCTCGAAGTTGTAACCTTTCCACGGCATGTAAGCCACCTTGAGGTTACGGCCCAACGCCAACTCGCCGTTCTGCGTCGAATACCCCTCGGTCAGAATCTGGCCTTTCGACACACGATCGCCGGTCAGCACAGTCGGCTTCAACGTAACGGAAGTATTCTGGTTCGTCCGGCGGTAACGCGGCAATTCGTAGGTCGTCACCTCGGGCTCGAACGACACAAGCACCTCGTCGGGCGTCTTATCGTATTTGATCTGAATCTTCGTGGCATCGGCAAACGTCACCTCGCCGTCGCCCTCGGCAACGATCTGAATACGACTGTCGATAATCATGTCCTTCTCCAAACCGGTTCCCACGATAGGTGCTTCGGTCGTCACCAACGGCACAGCCTGACGCATCATGTTCGCACCCATCAAGGCACGGTTGGCATCATCGTGCTCCAAGAACGGAATCAAACTGGCAGCAATCGACGCAATCTGATTCGGCGCAACGTCCATCAACGTCACCTCGTTAGCCGTGACAACGGGGAAGTCGGCACCTTCGCGCGCCTTGATACGCTCGGGGTGCAAGAAATGGCCCTCGTCGTCGATCGGCATATTCGATTGTGCAACGATCTGCCCCTCTTCCTCTTCGGCCGTATAATACCGGATATGACTGTTATTCATATCGATCTGACCGTCCGTCACCTTGCGGTAAGGAGTCTCGATGAAGCCCATCGGCGAAATCTTGGCATAGACGCACAACGACGAAATCAGACCGATGTTCGGGCCTTCCGGCGACTCGATGGGACACAAACGGCCGTAGTGGGTGTAGTGCACGTCTCGCACCTCGAAACCTGCACGGTCACGCGACAGACCGCCCGGACCGAGAGCCGACAAACGGCGTTTGTGCGTAATCTCGGCCAACGGGTTGATTTGGTCCATGAACTGCGACAACTGCGACGTGCCGAAGAACGAATTGATGACCGACGACAACGTCTTGGCGTTGATCAGGTCAACCGGCGTGAAGACCTCGTTGTCGCGGACATTCATCCGCTCGCGAATGGTGCGAGCCATGCGGACGAAGCCGACCGAAAACTGGTTCGAAAGCTGCTCGCCCACCGTACGCACACGACGGTTCGACAAGTGGTCGATGTCATCGACCTCGGCTTTCGAGTTGATGAGCTGAATCAAGTATTTGATGATGGCGATGATATCCTCGCGCGTCAACGTACGGATAGCCGGATCGATGTCCAAATCCAGCTTCTTGTTGATGCGGTAACGGCCCACGTCACCCAAATCATAGCGTTTGTCCGAGAAGAAAAGCTTCTCGATAACGTCGCGCGCAGTCGCCTCGTCGGGCGGCTCCGAAGCACGCAACTGGCGGTAGATGTAAACCACCGCCTCTTTCTCGGAGTTGCAGGGGTCTTTCTGCAACGTATTATATATAATGGAAAAGTCGATACCCGACTGATTCTCCTTGTGCAGCAGAATCGTCTTGGCACCGCTCTCGATAATCTGGTCGATATGCTCATCTTCGAGCACCGTCTCACGGTCTACAATGATGTTATTACGCTCGATGGAAACCACCTCGCCCGTATCCTCGTCCACGAAATCTTCGACCCAAGTCGAGAGCACACGGGCAGCCAACTTACGGCCTACAGCCTTTTTCAGATTGACTTTCGTCACCTTCACCTCGTCGGCAAGATCAAAAATCTCCAGGATCTGCTGGTCGGCCTCGTAACCGATGGCGCGCAACAACGTCGTAACGGGCAATTTCTTCTTACGGTCGATGTAGGCATACATCACGTTGTTGATGTCCGTAGCGAACTCGATCCACGAACCCTTGAACGGGATGATGCGCGCGGAATAGAGTTTGGTGCCGTTGGTGTGCATGCTTTGTCCGAAAAACACACCCGGCGAACGGTGCAACTGCGAAACGACGACACGTTCGGCACCGTTAATGACGAACGTACCCCGTTCGGTCATATAGGGAATCGTCCCGAAATAGACATCCTGAATCACGACGTCGAAATCCTCGTGTTCGGGATCGGTGCAGGAAAGTTTGAGTTTGGCTTTCAGCGGCACGCTGTAGGTCAGACCGCGTTCCAAACACTCCTCGATGGAATAGCGCGGCGGGTCGATATAGTAGTCGATGAACTCAAGAACGAAATTGTTCCGAGTGTCGGTAATCGGGAAATTCTCCTGAAAAACCTTGTACAGCCCCTCATTCTTACGATTCTCGGCTGTCGTGTCCATCTGGAAAAAGTCCCGGAACGATTTGAGCTGTACCTCTAGCAAATCCGGGTAGGCGACCCGATTCTTTACTGTCGAAAAGCTTATTCTTTGTTGTGTTTTGGCTGTGGACATCGTAAAATCCGAATTAGGTTGAAGTGTGTAGTTACGCTTCCGAAACGGGCTGAGATCCGACTCCGCCCGCACTTCCTGATCTTTTAGACCAAGAAAAGGCATAGAGCTAACACACGGTTAGCCCTACACCTGTTCGCCTGTGAAGGCCAGTAGCCAAGGCTACTTGAGCTCGACTTCAGCACCTGCCTCCTCGAGTTGACCTTTGATCTGCTCAGCCTCCTCTTTGGAAACACCTTCTTTGATCGCCTTCGGAGCACCGTCTACGAGTGCCTTGGCGTCGCCCAGCGAAAGACCTGCGAGATCCTTCACAACCTTGATAACCTGAAGTTTGGCCTGACCGGCGCTCTTCAGAATCACATCGAACGACGATTTCTCAGCGGCAGCGGCTTCACCGGCGCCGGCAGCGGGGGCTGCGACAGCAACAGCGGCAGCAGCCGGCTCGATGCCATATTCCTCCTTGAGGATCTGAGCGAGTTCGTTTACCTCGGTAACTTTCAAGTTAACCAGTTCTTCAGCAAGTTTCTTTACGTCTGCCATAGTTGTAGATCTTTAATTTTGTTTTTAATTTCTTGTTGTGATTAGTTGTTTCTCGATTCGAGCGTCTTCACGATGCCCGCAATCTTCTGTCCGGCATTAGCTTGCAATGCGGAAATAACATTCTTCGCAGGGGACTGCAGCAGCGCAATGATATCGCCGATGAGTTCCTCTTTCGACTTGATGTTGCAAAGAGCATCCAACTTGTCGTCGCCTACATAAACGCAACCCTCGGCATAAGCAGCCTTCAGAACCGGTTTATCAGACTCCTTGCGGAACTCCTTGATAAGTTTCGCGGGAGCTTTCGCAACCTCGGCGAACATAACGGAGGTCGGACCCTCCAATACGGTTACCAGCTCGGCATCTGCCTTTTCCACCTTCTCCAACGCCTTGTTCAGCAGCGTGTTTTTCACGACCACCAACTTGACGCCGTTTTCAAAACACTTGCGACGCAGAGCAGCGGTCTGCTCGGCGTTGAGTGCCTCGATGTCGGTTACGTAGAAGTGAGGATAGTCTTGGAGCTGCTGGGCAAGGCTGTCAATGACAGCCATTTTTTCTTCCTTTGTCATCTCTTTTTTCCTCCTTCTTATTTGGTTTCTACCGATTTGGAATCAACCTGCAAGCCCGGACTCATCGTGGTCGAGAGATAGATACTCTTCACATAAGCACCTTTGGCAGCAGCCGGTTTCAACTTGAAAATCATGTTCAGCACTTCGTTTGCGTTATCGGCGATCTGCTCGGCCGAGAACGAAACCTTACCTACCGAAGTGTGAACGATACCGAACTTGTCGACCTTGAAGTCGATTTTACCCGACTTCACATCCTTGACAGCTTTGGCGACATCCATCGTCACCGTACCCGTCTTGGGGTTAGGCATCAAGCCGCGGGGACCGAGGACACGACCGAGCGCACCCACTTTACCCATCACGTTAGGCGTGCAGATGATAACATCCACATCCGTCCAACCGGCCTTGATTTTGTCGACATATTCATCCAGACCGACGTAATCAGCACCTGCGGCCGTTGCTTCAGCCTCCTTTTCGGGAGTGCAGAGTACGAGCACACGAACCGTCTTACCCGTTCCGTGAGGAAGAGTCACCACGCCGCGCACCATCTGATTGGCCTTGCGGGGATCTACGCCCAAACGCACGTCGATATCGACCGAAGCGTCGAATTTCGTAAATGTAATCTCCTTCAGAAGAGCGGCAGCCTCCGGGAGTTTGTAAGCCTTACCGGCTTCCACCTTAGCGTAGGCGTTTTTTTGATTTTTTGTCAACTTACTCATCTTCTTCGATTACTGATTAGGAAATTCACCGACAACGTTGATACCCATACTGCGAGCGGTACCGGCAACCATACGCATCGCCGACTCCAGCGTGAAGCAGTTCATGTCGGACATCTTGTCCTGAGCAATCTCGCGAATCTGATCCCACGATACCTGACCGACCTTGTCGCGGTTAGGCTGAGCGGAACCTTTCTGCACTTTCGCTGCTTCCTTGAGCTGGATCGCTACGGGCGGTTGTTTTACGACGAAGTCGAACGACTTGTCGGCATAAACGGTGATGATAACCGGAAGTACCTTGCCTGCCTTGTCCTGCGTACGGGCATTGAATTGCTTGCAGAAGTCCATGATATTGACTCCCTTAGAACCCAATGCGGGACCTACCGGGGGCGAAGGATTGGCGGCACCACCTTTGATCTGCAATTTAATAAATGCAGCAACCTCTTTTGCCATAGTTTTCCTTAGGTTTGTTATTCTTTAACTACTTGAGTGAAACTCAACTCCATAGGAGTTTTGCGCCCGAATATCTTCACCGATACCGTGAGTTTCTTGCGCTCGTTATCGACGGCCTCGATAGTACCTTGGAAGCTTGAGAAAGGACCATCGGTGACCTTGACGATCTCGCCGACGAAGAACGGTGTTTCGTTCTCCTCCTCCATGGCATTCATTTCATCGACGCGACCGAGGATACGCGCCACTTCCTGTGGACGAAGCGGCGTCGCTTTCAGTTGTTGACTGTCCTCCTTGGTGTCGCCGAGAAAACCCAGCACATTGGGGATATTTCGAATCAAAGTCGGAATCTTGCCCACGAAAGCAGCCTCGACCAATACATAACCCGGATAAGAAACCCGTTCTTTCGAGATTTTCTTTCCGTTACGAATCGTATAGACCTTTTCGGTGGGTATCAGAACTTGAGAGATGTAGTCTTCCAAATGGCTGTGACGAACTTCGGCCTCGAGATACTCCTTGACCTTGTTCTCCTTACCGCCGATCGCACGGACTACATACCATTGTTTTTCTATTTCACTCATCGCCACGCAATCGATTACAAATTACCCAGCGTCTTATAGATGAAAGCCATGATGTTTTCGAACGTCAAGTCCATGGCGAGCACGATTACGGCGAAAATCACCGATGCCACCATCACGACGACCGTCGAACTCTGGAGCTGCGGAAAGGTCGGCCAAGTCACCTTGTTGACCAATTCGTTATAGGATTCCTTGAAGTAATTGAACATAATCGATTCCTTTATCTGGCAGGAGCAGAGAGATTCGAACTCCCATCAACGGTTTTGGAGACCGCTATTCTACCCTTGAACTATGCTCCTAAAAAATGGGAAACGCATTTTCATAAAAACTGTTTTTATTAAAACCCGTTTCCCGAGACTGATATGTCTGTATGATTCCGTCGATACGGCAATCGCTCTTACGAGACGATTACTTCACGATTTTCAGAATCTGACCGGCACCTACCGTACGGCCACCCTCGCGGATTGCGAAACGCAGACCCTCGTTCAAAGCGACCGGATAGATCAACTTCACGGTGATGGTCACGTGGTCGCCCGGCATAACCATGTCAACGCCATCGGGCAAATGAACCTCACCCGTTACGTCCATCGTACGCAGATAGAACTGGGGACGATAGTTGTTGTGGAACGGCGTATGACGGCCACCCTCTTCTTTCTTCAAGATGTAGACCTCAGCAGTGAACTCAGTATGCGGGGTAATCGAACCCGGTTTCGCGATAACCATACCGCGCTTAACCTGTTTTTTGTCGATACCACGGAGCAACAGACCTACGTTGTCACCAGCTTCACCCTCGTCGAGCAACTTACGGAACATCTCGACACCGGTACAGGTCGAAGACATCGTTTCAGCTTCGAGACCAATGATCTCGACGGGATCACCCACGTGGATGATACCGGTCTCGATACGACCCGTAACAACAGTACCACGACCGGTGATCGAGAATACGTCCTCGATAGGCATCAGGAACGGCTTCTCGTTCTCACGAACGGGCAGCGGAATGTAGCTGTCGACAGCATCCATCAATTCCATGATTTTGTCTTCCCACTTAGCCTCGCCGTTCAAGCCGCCGAGTGCGGAACCACGGATGATGGGAGCATTGTCGCCATCGTACTCATATTTCGAAAGCAGGTCACGAACCTCCATCTCAACGAGATCGAGCATTTCGGGATCGTCCACCATATCGCACTTGTTCAGGAAAACAACGATACGCGGCACGTTCACCTGACGAGCGAGCAGTACGTGCTCGTTGGTCTGGGGCATCGGACCGTCGGTAGCGGCAACAACGAGGATCGCACCGTCCATCTGAGCAGCACCGGTAACCATGTTCTTCACATAGTCGGCGTGGCCCGGGCAGTCCACGTGAGCATAGTGACGGGCAGCCGTCTGATACTCAACGTGCGAAGTGTTGATCGTGATACCACGTTCTTTCTCCTCGGGTGCGTTATCGATCGAATCGAACGAACGGAGCTCCGACAGACCTTTCTTAGCCAGAACGGTCGTGATAGCAGCGGTAAGCGTCGTCTTACCGTGGTCTACGTGACCGATGGTACCGATGTTGACATGCGGTTTCGACCGGTCGAATTTCTCTTTTGCCATAGTATTAAAAAAATTTAAGTTGTAAAATCTTCGTTAACATCGTTCTCAGAGCGGAAGACGAGGCTCAAACTCGCGACCCTTAGCTTGGAAGGCTAATGCTCTATCAACTGAGCTACTTCCGCAAAAATATACCGTATCAGAGCGCTTCCCTCGCTTCGCTAACATCTTTTCACGGATGTCCGAAGTGCTGCGACTCCAATCGGCATTGTATCCTCTTTCGAGTGGGAAGTGATGGATTCGAACCACCGAAGGCGTAAGCCAGCAGATTTACAGTCTGCCCCATTTGGCCACTCTGGTAACTTCCCTTTTAAATATCCTCTCTACTTCTGCTTGCCGGAAAAGGCTCCTTTCCCGAATTCGCCCCTGCCCCGGCATTGCGAGCCGATGGAGGGATTCGAACCCACGACCAGCTGATTACAAATCAGCTGCTCTGGCCAACTGAGCTACATCGGCAAAACTGACCTTTGGGATTGCAAAAGTAGACATAAAAAATTTATCGGCCAAATAAAACCGCATAAATTTTCGCATATTTTCACACTTCTCAAAGAACTTCCGATTTCCGCATGATTTCGGCATTTTGCACGAATTTCATCCAACGGGAAATCAGGTGCAAAGTTAAGAAAAGTTTTCAATATCGCAACAATCCATGCGAAAAATATCGCATCCGTCGTTTTTTATTTCTGTTCCGCTCCTTTCCGTTGCTGCTCCGCCTCCAGTTGCGCACGCGACTTCGAACGGGTCACGAGCCAAACGCCGACGAATACGCACGCGGCGGCAAGTCCTTTTGTCGGTCCGAAAGTATCCAGACCGATGGCGACGGTGAACAAGACAGCGACGATCGGCTGCACGTAATTGTACATCGAAACCAATGTAGGCCGCAGGTAACGCTGAGCGATAGGCACCATCAGATAAGAAACGAACGTCGAGCAAACGACCACGAAAGCGATACCGCCCCACGTGCGACCCGACAATGCGAAGTAATCGACCTCGGACAACGGCTCCCAATAGACAACCAACGAAACGAGCGCCGCAAAGAGAAACATCCACTTCATGGTCGTGACGGGTGAATATTTGACGATGGTATCGCGGAATACTGTAAGATAGGTAGCATAACTCATGGCGCTGACGATGCACAGCACATCGCCCTCGAAACTCGAAGTCCGACCGCCGCCATGACTGCTCAGCAACACAAGCCACACAGCGCCCGCCGCCCCGAGAAAGACGCCACCGGCTTTCAGCCACGTGATGGGTTCGCGCAAAAAGAGCATCGCCAGTACCATCGTCAACACGGGCACCACGGTGGCGATGATCGACGAATCAATAGGCGAAGTCATCGACAGCCCCCACAAAAAAAGCATCTGATTGAGCTGGATGCCGAACACCGAAGCGAAAAACAACCGCACGATGTCGCGCCGCTTGACCCGTTCGCGCGGCAGCAACAACGAACACAATCCGAACAACACAGCCGCACCGACCATCCGATAGACGCTCAATGCGAACGGATTGATCCCCTCGGAATTCTCCGCAGACCGAAGCACACTCTTGCAAATCGGAGCGTTCACACCCCAAATGATATTCGCAACCCATAGGGCTGCGTGGCCTTTCAGTTTACCCTTATCCATCCGTCTCAATCCTCCGTCATCGCGCGCCGCCATTCGTCCGGCACCGGAATGCCCCGCTGCTCGACGAAATCGAACGCCACCATCACCGACCGGCTTTCGCTGCACACGCGGTCGCCGACCCGAAGTTGCTGAAAGAGCACCATACTCTTATTTCCGACCCGCTCGCAAACGGTCGTGGCATGCACGTCGTCGTACATACGAATCTGCCCCATATAAGAGGTCGAAGTCGAAACCGTCACGATACGCCGGCTACCGGTGGTCAGCACATCGGCCCCCAATACTTTATTATAATAGTCCGTCTTGCCGACGTCGAAATACATCTGTTGTGCGACGTTGTTCACATGCAGAAACGGGTCGATGTCCGAGAACCGTTGCTGAATCGGGGTGTCGATCGTCCGAGCCATCCTATTCACGAATCACTTGTACCTCGCCGCCCTCACCGAACGCCACGATCGACGAAGCCTTGCGGGTAGGTTTGCCTTCGAAACGGGGATTGACCACGAAATCCACCCCGTCGACGATTTCGCGCGCCACCTCCTGCAACCGCTCGGGGGTTGCTTCGCCCGTGATATTGGCCGAAGTCGAAACGATGGGACGTCCCAATCCGCGCAATACGCGTTGGCAGAAAGCATGGTCGGGCACCCGCACGCCGAGCGTACCCTCGTCGGGAATCAGATTCTCGGCAACGCCCACGGCTCCGGGAAGAATCAAAGTCAATGGCGAAGTCGCCATCTCCATCACCTCGAACGCAATTCCGGGCGCCCGATTGACATACCGCACGACCATATCGGCCGAAGCACACAAGACGAGCATCGATTTCTTGTTTTCGCTGCGTTTGAGATCATAAATGCGTTGCACGGCATCGGCATTGGTCGCATCGCAGCCGATTCCCCATACGGTATCGGTCGGATAAAGCAGAATGCCACCCGCCCGCAGGATGCGTACGGCTTCATCGGCTTCACGCTGCAAGAGAGCATCGTTTCCAGATTCGGTTCTCACGGTTTTCATGATTTTCGATTGAATGCGTTCTGTATGCGGGCACAAAAGACTGCCCCGAGGTTGCGGGTGCAAAATTACGCAAAGTTCGGATATTCCGCACAGTTTTCATCACTTATTTGCCGACCTGCCCGCAGCCCGAATGCTTCGGCCGTCCCAAAAACAACCATACGGCGAAAATGCCGCACGTTTCCTACAACCAACAAAAAACCGGAGCAGATGGATATCTGCTCCGGCCCGAAAACACGATTCACATTGAACGGTTCCGATGGAACCGATCTATTTCTTCGTGTACTGATTGTGACCTTCGGGATTGTTGTTGTGCGAACCGCTGCGGCTCGAACCCGAAGATTGACTGCGGGCGGTACCGCGGCTCGAAGAACCCGTCGATGCGACACCGCGACTGGTCGAGCTGCTGTTGGAACGCGACGTTTTCGCGGTGGTCGTCTTGTTCGTTTTCGACTGCGAACCGGTCGTCTTGTTGGTAGACTCTTTCATGACACAAAAAAGTATTTAGTTGAACATATCCGCCGTTCCGCACTCCGGATGTACCGTATTTCGAAACGGTCGGTTTTTCGCATCGCCCGTCACGAGCGATACGCTGTTCGAACATCTACAAAAGATATACCAACAAATTCTTTCCCGGAAATCAACTCGAGATGACATCCAAAAAAAATTCAGCCTGTAATTCGACGATAAACTTTAATGACATCCCGAACATCGAATCGGCTTTCCGCCAGCTGCCGACTATAAAGCCCCATCCGACTCCTCGCATCATCGGAAAGATATAGAAACCGACGGATCGCATCGGTCAATGCAACCTTATCCATCGGCGGAACCAAATATCCATTCCGTCCATCTTCTACGGTTTCTCGGCAACCGGAAATGTCGGATGTTATAATCGGCTTTCCCATGGCACAAGCCTCCATCAGCACCCGAGACATCCCTTCGTGATAAGAAGGCAGAACGATACAATCGGATTTCCGCATAACCGAACCCACATCGCCTGCATAACCAAGATACCGAATGGCTCCCGACGCATCATCACGCTGAACGACATCGGAAGGTACGTGATTGGGATATTCAACGTCAATGCTGCCTAACAATAAAAATTGGACATTCGGATAATCCCGTTTCGTTATTCGAGCCGCCTCCACATACTCCCGATACCCTTTGTCATACAACAGACGAGCAATCATCAAAAAAGAGATTTTCGTTTCTTCAGTCATATTCGGCTATGCTTTGAATTTATCCAGATTGACGCCTTCGCCTCCTTTCAACAAAATCATTTGGCTCGACTTGACAATGCGATTTTCGAGGAGTACAGATTTATTATGCTCATTCAGTACTAAAACATATTCCGGATAGCGCATTGCAAACCGGTAAAGCGCTCGCGCGATACGGCATCCGAATCCCCCTTTGTTGAACACATAACCGAGCCCTGCAATCACAGCCGTAGAAGGAATACGACATAACCGTGCAGCCAATGACCCATAGATATTCGGTTTAATCGTATAATGAAAGATATAATCCGGCCGCTCTTTACGATAAATTTTCCACAATCTGAAAAAATAACGACATTCTTTGAACGGATTCATACCGGAACGATTGAAATCGATCGGAATAGTCCGAACTCCCGCACACGAAGTGTCATTAATATCGCAATTCCGAGGAGCGAGCAAAACGACCTCTGCACCATGTTCAGCATAATCGCTGATAACATCTCCTCGAAAATTAAGCAACTCGCGAAGGCTATTGTCGCAAAATAATATTTTCATGAAAGGTATCGATGCGTATTTCTCAACCATTATCCTTATAAAGGAGTGCCTTAATTCTGTTTTTCAACCGCTTCCCTCCTAAAAACAACACGATTTTCCGTCCATATTTACGGATCGGAGACTGCCACGACTGGGCATAATGGTGAATCGAACGGGTGTTTTTCGTCAGATACAACTTCCCGTCAGCCGTAGAAATCGGACAAAAATAGTCCGGCGGATATATCCAACAACCGGCCACTTGTTGCACATCTGCAATGTTTTTCAGTCCATGTTCGATAAGCAGTTCCGTCGTATAATCGACTACCGTCTTCAAGTTCAAGGAACCATCCGCCATCTGGAAATGAATTCCTTCATATCGCTCCAATAATTGTTTGTAAAGGCCGAGGCCGGGGTTTACCCCAAGGCCGAGGCCGGGGGCGACAAGAAGCGAATCTCCCTCCATCGGTCGAAGTCCGCTTTCACATCCCATGAACGGTCCCCGTGCAATAATATCATCGAATGATCCGATAACCTCCACATCCGTATCGAAATAGAGACCGCCATGATGATACAGAATCCAAAAACGAGCAAAGTCGCTTACGAAAGCATACTTTCTTGCCTTGTATGCTTCTGCCGTATAGGAGATTATGTTTACATCGAAATTATTTTCATTCCATTCTTTGATCTCATAGTCAGGAAAATACTTTCGCCACGATGCAATATATTTTCGGGCCGATTCAGGCAATGGTTTTCCTCCGAACCAACAATAATGGATTATCTTGGGAATCATAATCATTTGGTTAACTTATCGTAAACAAGAAGCAAGATTCCGCCCAAGCCCCCAATCACCTGATAAACAATGGGAATTGAAAATCGGAGGGGGGGGTGCGGGTCAACAACCTATATCTGAAATATTTTATCGAATTCAAACATTTATATTTTACGGAAGCTTTCGGATTATTGAGGATTTCCGAATAATAAGTTAAAGTCCCTTTCAAATTCGTTTTCAAGACCGCATAAACGGATTTCGTAATCGAATCTTCGGGAAAAGTCTTTTCTACGACAGCGACCGGAATATACAGAGCCTGATAATCCACACTCAACCGATTCCAAACGATTCCTTCCGGACAAAATTTCTCGCTTTCGAACTCCGGATATAAAAACGCTCTGTAAACGTGCGTTTTCATCACTTCCACTCGATCGCCCGTCGCTTGGTAAAAATCACGGTATTTCAAGAAAGATGTCAACGAAGGTTGCTGAAACGGATGCCGTCCATTTATCGCATCGGAGACGCTCGTCAAAAAAACCATTGCACATATCGAATCATCATTTTCAATCTCACGATAATGCAAAGATATTTGTTCGATCAAATTCGGAGCCGCCGAATCATCGCTATCCAATCTGCAGAACAAATCGCCTTGGGCCCGTACGATGCCTTCATTCAAAGTCCGATTCAGCCCTTTATTTTCTCTCGCTATGTAGGTTATGGTGAAAACACCATCATGACCGGCGATTATGTTTTGCATTATTCCATCGCTGCCATCCGTAGAACCATCATTGATTACGAGCCATTCGAAATGTTCCTGTTTGGTTTGATTCCGCAACGAAGCATAAGTCGCATAAATCGATTTCTCTCGATTGTAAAGCGGAGTAAAGACGGTTATCATAATTGGATAAATGGATGTATCATGGTTTTAACCAACAATTTGCACAACGACCCCTCTCGTCTGAAATCGAATTTCACCATAGCGATCATTTTTTGAAAAAGACGCAATAACGGCATATTCAAATAAGCTTCAAAAACACGCCGCTTCTCATCGGGTAATACAGAGCGATATTGAGCATAAAAATCCTGAATCGTCTCATAATGCCTTTTGTCTATAACCGGCTCTCTCATCTTAATGCCTAAAAGAATGCGCCTCCACAAGGAGTAATTATACCTTGAGATACCAGTTTGATTATCGCCATGCTGTCGATATAACATCAATGGCAAATCTATCGAAAAAACCTTGCCGAATGCAAGTCCGACGATATTGAGCAAATGATCGTGCATGGAATCTCGTCCACGGTAATTCATCAGATACTCACCGGCTTTCTTATTAAAGATCGCAGCGCACCCTTGAATGCCTCCGTTATTGAATAATAAATGATTGAGTGTACGGTTGAATTTAGTATACGCACCCATACCCGTGATTCCGGTTTTGGGAATCCACAAATAAGACTGGGAATAGCCGACCACCGGTTCATCGGTAGGATAGCTTTGAATTGCATCATACAGAATTTCGACCTTGTTATCCAACCAAATATCATCCTGATCACAGAACATGGCATACGGCGATTCGATGAATTGTGTCAAATAGAGGAAATTTCCGCAAGGATTGCCGAACTTTTTTTCATCCTCAATCAAGACGATCCTCGGATCTACAATCCGTTTGATGATCGCCACGGTCTCGTCCGTACTGCCGTCGTCATGTATTATCAACCGCCAGTCTTCGAATGATTGGCCTATGATCGACATTATCTGCGATCGGATATACTTCGCACCATTGTATGTCGCTAAAAGGATGTCGACTTTTGCCATTTTACAACATATTTGAATTTATAGGCAAACAGACTCAAAAGAATAATCTGTATCAGATAAGACAGATTCGTAAAGACATATTCACCGAAAAACTGCAACAATAAAACACATGTAAAATAGGCATAAACTATGACGGCCCATAAAAATCCCTTCCTTGCCAATCGAAAGAATATCCCAGCAAAACTACCGGTCATCAATCCGCCCAAAAGGACCCCCAACCACCCGTAATCTATCCATACAGGACCGACAACGGTATAAACATTTGTCGGAAGAGGAACAAACACATAGCCATGTTCGTCCGTTAAATCGTTCTTATGCGTTTTTTCGGGTCTTTTTTTCTCGCCTTCCAATTTAGAAACCGCATTATGAAAAAAAGCAAACATATATTGACCTTTCGTTTCAGAGGTCATCTCGCTATTAACGATCTGATCCAACGCAGGAACACCCCCAAGAGTATACACATAAAACATGTCCGATATCGTATCGCCGGCATCGTCGCCACCGCTTCTGAGAAGTTGAAACGATGCCATAAAAGCAAAAATCGTCATCCCGCACCATAACATCTTCCGCGATGAGATTCTCCGTTTGAAATTGACAATTACCAAAGCCGACAAGATCGTAAAAAGAATGGTCGACTTGGCCATTGTTATAAACATTATTATCACATTCAAAAAGGCCAATACGTAAAGGCGTGTCCGAGGTTTATCGTTCCGATAAATCAATAACTCGATCAGAAAAGAGACAAACGCGACAGGAAACACATACTCAAAAACGCCATATCGGAATTCAGATTCCACCAAACCGGTATTAGCCATCCGTAAATTAAGCAGAAAGCTACCGGATAGCATCGTCGTTCCGATTTTATACGCCATGTAGCACATCGGGATCATTCCCAAGAGACTGATTTTGAAAAAAGAATCACGCACCCACGGATTGAACGATCGAAGATTTCCACATGATGAATCTTTCAAATTCACTTCGCTGAACAAAAAAGCCCCTGTTATGAGAGACAGGTTCCATAGACCGAGCACGGATAATCCTTTTAATGATATCGGCTCCATTCCATGATTCAGCAGGGCATAGAGCAACGCTACCCCGCCCCAAGATAGCGAAGATATGACAACCGGTGCAAAAAAGTCACGATAACGATAATAACCCAGCACCGCGACAATCAGCAGAATCAGCCCAAGCAACAACATAAACCTTTCTACCGCAAAAAATATCCGTTCAATCTGAAATCCGCCTCAAATAGAATTTATATAGGGATGCCAAGGACATTTTACACAATACATATTTGAGAAACGAACGGAAAGAAAAAGAGCGTCGCTCATGATAAATCTGAACGGCCTCGTCTTTTGCATTCAAAAGAATCGCGTATGACATCAATGCATTATTCATATCCTCCTCTATCGATTCGAGATTTCCCAAAGCATATTTGTCGATAAAGAATTTTTTCATATCATACATCGACCGGATGAAAGATTTCATCTTAAAATAATCCTTGCTGTGACAGGCCGATTCTTCCAAAACGCGATATACGGACAAGACCTCATCCATAAATGCGATTTCTGAATGAAGTGCAATAAATATCCACAAAGGATAATCGCCCAGCAACCATTGTTGTTGGCCGATCTCCGTCTTATACTTCAAAATAAAATCTTTTCGGCAAAGTACCGTCGGTGTCGGAATCGTATTAGTCTGTAGAAGCCGCTCAACCGATTCCACCGGACTGCCGAACAGAGTTCCGAATTGCTTTTTTGACTGAATATATTTTCGGACTTTTCCGAAAACCATACCGCAATCAGGATGGGATTCGAGAAAATCGACCTGCTTCCGAAGTTTCAGAGGATCAGTCCAGTAATCATCGCCCTCGCATATCGCAATGTATTTACCCTTCGCCAACGGCAACACAACATCAAAAAAGATATCTACACCCTTGGAATATTGATTTGTCTGCTGATACACGGGTCTTATAATCTCGGGGTATCGGGATTCGTATTCCCGTATTATTCCAGCGGTACCGTCCGTCGAGGCATCATCATGAATAAGCACTTCGAATCCGAATCCGGTCCGTTGAGAAACGAATCCCTCCAGACAGTCCCGAATGTAATTCTCATGATTGTATGTACAACAGATAATACTGACCACTATTGCATCGCTGCCACTAACCGGATTCATAGATTCAGTAATTAACAATCGTTCATCCACACTTTCCCTTCCGAAATCAATCCGGATTTTATTCGTAAAGATCTTTTTTCGGAAGGCTCATCGTGATAAACTCTTCCGAACGTTCGATCTCTATAAAACCCAGCGTCAAATACAGATGGTATGCGGTATGGTTCTCCGTCCTCATCTGCAAGTTGATTCGATCCAGATTCAAAGTTTCAAAACCGTATTTTATAAGAAGTTGCGAGGCCTTTTTCGCCACTCCTTTTCCCCAGTAATTACGATCGCCTATGAATATATGGTAATCAGCCTCCTTGTTCGTTATATCAGTCAGATAGATGTTCCCCACATACACGCCATCGGCTTCTATCGCACATCTGTAATCGGCCGGATTTTTCGTCACGCGCCGAATCCATTCCAGCTCCGATTCGAGTGTTATCTCCGAGGTGTACCGATTACATGTATATTTGAACACCAATGGATCATTTCGCCATTTGTAAGAAACATAAGCGTCTTCTTCACGCAGAGGTCTGATTTTAACTTCCATTTTGAATGATTTTTATAATTTTTCGCATATCATCCGCTTCATAACGCTGGTCGATCGGCAACGGTAAAAGATATTTCTGCAAATATGTTTCTACCTCGCCCTCCACACCGGGCCAATAGGAGGCAACGAATATTTTGTTGGAAATAAGTTTCTTTCTCAGCGAATCATGCTTGATAAGAAGCGGATAAACCATCGGGCATTCGAAGGTTTCCATTTTCGGAAGATTCAGTTCATTTATCGAACCGAATGCTTCGTGCAGCATTCGATAATTCGTCTTTCGCCGATTCTTCGCATCTTCATAATCAATGGATTTCAAAAGAGCTTCCGTCAGGTTCGACATCCTTTTGAGCCGATCCTGCTTCAGATTCTCGGAGTTCCGCTTGAAATCTTCGTACCCGCTCTCCGGCCCCGAATCTATTCTCTTCAAAAGATGGCGGCACCTCTCATAAGAGAGATCCCGTTCTTCGAGCTTCACTTCGTTCGTACCGAAATTCTCGATATACGCAATCCCGCCGTCCGGAAGCCCGAAAAACTTTCTGGGACTGTAAAACATACGAACTCCCGAATCAGCAGGCATATACCACGCTTGGGCATTATCGATGATAATCTGTCTTCCATAATATTCGGCAAGCCGACGGACATATCCATCCTGTATTCCGAAATAATTATTGACGATTATCGAATCGTTGTCGCCTATCGCCGGAAAATCGTCGACTTCTAAATTATGATTTATATGATAACGCCGAAATGGGATATTCAGTTCGGCCAGCTTTTCGTAAATTACACTGCATGTATAATAGGGAACCCAAACTACTCCTTTACGATTATAAGACGCTATTAAAATGAATTCCAAGGCGTGTTGCCCGGAATTGACCCAAACACCGCCCTCCCGGAGGGGGGGGGATTTTTAGGGTATTTCGGCAACTCCAGCTCGAAGTAACCGCCTATCGGTTTCAAATCAGCCATCTCTAACGTGCGGTTTGCACTTTCACATAATTATCCATATCCTCGATCATTCCGAACATCTGCTCCGGATTATCGTATTTTATCATCAAGGTTCCTACGGCATCTTGCGCATCCCGAAACTTGTGGACTTCATCGCCTTCCTTGACATCCGTCACGAATTCGATCAGATGATTCTTCCGGAAATCATCGTCGAACCAAATACCGGCATATCGTCCGGATTCATTTGCATGAACCATGTAATTGGACCAGTACCCACGGCACGGCGCCTGCTGCAAATCGGAACAATCTTCGCCCATCGCCGCTTTGATAACATAGGTCACCATATTTACACCGGTCGCATAGTGCGTAATCTGAGGGATCAGACTGCCGCCGCTCCGGGCTCCGAGCTCCAATATGTATATGTTATCATGCTCATCTACGATCGCTTCCACATTATAAGCCGTAGATTTCATACCCAACGACGTAATCAACCGCTGCAAATCGGCACACAATTTATCTTCCACACTCCGATCCATCAGCAACGGCCAACACTCGCCCAACGGAGCAAAATCTTTCGTCACCTGCGAACTGTAATACTCATTCCCGAAACAATGGAATACCAATTTACCATCGACACTGAACGCATCGCCCGATATCTGGTATCCTTTTTTCACAATGAATTCTTCGATAAGGAATCGCTTGTCTCTCGAATATTTCAATGCGTCCTCAACGAACTCTTTCAGTCGAGATTTATCAGTCAGTTTATTGATGCCTTTGCTGCCGGAAGAATCTACAGGTTTGACCATCACCGGCAAACGGAATCCGTCGATATCCGCCAACGCATCTTCATAACAAGTATATCCCTTCGCTCGGGGCGCATTGAAGCCATGTTCACGCAGATATTTCCGGAAAAGGTCTTTTTTGGACAATATCTCGACCGATTCATACGGAGACGTCGGCAATCCCAATTTCTCACAGACATACGCAGCCGTGGGAGCTGCCGGATCGGAAGCATAGGCGACAATTCCGTCCACCTGTAGTTTTCGCGCCAGCTCCAAAACCGCATCCTTATCCGTCGTACTTACATTATGATATTCATGAGCATACTTATGCCCCGGATTGGATGGCAGATAATCGCACGTTATGACATAATAACCGAGACGTACGGCTTCCTTGATTGCATATACTTGGTATAACGAACCGCCAAGCATCAAAATCTTTTTCTTATTCATACAAGTCTTTCGATAAACGAATGTATCCGCTGCAACCCCTCTTTAATTTTATTTTCATCCAGCGTAAATGCTATGCGAACATACGAATCGCAACATTTACCATAGGTTATCCCCGGAACCACCGCCACATGAGCTTCTTTCAAGAGCGAAACGGCGAATTGCTCCGAAGTCATTCCGGTTGCGGATATATCCACCATCAGATAAAACGTCGCCTCCGGAGCCGAACAGGCTAACCGCGGGATTTTCGATATGCCGTCAACCAACAGATTTCGGCGCTTCAAAAATATTTCCACCATTCGGCCGGAATAATCCGCCTCACCTCCAAGCGCTTTTATTGCAGCATATTGCGATGGAAGCGGCACACAAGCCGCAATATTCTCCTGCAATTTAGTCATGGTTGCGATCACCTCTTCCGGAGCCAGAACATATCCGATCCGCCATCCGGTCATACAAAACTCTTTGGAAAGGCTGTTGATCAGAATCGTCCGTTCCCGCATCCCCTCCTCCTCGACGATGCTTCGGAACTTCGACCCGTCGTATATCAAACATTTATACACTTCATCGGACAGAACGATAAGATCGTGTTTCTTTGCAATCGCAGCGATTTCGGCTATTTTTTGAGACGGTATTATTTTGCCCGACGGATTCGAAGGCGTATTGATAATAATGGCTTTGGTCTTGTCCGTTATCGCCCGTTCCATATCTTCGACTCTGAAAGTCAGATCTTTCGACGTCGGATCGTCTATGATAACCGGAGTAGCATGGCACATCAGCGTCATCTGCGCATAATTCACGTAATACGGTGCCGGAATAATCACTTCGTCTCCGGGATTCAGAATCGACAACAGGGCCAGATACAGTCCCTCCATCGCCCCGACCGTCACCATGATTTCCGAAACCGGATCGTATACCAGATTCTCTGTCCTCTGATAATACGAACTTATCACCTGACGCAATTCCAGCAACCCCGCATTTTGCGAATACCGCGTTTTTCCTTGCTGAATCGCCAGACAACCGGCATCCTTGATTGCCTGATGGGGAGGAATATCAGGGTCGCCCAATGTAAAGTCGATTACATCGTCATACGCTTTAGCGAGATTGAACAGATGCCTTGTAAGCGTCGGTTGCACCTTTTTGGACAATTCCGAAACTTCGATCATTTCACACTGTTTTTTATGATGGATATCGTCAAATCAATGTTCTCCTCCGTCAGTTCATGGTGCATCGGCAGACAAATGACCGAATCGGCCATCTTCCGGGCATTCGGAAGATTCTCCGGCTTCGCACTCGGCAAACTGCGATAAGTCGTGAATTCGCTGATCAACGGATAAAAATAACGACGGCCCAAGATATTGCAACCCCGCAACTTCGCATACAATTCATCCCGAGTCGTACCGTATTTTCCGGCATCCACGAAAATCGGGAAATACGAATAATTATGCCGTACCCCGGGCGTATCATCGAAAAACGATATGCCTTCGACATTCCGGAGATTCTCGCGGTACCGGACTGCAGCCTTGCGACGCGCTTCTATCGCCGAATTCACCTGCCGCAAATTAAGCAAGCCATAAGCCGAACGTATCTCATCCATCTTGGAATTGATACCCGGGGCCACGACTTCCGTCTCTCCGGCAAATCCGAAATTCTTGAGATAATCGATGCGTTGCTTCATCTTTTCGTCCTGCATCACCATAGCGCCGCCTTCGATCGTATTGTAGACTTTCGTGGCATGGAAACTCAAGGTGGAGAGATCTCCGGCATTGAGAACACTCTCGCCATCGACCTCCACGCCGAAAGCATGGGCCGCATCGTAGATCACTTTCAATCCGTATTTATCGGCAATCGCCTGAATCTGTTTCGTATCGCACGGTTTGCCATAAACGTGAACGGGCATAATGGCAGTGGTTCGGGGCGTGATGGCCGCTTCGATTTTGTTCGGATCGATATTTCCCGTTGCAGAATCGACATCCACAAATACGGGTTTTATACCATTCCACCACAAAGCATGCGTCGTAGCCACGAAGCTATACGGGGTCGTAATCACTTCGCCCGTTATCCGCAACGCTTGCAGAGCCGTAATCAAAGGCAGCGTTCCGTTCGTAAAAAGACTGATATAGGGCACTTTCAGATACGCCGCCAACTCTTTTTCAAGTTGCCGGTGAAACGAACCGTTGTTGGTAATCCATTTGCTTTCCCAGATCTCCTTCAACAAGGCGTTGAACTCATCCAGATCGGGAAGCAACGGAGACGTTACCGTAATTTGATCCTTGTTATCCATGATTAAATGTTGAATTTATTTTCCGGATAATCGTCAGATGACCTACTGCGATTTTCCCTGTCCGAAATCGCCGGACATGTTGCCCGACCGGCTCGGTAGCGATTCCAAACATTGAAAACCGGTTTTTCCAAAACATACTGACGTATCAACTCCAAAATCGTACAAACTCCATAAACACCTATGACCGACAACAGGCAGTGCAGCCACAGATAATCGCTGGAAAACCAATCCGTATTTCCGAGAAAATTCGTCCAAAGCCATCGGCGCATGATATCATTGTTCGCATGCCATAAAAGGACTCCGAAGCAAATTCCCCCCCCCACAAAATTTATGGTTTTACAGCAAAACGGACGCAATTTCAAGAAGTACATAAAAAGAGCGAGTGCCAACGCAAAAACGGTGATCTTATTCGCATCCGTAATCGCAAAAGTCCAGAACGAGGCAGGAACGAAATCGAAACGGGCCGCCAAATAATCAAAAAAAAGAATCGCCCCCCACAACATCGCCAACAGACCTAATGAGATCCATCCGAACTTCCAATTCAACGAGGTCAGTTCGTATTTCCGGATATAACCTCCGACACAATACAAGGTGAAAGCCCACCCCATATAATGCCAAGTCGTCTGAAAAAGGAATGTCGCGGCTATACAGAAATATCCCAACAGAACGATTAACAAATAACGATATTCGCTTCGGTCGAATACGGACAGTGCTTTATTTATTACGGGCGTAAGGATATAGATGACCAAATAGGATGAGATAAACGTTGTGGGCATGGAAAAAAAGAACGGAATCATCTCCACATAATCCCTCACTCCGTATCGATACCCCAATGACGACAAGAACAGACAGACGAAAATATTGATGGTCAATATCTGAAAGAATAGTTGAGCGACCTTGTTCCATTTCATTTTGCTGCCGATCATAAAGTAGCCGCAAATGAGGAAGAAAATATTGACCCCGACCTTGCCTCCGAATGATAGGAATTGAATCAGAATCGTATTGCCGGTCAAATTATGCGGATCCATCAACTCGATCAATCCGGAATTGACACAGTAATGGTGCAAAACAATCAAGAACATCGCGACAATGCGCAACAACTCGATACTCGAATTTCTTTCGGTCGGATTTTCTGCCATCGCTCCCCTATCTTCTTTTCAGTCGTTCAATCGCCGTCATCGCGATCCGTTTCATCTCCAAGTACTCTTCCTGCTGCATCCATTCGTTCAGTCCCCATACCATCAAAGCGCCTACTGCAAGTTGTATCGGCAGCACAACGAATGCACAGAAAGGCAGATATCCGAACAATGCGACAACAACGGCCATTGCGAACGCCTGCGCGAAAGATGGAAGAATATCTTTCACCTGCTCTGCAATACTATACCCGAGAAAGGGTCCCGAATAGTACGCATTCAGATAATAGGATATGAAGCCTGCCATCGCACTACCGATCAACATGTAATAGATGTTGAAAAACACGCCCAGCAGAATCGGTCCGACAGCGATGATTTTCTTGATTATTTCCAACCGAAGAAACAAATCCGAACGCCCTTGCACCTGCAACATATTGAGATTGATGGCATGCAGCGGATACAGCATCATCGAAAAACAGACGATTTGCAGCATCGGGACACACGGCAACCACTGTTCTCCGATCAACACGACGACCATCGGACGTGCGATCGCCACCAATCCAAGCATACAGGTAAAAGTTATCCACATCGTCGATATAATTACTTTCCGATATGCCGCTTTGAGTCGTATCCGATCATCTTGTATGGAACTCAACACAGGATAGCTCACCCGTTGCACCATCGTAGTGATATTGCTCGAAAAAATCGATGCGAATTGTTCGGCTCGCGTATATTGTCCGAGTGTAACCGGAGCATAGAACTTACCGATGACGACTTTATAGATTTCACGCCACCCGGTATCTATCATTCCGGCTACCAGCAATTTCCAGCCGAAACCGAACAATTCCCGAAAACTTTCGACGGAGAAAGCCTTTCGCGGCCGCCATGTATTGTATCCCCACAAGAAAACAGTGTTGAGTAATTGTCTCGATATCTGTTGCCCTACCAGACTCCAGACCCCCAATCCTCCGACGGCCATTCCGATTCCGATCACGCCGCTCGAACCGGATGCGATAAACGAAATCTTGGTTTGAGTCCGAAAATCTATTCGTTTGACGAAAATCGTTCGTTGTATGATTCCGAAAGCATTGATAACGGGAACGACCGCCATCGCCCGAGTCAACGGTACAAGTTGGAACTGACCGAAAAACTTCGCTATCGCGGGTGCTGCCATCCACAAAATCAGAAACAGAACAATACTTACAGCCATATTGACTATGAATACAGTATTGTAATCCGTATCCGTGGTTGTATTTTTGCGGATCAGCGCATTCGAGAATCCACAGTCTACAAGGCTATTGGAGATTCCGATAAAAATCAGGATAACACCGATCAGTCCGTATTCCTCCGGCGAAAGAAGCCGAGCGAGAACCAATCCGACAACAAACGAGATACCCTGATTGGCAATATTATCAGTAAAACTCCATCCGACACCCTTGACTGTCTTGGAGCGTAAATTATCCGACAAACCGTAAATAAATTATAAACGCCATACCCGAATCACAGTAACTGCACATAGTCAGGATTCACCTCGACGCCGACCGAAATGAAATCGGGTAATTCGACCAGTACCCGCTTGATTTTAGAGCCTCGCACGGAAAGCAGCCGCACGTCGAATCCATCCAAAGGTCCCCCGACGATATGCACGAACCGACCGTACATGGCCGGCGTCAATTCCTCCGGAAGAAAATATTTCGGGTCGTCCGAAGCCTCGATCGCCCGGATGAACCGCTCCATGTCGGCATCCGGCACGACCATCGGTTCCCGATAAGCACCCCCTTTTCGAAACCGATATTGAAAGGTCGGTGTCTTATCGACTATGGGGTCGAGCACCGAACGGGTTTCGCAAACGAACAACAAGTCCGGAATCACAGGAACCTGCTCCCGAATCCGCCGACCGTGCTTCGTTTTCAACAACCATTTCATCGGAGTGAACACCTCGATTCGAGCCTCGGCAAGTTGCTTGTAAGCAGGGTGCAACGCATTGGGGCGCTTCAGGTCACGCATAACGAACCAACATTTCTTTTCTTCCTGATTTTCAGGCAGACGTCGGACCGGTTCGTATGCGCTTACGGGATTCACTGTTTCGAAAAAGGTAATACCTCTAATCCTGCAAAATACACTATTTACATAGCTATTAAGCAGTTATAAAGATCGCCCCTCAAAAGGAACGTATTATTTCCATCATACGAACATTCTCTTTCTTTCATAGAAAGCAAATGCCTAAAAAGAGCCCGTAATCATCGAATCCGGCGCCCTTACCACGATGCCTTGTTTGCAGAAAAGCATCGATAATACAAATATAGTAAAAAAACGATACCTGACCTCCGTTTCCACAAAAAAACCATATTTTTTGTCCGACACTGCAGCAACTCGATCGCTTTTTTTTCGAAAAAACAAAAACGGAGGTTGCGTATGTGCAATCTCCGTTTCGTGTAGCGGGAGAGAGACTTGAACTCTCGACCTCATGATTATGAATCATGCGCTCTAACCAGCTGAGCTATCCCGCCATTGCCCGAAAGCGAATGCAAAGGTAATCCTTTTTTTCATTCGTGCAAAATCTTTTCCGGAAAAATCGTGTTTTTCGGCTTGTTCACCCCTCATGGCACCGCTTTTGATAAACAGGGACGTAACAATTTTCCCGATTATGTCGAACAGTACATCCACCGACTCCCACCGCGACAAACGCCGCAGCCAAAACAACCATTCTTACGACCGATACACGGAAAAGACAAAAAACACGCACCGTGTCCAGCGCTCGTCGACCGACAAAACATCGAATTTCGAAAAATCCGGTCGCACAACCACCTCCAAAGATTCGATGCCGTACCGAAACCGCACCGACATGACAACGCATGCGGACAAAAACGGCGGACGACGCCCGACCGAGCGATACAAAGCACTTGAAATTCTGAAAGTGATAGCGGGCATCGTCCTGCTGTTCGCCATTTCATGGGAAATCATAACGGGCGACCACATCAATTTCTCGCAAACCTATTTGATTATCCAGTTCATCGTCTGCCTCATCTTTCTGTGCGACTTCTTCATCCGATGGGGGCTCGCCGAACGCCGCAACCGCTTTTTCTGGAAACACCTGCCCTACTTACTGATTTCCATTCCGTGGCTCAACATTCTCGATTGGAGCGGTGTCGTGCTGACTCACGACTGGGGAATACTCGTCGGTCTGATTCCGATGCTTCGGGCATTCCTCGCAATGGTCATCGTGGTCGAATGGATGGTCAGCGAAAAAGGTCGCATGGACCGAATCTTTTGGGCCTATATCTTCACGGTCGTAGTTTTCACCTACCTTTCGGCGCTGGTATTCTTCGAATACGAAGCCGGAATCAACACGAAGTTGGTCGGATTCGGCAATGCGCTTTGGTGGGCATGGATGAACGTCACGACGGTCGGCGCCGAGATTTTCGCCGTCACGGCCATCGGAAAAATCGTTACGGTATTGCTGCCGTCGTTGGGCATGATGTTCTTCCCGATCTTCACGACCTACATCCTCAACCGCTACACGGGAAAGAAATAGAGATATCCGAATGCTCCAAACGATCCGTCGATAAAAAAGACAGCCTTATAGGCTGCCTTTTTCAAATACAATACTCCGAATTCGGATGCTTTACTTTTTCAGTTGTTCTTTCAGCAGGTCGCGGATTTCGGCGAGCAGCTGCTCCTCTTTCGAGGGGGCCGGAACCGGTGCAGGAGCTGCCTCTTTTTTCTTGATGATGCGGTTCATCATCTTGACCATCACGAAGATGCAGAATGCGAGAATCGTGAAGTCCACGCACTGCTGGATGAAGTTACCGTAATTCCACGTAATCGCTTCACCGCCCTCTTCGGCCGCCCGTTTGATGACGACTTTGAGCTGCGTGAAGTCGGTATTGCCAAGCAACGCTCCGATGGGCGGCATCAGAATGTCGTTGACCAACGACGAAACGATTTTGCCGAACGCACCGCCGATAATCACACCGACGGCCATATCCATCACGTTGCCCTTGATGGCGAACTCCTTGAACTCTTTCAGAAAAGCCATTTTATTAATACCTTGTTTAATTTCTATTCACCCGAACGATCAACTCGACTGCTATTCGACCGGTGAATCATTTCGACCAGCGAATTCAGTTTCATTCAATCGGCAAACCGACCCGCAAATCGACCGTTGGATTCGGAATCGAAATTCAGATTCAAGCCACATCGACCAGCACGGCATCGGTCGGAACCGTATCGCCGGGCTGCACGAAAATCGCTTTCACCTCGCCGGCATACTCCGTCGTGATGGAGTTTTCCATCTTCATAGCCTCCAGCACTACGATATCCTGTCCCTCGGCCACTTTGTCACCGACCTTCACCAGCACTTCGAGAATCCGGCCCGGCAGCGGTGCCGTGACGGGATTGCCCGAAACAGTTGTTTGAGCGGCGGGTTGCGGCGCTGCGGCAGCCACCTCCGGTTCTGCCGTTTTGGCCGTTTTGGCAGCTTCGTAAGCCTTGACTTTCTGTTCCGTCAGGAACTTCTTGGCCACCAGCGGGAAAAGTTCCAGTAGCAACACCTCTTTCTCCGTCTCGGCCAGCTTCACGCCGCCGGCTTCGGGCAGTTCGGGGTTGGGCTGCATCGTATATTTCGACGTATCGTACGGCTGTTCCTCACGCACACCGCAAATCTTGAACCGGAATTCGGGATCGATCTGCACCGGCGTCTTGCCGTATTCACCCTTGACCAAGCCGACGAACTGGGCACTCTTGTTGGTGTACATCGGACGATCCGCCTTTTCATCAAGGGCGCAGTTCACGGCCTGAGCACCGACGATCTGCGACGTCGGAGTCACCAACGGCGGCAGACCGGCAGCCAGACGCACGGTCGGAATCAACTCCATTGCACGGGGCAGGATTTCTTCAGCCTTGAGTTGCTGCAACTGAGCCACCATGTTCGAATACATGCCGCCCGGGATTTCGGCTTTCTGCACCAGTTCGTTCGGTGCGGGGAACCCGAAGTACGCCTCGATTTTCCGACAAGCGGCGATAACGCCCTCTTCGTCGTCTTTCTTCGCTGCCTCGATTGCGGCATCGAACAATGCGTCGATGTCGGCAGGCAGTTTATCCGTCAGCGGATTGAACGGCTTCGGTTCAGGTTTTTCGGTATTGAAGACCGACTTGTTCAATTCCTTGCGGATTTCACGCAGCTCTGCGTTGATTTTCGCTACGGCTTCCATGTTCACGCCCAAGTCGATACCCAGTTTTTTGCAGAACACATAGACGAGTTCCAGCGCCGGAGCCCCCGTACCCTCTGCGAAATACCAGCAGTTGGTATCCACGACATCGACACCGGCAACGATAGCCGACAGAACCGACGCCAAACCGTAGCCAGGCGTGCAATGGGTATGGAAATCGACTGGAATGGAAAGATTCTGCTTCAGCAGTTTGACGAGCGTAGCGACGCGACGCGGCGGAATCAGCCCCGACATATCCTTGATGGTAATCATATCGGCACCGAGCGCAGCCATCTGCTTGGCTTTGTCCACGAAATAGGCATCGGTAAAGACCGGCTGCGGCTTTTTCTTGCCCATCAGGCGGGCCAAGAATCCCGGTTCGGGATATTTCGGATCGACCGTATAGCACACGGCACAATCGGCGATACCGCCGTACTGCTTTACATATTTAATAGTAGACTTCACATTGTCCACATCGTTCAGCGCATCGAAAATACGCATGATGCCCAAACCGCTCTCGATGGCATTGCGACAGAATCCGTCAATGATTTCGTCAGTGTAGGGTGCATAACCGAAAAGGTTGCGACCGCGCGATAGCGCCGTCAGCTTCGACACATCACCCACTGCCTTGTGAATCGTTTCGAGGCGCGTCCACGGATTTTCGTTCAGATAGCGCATCACCGAATCGGGCACTGCGCCGCCCCAGACTTCCATCGCGTAGAATTTCGCATCCTTATAAAAAGGCAGGCAGCGGTCGATTTGCGCCTGACTCATGCGGGTCGCAAACGACGACTGCTGACCGTCGCGCAACGTAAGATCTCTGATTTTAAGTTTTTTAGCCATATTATCGGTTTTATTCCTATTCTCCAGTCGGGGGCAAAATTACGAAACAATTTCCGATTTTACAGCATCGCAGAGTCTTTTTCACAAAAAACGCGGTTCCAACGCAGCGTATCAAGCGTCGGAGGAGGGCAGCGTAAGTTTGTGCGGATCGAGGTAGGTGCGTTTGAAAATATCGACGCAGAAGATGAACAGCGCCACGATCAGCGGACCGAAAATCACCCCAATGAAGCCGAAAAGCGGCAAACCGACAATGACTCCGAAAATCGTCACAAGCGGATGGGTATCGGCCATCCGTTTCTGCAACAACAGGCGCATCACATTATCGACATGGGTCACGACGAGCATGCCATAAAGCAGCAGGCCGAGCCCCATTCCCCAACGACCATCCAGCATCATGAAAACGGAGAGCGGCAGCCATACGAGGCCCGTGCCCAGTACGGGAATGACTGTTGCGAAGCAGGTCACTACGCCCCAGAACAGCGGCAAAGGGGCCCCGAAGACCAGATAACCGAGATAGGCCAATGCGCCCTGCGTCAAAGCCAACACCGGAATGACAATGGCATTCGAGCGCACGATAACATGGATTTCGCGCAGCACACTGCGTGAAACGGAGCGGTTGAACGGCAGAATTTCACGACAATATTGTTCCATGCGATAGCCGCCTATCAACATGAAATAGAGCACAAAAAGCAGCGCAATGATATTGAGCAGGAAGCTAAAGATGCTGTGCAGCACCCAATGGCCGAATCGGGAAAAGTAGCCGAGCAATGTCGACACGCTCGAATCCTCCCACAAATCGAATCCCGTACGGCTTTCGATGATGGCCGCGAAATGACGCAGATGAGCGACGATCGTCGGCGAGTTGTCCACCAAATCCTGAATGCGGGATACGAGCATCCAGACGGTCAGCGACAGCGGCACCAGAAAGCAGAGAATCGCCTCGACCAGCAACACCGTCGCCGCCGCACTGCGTCGCCATTTGCGGCATTCGGTGAGATACGCCATCTGCCTGCGCAACAGGATATAAATCGTCGCGGCACCGAGCAACCCACCGAGCAGCGGCGCCAACTCGATGAAAATCACGATACCCATGCTGAGAATCAGCACGAAAAGCGAATATCGCCAATATTTCTCCCGCACGGAAAACATCGCAACCGACCGCAAGCAAGGAATGTACCGCAGGAGTCCGAATCGCAACAGAAAATTTTCTTGAAAATTTAACGTCCGATTGTTTTGCTGCAGCCGATTTTTTAATGTATCTTTGTGTCGTAATGAAACAGTCTCTGCATAGTCGATCGATGACTGCCGGTAAACGCCGATGGTCTGCCTATCGCATCCGACGCAATCGCGCGGTTGTCTATGCACGGCTCTTATGAAAATTTACGGGGGATATTCCACGATTGTGCGAATATCCCCCGTTGCCTTTACCATATTTAATTTATTAATCATCGCACGACGGACACAAACAACCAAATTCATAAAAACATGAGAAAATTTTTACACCTTTTCAGTCTGATGACGGCATTGATGTTGTTCGGTGCCACATCGGCTATCGCTCAGTCGGTAGTTACCGGTAAGGTAGTCGACGAAAACAACACTCCGCTCGTCGGAGCTGCGATCGTCGTTCCGGGAACGAGCGACGGCACCAACTCGAACACCGACGGTACTTTCACGTTGAAAACGAGTTCCAACGCTCACTCCGTGGAAATTTCGTTCGTCGGATACCAAGCTCTCGTCAAGGAGTTCAAGGGTCAAGGCAACATCAAGTTGGGCATCATCAACATGCAGCCGGATGCCATCGCCATGCAGGATGTCATCATTTCGCAGTCGATGGCCGTGCAGCGCAAGACGCCGGTTGCCGTGTCGTCCGTGTCGGCTGCCGACATCGATTACAAACTCGGCACGCAGGAGTTCCCCGAGATTCTGAAATCGACGCCGGGTACCTATGCGACCAAATCGGGCGGCGGTTACGGCGACTCGCAGATCCGTCTGCGCGGTTTCTCGACCGAAAATATCGCCATCATGGTCAACGGCGTGCCTATGAACGACATGGAAGGCGGTAAAGTCTACTGGTCGAACTGGGCTGGTCTGTCCGACGTGACACGCAGCATGCAGGTGCAGCGCGGTTTGGGTGCATCGAAAATCTCGGCACCTTCGGTCGGTGGTTCGATCAACATCGTGACCAACACCATCGACGCACAACGCGGCGGTACGGCCTCGATCGGCATGGGCAATGACGGTCTCTACAACGTATCGTTCAGCGTATCGTCGGGTCTGACCAAAAGCGGTTGGGCTATGACCGTAATGGGAGCCAAACGCTGGGCCAATGGCTACGTGCAAGGCACCGACTACACGGCCTATAACTGGTTCGTCAACATTTCAAAGCGCATCAACGACCGCCATCAGTTGTCGTTGACCGCATTCGGCTCGCCGCAGGAACACTACCAGCGCAGCAACATGGACGGTCTGACGATCGCCGGCTGGCAGCAGGTAAACAACTACATGAAAGGCAAGAGCCCCTATCGCTACAACCCGACCTACGGTTTCGGTAAGAACGGCGAACGCAAATCGTCATCCTACAACGAATATCACAAACCGCAGATCTCGTTGAACCACCAGTGGCAGATCGACCACAAGTCGTCGCTCTCCACAGCAGTCTACATGTCGATCGGTCGCGGTTCCGGTTACCGTGGCGAGGGTCTCACCAGCACGCTCGCCAACCAATGGTACGGTTCGAACAACGGCGTGCTGAACACCACGTTCCGCAATGCCGACGGTACGTTCGCCTACGATCAGATTCAGGAGCTGAACGAACAGAGCGACCACGGTTCGGAAATGGTCTTGGCCAAGAACAAGAACAACCACGAATGGTACGGTCTGCTCTCGACCTACACGAACCAGCTCACCAAAAGTCTGGAGCTGACCGCCGGTGTCGACGTCCGTTACTACGTCGGTCACCACACGGCCGAGCTCTGCGACCTCTTCAACGGTGCCTACTATACCGACGTCCGTTACCGCAGCCAAGTTTCGCCCGAGAACAATGCGGCGGCGGCCGACCCGAACTGGCAGTACGAGAAACTGGGTATCGGCGATGTCATTTATCGTGACTACGACGGTCACGTACACCAAGAAGGTGTCTTCGCACAGCTCGAATGGTCGAAAGACAAAGTGAATGCGTTCATCTCGGGTTCGATTTCGAATGCCGGCTACTGGCGCTACGACCGCTTCTACTACGATGCGGAACATGCCGAATCGGAACACAGCAACTACCTCGGCGGCAACGTCAAAGGCGGTGCCAACTGGAACATCTCCGAACGCTCCAACGTATTCGCCAATGTCGGCCTCATCAGCCGTGCACCGATGTTCAACTACGGTGTATTCCTCAACAGCCAGAACAGCCACGCCATCAACCCGAGCGCAACCAACGAGAAAGCATTCTCGGCCGAATTGGGCTACGGTTTCCGTTCGCGCTTCTTCACGGCCAACGTGAACGCCTACTACACGAAGTGGATGGACAAGACGATGAGTCGTACCGGTACTTTCCGCGATGACAGTCCGCGTCCGAACGAACGTTACTACCTGAACCTCTCCGGCGTAGACGCACGCCACATGGGTATCGAGTTGGATTTCGTCGCCAATCCGGCCCGTTGGTTGGAGATCAACGGTATGTTCTCGTGGGGCGACTGGGAGTGGGCCAGCAACGCCAAAGGCTATTTCTACGACATGTCGGGCCAACCGTTGAAGAGCACTTCGACCGGTGAGATTGCTTCGGGTGTCATGGCCGAAGACCACGCATGGGTCAATCTGAAACAGAAAGGCATCAAGGTCGGCGGTTCGGCACAGACCACGGCGGCACTCGGCATCACGTTGCGTCCGATCACCGGTCTGCGCGTCGGCTTGGACTGGAATGTCTATGCCCGCAACTACTCCGACTATCAAGTCAATGCAGGCGCTCTGACCCAGAACGCAGATTACAATGTCGTCAATCCGTGGACGATTCCGTGGGGCAACCAGTTCGACCTGTCGGCAAGCTACCGGTTCAAGATCGGCACGGTTCGCGCTACGGTTTACGCCAACCTGAACAACGTATTCAACCAGGAATACATCGTCGACGCCTACAATACGGCGAATATCGCTCCCTCATGGCAGAATGTCTACCGTGTGTTCTACGCATTCGGCCGTACGTTCTCCGTCAAACTCAAAGTCAACTTCTAAACCAACAATCGTAACAGATTATGAACAAGCATATTTTAACCTTTGCAACAGCTCTCGCCCTGATTTTTGCCGGGGGGGGGTGCGACTACAACGAAGATAATTTCGAAGGGTTGCAGAACGGTACGGTAGCCACCGACGTCAAGAAATTCGACTACACGTTGCTTGATGCCGATTACAAGACCATCGCCACGAACTCCGACAACAAGACGCTGGCGAGTGCGAACGGTGTTTCCAACCAACTGAAAAAAGTCGAAACCGATAAATTCTTCACCAAGCAAGTCTCGGGTCGGGACTACATTCCCAATTTCTTGGCTGCGACCTATCCCACCGCCGACGACCGTTCGTCTATCAACGTGACCTACAACTTCTACAATGAAGCCGTCACTTGTTTCAAAGAGGATTTCGAAACCTCTGCCAACAAGGTACCCGACAATTGGGCTAATGTCGTAACGAACGACAATCCCAATTCGCTGAAATGGGTCGGGAAAACCTATTCCGGCAATAGTTATGTCCAGTGCAGCGCTTTTGTAAAAAATCCGGACAAGAACTACGCAACCGAGGTTTATCTTGTCTCGCCGGCCATCGAAGTCGAACCCAATACGACTTTCTCGTTCAAAGCCTGCTACGGCAACTACAAAACAGAAGGCGGCAGAATTACCGTATTGATTTCCGACGATCTCAAGGGCGAGGTAACTAAAGAATCGATCAAAGCAGCCACGTGGAAAGACATCACCGACCAAGTGAACATTCCCGTTCCGAGCGGCCAATACGGCACCCTCGAAGAGGTTTGTTCCTACAAAATGGACGATTTCGCTGGCAAACAAGTGCGTATCGCATTCCGCTACGACGGCGATGGTACAGATGGTGCAAACCAAACAACGACTGTACAGATCGACGACATCAAGATTGCAGATGCCGCAAGCGAGGAGGAAGAAGGAATCGTTGAAAGAACCGAACAGTTCACCAGAAAGAACAACTTATGGAAGTTCGATCCGAGTATCGTTTGGGTCATCGAATACGGCAAAAACAAACATCCTGCAACAAAGTTCTTCCAAGCTTGCGTCGACTGGGTGAAAGCGAATGTCGAGAACGGAACCCAATACATCTCGTCCTACGGCAACAACGATTACTATTCGGGAGCTTCGGCTTACAACGGCAACCTCGACTGGCGCGTCAGTGCTGCCCGCGGACAATACGCCGCAGCATTCGAGGGTAAAACCGACGAAGAGGTGACGAAGATGTTGCAGGAACGCACGGCTGAAGTATTCACGGAAGTACTGCCGCATTTCCATCCCGATTTCGCACCGATGGAAGGCGTCGATGTTACGCTCACGGTACAGTGCGGTGTTTATGACGGTGCTGCCACGGTATACTACAACTTCGTATTCGATGTCGTGGCAAAAGGCGAATACAAGTTCAAGGAGTTCGCCAAAGCAGAAGAATGACGTTTCACTACATAGATCTATAAAGGAAAGAGCCGTCCGATGATTTCGGACGGCTCTTTCTCTTCAAACGATGCTGAAACAGCAACTGCCCGCAATGAAATGATTTTCAAACGGCCAAACAACCTCGTTCCGCTTCCGAAACGAGCTCCGTCCGCCTCGCAACCGAAACGCTCCGCCGGACGAATAAAAATATTGTTAATCATTTCACAATCCCGAAACTTTTTCTAACTTTGCGCCGTAAAAGATGCCCGCTTTTTGCAGACGGAAAACAAGACGACGACGCAGAAAAAAGCGACCGCGAAAATGCAGCTGAATCGGGCGTCGCACAAAGTCGATATATTACTGAAATCGGTTCAAATTAAATAAGTTAAAACTATGGACAAACAGGATCTGAAAAAGTACGGGATTACGGGTGCGACCGAAATCGTGTACAACCCCTCGTACGACGAATTGTTCCGCGAGGAGACGAAGAAAGGTTTGCGCGGCTACGACAAAGGTCAGTTGACCGAAACCGGTGCCGTGAACGTGATGACCGGCGTCTACACGGGTCGTTCGCCCAAAGACAAGTTCTTCGTGATGGACGAAACCACTCGCGACACCATCTGGTGGACCTCCGATGAATACAAGAACGACAACAAGCCAGTGACGAAAGCCGCATGGAAAGAGTTGCGCAAAATCGCAGCCAACGAGTTGTCGAACAAGAAACTCTATGTGGTCGATACGTTCTGCGGTGCAAACGAGAATACCCGTCTGAAAATCCGCTTCATCATGGAGGTCGCATGGCAGGCTCATTTCGTAAAGAACATGTTCATCCGACCGACCGACGCCGAGCTGGAAAACTATGGCGAGCCCGATTTCGTCGTGCTCAACGCTTCGAAAGCCAAAGTCAAGAACTACAAAAAACTGGGTCTGAACTCCGAAACGGCCGTGGTGTTCAACCTCACCGAGAAGATGCAGATCATCCTCAACACGTGGTACGGCGGTGAGATGAAGAAAGGCATGTTCTCCTACATGAACTATCTCCTGCCGCTGAAGGGCATCGCATCGATGCACTGCTCGGCCAACACCAACGAGAAGGGCGAAACGGCCATCTTCTTCGGTCTGTCGGGTACGGGCAAAACGACCCTTTCGACCGACCCGAAACGTCAGTTGATCGGCGACGACGAGCACGGCTGGGACGATGACGGCGTGTTCAACTTCGAGGGCGGCTGCTATGCCAAAGTCATCAACCTTTCGAAAGAGAACGAGCCCGACATCTGGAACGCGATCCGCCGCAACGCACTGCTGGAGAACGTGACGGTCGACAAGAAAGGCCAAATCGACTATGCAGACAAGTCGGTAACGGAGAACACCCGCGTTTCCTACCCGATTTTCCACATCGACAACATCGTGAAGCCCGTATCGAAAGCTCCGGCTGCCAAGAAGGTCATCTTCCTTTCGGCCGACGCATTCGGTGTGCTGCCTCCGGTTTCGATTCTGACGCCCGAGCAGACGAAATACTACTTCCTCTCCGGCTTCACGGCCAAGTTGGCCGGCACCGAACGCGGCATCACCGAGCCGACGCCGACTTTCTCGGCTTGCTTCGGCGCTGCATTCCTGTCGCTGCACCCCACGAAGTACGGCGAAGAACTGGTAAAACGCATGAAACAGTCGGGCGCAACGGCCTACTTGGTCAACACGGGCTGGAACGGCACGGGTAAACGTATCTCCATCAAGGATACGCGCGGTATCATCGACGCCATCCTCGACGGTTCGATCGACAAGGCTCCGACCAAGAACATTCCGGTATTCGACTTCAAGGTTCCGACGCAACTGCCCGGTGTGGATCCGAAGATTCTCGACCCGCGCGACACCTACAAGAATGCCGCCGAGTGGGACAAGAAAGCCCAAGATCTGGCAGGCCGCTTCATCAAGAACTTCACGAAGTTCTGCGGCAACGACGAAGGCAAATCGCTGGTTGCTGCCGGTCCGAAGTTGTAAATCAGCGCCTCATGCGTATAGGTCCATCGGACTTTCGCATCGCATATGAAAAAAAACGGTTTCGAATAATTCGAAACCGTTTTTTTACGGAATTCTCAACCTCGGAAACACCGGACACTTCATTCGCCCCGCTCCGACGACCGGTGTAGCATTCGGAAAAGAGCATATCGCAAAAAGTTTTTTTCGCAAACACTTGTACGGGTAACTTTTTTTATTTACCTTTGCACCGCTAAAGCCCCCGATTACGGACAAGGGCAATAGCGGTAAGGCCCATTCGTCTATCGGTTAGGACGCAAGATTTTCATTCTTGAAAGAGCAGTTCGATTCTGCTATGGGCTACCTTTCACCGCTCTACAAGCGAAGCAGAAAAAGTAAAAAATAAAAATCAAACGGAATTATGGCAAACCATAAGTCATCGAAAAAAAGAATTCGTCAGACCTTGACCAAGCGTGCGCACAACCGTCTGTTCCACAAGACGACGCGCAATGCGGTGAAAGCCTTGCGTGCAACCACCGAGAAGAGCGCTGCCGAAGCATTGCTTCCGAAAGTGACTTCGATGTTGGACAAGCTCGCAAAGCACAACATCATGCACAAGAACAAGGCTGCGAATCTGAAAAGCGCCATGCAGTTGCATGTAAACGCATTGTAATCCGCCGAGGGTTTCAAACGGTAAAATGTCCGGATTTCCGATTGGAGATCCGGATGTTGCTTTATTGTACGATATATGTGCTGCACGAACAACCCCCGTCATCAGCATCTGTGGAGTGCCACCGTTCGCGGACAAAATGGCTATCCCGCACCGAACCGGTTATCGACGATCCAAATCGTAATGACGTGCAAGACCGCCTTCGGAGGTCTCCCGGTAAAGGCTCGGCAGATTGTGGCCCGTCTCATTCATCACCGCGACAACGCGGTCGTAGCTAACCAGATGCGAACCGTCCGAAAGCGTCGCATAGGCATTTGCATCGAAAGCCCGCGCAGCTGCCACAGCATTGCGTTCGATACAAGGCACTTGCACTAATCCGCATACCGGATCGCAGGTCAATCCCAAATGGTGTTCGAGTGCCATCTCCGCCGCATATTCGATTTGGGCAGGTGTGCCGCCGAACAGTTGGCAGGCTGCCGCTGCCGCCATTGCACAGGCTACGCCGACCTCGCCCTGACACCCGACCTCGGCACCCGAGATAGAAGAATTTGTCTTGGCCACGTTGCCGAACAGTCCCGCAGTCGCCAGTGCTCGCAAAATGCGAACGCGCAAAAAATCGCGCGACGTGGCCAAATGATAGATAACGGCCGGAACAACCCCGCTCGATCCGCATGTCGGAGCCGTCACGACCACACCGCCCGAGGCATTCTCCTCGGCCGTCGCCAACGCATAGGCGTAAATCTTGGCCCGTGAACTCAACGAATCGGTATAACTTTTCGATTTGACCCAGTAAGTACTGGCCTTGCGCGCCACTTTCAGCCCGCCCGGCAACACGCCATCATTGTTCAGTCCGCGCTCTATCGTTTCGCACATCACTGTCCAGATGTGATCGAGATAGTCCCAGATTTCGGGACCTTCGCAAGCATCGACATACTCCCAGTAGGTTTTTCCCTCGTCGTAGCACCACTGCTTGATTTCAGCAATGGTAGACATCGGATAAACACTGCGCGGGAGCTCCGATCGTGTCGTCTCGTTCGCCAGCGCACCGCCACCAACACTGTAAATCGTCCAGTTGTCGACAACCTCGCCGCCACGCAATCCCTCGTAGAGCATCCCGTTCGGATGAAACGGCAGCGTCACATCAGATTTCCAAACGATTTCGGTCGGTGCAATCAGTTCCAGCACCGAGCGGATGGCCACATCGGTCAAGTGGCCCTTACCGGTTGCAGCCAACGAACCGTAAAGCGTCACACGATAGGCATCGACCTGCGGACAACGGGCCGCAAATTCCTCGGCAGCACGTTTAGGCCCCATCGTATGGCTGCTCGACGGGCCGTTGCCCACTTTGTATAAGTCTTTCAACGATTCCATAGCTTTCTCATAAAGATTCATCGACTCCAAAATACCATACGACCTTCGAAGCGCATCCGCATCGCAACGAGATATCGAACACCCGAGCCGGTTTCCGGCAAAGATAGCGAAAATTCGGCAACCCGTATATCACAATACACGGTGTACCCTCATATATGGATACAAGGGCACACCGTGCAACTAAGAACATCCTGATCTTCAGGATGGTTTTTCCAATTGAGCCAACACGGACATATATTTGTCGATCTCTTGAGGGTCGACATGATGGGCGCAACCTTCGAACAAATCTTCGAGTGCGTCCTGCATCTGATCGACTTCCGATGGAGGAAAGAGGATTCCGCTCTCCGTTTCGATGAAATCAACGAGACTCCGAAACGAAATCGTCGTCATCACCATCGCATACGCGGCGAACCGAGGATCGACATGAATCACGATGTCTTTTTTCGTATAGTCCATAACTTCAGTTTTTTAATAATGATAAAAAAAGGGCGCGGTGTCGGCCCCTTGTTACAGGTCTTTGGGAACCTTGGCTGGGAAGCCGTCCTGCACCTCGGACAGCCCTGCCCGTAAAAAGAGCAGAACATACCCGGGATTCGACAACCATTATACCCAACCAAACAACCTCCGAAGAGGGGCCCAAAGTTCGTAACAAGGTATAAAGAATTGTTACCCTTTATAGAAAAATATGTCTTCGGTAACACCGACCAATCCGCATCGGGCACTCGAAGCGGACCAGCGAAAAAACCGACCGCGGTACGGTTCCGCCAAGCCTCTTCCCTTCGTCCGATGCTTACGCTGCAAAGATAGGACTATTTTTTCGGTCGCCCAAACGCAAAAAAGCACGAAAGAGCTCCGAAAAGCTCTTTCGGCTGTTGCGAATCGCTCTTCGTTAGAAGAGGTCAATGCCGGGCAGGGTGGCGATGAGGAACGTCGCAGCCACCGTCAGAATGGCGTACAGCTCCGGAAAAGCCGCCAAAATCAAGGTCTTACCCATCACGTCGTGGCCGTTGCCGATAGCGGCGATACCGTTGGCGCAGACTTTCGCCTGATAGATGGAAGCGGCCAGATTGACCAGCCCTACCAACAGACCGGCACCGAAAATAGCGGCACCCTGCACCATCGTCGGGTCAGTCAACCCTTTCTGCACCAAGAAGAAGCAGACGAAACCGTAGAGACCCTGCGAACCCGGAAGTGCCGAAAGAATCATGTAGCTACCGAATGCGTTGCCGTTTTTCTTCATGGCACCGACCGAAGCCTGCCCTGCGATGGAGGTTCCGACGGCCGAAGCGATACCTGCAAGGCCCACCATCAGCGCTACGCCGACGTAAGCCAAAACCAATGCTGTTGTTTCCATAAATTTGTTGTGTTTTAATTTGTTATTGTTTTATTCATTCATTTTGCGAATCGGATCGAACGCACGCGGTGCCATCTCGAATCCGGCATTCTTGAAAAACTCCACGAAAGTCAGACGCATCGGATGCACGAACGACGAAATCGTCGACATGAACAGATTGATGCCGTGGCCGATCAACAGGATGGGAATCATGATGAGCAGCCGCACGAAGAAGTTGGCGCCCTCGGGCACGAAACCGCTCGCCAGAGTATTGAATACCAGCGCCAGAACACCGCCAGAAAGGCCGATGGCGAACAGACGGATATACGAAAGCACATCGCTCAGCAGGCCTGTCAGATTGTTGTAAAGTTCCCACAATCCGGAACCGATATTGACCAGCGGATTGCGCCGCGGGTTGTTCAACAGCAGCAACAACGCGCCACCGCCCCCCAATGCGACATAAAACGCCACCGAACCGGAGGTAAATCCGGGGATAGCGAGCCCTGCCATCGGCAGGCCCATCGCCAAACAGCACGACAGCAGGATGATGAACCATCCCAACGAGCCCAACACATTCGAGAATCCGAACAAACGGATTTTCGTCCAAAGGTTCAACGCCATGCCGAACAGAATCTGCACCACGCCGATAACAAGCGAAAGAGTGAAGAACTGCTTTTGGAAATCGAGGAAAGGAACCGACGGGAAATATTCTTTGAGATTCATGCCGAAGAACGACCCGCAGAGCAGACCGAACACAACGGTCGACACGGCGCACAAAGTCGAGAACCATGCCGCACGACGCATCATCCCGGGTGTGCGATATTTCCACAGCATGAACAATCCGGCGAGCAGCAAAATCAACCCATAACCCGCATCGTTCAGACAGATACCGAAAAAGAGCATGTAGAACGGAGCGAAATAGGGCGTCAGGTCGAGCGTGCCGTATTTCGGACGGGCATACATGTCGCCGACCATCTCGAACGTACGGGCAAATGCGCCGTTGCGAAGTTTCACGGGCGTTTCGTCCTCGGGCGTCGGGGCCTGTTTGAGATAGACCACGTTGGGATACTCCTCCAACAAGGCATCGACCTTATCGGAAGTCTCCTTTTCAGCCCAGCCCTCCATCACCAACAGCGTATCGTCAGCAGCACGGCGGGCAGTCGCCTTGACACGGGCACCCTGCAAGCGTTCTTTCAACGCACCGGCACCGGCACTGAGCAACGATTCCGAAGCGGCCACGCGCGCGAATTCAGCATCCAGCGCCGTGAGTTTCGCCTCGTTCTCGACAATCAGCCGTTCGGTTTCACGGATATCCATCGTCGGCGTTTTCATCTCCTGCGCATCCAGCGCAACCTCCTCGTTCGGACCCGTGACGACCACGAAATAGACCATCGTCTCGGTACGGGCCACCTCCGAAAGCGTATACTGCGCCGACCACTCGTCCAACGACTCGTCATAAACACCGGCCTGCGCCGCAAAGTAATGCAGCATAACGCCCCGCTCGGCCAAAGCCGCAGTGCGCCGCACGTCGAACCCGCCCCACGGGCGCAACTCATCGGCCGATTTCTCCAACCGTCCGATTTCGGCCCGCAATGCAGCGGCCTGCTGCTGGGCGGCGATGAAATGTTCGTACGCCTCGGCAGCCGTGGCAAACGGCTCGGCTTTCAGATCTGCATGCGCTTCGTCCTTGCGGAACTCGCGGATGAAGTCAGCGGCTTTGGCATGCCCCTCGATATCAAGCATCAGCTGCCGCTCCTCCTCCGACGGTTCCCAACCGGCAGTGGTGATATCCACCAGCCCGAGCTCCCGCAACCGGTCGATAAAATCCTCGCTCTGCGCTGCAAACAGCACAAAATCGTATCGCATCATCGGAGCAATCATAGCATCGAGCCCTCCCCTGCCTGTTGTTGTTTGGTTTTCACAATCTTCTGCGCCGACTTCGAGAGGTTTTCCTCGTCCTCCATGAAGCGTTTGATTTTGCGGATGGCATCCTCGTAGCCCGGAATCTGCACCTTTTCATACAGATTGACCTTTTGGGTCGTCTTGCGGCGGGCCTTATCCAGCAACTCCATCTTCCGATCATAGACCGCCTGTTCGAGTCCCAGCCGTGCCAGCCGCTCTAAGATGTCGACACCGGCAACAAACCACACGGGCGACGAAAAGAGATCGTAGGCCTTGTGTTCGAAACGCACATCGCGCAGAACGGGCGTACGCACGCCGGCGATCTTCTGCTGGTCGAGCTCGACATCGGCGATGCGAACCAAATCGCTGTCGAACTCGCCCCACAGCGCCGTCATGTAGTCGTACTCGGCCCGCAGCGCTTCGAAGCGCCGCTCGTATTCACCGGCCGAATCGCGCGCTTTCTTCACCTCGGAACGCAGGGCCGACTCCTTGCTTTTGATGGTCGGGAGCGCCTTCTGCCGCATTTTGAGCTGTTTGTCCAGCTCTCCGAGCGAAGTCTTGTTATATTGGAACTTGATAGCCATGACCCGTCAGGCTTTTTTCCAGTATTTCGCAATCAGTTCTGCCTTGATAGCGACCTCCTCTTTGGAGAAATATTCAGCAAAGAGCGTCCATGCCGTGTCGAGCATCTCGGTGATGCCGATGTTGACGTCGATGGCGAGCAGCTTTTCCGAATAGTCGTGGGCAAACTTCAGCGTACGTTCGTCGTAGTCCGACAAGTCGAAACCGTTCTCCAACTTAGTCTTCGCATTAGCCGCATCGGCGTAGAGGCGCACGCAGGCATTCATCACCTGCGGATGGTCTTCACGGGTCTTCTTGCCGATGACAAGCTGTTTCAGACGCGACAACGAGCGGAACGGGTCGACGATGACCTTGCCCGTATCGGAGTCGTTGCGCAGGAACAACTGGCCCTCGGTGATGTAGCCTGTGTTGTCAGGGATGGCGTGCGTGATGTCGCCGCCCGAAAGGGTCGTCACAGCGATGATGGTAATCGAACCGCCATTAGGCAACTGCACGGCCTTCTCGTAAATCTTGGCCAAGTCGGAATAGAGCGAACCCGGCATCGAGTCTTTCGACGGAATCTGGTCCATACGATTCGAGACGATGGCCAGCGCATCGGCATACAGCGTCATGTCGGTCAGCAGCACGAGCACCTTTTCGCCCTTGTCGACAGCGAAGTACTCGGCAGCGGTCAGCGCCATGTCGGGTACCAACAGACGCTCGACGGGCGGATTCTCGGTCGTGTTGACGAACGACACGATGCGGTCCAACGCACCGGCATTCTCGAACACCGACTTGAAATAGAGGAAGTCGTCGTTTGTCAGACCCATACCACCCAAGATGATCTTGTCGGCTTTCGCACGTAGTGCCACGTTGGCCATCACGGCGTTGTAGGGCTGGTCGGGGTCGGCGAAGAACGGAATCTTCTGACCCGTCACGATGGTGTTGTTGAGGTCGATACCGGCGATACCCGTCGCGATGAGCTCCGAAGGCTGCAAACGCTTGAACGGATTGACCGTCGGGCCGCCGATTTCGCGTTCCTCGCCTTCGACGATTTCGCCGCCTTCGAGCGGTTCACCGTAAGCGTTGAAGAAGCGGCCGGCCAAGTTGTCCGAGACACGGAGCTTCGGAGGCTCGCCGTGGAAAATGACCTCCGAATCGGTCGAAAGTCCCTCGGTTCCGGCGAACACTTGCAACGTAACGTGCTCGCCCATGATTTTCACCACCTGCGCCAGTTTGCCGCCCACAGTGGCCAGTTCGTCGTTGCCGACGCCCTGTGCCCGCAGCGTGACGGTCGCTTTGGTGATGTTGTCGATTTTGGTGTATATCTTCTGAAATGCGCGTGTTGTCATGGCTGCTGCTTATTTCGATTTTTCACTCACATACTGTTCGATCTGCTTGCGGTAGCTCTCGAACTTCTCCGACTGCCACTCCGAGTAGTTCATCTGACGGAAGAGGTTGATGAGACCCTTGAAGAACTGCGAGCAGGCCTCGAAATCGGCGAATCCGAAATCGCGGCGGCAGATTTCGAGCACCATCTTGTACATCATCCGCTGGCGTTCCATCGGGCAGTTGGCATCGATGGCATCGAACGCATCCTGCTGCAAAATCACGAAGTCGATCAGCTCCGATTTCCAGAAACGTTCGTGGTATTCCACCGGCACGCCGTCGTCGCCCAGAATGTTGATTTGATCGTTGGCCTCTTTGCCGCGCTGCACGATGGTCTTGCCCGCATAAACGAGGTCAACCCAATCCTTCTCGATATGGTCGTCGAGGTAGGCACGGATTTCGGGGTACTCCAAATATTTGGAATAGGAATCGAGCGGATCGATAGCCGGATAGCGTTTCGAATCGGCACGTCCCTGCGACAGCGCGTAGAAACAGCGGGCCGCTTTCTTGGTCGATTCGGTCACGGGCTCTTTGAGGTTACCGCCAGCGGGCGATACCGTACCGAGGAAAGTTACCGAACCGGTCTGGCCGTTGTCCAGTTTCACGAGGCCCGCACGCGAATAGAAGTTCGAGATGATCGCCGACAAGTCCATCGGGAAAGCATCCTGTCCGGGCAGCTCCTCCAGACGGTTCGACATCTCGCGCAGCGCCTGCGCCCAACGCGACGTCGAGTCGGCCATCACCAGCACTTTAAGCCCCATCGAACGATAATACTCGCCGATGGTCATACCCGTGTAGACCGACGCTTCACGCGCAGCGACAGGCATATTCGACGTATTGCAAATAATAATGGTACGTTCCATCAACTTGTGGCCCGTGCGGGGGTCGACCAGTTCGGGGAACTCCTTGAAGATTTCGACCACCTCGTTGGCACGCTCGCCACACGCAACGATGATAATGACATCGGCTTCGGCCTGCTTCGAAATGGCGTGCTGCAAGACCGTCTTGCCGGCGCCGAACGGCCCCGGGATAAAGCCCGTACCGCCTTCGGCCAGCGGATTGAACGTATCGATCGGCCGCACGCCCGTCTCCATGATGCGCGACGGACGGGGTTTCTCCGTATAGCAGCGGATGGCCTGCTTGACGGGCCATTTCTGCACCATCGTGACCTCGTGGTCGTGCCCTTCGGCATCGGTCAGCACGGCGATGGTGTCCGTCACCTTGTATTTGCCCGCTCCGGCAACGCTCTTGACCGTATAGGTGTCGGTCATCGTGAAAGGCACCATGATTTTGTGCATCACCCATTGCTCTTTCACCTCACCGAGCCAGCCTGCGGCCGTCACCTTGTCGCCTGCCTGCGCCAGCGGCGTGAACTCCCATTCGGCGTTGTAATCGATCGGTTCGGTGATCGAACCGCGGGCGATAAAGAGCCCGTCCATCTTTTCGAGGTCGTTTTGCAGACCGTCGTAATTGCGCGACAGGAGGCCCGGGGCCAGCGTCGCTTCGAGCATGTGGCCCTCGAACTCCACGCGGTCGCTGATTTTCAGCCCGCGGGTGCTGTCGAAGACCTGCACATAAGCGTCGTCGCCTATGACCTTGATGACCTCCGCCATCATCTTGGTATCACCCGTATACACGTAGCAGATTTCGTTCTGGCCCACGGCTCCGTCGGCCTTCACGATGACGATATTCGAGATGATACCGTGTACTCGTCCGGTAGTTTTCATCTGTATCTGTTTTTATTCGTTCATTTCAGTTATCAGCCTGCGGCCGTCCAGTTCGGCCATCAGCCGGTCGAACATCGCCCGACCGCGCGCCGCATCGAGTTGCGTCCAGCGGGCCACGATGTTCACCCGCACCAAGTAGGAAAGAATGGCATCCAAATCGAAATAGTCGAACTGGGCCAGTTCCGCCGCTTGGTTCCAGCGGATAGCGTCGATTTTGTGCTCCTTTTCGATGAGGTTGCCCTCCTCGTTGACGGCCGCAATCACACCGTCGATGTAGGGCAGCTCGCCCCGCAGACCGAAATCGGCCGCCGAGCTGCGTTGCAGTTGGTCGACGACATCACCGCCTCCGACCGTCACTTCTTCAACCGCGCGCCCCATCGCACGTGCGGTGACCGCAGCCGCGACATTGCGCAACGTCCGGTCGAAATCGGCCCACGCACGCAGGAAGTCGCACCCGCGCCGCTCGCACAGCCGGTAGTAAGCATCGAACAGCGCCGTCTCAAAACGCACGCTCGTATCGACCGTCTCGGCATCCTCGCCCTCGGGGTCGGCGAATGCGCGAACGACCGTCGCCAGCACTTCGGGCAGCCGCTGCGGTGCTTTGAGTTCGGTCTCCAGTTCCTCGCGCGTGAAGTTGCCCAGCGGATTGAACGCCGCACGTCCGGCACGCAACGCAGCCAGATTCTCGCAATCGTAATACGCATAGAGCAACCGCACCTGACGGGCATCGGAGGCCGTCACGCCATCGAGAATCTCTGCAACGATGGCAGCGGCATCGAACCCCTTGTTTTCACCGTCGAGCGCATATTCTTTCAGTCCGGCAACCAGACTGTAATAGTTCGTGCGGAACATCTCCGTCAGGCATTAAATAGGAGCTGGGAGACTTTCTCGCGCAGGTATTCGCCGAGTAGCGCTTCGACATCGGCATCGGAGAACGAAATGTAGTAGCCGCCGTCTTTCGCGCCGACCTTGAATCCGGTTTTGACCTCTTTCGAGTAGCCGACCTCGACGCCCGCATCGAGCAGCGCCTTCGCTTGGGCAGCCATCGCCGCATCGAGCTTCTCGCGCTCACCCTCGGGCAGCAACGCCTGCAACGAAACCTTTCCGGCATCAGCGCCGTTCCAGTTCTTCGCCACAGCCACCAGCATCTCCTTGATGAACGCGGCATCCATACCGGCCGCTTTCACACCCTCGCCGGTAGCGCAGACCACGATCGCCGAAGCGATTTCGGACTTGATCTTCGCCACAGCCTGCTTGCCGGCAAGCGCGATTTCGGTCATCGTATTCTTGCTGACATCCTCGGCTTTGGCTTCGGCCTGCCGCACGATGTCGGCGGCCTGCGCCCGCGCCTCGGCAAGCACCTTTTCGGCCTGCTCTTTGGCAGCGCTCACCAACCGATCAGCCTCGGCACGACCCTTCTCCAGCCCTTCGTCGTAAAGTTTCTGCGTGAGCTGGTCTAATTTCTTATTGTCCATAGGTATTATGATTTTTTTGAATTTTCCGATCTGCTCTACAAAGTTAGACAAATTTTCGGAATACGAAAAAATCCGGCGGGCCGATTTCCCCGATTCCGGATAAAAAACGTGCACTAATGAACAATCCGCAGACCACATCGTCCGAATCCGTCGAAAATCGTTATCTTTGGCTTCGCCGAAGATACTCCGTCTCGGCAGAATCCGTTACGAAAAAAACCGTTTATGGCAGACAACTATCTGGAACGTAAAATGGAGGCTTATCGCGAACGTCCGTCCGCCGCGCCTCGCAAACCCGCCGCGACTTTGGAACGGCTGCTGCTGAAAAACCGCAGCCACCGCGCCTACGATAGCCGCTACCTCGTGCGAGAAGACCAGTTGCGGCGTATCATCGCCGTAAATGCCCGCATCCCCTCGGCCCGCAACCAGCAGGTGTTGCGTTTCCGGCCCGTGCTGGCCGACGAAGCCCCTACCGTCACGGAACATATCCGGTTGGGCGGAGCGCTGCCGGAGTTGCATCTGCCCGCACCGGGCACCGAACCGAACGCCTACATCATCTGCTGTTCGACCATCGCGGAAGACCGTTACGTCGATATGGATCTGGGAATTTCGGCGCAAAGCATGTTGCTGCGCGCCACCGAGATGGGGTTGAACGGCATCTGCATCGGGGCGTTCGACCGCGACGCCATCCGCAAGGCTTTCGAGCTGCGGTGGGAACCGTTGCTGATTCTCGCCATCGGCAAGGGCGCGGAACGCATCGAGTTAGTGGAGATCGGCGCCGAAGACGACCGCACCTACTATCGAAAAGAGGGAGTCCACTGCGTCCCGAAAATCCGGCCGAAGGAATTAATCATCGAATAAAAAAAGAGGAGCATCCCGCGCCTGCGAAAAACCGCTGTACGCAATAAACAAAGGACGGTCTTCGATGAAGACCGTCCTTTCATGTTGAGCTACCAAGATTCGAACTTGGAATAACAGGACCAGAATCTGTTGTGTTACCATTACACCATAGCTCAATGTCCTTTCGCGACGGTGCAAAAGTAGAACATTATTTTTCAACTGCAAAGAAAATCACGAAAAAATTTCTATATTTGTTCGACCCGACGACCGCGACGCGCCGCCGAACGCCCGCGTCCCGCAACCTCCGGACAAACCGACAAAACGCTATACCTATGAGCATCAAACTCCGCCTTATTCTCATGAATTTCTTGCAATACGCCGTGTGGGGCGCCTATCTGACCTCGATGGGTTCCTACTTGGTGGGCGTCGGACTGTCGGCGCACATCGGCATCTTCTACGCCATGCAGGGAATCGTTTCGCTCTTCATGCCCGCCGTCATCGGCATCGTCGCCGACCGGTGGATTCCGGCCCAGCGGCTGTTGGGCATCTGCCACCTGCTCGCCGCCCTTTTCATGGGCGCCGCAGGCTACTATGCCCTTGCGACCGGCAGCGACGTGCAGTTCGGTACGCTGTTCACACTCTATTCGTTCAGCGTCGCATTCTACATGCCGACCATCGCACTCTCCAACTCCGTAGCCTACTGCGTCTTGGAACAGAACGGGCTCGACACCGTGAAGGCATTCCCGCCCATCCGCGTATGGGGCACCGTAGGCTTCATCTGCTCCATGCTGCTGTGCGACACGGCGGGATTCCAGACCACCTGCATGCAGTTCCTCCAAAGTGCTCTTATCGGTGTACTGCTGGGATTCTATGCACTGACGCTGCCGACCTGTCCCGTCAACCGCACGGGCGATAAAAAGAGTCTCGTCGAAGCACTCGGCCTGCGGGCATTCGCGCTGTTCAAGCAGAAAAAAATGGCGCTTTTTTTCATCTTCTCGATGCTGCTCGGCGTTTCGCTCCAAATCACCAACGGATTCGCCAACCCGTTCATCACCTCGTTCCGCAACATTCCGCAATTCGCCCACACTTTCGGCGCCAACCATGCCAATGCGTTGATTTCGCTGTCGCAGATGTCCGAAACGCTCTGCATCCTGCTGATTCCGTTCTGCCTGAAGCGATTCGGCATCAAGAACGTGATGCTCATCGCCATGCTCGCATGGGTCTTGCGCTTCGGGTTGTTCGGGTTGGGCAATCCGGGCCCCGGCGTGTGGATGTTCATCCTCTCAATGATCGTCTACGGCGTGGCGTTCGATTTCTTCAACGTTTCGGGGTCGTTGTTCGTCAACATGGAGACCGACACCTCCATCCGCTCGTCGGCGCAAGGACTTTTCATGATTATGACCAACGGCATCGGCGCCACCATCGGCACACTCGGAGCACAGGCCGTCGTCAACCGCCTCGTCTATTCGCAGACCACGCCCGAAGCGACATTGCACGGCTGGTCGGCCTCGTGGCTCGTCTTCGCCGGCTATGCGCTGCTCGTCACGATCGTGTTCGCTCTCGTTTTCCGCTACAAGCACGACCCCAATCGCATGGGTGAAGTGCGGCATTGATATTCACAAATACAAAAGGGAGGCGGCCCGTTACAGGGTCGCCTCTTTCATTTTATACGCCTTTATGCACCCGCGAGAACCTCCCGTCAATACATATTATCGTACATCGACTCGCTCTTGTCGTATTTTAGGTCGGCGAGCGACGAGGCTTTCACGCCGATGTTGAAACTCCAGCTGCGATGGAATCCGAACGGAATCCACGAAAACGACATCTGCCAACAATGCAGGTCGCGCGAAATGGAAATCGAAGATGTCGTCAGTTTCTTCTTCATGATATCGAAACCGCCCTGGAACGTCACGCCCATCTTGGGCGTCAGATTGAGCGAACCGTTGAATCCGATCGTCTGCGTCACGTTCTTGCGGTAACCCGTCGTGCCATTGTTGACGTAGGAGATGGAGTAATTGACCGCGTAGTTGAAACCGAAGTTCCACGGCAGCGAGAAGTCATAGTAGCTCTGCGCCATATACTGCCTTCGCAGCACGGGATCCATCCGCCCATAGGGGTCATAGAACGGATTCATGTACTCCGGCGGGAGACTCGTGATGTCGTTTATCGCAGGGTCGCTGCGGTCTTGACGCGACTTGAACGTATAGCCGAACGACCAGCCCGTCGACAGCACGCGGCCTGGGAAGAAGAGTTTGTTGTAGCGTTTGCCCTCGGGCGTCACGCGATAGGGATCGAGCGTCGCCGAGAGGTTGATTCCGAAATTGTTGAACAGCGTCGTACGGAACGAAACGGGGATGGTCGACAGCCGCATCGAATCGGCGAGGAAGTTGTACGACCCACTGATGCGGAGTTCGTCGATGAGCTTGATTTTGCGTACGCCCGACGTATCGCGCTTCGACAGCACCTTCATCTCCAAGTTCTGCGACAGCGAGAAGTTCATCGACATCGACCGGCCCGACGACGGCACGCCATAGGCGTTCACCGCATAGGGCGAATAGGTGTTCGTGCGGCCAGACACATCGGACTGGTAGGTACTGTAATAGCCGTATTTCGGGTCGGTGAAGTCCGGCGCATAGGAGAATCCGACGGTCGGGGTCAGCGTATGACGGATGGCCTGAATCTTACGGTCGCGCTTCTTCTTCGTGAAGTCGTACATGCCGTAGACGGTCGTCGAGGCCGAAACGCTCATCTGATAATTATACAGGCGGTAGAATCCATAGTCGGCCGCCAGCGTATCGACCTTGTTCAGCACGGGATTCCACTCGAAATCGACCTTCTTGAAATACCATTTTTCGGTATAATTGAACGACGGCGAGACGTTGATGTAGTTGAACAGGTTGAACGAAGCCGAAATTGGCAGACTATGTTCGATGCCGTTGCGCATATTGTCCAGCGTCTTGCGATCGAACACCTCCGATTCGGTCGTCGTCACCGAGTTGGTCATCTTGGCCGTGTACTGCATGGCAATCTTCTCGTACCAACGGTCTTTGCCGGTCTTTTCCTTGCGTTTGAAAGGGTAAATGCGCGAGACATTGAAGACGATGTTGGGCAGCGTGACGGAAATGGACTTGTTCTGCGAGTTCTGCGATACGGCCATGTTGGCCGAAAGCGAGAAAGGCGTGCCGGCCCAGTTCTTCGAATAGGAGATCGACGAGTTGGTCTGCGTCGCGAGAATGTCATTGAGGTTGGTCGCCGAATAGCGGCTGTAACCGCTCGTCGCGAAGTTCACCGATGCCGAGAATGTTGACCCCGGATTGGCTTTCGGGTCTTGCGAGTGGGTCCACTGCACGCGGAAGTTCTTCTGCTTGATGTAGTCGGGTTCGCCCTTTTCACCCGTCTTGACATCGGAATATTGCACATTGAGACTACCGCTGTACTTGTAGCGTTTGACATAGCGCGACGCAGCCGAAGCCTCCCACGAGCCGAGCGTATAGAAACCGCCGCGCAAAGCCAGATCGGCATGTTCGCCCATTGTGAAGTAGTAGCCCATGTCGCGCAGGAAGAAGCCTTTAGAGTACTCCTCTCCGTAGGTCGGCATCAGCAGACCCGACTTAGGACCCATATTGATAGGGAAGAAACCCTCCGGAATGCCGAGAAAATAGATGGGCACATCCTCCAAAACAAGGTAGGCAGGCCCCGTGACCACTTTCTTGCCCGGGATGACCTTCGCTTTGGTCATCGCCAGATAGAAGTGCGGATGGTCGAGTTCGTCGCAGGTGGTGTATTTGCCGTGCTGGATGTTGATCGTATTGTCGGGCATCTTCTTCACGCTGCCGCCCACCAGCCAGCCATCGCCCTGCTGCGTAGCCACGCCCTTGATTTTCGCCTTTTTCGAATCGAGGTTATAGGTGATGGTGTCCATCTGGAAAGCCTCCGAGCCTTCGGTGAATTCGGGTTTGGTGACGATCCGCTCCCCATCAAGCGAATCGGCCTTGCCATAGGCATAAACCAGTTTCTTGTCCATGTCGATGCGCATGAAGTCGGCCTTGAGATTGTTTTTCTCGTAGGTGATGTCGCCCTCGTTGTAGATATAGACCAATTTATTGCGGACGTCGTAGACGAGCGAGTCGCTGTTCTTGCCGTAAATCGGCGCATCGAGGAACGAACTCGGTTCTTTGGGCGCCTTGACGGTATCGCGGCGCACCGTGTCGGACATCGGGAGCGTGTTGCCGCGCAGCGAATCCAGTTCGCCGGACTTGCGGGCAACGAGCGAATCGACCTGCGTCGAAAAAATCGAGTCGCGTTCCTTCTGCGGCAGAGCATTGAATTCGGCCGCACGACGGGTCTGCTCGCGGGCCGCCTGACGCGCAGCACGGCGCTGCGATCGCGATGGCACAGGGTCGATGAGCCGCCCCTGCAACCGATCCGCCGCAGTACTGTCCGACACAGCATCGGCCGTCACGGGGACAGTATCCAGCATTGCCGAATCGTCCGCACGACCGAACGCGGAAATCCCCGCCACCGTTTGCACGAAGAAGAGCAGTACGATCGCCGCCGACAACGTATATTTTACCCTCGAACCGACCAAAATTTCGAAAAAAATCCGTAACTTTGCCGACAAGTCGGCAAAAACGCCTTGGGAAGACGCTCCGCCAAAACGGAATGCGTCGTTCCGAACCCGACAAAGATAGCTAAAAATTTACAGATAGCGCCATTTACCCCATATATTAAACAAACTTCCGACCTTGAAAACCGACATGCGCACCCATCTTTTCGCACTCCTCGCACTCCTCGCGACATTTTCCGTCACGAAGCACGCAGCGGCAGCCGAACAGTCCGCCGGCGGGATCAATGTCATCGTGCTCGACGCAGGCCACGGTGGCACCGACCCGGGCGCTCACTATGCAGGCGTCTACGAAAAGGACATCACATTGAAGGTCGTGCTTCGGTTGGGCAAACTCATCGAACAGGGAATGCCGGGCGTCAAGGTGGTCTACACGCGCACGACGGACAAGGCGCTGGCCGCCACGAAGCAGGACGATCTGCAGGCCCGCGCCGACATTGCGAACAAGGCGGGCGGCGATCTCTTTCTGTCGGTACACGTCAACGCGTCGCACTTCACGGCGGCCCGTGGCGCCGAAACGCTCGTCATGGGCGAATCGACGAAAGAACAGCAATACAACGAAGATGCGCTCTACGAGAATAACCGCGATGACCTCATCGATATGTCCGATGAGCGCACGGCGGCCATCGTTCGGGCCTACATCCAGAATCTGCAATTCACCTACGGAGAATACAGCCTTGCTATCGCCAACTGCATCCAAAAGAACTACGAGGCCTCGGGCCGTCGGACACGTGGCGTGAAACCCCAATTGTTGCGGGTACTCTACGCCACGGACATGCCCGGCGTACTGACCGAAATCGGGTTTCTTTCCAATCCGAAAGAGGCGGCCTATCTGAAATCGGAAAAGGGGCTCGATGAAATCGCCCGTTCGTTGTTCCGGTCTGTCAAGGAGTACTCCGCACGGCTTTCGCAGTTGCGGGGTGAAATCGCAGGCAGCGGGCAGCCGTCGGGAGCAGGACAGGCCGTCCGGCCCGAGCTTCCGGTTCCCAAATCCGAACCGACCGCCCAGCCGGAACGCCCGACACAACCGAAGCCGACCGTCACACCGGCTCCGACCACCACCCCTGCATCGAAACCGGCCGCGAAACCGGCTTCGGCACCGACGCAAACCAACCAGCCGCAACGGCAGCAACCTGCCTCCACAACGGACGGTCCCGTCCGCTATGCGGTGCAACTGAAAGCCTCGCAGGTCGAAATTCCGTTGCAATCGGAGCAGTTCAAGGGCTATCGCAACAGCGTGAAACAACTCCTCGGAACTGGAGCCTATCGTTATAAATATTGCGTGGGCGAATACGAAACCTACGCAGCAGCCCAGCGCAAACTGCAGGAGGTGCGCCGCGAATTCCCCGATGCGTTCATCGTCCGATGCCGCGGCTCACACATCGTCAAATAACGCACAACGCACCGTTACCGTTGCGGCCTCGGTGCGAAATGTAAAGACACAAAGATGAAAAGAGAAGTCAAAATCGGCATTTTCGCCGTAGCGATGATCGGACTGGCATGGGCCGGCATCCGGTTTTTGAGCGGATTCGACATTTTCGGCCGCAACAGCGACTACTATGCCGCCTACGACCAGATCAACGGCGTGCAGAACGCATCGCCCATCATAATGAAAGGGGTGAAAATCGGTTCGGTCACGGGCATATCGTTCGACCCCGCGCACAGCGACAAGGTCGTGCTGCACCTCACCATCCAACGCCGATACCGCATTCCGGAAGACTCCGAAGCGAAAATATTCAGCAACGGACTGATGGGCAACAAGGCGATCGAGATCATCTACGGCACCTCAGCGGAATATCTCCGGAGCGGCGACACGCTGCGTTCGGGCCGCGACCGCGACCTGATGGACGTGGCCGGTTCGGAGCTTGAATTTTTCAAGCAACATTTCAGCAAAATCGCCACGGAACTGACCACGACGCTGGAGAATCTCAACGGTCTGTTGGAGCGGAACGCCGGCAACATCGACGGCACGCTGATCCATCTGAACGAGCTTTCGGGCGATATGGCCTCGGTACTCGGTTCACAGAAGGCCAACCTGCAACAGTCGATCGAGCACCTTGCGGAATTCGCCACAATGCTCGGCGAAAACAGCCAGCGGGTCGACAGTATCATCGGCAATCTGAACCAGTTCTCGGCCCAGCTGACCGACGAGCAGCTGATCGCACGACTCGGCACGGCAATCGACGAGCTTTCGGCACTCGTGGCCAGCATCGACCACGGCGACGGCACGATGGCCCGCTTGATGAACGACCCTGCGCTCTACGAATCGGTGAACGGTGCGGTCGAAAATCTCTCGGAATTATTGGCTGATATGAAGCAATACCCGGGCCGTTACGTCCATCTCTCGGTTTTCGGACGCAACCCCGAAAAGATGAAGGCCAAAGCTGACCGCCGAGCAGCCAAAGCGGCAGAAAAAGCCCGCCGCGATTCGTTGAAACAGGCAAGCAAATAGAATCCGCCGTTTCCGCAAAAGAATTGTCCGTAATGGAAACGATGAAGCATTTCGAACGGAAAATCGGATTCGACCGCATCCGCGCACAGTTATCGGAGCGATGCACTATGCCGACCGCTCGCGAACGGCTCGCAGCCGAGGAGTTCAGCACCTCGGCCCGCGAAATCGAACATCGGTTGTCATTGGCCGACGAAATGCGCATCGTGCTCGAAATGGAGCACGATTTTTCCAAAGAGGACTATCCCGACATCCAGCCCGTGCTGGCGAAACTGCGCATCGAGGGGGCGTTTCTCGACGTTGTCGAGGTGGTGCTCCTGCGGCAGGCACTCGCCGAGATCGGTGCGGTCGTCGCGTTCCTGCTCGACCGCAAGGAGCGTTACCCTGCCTTGTACGATCGCACGCGCGGCATCGAGCCCTTTCCCGAAATCGTGCGCGACATCGACCGGCTCGTCGATTCGTTCGGCGAAATGCGCGATAGCGCTTCGCCCGAACTGGCGCAAATCCGTCGGGCTATCCGCGAACGCGAAGGGCAGGCGGCCAAACGGTTACAGCAGGTGCTTGCAGCTGCCAAAAGCGCCGGCATCGTCGAGGCGGACGCACAACTTTCGGTGCGCGACGGCAAGACGGTCATCCCCGTTTCGGCCTCGAACAAACGCAAACTCAACGGCTTCATCCACGACGAATCGGCCACGGGCCGCACGTTCTACGTCGAACCGGTCGAGGTAATCGAACTCAACAATGAACTGCGCGAGCTCCAATATGCCGAGCGGCGCGAAATCGTCCGCATTCTGACGGAGTTCACCGAGCAGTTGCGCCCCGATGCCGAACTACTTGCCGCCGCGGGCGATTACCTCGCCGACATCGACCTCTACCGCGCCAAAGGACGCTGGGCTTCGGAGAACGGGTGCGTTCGGCCGATTGTCTCGACCGACGACCGGCTGGTGCTAAAAAACGCCCGGCACCCCCTGCTGCAACAAACGCTGCGGGCCGCCGGACGCGAAATCGTACCGCTCGACATGCAGCTGGACGCCCGCAAACGCATCCTCGTGATTTCGGGCCCCAACGCCGGCGGCAAATCGGTCTGTCTGAAAACGACGGGCCTCGTACAGTACATGTTCCAATGCGGGGTTCCAGTGCCGACGTCGGAAATCTCGGAGCTACCAGTATTCGAGAATCTTTTCATCGACATCGGCGACGAACAGTCCATCGACAACGACCTGTCGACCTACTCGTCGCACCTGCTCAACATGAAGACGATGCTTGCCGGCGCCACCGACCGTTCGTTGGTGTTGATCGACGAGTTCGGGTCCGGCACCGAGCCCACCATCGGCGGTGCCATTGCCGAAGCCATTCTCGAACGGCTGCTCGAAAAAGGCAGCTACGGCGTCATCACGACCCACTACGCCAACATCAAGTATTTCGCTGCGAACCACGACGGTGTGGCCAACGGAGCGATGATGTTCGACGTACAGAACATCCGGCCGCTTTTCCGGTTGGAGACAGGCAAGCCGGGCAGTTCGTTCGCCATCGAAATCGCCCGTAAAATCGGCCTGCCCGAAGCGATCATCCGTTCGGCGAGCGAAAAGGCGGGCAGCGACCACATCAACATCGAGAAGCAGCTGCGCGAAATCGCCCGCGACAAACACTACTGGGAACAGAAACGCGACCGCATCCGGCTGACCGACCGTAAGGTCGAGGAGTTGGAGCAGAATTATTCCGAGCTATTAATAAGGATACGGGACGAGCGGCAGGAGATTCTGCGCAAGGCGAAACGCGAAGCGCAAGAGTTGGTCGCCGAAGCCAACCGGCAAATCGAGAATACCATCAAAACCATCCGCGAGGCGCAGGCCGAAAAGGAATTGACCCGACTGGCACGCCGCGAGTTGGACGACTTCCGCGAGCGGATGGAGCAGGCAGACGATGCGGCGCGCGACGAGGCCGTCGGGCGCGAAATCGAACGCATCGAGCGTCGCCGCCAGCGCCGTGCCGAACGCAAGGCCCAGCAAGGAACCGTCCAACCGTCCCGAACACCCGAAGCGGCGCCGAAACCGCGCGAAGTGGAGGTCGGTTCGAAAGTCCGCATGGCCGGACAGGATGTCGTCGGGGTCGTGCAGTCGGTGAAAGGCCGCAAGGCGCAGGTGGCATTCGGTCAGATACTGACGACCGTCGACCGCGAACGGCTGACGGTGGTGTCGAACAACGAATACCGCGAAGCGACCCGGCCGCAGAGCGCCCGCACGGTGGTGTCGGTGGATATTTCGGCCCGCAAACTCAACTTCCGCGACCATATCGACGTACGCGGGATGCGAGCGGCCGAAGCGTTGGACGCCGTTCAGGATTTCATCGACAATGCACTGATGGTGGGAGTAAGATCGGTCACCATCCTCCATGGCAAGGGCACCGGCGCCCTCAAAGAGGAGATACGCCGTTACCTGCGAACGATTCCGGAGGTGGCGGGCGCCACGGACGAACACGCCGACCGCGGCGGCGCAGGCATCACTATCGTGACCTTCGCGGATTGACGCCGGAGAACCCCAACGACGAATGACAAGTTACCGAAATGAATTATACGCTCTCTACGATCGCCGCCGTGTGCGGCGGTAGCTTTTCGGGATGCGACCGCACGGTGCGTACGGTCGTGACCGACAGCCGGTCGCTCTCCTGCGAATTGGGAGCCGAACCGCTGTTCGTCGCCATGCGCGGCGCCAACCACGATTCGCACGAATTTCTACGCGAGATGTACGACCGCGGCGTGCGGGCCTTTTTGGTCGAACGGCCCGTCGAGCCGATGCCCGAATGCGGATATGTCATCGTCACCAACGCCATCGACGCCTTGCAGGCGCTGGCTGCCGATTACCGCACGCAGTTCCGCGGCACGGTTGTCGGCATCACTGGCTCGAACGGCAAGACGGTCATCAAGGAGTGGATTGCCGAAGAGCTGCCCGCCGATGTGAAATATTACCGCTCGCCCAAAAGCTACAATTCGCAGTTGGGCGTCCCACTGTCGGTGTTGATGTTGGAGGGCGACGAGCAGTTGGCCATTTTCGAGGCGGGTATTTCGCAGACGGGCGAAATGGAACGGCTGGAACGCATCATCCGACCCGACGTCGTACTGTTCACCTCTCTGGGAGATGCACATCAGGAGTATTTCCGCGACATCAGGCAGAAATGCGACGAAAAATTGCTGCTCGCCCGCAATGCCTCGAAAATCATCTACCATAGCTACTACACACCGCTCAAAGAGCGTATCGAAGCCCGCTTCGCCGGAGTCGGGCCGGCCTCCCCGACCGGAAACGCGAAGGTCGGCAACGCCGCAACCGCCGGAAACACCGCGCCGCACCGTGCCATGCAGCTAATCGATGCCGCCGAGTTTCCCGAAGCACCCGCCGCAGTCGTCGGAAATGCCGCTTCACGCCGCAATGCCCAGTTGGTCGAAGCGTTCTGTGCAACGATGGGCTATCCCGCACCGGCATTCAGCACCGCACCGGCCGTCGCCATGCGGCTCGAAGTCAAAGAGGGCATCTATGACTCGGTACTGATCGACGACGCCTACAACCTCGACCTCAACTCGCTGGCGCTGGCGCTCGACTACCTGCATACCGTGGCGCTCGGACGCCGCCGCACGCTGGTGCTGTCGGACATCGCGCAGAGCGGGCAGACCGACAACGAACTTTATCGGCGCGTGGCGGAAATGGTCTCCCGCGCGGAAATCGACACGCTGGTCGGCGTGGGGCCCAAATTGAAACGCTACGGAGAGCTATTCAACTGCTCAAAAGTGTTTTTCGCTTCGACCGACGAGTGCATCGACCGCATCGACCGCCAGTTCGTGGCCGGATGCGCCGTGCTGTTGAAAGGCGCCCGCGACTTCCGGTTCGAGAAACTGGCGCACGCCCTCGCCCGCCGGAGCCACACGACGGTGTTGGAAATCGACCTCGACGCGATGATCCACAACCTCAACTGGTTCCGCTCGAAACTGGCGCCGCAGACGAAACTGGTGGCGATGGTCAAGGCCAATTCCTATGGGGCAGGCAACTTCGAGATAGCGCAGATGCTGCAATATCAAGGAGTAGATTATCTGGCCGTAGCATTTGCCGACGAAGGCGTCCTGCTACGCGAACGAGGCATCACGATGCCCGTCGTCGTGCTCAACGCCGACGCCGACAGTTTCGACCTGATGATCGCCAACCGGCTCGAGCCCGAAATCTATAGCTTGCGGTCACTGTCCGATTTCGCCACAGCGGTCGCCCATGCCGGCGAGACGCGATACCCTATCCACATCAAGTTGGACACGGGTATGCACCGTCTGGGCTTCATGGAGAACGAACTGCCTGCGTTGTGCGACGCATTGCCGCGCTATCCGCAGGTACAGGTCGCCTCGATCTTCTCGCACCTCAACTGCTCGGACATCCCCGAAGAAGACGCCTACACCCGCGAACAGATCGCCCGCTACGACCGCATGAGCACCGCCGTATCGACCTCGCTCTCTTATCCGGTTATCCGTCACACGGCCAATTCGGCCGCTATCGACCGCTTCCCCAAAGCGCAGTTCGATATGTGCCGACTCGGGTTGGGACTCTATGGATTCGGCTACGAACACAACGATGCATTGCAGCCCGTCACAGCGCTCAAAACGCGCATCGTCCAAATCAAACATCTGCCAGCAGGCGAAACGGTCGGTTACGGACGGGCCGGCAAGCTGGCACGGCCGACCGTCACGGCGACCATCCCCGTGGGCTATGCCGACGGGCTCGACCGCCATTTGGGATGCGGCCGGTGGTCGGTGCTTGTGGGCGGGCGGCCAGCCCCCATCGTCGGACGCATCTGCATGGACAGCTGCATGATCGACATTACCGGCATCGATGACATCCGTGAGGGCGACGAAGTGACGATTTTCTCGGCTGCCGCAGGCAACGACTTGGAGACGATGGCCCGCGTACTGGACACCATTCCCTACGAAATCATGACCTCCGTCTCAAACCGTGTAAAACGCATTTATCTGAAAGAATGAACAAAGGAACCCTATACCTGCTTCCCTGCCCCATCTCCGACGAGACCACGCCGTGGGAGGTGCTGCCCGCGGCCAACCGCGCCGTGATGGATGCGTTGGATTACTTCATCGTCGAGAACACCCGCACAGCACGCCGGTTCCTCTCGAAAGCGGGTATCGCACGCCCCATTGACACGCTCGAATTCCGCGAGTTGAACGAACACACCGCCCCGGGCGCCGCGGTCGAAGAGTTGATCGGCCCCTTGTTACAGGGTCGGTCGGCCGGTGTGATCTCCGAAGCGGGCGTCCCGGGCGTCGCCGACCCGGGCGCGCTGGTCGTCGAAGCCTGCCATCGCCACGACATCCGCGTCGTACCGCTCGTCGGGCCGTCGTCGATCATTTTGGCAATGATGGCCTCGGGGCTCAACGGACAATCGTTCGCATTCAACGGTTATCTCCCTGTCAAGCCGCCCGAACGGGCCCGGGCCATCCGGTTTTTCGAACGCCGTGCTCGCACCGAGGAGCAAGCGCAGCTCTTCATCGAGGCACCCTACCGCAATGCGAAGCTGCTGGAACAACTTCTCCAGACACTCGCGCCCGAAACGCTACTCGGCATCGCCATCGACCTGACGGCACCGACAGCTTTCGTCGAAACTCATTCTGTCGCGGAATGGCGGAAGCGTGAGATACCCGAGATGAACAAACGTCCGGCAATCTTCCTTATCGGCTGATCGGCTGGATGCCGCACCGGACGGTTGGTATACAATTTGTGCGAACCAAGAAGAAAGGAAAAACAAAACAACAAGATATGGAAAAGGAAAAGACTTACAATGAAGCCATTGCAGGCGACGAGGGCTTCAACGAGGGCGAGGGCTATCCTTCGTGCGAAGGGCAGCCGTGTGCCAATGTGGCAGACGAAAGCGGCGGTCAATCTGACATAATGACAGAGGACGCCGATAGCGCGCAATTCGCCGAAGCCGAAAAACAAGCCGCCGAAGAAAACACCGCAGAAACCGATGGTGCGGAGACTTTACGGGCCGAAATCGACCAATGGAAAGACAAATTCCTCCGGTTGCAGGCCGAATTCGACAACTACCGCAAGCGAACGCTCAAGGAGAAGATGGAGTTGGTCCAGACCGGCGGACGCGACGTGTTACTGGCGATGCTGCCCGTGCATGACGACATCGCCCGTGCCGTGACCGCAATGGAAAAGAGCGACGACGTAGAGGCCTTGCGTTCAGGCGTCGTGCTCATCGCGCAGAAATTCACCGAAGCGCTGCGTCAGAAAAGCGTGACGGCCATCGAGGTCATCGGCAAGGAGTTCGACCCCGAAACTTCGGAGGCAGTGGCTCGGTTCGCCGCGGGCGACGAGATGAAAGGTCTCGTGGTCGATGCCGTACAGACGGGTTACATGCTGGGTGACAAAGTGCTGCGATTTGCAAAAGTTGTTGTAGGAGAGTAAGAAACCATGGCAGAAAAGAGGGACTACTACGAAGTGCTGGGCGTCCAGAAAAACGCTAACGCCGACGAAATAAAGAAAGCCTACCGCAAAGCGGCCATCCAATACCACCCCGACAAGAACCCTGGCGACAAAGAGGCCGAAGAAAAATTCAAGGAGGCCGCCGAGGCCTACGACGTACTGTCGAATCCCGACAAGCGGGCCCGCTACGACCAGTTCGGTCATGCCGGCATGAGCGGTGCCGCAGGCGGAGGAGCCGGCGGATTCGAGGGATTCGGCGGATTCTCGATGGAGGATATCTTCTCGCAGTTCGGCGACATTTTCGGCGGACACTTCGGCGGGGGATTCCGGTCATCGGGCGGCGGACGCCGCGTCAATCGGGGTTCGGACATCCGCATCAAGGTGCGGCTGACGCTGGCCGAAATCGCCTCGGGCGTCACCAAGAAGCTGAAAATCAACAAGACCGTCGCCTGCGACCAGTGCGGCGGCACGGGAGCCCGCGACAGTAACTCCTATTCGACCTGCTCGACCTGCAACGGCACGGGTTATGTGACGCGCGTCGAAAACACATTCTTCGGACGGATGCAGACCCAAAGCAGTTGTCCGACCTGTGGCGGCACGGGTAAGGTCATCACCTCGCCCTGCGACAAATGCCACGGCGAAGGGACGCTGCGCGGGCAGGAGGTCGTCGAAATCAAGATTCCGGCAGGCGTCGGCGAGGGCATGGCCCTCACGGTCTCGGGCAAGGGCAATGCCGCCCCCCACGGAGGTATCAACGGCGATCTGCTGGTCATCATCGAGGAGGAGCCCAACGCAGAATTGCTCCGCGACGGCAACGACTTGATCCACAATCTGAACATCACCATTCCGACGGCCCTGCTGGGCGGTACGGTCGAGGTTCCGACGGTCGACGGGCGGGCCAAAATCAAAATCGCTCCGGGAACGCACGCCGGCAAGGTTCTGCGGTTAGGCGGCAAAGGTCTGCCCGACGTCAACGGATATGGCCGCGGCGACGAGCTGGTAGTGGTCGACATCACGGTTCCGGCAAAACTCAACGCCGAGGAGAAGCGTCTGGTCGAACAACTGGCCGGCCAGCCCGACTTCCAAAAGGCCGAATCGGTCAAAAACCAGAACATTTTCGAACGGATGAAAAGTTTCTTCCGGTAACGGCATACGAAACCGGCGAGAAAACCGTATCTTTACCGAAACCGAGCGGGTCGGCCCGCTCCCAAGCAAAGAAAGACCATGTTAGGATTCACACCGTTCAAGAAGCACGCGAACAAGTTCAACTACATACCGCGTTACTACGATCCCGAGAAAGAGGCCCGCGAACAGCGTCGCGCCGAACTGCACGGCCGCCGCTACGACGAGGAGACCAGCGAATACCGGCCCGGGCAGTACATCCGCACCCAGCGCGAAGCCCGCTCGAACCGGCGCTCGCGCACGAACAACGGACGCATGCGGATATGGCTCTATTTGGGTATTGCGTTCTTGGCGCTACTGTTCATCCAGATGGTTTACCCGCGACTGGCCGCCTACTTCACGGGCCAGAGCGCTGCACCTGTTCAGACGGAGGTCAGCAGCGAATACGGCGATTTCGACCCCTCGGTCCCGATTACCGTCGTACCGAACGATTACGAGGAATAGACCGACCGAAACGGCTATTCCGACCGGCCGGAACAAGCATTTGATTCCGACCGTCTGAAACCCACTAACCGAACTCGAATAAAATGGCAGACCGTATCCGATTGCTTTCCGAAATCGTCGCCAACCAGATCGCAGCAGGCGAGGTGGTCGAACAACCCGCCTCAGTGGTCAAGGAGATGATGGAAAATGCGCTCGACGCAGGTGCGCGCAGCGTGCGGGTCAACTACCGCAACGGCGGTCTGGAGTTGATCCAGATCATCGACAACGGATGCGGCATGTCGCCCATCGACGCCCGCATGGCTTTCGACCGCCACGCAACGAGCAAAATCGTCTCGGCGGACGACATCTACAAACTCCATACGTTCGGTTTCCGCGGCGAGGCGCTCGCTTCCATCGCCGCCGTGGCGCAGGTCGAGCTGCGCACCCGCCAAGAGGAGGACGAACTGGGCACGGTAACGACCCTCAACGGCGGCAAATTCGTTGCGCAGGAACCGGTCATGTGTCCTGTCGGATCGCAGTTCTTCGTCCGCAACCTTTTCTACAATGTTCCTGCTCGCCGCAGGCGGTTCGAAACGCGCGTACCGGCATCCGCGAAACAAATCAAGGACGAATTCCAGCGGGTCGCCCTTTGCTATCCCGAAACGGCATTCGAACTCTACGCCAACGATGCACCCGTCTATTCGCTGGCCGCCGGAACGCTCGCCGAACGCATCGTCGATGTCGTGGGGCGCCACATCAAACAGAATCTCCTGGAGGTTTCGGCCGATACATCGATCGCTTCGGTCAAGGGATTCATCGGACGCCCGTCGGCAGCCAAACGCCGCTCGGCTGCCGAGCAGTTTCTCTTCGTCAATGGCCGTTTCTTCAAAAGCAATTATCTGACGAGCGCCCTGCTGAAAGCCTACGAGAAGCTGATACCCGAGAGTATGCAGCCCTCGTTCTTTCTCTATCTGACGGTCGACCCCGGGCGCATCGACGTCAACATCCATCCGCACAAGACCGAAATCCATTTCGCCGACGAGCAGGCCGTGTGGCAGATCATCAATGCCTCCGTCCGCGAGACATTGGCCAAGACGGGGGCCGTTCCGATGATGGATTTCGACCGCAAGGATACGGTCGAAATTCCCGTATTGCAACGGGGTGCCGTCTACGACGAACCGGCCGCATTGAGCAATGCCGATTACAATCCGTTCCGTGAGGAGTACATCGACCCGACCGCCGCCGAACCGGATGTCGCTTTCACGGGCTTCGACGTGCCGTTCACGGACGAAGACGCGGCAAAAACGGCGGCGATGGCACCGAAACCCGTCGCCCGAGAAACCACCGCCCGCCACAATAGCCGGAGCCATACGCCCGCCATCGAGCCCAACACCGATTTCGAAGTATTCGCCTCGGCAGCGGATGATTTCGAAGAGTTTCCCTCGGTTGCCGCAACGCCTGTGCGTCCACGGGCGAAACAGACATCGTTCCACGCACCAGCATTCGATCCCATATCCGACCGCTCGTTCACCGAAGCCGCAACCGGCACGCAGTTGGAGACCGAGGACGACACAACATCGCAACTGGAATTTCTCCCCTCGGCCGCACCGGAACAACAACAACTCGAACTCGAGGACGATATCCGATTCGGCGCCGTGCTGCCGCTGAACGGAGGCTATGCCGCGACGACCCTGAACGGTCGGCTGGTTATCGTCGACCTGCGGCGGGCCCGCGAACGCATCCGCTACGAGGATTACCTGCGAATGCTGCACTCCGGCACTGCCGTGAGCGAACAACTGCTCTTTCCGGAGACGCTGACCCTTTCGCTCGACGAATACGCCCTGTTGGAAGAACATGCCGTCGAGTTTGCCGCGCTGGGATTCGACCTCGCGTTCTGCGGCAACGAAACCGTCGAGGTCAAAGGCACACCCGCCGACTTGCCGACCGATGCAGTCGACCGGCTGATTTACGAACTGCTGCAAACGTTCGCTTCGCCAGTCTCGCTCGAAGAGGTGCGGCGTGATAAAATCGCTACGCTGCTGGCGCGAGCCGGTTCGCGCACCGCCCTGCGCACATCGACGCCCGAGGAGGCCGCCGACCTGCTCGAACGCCTCGCCGCGACCGGCAATTACAGCTTCTCGCCCTCGGGCAAAGCCATACTGACCGAAATCGCGCCCGAAGAAATCAAAAACCGATTGGGATAATCCACCGAAAAAACGTAACTTTGTCCGCACTCCATCCCCGAAAACGATGAATCCCTATTTCAAGACGCCTCCGGTCGTCAAAAACCTGATAATCATCAATGTGCTGGTCTATATGGCGACGGCGCTGCTGCCCGTCTCCGTGGGACGGCAGATCATGGGCTACGGCGCACTCTACTGGTTCGAGAATCCGCTCTACCACTCCTACCAGTTCATCACCTACATGTTCCTGCACGGCAGCATCGAGCACATCTTCTTCAACATGTTCGCGTTGTGGATGTTCGGGCGCTCGCTCGAATACGAATTGGGCTCGAAACGCTTTCTGACCTATTACCTCGTCTGCGGCATAGGCGCCGCCTTGATTCAGATGGCAACCGTCTGGTTCACGGGCGAATACTACGTGCAGCTGATCGGCGCTTCGGGTGCCGTCATGGGATTGCTGCTCGCATTCGGCGTGCTGCATCCCAATGCGGTCATCATGCTGCTAATACCGCCCATCCCCATGAAAGCCAAATGGTTCGTCATCATCTACGGCGTCATCGAACTTTTCTCGGGCTGGCGCGGCTACGGCAACGTCGCCCATTTCGCCCATGTGGGCGGTATGCTGTGGGGGTTGGTCCTGCTCTACTGGTGGCGCCGACAAGGCAAAATCCGATTCTGACCTATGGCCGACGAATACTATTCCGATTACAAACGATTCGCGAAATCGCGCAACCGCTCGCTGCTGACGGTGTTGCTCGACGGATTCATGACACTGGTGACCATCGTCGTCGGCGTGATGCTGGCATTCACGTTGTTGGTGCCCTACATCAATCCCTCCGAGGTGGCGTTTTTCCCGTTGCTGGGACTGATCGCACCGGCTATCTTCGTCGCCGCCATCGTGCTGCTGCTCTATTGGATCATCCGTTGGCGCTGGATTCATGCCGGACTGATATTCATACCGATACTCCTCGGATGCTTCAACGTGCCGCTGTTCTATCGGGCCCAAGTCCGCCGCTCCTACGGCGAACCGAAATACGATCGCAGCGCATTCAAGCTACTGACCTACAACGTCCGTTACTTCTATGACGACCGCGGCCAAAGCAGCCCCGACCGTGTGACACGCATGATTCAGCAGTTCGCACCGGATATCATCTGCCTGCAAGAGTATAACGAGGCGTTGGCCCGTGAAAGTGCCGCATTTACCCACCTGCTGGAAACCTATTCGAAAGTCGGCAGCAACGGGTCGGTCGTTGCAGGGCCGATGTTGATTCTGAGCAAATATCCGATCATCCGCTCGGATACGGTCGCCTCGCTTGGTGGGTCGCTCTGGGCCGACATCCAAATCGGCGACGAGGTCGTGCGCGTGTTCAACAACCACCTGCGCTCGACCGACATCAAGGCCGGCGACGACCAGTTCATCACCCAACGGCTCTATCTGACCGATTCGACCCGTTGGGCGAAGATGCGGAGCATCATCCATCGCCATCGGAAAAACAGTGTCCTGCGTGCCGAACAGGTCGACCTAATCGCACCGGTCATCGCTGCGACACCGACCCGCTACATCGTCTGCGGCGACTTCAACGACACACCGATTTCGTACGTCTACCGCACGATGGCCCGCGGCACGACCGATGCGTTCAGCACCTGCGGCAAGGGTTATTCGCACACCTATCGCGGATTTTTCAGCACGCTGCGCATCGACTACGTATTGTATTCGGCGGGGCTCGAAGCGCTCTCGTACAAAGTGCCGTTCGTCGCCTACTCCGACCACCTGCCCGTGGTCGTCCGCCTGCGAAAAACCGGAATGAATCCTTAAAAAACACATATAACGATGATTTTAGACAACCTGAAAAATGCGGCGCTCTACTACGGTGTGAGCCCGCGCATGAAGAAAGCCTTCGAGCTGATGGCTTCGACCGACTGGACGACGGTGGAGCCGGGCATTCACGAACTGGACGGCCGCGACATCTTCGTCAACGTGATGGAACGCGAGTTGAAGACCAAAGAGGCCGCCAAATTGGAGGTGCACAACGACTACATCGACATCCAGATGCTCGTCACGGGCAAATGCGAATCGTTCGGTTGGAGCGAGCGCTGCAATCTGAAACAACCGCAGGGCGAATTCAATCCGGAAAAGGATATCCAGTTCTTCGACGACGTACCGCAGACCTATTACACGCTCTGCCCAGGTCAATTCACGGTGCTCTTTCCCGAGGACGGTCACGCACCGATGGTCGGCGAAGGCATCGTACGCAAAATCATCTTCAAGGTACGCAAATAAGCGTCCGGAGCACCTCCCTGCCTGCACATAGGCATCGGACATCCGCTCCGCAAACGTCCGAACAGCGCCGCCGAAGCCGAGCCGATCGGTTTCGGCGGCGCTGTCAGTGTAGAAACGGCGTAAAAACCACTCTTCAACCGCGCTTTTCTTCCCGTAACGTGCATTTTCCGAATCTCTTTTCGTACATTTGCAACATGATGAAACATTCGATTTTCCTTTTGCTCATCGGGGCTATGCTCGCGGCCTGCGGTTCGGGTGCGGCCCGCGCCAAACGGCCGGTAACCGATGCTGCAGCCGCCCGAATCGTCGAGCCCGTCGAATATACCTACCGCGTTCGGGCAGTCTATCCCCACGCGACCGACGCCTATACGCAAGGGTTGCAATTTGCCGACGGTCTTTTGTGGGAGGGCACGGGCCAGAACGGCGCTTCTCGCATCACGAAGACCGACCTCGCAACGGGCCGCACGACGGAGGTCGCCCGCCTGCCGCGCACCGATTTCGGCGAGGGCATCACGCTGCTCGATGGCAACATCTACCAGCTCACGTGGCAGTCGAACAAGGCCTATCTATACGATGCCGCGACAGGAAAAGAACTCGGGACGTTCCGCTATGCAGGCGAAGGGTGGGGCCTTACGACCGACGGCACGAAACTCTACATGACCGACGGTTCGGAGAAGATCCACACCATCGACCCTGCGACATTCAAACGGACGGGCCGCATCACCGTAACTTATCGCGGCGAACCGATGCAATTGCTCAACGAGTTGGAGTGGATCGACGGGCGCATCTGGGCCAACGTCTACACGACCGACTACGTGTTGATTATCCACCCTGAAACGGGGATTGTCGAGGGCATCGTCGACTTTGCGGGACTGCTCCCCGAAAGCGACCGCACGCCCGCAACCGACGTACTGAACGGCATCGCACACGATACAGCCACAGGCCGCACATTCGTGACAGGCAAGAACTGGCCGAAGCTGTTCGAAATCGAAATCCTCCCGAAATAGAGCACAATGCAAGACCGTACGACTTTATTGTATCGGGCGCTCGACCAACGCATCCTGCTGCTCGACGGTGGATTCGGCACAATGGTGCAGCCATACGGGCTGACCGAGACGGAGTTCCGCGGCACGGAGTTCGCCGACTGGCCCACGCCGCTCAAAGGGTGCAACGACTTGTTGGCGATGACCCGACCGGCCGTCGTCCGCGAAATCCACAAAAAATATTTGCAGGCGGGCGCCGACATCGTGACGGCCGATTCGTTCAATGCCAACGCCGTGTCGCTGGCCGATTTCGGATTGTCCGAGCGGGCCCGCGAGATAGCGTGCGCCGCTGCCCGCATCGCACGCGACGTCGCTGACGAATATACGGCCCGCAATCCGCAGAAGCCCCGCTTCGTGGCGGGTTCCGTCGGTCCGACGAACCGCACGGCCTCGATTTCGGCCGACGTCGCCGATCCTGCCGCACGCGAAGTGACCTTCCGCCAGTTGACAGATGCCTATGCCGAGCAAATCGAGGGATTGCTCGAAGGCGGCGCCGACATCCTGCTTATCGAGACCGTATTCGATACGCTCAATGCCAAAGCGGCCCTCTACGCCATTGACCGCATCGCTGAACGCACGAGTCGCAAGGTGCCCGTCATGGTTTCAGGAACGTTGGCCGATGCCAGCGGGCGTACCTTGTCGGGGCAGACCGTCGAGGCGTTCTGCGCTTCGGTCACTCACGCCAGCCTGCTCTCCGTGGGACTCAACTGCGCCTACGGAGCCAAACAGTTGCTCCCCTACTTGGAACGGTTGGCCGCCGTCGCACCGGTGCGCATCTCAGCCCACCCGAACGCCGGTCTGCCCAACGTCATGGGCGGCTACGACGAAACACCCGCCATGTTCGCCGAAGATGTCGGCGAGTATATGCGGCGCGGACTGGTCAACATCGTCGGCGGATGTTGCGGCACGACGCCGGCCCACATCTTCGAATTGCAGAAAATCGTCGGACGCTACGCCCCGCGCCCGCTGCCCGAGCCGCGTCACGAAACGGTATTGAGCGGGCTGGAACCGCTACGCATCGTGCCGGAAGCCAATTTCATCAACGTCGGCGAACGAACCAATGTCGCGGGGTCGGCCAAGTTTGCCCGACTGATCCGTGAAAAGAACTACGAGGAGGCACTCGCGGTGGCCCGTGCGCAGGTCGAAGCCGGCGCGCAAATCGTCGACGTCTGCATGGACGACGGACTTATCGACGGCCCTGCAGCCATGCGCACGTTCCTCAACCTGCTCGCTTCGGAACCCGAAATCGCCCGCGTACCGACGATGATCGATTCGTCGAACTGGGAGACGCTCGTGGCCGGATTAGAGACGACGCAGGGCAAATCCGTCGTGAACTCCATCTCGCTCAAAGAGGGCGAAGCGCCGTTCCTCGAACGGGCCCGCACGATTCACCGTTACGGGGCTGCTGCCGTGGTGATGCTTTTCGACGAATGCGGGCAGGCCGACACCTTCGAACGCAAAATCGAGGTCGCCGAACGGGCCTACCGGCTGCTGACCGAGGCGGGCTTTCCGGCCGAAGATATCATTTTCGACCCCAACATACTGGCCGTCGCCACGGGCATACCGGAGCACGACGGCTATGCCAAAGCCTTCATCGACGCGACACGCTGGATCAAGACGCATCTGCCCTACGCCAAAGTTTCGGGCGGTGTCTCGAACCTTTCGTTCGCCTTCCGTGGCAACAATCCCGTGCGCGAGGCGATGCACGCGGCGTTCCTCTATCATGCCATTCAGGCCGGAATGGATATGGGCATCGTCAATCCGCAGATGCTGCGCATCTACGACGACATCGAGCCCGAATTGCTCCGGCGGGTCGAGGACGTGGTGTTGTGCCGCCGTACGGATGCTTCGGATCGGCTCGCCGAATATGCCCAACAAGTGCATACCGATGCCGAACAAACGGCACAGACCGCCGACGCTTGGCGGCTGGGCACGCTGCGCGAACGCATCGACCACGCAATGCTGAAAGGCACGGCCGACCATATCGAAGCCGATACGCTGGAAGCCTACGGCGAATCGGGCGACCCGCTGGCGGTCATCGACACACTGCTGATGCCCGCAATGGAGCAAGTCGGCACACTTTTCGGCGAGGGCAAGATGTTTCTGCCGCAGGTAGTGAAGACGGCCCGCGTCATGAAACGGGCCGTGGCGGCGCTGACCCCCTACATCGAACAACAAGCCGGAGCGCACCATGCCGGCAAGGTGCTGGTCGCCACAGTCAAGGGCGACGTGCACGACATCGGCAAGAACATCGTTTCGGTCGTCATGGCCTGCAACGGCTACGAGATACGCGACCTCGGTGTCATGGTCGATGCCCAGCGCATCGTCGACGAGGCCGTCGCATGGGGCACCGATTGCATCGGTCTGAGCGGACTGATTACCCCGTCGCTCGACGAGATGATCGCCGTCTGCCGCGAACTCGAATGCCGTGGGCTGCAGATTCCGGTCATCATCGGCGGAGCGACCACTTCGGGCCTCCACACGGCGCTGAAAATCGCGCCGGTCTACTCCGGCACGGTCGTTCATTCGCCCAATGCCAGCCGCAACAGTCAGATTCTCGCACAACTGCTCGGGCCCAACAGCGCCCGATACACCGAGGAAGTGCGCGCCGACCAGCAGCGCCTCCGCGAGGAATACGCACTCCGCGAGACACAGCGCACGCTGGTCCCGCTCGCCGAGGCGCGACGCATCGCCGCAACTGCTTATCCGCTCCACGTGCCCGTCGCGCCGCTCCACACGGGGCGCATGGTCTTTCCGGACTACGACGTAGCCGACGTCGAACCGTTCATCGACTGGAATTTCTTCTTTCCGGCATGGGGGCTCAAAGGCCGTTATCCCGAACTGCTCGAAGACCCCGAAAAGGGCTCCGAAGCGCGCAAAATCTTCGCCGATGCGCAGGCCCTGCTGACCCGCATCCGCGACGAACGACTGCTGACGCTACAAGGGGTCGTCGGCATCTTCCCGGCCCGCCGCGACGAAGACGATTTGGTCGTCACCGACCCCAAAGGACGCGAAAAACGGCTTGCCATGCTCCGCAACCAGACCCGCGACGGCGGCTGCCGTTCGTTGGCCGACTTCCTCGCACCCGACGGCGACTGGCTGGGCTGTTTTGCCGTAACGGCGGGTATCGGACTGAAAGAACTGTGCGAAAAATTCCGTACGACGGGCGACGACTATTCGGCCATCATGGCCAAACTGCTGGCAGATCGTCTGACCGAGGCTTTCGCCGAGGCGGTGCACAGCTTCGTGCGGCGCCAGATGTGGGGCTACGAACAAGGGCCGCAGCTCGCGCCCGAAGCCATTCTGCAGGGCGAATACCGCGGCCACCGCATGGCATTCGGCTATCCGGCCATACCCGACCATTCGTTGAAACGGGAGGTTTTCGACCTGCTGGCCGTCGAACCGACCACCGGCATGCGCCTCACCGAGAACCGGATGATCGACCCGGGCGAATCGCTCTGCGGGTTGTTGTTCGCCGATGCGGAATATTTCGCCGTGGGCTCCATCGACCGCGAACAGGCCGAGGAGTATGCCCGTCGCCGCGGCTGCACGCCCACGGAACTTGAAAAACTGCTGCCCAACAATTACCGCCCATGAACGTCACCGAACTGCTGCACAATACGCTGAAGAAGGGAACTACCCGCTTTGCGTTCGAACTGCTCCCGCCGCTCAAAGGCGACGGGATGGGCGGCACGTTCGCGGCCATCGATCGGCTGGCGGAGTTCGATCCCGCCTATATCAACGTGACGTTCCACCGCGAGGGTATCAAACAGACCCAACGTCCCGACGGCTCCTCCGAATGGCACGTCGTGCGACGACGCCCGGGCACGGTGGGCATCTCGGCGGCCATCCGCCAGCACTACGGCATCGAGACGGTGCCCCACTTGATTTGCGGCGGGCTGTCGCGCTACGACATCGAGGATGCATTGATCGACATGGATTTCCTCGGGTTGCACAACGTGCTGGCCCTGCGCGGCGACAAGTCGCAGAACGAACGGTTCTTCGTGCCTCATCCTCAGGGCCACGCTCATGCGGTCGACTTGGTGCGGCAAATCGCGGCCATGAACCGCGGCGAATTCGTCGACGGCGAGGTCGAAATCTGCCACCACTCGAAATTCTCCATCGGTGTGGCGGGCTATCCCGAAACGCACGCCGATGCCCCCGACGCCGAGAGCGACATCCTCCGGCTGAAAGAGAAAGTCGACGCCGGTGCAGAATACATCGTCACGCAGCTTTTCTACGACAACGCGCGGTTCTTCGACTTCGTGCGGCGGTGCCGCACCGCCGGTATCGGGGTGCCTATCATCCCGGGCATTAAGCCCATCGCCACGCTGCGCCACCTGACGCTCCTGCCCGAGATGTTCGGATGCAGCATTCCCGCCGACCTCGCACGCGAAATCCGCGCCCATGCCGACGACCGCGCCGCCATCCGCCGCATCGGCACCGAATGGGCCATCGCCCAAAGCCGCGAACTGAAAGCCGCCGGCGTGCCCGTGCTGCACTACTACCCGATGGGCAATGCCGAAAACATCATCGAAATCGCCAAAACTCTCTTCTGAGCCATGACCCCCACCGACTTCCGCCGCCACCTGCACGCCCATCCGGAACTTTCGTTCCGCGAGGAGGCCACCGCCGCATTCATCGCCGAGCAGCTCGCCGCCGCAGGCATCGAATGCCGCCGCATCGCCCGAACAGGCGTGCTGGCCCGCATCGAGGGACGTCTTGCGGAGGAAGTCGAGCGCCCCGCAGCAACTCTTTCAGCGCCCCGTCCCGCCATCGTCCTACGGGCCGACATCGACGCCCTGCCCATTACGGAGCAGACTGGTCTGCCCTACGCCTCGCAACATGAGAGCGTGATGCACGCTTGCGGCCACGACATGCATGCCGCAGTACTTTTCGGCGTATTGCGGCAGCTCGCCGAGACACCCGACTTCGCAGGAACGGTCTTCGGGCTATTCCAGCCGGGCGAGGAATGTAACCCGGGCGGCGCATCGCTCGTACTGGCCGAAAAACCGTTCGAGGACTATGACGTCCTCGCCGTCATCGGCGAACACGTCGAACCGCAGTTGGAGGTCGGCACGCTCGGATTCCGCACCGGAAAATACATGGCCGCAAACGACGAACTGCGCTTCACTCTGCACGGCACGGGCGGCCACGGCGCCCTGCGTGCGCAACTGAAAGACCCTGTGGCAGCCGCGGCGCAACTGATTTCGATGCTGCTCAAACTGAACGACGCGGAGTGCGTACTCTCAATCGGTCGGGTCGAAGCCGCCGGAGCGACGAATGTCGTGCCCGATGAAGTCTATTTAGAGGGCACCCTGCGCACGTTCGACGAGCACCGCCGCGCGGAACTCCACCGCCGCATCACCGAAACAGCCGCGAACCTCGACTGGCAGCACGGCATCCGCACGACGGTCGATATCGACCGCGGATATCCGTGCGTGGTAAACGATGCGGCATTAGTCACGCTCGCCACCGACCTTGCGAAACGAGACGGCCTCCCAATAAAAATGCTTCCGCTGCGTACGACGGCCGAAGATTTCGGCCACTACTGCCAACACTACCCGTCGCTGTTCTACCGCTTGGGCGTAGGCACTGCCGCAGGTCGCACACACACGGCTAACTTTGCCCCCGACGAACGGGCCATCGACGTCGGCATCGCATTCATGCACCGGCTGGCCCGGCAAATTTTGATTGAAAATGAAAAACGAAATGAAAAAACAAAATAAGAGACACGAACGGAACGACCGCGCAAGCATCATCTTGAGCCTGCTCCGCGAAATGCCCAACAATGTATTCTCGCTGAAGCACTTGGCCTCGGCATCGGGCGGCGCGACGAAACAAGGGCGCCGTGAGACGCTCGACATCCTCGGCCGACTTTACGAAGAGGGTATCGTCGAGGAGTGCGCCCGCGAGAAGTTCCGTCTCACGCGCAACCACTTGCCTCACTACGAAGGCATCGCATCGGCCAATTCGACCGGTGCACTGTTCATCCGCGTCGAAGGACTGGAGCAGGACATCTTCATCCATCCACGCAATGCGGCCCATGCGCTGGACGGCGACCGTGTAGAGGCGGTCATCCTCCACCGCAACCGCAAGGACAAGCAACCCGAAGGCGAAATCGTGCGCATCGTCGAACGCAACCGACGGCCCTACGTCGGAATCGCCGAGGTCGGGGCGCACCAGATTTTCGTGCGGCCCGATTCGCACAAACTCCACGCGGACATCTACTTGTCGAAACGCACCTATCCCGACGTGAAGGACGGTGAAAAGGTCGTCGTGCGCATCGTCGACTGGACCGAAGGGAGCAATTGCCCCGTGGGCGAACTGGTCGACATCCTCGGGCCCGTGGGCGACAACGACACCGAGATGCACGCCATACTGGCCGAATACGATCTGCCCTACCGCTTCGAACCGGAGGTGGAGGCGGCTGCCGAAGCCATCGACGGCCGCATCACGGAGACGGAAATCGCCGCCCGCCGCGACTTCCGGCAGGTGACGACCTTTACGGTCGATCCGGCCGATGCGAAGGATTTCGACGATGCGCTTTCGGTGCGCCGCATCCGCGACGGCGTATGGGAGATCGGCGTGCACATCGCCGACGTGACCCACTATGTCCGGCCGAACAGCACGATCGACGACGAAGCCGTCGAACGAGGCACGTCGGTCTACTTGGTCGACCGCACCGTGCCGATGCTCCCCGAACGGCTCTCGAACGAACTCTGCTCGCTGCGTCCCAACGAAACGAGCCTCTGTTTTTCGGCAGTCTTTACGATCAACGAAAACCTCGACCTGCTTGACGAATGGTTCGGCCGCACGGTCATCCACTCCGACCGCCGTTTCACCTATGCCGAAGCGCAAGAGGTCATCGAGACCGGCCGCGGCGACTATGCCGAGGAAATCGGCACGCTCAACCGGCTGGCGCAGGCTCTGCGCACACAACGGTTCAAGAACGGCGCGATTGCGTTCGCCCGCGAGGAGATGAAATTCCAGCTTGATGAAAGCGGCAAACCCGTAGGGGTCTACTTCAAGGAGCAAAAGGAATCGAACCAGATGATCGAGGAGTTCATGCTGCTAGCCAACCGGCGCGTGGCGGAATTCTGCGGGCGTCCGATGGAGGCCAAAGGTCCGCGCACGAACGACAAGAGCCGCCGCACGACCCGCACGATGGTGTACCGCGTACACGACACCCCCAACGAGGAGAAGCTCGACCGTTTCCGTCAGTTCATCCTGCGTTTCGGACGGGTATTCCGCGCCTCGAAAGGCCGCGCCGTGGCGAAAGAGATGAACAAACTGCTGAAACAGGTCAAGGGCACGGCCGAAGAGAACGCCGTGACGACGATGGCCGTCCGCTCGATGGCCAAAGCCTACTATTCGACCGACAACATCGGCCACTACGGGCTGGCATTCCCCTACTACACGCACTTCACCTCGCCCATCCGGCGCTATCCCGACATGATGGTGCACCGGCTGCTGGCCCGCTACTTGGACGGCGGCAAGTCGGCGGACAAAGAGACGCTCGAAGGGCTTTGCGAACACGCCTCGGAACGCGAGGTGGTAGCGGCCGAAGCGGAACGCGCCTCGATCAAGTACAAAATGGTGGAGTTCATGGAGGAACACATCGGCGAGGAATTCGACGGACACATATCGGGGCTGACCGACTGGGGCGCCTACGTAGAACTGGACGAAACGCACATCGAGGGACTGGCACACATGCGCGACATCGAGGGCGATTTCTTCGTCTTCGACGAGACGAACTACGAAATCGTCGGACAATCGACCGGCCGCCGCCTCACGCTGGGCGATGCCGTACGCATCTGCGTCAAGCAGGCCGACCTGCGCAAACGGCAACTCGATTTTTTATTAAAGGCTGCGCATAGTGCCACCGACCGTGGAGAGCGTGGGAAGCACGAGGAATATGAACCCCGGCCTTACTACGACCGCGACGGCCGAAGCAAGAAACGCCGTCGCAAAGAGATCGACGCAGGGCCTATCATCCGTCGTTCCACGCGCCGGAAAGCCTGAAACACGACAGGCGATGAACATCGAACTCCGCACCAAACACTACCTGCTGCACGTCATGCGGCAAAGTCCCGATTTCGTCCGAAAACTGGATTTCGTTGCGGTTACGGAAGGCCGAATCGTCGGAAATGTCGTCTATCTGAAATCGCATATCGAAGCGGACGACGGTAACCGTTACGAAGTATTGAGTCTGGGCCCCCTCTCCGTCCATCCGCAGTACCAGCGGCAAGGCATCGGTCGGATGCTGATCGAACATACCGGACGACTGGCAGCACAAATGGGATTCCGGGCTATTCTGCTCTGCGGCGACTCCGATTATTATTCGCGGGTAGGGTTCATCCGTGCCGAAAAATTCGGCATCCGGACGGCAGAGAACACCTATTTCGATGCGTTGCACATCCGCGAATTGACAGACGAATCCTCGGAGGGGCTACAAGGACGTTATATCGAAAATGCGATTTACGGCATAAGCGCCGCCGAAGCCGCCGAATACGACAAACTGTTTCCACCCAAACGCATTCTCGTCGGCACTCCCTCGCAAAAAAACTCGAAGAAATCCTGACACGGCAAAGAAAAGCCCGATAAAACCCGACACAGATACGACAATCGCCCTGCTGCCACTTAGCAGCGGGGCGATTCGTTTTCAAAACAAGGTTATTTATCGAGTTGCATCTTGTCGATCAGGGCCTGCGTTTCGGGCTTGTGACCGCGGAACCGCACGTAGAGTTCCATCGGATGCTCCGAACCGCCCTTCGAAAGGATGTGCTTACGAAACGCCCCTGACACCTCGGGATTGAAGATGCCCTTCTCTTTGAACAGAGAGAACGCATCGGCCTCCAACACCTCGGCCCACTTGTAACCATAGTATCCGGCCGCATAGCCGCCCGCAAAGATGTGGGTGAATGCCGGCGACATCGCCGTACCCTCGACCACTGGCAACACCTGCGTAGGGGCCATTGCCGACTGTTCGAACGCGGCGACATCCCCCGTGAACGGCTCGGTCAGCGTGTGCCATGCCATATCGGTCATGCCGAACGACAACTGCCGCACGTTGGCGTAAGCCGCCAGATAATTCTTCGCTGCGATGATACGGTCGACGATTTCGGCCGGAATCGGCTCTCCCGTCTTGTAGTGCACGGCCCACAAGTCGAGGAATTCCTTTTCGGTAGCCCAGTTCTCCATGATCTGCGACGGCAACTCCACGAAGTCGCGGTAAACGCTCGTGCCGGTCAACGATTCGTAGGTTCCCTCACCCAACATGCCGTGCAGCGCATGGCCGAACTCATGGAGGAACGTCTCCAACTCGTCGAACGTAAGCAGCGACGGTTCGGTTTCGGTCGGCTTGGTGAAGTTCATCACCAGCGACACATGCGGTCGCACCTCCTTGCCGTCGACCGTCTTGGCACCACGGAACTCGGTCATCCACGCACCGGCGCGCTTCGTCTCACGCGGGAAGAAATCCAAATAGAGCACCGCCATGAAACGCCCCTCGGCATCAGTCACATCGTAAGCCGTCACATCGGGGTGGTAGACCTCAATGTCGGGATTCGGCGTGAAGTTCAGCCCGTAGAGTTTGTTGGCCAAGAGGAACACGCCCTTCTTAACGTTTTCGAGCTGAAGGTAGGGTTTTATTAACTCATCGTTCAGGGAATAATGAGCGTCCTTGTACTTCTGGCTGTAATAGGCCCAGTCCCACGGCATCAACGCCCCCTCGAAACCGAGCGATGCGGCGTAGTCGTTCACCCGCTTGTAATCGGCATCGGCATGGGATTTCGTCGCCGTCAACAGCTCCTGCAAGAAATTCTGCACGGTCGGCGTATTCTCGGCCATGCGGTTTTCGAGCACGTAATCGGCATAGTTCTTATATCCCAGCAGGTTAGCGATTTTCAGCCGCGTATCGACGATTTTGCGGATTACCTCCGTGTTGTCGTATGCACCGCCCAGCGCACGGCTGTTCGATGCCCGCCACAACTGCTCTTTGAGCGCGCGGTCGGACGAATAGGTCAGAAACGGAATGTAGCTCGGCGCCTGCAACGTCACCGTCCAGCCTTTTTGGCCGCGCGCCTTGGCATCGGCAGCCAACGTCTCCTTGACGAACGTCGGCAGCTCGGCCACCCGTGCGGGGTCGATGATGTTGAGCGTAAAGGCATTGGTCGCAGCCAACGAGTTCTGGCCGAACTGCAACGTCAAAGCCGACAACTCGGTCGTATACTGCCGGTAAAGTTCCTTATCCGCCTCGGAGAGGGCCGCGCCGCTGCGAGCGAAACTCTTGTAGGTGTCTTCCAGCAACTTCTTGTCCTCGGACGAAAGGCACCAACCGGGATGCTCGTAAACGGCCTTCACGCGAGCGAACAACTCGGGATTGAGCGAAATATCGTTCGACAGCTGCGTCAGTTTCGGCTGCACGCGCTGAGCGATCTCCTGCATCTCGTCGGTGGCATCAGCCTCCAAAATATTGAAGAACAACCCCGATACCCGTCCGAGCAATTCGCCCTGCCGCTCCAACGCGACGATGGTGTTGACGAACGAAGGTTTCTTGGGATTATTGACGATTGCGTCTATTTCGGCGCTCGAGCAGGCGATAGCCGCATCGAACGCCGGTTCGTAGTGCGCCAACTCGATGGTCGAGAACGGAGCCGTTTCGTGGGGCATCGTCCATTCGGCCAACAACGGATTGGAGCGATCCAACTCGGGCAGTTGCGCCTGCGGAATCGAATTGTCGGCGCACCCTGCCGCCAAAGCGGAAAAGGTCATCATCAAAAGCGTTTTTTTCATTCTGTATTCAAGTATTGGTTTTCTTCATCTATCTACGGAACTGCCGCCCGCAACAACTATTCGGCAGCGGGGGTTTCCGACACCGGTTCGGATTCGTCCACCGGTTCGGGTTCCGGTTCGATCAGACCGCGGCCCAGCAGCATCGCCCGTTTGTCGGGGTCTTTGCCGCGGAAAGCACGGTAGAGTGCCATGCCGTCCTCCGACCCGCCGCGCGCAAGCAGTTTGTAACGAAAATCGTGCGCAATCTGCCGGTTGAAAAGGTCGCCGCTCTCGCGGAACGCCTCGAACGCATCTTTGTCCAAGACCTCAGCCCACGTATAGAAATAGTAACCGGCTGAATAACCTCCGTTGAAAATATGGGCGAAATAGGGATAGCGGTAGCGCGGTTCGATTTGCGGAATCAGTCCGCGCCGTTCGTTCAGCGCGTTGCGCTCGAACGCCACGGGATCGAACTGCTCGTAATTCTCGATCGAATGGATGTCCATGTCGGAAAGCGCAGCAGCGATGAGCTCCGTCGTCATGAAACCTTGATTGAACAGGTCGCTGCGACGCAGTTTTTCGACCAGATGCTGCGGAATCACCTCGCGCGTGCGGTAGTGCACGGCGTAGTTTTTCAGCACCTCGGGTTCGAACGCCCAATTCTCCATTACCTGCGAGGGCAACTCGACGAAATCGCCCTCGACCTCCGCGAGGCCGCGGTACTTCACATCATGGAACAGAAAATGCAGCGCATGGCCGAACTCGTGGAAAAGCGTTTCGGTTTCGTCCAGCGTCAGCAGCGCAGGCGTATCGGAGGTCGGACGGGTAAAGTTGGCCACGATCGAGACCACGGGAGCCACCCGCTTGCCGTCCACGTAGGTCTGCTCGACATAGTTGCCGCACCATGCGCCCTGACTCTTGCCGTCGCGCGGGAAAAAGTCGAAATAGAGCACGCCCAAATGGGAATCGTCGGCATCGAGCACCTCGTAGGCCGTCGCCTCGGGATGATAGAGCGGCACGGTGATCGGCCGGAACGTGATGCCGTACAGCCGGTTGGCCAAAAAGAAGATGCCGCTCTGCACATTCTCCAACGAAAAATAGGGACGCAGCATCTCCTCGTTCAGGTCGTAGTTCTGCTTGCGCAGCTTCTCCGCATAATACCACCAGTCCCACGATTCGAACGTTCCATCGGGATGGTCGTTCTTGAACAGTGCCGTCATCTCTTCCAGCTCGGCCTTGGCACGATCGAGCGCCGGCGTCCAGATTTCTTCGAGCAAAGCATAGACCGCCTGCGGCGTTCCGGCCATCTGGTCGGCGGTCACGTAAGCCGCATAGGAGGGATACCCCAACAAATGGGCTTTCTCGGTGCGCAGGCGAATGAAATCGTTGATGAGTTGTTTGTTATCGTTCGCATTGCCGTTGTTGCCGCGGGTGAGATAGGCCTTGTAGATGCGTTCGCGCAGGTCGCGCCGCGTCGAATAGGTCACGAACGGAATCCAGCTCGGTTTGTGGAGCGTGAAAACGTACTTGTCTTTGAGCCCCATTGCTTCGGCCTTTTCACGGGCTTGGTCCCGCACGCCCATCGGCAGACCGTCCAGTTGGTCTTTGTCGAGCTCCATGACGAAGCCGTTGTTTTCAGCCAGCAGGTTGTTGCCGAACTTCACCGCAGCGAGCGACAACTCCTCGTTGATAGCTTTCAGTCGCTCTTTCTGTTCCTTGTCGAGCAACGCACCGGCCCGCACGAAACCGTCGTAGGTCTTCTGCAACAGCCGCATCTGCTCGGCATCGAGTCCCAAAACATGACGACGATCATAAACGGCCTTTACCTTCTCGAAAAGTTTCTCATCGAGTCGGATGCGGTCGGCATGGGCGGACAGCAGCGGCATCGCCTGCTCCTGCAAAGCCTGCATCTCGGACGAATTGTCGGCCTCGGAGAGCATACCGAAAACCAGCGCGGTCTGCGCCAGCATCCGGCCCGAATCGTCGTAAGCGAGGATGACGTTCTCGAACGTCGGTTCGTCGTTGTTCGAGGTAATGGCGTCGATTTCGGCCAGCTGCAACGACATGCCGCGCTCGAACGCGGGCATGTAGTGTTCCGGACGGATCTTATCGAACGGCGGCACTCCGTAGGGCGTGTCCCATTCGCTGAAAAAAGGGTTTTCCGCACGCTGTTGCGCGGAATCGCACGATACGATCGTCATAAGCGTAAGAAGCATCGAAATGAATAAACCTGCAATGCGTTTCATCTATATTGATTATTTATGTAACTTTGCGGCCTGCATATAGTATGCAAATATAGGTATTTTATCACAGCCATGCAACTGTTTTACGCACCCGGATTGGTTCCGCCCGAACACACGCTCGACGAAGAGGAGTCGAAACATTGCGTGCGGGTATTGCGCATGAGCGTCGGCGATACGCTTTCGGTCACCGACGGACAGGGCAGCCTCTATCGGTGCGAGGTGGTCGATGCCGACCCGCGGCGCTGCCGGATTCGAGTGGTCGCTTGCGAGACGGAGTTCGAACGAATGCCCTATCGGCTGACGATGGCCGTCGCCCCGACGAAGAACGCCGACCGGTTCGAGTGGTTCCTCGAAAAGGCGACCGAAGTGGGCGTCACCGAAATCGTGCCGCTCGAAACCGAGCACAGTGAACGCCGGAGTTTCAAGGCCGAACGCGGCGAAAAGGTCATCACGGCCGCGATGAAACAGTCGCTCAAAGCCTATCGGCCCGTGCTACATCCGCTGACGGCATTCCGCCATGCGGTCGAACGGCCGTTCGAGGGACGCAGGTTCATCGCCCATTGCGACGCGGCCCGCACGCCCGCAGGCAAGGCCTATCTGGCTGCGGCGCTGCAACGCGGCGAATCGGCCGAGGTTTTCATCGGCCCCGAAGGCGACTTCTCGCCCGCCGAAATCGACTTCGCCCTTACGCACGGATTCGAGGAGATTACCCTCGGCCCGCAACGGCTACGCACTGAAACCGCCGCCGTGGTCGCTACGGTCATGGCGGCCGTCGTGAACAATCGAGAATCATGATACTCTTTCTGTTTCTTTCATTCGTGGCGGTGGTCGCCGCGATTTTCGCCGCACCGCTGCGGGCCAAAGCATGGGTCTCGCTCGTGCTGACTGGCACCGGCGCAGCAGCGGCTTCGGCCAAAGCGGTCGAGGTGCTCGCAACGGGCCGCACCGCCCTGCTGTGGAGTTTCGACACGCCGTTGTTCGGACACGACAGCGGCTCGATGGACGGGCTGTCGGCATTGCTGGTGCTCATCATCGCCATCGGCTCCGTCGCCGCGACGCTCTATTCGCGCGGCTACTTAGCCCACCACCTCACTACCAAATCGCCGGCCCATGTCGCGCTGCACTACACTTCGCTGACGCTGATGTCACTGGCAATGCTGGCCGTGGTCTGCTCCGACGGCGGATGCTCGTTCCTTTTCTTTTGGGAGCTGATGACCATCGCGTCGTTCCTCTTGATTCTGTTCGATGCCGAACGCCCCGAAGTACGCCGCGCAGCCCTCGCTTACCTCATCATGATGCACGTGGGGTTCGTGCTGCTTATCGTCGGATTCGCCCGCCTCGGCGCCGTCTGCGGCTCAGCATCGTTCGCCGCGCTGCCGGCCTACTTCGCCCAACGGCCCGTACTGCCGCTTTTCGTGGTCTTCTTGGCCGGATTCGGCATGAAAGCGGGCCTGTTCCCGCTGCACGTCTGGTTGCCAGAAGCCCATCCGGCCGCACCGTCGCACGTTTCGGCGCTGATGTCGGGCGTGATGATTAAAACGGGCATCTACGGCATCCTGCGCGTGACGGCCGCCATTCCCGCGGCACAAATGCACACCATAGGTTACATCCTGCTGGGCCTCGGCGCCGTCACCGGACTTTGGGGTGTGATACTCGCCGCTGCGCAGAACGACGTGAAACGGCTGCTGGCCTACTCCTCCATCGAAAACATCGGCGTCATCCTGCTCGGCACGGGCATCGCCGTGCTCGGCAAGGCATCCGGAAATCCGACCGTGGCGATTTGCGGCATCGCAGGGGCGCTGCTGCACACCTTGAACCATTCGTTCTTCAAGTCGCTGCTCTTTTTCGGCGCCGGGAACATCCTTTCACAGACCCGCACGACTTCGCTCGACGCTTTGGGCGGACTGGGCCGTCATCTGCCAGTTACGGGGCTGCTCTTTCTGGTCGGCACAGCTGCCATCTGCGCCCTGCCGCCGCTGAACGGATTCGTCTCGGAATTGTTTATCTATTCGGGTATCCTGACCGGCATCGCCGAAAGAAGCCACACGCTCGTAGCCGCAGGCGCTCTGACGGCATTGGCGCTGATTGGCGGCATCGCCGTGCTGGCATTCACCAAACTCTACAGCACGGTCTTCCTCGGCTCGCCGCGCACACATGTCGTCGCCGAAGCCGAGGAGGTCGACTCACTCCGCATCGCAGCGATGGCGCTGCCGTTGGCCGGAATCCTCGCTGTAGGACTCTTTCCGCAATATGCGTTGCAAATCGTTGCTCGGGCCGCGGACTTCTTCACGGATGCTCCCGCCGAAACCTACGGACTGTCGACCGTTTGCGTCGCTGTATGCCGTACGGCATGGTTGCTCGTGGCGGTCATCGCCGCGCTGGCATGGGTGCGCTACCGATTGCTGCGCCAACGCGAAGTCCGGCAGGCGCCGACGTGGGGCTGCGGGTTCACAGCGCCCAATGTCCGAATGCAATACACCGGTGAATCGTTCGCCGAAGGACTCCAGTCCATCGCCCGTCCGCTGACCGACGACAGCTGCGAGGGCTCGCCCGTCGGCCGGAACGAAATCATCCCGGGAGCGCACAACTATGACATCCGTCACCGCGACCGCATCGGCTCGCTCTTTTCGGCATGGTGGGTCGAGGCGCTGCGGGTGCTCAACGGTCGTGTCATGCGTCTGCGCACAGGAAAAATCAACCACTATGTACTCTTTGCATTGGCATTCCTCGCGCTAATCTTTGTTTTGTCGGTATTCGATCTGCTTTAACCCATGAAACTGCTCGACATTCTCCTGATTCTACTGGTAGCGGCCGCTATCCCGGGCGTCATCAACCGCACCCGTGCGCGGCTCGCAGGGCGCAAAGGCATCCGCTTCCTGCAACACCTCTACGACGTGCGGCTATTGCTGCGCAAAGGTGCCGTCTACTCCACGACGACCTCGCCGCTGTTCCGCGCCGTACCGTCGGTCTATTTGGGCGCGGCCCTCGTGGCGGTGCTGTTTATACCGGTGGGTGATCTGCCGCCCGTACTCGCATTCGACGGCGACCTGATCGCTTTCGCTTACACGCTGGCACTCGGGCGCACGGCTTTAATTTTGGGCGCGATGGACACCGGCAGCCCGTTCGAGGGAATGGGCGCCAGCCGCGAAGCCCTCTACGGCGCCCTTGCCGAACCGGCCCTGATGCTGGTTCTCGGGACACTGGCCCTGCTGACGGGCTGCACCTCGTTCGCCGAGATATTCGCGGCTGGCAACGAGACCTGCCACTCCATCGTTTTTCTCCTTTCCGCCTTCGTTTTACTCAAATTGGTCTTCACCGAGAGCGGCCGCGTGCCGGTTGACGACCCGCGCACGCACCTCGAACTAACGATGATCCACGAGGTGATGTGCCTCGACTACTGCGGCGTCGACATGGCGTTCATCAAAGTGGCCGGCTGGTGCAAGACTGCCGCGCTCTCGCTCTTGGCCGCCGATGCCGTGGCCGCGACCATCTGCCCGCGCTGGTGGTTCACGGCACCGCTCGCCGTCGTGCTGACGGGCTGTTCGGTCGGCATCGTCGAATCGACGCAGGCACGCAACAAACTCGTCCGCAACACCACGTTCATCCTCACCATCGCAGCGTTGGCCGCACTGGTCTTCTTCACGGGCTACCTGCTGCAACTCAACATCGCCTTGTCATGATACTCGCTCTGATTCTGGTATATGTCGTAACGCTGGTCTACCTTGCCATCACCGAACGTTACCGCAACTTCGCGGCCATCATCTCCGTGCAGGGATGGCTGCTTTTCGCCGTCGCCTTGCTGCGGCTCCACGCCATCCATCCGGCCGAGCTGGCATTCATTGCGTTGGAGACCCTCGTTTTCAAGGCGCTGCTCGTACCCGCCATCCTTTTCCGCATCATCAAAAAGACGAAAATCAACCGCGTGCGCACGTCAGGGTCTTCGCAGTTCGGGTCGCTCGTGCTGTCGCTCACGGCGCTCATCGTCAGCGCTTCGCTCACCTACTGCATGGCCGACCGGAGCATCCACCTCGTCTTTTTCGGCGTAGCGCTCTACGCCCTGCTGAGCGGACTGACGCTCATCGTCCTCCGGTCGCAGCTGTTCTCGCACTTGGTCGGCTTCCTCGTCATCGAAAACGGTGTGTTCCTCTTTTCGATGGCTATCGGCGTCGAAATGCCTTGGGTCATCAACATCGCCATCCTGCTCGACATTCTGATGTCGGTGCTGCTGATGGGCACTTTCTTCCGCCGCATCGACGCCCGCATCCACGCCGACGATGCCGATGCACTCACTCACGTCAAAGACTGATCGCACGCATATGATACTTTACCTCGCACTCAGCATATTGATCGCCGCGGCGGCCTTTCCGGCCCGCAGCCAACGGCATTTGTTCTTCGCCGGCATCGCATTCTATGCCGTGCAGGCCGGATTTGCCGTCCGGCTCCTCGCAGACGGGCTCTACGGCATGACCTCGGCCGGCATTTTCACGTTCGATGCCGCCGGAACGCTTTTTTATCTGCTACTCACGCTCGTATCGGCTTTCGCCTACTTCCACTCCGAGGCCTACCTCAAAGAGAACGACATCCGCCAGACCCGCACCTATTCGGGATTGCTCCTGTTGCTGACGACGGTCATCGCGGGCGTCTACTTCTCGAACAATCTCGCCGTGACATGGATTCTGCTCGAAGCGACCAGTCTCTGCACAGCGGGCATCGTCTACTACCGCCGCACCGAACAGACGCTCGAAGCGGCATGGAAATACCTGTTCGTCTGCTCGACGGGCATCGCCGTCGCTTATTTGGGCATCCTGCTGCTCTGCGCCGCCACGGGGAGCGAATCACTCTCGCACGAAGCCATCGCAGCGACGGTCGCCACGGCCAACCCGCTCTACTTGAAAATCGCCTTTTTATTGATACTTTGCGGGTATAGCTGCAAAGCGGAAATTTTCCCGCTCTACACCGTAGGGGTCGACGCCAACTTCGCGGCTCCCTCGCCCGGGTCGGCCCTCATCTCGACGGGGCTGGTCAATGCAGGATTCTTGGCCGTATTCCGCATCTACAAGTTGCTGGCCGTCTCGTCCGTCTTCCCGTGGGTGCAGCACGTGCTGCTGCTGACCGGCGTATTGTCGCTCGTCATCGGTGCCCTGTTCCTGCGCCGAACGAACAACTACAAACGCTTCCTCTCCTACTCGACGGTCGAAAACATGGGCATCGCCGCCATCGGACTGGGCATCGGTGGCATCGGGGTGTGGGCGGCGCTGTTCCACGTGGTGTTTCACACTTTCATCAAGAGCAGCCTGTTCCTGCAAATGGCCGTCGTGCGGCAGGTCTACAACGGCTACCGCATCAACCGCATCGGCGACTACATCCGCATCAACCGCGTTGGGGCGATCGGACTGTTGACCGGCATGGTCGTGCTGATCGCCTTTCCGCCCTCGCCGCTCTTTCTTTCCGAACTGCTGATTCTCAAACAGGCGATCGTCGACGGTGCGTGGTGGCTCGTCGCAGCGATGGTGCTCTTAGTCTGCATCGTCATCTACTCGTTCTGCTCGCGCATGATCCGCCTCTGCTACCAGCCCAACCAAGACGAACTGCACCCCTCGCAGGTCGACCGCGCCCTTTCGTGGTCAGCGCTCGTGCTTCTGGCGCTCGCCATGACCGCCGGACTGTGGCAGCCCGACCTGCTCGTCGACCTGCTCCATCAAATCGCAACCCTATGATACACTATCATATCACCGACAACACGGCAGCGGCCATCCCGCTGCGCGACATTCCCGAGGTTTCGTATGCCGATTTCTACGACGACCTCTGCGTGAAACTCGCTGACCCGCGCTACCACTTGGCCCACTATTTCGCCCTGCCCGAAGAGGGTCGGATGCGTTTCTATGCGCTACTCTTGGACGACGTGGCCTCGCAGGTGCTCGTCACCTCGTTCGCGACCGATTATTACGACGACACGGCGCCGCCCTCGCTCACGGCACGCCACCCGCAGGTGCATCCGTTCGAGCGGGACATCGCCGAACGCTACGGCATCCGCTTCGACGGCATGCCGTGGGACAAGCCGCTGCGCTTTCCGTTCGATCGCTACGACCGCGGCCGCTCGATGGACAACTACCCGTTCTACACGATGGAGGGCGGTTCGCTCCACGAAGTGAACGTCGGGCCCATTCATGCGGGCATCATCGAGCCCGGGGCATTCCGTTTCATCTGCAACGGCGAGCAGGTACTCCACCTCGAAATCGCATTGGGCTACCAGCATCGGGGCGTCGAGCACACATTCGAGACGACCGATAACCGGCTACGGCAATGCTGTCTGGCCGAGACCGTCGCGGGCGACAGCTCGGTAGCCCACGCAACCGCATTCATCGAGGCAATCGAAAAACTGACGGGCCACGAACGGCCGGCCCAACTCGACCGCGAACGCGCCGTCGCACTCGAACTCGAACGCATGGCGATGCAAATCGCCGACACCGGCGCCCTTGCGGGCGACGTCAGCTACCAGCTGGGGCAGGTGGCCTGCGAAGCGCTCCGCACGATGACCATCAATACCACACAAGCGTGGTGCGGTAACCGTTTCGGCAAAGGGCTGGTCCGTCCCCACGGCACCAATTTCCCATTGGATGCCGCGACCTCGGCGATGATTCGCCGCAATGTAGCCGAAATCAAACGCCGCTACGACGAAGTGCGGCACGACATCAAGTCGTCGCCGACGCTGCTCGCCCGATTCGAGCAATGCGGTGTTGTGACCCGCGAGCAAATGGCGTCGCTCGGCGGCGTGGGGCAGGCGGCCCGTGCGAGCGGACTGGCGCGCGACCTCCGTATGTCGCATCCGTGGGGCGTCTTCGCCAAGCACATCCGCCACGAAAGCATCATCAAGACGCAGGGCGACGTCATGGCGCGGCTGATGGTGCGTTGCCGTGAGATTCTGCAATCGGCCGACTATATCGACCGCCTGCTGGCCATCTATGAACAGAAATACGCCGATGCGCCCAATCCCTGCACGGCCCCTGACTACACGGCGCCGCTGGCCGCGTCGTCGCTTTCGTTCGGGCTGGTCGAGGGATGGCGCGGCGAAACGTGTCACGTCGTCGTGACCGACGCCGCGGGCCGCATCGCCGCCTGCCGCATCAAGGATGCGAGCCTCCACAACTGGCCGGCGCTGGCGCTGGCCCTACGCGGCGAAGGAATCTCCGACTTCCCGATCTGCAACAAAAGTTTCAACCTCTCTTACTGCGGACACGACCTATGATATTTCCGAAGATAAAAATCCTGCGCAGCCACGGCCAGCAGGCCATTCCCGACCTCGACGCCGTGGAGTTGACCGAACGGTTCCGGGGCCGTCCCGAACTGACCGAAACTGCCGACACGGCCGACCTCGAAGCGGCCGCAGCGCTCTGTCCGACGGGTGCGCTCACGGCAACACCCTTTACGCTCGACCTCGGGCGCTGCCTTTTCTGCGGCGAATGCGCCCTGCGCGCACCCCGCAACATCCGGTTCACGAACGACTACCGGCTCGGTTCGCCAACGCGCGAGGGGCTCGTGATGCGGCCCGGGATGCAGGCCGTACCGTTCGACCGCACGACCGTACGGCCGGAACTGGCCCGCTATTTCGGAGAATCGCTCCACCTGCGCGAAGTTTCGGCAGGCGGCGATGCGTCTGTCGAGATGGAACTCGGCGCGACGGGCAACGTCAATTTCGATTTCGGACGCTTCGGCGTCGCGTTCACCGCCTCGCCGCGCCATGCTGACGGCGTGGTCGTATCGGGCCCCGTAACGGCCAACATGGCCGAAGCGCTGCGCATCTGTTACGATGCCGTAGCAGAACCTAAATTGCTGGTCGCCTGTGGCACCGAAGCCTGCTCGGGCGGACTGTTCGCCGAGAACAAGGCCATCGACCGCACGTTTTTTGCAACGCACAAGGTCGACCTTTGGCTGCCGGGCGCACCGACCCATCCGATGACCTTCATCGACGGCATACGCACCCTCTTGGGGAAAAAGCAGCGAAACTGACGTACACCATGCGACCCTTATTCACGCTTTTCTGGAGTTTTCTGAAAATCGGACTGTTCACTTTCGGGGGCGGCTATGCGATGATTCCGCTCATCCGGCGCGAGGTGATCGATCGCCGCGGCTGGATCGCCGAACGCGAATTTCTCGATCTGCTGACGCTCGCCCAATCGGCCCCCGGGCCCATCTCGCTCAACACTTCGGTCTTCGTGGGCTACAAGATGCGCGGATATACCGGCGCTGTGGCCGCGATTCTCGGGGTCGTCGTGCCATCGTTCGTCATCATCCTGCTGATTGCGATTCTGTTCGCCGACATCCGCCATAATCCGGTGGTCGACGCGGCGTTTAAGGGGATGCGGCCGGCCGTCGTGGCACTTATCGTCGTGCCAGTCATCGCACTGGCCAAAGGAATGCACCCGCTGCTCTACATCGTCATCGGACTGACCGCCTTCGCCGTATGGTTTTTGGGCTGGTCGCCCATCTACATCTTGGGAACTGCGGCCGCGGCAGGCATACTGCATGCGCTTTGCCGGATGCGCCGAGCGGCGAATCGCCCGACCAGCGCGACGAACGTCCCACAAGAGCCGAACCGGCCGAAAAAAGAGGAAGGGCACCGATGATTCTGCTGCAATTGTTCATCAGCTATCTGAAAATCGGATTTTTCGGATTCGGGGGCGGCTATGCGATGCTGTCGCTCATCCAGAACGAAGTGGTCGTGCAGCACGGCTGGATGACCAATGCCGAGTTCGCCGACATCGTAGCCGTGTCGCAAATCACGCCCGGGCCCATTGCAATCAACTCGGCGACCTACGTGGGCTATACCGTAGGCACGCAGGCAGGCGGTCTGTGGATGGGTATCGTCGGGGCTTTCATCGCGACTTTCGCCGTCTGTCTACCAGCGCTGACACTGATGCTGTTGATTACGCGTTTCTTCCTAAAACTCAAAGACAATCCCATTGTCGAGGGAGCGATGCAGGGGATGCGGCCCGTGGTCATCGGCATGATCGCCTCGGCAGCGCTACTGTTGATTTTCCCGCACGGCAGCGATCCGGGCGAGCAGAATTTCATCGATGCGTGGAGTTGGATTCTGTTCGGCGGCGTGCTCGTCGGTTCATGGCGCAAGGTCAATCCGATAGCGCTCATCGTCCTCTCGGCCGTAGCGGGAATCGTAATCTATTACGTTATCTGACAAACCGGTAGTAGGTTCCCAAAGGCAACTCCTTGCCGCCGCGGTCGGTGAAGCATAATTCGCCCCACTGCTCCTCTTGCGGAGCCCCGAACGCCTGCCGCACGGCGGTGCGGGCCAACGTCGACGACAACCCCATCGAATAGAGATTCAACACCAAAAAGGCCCGTTCGGGCGCCAGCAACTGCGCACAACAAGCAAGCATTTCGCCGATATTCTCCTCCAAAATCCACTTTTCGCCGTTCGCACCGCGTCCGTAAGCCGGCGGGTCGAGGATGATACCGTCGTAACGGTTTCCGCGCCGCACCTCGCGACGTACGAACTTCAAGGCATCCTCCACCATCCAGCGCACACCGTCCAAACCGCTCGCCTCCATATTCTCACGGGCCCACGTCACCACTTGTTTCACCGAATCGACATGCGTCACCTCGGCACCGGCAGCCCGGGCTGCCAACGTCGCACCGCCCGTATAGGCGAACAGATTCAACACCCGCACACCGGTCTGCTCCACGGTTCCATTCCCGAGGTCAGCGGTCTTTCCGTCCGCATCCGCCCCGAATCGCACACAGCAATCATAAATAAAATTCCAGTTGGCCGCCTGCTCGGGAAACAGCCCCACGTGCTTGAATGACGTCAGCCCCAACCGCATCCGCAAGTACATCGCGCGATAACGGTACTCGACCGTCCAACGGTCAGACATTTGCGGTCGCAGACGCCATTCGCCTCGCTCATCGCTGCGCGCATCGCGCCGGAACGACGCATCGGCACGCGCCCACTCGGCCTCGGACAGCGACGGCCGCCAAATGGCCTGCGGCTCGGGCCGCCGCGTCACATAAGAACCGAAGCGTTCGAGTTTTTCGAAATCGCCCGTATCGATCAGTTCATAATCCCCGAAGTCGGGTGTAAGTTGTTCCTGCATGGTGTGTGGATATGTGTTATTTTTCCGTTCGGCGGCAATCGACCAGCGCCATTTCGCAGCGGACACAATCAAAATCGAGCCGGTAGCGGAACGTGCCGTGTTCCAAGTAGAGGTCGCCGCGCAACGTGGGATGCTCTTTCAGACATTGGCCCAGTTCACGCCGGAGGCAATAGGCCGACCGCATCACGCAACTACCTGCGGTCGACGGCGCATACTCCAACGGAGCGGCTATTTCCCGCACGCCGTGGTCGCGATAGAAGGCTTCGGCCAGTCGGTTGGTCACGTTTTCGTCCGCACCCATCCGTTCCGACGGATAAAGCGCCGCCTGATTTTCGGGCAGGATGCGGTGGGCCATAGGCCGTGCGACACGCGCCTGCAACAACCGGCCGAGTGCTTCGCGGCGCAATTCGGCGACGACGGATGCCGGTACGAACCACTCGCCGCCCGAAACCACAACCTCACGCACGGCGAAAATCGTATCGCCGCTGCGGGCCGCCTGCGTCCGGACAGCGGCGGCGTTGGCATCGGGATTCTTGGCCAATTCGAGCAGCAACGACCGGTCGGCACAGGCCGTCACCCCATCGCAATCGGTGCAGGTTAAACGCACCCCCTCACGGGAAAGTTCCACCGTCGCGGACGCCGGAATGACACGCCGCGTGCGGCTGTGTTCCAACAGTTTATTGAATCGCAGGTCGAAATTGCGATAGACCGCCGCCCCGACCGCGATGCCCTCCATTCGGTTAGGACGGACGATGCCGCCCTCGACCGCATTGACATTCGTACCGAAACTCCCCGCAGGCGTCACGAAACAGATGCCGTCGCCCGCAGCGAGCGAATCCGCAGGCCGAACCGAATCGCCCTCTTTGCCCGCGGGCGTCCCGTACGAAAACCGGTCGAGCCGGAACCCATCGCGCAACACCTGCCCGACATACCCCAACGGCTCGCCGACCGACTTCGGCGTATCGAACGACGCCACACCGGCCCGCCGACCGTCGAAAAACCATGTCGATTCGCCGCGCGTGAAACTTTTGGACGGGTCGGGCGTGAAGTCGGGCAGGCTCTCGCCCACCGATGCCCGCAGCAGATGCGGCCGCACGGCCAACGCCTCGTCGACCGCCCGCCGATAATAAGCAACCACGTTTTTGATGTAACCCGTATCTTTGAGCCGCCCCTCGATTTTGAACGACGTGACACCGGCATCCAACAAATCGGCGATGCGCGCCGAAAGATTCAGGTCACGCACGGACAAAAGGTGTTTTCCGGTGATGTAACGCCGTCCGCGACCGTCGGTCAGATCCCACGTCTGGCGGCACGGCTGGCTGCAAGCGCCGCGGTTGCCGCTGCGCGCCGAAAGATTCAGGTCACGCACGGACAAAAGGTGTTTTCCGGTGATGTAACGCCGTCCGCGACCGTCGGTCAGATCCCACGTCTGGCGGCACGGCTGGCTGCAAGCGCCGCGGTTGCCGCTGCGCGCCGAAATCGACCGCGACAGAAAACACCGCCCGCTATACCCGACGCAAATCGCCCCGTGAACGAAACACTCGACCTCGGCCGGTGTAGCAGTGCAGATGGCCCGAATCTCTTCCAACGAAAGCGCCCGTTCGAGAATGACCCGAGCGAATCCCGCATCGGACAAGAAGCGAGCCCCCTCGGGCGTATGATTGAACATCTGGGTCGAAGCATGCAACTCGACCGGCAGATTCATCCGCCGCAGCGCCATGTCCTGCACGATCAATGCGTCGACGCCCGCAGCGATCAATTCTCGGGCTTGCGCCTCAGCGTCAGCCAACTCGGCGTCGGTCAGAAGCGTATTGAGCGTCGCATGCACCCGCACGCCGAAACGGTGGGCGTACTCGACGACACGAGCGATCTCTTCGGACGAATTGCCGGCAGCCTGCCGGGCACCGAAACGAGCGCCGCCGATGTAGACAGCATCGGCACCGTAATCGACCGCAGCGACGGCCGAAACGTAATCTTTGGCGGGGGCGAGCAATTCGACAGGTTTCATTGGGCGCAAAACATTTCGGACAAAATTACATAATTTTATGAATTGTTTTGTATTTTTGTCGGTTGTAATCGAAACTCAAAAATCACGAAATAACCATGCTTACAATCAAGCAAATCCGTGACGACCGCGAGGCCGCCGTCCGCAAGCTGGCCAAGAAAGGGGTCAACGCGGCACCCGTCATCGAACAGATCCTCGCGCTGGATGACCGCCGCAAGGCCATCCAGACCGAACTGGACGCCACGCTGTCGGCCCAGAACAAAGCCGCCAAAGAGATCGGCGCGCTGATGGGTCAGGGCAAACGCGACGAAGCCGAACAACACAAACGTTTCGTCGCCGACCTCAAAGAAAAATCCGCCCGCCTGCAAGCCGAATCGACCGCCGTGCAGGAAGAACTGCAAAGCACTCTCGTGACGCTGCCCAACTTTCCGGCCGACATCGTACCCGAAGGCAAGACGGCTGCCGACAACCTCATCGTGAAACTCGAAGAAAACTACACGAAACTCGGCGACGAAGCGCTGCCCCACTGGGAACTGGCACGGAAATACGACATCATCGATTTCGACCTCGGCGTGAAACTCACCGGTGCCGGATTTCCTGTCTACAAAGGGAAAGGCGCCCGCCTGCAACGCGCACTCATCAACTACTTTTTGGACTACAACACGAAAGCAGGCTACAAGGAGATCGAACCGCCCGTGATGGTCAACGAGGCGTCGGGCTTCGGCACGGGCCAGCTCCCCGACAAGGAGGGACAAATGTACCACGCCACGGTCGACAATTTCTATTTGGTGCCGACGGCTGAAGTGCCCGTGACGAACATCTACCGCGACGTCATCTTGGATGAAAAGGATTTTCCGGTGAAACTGACCGCCTACACTCCCTGCTTCCGCCGCGAGGCCGGCTCCTACGGCAAGGACGTGCGCGGGCTGAACCGTCTGCACCAGTTCGACAAGGTGGAAATCGTCCAGCTGAGCCTGCCCGAACATTCGTACGAAGCGCTCGACGGTATGGTCGCCCATGTCGAGGGACTCGTGAAGTCGCTCGGTCTGCCCTACCGCATCCTGCGGCTGTGCGGCGGCGACATGTCGTTCACGTCGGCGCTGACCTATGACTTCGAGGTCTACTCCGAAGCGCAGAAACGCTGGCTGGAAGTTTCGTCGGTGTCGAATTTCGAATCGTTCCAAGCCAACCGCCTGAAACTGCGCTACCGCGATGCAGAGAAAAAAACGCAGCTGGCCCACACGCTCAACGGTTCGTCGCTGGCGCTGCCGCGCATCGTGGCCGCGCTGCTCGAAAACTTCCAGACGCCCGACGGAATCCGTATTCCCGAAGTTCTGATTCCCTACACGGGATTCGACATAATCGGATAGGTTCCGGAAACACAGCTACCGTAAATGTTCTGTCGCGCCAAGAAAAAACTTGCTTTTGTGCCCGACTTTTCATATCTTTGTCTGACGAACACACACTAATAACACAAACATCATGGCACACAAAATTACTGATTCGTGCGTAGCTTGCGGCACATGCATCGGCGAATGTCCGGTAGAGGCTATCTCGGCCGGCGACATCTACGTCATTGATCCCGACAAGTGCATCGACTGCGGTTCCTGCGCAGGCGTATGCCCGAGCGAAGCGATCGTCGCCGAGTAAGCGCACTCCGACGATACAACGAAGCAGGGCGTCCGAACAAAAGTTCGGACGCCCTGCTTGCATTCGGGGCGGTCGCTCTACACCGCCTTTATCAACGAACGGCCCAACCAGACCATCAACAGACCGAGCAAGAGACTCAACCCGACGTAAAGCCCGAAATAGAGTCCGTGTTTCTGCTGCAACAATAGAAACATGTCGTCCGAAAACGACGAAAAAGTGGTGAACCCGCCGCAGAATCCCGTAATCAGAAAGACATTCATCGACGGTGAAATCAAGTGGGTCTTCTCAGCCATACCGAAGAAGATGCCGATGATGAAACTGCCCACGACATTCACCGTGAACGTACCCCACGGAAAGGCCGAATTGCAGACGAAATGGGCGAACTTGCCCGTCAGAAAACGCAGGCAGGTGCCGATAAAGCCGCCCATACCCGCAATAAGCATCGCTTTGAACATACGCTAAACTCCTAATTTTTCGGTTAATCGAATCGATAATGCAAAGATACGCATCGTTTCGCATATCGAATCAAATCGCATACCACAACGGCCTTTCCGCATTTTTCCATGGCATAATCCTTGCCCCGCCTATCGGCGTCGGGCCGCGCAGTGTTTCGCGGAAGATCGAACAGCCATCGCCCGCAAACCGAAAAAATCTTATCGCTATGCATTTGACACCAAAGGAGATCGACAAACTGATGCTGCTCTCGCTCGGCTCGATTGCCGAACGCCGTATGAAAAAAGGGCTGAAACTCAACTATCCGGAAGCCGTGGCCTACATCACCTCCACCGCGCTCGAAGGAGCCCGCGAAGGCAAGACCGTCGAGACCGTCATGAAAGAGGCGGCGAACGTGCTGACGAAAAACGACGTCATGGAGGGTGTCGCCGACATGATCGGACTATTGCAGGTCGAGGCCGTATTCACCGACGGCACGCGACTGGTGAGCATCCACCAACCGATCAAATAGCCCTCCGTTCACCTCATACCTTCACAATCTATGGAAACGACGAAACAACACTCTGCGAACAATGCTTCGCAGCCGATGAGCCTTTATCCGAATCAACCCGGATTCCAGCCCGCACAACCCGTCGCCGTAGGCGGCGTCGTGCTGCTCTCCGACCCCATTGCCTATAACGAAGACCGCAAGACCGTGCGTCTGACCGTCCGCAATACGGGCGACCGACCCATTCAGATCGGTTCGCACTTCCATTTCTTCGAAGTCAACCGCTATCTGGAATTCGACCGCGACGACGCATTCGGCTGCCATCTGAACATTCCGGCCACCACGGCCGTGCGTTTCGAACCGGGCGACCAGAAAGAAGTCGAAGTGGTTCCCTTCTCGGGCAAACGCCGCATCATCGGCTTCAACGAGCTGGTCATGGGCTATGCAGGTGAAGAAGATGCACCGTCCTACTATCCGGCCCGCACGGCCGCTTTGGAGAAGATGCGGAACTCCGGATTCAAATACACCGACAAAGACATCGCCCCCGCGAAACCCGTGACGACAGGCGCTACGCCGGCCAATCCGGCAGCCAATCCCACCGCGGCAAAATCCACAACGACGAACAATCCGAAAAACACGAACAAACAATAAAGAGCGATGGCAACAATTTCACGTCAGGAATACAACAACCTGTTCGGCCCAACCAAAGGAGACAAAATCCGGTTGGGCGACAGCAATCTGTATATCGAAATCGAAAAAGACCTCCGCGAATACGGCGACGAGGTGGTTTACGGCGGCGGCAAAACACTGCGCGACGGCATGGGTCTGGCCAACACGATGACCTCCAAAGAGGGTTCGCTGGACTTGGTGATTACGAACGTCACAGTCGTCGACCCCATTGTGGGTGTCGTCAAGGCCGACGTCGGCATCAAGGATGGCAAAATCGCCGGGCTGGGCAAGGCAGGCAATCCGAACACCATGCAGGGCGTCGATCCCAATTTGGTGACGGGTGCCGCGACCGACGCCATTTCGGGCGAACATCTGATTCTGACTGCGGCCGGCATCGACGGCCACGTCCATTTCATCTCGCCGCAACAAGCCTACGCCTCGTTGAGCAACGGTATCACGACCCTCATCGGCGGCGGTGTCGGCCCGACCGACGGCACGAACGGAACGACCATCACGTCGGGACGCTGGAACATCGAGAAGATACTCCAGTCCATCGAGGAGCTGCCCGTCAACATCGGCATCTGCGGCAAGGGCAACTGTTCGGTCGAACTGCCCATCGAAGAACAGATCAAGGCCGGTGCCTGCGGTCTGAAAGTCCACGAGGACTGGGGTTCCACACCGGCAGCCATCCGTACGGCGCTGAGCGTCGCCGACCGCTACGACATTCAAGTCGCCATTCACACCGACACGCTCAACGAGGGAGGTTATGTCGAGGACACCATTGCAGCAATGGACGGCCGTACCATCCATACCTATCACACCGAGGGCGCGGGCGGCGGCCACGCACCCGACCTGCTGAAAGTAGCTTCGATGCCCTACGTGCTGCCGTCATCGACCAATCCGACGCTGCCGTTCGGCATCAACTCGCAGGCCGAGCTGTTCGACATGATTATGGTCTGCCATAACCTCAACCCGAAGATTCCGTCGGACGTCTCGTTCGCCGAGAGCCGCGTGCGTCCCGAGACGCAGGCCGCCGAAAACGTCCTCCACGATCTGGGCGTGCTGTCGATGGTTTCGTCCGACTCGCAGGCAATGGGCCGCGTCGGCGAATCGTTCATGCGCACGATTCAGATGGCGTCTTTCATGAAAGACGCCGTGGGTCGGCTCGACGGCGATGCCCCGGGCAACGACAATTTCCGCGTACTGCGCTACTTGGCCAAAATCACCATCAATCCGGCCATCACCTTCGGCATGTCGGACTACATCGGTTCGGTCGAGAAGGGTAAAGTCGCCGACTTGGTGCTGTGGGAACCGCAGTTCTTCGGCGCCAAACCGAAGATGGTCATCAAAGGCGGTATGATTAGTTGGTCGAACATGGGCGACCCGAACGCCTCGCTTCCGACGCCACAGCCCTGCTACTACCGGCCGATGTTCGGCGCTTGGGGCAAGGCGATGCCGCAAACATGCATTTCGTTCGTTTCTGAGGCCGCTTGCAGCGCCGGAATCCGCGAACGGCTGGGGCTGGAACGCATGGTGAAACCGGTGCGCCGCACGCGCCAGCTGACCAAACGCGACATGGTGCGCAACGGCTGCACGCCGCGCATCGACGTCGATGCCGAAACGTTCGACGTAATGGTCAACGGCGTCAAAGCCTACGTCAAACCGGCCGAAAAGTTCGCTTTGGGCCAACTCTACTGGTTCTGTTGAATCGGAGCGGGATGCGCGGAGTTCGTCCACAGACGGCGGACTTCCGCGATTCTGCTCACCCCAATACTTACATCTACATGCAAATCTATTCGGAAATCATCGGCAACCTCCACGACCAGCAATGGACCGAACGGTCGAAAACCGACCGTGTGGAATACATCGAACTCGACCAATGGACGGCACAGAAAAGCCGTTTCGTCGTGCGCAGCGAGGCGGGCGACGAATATGCCGTGGCACTCAAACGCCGCACGCAACTCGCCGACGGCGACATTCTGGCCTATGACCCGCTGAATCGGCGGATCGTCGCATTCCGCATCCAGCTCAACGACGTATTGGTGGCCGATCTCTCGGCACTGGCCGGAGCACCGACCGACGAACTGATCCACACAGCCGTCGAACTGGGTCACGCTATCGGCAACCAGCACTGGCCTGCCGTAGTGAAAGGGACGAAAGTCTACGTCCCGCTGACGGTCGACCGCAAGGTGATGGCGAGCGTCATGCAGACCCACCGACTGGAGGGAGTCGCCTGCTCGTTCCAACCCGGCGCAGAAGTGATACCCTACCTCGCTCCGCACGAAATCCGGCGGCTCTTCGGCGGAACGAATCCCGAATGTGCCGACCGGCATCATCACCACCACGAACCGGTAGCCGAAGCATTATGACCGACCCGATGCAACTGATGCGGATGTTGCAGTTTGCCGATTCGGCCTTTCCCATCGGCAGCTTCGCCTTCTCCGACGGGCTGGAAACGGCTGTCTCCGAGGGATTGGTCGCCGATGCCGAAACGCTCGCCGACTATACCGACGCAATCGTCCGCCGCACGGCGCACACCGACGCCGTAGCGGCACTGCACGCGGCACGCAGCTGCCGTCGCGGCGACTACGCAGCCGTCTGCGAAGCGGACAGAGCCCTGCTGCGCACGAAACTGAACGATGAAGCCCGCCAAATGCAACAACGCACGGGCCGCAAACTGACCGAACTGGCCGCAGCACTGTTCGACGACCCGCTGCTGATGCAATGGCACGCAGATGTGCGGGCGGAACGGACGCCCGGCTGCTGTCCGGTGGCGCAAGGAGTACTGTTCTCAGTCTGCGGACTATCGGACGAAGCGCTTTTCGCCACACTCCTCTACGGAGCGGCAAACCGCGTGCTGAACGCCGCGCTGCGGTGCGTGCGGGTCTCGCACATCGACACGCAACGTATCCTGACCGCCCTCGGCGACCGGCTCGACGCACTCCATGCAGAGACACTCGACATGGAACTGGACGAAATGTATGCTTTCACACCCCAAATCGACTTGCTGGCAGCTCTGCACGAAAAAGGTGCCGGACGTTTATTCATGAACTAAAGAAAAATGACACAAACCTGCCGTATCGGAATCGGAGGCCCCGTAGGTTCCGGAAAGACGGCCCTTATCGAGGCCATTACGCCCCGTCTGTTGGAGATGGGCTACAAAGTGCTCGTCATCACCAACGACGTGGTGACGACCGAGGACGCCAAACACGTCCGCAAAATGCTGAAAGGCATCTTGGTCGAAGAACGCATCATCGGCGTCGAGACCGGCGCCTGCCCCCACACCGCCGTACGCGAAGACCCGTCGATGAACCTCGCCGCTGTCGAGGAGATGGAGGCCCGCTTCCCCGACGGCGACATCGTGCTGATCGAATCGGGCGGCGACAACCTGACGCTCACGTTCAGCCCCGCGCTGGTCGATTTCTTCATCTACGTCATCGACGTGGCCGCAGGCGACAAAATTCCCCGCAAAGACGGTCCGGGCATCTCGCAGTCGGACATCCTCGTCATCAACAAGACCGACTTGGCGCCTTATGTCCATGCCGACTTGGAGGTGATGCGGGTCGATTCGGAACGGATGCGCCCGGGAAAACCGTTCGTCTTCACCAACTGCATGACCGGCGAGGGCATCGACGAACTGGTCGGCCTTATCCGCCGGATGGCATTGTTCGACCTCGATCGCACGTTGCAGAACGAAACCGCCATCGCCGAGCCATGACGCCGACCGCCTGTGCCAAAGAGATGCTGCCCTACGCAGGGCCGCTCCACACGGCCCCGAACGGAAAACGAGGCTATCTCTACATGGGGTTCGAACTCGACGGCAACGGAAAATCGATCCTGCGCGACTTGGAACGCCGCACGCCGCTGATCGTCCAGCAAGAGCTCTACTTCGATGAGGAAATGCCCGAGATGCCGTGCGTATACATCCTTTCATCGGGAGGCCCCAACGTCGACGGCGACCGCTACGAACAGCATTTCGTCGTCCGGCGCGATGCGTTCGCCCACGTATCGACGGGCGCGGCGACCAAACTGGCCGAGATGCGCCGCAACTATTCGGGGCTCGTGCAACGGTTCGATTTGGAGGCCGGAGCCTATTTGGAATACCTGCCGGAGCCGATCATCCCCTGCCGCCACACTCGCTATCACGTCGATACGACGATTCGCATCGACCCGACGGCAACTCTCTTCTACGCGGAAATCTACCTGAGCGGACGCCGCTATTTCGGTGAAGGAGAACGTTTCTGCTACGACATTCTGTCGGTCAAGACGCAGGCCGAACGGCCCGACGCCGCACCGCTCTTTCAGGAAAAATTCATCATCCGACCCGACCGCACATCACCGGAAGGGCTCGGCGCGATGAACGGCTACGACATCTTCGCGAACGCTGTCGTGCTGACGCCGCCCGACAAGGCCGAGTGCCTTTACGAACGGACGAAGGCCTTCATCGACCGCGAACGTCGTCTGGCCGCAGGCGTTACACGGTTGCCGAACGGTTGTGGGCTGAGCTACAAGGTGCTCGGCGACGACACCGGCACCGTGAAACGGCTTGTACGCAATTTTTGCAGCGATGTACGCCGCTGCGTCAAGGGTCGCCCCCTACCGGAAGAATTTCCGTGGAGGATATAAACCCGACAGTAACGCACACGATACAAGAAAACAATTATCTCACGAATAAAAAATGGAAACACAAACGACTGCGGCGGTGGAAGCACCCCGCAAAGATTCATTCGATTTCCCTGCAAGGCTGCTGCGCGGCGCAGGGCAGGTGATGTTCCAAAACAATGCTTGGACGGGATTTTTCTTTCTGATCGGCATCTTTTGGGGCGGCTATCAGGAAGGGTTCGGCCTCGTCGCATGGGGCGCCCTGCTGGGGTTGGTCGTCTCGACCGTCACGGGCTACCTGCTCGGACTGCCCTCCGACGACGGGGCCCACGGACTATGGGGATTCAACGGCGTACTGGTCGGCTGCGCATTCCCGACATTCCTCGGCAACACGGTCTGGATGTGGCTCGCATTGGTACTCTGCGCCGCCCTCACGACATGGGTACGCACGGGATTCAACCGCATCATGGCACCGTGGAAAGTCAATTCGTTCACTTTCCCGTTCGTATTCTGCACGTGGATTTTCCTGCTCGCGGCCCGCGCCATGCACGGACTGCCGCCCGTCCACATGTCCGACCCGACGCTCCCTGCTGCATTCACCGCCGCGGGCCATTTCGGATTCGTCGACTGGTTGGTCTGGTGGCTTAAAGGTATCGCGCAGGTCTTTCTGATCAATTCGTGGGTGACGGGCATCTTTTTCCTCGTCGGGCTGGCCGTCAGCAATCTGTGGGCTGCATTGTGGGCCGCTATCGGTTCGGCCGCAGCGCTCTGCATCGCCCTGATTCTCGGAGCCTCGGGCGCCGAAGTATCGGGAGGTCTCTACGGATTCAGCGCCGTGCTGACCGCCATTGCGCTGGCCACGGTATTCTACAAACCGAACCTCCGGTCAGCCGTTTGGGCACTGCTCGGCATCTGCGTCACGGTCTTCATCCAAGCCGGCATGAACATGCTGCTGGCACCCGTAGGACTCGCCACGCTGACCGCCCCGTTCTGCATCGCGACGTGGCTGTTCCTGCTGCCGCTGATCCGATTCGATGACGTCGAACAGGTCGACCACTCTGAGTGGCACCACAAACGATAGCCGCACCATGCACATGTCCGATGCACTGGTCTCGCCCGAAGTGGCTGCAACGGCAGGAGTCGCCTCGCTCCTGCTGCTCGGCGCGGCCGTTCGGAAAGTGACCCGGCAACGACGCGACGATGAACGCCTCGTCCCGCTGATGGGCGTGACGGGCGCGTTCGTCTTCGCCGCGCAGATGATCAACTTCACTATTCCGGGCACGGGGTCGAGCGGCCACCTCATCGGCGGCATCCTGCTCGCAGCGCTTTTGGGGCCTTGGGCAGCACTGCTGACCCTCGCGTCAGTATTGATACTTCAATGTCTGCTGTTTGCCGACGGCGGATTGCTGGCATTGGGATGCAACCTCTTCAACATGGCGGTACTGTCGTGCTTGGTCGCCTATCCGCTGATTTACAAGCCTATCGCAGGCAGCGACCCATCACCACGGCGCATCCTCACGGCATCGCTCGCCACCGGAATCGGCGCGCTGGAACTCGGCGCGGGAGCGGTCGTCCTCGAAACCGAACTATCGGGCATCACCGCCCTGCCGGCGGGCCGGTTCCTGCTATTGATGCTGCCCATCCACCTATTGATCGGCATCGGCGAGGGATTAGGCACCGCAGCAGTGCTGACCGCCGTACGACGCTATCGTCCGGAGCTCCTGCGCCGTGAACGACCTCGCATCGACCGTCGCAAAAATCGCAGGCTGCTAGCGCTGTTCGCCTGCGGGGCACTGTTGCTCGGAGGCGTCTTTTCATGGATCGCCTCCTCCCGCCCCGACGGCCTCGAATGGTCAATCGAACGAGTGGCCGGCACACCGGAACTCACCGCGCCTGCCGATACGCCGCACACCGCAGCTTCGGCCCTCCAACAACGCACGGCCCTGCTACCCGACTACGACACTTCGGCTGCCGGATTGGTCGGCACGGGTATCCTGCTGCTGCTCGTTTTCGGCGTAGCCCGCCTGCTCCGTCCGGCAGTACGAAAAACATCGCTTCCGCCCACCGACGAACGACCATGCGCGAACGACTGACGCAGGCCCTCTACCGGCTCGAAGAACTGGAACGCGCCGACGACCGCCCAACACCGCTCCGCCGGCTGGACAGCCGCGCCAAACTGGCGGTAACGCTGCTTTACTTGGTGGCGATGCTCTCCGTGCCGCTCACCCGTCTGTCCGAACTGCTGCTTTTCGTGCTCTATCCGGTCGTGATGGCGGCGGTCGGCGGATTCCGCTATGGATCGATTCTGCGCCGCTCGCTGGTCTTACTGCCGTTCGTCGCATTCATCGGCCTGTTCAACATCTTCCAAGCCCGCGAACCGCTTTTCCGCATCGGCCCAATAATCATAAGCGTCGGGTGGACCACATTCGTATCCATTCTGCTGCGCGGTCTGCTCTCGGTGCAGGCACTGCTACTGCTGATTTACACCACGGGCTACTATCGACTCTGCCGCAGCCTGCAACGAATCGGCGTACCGGAACTCCTGACCACGCAACTACTGTTCGTACATCGCTATCTGTGCGTGCTGCTCCGCGAGAGCATCGCCCTCTCGATGGCATGCGATGCCCGCAGTTTCGGCCGCCGCAGCTACCCGCTGCGCACTTGGGGCACGCTCATCTGTCAACTGCTGCTGCGCACGTTCGACCGCGCCGACCGCATCGGCCTTGCAATGGCCGCCCGCGGATTCACGGGCCGCATCCCGGAGCTCCCGGGCACGCACACCCGCTGGCAACGGGCCGATACGCTCTACGTGACGGGCTGGGGCATCGTTTTCGTCGGCCTGCGGTTCATTTCACCCGAACGATTCCTCTGACCCCCATGAGCCACCACTACCTCCGTTTCGAACAGGTGACATACCGTTATCCCGATGGCCACGAAGCCTTGCACGACGTGTCGTTCGAACTCAAACACGGCGAAAAGGCGGCCGTCGTAGGGGCCAACGGCGCCGGCAAATCAACGCTGCTGTTGCACACCGACGGACTGCTGCTTCCGACTTCGGGGCGAGTCGTCGTGGGCGGTGTACCAGTGACGCGGCGCACGCTGCCTACCATCCGCCGGACGGTAGGCTATCTGTTCCAACAGCCCGACGACCAACTCTTCATGCCGACGGTCGGCGAAGACATCGCATTCGGCCCTGCGAACATGGCGCTCGACGATGCCGAAATCGAACGGCGGGTAGTCAACGCATTGGAAGCAGTCGGCGCACTGGAACTGCGCGACCATTCGCCCGCACATCTCTCGGGCGGACAAAAGAAAAGGGTTGCCATAGCCACCATACTGGCAATGGAACCCTCTATTTTAGTGATGGACGAACCGACCGCCGCCCTCGATCCGCAAGCCCGACGACAACTGATCGAACTGATCCGTATATTCGACCATACGACGCTTATCGCAACGCACGACCTGGAATTGGTGCACGAATTATGCCCCCGTACGCTGCTGCTGCACGATGGCCGATTGGTAGCCGACTGCCCGACGAGCGATGTTATTGCGACACCGCTATACCGTTGTAGGTAATCGTATACGATTTGCCGTCGTTCGAGAAGACGACTTTCACGCGCGGACTGGGATAGACCTCGGGGTCGGGAGTTCCGAGCAAAGCGCAACTTACATCGCCCGCAAGAATCAAAGGATTTATCTGACCGTTCAACGGATTTTCGAGACCTTTGTAACGGACATTCTCGACCTCCCAAGACAAATCCTCATCCTGTGCCAAACCGTTCATCTTGAACTCTTTGCCGTGGCATTCGGAATAAGCCAGCGAAGTGGCGGGTGCATTCAGTCTGAAGTCGCCCGACCAACCCGACAACAGGTCCGAATCGGAATTCGACAACCGGATGTCGGACAATTCCACCGTATAGAAACCGTTGCCACCGTAGAGCAAAGTCTCGCCCTCGTCCGAATAATCGCACATCACGGTACTGAGACCGTTGTTGACATAGGCTTTCAGCCCCGAAGTCGTAATCGTCCACTCGGCGCCATCCTCCAATCCGTCACCGCCGGTCTCCACCTCGACGGTTCCCTCGTACCAATACCAATCGCTCTTACGGAATTCAAGGGTGTATTTCGTGCCGTTTACGGCAATGAAAGCATCGTTCGAGAAAAGCAGCTGCTTTACCTTCACCGGCTTACCATCGACCTGTACTTCCACATCCAATCGATTATCAGTAAGTCCCTGCTTATCCGCTTCGGCCAGCAACATCGCCAAACGCACTGCGGCATCGGCCGGAACCGACGCAAGCTGATTGCGCACCCGCGCGGCATTATAAATCGCAATACCCGGAGCTACGGGATTGGGTTCCGGATCGGAACCGCCCAAACAAGAAGTCATCGCCATCGGCAAAGCCAGCAACAAAGCGATCCATCCTTTTTTCATCATTATCATACAGTTTTTGGTTGTTTCTGTTCAACAAACGGGCATTTTCGGAAATTCGTATATCCGCGTTCAAAAATACGAAAAATTTTTGCATTTCAACCGAAAATCCCTACCTTTATCTGGTGAAACGTTTCAAATTCGTGATTATCATGGCTCTATTCACCCTTTTCGGACATAGCCGTGCGGCTATCCCCGCCTACCCGACCGATACCATCGTCGCACGCGACGGTCGGGAACTGACATTCACGTTTTTCAAACACGCCGCATTCGCCATCTCGGCAGGCGAGGGCCGGACGATCTACATCGACCCCGTACACACCTATGCCGATTACGCACGACTGCCCAAAGCCGATCTGATTCTGGTAACCCACTCGCACTACGACCATCTGGACCGCAAGGCGATCGACACGCTCGCAACGCGCACGACCGACATCGTATGCGATCGCACGTCGGCCGAATCGTTCGACACGAACTGCCACGTAATGCGGCCGGGGAGCATCGTTGCGCCGCGCGACTGGGTGAGAATCGAAGCTGTGGCAGCCTACAACACGACGCAGGGACACCTGCAATTCCATCCGAAAGAACGCGAGGACTGCGGTTACATCGTCACCATCGGCGGCACGCGCATCTACATCGCGGGCGACACGGAACCGACTCCCGAACTGCTTGCCCTGCGCAACATCGACATCGCATTCCTGCCCGTCAATCAACCCTACACGATGACCGTCGAGCAGGCCGTACAGGCCGTAAAAGCCATTCGACCCACGATTTTCTATCCCTACCACTATGGCGAAGTGGAGCAGCCGACCGACCTCGAAGCGCTGACCGCCGCCCTCGAAAAAGTAACGGAAGTGCGCATCCGTCCGATGGAGTGATCCTCCGTCGGCGCAATTTCCGACCGCCGGAAGAAACAACCCAGCCGAAAAAAATACGCCCCCAGCAGAAGGGTATACGCTCTACTCCACGTAGAGTACCAGTCCTTTGAGGTATTCGCCCTCGGGATGGTAGATATTGATGGGATGGTCGGCGGGCTGATGCAATTGGTGCAGAATGCGCACCTTGCGACCCGCAATCGCGGCAGCCGAAAAGACCGTCGTACGGAACAACTCTTTCGAGACGGCTTGCGAACACGAAAAGGTGAAGAGAATGCCGCCCGCACGAATCTGCGACAGCGCGCGCGCATTCAATCGTTTATATCCCTGCATGGCATTGCCCAACACCTTGTGGTGTTTGGCGAAAGCCGGCGGATCGAGGATAATCAGGTCGTATCGGTCGCCGATATTGCGCAGATACTCCACGGCATCGGCCGCCACTTCGCTGTGTCGGACCGCATCACTGAAATTCAACCGAATATTCTCCGAGGCGAGTGCCACAGCACGTTCCGACGAGTCGACCGAGCAAACCTCCGCAGCCCCGCCCGCAAGCGCATACACCGAAAAACCGCCCGTATAACAGAACGTATTGAGCACCGTGCGTCCGCGGGCATAGCGTTTCACCAACTCGCGGTTCTCGCGCTGATCGAGGAAAAAGCCGGTTTTCTGTCCCTGCTCCCAGTTGACCAAGAACTTCTCGCCATGCTCCGAAACCACCTGCGGCAACGGACCCGACGCACCCCACAGATAGCCATCGACAGCCCCCAGATCGGCCTTGAACGGCAACGTCTGCGACGATTTGTCATAGATGGCCCCGATGCGGTTGCCATAGACCGCACGAATAGCAGCGGCAATCTCCATCCGCGACCGGTACATCCCGACCGAATGACACTGCACGACCGCCGTACGTCCATAGATATCGACCACCAGTCCGGGCAACGAATCGCCCTCGCCGTGCACCAGCCGATAACAATCGGTCTCCGCACTCTCGGCAAGACCCAACGTACGCCGCACGTCGTATGCCACGGCAAAACGAAGATTCCACCACGTTTGGTCGATGGGCTCCCGCTCGAACGAAAGCACCCGCACGGCAATGGAACCGATCTGATAATGCCCCTCGGCGATGAACTGTCGGGCATGGTCATAAACCTCGACCAATGCACCCTCAGCGATTTCGGATTCGTTTTCAGCCTCGATGTAATCGATGGCACCGGAGAAGACCCACGGATGCCGACGCATCAACGACTCCTCCTTACCCCGTTTGAGTATGATTCTCGGTATCATTTTTATTAACGGCTCTGCAGATTTATCTTGTGTTCGACTGTTTTGCGGCCCACAGAACCCGTACCCCCGTTCAAAAAAGGAGTTGCCAACAGCCGCTCGTAAATCCGCACGCAAACCCACGCATCGGTCGCCGCATAAAGCGCCTGTTTGTCCGTGAGGGACTGTGCTTCCCAGTTGCTCAGACGCTGCGCTTTCGATACGCGCTGCCCCAAAACGATGGCCGAAAGTTTGCGCAAACTCTTCTCCTCGATGCCCCACCGCGACGCAAAGTTCTGCAAATCGACGAATCCGCCCTCGCGGAAGTGACGCAACCGCCGCAACGAACGCAAATCGCCCTCGACGGCAGCGCCGACCTTGAGGATATTCTTATCGGCCAACAGGTCGATGATGGGTTTCGCCAATGGAATGCGGTTCAACCGGAACAGATAGGCGACCTCGGGCGTAGCGAGCTGAAGCAACGCCACACGATAAGTCACCCCCGCGCGGAACGACGGACGGGTCTCGGTGTCGAATCCGATGACCGGACTGCGTCGCAATTCCTCGCACGCCGCTTCGATGGCGTGTTCGTCGTCGATAACGCGGATACGCCCCGTGAATTCGATGGCGGGGAGCGAAGCGGTCGCTTCATTGGTTATCTTGTCGGCAAAAGGAGTTCGGGTATTCATCCGTGCGAAAAATTCGTACAAAGGTAACAATTATTCCGCTCGGTCGGGCCGGTCGCCCATTTTTTTCACCGTCCCGTCGGACTGCATGGCAAGAAGTCCGGCATCGATCAAGTCGCGCAGCAGCGCGGCGCTCCGTTCGGGCGGACAAGGCAATCCGGCGCACAACGTACGCGGGTCGGCAGCGCCGGCTTCGGCCCGCCGCAACAATTCGGTGCGCAAGGAAGCATCCGTCACACGGCCCGCACCATCATCCGGCGCCCCGTCCGCTGCACTTGTCCCGTTCGTTGCGACACGGCGTTTCTCCTCGCGGCGACGGGCCAAACAAACATCGCAGATACCGCACGGCTCGGCATCGCGTCCACCGAAATATTCATCCAGCACGACGCTCCGACACCGCGCATCGTCCGACGCATAGGCGAGCATATGCTCGAAACGTTCGCGCGTAAGCTCCAACCGCCGCGCATAGGTCTCGGGCGCGATGTAGAGATCGGCACGCGGCAGACGCTCCTCATCGAAGTAGAGCATCGGCGAACGATTCGACGGAATGTAGCGGATAACGCGCAACTCCCACAATCGTTTGAGCAACTCCTTGACCCGCTCCACGGTGTAACCGCTCCACGTAGCCAATTCATGTTCGTCAATAGGCCGGAAATCGGTAAAAACCCCATTGTAGAGGCGCAGTAGCGTACGGATGAAATGGTCGAGGTCGTCGCGCCGCACGCGCAACTTGTAGAGGTCATCGCGGCTGACGCAGAACATCACTCGGGCCGGATTGTCGCGCACGTCGGTAAGGGTCAGATATCCGTTCTGCTCCAAGAGTTTCAGTGCACTCTGCACGGTGCCGGCATAGAGATGTTCGCGCGCACAAAAGTCGTAAATATTGAAAAGCATCGACGCACCGGCCCCGTCGCCGATGCCGATCTGCATATAGGAACAGACCCGTTCGTAAATCTCCTTGACCTGTTCCAACGGCGGAAACTCCTGCCGGAAACGACGGGTGATCCGATCGGCATCGTCCGAAGCGACCAACAACAAGGCATACGCCCGCAAACCGTCGCGCCCCGCACGACCGGCCTCTTGGTAATAACTCTCCAACGAATCGCACATCGAATAGTGCACGACGAACCGCACGTCGGGTTTGTCGACGCCCATGCCGAACGCATTGGTCGCCACCATGACGCGCACCTTACCGCGGAGCCAATCCTCCTGCCGCGCCGCACGCTCGGCATGACCCAGACCGCCGTGGTAGGCCGCCGCCGAAATACCGGCATCACACAACGTCGCGGCCAGTTGCTCGGTGCCCTCGCGCGTCCGCATGTAGACGATACCAGAACCGGCGACGTGCTGCAATAAACGCATCAACTGCTCGTTCTTATCATCGGTATGCCGCACACTGTACGAAAGATTGGGTCGCCGGAAGTCACCGCGCACGACGTGCTGCTCGGCGAATTTCAAATGGAACTGGATGTCCTCGGCCACGCGCTCCGTTGCGGAAGCAGTCAATGCCAAGACGGGCACCCCGGGCAATTTCTCGCGCAACTCGGCGATGCGCAGATAGGAGGGCCGAAAGTCGTAGCCCCACTGCGAGATGCAATGGGCCTCGTCGACAGCGATCAACGAGACATTCATCCGCACGACCCGCAGGCGGAACGCCTCGGAGGCGAGCCGTTCGGGCGCCACATAGAGGAACTTCACGTCGCCGTAGACGCAATTGTCCAATGCAATGTCCAACTGCCGCGGCGAAAGGCCCGAATGAATGGCGACGGCCGGAATGCGGAGCGACCGCAAACGATCGACCTGATCTTTCATCAGGGCGATGAGCGGCGTCACGACGATGCACAACCCCTCGCGGGCCATTGTCGGCACCTGATAGGTCAACGACTTGCCGCCGCCCGTAGGCATCAAAGCCAACGTATCGCGACCGTCCAACACGGCGCGGATAATCCGCTCCTGCACGGAACGGAACTCCGAATACCCCCAATACCGCCGGAGGACGTCCGTTATGTCGACGGGCTGCTGCATGGATACAAAGGTACGCATTCTGCGTGGGCGGCGAAAAAATCGGAGCCGAAAAGTTCCGATTTCACCGATATTTCACTATTTTTGCAACGGAGAACCGTGTTCCGATGAAACCAAAGCATTCCATAGCCTGCTGGTTGCTGACCGTCTACCTGTTGATGGTCATCGGGCCGGCTTATGCGTCGCTTTCATGCCGATGCACAGTTGTCAAGGTTCGTACGGAAGCTGCGTGCTGTTGTCATCACCACCACCCGATTACGGTCAGCGAAACACCGGAACACGCTGAATGGGATGCACCGTGCTGTTGCGACCGCCACTCGACGAAAATCGTTCTCTACACCAACGAAACCGATGACCGCACGGATCGCTTCGTCACAACAGTTTCGGCCGCGCTGCTGCCGGACGATGCCCCGTCGACCGCGCCGGATGCGGCATTCTTCGAACGGGTCGATGACCGTCGGGCTCACTTTCTTTGTCACGGTTCGGTACGCTGTGCCGGACTGCGGGCTCCGCCCGTCCGCGGCTGACGCACCCGCTCCGAGCGAGCGGGCCCATTCCCTAACGGCCGGCACGCCGCCGACCGCAAAACACATCACCTTAAATTAAAAACCGAAACGACATGAAACGATATAGCATCGTTTGCGTGCTCGCACTCTGCATCGGATCAACGCTTCAGGCGCAGGAGCTCCGCGGCACGATATGCGACACGGAAAAACAACCGCTCATCGGCGCAACGGTCTACTGGGCCGGCACGACTGTCGGCGCGACAGCCGACATCGAGGGCAATTTCCGCCTGCATCGCGTGAAAGGATACGACAAACTGGTCGCCTCCTATCTGGGCTACCTCAACGACACGCTCCAAATCGCAGCGGGCGTCGACCGCGCCGACTTCGCGCTGCGGGCCGAAGATCTTACGCTGGAAAGCGTGACCATCGAAGGCAATCTTAGCGGCAACTACATCAAACGCGACGGCCTGCTGAAAAACGAGACCATCTCGTTCGCCGGTCTCTGCAAAATGGCCTGCTGTAACTTGGCCGAATCGTTCGAAAATTCGGCTTCAGTAACGGTCGGATACAGCGACGCCATCTCGGGCGCCCGCCAGATCAAGATGCTGGGCCTCGCAGGCACCTACACACAGATTCTCGACGAAAATCGACCCATCATGCGCGGGCTGAGCGCCCCCTACGGGCTGAGCTACACACCGGGCATGTGGCTCAACTCGATTCAGGTGTCGAAAGGCGTGGCCTCGGTCACGGCGGGCCACGAAGCCATCACAGGCCAGATCAACCTCGAACACCGCAAACCGACCGACGAAGAACGACTCTTTCTAAACCTCTATCTGGACGATGAACTGCGCCCCGAGATCAACCTGTCGTCGGCCTTTCCGGTGACGAAAGACAAAAAACTGACGAGCATTGTCCTGCTGCACGGCTCGATGGACACCGATGTACGCAAGATGGACCACAACCGAGACGGATTCCGCGATCTGCCGAAAGCCGACCAAATCAACATCGCCAACAAATGGCTCTACTCGGCGGACAACGGCATGCAGATTCGCTGGGGCTGGAAGTTCGTGCAGGAGAACCGTTTGGGCGGCATGTACAACTACAAAAACACCCGCGCGATGCGTGAAGCGATGGAGCTCGACTGGGACAAGCCCGGCACGCTCTACGGCTCGCACATCCGCAACCGCAACGCCAACGGCTATCTGAAAATCGGCATGCCCGTAGGCGCGGCAGTCTACGACGAAGACGAAGCGGACGAACTACGCTCGAACATCGCATTCGTGGCCGACTTCGACCACTTCGACGAAGATGCCTATTTCGGGCTGAACGACTACACGGGCAACGAAAACTCACTGTCGGTCAACCTGATGTACAACCACTACTTCACGGCGCGTTCGTCGCTGATCGTCGGTGTACAGGGTCATCTGCAATACCTCCGCGAACAACTGGACAACCGCACGCCGTGGATAACAGACGCATCGCAACGCCGCTATAATCTCGACCGCAATGAACGCGAAGCGGGCGCATACGCCGAATATACCTACGCCATCAAGGAGAAATTCTCCATCGTGGCGGGCATCCGAGGCGACTACAACCACTACTACGACCGCTTTTTCGTGACACCGCGCGGCCACTTGAAGTGGAACATCACCCCGACGACAACGCTGCGTGCATCGGCGGGCTTGGGTTATCGTTCTACGAACCTCATCACCGACAACATCGGTGCGCTGGCCACGGGCCGCCGCATCGGATTCCTCACGGCAGCGGGCATGGGCTTCACGGAGCAGGATTTCACGGGCCTCGATCGCATGGAAAAAGCGCTGACGGTGGGCGGCAGTCTGACGCAGAGTTTCAAATTGGTGCGCGAGAACGACGCGACGCTGAGTTTCGATTTCTTCCGCACACAATTCGACCACTCGGTAGTGACCGACCAAGAATATAATCCGACAGCCATTCTGTTCTACGGCTCGGACGGACGCAGCTACACGGACACTTATCAGATCGACTTCTCGTGGACGCCGGTCGAACGGTTCGACATCTTCGCGACGTTCCGCTACACGGACAGCGAGATGACGATCGACCGCCCCGACGGCACGGTGGCGCACGTCGAACGACCACTGGTGAGCGAATACAAAGCGCTGCTCAACCTGCAATACGCCACGAAATTCCGCCGCTGGGTGTTCGACGCGACGGCGCAACTGAACGGTCCGATGCGCATCCCGACACAAACGGGCAATCTGGCCGACAGCTATCATTCGCCGCGCTACCCGATTTTCTTCGCGCAAGTGAGTCGCAAAATCGGCAAATTCGACCTTTATGCGGGCTGCGAGAACATCGGCGACTACCGCCAGCACGACCCGATTCTGCATGCGGACGCGCCTTTCTCAACGGGATTCAACTCGATGAATGTCTGGGGGCCGCTCATGGGCCGCAAATTCTACATCGGACTGCGTTTGAACATCTATTAAAAAGCGGAGCGGAAATAATGGAGAATCTGTTGGAAAGCATCACGCGCGAGGAGTTCCGCGCATGGCTCGCAGCGCATCACGCCACGGAAAAGGTGTGCTGGGTCGCCGTGAAACGCGGAAAAACCTGCGAGACCGGTGCATTTCCGTATCTCGATGCGGTCGAGGAAGCACTTTGCTTCGGCTGGATAGACAGCACGCTCAAAACGCTGCCGACCGGTCAGTGCGTTCAACGATTCTCCCCGCGCAAACCGCGCAGCCGATGGACAGAGCTGAACAAAGAACGTTGCCGCCGACTGGAACAACTCGGACAGATGACCGACGCCGGCCGGGCCGTACTGCCCGACATGACGGAAACAGGATTCGTCATCGAACCGGACGTACTTACGGAATTGCAGGCAGATCCGATCGTCTGGGCTAACATCCAGGGGCTGCCGGATTTGTACCGCCGTGTCCGCATCGATACGATTCAAAGCCAGCGGAAACGGCCTCAAGTATTCCGCTCCCGACTGGAAAAATTCATTGCGAACACGCGCGCAGGCATCCTCTACGGAGCATGGAACGACGACGGAAGATTATTACAAAACCTATAAAAAAACAACACGATGAAAAAATTCCTTTTGTACTGCCTCGCGGCTCTGATGAGCGCAGGCGTATGTCTGGCCGCGAAGCCCGACGCAAAACAGACAACCAAAACAACGGTGTTCGCAACCGACATCCACTGCGAACACTGCGCCAACAAAATCATGAACAACGTTCCGGCACTCGGCAAGGGCATCAAGGACGTGCAGATCGACGTCCCGACCAAAGAGGTGACAGTCATCTACGATGCCTCGAAGAACTCGGATGAAAACATTGTCAAGGGTTTCGCCAAACTGAAAGTCAAGGCCGAACCGAAGCCCGAGAAGAAATAACGACTTCATCTTCAATAAAAAAGACGTTGCGAAATCGCAACGTCTTTTTTTATCCCGAGGAGCGACTCCCCGTGCCATGCTGGCCGGCCGTTATTTCCGGCGTCCGCGCTGCTGCGCTTCCTGCTGCCGGAGCAACTCCTCATAACGCAACTGGAATTTCGACTTCTTGCCATTCGACTTCTTCGCCGCATGGGCTGCCATGATGGCGCTGATCTTGTCATCGCTGACGAACCGCCGCGTGATGAGCGTCTGCGCAATGGTGAAAAGGTTGAACAACAAATAGTAATAACACAGACCACTCGAATAGTCGTTGAACCAGCACAACAGCATCACCGGCATGAAGTAGAGCATCATGAATTTCATGCCTGCCATCTGCGGCTGCGACGACGCCGATTGCTGGTAACTGTAATAGGAGAATCCGAAGGTCGAAAGCGCCATCAATAACGCGAACAACGATACGTGGTCGCCGTAGAACGGAATCGAGAAAGGCAAATCCCACACACTGTCGTAGGCCGAGAGGTCGTTCGACCAAAGGAACGACTGTCCGCGCAATTCGATGGACGACGGGAAGAAACGGAACAAGGCGATGAGAATCGGCATCTGAAGCAACATCGGGATGCAACCGCCCAACGTACTGACACCTGCTTTGCGATAAAGTTCCATCGTCGCCTGCTGGCGTTTCAGAGCATCCTCCTGCTTGGGATATTTCTTGGCCAACTCGTCGACCTGCGGCTTGATAAGACGCATCTTAGCCATCGAAACGTAACTCTTGTAGGTGATGGGCGAAATGACCAGCTTGACCAAAATCACCAGTATCAGAATGATGATGCCGAAATTAGCGATGTAGTTACGCAGGAAATCGAAGACCGGAATGACACACCACCGGTTGATCCACCCGAAAATGCCCCAGCCGAGCGGCACGAGCCGTTCGAGATAGAGATCGCCGGCACCCTCGACATCGACCTTTCGCAGAATGGAATACTTGTTGGGGCCGAAATAGAAAGCAAAATCGTAACTGTCGGTCTGCGGCGTATAAGGCACCGTCATGCGGGCGGTGTAGTGTTTGATGAAACCCGACCCGGGCTGCGCCGTCTCGAACGACAGGTCGGCCGAAGCAACATTCTTCGGAGCGATGAAGACCGACGAGAAGAACTGTTGTTTGAATGCCACCCAGTTGACCGACGTCGTAATCTCTTTCGACTTCGTGCCGTCGCCCATGCCCAGTTCCTCAATGGAACTTTCGTCGGGGAAGCGGTACGAGAGGGTCGTGTACATGTTTTCGTTCTTGAATCCGCGTTCGTTTTGGTAGGAGGTATTCGACCAGTCGATGCCGACGGTCGTCTGATTGGCCATCTGCGCCGTCATGCCGGCCAGCTGCACGTCGAAGTCCACCAGATAGTTCTCCGCGAGCGATTCGCCGTTGCGGAGCGTATAACGATAAACCACGGCAGCGTCATCGGAGACATCCAGCCGCATCGTCACCACCTGCGAACCGTCATCGAGCGCAGCCACCGAAGGAGCCGCAAAGGTATAATCCATCGTATTGACGGGGATATTGTTCAGCCCCTGTCGCAAGAAGAACGTCATTCCGAACCGTGCCGTCGCAGGGTCGAACAATTCCACCGGTTCGTGGCGTTCGCCGCGCGGGGCATACTTGGTGTACTCTTTGAGCGTCACGCCGATGACCCGACCGCCGCGCGTCGAAAAACGCACCGCCATCACGTCGTTCTCAATCGTGAATTCCTCGGGCTGCGCCTCGGCTGCAGCGGCCAAAGAGGGGCCGACCAATGATTCGAGACGAGTTTTCGTCTCCACAGACGCAGACGCCGCAATCGTTACGGTCGCACTGGCATCGCCGGCGTTTTCAGCCGCAACCGAGAGCGCTGCCGAATCGGCAGGCACTGCCGGACGCTGGGCGGCGTTCACCGAATCCTGATAAGCCTGCCACTCGGCCATCTCGGCCTCGTAACGTTTCTGTTCCCTGCCGTTGAGGTAGACGAACCCCAAGAAGAGCAAGCCCACGACAACGATCCCTATGATCGATTTCTTATCCATTTACTGTTTCTTTTGATGATTCAACGCCGCCTGTACGAACGCCACGAACAACGGCGACGGACGCTGTACGGTGCTCTTGTATTCGGGATGGTACTGGGTGCCGACGAACCACGGATGCGAGGCGACCTCGACCACCTCGACCAGTCCCGTGTCGGGGTTGACGCCTACGGCCTGCATGCCGGCCGCCTCGAACTGCGCGAGGTAGTCGTTGTTGAACTCGTAACGGTGGCGGTGGCGCTCCGAAATATTCAGCTTGCCGTAGGCTGCAGCCACTTTCGACCCTTTGCGCAACGCACAGGGATAGGCTCCCAGACGCATCGTGCCGCCTTTGGCCGTAATGCCTTTCTGCTCCTCCATGAGGTCGATGACCGGATGGGTCGTCTGCTCCATCTCGCTCGAATTGGCATCCGCGTACCCGAGCACGTTGCGTGCGAACTCGATAACGGCGCACTGCATGCCGAGGCAGATGCCCAAGAACGGAATGTTGTTGACACGAGCAAAATGCACCGCCTCGATTTTGCCCTCGATACCGCGGTTGCCGAACCCGGGAGCGACCAGAATGCCGGCCATCGAACCGAGCTTGTCGGCGATGTTCTCGGCGGTCAGTTTCTCGGAATTGACATAACGCAGTTTCACCTTGCAATCGTTGACCGCTCCGGCGTGGATGAACGATTCACTGATGGATTTGTAAGCGTCGGGCAACTCGGTGTATTTACCGACCAACGCGATTTCGATTTTGGCCGACGGGTGTTTGATCTTCTCGACGATGGCCCGCCAAGCGTCCATGTCGGGCTCCAGCTCCGACGGCAGATTCAGTTTGTCGAGCACCACTTCGTCGAGGTGCTGTTCGTGCATCTTCAAGGGCACCTCGTAGATAGTCGGGACGTCGATGGATTCCATCACGGCATTGGCGTCGACGTTGCAGAACAACGCCACCTTGCGGCGCAGCGAGACGGTCAGAGGATGCTCCGTACGCAAGACGAGAATGTCGGGCTGCAAACCGTTCTCCAACAACGCTTTCACAGAATGCTGCGTCGGCTTGGTCTTCAACTCGCCCGAAGCGGCCATGTAGGGAATCAAGGTCAAGTGCACCAACGCCGTATTGCGGTGTCCGAGCTGGTAGCGCAGCTGACGCACCGACTCGATGAACGGCAGCGACTCGATGTCGCCCACCGTACCGCCGATTTCGGTGATTATGATGTCGTACTCCTTGCGCTGAGCCAACAACTGGATGCGGCGCTTGATTTCGTCGGTGATGTGCGGGATGACCTGCACGGTCTTGCCGAGATACTCGCCTTTGCGCTCCTTTTCGATGACACTCTTGTAGATTTTACCCGTCGTGACGTTGTTCGCTTTCGACGTCGGCTGGTTGGTGAAACGCTCGTAGTGTCCGAGGTCGAGGTCGGTTTCGGCGCCGTCCTCCGTCACGTAACACTCGCCGTGCTCGTAGGGGTTGAGCGTCCCGGGGTCGACGTTGATGTAGGGGTCGAGCTTCTGGATGGTCACCGAATAACCGCGCGCCTGCAACAGGCGCGCAATCGATGCCGAGATAATCCCCTTGCCGAGCGACGAGGCGACACCGCCTGTCACGAATATGTACTTGGGTTTCGTCAGTTTCATGTGCGATTATCTATTTTTCTTCATTTTCCGGTTGAGGTGCATCCGAACGGGAGGCTTCGCGGTCGATGAGCTTCACCTTTTCGATTGCAGCGGCCATCTCCGTACGAATCCGATCGATTTTCGCCCGCACATCAGCCACCAGCGCGTCGGCGTTCTTCGATTTGGCGAAGAAGCCGATATTGTTTTCCAACAGCGCGATTTCCTGCTCCATCTGCCGCACCTTATTATAAAGGCGTTCGCGTTCCGACCGCAGACGCCGGTCGCCCGAAGCCTTCAACGACGACACCTTGTCGCGGAAACGGTTCATCGACCGATCGCGCTCCGAGCCGCGCAACGTATCGAACATCGCATCGACCACCGCCTTATAACGTTTCTGGATGGCGTCTTTCTGCTTGATGGGCACGAACCCGATTTCGCCCCACCGGCGCTGGAATTCGCGGATGACCTCGAATCCGCCCGCAGCGACATCGGCCGCAGCCATCTCGTCGAGCAGAGCGAGTTTCTTTTGCAGATTCTCCTCGTATTGGCTGTCGACGCCGGAAAAATGCGAAGCCTTACGCTCGAAGAACTTATCGCACGCAACGCGAAATCGTTTCCAAACAACATCCGAATGCCGGCGCGACACGGCCCCGATCTCTTTCCAACGCGCCTGCAAGGCGATCAGCTCCTCGGTGGTCGCTTTCCAATCCTCGCTCTCGGAGAGCGCCTCGGCCTGCTCGCATAATTCGACCTTCAGCTGGAGATTATGCTCCATCTCGGTCTTGACGCCGGCATAGAAAGCCCGTTTGGCCTCGAAGAACTTGTCGCAGGCCGCACGGAACCGTTCGTAGATGCGGTTATTATCCTTTTTGGGTGCAAAACCGATGGTTTTCCACGTTTTCTGAATCTCCAGCAGACGTTCGCTGGCCTTATTCCACTCCTTGCGGGTGGTCGACGGCTGCGCGTTGAGCTCCTCGGCTGCGGCGCAAAGTTCCGTCTTGAGTTCGAGGTTTTTCACCTGCTCGGCTTTGAGTGCCTCGAAATGCTCCTGATGCTGCTTGTTGATGCGGCTCGAAGCGGCCTTGAACCGCTCCCAAAGCGTCTCTTTGAACTCGTTGGCAACGGGCCCCGTCTCACGCCATGCGTCGTGGAGCTTCTGCAACTTGTGGAACGCCTCGATGACCGACGGCTCCAAAACGAGCGCTTCGGCCTGCTCGCACAAAGCGGCCTTCTGTTCATAGTTCTTTTTCAGGTCGAGGTCGCGCAGCTCCTTGTTTATCTTGATGAAATTGTAGAAATTCTCGACGTGCAGGTTGTAGGTCTCCCACAAATCCTTGACCTGCTGCAAAGGAACGGGACCGGTCTCTTTCCAACGCTGCTGCAACTCGCGGAACTTGTTGAACGTATGGTTTAACGTCTCATCGGAATCGACCAACTCCTTCAATTCGTCGATGATGGCCAGCTTCGTCCGGTAGTTCTGCTCTTTCTCCGCTTCCAGATTGGCAATGAATTCGTCGCGGCGACGGCGATACTCTTTGAAAAGCTCTTTCAGCCGCACCTCGGCACCATCGACCGTCGGCACGAACTCCTCTTCGGAACCGCCACCATCGATGAACGCTCGCCGGGCCGTCTCGACCTCAGCGCGACGTAACCGATAGAAAGCGATTTTCAATGCCTCGACATCACGCCGGATAGCCTGCACGGGCTGTTCGGCCAACATCCGGTCGAACTGCTCCAACAACTCCTCCTTGCTCTTGCCTGCGAACTTCTCCTCGACGGACACTTCAACGTCCAGTTGTTCGGCCTCCTCGGCCGTGACGCCCTCGATTTCCAGCCCGGCTTGCTGAGCAGCGAGCACCGCCTCTTCATCTGCAAAATCGATTTGCGACGATTCGGGGTCGGTCTCGACAACCGTTTCGAGCATCGCAGCAGGCTCGGCGACGGGCGCCGCAACGACGGAGTTCTCAACGACCGGTTCGGTCGGGGCAGGGTTCGATTGCACATCTTCAGCCTCACGGCTGACCTGCTCCTCGGGAGCAGCAAGTGTCGGTTTTTCAGTAGCCATCTCGGTATCGGTTTCCGCTTTCGCCGGACGAAAGCGCATACATCGGGCAAATATAACGATTTTATGCCGAAAACATCGTTTTTTCGGCGAAATTTCGCTATATTCGCAAGAATCAACCGACAACCTGCCGAAATGAAATACCGCATCCTGCTGGTCGACGACGAAGTCGACATTCTCGAATTCATCCGCTACAATCTGGTCAAGGAAGGGTACGAAGTATCCACGGCCTGCGACGGCGCCGAAGCACTGCGAATCGCCACCGAATGTCGGCCCCATCTGATTCTGCTGGATATGATGATGCCTGTGATGGACGGCATCCAGACCTGCCGTGCCATCCGGCAAACCCCTGCACTGAACGACACGATGGTTGTTTTTCTCTCGGCATTGGGCGAAGAAGAACAACAACTCAACGGATTCGACGTCGGAGCGGACGACTATCTGACGAAACCCATCAAAATGAAACTGCTCGTCAGCCGTGTCCAAGCATTGCTGAAACGAATTCCGTCGGCAGCGGCAACTCCTGTCGCCGAGCCGGGCGCGGAACCTGCCCCGACCGACCGCATCGAAATCGATGGCACGAGCCATACGGTACGCTGCGGCACGGAACGCATCGCCCTGCCCCGCAAGGAATTCGCCCTGCTCGAATTGCTTTGCGCATCACCCGGAACATTGATTTCGCGCGAGCGGATCTATGCCGAAGTTTGGGGCTCGGAGGTAATCGTCGGCGACCGCACCATCGACGTACACATCCGTAAACTGCGTCAGAAAATCGGCGAACGCCACATCGTGACGGTCAAGGGCATCGGCTATCGCTTCGAACCGTGACGTCGGGAAATCGGTATTTCGGAAAAAATTTGCACGAATGCAAAAAAACGCCTACCTTTAACTGATAATTCGCGCGCAAGGCACGACCGGCAAACGGAAAACGCAATTACAATATATTAAAAAACACACGGAATATGATTATCATGGTTCTGAACTGCGGCTCGTCGTCGATCAAATACCAAGTCATCGACATGGAGGCCGCATCGAGCAAGCTTCTCGCCAAAGGTCTCGTCGAGCGCATCGGGCTCCCCGAAGGCGACCTGACCCACAAACCCGTCGGCAAAACGCCGTTCGAACTGCACCAACCCATCCCCGATCACACGACGGGCATCGAACTGGTGATGCAGGCACTGACCGACCCCGAACACGGCGTCATCCGCTCGCTCGACGAAGTGAAAGCCGTCGGCCATCGCGTGGCCCACGGCGGCGAATATTTTCCGCAGAGCTGTTTGGTGGATGCCGACGCGAAGGAGAAAATCCGCTCGCTCTGCCAGATCGCCCCGCTGCACAATCCGGCCAGCTTGGAGGGCATCAACGCCATCGAAAAAGTATTGCCGGGCGTACCGCAGGTAACGGTGTTCGACACCTCGTTCCACCAGACGATTCCGGCCGTGAATTACATGTTCGCACTCCCCTACGAATACTACGAAAAGTACCGAGTGCGCAAGTACGGCTTCCACGGCACGAGCCACAAATTCGTGGCGAAAGTCGGCGCCGAACTCGCCGGAATAGACCTCGAGCATTCGAAAATCATCACCTGCCACATCGGCAACGGCGGTTCGATCACGGCCGTGCTGAACGGCAAATCCTACGACACGTCGATGGGCTTCTCGCCGCTCGACGGACTGGTGATGGGTACGCGCTGCGGCTCGGTGGATGCCAGCGCCATCACTTTCATCGGCGAGAAAGAACATCTGTCGCTGGCGGAACTCGACACCATGATGAACAAAAAATCTGGCGTCATGGGCATCACAGGCCTGTCGAGCGACATGCGCGACATCGACCGCGCCTACAACGAAGGCAACGAACGCGCTATACTGGCCCGCGACATGTACTACGCACGCATCAAGAAATTTATCGGTTCGTATGCGGCCGAAATGGGCGGCGTCGACTTGATCGTCTTCACGGGTGGCGTGGGCGAGAATTCGTGCGAAATGCGCGAAGCGGTCTGCTCGGGTATGGAATTCCTCGGACTCAAGTTCGATGCAGCAGCCAACAAGGGCGTGCACGGCGAAGACAAAATCCTGTCGGCAGCCGATTCGAAAGTCAAGGTCGCCGTCATTTCGACCAACGAAGAACTGGTCATCGCCACGGATACCTATAATTTGGTGAAATAAAGCATTTCATTCAACATTCATACAGTATCCATTCAGCACCCATTAGCAGCACAACAAAATATTAATAAAATACTAATAAAAATGATTCAGCATCTTACGGAAATCGTCGAGGAGGCGAGAAAGAAAGGTAAAAAACGTTTGGCCGTCGCTTACGGTCAGGATTCGCACACGCTGGCGGCCGTCTACGAAGCCTATAAAGAGGGGCTGGTCGAGCCGACGCTCTACGGCGACAAAGCCGTCATCGAACAGGTCTGCAAAGAGAACGGTCTCGATATCAACGCATTCAACATCGTGCACGAACCGAACGACACGAAGTGCGTACAATTGGCCGTGGCATCGGTCGTAGCGGGCAATGCCGACGTATTGATGAAAGGTCTTGTTTCGACCGACAAATACATGCGCGGAATTCTGAACAAGGAGGCTGGCCTGTTCCCACCGAAAGGCGTGCTGAGCCACGTCTCGATCGTCGAGATGCCCTGCTACCACAAACTGCTCGTCATTTCCGACGTAGCCGTGATTCCGCTGCCCGACTTCAAGCAGAAGATGAAACAGATCGGCTACTTGGCACAGACGGCCAACCTGCTTGGCATCAAAACGCCGAAAATCGCCTGCATCGCCCCGTCGGAACAGCTGCTACCCAACGTCATCTCGTCGACCGAAGGCGCTCTGCTGGCCAAGATGGGCGACCGCGGTCAATTGGGTAATGTCACCGTCGACGGTCCGCTGTCGCTGGACGTAGCCCTCTTCAAGGAGGTGGCCGAACACAAGAAAGTCAAAGGCTCGTCGGTAGCCGGCGATCCCGACTGTCTGCTTTTCCCCAACCTGGAATCGGCGAACGTATTCTTCAAGTCGGCGACCCACTTGTGCAAAGGGGAGTTGGCGGCGATGGTCATGGGCACGAAAGTACCGTGCGTGCTGACTTCGCGCGGCGATTCGAGCCTCACGAAACTCTACTCCATCGCGCTGGCCTGCTTGGCCGCGAAATAGGCGATCGCGGGTCGACGGACCCGAAAACCCGAAAACCGAGATGCACATCCGGCATCGCAAGACCGGATGTGCATCGAAAAACGAACCGAGCATTTTATGAGCTACAAAATATTAGCGATAAATCCCGGCTCCACATCGACAAAGGTCGCCCTCTACGAGGAGGAACGACCTTTGTTCGATTTTACGTTGCGCCATACGACCGAGGAGCTGGCCGAATTCCCCGAAATCATCCAACAATTAGACTGGCGGCGCGGTCAGATACTCGAAGCGCTGCGCGAACGCAATGTTTCGCTCGACGAACTTGCGGCGGTCATCGGACGCGGCGGCCTGATTCGTCCCGTACCGGCGGGCGTATACGAGGTCAACTCGCGGATGCGCCATGACCTGCGCAATGCCAAGATGAAACATGCCTGCAACCTCGGCGGACTGCTGGCGGCCCAAATCGCCCACATGGCCCATGTGAAAGCCTACATCGCCGACCCGCCCGTAGTGGACGAGATGGACGACGTGGCCCGCATCACGGGAATGCCGATGTGCACGCGCTCACCGATTTCGCATGCGCTGAACCAAAAGGCTACGGCCCGCCTCCACTGCGAACGGGCCGGATTGGCCTACGAAAAAACGAATCTGATCGTCGCTCACATGGGCGGCGGGATTTCGGTAGCGGCTCACCGGCAAGGACGCATCGTCGACGTGAACAACGCGCTGGACGGCGATGGTCCGTTCGCCCCCGACCGCGCAGGCAGCATCCCATCGAGCGAGCTGATAAAAGCCTGCTTCTCGGGTAAATACACGGAAGCGGAACTGCTGCGGTTCGTGTCGAGCAAGGGCGGGCTGGTCGCCCACTTGGGCACCAACTCGGTAATGCAGGCGATGGAACGCATCGCGCAGGGCGACGAACGCGCCCGCAAGGTGATGGACGCCATGTGCTATAACATCGCCAAACAAATCTGCGCGATGGCGGCACCGATGGCAGGACGGGTCGATGCGATCGTGCTGACAGGGGGCATCGCGTTCAACGAACCGATCGTGAAGTACATCAGCACGCATTGCGCTTTCTTGGCTCCGGTATCGGTCTACCCGGGCGAAAATGAGCTAGAATCGTTGGCCATCAACGCCTTAGTCGTACTTCGCGGCACTGTCGAACCGAAAGTCTATCAATAAACTCCGAGGCAGGGCGCTAATCGCGCCTTGCCGACATAAATCACGGACGAAAAAGCAGAAAAATCGCGGAAAACCTTTCATTCCTGCCCGAGAATCGCTAACTTTGCGAAAATAAACCCAACTATACACGCATGAAAGAGGTCATACAACTCTGCGACAAGAAATTCCGCGTCATGATTCCCGCCGAACGGATCGACGAAGCCGTCACGGCCGTAGCCCGACGCATCAACGCCGACTACGCAGATAAAGAGACCCCGATTTTCCTCGGTATCCTCAACGGCTCGTTCATGTTCATGAGCGACCTCATCAAGAAAATCGAGTTCAACAACGAGTTATCATTCGTGAAACTGGCCTCCTACGAGGGCGACCACTCCTCGGGCGAAGTCAAGACGCTCATCGGACTGAACAATTCGCTCTGCGGCCGACACATCATCATCGTCGAAGACATCGTCGAGACGGGCGGAAGCATCGCCCACATGGTACGCGATTTGGCGAAGTACGAACCGGCGAGCGTCGAAGTCTGCACGCTCTTCTTCAAACCGGCCTGCTACCACAAGGAATTCCCCATCAAATATCGCGCGATGGAAATCGGCAACGAATTCATCGTAGGCTACGGGCTGGACTACAACCAATTGGGTCGCAGCCTGAAAGACATCTACGTCGTCACGGAATAATGGCTATCGAAACCGACAATGCACTTTTCGACAGCGGGCGGCTTCTGCCGCTCGTCGAGGATTTCTATACGATTCAGGGCGAGGGATACCATGCCGGAAAACCGGCCTACTTCATCCGGTTGGGCGGATGCGACGTCGGCTGCCGATGGTGCGACGCCAAGTACACGTGGAATCCGAAACTCTATCCGCCGGTCGACATCCGGACGATCATCGACCGCGCTACGGCCTACCCCGCCCAAGCCATCGTCATCACAGGCGGCGAGCCATTGCTCTATCCGCTGGGGCCGCTGACCGACGAATTGCATGAACGGGGTCTGCAAATCTTTCTGGAGACCTCCGGAACCCACCCGTTCAGCGGACAGTTCGATTGGGTGTGTCTGTCGCCCAAACGCCAGCACGCCCCACTGCCCGAAGCATTCGAATGGGCCCACGAACTGAAAGTAATCGTCGAAACAGAGGAGGACTTCGCATGGGCCGAACGCAATGCGGCACAAGTCGACCCATCGTGCCGGCTCTACCTGCAACCCGAATGGAGCGTCGCCGAAACGATGATGCCCGCAATCGTGGAGTACGCCAAAGCGTACCCGCAATGGAATATCTCGATTCAGACGCACAAATACATGCGCATTCCGTAACCCCTCAATCATGCAGATTCGTGTCAGTCAGAAAGGATGGATGATCGTTACGGGGGTCATCCTGCTTTTCACGACTCTCGTCGTGGGCCGCAATCTGCTGCATGCCATTCGCATCAAGCGCGAAATCCGCGCTTTGGAACGGGAAAAAACACATTATACGGAGAAAATCGAACAAGACAGCACGCTGGTCGAACAGCTGCAATACGACGATTATCTGGAAGAGTACGCTCGGGAACGATTCCGGATGCAGCGACGCGACGAGCAGGTTTACATCGTCGAGGAGGACGACTGAGCCGATCGCAAGAATTGCCGCCGAACCAAAGCGACGGTTTCGCGGAATGCTTCTAACCGGAACATCGCCGAAAGCAACACATAGACGCCGACGCCGACACCGATTTCGATCATCAGTCGCAACACACCGTCGAAAGGCAGGAAAAGCAAAACAGCCCGCACGGCACCGTACATCGCAGCCGTGACGGCGGCAATCGGGAGCAACGTCCGCACCAACCGACCGATCCTCAACACAGTGAACCGCATCGAAGCACCGACATTCACTGCCATTTCGCAAAAGGCAATCACAACCAACCCCCAAACCACCGCCTGTACGCCGACGGGTATCGTCGCAACGAACACCGCAGTCATCAGCCCTTTCTTTATCAATTCGATGCGGAGAATGATTCCGCCGTCGCTCCGGACTTTCAGCACGGTGAAAGCGACCATCGCCACGGGATAGAACAACCCGACGAGACAAATCACCTCTAAATAAGGCACAGCCGACATCCACTTCGCACCGAGAAGCGTTGCGAACAGGTCGGGCGCAATGGCCGAAAGCCCCATCATCACCGGAAACAACACATAAGCGACGAGCATCACGATTTGGCGGTAACTCTCGGCGAACCGACAGGCATCGTCGCCGATACGCGTCAAAGCCGGAAACGTCACGTTCTGCACGGACTGCACGGCCGAGGTCACGAGCTGGTCTTTGAGTTTCACGGCTTGGTCGAATGCCCCCAGCACCCCGACGGGATAGAGCCGGCCGATAAAAAACTGGGGAATCTTATTATAAAAGGTAGTGACGAGTTCGGTCGTCATCAGACTGAAACTATACGGCGCCATACGACGCAACGCATCGAGGCTGCACTTGCCATAGGGCCGCCAGTCACTGATCCACCAAAGCAATCCGGCCCGCACAGCCATCTGCAAAACACGTTGTGCAACGATGCTCCACACACCGTATCCGGACAAAGCCATCCCGATAGCGACGAGACCGCTGACCATCCACGAAACAAAAGTCACTTTCGACAACAACGCGAACCGAAACTGCCGCGTGAACAGCACGTTCTGCACGGTACACAACGCATTGACAGGCAACAACAGAAAGAAGACCGGCGCCAACGGCACCAGTTCGGGCATGTCGTAGAAGCGGGCCGCAACAGGGGACGCCGCCACGAAAACGAAATAGAGCACAGCCGAAACACCGACGTTGAAGAGAAACACCGACTTGAAATCGTGCTGTTCGGGAGCCTGTTTCCGGATGAGCGTCTGCGAGAAACCGCTATCGACGATCACCAGCGCCACAGCCGCCACAGCCGTCAGAATGGCCATCAAACCCAAATCCTCGCGGGTCAACAGACGCAAAATAATGAGACTGACGGCCATCTGCATCAACGCCGTGCCCACTTTCTCGGCCATATTCCACGCCACGCCACGAGCCACCTTGTCGCGCAATTCGCCGCGGCGGGTACAATCCGTTGCTTCGGGTTTCATGAGAGCGGTTTCGGAGTTCCGTTTCGGAGCGGTTCAACAGAATTCGGACCGTTTCAGAGCTTTTCGCCCGCTGCGATCGCCGCATTGCGCTGACGGATGGCCTTCACCGGAGCGATTTCGACATACGATGCGCCACCGTCCTCGCCGAAACTGCCGCCTACGATAGCGAACAAATCCTCCTCCGACAATTGGCCATACTGGTCGAGAAAATCCAACGCATCGGCCAAAAAATGGTATCGATTGTCTGTGCCGCGCTGCCGCAGAATCGCCACGACCCCGTAGGAAAGCGCCAGAATGCGCTGTGCATGCAACGTATAACAAATGGCGACAACGGTTTTCCGACCGCGGAAAGCTGCCAGGTAACGTCCCGTACGCCCGGTCTTGGTGTCGAGCACCACGTAACGGATGGGCAGGTTGGTCGAAGCGCGCACGGCCGATCGAGCCAACTGAGCCGTGATTTCGTGGTTGACCGAAACCATATTCATATCGATCATCGGACGGAAATGGTTTTCGTCGCGCTCGATTTCACGAGCCACACGCGCCATCGTCTGCACCGCTTCGGTCGGATAATCGCCCGTAGCGGTCTCGTCGCTCAGCATCACGGCATCGACCCGCTCGTAGATGGCGCTGGCGACGTCGCTCACCTCGGCCCGCGTCGGACGCGGCGAATGCACCATCGAATAAAGCATCTGCGTGGCGATGATGACGGGGCGTTTAGCAGCGATGCACTTCTCGACGATACGCCGCTGAGCGTTGGGTATCACCTCAGCCGGCAACTCGACGCCCAAGTCGCCGCGCGCCACCATGATGCCGTACGACGCCTCGATGATTTCATCGATATTGTCCAATCCCTCCTGATTTTCGATTTTCGAAATGATTTTGATAGGGCTCTTGCGAGTGTCGAGGATCGCCTGCACAGCCTCCACATCGCGCGCGCTCCGCACGAACGAATGGGCGATGAAATCGACATCGTGCTGCGTGGCCCACTCGATAAAGCGACGGTCTTTCTCGGTGACGGAAGGCAGGTCGATGCTGACGCCCGGCACGTTGACGCTCTTGCGCGAACGCAGCGTGCCGCCCGTAATGAATTCGCACAACAACTCGTCGTCGCTCTTGGAAACGACACAAATTTCCAACTCACCATCGGCAATCAACATCCGCGCACCGACCGGAATATCGCGCACGATGGTCGGCACGTTCATATAAATGGTCTCACGCGTCGAATCGTCCGCACCGACAGACCCGCGTACGGCAACCCGGTCGCCCGTCCGGAACTCGATGCCCGAACCGTATTCGGCGGCAACGGCGGTTACGCGAATTTCGGGACCTTTGGTATCGAGCATCACGGGAATCGACGGATTCACCCGATGCACGATCTCGACGATCTGTGCAGCACCCTCCTCGGTGACATGTGCCGAATTGATGCGCACGACGTCCATACCTGCGTCGTAGAGGCGGTGAACGAACTCCTCGGTCGTCCGGAAGTCTGACAATGTGGCGACGATTTTCGTCTTTTTCTTACGATAGTTATTTTCCATAAATCACTCGATATTTCATTCTGTTTCGACGGCCGGTGCACCGCCGACGATTTCCGCCAGCGCCTCGACGCCCAACCGGTAGGAATCCAAGCCGAATCCCATGACGGAACCGGCCGCCACCGGCGCCAACAACGAAATGCGGCGGAATTCCTCGCGTGCGAGAATCGACGAGATGTGTACCTCGACGACAGGCACCGCGACAGCCGACACTGCATCGCGCAGAGCCACCGACGTGTGGGTATATCCGCCGGCATTGAGCACCACACCATCGTACGTACCGTCGGCCTGCTGGATGGCATCGATCAACACCCCCTCGTGATTGGACTGCCGATAATCCAACGTGCAATACGGATAACGCGCCCGCAAGCGATCGAGAAAATCCTCGAAACGCTGCGTCCCGTAGACGTGCGTATCGCGCCGTCCCTGCAAATTTAGGTTGGGCCCGTTGAGTATCAATAGTTTCATCGTGGCGGAAGTTTATCGGCCGCAAAGGTATCCATAATTTCCGAATTATCCTTACCTTTGTTCGAATTACTCCCCGAAATAACAATTCATACCATGACCGAATTCGGCTTTATCGAGCAACTGGCAGCCCGATTCGTCGCCTTGCCTGCCAACGGCTTCGAGGGCATCGGCGATGACTGCGCTGTGCTGCCCGTCGGCAACGGCGAGGCGCTGCTCTTCACGACCGACCTGCTGACCGAGGGCGTCCACTTTCTGCGTGCCGCCACTTCGGCCCGCGAGCTGGGGGGCAAATCGTTGGCAGTCAACCTGAGCGATGTGGCAGCGATGGGCGGACGCCCCGTTGCAACGCTGCTGTCGCTCTCGCTGCCGGCGGACACGACCGACGCATGGGCAACCGAGTTCATGGAGGGTTATCGGGAGATGAGCGAGCGGTTCGGCGTAACGCTCGCGGGCGGCGACACGACCCGATCGACCGCCGGCATCGTCATCAACGTCACAGCCATCGGACGGGCCGACGCGACGCACATCAAACGCCGCAGCGATGCCCGCGCAGGCGATACGATTTTCGTCACGGGCGAACTGGGCGCCTCGGGAGCAGGGCTGAACGATATTCTTGCGGGCCGCTACGATACACCGGCAGCAGCCATTCACCGCAACCCACAACCGCACGTAGCCGAGGGCCTTTGGCTTGGAGCACGGCCGGAAGTACATGCCATGATGGATCTTTCGGACGGACTGGCATCGGACGTCCGCCACATCCTCGAACGTTCGCGCTGCGGCGCAATCATCGACGTGGAACGGATTCCGGCGGCCGAGGGAGCCGACGTGCAACTTGCCGCCTGCGGAGGTGAAGACTACAAACTGCTCTTCACGGCAGACGCCGCAACCTCGGAGAAACTCGCAAACGATTTTCTGGAAAAATTCGGCGCACCGCTCTATCCGGTGGGAACGATTACCGCAGACACGGAACTCGTCTGGCGACAGAACAGACGACCGGTCGAACGAGACTGGAAAGGATTCGTGCATTACTAAATTAAGAAAGGCGCCTCCACGAAAAGGCGCCTTTATGAGACACGGCCGGCGTCTCAAACCTCCGGCACTTTGACCAACCCGTAATCGGCAGCCAACTGCTCCATCAACTCGAACGCAGCTCCGTAATCGTTGGGAATCCGTCCGTCGAGAATCGCCTCCTTAATCACCTCCTTGATGTCGCCGATGACGCGGCACGGACCGATGCCGTACGTCCGCATGATGATTTCGCCCGTGATGGGCGGCTGGAAATTGCGAATGCGGTCGCGCTCCTCCAAATCCTTCATCTTGCGGCGCACCAGCTCGAAATTGGACATATAACGTTTCACTTTCGCGTCGATGCCCGACGTGATGTCCGCTTCGCACAAAGTCATCAATGCCTCCACATCGTCGCCCGCCTCGAACAACAAACGCCGCACGGCCGAATCGGTCACCATGTCCTCGGAGAGGATGATGGGCCGCAAGTGGAGAAACACCAATTTCTGCACGAACTTCATGTGCTCGTTCAACGGCAGTTTCAGCCGCCGGAAAATTGCGGGCACCATTTTCGACCCGAGCACCTCGTGACCGTGGAACGTCCACCCAGTCTTGGGGTCATAAGCTTTGGTCTGCGGTTTTCCAATATCATGCAGAATGGCGGCCCACCGCAGCCACAGGTCGCCGGAACGCTTCGCCACGTTATCCAACACTTTGAGCGTATGAATGAAATTGTCCTTATGGGCATGTTGTCCGCGGCGCTCGACCCCTTTCAGCGCGTGCATCTCGGGAAAAATCAACGCCAGCAGGCCGGTGAGTTCCAACAACTCGAAACCTATCGACGGCACGGGCGACAAAACGATTTTGTTCAGTTCGGCGATGATGCGTTCGCGCGAAACGATGCGGATGCGCTCGGCATTGCGCGCGATGGCGTCGAACGTCTCCTCTTCGAGCGTGAAACCCAACTGCGCAGCGAACCGGATGCCGCGCATCATGCGCAGCGGATCGTCTGAAAAGGTGATGTCGGGATCGCACGGGGTGCGGATGATGCCGTGTTCGAGATCGTACATGCCGTCGAACGGATCGACCAGCTCACCGAAGTCGCGTTCGTTAAGCGACCACGCTAGCGCATTGATCGTGAAGTCGCGGCGCAACTGGTCGTCCTCCAACGTACCAGCCTCGACCTGCGGTTTGCGCGAATCGTGCGTATAGGATTCGCGGCGAGCCCCGACGAATTCCAACTCGACCCCGCGGACACGCAGCATAGCGGTGCCGAAAGTCTTAAACACGGAGAGTTTGGTGTGCAACTCGTCGGCCAGCGCCTGCGCGACGTCGATGCCGCTGCCGACCACCACCACATCGACGTCGGTCGAGGGACGATGAAGATAATGATCACGCACATAACCGCCCACGACGTAGGCATCGACCCTCTTTTCACGGGCAATGCGCGCGATGCGGCGGAATATGGGGTCGGTGAACTCCACAGCGTTATTTTTTTACGTATTTTTCGACTGCCTTTTTCCAGACCTCGTAACCCGAAGCCATCAGATGCAGGCCGTCGTTGGTATAACGGCTGTCGAGATTGCCTTTGCCGTCGACCAGCAGCGACCAAAGGTCGATGTAGACGATGCCTTTCTCCCGACACAATGCCTCCAGCTGGCGATTGGTCTCGATAATCTGCGGATTGATGCCGTAATGATGCCGATATTTCTTGAAATCGGCGCCGTTGACCGGCAGAATACTCTGCACGTAGAGCTTCGTCTGCGGCGAACGTTTCTGGAACCGAACGATCAGTTTGCGGATGTTGCCCGCCACCTCGTCGGGCCCGACACCGACCGAAAGATCGTTGGTACCGATCATCAGAAAGAGCTTCCGCGGACGTCCGGCGATGATCGAATCGATGCGTTCGAGCAGCCAGCCCGAACGGTCAGCGCTGATGCCGCGGTTCTTGACGTGGCGATTGTCGAGCAGTTCGGCCCACTCGCAGCCGTCGGTGATGCTGTCGCCCAAAAAAACGATGTCGTTCGACCGGATGGGCAGTGCATCGAAAAGGCTGCGTTTCTGGTAATTGTATTCGTTCTGCGCACAAACGGCCGTACAGGCGAACAACGCCGCAAGCAGCAAAATGGAAAAACGTTTCATATAATTAATCTTTTATCAGAAAATCAATTTACGCAACGTATTACGCATATCGTCAATCATAAAATCATACAGATCATCCCTGATGCCTTCATAATTTCCGAATAGTGTTCGGTTTTTGCCCTCGTCGATCCAATAATCGGAAGCAGTCATGCCAAATCCGGAATTTTTCAAAACAACGGACTATACCTCCAGCATTTCGCGGCGATAGAGTTGCACGGTGTTCTCCAATCCGTAGTAGAGCGCATCGCACACCAACGCATGGCCGATGGATACTTCGTCCGTCCACGGGATACATTCGAGGTAGTAGCGCAGGTTCTCCAAACTGAGATCGTGGCCCGCATTGAGCCCCAAGCCTTGACAGCGCGCCTCCTCGGCAGCGGCTACATATGGCGCGACGGCTGCTTCGGCCCCCGAAGGATAAAGACGGGCGAACGCTTCGGTATACAGTTCGACGCGGTCGGCACCGCACGCTTTGGCTCCGGCAACCATCTCGGGCACGGGATCGACGAAAATCGACACACGGATGCCACGTTCATGGAAAAGGGCCGTAATGTCGGTCAGGAAGTCGCGGTGCGCCACGGTATTCCAACCTGCGCAGGAGGTCAACGCATCGGGCGCATCGGGCACGAGCGTCACCTGTGCGGGCCGAACCTCCGCAACGAGGTCGACGAACTCTCCGACGGGATTGCCCTCGATGTTCAACTCAGTAGCAAGCACCTTCTTCAAAGCATGCACATCGTCGTGGCGGATATGCCGCCCGTCGGGCCGCGGATGCACCGTGATGCCGTCGGCCCCGAATCGCTCGATGTCGAGAGCCGCACGCACCACATCGGGCCGATCGCCGCCGCGTGCATTCCGCACCAAGGCGATCTTGTTGATATTGACGCTCAATTTTGTCATAAAAACCCTCTCTTTGGTCGCATCTCAGATACTCAGCACCGGCAACATCCGCACGCGTTTGCTTTTGCCCGCGCTTATACGTATCTTTGCAAATGCCGAACCGGCATCCGGTTCCGGCGTGTAAAGGTACTCACTTTTTTCGAATTTCCGCCGATGAAAATCCTACTTTTTTCCCGCAGGCAGGTCGCCCACACGCCCGAGGAACTGAACCAGCTTTTCGAAACCATCGACCGGTTCGGATTCGACTACGCGGTCAACGCCGAGTTCGCCGAATTCGTGCACGAACTGACCGGCCGCACGATTCCGGCGGAAAAACGCTACGGTGATCGCGTCGGCCCTCAACCGACCGAAAGCGTCATGGTGTGTTACGGCGGCGACGGCACGCTGCTCGAAGGCGTGCACCGGCTCGCCGGCGCCCCGATTCCGGTGATGGGCATCAATGCCGGTCACTTGGGATTTCTGACCAGCGCTCCCAGCGAGGGACTCGATTTGATATTCAAGGAGATCGCCGACCGCAACATTCTCACCGAACCGCGTTCGATGCTGCGGGTCGAAGGCGACTTCCCCGAGCCGCCCGAATCGCCGCTGGCTCTCAACGAATTCGCCATACAACGCCACGGAGCCGGAATGATTTCAGTCGAAACCTACGTCGACGACCAGATGGTCGCCACCTACCACGGCGACGGAGTCATCGTCTCTACCCCGACGGGCTCGACCGCCTATTCACTGAGCGCCGGAGGGCCCGTCGTAGCACCGGCCTGCTCGTGCCTCATCATCTCGCCGCTGGCACCGCATAATCTGACCATGCGGCCGGTGGTGATTCCCGATTCGGCGACCATCACGCTCCGCGTCCATGCCCGGCGCGCCGATGCTTTCGCCACGCTCGACAACCGCACCTATCCCCTTCCGTCGGAAGCCGAATTCCGCGTCGAACTGGCCCGGCAACGCATCTTTCTGGCCGTCCCGCACAATATATCGTTCTACGACACGTTAAGAAACAAGATGATGTGGGGAATCGACATCCGCAGCTAACCACGAAATTCATCCCGTTTTTTGCGCCGTTTTCGTTTTTATTCCCTATATTTGCGCTCTATTATGAACGAACCGAAACGCATACCGCAGCACGTAGCCATCATCATGGACGGCAACGGCCGCTGGGCCACCCGTCACGGCAAGGAACGATTCGAAGGTCATATCGCCGGCGTGGAATCGGTGCGGGCTTCGGTGCGGGCCGCGTTACGTCACGGAATCGATTATCTGACCCTCTACGTCTTCTCCACCGAGAACTGGGGACGCCCCGAGCAAGAGGTGAACGCGCTGATGGAACTTTTCTGCCGCAGCGTGGTGAACGAGTTGGTCAACCTTTCGCAGCAGGGCGTGCGCATCCGGATGATCGGCGACCGCAACCGTTTCTCGGACGAAGTGCGGCAAGCGCTGGCCGAAGCGGAGGCCCGAACCGCGACGAGCGACAAACTGACATTGATTCTGGCGCTCAACTACTCGTCGCGCGATGAAATCGTGCGTGCCGTTCGCCGAATCGCCGGCCGCGTGCAAACAGGCGAACTGGCCCCCGAAACCATCGACGAAACAATCCTCGGGGAATCACTCTACACGGCGGAATTCCCCGACCCCGACCTCGTTATCCGCACGAGCGGCGAATACCGTCTCAGCAACTTCCTGCTGTGGCAGTCGTCCTATGCCGAACTATGGTTTCCGGAGGTGCTGTGGCCCGATTTCACCGAAGAGTGGTTCGACAAGGCCGTCGAGGAGTACGGCCGGCGCGAACGACGATACGGGCTGGTCAAATAGATGAAGTTTTTGCAAAAAGAATGAATCGCTTTCACAATAAGTCAGTCATAGCATGGTCGCTGCTGTTGTTCGGCATCCTCACGACGAATACAACGGCCCAAGAGGCCGCACCGACCGAACCGGCAGATACGACAGCCATAGCGGAACCGTCCTTTCCGGAAGATGCCCCGATGCTGCAATACGGCAACCGTCCGAAACGTTACTACATCCGCAAGGTCGAAATCCACGGGGTGAAATACCTCGACCACAACAACCTCAAATCCTCCGCCGGTCTCATCGAGGGCGACTCGGTTTATCTGCCGAGCGATTTCATCGCTAATTCGATCAACCGGCTCTGGCGGCAGAGCGTCTTTGCAGACGTCAAGGTGGGTGCCGAAATCGAAGGCGACAACCTCGACCTGCACGTCTTTCTGAAAGAACGCCCCCGCATCTATCACTGGGAATTCGAAGGCATCTCGAAAGGCAAGAAGAAAGATCTGCTCGAAAAACTGAAGCTCAAGCCGGGCCGCAATACGCTGTCGGACTACATCATCGACAAGAACAAAAAGCTCATCAAAGCCTACTGGGTCGAGAAAGGATTCCGCAATACGGAGGTCGACGTTCGTATCGAAAATGATTCGGTCTATCCGGAACAGGCGGTCAACGTCACGTTCCTCATCGACAAGAAAAACCGTGTGAAGATCGGTAAAATCAACTTCACGGGGAACGAGCAGTTCAAGGACAAACGCCTGCGCAAGACCTTTAAGAAGACCCATCAGAAAAGCATCAACTTCTTCCGCGGCGCGAAACTCAACGAGAACGACTACGCCGACGACAAGGAGTTGCTGCTCGATTTCTACAACTCGAAAGGCTACCGCAACGCCACCATCGTACGCGACTCGATCTACCCCATCGACGACAAACGCATCGGCATCGACATCGAAGTGGCCGAGGGCAACAAATACTACATCCGCAATGTTTCGTGGGTCGGCAACTCGGTGCACGAAACCGAAGAACTGCAACGGATGTTCGCTGTGAAGCAGGGCGATACCTACGACAAGAAGTCGATGCACAAGCGATTGGGCATCGGCAAGGAGGATAACCCCGAGAACATTTCGGTGAAGTCCCTCTATCAGAACGACGGCTACCTGATGTCGCAGATCGAACCGGCCGAGACAATCATCGGCGCCGATTCGATCGACATCCAAGTGAAAATTTTCGAGGGCAAGCAGTTCACCATCAACGAGGTAGGAATCACGGGCAACCAGCGCGTGGACGACGAGGTGATCCGCCGCGAGATCTACACCCGCCCGGGCGAACTCTACAACCGCGCCCTGCTGATGCAGACCATCAGCACGCTGAACGCCATGGGGCACTTCAATCCCGAGGCCATCATGCCCGACATCCGTCCCGTTTCGAACGAGCTGGTCGACATCAACTGGCCGCTCGAGGAACAGGCCTCCGACCAATTCAACATCGCAGGCGGTTGGGGTTCCGGTACATTCGTAGGTTCAGTGGGCATCACGCTGAACAACCTATCCATCCGCAACTTCTTCAAGAAAGGAGCATGGCGTCCCTATCCGATGGGACAGAATCAACGTCTGTCGCTCTCGGCACAGACCAACGGCACCTACTACAAGGCATTCGCATTCAGCTTCACCGACCCGTGGCTCGGCGGACGAAAACCCAACTCGTTCACGCTGTCGGCCCACTTCTCGGAACAGAACAATGCCTACTATGTATGGCAGACCTCGACCCAATATTTCCGCACGTACGGCGTAGCGCTCGGCTTGGGTAAGCGGCTCGAATGGCCCGACCCCTATTTCCAACTCTATGCCGAAGCCCGCTACGAACGCTATACGCTGAAAGACTGGACCTCGTTCGTCATGGAGAATGGTTCGGCCAATTTGCTCTCGTTGCGGCTGGTCTTCTCGCGCAACTCGGTCGACCAACCCATCTATCCGCGGCGCGGTTCGGAGTTCAGCGCCTCGGTGCAGGCGACACTGCCCTACTCGCTGTGGGACGGTAAGGATTACAGCAGTTCGACGCTGAGCGATTCGGAGCGCTACAAATGGATCGAATTCCACAAATGGCAGTTCAAGGCCCAATGGTTCCAAGCGCTGACCCGCAACATGAATCTCGTCTTGATGGCACGGGCCGAAATGGGCTTCTTGGGCAGCTACAACAAACACAAAGTCTCGCCGTTCGAACGGTTCGAGGTCGGCGGCGACGGCATGTCGGGCTACAACATCTACGGTATCGACATCATCTCGATGCGAGGCTACGAAGACGGCGCACTCGACCCGATTTCGGAGAACTATGCGTGCGCCTATAACAAATACACGCTCGAACTCCGATATCCGGTGATTCTGAAACCTTCGTCGCAAATCTATGTGCTGGGCTTCCTTGAAGGAGGTAACGCATTCGATTCGTGGCGGTCGTTCTCGCCGTTCCGCATAAAACGGTCGGCTGGTTTCGGCGTGCGGCTCTATCTGCCGGTAGTCGGCATGCTGGGCATCGACTGGGGCTACGGCTTCGATCCGCCGGCCGGTTCGACGACCAAGAGCGGCAGTCAGTTCCACTTCGTCATGGGACAACAGTTTTAATAACCGGCACGGAGCATAAGGGCAGGACAGTTCTATAAAAACGCTGCATCGGGAGGAAGAACTACAGATATTGGCAATATATTTGAGAAAAAAGAGTTATCTTTACAATAAAGATTACGACAACGCCCGTCCCGACGACGCGCATAACGACTTAAAACGACGAGAATCATGAAACGACTGATACTGACGGTATCGCTGTTGCTGTCGCTGACGGCACTCGCAGCACAGAACTACATCGTAGTCGACAGTGAAAAGGTATTCAAATCCATCGATGCCTACAACAAGGCGCTGACCGAACTCGACGAACTGGCCCGCCAATATCAGGCGCAGGTCGACGGAAAATATGCGGTCATCGAACAACTCTACGAAAACTACATGGCCCAGAAAGCGTCGCTTCCAGCACAAACCCGCCAATCACGTGAAAATGCTATCTTGGAGCAGGAAAAAGAGGCGCAACAGTATCAAGAAAGCTTATTCGGGAACGACGGTACGCTGATGAAAAAACGGCAGGAGTTGATCCTTCCCATTCAGAAACGGGTATTCGACACCATCGACCGTTATGCAAAGCAGGTCGGGGCCGATTTGGTGCTCGACGCATCGAACAATCCGACAATGCTTTACCACAGCACGCGTGTCGACCATACGCAACAGGTCATCGAAGCACTCAAATAACGAAAGGAAACAGACGGATTCGGGAACACGAATAGCTCCAGAAATACAGGCATAAAAAACATCGGGAGCGCAGAAAACCTCCAATAGAACGGAAACAAACCATCGCACTAATAAAAAAATGAAAAAAGCAATCAAACTAACCCTCGCGGTTGTACTGATGATGAGCGCCACGTCGCTCTTCGCGCAGAAATTCGGTCGCATCAACTCGGAAGAGATCATCGCAGTCATGCCCGAGACCAAAGAGATGCAGACCAATATGCAGGCCTACGTCAAGAATCTGCAAGACGAAATGGAGGCTTTGCAAGTCGAATACAACAACAAGCTGCAAGAGTTTCAAAAGAATTACGAAACCTATTCGGAGGCCGTGCGCGACATGAAGAGCAAGGATCTGGAATCGATCACGACCCGCATCCGTGAATTCGAGCAGGTGGCCCGCGAAGATATTCAGAAAAAACAGTACGAATTGCTGGCACCTATTCACGAAAAGGCCAAAGCGGCTATCGACAAGGTTGCCGCTATGGGCGGTTATCTCGCTGTGTTCGATACGGCAGCAGGTTCGCTGGCTTACTTCGATGCAGCGGCATTGACGGACATCGCTCCTGAGGTGAAAAAAGAGCTCGGAATTTCCGAGACCGCAACGCCTGCAGCCAACTGATCCGGCATTCGGCCGAAAAAAAGCGCGTTTCGATTGTCGAAACGCGCTTTTTTCGTGCTATTCGTTCAACAGAATGAACAACGCCCGTTTCTGTTCCTCCGGCGAACGGTACTGTTCGTACAACCGGCGATATTCGGGATTCTCTTTGAGATTCGAAGCTCGGAGCAACTGTTGTGCAAAGGTCTGCTCCACACCGTGCCAATCCTTTATCTGTTTGTAAGGAAAGGCATCACGATTGCCGAGAAACTGCGTCAAATACCCGATCGCACGGTCGATGGCACCGTCGGCCGCATCGTAAAGATCGATGTCCATCGTACGGGCGACAGTGCACATATCGAGCAGATGGGTAAGGTTATAGACCGAATAGCCGAATGCCGTCGTGCGTGCGAGTTCGCGCGGCTGTCGGCCGTCGGCTTCGATTTGAGGACGCAGACGCCGCTCGGCGAACCCCTCGACCAACTCGCGCGCCACCTCATCGCGTCCGGCAAAGAGCGCGAATACCACCGTCTGCACGTCGTAAGCCACGCCATGATTATTCTTCGCAGCGTATTCACCAAGACCTGCATCGCTCGTACGCAGCCAATCGACATACTCCGAAAACCAATCGCGCAACGCTTTCATCTCTTTTTTCGAAAGGTATCCTCCGCGTTCGAGCACCGCAGCAGCATCGACCGCTTCGAGGAACGAATAGGTATCGAGCACCCCCTCAGGACGTCCCAGCCCTCCGTTACGCCCCGGCACCATCTGAGCATAGGTGGCATTGGGATTCATCCGCGTAGCGGGATTCAGAAACCACGTACGCAACATCGAAGCTGCCTTGCGGGCATACTCCGGCCGCTCGGACAAAAGATAGGCCCCCGTGAGCCGATACAGACGGGACGAAAAATCACCGAGACGATCGCGGTCGAACTGCTTGAGTTCGGGATTCGACTCGCCGTCCCGACGCACATAGGGCAAGCCGTCCGGCGTATCGGGATTGGGCCACCAATAACGGCCCATACTGATATAATCGTGTTTGTCGCCACTCGGCGGCGTCATCCCCTTGTCGATGACCGTCGGATTCGGCAAAGAGAGCAATTTGTCAGCATCACGCAACGCGCGTTCATACAAAGGTTTGAGACGGGTATCGCCGAGCGCTACAGCCTTTCGGGCCCGCGTGGCAGCCTCGACGTCGAGTAGATAAGGCTGTGCGGAAACCGCAGAAACAACACAACACGCCGATACCGAAATCAAAGACAGCAATCCGAAAATTTTCATGGTTCAATAGAATTGGTCGACCAAATATACGGATTTTTATCGAATAAATATTGCGCAGAGCTGTTTTTTATCGGACCGACTACCGCCCGGATTTTTCATCCGAACATTTTGGTCGAATTGGTTTTTTTCATTAATTTTGTACTCCGAAACGAAATCCCGACTCGAATAATGAATTCAGCCTCCACGTCGCAACAGGTCGACACGGTACTAAAACATATCAAGGATTTGCTTTCCAGCGGCCGGCTCGAACCCGGCGAACGCCTGCCGGCCGAACGTCGACTGGCAGCCCAACTCAACGTAAGCCGAGCCCATGTGCGCACCGCCTTCCAGAAGTTGGAATTCTACGGCATCGCAAAGACCTTTCCGCAAAGCGGCACAGTCGTGGCACAGGAGAAGATGCAGGTACTCAACAGCATGATTATCGACGCGCTCAAAATCGACCGTTACGATTTCAGCTCGCTGGTCGACGTGCGCATCCTGCTCGAAATCGAGGCCGTGAAACTATGCGCCCGCAACCGCACGGAAGAAGACCTGACGAACATCGAAGCAGCGCTGACCGAATGCGAATCATTCTTCAACACCGAAGAGCGTGTCAACAAGGATTTTGCTTACCATCAGGCTGTTGCGCAAGGCGGTCACAATCCGGTCATCGCGTCGCTACTGCTCATCATCACGCCCGACGTACTGCGCTACTACCAAAAGTACAAAGTCTGCTCGGTTCCCAGTCAGGAGGTCTTCTTCGAGCACCGCGAAATGTTGCGTTTCATCCGCGAACACAACGAAGAAGGTGCGGCCGGCATGCTCCGCCAACATTTGAAAACACTCTCAGAGTTTTCGCGCTCCTCCAACGAAGAACATTTTCTCGAAACCGAAGTCAAGAGGCCGTAGCAGCCGAATGACCGCCTACGGTTTTTCGATTTCGAAGTCGGCGAACCGGACGATTTCGTCGCGCAACTCGCCTTTCAGCGAACCGTTGTCGCCGATGCTCCGATAGATGCCCCATTTCGGACGCAGACCCGTTGTGCTCATACGCCACAAATCGAGCGACCGATCATCGATACGCAATAACTCGTGCCCGTCGGTAATCCGGACGATGCACACCGAATAACTGCCGCCGTAATCGAACCGAACCCGTTCGGTCACAGCAACCCACTGACCGAGAAAATCGGCCAAATCCACTTTCGCAAGATACACGTTTCCGGCCCCCTGCTCCGTCGGAGGAACATGGATCACCTGAAACTGGCGGGCGCCGTTGGAGAGCGTGCGCAACGTAAACGTAATCAACGGCAACGAGACATCGGCCGTGCCTTCGCTGTTGTCGATTCCCTTCAATTGGTGGACGTGACAGAACTTCGAAGTCGTGTGCATTCCGTCGGGCAGACGGAATTTCCAACGCATGACGAGCGTCTCGCCCTGCTGAGCGACCATCGACGCCGGAGAATGGCCATCGGTCTTTATCTCGTTGCGCTGACGATCGGTCTTGTGCGGATTGCCGCGGTCATTGTCGTTCTCGACATGGATGTAAAAATCGAACACCCATCGTTTCAATTCAGAATCGAACGACTGGCAGATATGCCGAAAAGGTGCGGCAGCATGGGCTCCCGACATATCGGGAGCCTCTTGATTATACCCCTGCGCCGTGATGAGCGAATAGGTCTGCGCATCGGCCCCGTCGGCCACGAGCGTTCCGGCCCCCTGCGCAATCAACGGCCAATCGGGCAAACCCTCTGCAACCGGTCCGTCGGGATCGATCGGCTCAACCGGATCATCGGGAGTGTCCGGATTCGGTTTTTCGGGCTCCTCTCCGCCGCCCTGTTCCGTATCACCGCCGCCGACCGGCTCGGGTATCTCGAACGACGAACCGCCGCACGCAACTGCCATCCACAAAAGCGGCAATAAAAAAAGAGATTTCATTTGGTCTACCAATTTATTTTTTTCTTATCTTTGTCATACCGTAATTGGTTAACCAATTACGGTTCGCAAAAGTAAAAAGAAAAACACACAAAACCTTAAAACCGATGAAAAAAATTCTCTTCGCAGCCTTATTGTTATCGACGGCAGCCGCGGCACAGACGCCCACAACCGCCCCGATTCCAACGAATCGCTATTCGATGAAACTTCAAGCCAATGCCGACGGCACCTACTCGCTCCTGAACGAACAGCGCTATGCGAAAATCGTCGACCTCTCGAAAATCGACGATCTGCTCGTCCCCTACGTACACCAAAACAACCGCCTGTCGAGCCGTGACTACAAGGGTGTCGAGACCCGTGAAATCACCTACAAGAACCACGACGGCTACTCGCTTACGCTGGCGATCGACATGGCGGCGAGCGATGCGCCGACACCGGTCGTATTCTACCTGCACGGCGGCGGCTGGGAGCGCGGCAACAACGGATCATTGCGCGTGCAATCGCAGTACATGGCCAAACAACATGGTGTGACGGGTGTGCGCGTAAGCTATACGCTGGCGCCGCAACCGGATGCGACGGTGCAGGTATCGATTCAAGATGTCAAAGATGCTGTGCAGTACATCCGTGACCATGCGAAAGAACTCAATATCGACCCGTCGCGCATGGGATTCGTCGGTACGTCGGCCGGTGCGCATCTGGCTGCCGTGGCCGCCATGACGACCCCCGAAGCGAAGGCATTCGTCGGCTATTCGGGTATCTACAACCTCGAAACGGCCGCTATCACCTCGCGTGCGAAAAAGGAACCGCGCGTAACCTATTTCTGCGGAAAAGACCCGAAGGTGCTGCGCGACGCATCGCCGATGAACCTCATCCCGAAAAAACGCCAGCCCGCAGCGCTGCTCTTCTGCGGGACGGCCGACACGACGGTCGAATATGCGCAAAGCGAACAGTTCGCGAAAGCGCTGCGGAACAAAGGAGCCAAAAACGTGGAACTCAAAATCTACGAGAACTACGACCACAACCTCAGCGCCAAGGCATCGGACAAAATGGAGGAGATATTCTTCCTAACGATGGATTTCCTCGCGGCCAATCTTTAACACGGCGCAGAGATGAAACGAATCATTACGCTTGGCATTGTTCTGCTCGCATCGGTCATGCCCGCGGCGGGCAAAGTCGACGTAGCATCGATCTTCTCCGACGGCATGGTGCTCCAGCAACAATGCAAAGTCCGCATCCGGGGCATATCGGACTGCAAAACAGTGGAAATCATCCCCTCGTGGGGCGAAACGCAGCTTGTAAAGGTACATGACGGCCGATGGGAGGCATCCATCGAAACACCCGCCGCTTCCTACGAAAAACAGACATTGACTTGCAAAGATTCCGATTCGCAAATCGTGTTCGACGACCTGCTGATAGGCGAAGTCTGGATCTGTTCCGGCCAATCGAATATGTACATGCCGCTCCGAGGGTATTCGGGCCAGCCCGTCGCGGGTTCGTTCGAAACGGCACTCGAAGCGCCGCGCTACGCCGACCGCATCCGCATGATTACACTGCCCAAACGTGCGGCCGAAACGCCGCAAAGCGATTTCGAGGCCAGCTGGACCGTACCGACCCCCCAAACAGCCCTCGCGATGAGTGCTACGGCTTACTTCTTCGCCAAGACGCTCACCGAAGCGCTCGACCTCCCCGTCGGCATCGTATCAACCAGCTGGGGCGGATCGGCGATCGAGGCATGGATGTCGCCGGACGACCTGCGTGAGATGGGCTACGACGTGGAACGGATAAATACCGATCCGAAAATCGAGGAACGACGGCAATGTTCGAAACTCTACAACGGTTTGATCGCCCCCGTCGAAGGATTCGCAGCACGCGGATTCGTATGGTATCAGGGCGAATCGAACCTGAAGACGGCCGACCGCTACGCCGAACAGATGGAGCGCATGGTGCGCTTCTGGCGCGAAAAATGGAGCGACAAGCAGGCACGGATGCCGTTCATTTACGTGCAGATTGCGCCCTACGAAAACAAAAACGCCGATGATATCGACGCGGCTCTGCTGATGGAAGCACAAATCGACGCATCGGAACGGATCGCCAATTCGCATATCGTCTGCACGACGGATACGGGCGAAAAATCGTGTATCCATCCGTCGGACAAGCAGACCGTCGGGCGACGAATTGCCGCGCAGGCATTGCGACGAAGCTACGGCGTAAAACTACCGGACGACGCCGTAGAGGGCGTGCGCTTCGAACGGGCGGAATTCGCCAACGGCCAAGCGACAGTCACGTTCCGAAATGCCAAATACGGACTCACGCCACAAGGCGAAGCGATCGCAGGATTCGAACTGGCCGGAGCGGACGGAATCTTCCATCCGGCCGAAGGCCGTATCGTCAAGTCCCGACCGCAGGTGACGGTCACCTCGCCGGAGGTACCCGAACCGGTTGCCGTACGATACGCATTCCGCAACTTCATCCCGACCAACCTGCACAACACGCTCGGACAAGCGGTGCTGCCGTTCCGGTCGGACCGTCCCGCAGCAAATCGATAATCCAGACGAAAAACAATGACGTGGCCGAGCTCCCAGTAAAAGAGAGTTCGGCCGCGTCGTAATCGTTGTTCGGCGTCTACATATCGAAATAGAGCAATGTCTCGAAATTCGTCTCCGGCGGACGGCACCCGATCGAACGGGCCGCTTCGCCCCATTCGTCACGGCCGAGCGCACGACCAGCTGCATAAAGTATACGGGCGCCACGCGAACGGTCGAACGGAGCGATTTGCCGGTGCGGCCACGTTTCGGGCGCACAATAATAAGGCAAGAGATAGGCCACCGCATCTTCCAGCGAACGCCCCTCCGGCGAACGATAGTGCCAGATCGAATAGCCCGTATCCGCCACCAGCCGATCGGCCAACGCAACCGCTTCCAACGCAAAAGTCGAATAATGCAGCGCAAGCGTGCGTTCCAGTTCCAACGGCAACGAACCGTCGTCCGCAATCTGCGAAGCGAGCCGCGGCGCCAACGAATGCTCGGCAATCTCACGGGCTTGCACGACATCGCCCGTATAGGCCACAACCATCAATCGGATGGCATCATACCACAATCCGTGGTTGTTCGGCGAACGGAACTCCTTGCGGCCATGTTCGCTTTCGTTCAGCCAATGCAGAAAATCCCCTGCCCATTTCTGCAAACCCCGCTCGTCCGCATCGCTCCAACCGGCGGAACCGCGCAAAAGTGCAGCGGCACTGAAAGCGTAACAGAAACGACGTGCATCGATGATACCCGTACCGCGCACCGTCGTGCGACCGGAAATCAACTGGGCGTAGGTCATATTGGGATTCATGCCGCGCTCCGCGTCAAGAAACCACACCCGCAACAACCCAGCGCACTTAGCGGCATAACGTTCCTCCCCTGTGACGGCATAAAACACAGCCAGTGTTCGGGCCGCATCGCCCAACCGACCGGAATTGACCCGCTCCGGATAATCGTAGACTTCGGGATTGCGTTCGCCGTCACGACGGATATAAGGACGTCCGTCGGGTTTCGACGGATCCGGCCACCAATAGGGCGAAAGCGTCATATAATCGCGAGGATCGCCGCTCGGCGGCAGAATCTTTTTCTCGACGACACTCACCGGTTCCATCATTATGTACTCGTCGGCAATCGCACGCAAAGTTTCCACTGCCTTGACAGCTTTCGGCTCCCGTGCAGCATAAGCACTTGCGACATATTCCAAGCGCTCGGTCGGGAAAGTCGTCTGAGCCGCGACAGCCACGGGAAACAACAGGACGGAAAACAAAAAAAGACGTTTCATGACTGCAAAAAAATGACGGACAGCCCCCAAAAAGGGGACTGTCCGTCGGTTCATACTCCAACAGTTGCCCCTCGATTAGGAGAAGAGCGTACCGCCATTGATATCGATGTTGGTACCGGTGAGGTAGCTGGATTCGTCGCTGGCCAGATAGCAAACCAGATCGGCGACCTCCGACGCCTCGCCCTCACGACGCAACGGAGCCGTATTGTGCAGGTTCTCGCGTGCTTCGGGTTTGGTGAACCGATCGTGGAACGAAGTATTAATCATACCCGGGGCCAATGCGTTGACACGGATGCCCTGCGGACCGAGTTCCTTGGCCATGGCGCGCGTATGACACATCACGGCAGCCTTTGCCGTAGCATATACCGAAGCACCCGGGCCGCCGCCGTCGCGTGCGGCCTGCGACGAGAAGTTGACAATCGAACCGCCGGCAGGCATCATCGGCACTACTTCGCGCGTGCAGAGGAATACCGAACGCATATTGACGTCCATCAGGAAATCGTACCACGCTTCATCCTGCTCGACGATCTTCTTGCGGCCCACGATGCCGCCCACGACGTTGACCAGAATGTCGACCTTGCCGCCGAACGCCTTGCCGGCCTCGGCGAAAAGTTTCTTCACATCGGCGGCCTTGGTCATGTCGCCCTGCACGGCGATGGCTTCGCCACCGTCGGCCTTGATCATTTCGAGCGTCTTCTGTGCATCGTCGGGGTTATCGAAATAGTTGAGACACACTTTGGCTCCTTCGAGCGCGAGTTTCACGGAGATGGCACGACCCAAGTCGCGCGCGCCGCCCGTTACGACGGCCACTTTACCTGTAAGTTTCATAATTTTTTATAGATAAAAAGGTTAATCATTTCCATTGCGGTTATTTCCGGATCACCTGTTCGATTTTTCCGCCGAACAGGAAAATGCAGATCAGACACAAAGGCACCAGCGCCGCCCCAAGCACGAAGAACGACGTCCAATTGCCGCTCTGCGTGAGATGGGGAATCAACAGCGTCGAGACGATGGTTCCGAGTACGGCAGCCGCACCGCCGAGACCGGCCAATGAACCGACGGCCTTGCCGGTCTGGAAATCGGACGCGAGCGTCTGAATATTGGTCATCACGAACTGGTATCCGCCCAAGATGAACGCCATCATCACGACAGCCATCATGGCCGACGTTGCTTTCGCCGCGAGCACCATGCCGGGGATGATGAAACAACTGCCGACAATCATGGCGACCTTGCGGGCGAAGTTGACGCTCTTGCCACGGGAAATCAACAGTCCCGAAAACCAACCGCCGGCAATCGAACCAATGGCGGCACCGACATAAGGCACCCATGCCGACATGGCGATCTGTTTGATGTCGAGCTGGAAAACTTCGATAAGGTAAATCGGCAGCCACGTCACGAACATCCACCAGATGGGGTCGAGGAAGAACCGCCCCAGAATGACAGCATAGTTTTTCTTCTCGCCGAGCAACTGTCCCCACGATTTGGCCGTATCGCACGACACTTTGCACTCGGGCTGGCCCGAAAGGATGTATTCGCGTTCACGGTCGGTGATCCAAGCATGCTCTTTCGGGCCCTTCTTGTTGATGAACAACCACGGCAAGACCCAGACGATACCCAGCATACCGACTACGACGAACGTCACCCGCCAGCCGAACGCAAGAAAGAGCGCCGGAATCAGAATCGGAGCGACGATCGAACCCATCGAAGCGGCTCCGCCGAAGATACCCTGCGCCAAAGCCCGTTCTTTTTGCGGGAACCATTCGGCGTTGGATTTCGTCGTTCCGGGCCACGGGCCGGCTTCGCCCAGACCGAGCAGAACACGGAAGAACGTCAACGATTTAAGCCCCGTCGACAACGAGGCCAACGCATCGGCGCCACCCCACAACAAAGCCGACAAGGTGAAACCCTTGCGGGTTCCGATTTTGTCATAGACCTTTCCCGAGACGAGCTGGCTCACGCCATAGGCGACCATGAAAAACATGGTAATGATGGCCAGCATATCCTTTGCCTGACGCTGCTGTTCCTCGCGCGGCAGCGACGAGTCGACGAGCCCCAAATCTTTGGCGATACCGCCGTACCGCACATACTCCAGCCGACCGTCAGTGACCGTAGCCTCCGAAGCCGGCACGACTTCCGTCGCACCGTCGCGCTCGAACGTCCACGCATCGGCCTGTTCGTCGAACGTGCAATCGGCAAGTGCCACGCTCTGTTTCGTATTGGCCACCCACATGTAGTTGAGCGTGCCGCGGTCCAGATAGTTGATGATGGTCACGAGCGCGATGAGCGACAACACGATCCATCGTAAACCTCTTACTTTCATAGCATTTAAACGTATTGAAAAAATCGGCCGACGACTATCCGATGAAATCGGCGCGATGCGGCGAGAACGTATCGATCAGGATGCCCTCTTCGAGACACACGCATCCGTGCAGCTGGTCGGGAGCCACATAGTAACCGTCACCGGCACCCAGCACCTTGACCTCACCGCCGATGTTGAGCTCGAACTTGCCGCTGGCCACATAAGTAGCCTGGCTGTGATAATGTTTGTGCTGCGCACCGACAGCACCTTTCGCAAACTTGACCTTGACGATCATCAACTGACCGTCGTAGCCCATGATCTGACGCACGACGCCCTCGCCTGCGGGCTGCCATGCCAATTCGTTTTCCAACTGATAGGTTCCGTTCCAAGTTTCCATAATCATAAATTTTATAGTTTCAGATTTTTCAATCTCTTACATGCGTACGTCGTAATATCCCGTCCATTCGAACTGCTCGCCGCCAGCCTCGGCCTCGTGCACCGACGAACCATCGCCCATGTAGGCCACGCAAAGCGTCACCGTCCGACCGCCCTCGAACGTGAAGCGCGCCACCGTGCACTCCGGCGTATCGACGAGCATTTCGATCCCGCGGCACGATGCGGTCAGATTGGCCGACTGCTCCACTTGCAGGTCGTAGGTGCCGTGGCTCTCCAACGCCGAGCAGAACGTATGATTCCGCTTGCCGTTCTCGCGGATGAAGTAGGCGGGTTCGCCGCGCAGATTGAAGTCGGGGTCGTTGGCACCAGCCCGCACGAGACGCAATTCGGTCTGCGGTGTCGTAGCGGTCGAAAGGCTGTAAAACCGATCGCCGACGAGCCACGTGAAGCACGAAGTCGACGACGCCGTATTGCGCCCCTCGGCCTCGACCCAAAGATGCTGATAACCGTTGCGCTCACCCAACGTCGTCATGCGGCGCAAAGCACGCTCATAAGGAAAATCGAGCGAAATCATGTGCCCGTTGTACCAATAGGGCAGATCGTAACAATGCTCCTCAGCGCTTTCGGCCTTCACCACGTCGAGAATCAACGGATATTGCAGAAAATCGGTCGTCACATAAGCCGTCGTACGACGCATCGTCACCCCCTCGCAGGCATTGCGCTCCACGGCCGAAACGATTTGCACCGCAGGCCGTTCGAAATCGGCGAAAAAAATCTCCGAATGATACTTCGACGAACGCTTGATGTCGCCGTCGAAATGGCTGCGTCCGTCGACGACCAACGTATTGTGCGCCACGGTCTGCATGGCGAACGACTTGTTCTCGCGGGTATAGTGGCCCTTGTATTTGGCTTCGATGTTGATGAAACGCGCGGCACCGTAATCGGTCAGCACCTCGTTGCCGTTGTCATAATAGGCCATTGTCAGCTTATCGTAGTGACCGTGGCTCAGACCGTGCGACGTTGCTTTCAGCGTGACGAGCGAATTGAGCGCAGGGTCGGTCGAGCGCATAACGGCAATTCCGCCCTCGTCGCCCTCGCGCCCGTCGCGGTAGAGGGCGCTGCGGAACCGCAACGGTTCGGCCTCGCCGCGCGCAATGTCGCGGGCCACGGCGTAACCGGCATCGGTCGGCAGGAACTTATTTTGATACCGAGCGGCGATGTCGAGCAACTGTTTGTTCGACGGGTCGGCGTTGTAGGCAATGTCGACTGCATAGATCAGTTCCTGCGCGTCGTATCCCTTGTCGAGAGCATCATTGAATCGCAGAAAACGCCCCTCGTAGGCAAGTTGCGTCAACGTGGCCACGGCTTTCGGAATAATGCCGTCACGATAACGGAAAATGCCGATCTCGGGACGCTTGTGTTCGATACACTGGGCGAATACCACGAACGGCCAGATGGCGTAGCGCTGGTAATAGGCTCCCTCAGTGAAATAACCGTCGGGCGAAAAGAGGCAGTCGAGCTGCCGGATAAAACCACCCGTCCGGCCCGTCTTATCCGAACCGTAAAGCGCCCGATCAACCAGATCGTCGTCGCCCATCGCCATACCGATCATCCCCACGGCGGCCGTAGCCCATGTGCCGTGGTTGTGCATGCGGTTGAACACCGCGTTGTTCGCCCGATTGTCGCTCGTGCCGTTCATGACGAAATCCGCATAGGGACGGAAAAGCCGCGCCTCGATGATTCGGCGTTCTTTGACCGTCAAACAGTCGTAGACGCAATCGTATGCGATGGCGGTATGCACCAGCCATACGCTTTCGTTGAGCGTCTGCCAGAATATACGTCCTGGCACGCCCGAAAGTTTCACGGGGTGGTATCCCAACGTCGGATAGAGCTCGGCATAAGCCAGCAGCATGTCAACGACGTAACGGGCATACTTCGCCTCGCCGGTCATCTGATAGGCCACCCCGCAGTCGAACATGCGGTAATAGTTCAGTTTGTGTTGTTCGTGGGTGTATCCCCCGCCACCATCCTTGGGCTGCGGCACGACGATCGGCTGCGCCAGCGCATCGTCGGCCCCGCGAAGCGTCGCTTCCAACGAACGGTCGAACGCCGGCACCTCGCCGCGAGCGGCGCGAATCTCCGCGACACCGCGTTCGGTCAACAACAACGACGGATGCTGGGCCGCAGCCACAGCGGTAAACGTAACGGTCAACAGGGTTGCAAAAAATCTTTTCATCGGTCGGAATAGCTCTTTATTTTCGTCTGAAATCGAATCGTTCGGCATCGGCATAGTGCGGTTCGTCGTGCGTGATGCCGCCGCGCACCACGCGGTCGGTCATGGTCAGGATGCGTCCGGCATTCCAAAAGTTGCAATCGAAGATGTCGATGCGTTCCCATGTAGCCTCGTCGAGTCGTATCGCCGCACCGCCGCGACCGCTGTTCGAGAAGTTGCAACCCGAAATCTCCATGACCTGCGGACCGATAGCACGGATAACGGAACCGCGCTCCTTGTTGCAGCAATCCTCGAAGTTGCACCCGCGAATGAAGACGTAAGGCCCGGCGGTCGATTCGTCACTACCCCCACGATAAATATTGATGGGCAGCCCCAGCAACCGGAAGAACGAACAATTCTCGATCAGCATGTCATCGGCATTGTAACGGCCCTTGTCCTCCCGCTCGGCGGCATAGTTGATAGCGTCGCCCGACAGGTTGCGGAAGAGCGAATTGCGAATTTCGACCCGTTCGGCAAACGTCGCCTGCGTACCCTTCACGGCGAAGAAACCGCCCTCGCCGAAATCGGCGAACTCGCATCCGTCGACCGTCAGCGAATAGGGACGAATCATCGACTCGGCGGTCGAAATGCCGGCCTTTGCCATCGCCCGTCCGGGTTCGGGACGCCCGCTGAAAGCGATGCCCTCGACCGTGAGAATGCCGCCGTCGGCAATGGTTATCATGTTGTCGCCTTTCTCCCCCGCGAACCGAATCACAGGACGTTCGGCAAGCCCCTCGGCTGCACGAATCGTCATACGCTTATCGACCGTGAGCGCCCGTTCGATGACATAATCTCCGCCCGAAGTGGTCAGAACGATTTCGCTGTTCTCGGCAGCCTGCGCCACCGCAGCAGGCAAATCCTCGCCGGCAACGACTTCGACCTGCTCGCCCGCAATGTGTACCGGACAAACGTCCACAGCACGCTGCGAGACGCCGCAGCCCTTTCTCAATTCATCGTACGTCGGAGCAGCCGCGATCTTGATTTTCGCATTTTCAAAACCGGCGAGGCTGCAACGTGATTTCAATTCCACACGGTTCTTCTCGAAGACGATTCCGTCGATGCGGTCAATAACCATATAGGGCGCATCCAAGTTGCGGTTCACGATCGTATTGCCGACGAACCGCACTCGCTCGGGAGCGAGCGTACGCTCCAAATCCTTGCCCGTACCGAATTCGATGTTCGAACAATCGACGAAAAGATTGTCGCGCACCTCGACATCCTCGACCAGACAATAGCGGTTCGGCAACGAATTGGGGACGGCATTCATCAACGCCAGCGCCGAGAAGAACCGGCCGCCGGCCAAACCGTAAAACCGGTTGTCGCAAATACGGTGTCCGGCATTCACCACACGCACACCGCCCGTATTGCGTTTGCCGTTGCCGACGAAAACGTTGCCGCATGCCTCGTTGCGGTCACCGTGACGCAGCGCCAACACCCCTTCGCACTCCCAAAAACGGTTGTTGCGGATAATGTTGTCGCTCGACTTGATGGAGATGACCTCCACCTCGCCGTTGCAGCGGTCGAAGAAATTCTCCTCGATAATCGTATTCGACGATTCGTAGGCTTGGTGCGACGTGCCGACGCGAATCGTTTCGGCACCGTTCGACCCGTAGACCGGACGATAACCGAACACGTTGTGATCGATGCGATGGAAATTCCGTTGCGAACGTTCCTCGTTGAGCATGACGATGAGCGTGACGCCGAGATTCAGTTTACCGTTGAACTCGCAATGATCTACGCGGTTGCGCCGTCCGAACAACAGCACATAGCTGTATGCCGTATCGCGCCGCGCAGGGTTGTAATCAGCGATGACGCACTCCGTCAAACGGCAGTCGGAAGCGACCTCACTGCCGCAACGGAACTCCACGACCGAACCGCGCGGAGCATATCCGTTTCGGAAAGTCAACCCCGAGATTTCGAGCCATTCGCCCGCCAACCGCAAGGTCGAACCACCCTCGATGACGACACCGCCCGGCGTTTCGGCCTCGATCCGCACGGGGCGGTTTTCCGCACCGCGGCCCGACCATTTGAGTTCCAAATCGCAATAAACACCGTTCTTCATGATGATTCGGTCGCCCGGACCGGCCGTTGCGAGCACACGGGCCACCTCGTCCAACGACACGGTATACTCCGCAGCACGGACCGTTGCAAACGCAAAGGCCGACAAAACGACAAACAATAGAATCCGTTTCATATCCAATAATTCGTTTCTTTTCGATTTCACCATTTCACACCCGCGCCGCGACGGATATTCTCCGCAGCAGTCTTCACGTCGGGCAACGCAGGAGCCACACTCACCGTCGGAAGTTCGACACCCGACTGTCTGCCGCCATAAAACGTATTGTCGCGCCACTCGATGTCTGGTGCAGGGTTCGTGGCGCAATTCACCGCATAGTCGCTGGACGAAGACAACGACACGATGTTATTCTCGATGGTCGTCTCCACGACGGGTTCCGACTGCGACGAACTGCTGCCGTAATTGACCTGAAAGGCATAACGGCAATCGACCGCGACATTCCGCCGCACGACAGCCCGCCGCACTTGCCAGTAACCGCTCAAAACGGGATTTTTCTGTCCGCGCACGAGACACAAGGCCGTTTTATAACCCGTACCTCGCAGCCGCTCCATGTAATTGTTCTCCACGGTGTGGTCCTCACCGATGATGCGCACGCCGCCCGTGCCCTCCATCCCGTTGCCAAGGAAATAGTTACCTGTCACCCAACACCTGTTGCCGTGGCGCAGGGTCAACGAGCCCTTGCTCTCTTCGAACAGGTTGCGGCGATAGAGATTCGCACACGATTTGTTCGAAATGATTTCGGCCTGCTCGCCATGACAATGGTAGAAATAATTGCCCTCGACCGTGCATTCGGCATCCTGCATCGACGTACTGCTATCGCCGATGCGGATCGTCTCCTGACCGTTGCGGGCCTTGCCTTCGTCATCGAGAAGCGTCACAGGTCGTTCGAAGCGATTCGCCACAATCTTATGACGCGGCACGATGTCCGATTCCAACCACACCACCAACAAAGTGCCCATGTTGCGCTTGTCGCGGAACGTACACTCGGACACCAAATGATTGCGCCCGAAGAGTGAAACCCACTTGGCATCGATATCGCCCGCTTGCGCGGTCTTATCACCTGTTATGGCACATTGTTCGACCTTGCAGCCTTCCGAGCCGCGGTCGAGCGTGATGATCGCCTTGCCCTTGACTGCCGTCGGATCCTGCCACCAAAAGCCGCTGACCACAGCACCGGTACCCTTGACCACGAGCCGGGAAGCTCCCGTGAAACGTACCTCACCAGCTTCTTCGGCCCGGAAGACAACCGGATTTTCGGCCGTACCGGCACACCGAATCGTCACCACGGCATCGGGATAGACGCCTTTGGCCCACACGACCTCGGTACCTGCGGCCACCTCGCCCAAAGCCGACACCTCGGCGGCCGACGAAACACGAATTACCGGAACCGACGGTTCGGTCGGTTGTTCGGATTCGCCGGGGTCCCCGGGAGTTTCAGGCTGTCCGGGAGTTTCCGGTTCTTCGGAATCTCCGGGCTGCGGCGCCGGAATATCGAACGAATTGCCGCTGCAACTGCCTGCCAAAAACAGAAACAGGACAAACAACAGATTGCGTATCATCATACTCACCCGATCAATCACGTTTTCAATCATACTTTCCGGATTTCGGCCGCCCGCCTTTCATTCGTGCGGACGGCCGTTCCGGCCCTAAACTAACCCTGTATTTATTATTCGTTCAACGTTTTCGACCAATAGCAATCGAAAGTCATCGTAGCATCATTGGTCGTCTCGTTCTCAATCTTCTTTATATGGATAAAGCCACCGCGGTGCACTTCTTCTTTCGCCGGATTCAACGTCCCTTTGCCGTAGGTAACATGCTGGATGAGCAGCACCTGATCGTTCGCAAAAGTATTGGAAGCACTTCCTTGTCCGTCATATTTGGGAGTCGAAGACGCAACTTTACTTTTCGTAAAAATCATCGTGCGAATCGATCCATCCTTGACAGCCGCCACAGTCTCTTGTTCCTCCGCGCTCGTACCGGCACTCAAGTTACGCATTCCGAAAATAGGCGTTCCATAACCTTTTTCGATAATTTTAGCACCAGCAGAAGTGGTGAACTTCGACAACTGGCTATCGCTACCACACGGCCCCAATAAAGAGAACGAAGAGCCTCCCGTACAGAAGAAATAACCCGGCACCTCGTAATACTGATCGCTGGTCACTTCGGTCTTGTTGAGTGTGTTCTTGTCGCTCATCACCGTGAGCGAAGCATATTTATCCATTGCCGCCCATTCATCTGTCGAAATCACCTTCCCCCAATTCGGCACAAAGAAAGCGATTGCACGATTCGATGCACCTTGTGCACCGATAGTAATGTTCGGCCAATAGTAGAACGGATAGACCGTCGCAGAGAACATCTCCATCTTGTTACCGCCGTCATAGACAGCCTCGATGGCAACCTCTTTCGCTTCGGAGAAGTCGACGCCATCGGGCACGATGAATTCGGCCTGCACGTCGGTAGGCGTACCGGACAACGAGACCTCCACCCCATTGACGAGGAATTTCTCGATCGAAGCTAAGTTTTCACCGGTCACCGTCACCCGTTTACCTAGGTAAAGGCGCTTATCAGCGCCGCCGTCCTCGGCCGCAAAACTCTTGTAAACCGGCGCAGCAGGCCCCCGCGGCGTAGTGTCGACCCGATATGCGGCAACCAAAACCATCGACTGTGCCGGTTCGCCGTATACGGCGATGATATCGGCGACTGCGACTATCGGATCGGCCGCCTCGATCGACGACGGGAACTTCACGGTAATCGACTCTGCGGTCTTCGTCATCAAAATGAGATCATATGCCCCCCATTTAACGGCTGTCACGAGATCGAGGAACGGTCCCGTAATCGTCAGTTCATCACCAATTTTGGCAGTAGCGCCCTCGGGCTGTTCGATAGGCGCCGCATTCGGAATCCGCACCTTGAAAGGCGTATCGCCCGAGACATCGATCGTGTTTCCATCGCCCCAGACGACCGAAATCGAAGCATCGCTCTCACCGGCGGCATACGTTCCGGCCGGCACGGCGAAACTGACCGAACTCGATTCGGGTCCGGCAATGACCTCGACGAATTCATCGGAACGAATCGTCCGGTCGGCAAAATGCACCTCGGAAATCTGTTCGAGGTTGCGGCCCTCGATTTTGATTACCGTACCGACAGTACCCGAAGCAGGCGAATAACCGGACACGAACGCATCGGTCACCGGAACGGTTACATAATAGACATAATGAAATACCGCATGGTCCTTGTCGCCGTAGACCCGCAAATCGGCAGCATAAGCAGCATCACGCTGGGCCAGCCCCAATGACGGCACCTTGAATTTCAATTCGCGGAGCGATTTTTCGACGATTTCGGCTTCGACCTCTTCGGCCCCCTCGACGCTTGCCGCCGCAAATGTCACACGCGATACACAATCGAGATTGATACCTTGAGCCGTCACGATTTCTCCCACGAAAGCCCGAACCGAACCGCTCTCACCGGTCGAACCGGTCGCATTGGGTTGCAGCGTGCGCGTGGTCACGTCGATGGCCGGCGTCTGCTGTGCCGTGATTCCATCGTCCTTGTTGCAGGCGGTCAGCAGAGCCGCACCGAGGAACAACGCCGTGAAACTTTTACTTATGTTTTTCATAATCATTCTCCTTTAACTGTGAAATTAATTCACTTTCGAATAATCGTAATCGTACTTCTGCCAGTAGATATTGAACAATACATCGCTCGAAGAGGGTGCTTTCGTATTGTTCCACATCTTAAAATTAACAGTGCGAATATGCAGGAACCCTATTCGACGGATATTAGCCGCCACATTCGACGTCGAACCTTCGTAATTATAATAGAAAACCATCAACACCGCATCCACATCGACATTCGAAGCTTCCACACCCACGGTAAAACGCCCCGGAGCCCAAACATCGCTATTTACCGTACCAGCCGCCGAAGTGATGCTGATTCCGCCCACGGTTTTGGCCTCTACATCAATCGGGAAAGCCTTCTCATCGATATGTTCCAATGTCTGATTCTTCACAGCGTCAATCAACGCTTTTTCCGCAGCGTTGTCAGCATTCAAAACACGAAATGTCAATACAGGAGTACCATATGCGTCTCCATTGATCCCTATAACCCGATTTTCATTAGCCGAATTATTAATCATGTAGAAGTTTTTAAGCTGACCTGGCGAATTGGCGGGACTGTTCACCTGCAACTGCCCTGCGCTAACACCCGAGAAGAAAAAGTACGGATTGACCGAATCGTATTCCTCCTCACTAACGATGCTTTTGTTAGGCGTGTTTTTATCCGAACATGTGTTTTTCAAATACTTATAGGAAATAGGGTCTACCTTTTCGCGCCAATCGGAATTGGCATACACGATACCGGTTTCAGGCGAGAAGAAAGAGGCCAACGCCTCCACATCGCGGCCCTGACCGTAAGTGCGCATATTTTCCCAGAACTTCACGAACGGAACGTAGACCACGAACGCATCGCTCAACGTAACCTGCTCGTTCCCGTCGAAGTACGATGCAACGACCGAAGTCGTGGTCTCGCCGTCGGCGAAATCGCCCGCCGGAACCGTGAACGTGAGTTTGTTCATCTCTTTGGAGATGTTGGCTGGAAATCCGTTGACCAGAATCGCGTCGACTTTCGTCAGGTAATTGCCCGTGACAGTCACGGAACGACCGACAGCCGTACGCTCGAACGTCACGGCATCGAAAACCGGCGAATAACGCTGTACGGCGATTTGAGGCGCATCATCGAGAGCTGTCTCGACGAACGACGAGCCATCGAAATAACGCAACGTAATGCGTGCGCGGTCGGTCTTGACATACGGACACTTGACTACCAATTCATCGGTCGTACGACTGATGATCGTGGCTTCGTTGCCGGAAGTCTGCCCCTCGGCCGTAAACAGGACGGCTTCGACAGCACCCATATACTTGCCGGCAATAAGCATCTGATCGCCCATATCGACCGATGACTGAAGTACCGACGAAGTAATCTGCGGCACGACGTACGAATAGGTAAACTCCTCGGCCGATTCGCCGGTGCCGACGGTATTCGCCAACACGATACGACCGTTCCGTGCCTCGGCTGCGGCAACGATTGAGATACGGGTATTCGACACCCGTTCTACGATGGGAACCTCAACGCCACCGATCGTCGCCGAAGTCACGGCGTTGAGAAACTCACCGGTGATAACAATCTCCTCACCGACCGGCGCCGAAGCGGGCGAGAACGAGTGGATGACAGGAGCGGACAAAACCACTTCGTCGACACTGGTTTTGTCGCAGGCGCCTGCGAGCGACACCGTAGCGAGAAAAGCAAAACCCGATATGCTGTTAATGAACTTTTTCATAGGTATCGATAGTTTAGTAACCGACATTCTGTGCGACGTCGGGATTGATGTTGATGACCGAGATCGGCACCGGAAGCAGAGTCTGCCATTGGGCGATCGGATTCACCACATAAGAATAACCGGTATAGAAAATCTCCGAGGCGAAGTATTCGTTGACGGTCGCCACAGCCGTTCCCCAACGCAGGAGATCGAACCAACGCTGGTTCTCGAACGCGAGCTCCAACCGGCGCTCGTGGCGCACCGCCTCGCGGAACTGATAACGCGACGCGAGTTCGGCGGCATCGTATGCGCGAATGCCCGCACGCGCCCGAATCAGATTCAGATATTTCAACGCTTCGGCCGTCGGACCCTCGGTCTCGTTCAGAATCTCAGCGTAAAGCAACGCGATGTCGCCCACACGCAGGACAGGCCAATCGTTCTCGGCATCGTATTCCGTCGCCATGTCGGGGTCGAGGTATTTGACCATGAAACGCTCGTCTTTCCATTGTCCGGTCGTCGCATTGGTATACCCTTCGGCCAGCACCACGGCTTTGCGCAGGTCGACCTTATCGCCCTCGGCATTGGCATTGTATGCCGAAAGCAGATTGTCCGACGGGAAGTTGTAGTGCTTGGGCGAACCCATCACCACACTGTTGGCATTGTTCAACGGGCCGAACAGGGTCGTGAACGGAGATCCGAGCCCCACGTTGCCCGAGAGGTAACGCACGGCGAAAATAATCTCCTTGTTCATCTCATTGTCCTTGGCGAAGATCTTGGCGTAAGGCACCAGCTCGCCACCGCTCTGCGGGTCGCCCGCCGCAACAAGCACCTCGCGGAGCAACGTCTTGGCGCTCATGTATTTCTCCTCGCCGACCGCATAATGGGTCATGTAAACTTTAGCGAGCAGCGATTTGGCTGCCGACATCGTGGCACGGCCCATGCGGGCATCGGTCATCCGCTCGGGCAACAGGCTCTCCTCGATGATGGACTCCAAATCCGTTTCGATCAGTGTATAAACGTCATTGACCGGCGACCGCTGCATCCGCCGCGCCTCGTCAGCGCCGGTCTTTTTCGTCACGATGAAGACAGGGCCGTACAACCGCACCAGATTGAAATAGAGCATCGCCCGAAGGAACTGTGCCTCGCCGCGGAACTGTGCGCGCAACACAGGATCGCCCACGACATCGAGATTATGCAACACCGAATTGGTGCGGTTGATGGTCGAATAACAAGCCTCCCAATAATCGGCCACCCACGTGTGAGCGGTTTCGATCGTGGCCTGATCGAGCTGTTCGATGAGTTTGGTATCCTGCGAAGTCGAACCGGTGGCACGCATGCGGGCATTGTCCGAGCGCAACTCCGTCACGGCCCATTCGTAATAGAGTACGTCGTGCAAACCGTTGTAAGCGCCGATGACGAGATTCTCGACCGACGCATCGTCCGTCACATAATCGCCGTCTGCCGTCTCCGAATAGGGGAACTGCTCCATGTTACAGGAAACGGAGATGCAGGCGACTGCCGACAGAAATATCGAAATGATAGTACGTTTCATATTCTTCGAAGCATTGTTAGAAGTTAAGGTCGATGCCGAACGTGACAGTCGACGTCAGCGGGAAACCGCCGCGCTGATAACCGGAGATGAGCGGACTCGAATAATTGCCCGACGTGAAACGCGATTCGGGATTCACACCCTTGTAGTCATCGCTCCACAGATAGGCCAGATTCGAACCCGTCACGTAAACACGCAGCCCGTTGAGATGGAGTTTCTTGGCGAAACGTTTCGGAAGCGTATAACCGATGGTCACATCGCGCACACAGAGATACGAAGCGTCCTGCAAAGGATAGTCGGTCAGCATGAGGTTATAACCCGTCTTGGCGTACGGGGTTTTGCCGTCGCCGCGATGCGTGTCGCTCACCCAGCGGTTGCGGACATAGTCCTTGTTGTACTTGTGGGATTCGTTGTAGAAAGCATCGCCGTTGAGCACCGTGATGCCCTGCACGCCCTGCAACAAGAACGAAATGTCGAAACTGCCGATGCGGAACGAGTTCGTCATACCCCACGTAAACGAAGGATAGGGATTTCCGAGCGCCACACGGTCGTTATCGTCCAACACTCCGTTGCCGTCCATGTCGGCGATACGCAGACCGCCGGGCACGTCGCTCGCAAAGTGAGGATTGGCTGCGATCTCCTCGGCATTGTTCCACACACCGATGGTCTTGAATCCGTAGAACTGGATCAGCGGACTGCCCACGCGGGCGATGTAGTTCTCACTGCGTTCGCCTTGCGAAATTACCTGCGACTCACCGCCGATTTCGAGCAGCTTGTTGCGCGAAAGCGAGAAATTGAGGTTCGTCGACCACGTGAATTTCGAGTGCTGGATGTTGTAGGTTTCGAGCTGAATTTCGACACCGGAATTACGCACCTTGCCGATGTTGTTCCAATAAGCCGTGAAACCGGTGAACGATTGCGTCGGCTGCTCGAACAACAGGGCCCGCGTCACCGAGTAGTAACCGTCGACCGTCAGGTTGACCCGATTGTTGGCCATGCCCCAATCCACGCCGACGTTGAATTCATCGGTCTGCTCCCACGTGATAGCGCTGTTGGCGAGGGTCGTTTCGGTGTTGGCCACACCCGGTACGAGCGAACCGTTGCCGGGGCCGGTCGGATAGTTGGCGCTGTTGAGCAGCTCCAAAGCAGCCGTATGAGGTACGGCGTTGTTACCGGTCACACCGTACGAAGCACGCAGTTTGAGGTTAGACAACCAGCGGGAATCTTTCAGCCACTTCTCCTCCGAAATACGCCACCCGAGCGACACCGACGGGAACCATGCCGTACGGTTGCCCTTGGTGAAGAGCGACGAGATGTCGGCACGAATCGAAGCCGAAAGCAGGTATTTCGAATCGAGACTGTAATTCACACGTGCCAGCAACGACTGAAGCACGCGGTCGGGATTGCGATAGGTGCCCGTGCCATCGCTCTTGCCGTTGTTTTTCGAAGCCAGTTCATAGATGGTCGCGGCATTGAGCGTGTGGATGTTGTCGGTCGGAAATCCCGTACCGGTCAACGCCACATAGTCGTAACGGGTCTTCTGCGCCGTGTAACCGGCCAAAATCTCCAAGTCGTGACGCCCGAAATCACGATGATAGTTGAGCGTATTCTCCGAGAGCAGGTCGACAGCCAACGTACTGCGGAACGTCGCCTCGCTGGGCGTACCGTCTTTGGTCGCATTCTTGTTGGCGTAGGTGTAGGCCGGAGCGTAGTAGACGTTGGCACCGTTCGACGTGCGGAACTGCAAGCCTTTGCAGAGATCGATCGAAAGGTAGAGATTACCCGAACCGGAGAAACGTTCGTTCCAGCGCGTCGTATTGGCCATGACGCTTTTCGGGTTGTTGTTCGCCGAATTGAACGGGCTCACGTCCTTGTCCCACGTCGGATTACCGTATTCGTCGAGTTCGCCGGTAGGCGTCGTGATTTTGTTGAAGTGGCTGCCGCGCGCGAAGCCGCTGTAACCGGTCAATTCCGTAGACCAGCCATTGTGATAGACGGGCAGGAACGACGGTGTACGGTAGAAGTCGATGAAATTGTTGCGCGGCCGCGTGCCTTTCTGATAGTTGGCCGAAACGTTCACGCCGAATTTCACGGATTTCGAAAGATCGACATCCAGTTTCGTGCGGAACGTCACCTTCTGCAATTCGTTCTGCAACATGATGCCCTGATCGCGCGTCCAACCGGCCGACGTGTAGTAACGCACGTCTTTCTTACCGCCGGAGACGGAGAACTGGATATTCGTGATGCTCGCCGCGTCGCGCAGACCCTCGCGCTGCCAGTCGGTCGAACCGAGGTTCGACTCCAACCACGCCGCAGCACGGTCCTGCCCCTTGACGGCCGGTCCGCCGACCGAAGCCTCGAACTCTTGGAGCCGGAGATAATCGGTTGCAGTCAGCATGTCGTGAAGCTGGTAGGCCCACTTCACACCTTGATAGAGCTTGACGGAATATCTCGCTTTCTCGGCCTGCCCGCTCTTGGTGGTGACGAGAATCACGCCGTTCGCAGCGCGCGAACCGTAGATGGCGGCCGAAGCGGCATCTTTGAGAATCTCGATCGACTTGACGTCGGAAGGGTTGATGTCGGCGAGCGTCAGCGTTCCGGGAAATCCGTCGACAACGACCAGCGGCTGACTGTCGGCCGAGATGGAACCCGTACCGCGCACGCGGATCGTCGGAGCCGCACCGACCTCGGAGGTGATGTTGTTGACCTGCAACCCGGCGATCTGTCCCTGAAGCGCCGTCGTTAGGTCGGATGCCGGACGATTGACGATCGCGTCCCCGTCCAACTTCGAAATCGAACCGGTCAGATGCGATTTCATCTGGGTGCCGTAACCGACCACCACGACCTCGTCCACGAGCTCCGCCTCGGGCTCCATGACGACCGTGATTTCGGTACGGGTTCCGACTGGTATTTCGACCTCCTTGTAACCGAGGAACGAAAAGACCAGTACGGCATCATTATCGGGCACTGTAAGCTCGAAAGTGCCGTCAAGGGCTGTTGAAACGCCGGTCGGGGGGGGGTCGCGGAGAACGACGGAAACGCCCACCATCGGGCCTTCGCTATCGGAAACCACGCCTCGCACGACACGTTTCTGCGCAAAGGCCGACGACGCGCCCACGTGCATCACGAGCACGACAGCCAACACTTTGCAGAGTAGATTCTTTGCCATAAAGCGATGAAGTTTAACGGTTGTTTTTCAGTTGGTTATTCTATTAGCAGTAGTTTTTTTCGCCGGACTTCCGAAGTCTTTCATCTGGTACACCAAACTGGTATGTCAATCTGGTTTACCAATTTCAACAGTACAAAGAAAACAAAAAATATCGTTAAAACGAAATTTCGGATGAAAATAATGGCCGCCGAGATGATAATATTTTTTCTTAAAAAATGCCGGAAAGAAAAATCCGTCCGAAAACACAAAGTCATACCTTAATTATATATGGGGACTTCGTTCGATTTTTTCTTCTGCGGTTCGGCAATCTCGTCTTTTATCCGTATCTTTGACTGCATAAACCGCAAACAGAAGATGTCCCGACTGAGAAATCCGACCGCATCCGAAATCGCCGCGCTCGAAGCAGCAGGCGTCACGGCCGAAGCATGGTCGCAGGTCGTCGTAAACGACGACTTCGACCCGTCGCAACTGCAACAATGCCGCCTCGAAGGCTCGATCGAACTGGCATCCGGCGCCCGCATCCGGCGCTCGTGCGTCCGGAACTACCGGATCGGCGAAAATTCGCTCATCGAGGATGTTACCGCACTGGAATGCCGCCGACGCAGCACGTTCGGCAATGGCGTCGGCGTAGCGGCCATCAACGAATGCGCAGGCCGGACGGTCCGGATGACGGCCGACCTGTCGGCGCAGATCGCTTATCTGATGGCGGTCTATCGCCATCGTCCGCAACTCATCGCCACGCTCGAACGCATGACCGAAGCATACGCCGAAGCCCACGCTTCGGAGATGGGCGAAGTGGGCCGCGACTGCCGCATCGTCGGGGCACGGTTCATCCGCGAAGTCCGCATCGGCGACAACGTGACGGTCGACGGTGCGTCGGCCCTTGAAAACGGCACGATCTGCGGCGGGACCCGTATCGGCGTCGATGTCAAAGCCTACGGATTCATCTGCGCTGAAAATGCACATGTCGACAACGGCGTGACGCTCGAAAACTGCTTCATCGGCGAAAGCTGCATTCTCGACAAAGGATTCACAGCCTCCGAATCGCTCTTTTTCGCCAATTCGCATTGCGAAAACGGCGAAGCAGCGGCCATCTTCGCAGGGCCCTACACGGTATCGCATCACAAATCGTCGCTGCTCATCGCCGGCATGTTTTCGTTCTTCAACGCAGGCAGCGGCGCAAACCAAAGCAACCACCTCTTCAAAAGCGGCGCCGTCCATCAATCCATCCACCTGCGCGGCTGCAAGTTCGCATCGGGCGCCTACGTCATGTCGCCCGCTATCGAAGGTGCTTTTACGATGGTGATGGGACACCACGCCGCACACCACGACACGACGGACTTTCCGTTCTCCTATCTGCTCGAAAAAGAGGGGCATTCCGTGCTGATGCCCGGGGCCAACCTCACGAGCTACGGCACGGTACGCGATTTGGCGAAGTGGCCGGCCCGCGACCGCCGAACAGTAAAGCGCGACGTCATCGATTTCGAGGAGTACAACCCCTATGTCACGGGCGCAATGCTTCGGGCTGTCGACCTGCTGCACCGCATGGAGGAACAGGACCCAAAAGCGGAAAACTATATCCATAATCGGGTGCAGATCCGAGCATCGGCGGTTCGCCGGGGCATCGGATTGTACAACAAAGCGATCGTCGCATCGCTGGGTGCGATGCTTGCCCAAGGCACCACGTCCGAACGATACGACGGCAGCGGCCGCTGGCTGGACATCGCCGGACAATACATCGCCAAACGTGAAGTCGATCGCATCGTCGAGGCCATCGAGCAAGGAGTACTGACCGATTTCGCAGCAATCGACAACCGGTTCCGCGTCTTCGACCTCCACTACGACGACTATGCCCGCAGTTGGGCCGAAAGCGTCTATACCGGTATGCTGGGCCACACGCCGACCCGCGAAGAACTAACCGACGCCATTACGGCTGGCGAAAACACACGAGCGACCCTGCGCCGCACGACCGATGCCGACCGCGACCGCGACTGCTCGACAGAGATGTCCGTCGGCTACGGAATAGACTGCGACGACGAAACGGAGCGACAAGCCGACTACCGAGCTGTCCGCGGACTGGAATGACCGGCGCCCCGAACGACGCGGAGAAGCACCACCACTACGAACCGAACAAACAGAAACCGATGTATACCCAAAGTATCACCCGAAATCACCGCACGGCATTCGTGCTGTTGATCGACGCCTCGGGCTCGATGTCCGAGGAGACCACCTACGGCGGTCGCCGGATGACCAAAGCCCAAGCGGTCACATCCATCACCAATGCGCTGCTGTTCGAACTCATCGAACGAGCCCGACGCGACGACGGCGTACGCAACTACTACGACATAGCCGTATTCGGCTATTCGGGCGACGACGAGGTTTGCTCGTTGCTTCCGGACGGCCGCGAATCGCTCACGATCAGCGAACTGGCCGCCTGCAAGGCGACCATGCACACCGAAGTGTTCCCTTGCCGGCTGCCGAACGGCGACATCTCGCTGCGCGAACTTCCGTCGCCGCAATGGATCGCCACGAAAGCGGCAGGCCAGACTCCGATGTGCGAAGCGCTGCGGAGGGCCCGTGATTTCGTGGCGGCGTGGTGCGCCGACCCTACCCATGCGGAGAGCTTCCCGCCCGTGGTCTTCAACATCACCGACGGCGAAGCCACGGACTGCGAAGATGACGAACTGCTGGCCGTATCCGACCAGATCAAGGCACTCCGCACGGCCGACGGGCCGGTGTTGCTGATAAACATCCACATCTCGAACTGCGACGACAGCCGCACTATCTTCTTTCCGTCAGCAGACGAAGCCGACTATCCGAACCGCTACGCATCGCTGCTCTACGAATGTTCGTCGGAGATGCCGCGCGTCTTCGACGACGCCATTCGCGAAGCCAAAGGCCCCGGAGCCCTGCCGCCGTTCCGCGGCATGAGTTTCAACGCCTCGGCCGCCGAACTGGTCGCCATGCTCAATATCGGTTCCATCAGCATCAAAACCGAATAAGCCATGATACCGACCATCCGAATTTTCACGCAGGCGCTGCTGACGCCCGATCTCTCGTTCGAAACCCTCGGCGATGCCCGTGCCGTCCTCGGAGCGGACGGACTGCCCGTATTACGCCGCACGACCCGCTTCGTCGAAGCCGAAATCGAATGGCGCGGCACACGTCATCTCCTCTCACTGCCCCTCAACCCGTCGGCAATGTTCCGCATCGAACGCACGGCGACAGCTCTCCGCAAAATCAACTGTCCGGCGTTGACCGAATACCGCATCCTACCGCACGAACTGCACTGGCAGGATGCTTACAGCAATCTGCAAATCAGTGATTTAGTGCTGCAACCCATACCATCGGGGGGGGGATTTTCAGATATCCTGCACACCGAATATGGCGCGACCCTATTGGTCGCGCTCGATGCCCTCGAAGCAGAACTGAAACGCGCGGGATTCGTTCACCGCAATCTGAAACCCAACAATCTGATTTGGAGCGACGGACGTCTCTATCCGTTGCGTTACCACGATGCCGTCATCGGGCCGACCGAGGCCAGCGATGCCGCCGATTTCGAATCGTTGCGGCAACTCGTTCGTGCAACCACCTCCTGTACGGAACTGCACGATACGCCCGTGGAGTATCTGCCGACATCCCGCATCTCGGGGCACCGCTGGGCAGGCAATCCGTTCGAAGGGTTGATCTGCGTCGAGGACGAAACCGGCTTCGGATACGTCGACCTCGACAACCGTCCGGTCATCGCACCGCAATTTCTGTGGGCCGGAGATTTCCACGAAGGCCGTGCCGAAGTGCAGACAGCCGAGGGCATGGGCCTCATCGACCGCGAAGGAAAGTTCGTGCTGCCCGCCATCTATGAAATCGTCGAATATGACCCTGCAACGAGCGATATCCGCGCTCGTCGGCACGGACTTTGGGCCCGATTCGATTACACGGGGCGGCAGTTGACCGAGTTCGCACCGCTCGAAAAGGAGGAAGTCGAAGCGTAGGGAGAAACGCACCGTCGGGAAGCGGCTTTTCAAGTTATGCAAGCCGCCGAATAAAACGGTTGGGAGGGCAGAAAACCTCCCCAAGCACAGAAACAACGAATTGCACTAATAAAAATATGGAAGAAGTAAAAGTCTTGATTATCGGCAGCGGGCCGGCGGGTTACACCTCCGCCATCTATACGGCACGCGCCAACCTCGCCCCTGTACTCTATGAAGGCATCGAACCCGGCGGACAACTGACCACCACCACTACGGTCGAAAATTTCCCGGGGTATCCGGACGGAATCGACGGCCCGCAGATGATGGCCGACATGCGGCGTCAGGCCGAACGCTTCGGCGCCGACCTCCGCACGGGCACCATTACCCAAGTAGATCTCTCGTCGCGTCCATTCCACGTCGTCATCGACGGTGAAAAGGAACTGTGCGCCGAAAGCATCATCATTGCCACGGGCGCTTCGGCCAAATATCTGGGACTGCCCTCCGAAACCAAGTTCCGCGGACAGGGCGTCAGCGCATGTGCCACGTGCGATGGGTTTTTCTACCGCAAACGCGACGTTGCGGTCGTGGGCGGCGGCGATACGGCGTGCGAGGAGGCCACCTACCTCGCCTCATTGTGCAAACATGTCTACATGATCGTAAGAAAGCCCTATCTGCGCGCTTCGAAAGCAATGCAGGAACGGGTCTTCAACACCCCCAACATCGAGGTGCTGTTCGAACACACCACCGGTGAGATTTTGGGCGACGGCAGCGGTGTCACGGGCGCCTTGCTGCGCAAACACGACGGCTCGGAACGCCGCATCGAAATTGCGGGATTCTTCCTCGCCATCGGCCATCACCCCAACACGGAACTCTTCGCCGACCAACTGGAACTCGATGCTGAGGGCTACATCAAGGTCGACGGCAGTTCGTCGCGCACCTCGGTCGAAGGAGTCTTCGCCGCCGGCGACGTACGCGACCCGCACTACCGTCAAGCCATCGTGGCCGCCGGTTCGGGCTGTGTAGCCGCACTCGACTGCGAACGGTTCTTACTGCGATAAAACATTGAGTTTCAGCGTCACCATATTGGGTTCCTCGTCGGCCAAACCGACCGCAAACCGGCATCCGTCAGCCCAGATAGTCAACGTCCAAGAACAATACTATTTGGTCGATGCGGGGGAGGGTGTGCAACAACAGCTCATCCGTATGGGAATCAATCCGCTGAAAATCCGCGAGGTGTTCATTTCGCACCTCCACGGCGATCACGTATTCGGATTGTTTCCGCTGCTCTCGACGCTTGGGCTCTACGGCCGCCGCACGGCGCTGCGCATCCATGCACCGGCCCCGTTCGGCGAAATACTGGCGGCACATCTGCGCTATTTCGACAGCCAACTGCCCTATCCGGTCGAATGGAGCGAGACGAAGACCACGGAACACGCACTGCTGTTGGAAAACCGCACGCTCGAGATATGGAGCATCCCGCTGCGTCACCGCGTACCGTGCGCCGGATTCCTGTTCCGCGAGAAGTGCCCGCCACTCAACGTTGAAAAGTACAAAATCGTGAAATACGGGCTCACGATCGCGCAAATTACCGCCGCGAAACGGGGCGAAGATGTCCGACTCGACACGGGCGAGGTCATTCCCAATGCCGAACTGACCTATCGACCCTATGCACCGCGTTCGTACGCCTATCTGTCGGACACCAATTTCTCGGCCAAGGCGGCAGGTTTGTGTCGGGGCGTCGACCTGCTGTACCACGAAGCGACCTACGCTGCAGCCGAGCAACGCGCAGCCAAAGAACGCGGACACTCGACGACGCTCGACGCGGCCAAAGCGGCGATGAAAGCAGGTGCCGGACGATTGGTCATCGGGCACTATTCGTCGCGCTACAAGGACGAACAGGTGTTGGTCGACGAGGCCCGCACGCTCTTTCCGGAGACCTATGCAGCCACCGAGGGAACCACATTCACGATAGAAAAACGACAATGACCAAAGCCGAAATACAACTTGTCCGCGCGCTTGCCGACAAACGCTGCCGAACGGAGCACGGACTGTTCGTCGCCGAGGGCGAAAAACTCATCGGCGAACTGCGTGCATCGCAGTTGCGGGTGCGCAAAATTTTCGCATTGGAGGGTGTTTTCAACGGGCCGGAGGTCGAGACGGTCGCGCCGCGCGACATGGAGCGGCTGTCGCTGCTGAAAACGGCCGGCAACTCACTGGCATTGGTAGAGATACCACACTACTCGCTGGAAACGCGCCACCTCGCCGACCGGCTGACGTTGGCGCTCGACGACGTGCAGAACCCGGGCAACCTCGGCACCATCATCCGGCTGGCCGATTGGTTCGGCATCGGTAACATCGTATGCTCGCCCTCGACCGCCGACTGTTTCAATCCGAAGGTCGTGCAGGCGACGATGGGTGCCATTCTGCGCGTGCGGGTGCATTACACGCCGCTGGCACCGCTGTTGCACGAAGCGGCAACGCACGGCATACCCGTCTACGGAACGTTCCTCGAAGGGACGAACATCTACCGCACGGAGTTGACCCCGACGGGCATCGTCGTCATGGGCAACGAGGGGCGCGGCGTAACGCCCGAAGTCGCCGCAACAGTGACGCACAAACTGCTGATTCCGCCCTATCCGGCCGACCGCCGCACGACCGAATCGCTCAATGTGGCGATGGCCACGGGCATCGTCTGCTCGGAATTCCGGCGCCGCTGAACGTCGTGCATACGACAAAAGCGCCCGAAAGCATCCGCACGGCGAACACCGAACCGATTTTTCCCTATCTTTGCAAGGGAAAAGCACCGATTCATCGAACAACACCGACAAAAACCGCTGTCCGAGACGGGGCGAAGAAGCAAACCGAAATGACCGACGACCTGTTCCGCATACGCACTACCGAGGAGTTCGATGCCGTGGCAATGGCGACATTCCGCCGACAAGCAGCGGAATGCGTTCCCTATTGCGAATACTTGGAACTGCTCGGCGTCGATGCGTCGCAAATCGCACGCGCAGAAGATATTCCGGCGCTCCCCATCGAACTGTTCAAGACCCACGACATCTACTGCGGCGATACGGAACCCGAAGCGGTCTTCACCTCGTCGGCGACGACGGGTATGACCTCCTCGCGCCATCCGATGCGCTCGCTGGCCCTCTACGAGGAGGCATTCCGCAACTCGTTCCGCACCTTTTACGGCGAACCGAACCGCTGGAGCCTCTATGCGCTGCTGCCCAACTACCTGCGGCGCAAAGGATCGTCGCTGGTCTACATGGCCGACCGACTGATCGCCGACTGCGGCTCGGGCGGCTTCTATCTGGATAACTACGAAACGCTTCTCGCCGACATGGCCGCCGACCCGAAGCCCAAAATCCTCTTGGGCGTGAGCTATGCCCTGTGGGATTTGGCCGAACGCTACGCCCCCGAACTGCGGGACACGGTGGTCATGGAGACAGGCGGCATGAAAGGCTACCGCGAGGAGATCGCGAAAGAAGAATTTCACAGAATCCTGTGCGATGCGTTCAAAGTCGACACCATCCACTCCGAATACGGCATGGCCGAACTCACGTCGCAAGCCTACTCGGCGGGTGGCAACCGATTCCGCTGTCCGCCGTGGATGCGGGTCGTGGCACGCGACATCAACGACCCGTTCGCGCTGCTGCCGGCCGGTGTGCGCGGCGGACTGAATATCATCGACCTCGCCAACCGGTGGTCGTGCGCCTTCATCCAGACCGAAGACGCGGGACGGGTCTTTGCAGACGGTTCGTTCGAAATCGACGGCCGCATCACGGGGGCGGACATCCGCGGCTGCAACTTATTAGTCCAATGAGCGAGATAGATTTCGTCATCCCGTGGGTCGATGGCAACGACCCTGCATGGCGCCGAGCGTTCGCCGAGCAACGGCACGCCGATGCCGCCGATAAGGACGCTTCGGCCGCACGGCATGCTGCGGGCGAAGATGCGTCGGAAATCCGCTACCGCGACTGGCGGACGTTACGCTACTGGTTCCGCAGCACCGAGCGGTTCGCTCCGTGGGTGCGGCGCATCCACTTCATCACGTGGGGCCATCTGCCGGAATGGCTCGCGACCGATCATCCGCAACTGCACGTGGTCGAACATGCCGACTATCTGCCGGAAGCCTATCGCCCCACCTTCAACTCGAACGCCCTCGAACTCAACATCCACCGCATCGCAGGGCTGTCCGAACAATTCGTGCTGTTCAACGACGACACCTTTTTAGGGCGTCCGGCCCGACCGACCGATTTTTTCCGCGACAGGCTGCCCCGCGACATGGCCAGTCTGTCTCTGCCGGCACTGGAACCCATCGCCCATATCATCCTCAACAATCTGATGCTCATCAACGGATGCTACCGGCCCCATACCGTCATCAGCCGCAATCCGGTCAAATGGCTCTCTCCGCGCTATGGGGGGGGGAATGTGCTGAAAACCCTGCTGTTGCTGCCGTGGTCGAACTTCCCGGGCATCCGCGATCACCACATGCCGCAGGCCTTTTCGAAAAAGAGCTTCGAAATGGCATGGGAACGGTGGGGAGAGGCACTCGACGCGACCTGCCGCAACCGGTTCCGGACGACGAACGACGTGTCGCAATGGCTCATCCGCTACGATGCGCTCTGTCGCGGAGCGTTCCGACCCATCGGCTTCGGCGACTGTCGCCAAATGACGCTCACGGACAACAACAAGCCCATCTGCCGCGCGATCGAGACGCAATGCTACCGGATGTTCTGCCTGCACGATGCCGAACGCATCACCGATTTCGAGGCTGCGAGCGCGCAACTGTGTGCGGCATTCGAACGTCTGCTGCCCGAAAAATCCGCTTTCGAAAAATGAATACGCCCACCCTCTCCGTTATCATCCCGCTCTACAACAAGGAGCGCGAAATCGGCGATACGCTGCGCTCGGTGTTGTCGCAGACGCTGCAACCGTTGGAAATCGTCGTCGTAGACGACGGTTCGACCGACCACAGTGCCGACATCGTGCGCGAGATCGCAGCCGCAAACCCGCTGGTATGTCTCGTCCCGCAAGCCAATGCCGGCGAATGTGCAGCCCGCAACCGAGCTATTGCCGAGACGCGGGGCGAATACGTCGCCCTATTGGATGCCGATGACGAATGGCGCCCGCGCTTCTTGGAGGAAATCGCGGCGATGATCCGCGAATTTCCCGACTGCGGACTCTACTGCACGGCATTCGACATCGTAAGCCACGAGGGCGAATTTCCGGCTGTCTGTCCCTCGGAACGGGGTCCGGTGGCCGACTTCTTCCGCGACTCGGCCCACCGCTACATCGCGATTCCGTCGGCCAGCTGCATCCCGCGCCGCGTGCTGGACGATGTGGGCGGATTCCCCGAAGGAATGAAGATGGGAGGCGATCTCTACATGTGGATCAAAATCGCCCGCCGTTATCGGATCTGCTTCTCGCCCGAACGTCTCTGCCGCTATTCGCGCGTGGCGTCGAACCGCTCGTCGGCAATCTATACGCCCGAACGCACGGCCTACTCGTTCGAGACGCTCTACGACCCAACGGCCCCCGAAGCGGAACGCGAATTCATGGCCCGCGCAGCCCTCGGCAAGGCACTGGTACTCTCGGCCAAAGGCGGCACGGAAGATGCGGCACGTGCCATCCGGACGTTCGGCTACACGAAAGTCTATCGGCGCACACTGCGCAAGGTACAGCTGCTCAATCAGCTGCCCGTGAGTTGGCGCACGCCCCTGCTGAACTTCTACAATGCCGCGGCGTGGCGAGTAGCAAAGAAAGGATTGTAAAGGAAGCGCCGCAGACCGAGAGAAGCACAGAAACACGATTTCGTACGAACGAACGAATTTTTTTGTACCTTTGACTGTGTTTTGGATATTCCCGTTCGTAAAAACACCCGGGGCGAAGATAAAACAACCACGAATCGCACGAATAAAATGGAAAAGCAGTTCCGTTTCGACTACGAGCACTACGCGTCGCTCGCCGAACTCCCCGAAGCCGACCGTCAGCTGGTCGAAGCCGCACAGGAGGCCACGACCCATGCCCATGCGCCCTACTCGCACTTTCAGGTAGGGGCTGCAGCCCGTCTGCGAAGCGGCCGAATCCTGCACGGCAGCAACTTCGAAAGCGAGGTCTATCCGGCAGGTCTCTGTGCCGAACGTTCGCTGCTTTTCTATGCGCAGGCCAACTACGCCGACGATCCCATCGAAACGCTGGCCATCGCCTCGAACCCCTCCGAGCGGGAGTGTTACCCCTGTGGCCAATGCCGGCAGGTGATGGTCGACGTCGAACGGCGGCAAGGCTCGCCCATGCGGGTCATCATGAGCGGCAACGGTTCGGCCTCGGTCGTTCCGACAGCCACGGCGCTGCTGCCTTTTACGTTTATTTTGTGAGAGAGCTATTCGTGCACATGCTACCCACGGTGAATAGCAAGACGAGGGCTATTAATAAAAAACTGCCCACGGTCGCAAGCACTATGCACAGGTTTTAATAAAAATGTTCAACCCCGAAGATATTCTCTACGAAGACAACCACCTGTTGATCGTCAACAAGCACGGCGGCGACTTGGTGCAGCCCGACCCGTCGGGCGAAAGCGCGCTGGAAGACCAGATCAAGGCGTTTATCCGGCAGCGCGACAGCAAACCCGGCGAGGTGTTCCTCGGGGTCGTGCACCGCATCGACCGACCGGTGAGCGGCGCGGTGCTCTTCGCCAAGACATCGAAAGCCCTCGTGCGGCTGAACGAGATGATTCGTGAGGGGCATATCGGCAAACGCTACTGGGCGCTGGTCGAGCAGACCCCGAATCCGGAGGAGGGCGAGTTGACCCACTACATCCTGCGCGACGGGCGGACGAACCGTTCGCGCGCCTACGACACTCCGAAACCCGAAGCCAAAATAGCGAAACTGCGTTATCATACCTTGGGGGTTTCGACGCACTACACGCTGGTCGAAGTAGAGTTGCTGACAGGCCGCCACCACCAGATACGAACCCAACTCTCGAAAATCGGTTGTCCGATACGCGGCGATCTGAAATACGGTGCGAAACGATCGCTACCGAACGGCGGTATTTCACTCCATTCGCGCACCATCGCATTCGAACATCCGGTACGGCACGAACCCGTTGAAGTAACGGCACCGGTACCCGCGGGCGACAATCTATGGGCTTATTTCAACACGCAAGAGTGACATGCGCATCCTCGTACAACGGGTTCGGAAGGCGTCGGTCGCCATCGACGGCACAGTGCGGTCGCAAATCGGAGCAGGACTGCTGGTGCTGCTCGGCGTCGGGACGGACGACACAGACGAAGATCTCGAATATCTGGCCGGAAAGCTGGTACGGCTTCGGATTTTCGACGACGAAGCGGGCGTGATGAACCGCGATATCGTGCAGGCCAGCGGCGAAATCCTCGTCGTAAGCCAGTTCACGCTGATGGCCTCGACGCGTAAAGGTAACCGCCCGTCGTATATCCATGCGGCGCCCGAGGCGGTATCACGACCACTCTACGAACGGTTCGTGGCGCGCATCGCCGAACTGCTGGACCGAGCGGTTCCGACCGGCGAATTCGGTGCCGACATGCAGGTGGAATTGGTCAACGACGGTCCGGTCACCATCTGGATAGACAGCAAGGAACGATAAAACTCACGAAATAAAACGATAAACCATAACAACCGTATTCCCCGCAAAACAGAATATTAATAAAAATGAAAAATCGCACTTTGGAAGTCGTACTCAAAGGAGTGAAAGAGTACTTCATCATGACGGTCGGCATGTTTCTCTACTCGTTCGGCTGGGTCGGCTGCGTCATGCCCGCCCACGGAACGGGCGGCGGCGCGACGGGTCTGTCGCTGGTCATCGCCACGGCGCTGAACGAATGGCTCGGCATCTCGATACAGATCGGTACCATCGCCTTCATTATCAATGCCATCCTGCTCCTATTCGCGGGATTCATCGTAGGGTGGAATTTCGGCATCAAGACCGTCTACTGCGTGGCGATCATTTCGGTCGGGCTGAACTTCTGGAGCGCCGTACTGCCCGCCGGCGACTTCCTCCATCTCGAACGCATCCTCGCCGTCATCTTGGGCGGCATCCTCGCAGGCGTCGGCATCGCCATGTGCTTCTCGCAAGGCGGCTCGACCGGCGGCACCGACATCGTGGCGATGATTATCAACAAGTACCGCACGATCAGCTACGGCAAAATTCTAATCTATTCCGACTTCATCATCATCGCCTCGTCACTGCTCGTAGGCTACCATATCGACACGGTCATCTACGGCTACGTGATGACTGCCGTCGTGGGCTATACGGTCGACATGATTATGGCCGGCAACCAGCAATCGAGTCAAGTATTCATCGTCACGCGCGACTATGAGAAGATGGCTGACGCCATCGCCAACAACATCCATCGCGGCGTGACGCTCATCGATTCCGAGGGATGGTACTCGAAGCAGAGCTCGAAGATCGTCATGGTCGTCTGCCGCAAACGGGAGACGTCGATGGTGCTGAAATTCGTAAAGACGATCGACCCGCAAGCTTTCATGACCATCGGATCCGTGATGGGCGTCTACGGGTTAGGATTCCAGACCATACCCAAAGACTGACGCGCAATGCCGCAGCGATACGCCGACATCGTGCTGCCACTGGCGCAACCCGCCTACACATTCGCTGTACCCGACGGGATGACCGTCGCCGCAGGGCAGGCCGTCGCCGTGCAGTTCGGCCCGCGCAAGTTCTACACGGGCATCGTCTGGCAGGTGCATGACCGGCGCCCCGACTTCAAACGCATCAAACCGATTCACAAGATACTCTACGACCGGCCGCTGCTCTCCGAGGAACAACGGGCATTGTGGGATTGGATTGCCTCGTACTATCTCTGTTCCATCGGCGAGGTGATGCGCTGCGCCCTCCCGAATCTGATAAAACCCTCGGGCGACACGGAGGAGGAGTTGCTGCAAGACGAATACCGTCCCCGCACGGAGTGTTATGTGTCGCTCGCACCGGAACTCCACGATGCAGCCCGTCTCGACGAAGTATTCAAGCAGTTGACACGGCGGGCACCGAAACAGTACGAAGCATTGCTGGAAATCGCCGCTGGAGGAGACACCGGGCCCGAAGCGCATAACGTTGACGAAAATGTCGCAGCGACCGCCAAAAACAGCATCGCCACGGGCGAAATCGCCCGCCGATTGCTACGGGCCGACACGACCGTGCTGCACACGTTGGCCCGCAAGGGATTCATCCGCGAAACGGAACATCTGCGCACGACCGAACGCGGCGGCGCCCGCTTCCGGTTGCCGGAACTGACGCCCCACCAAACTGAAGCGCTCGAACAGTTGCGCACCCAATATGCGGCGGGCAAGCAGACGGCGCTGCTCCACGGTATCACGGGTTCGGGCAAAACCGAAATCTACATCCATTTGATTGCTGAAACGCTTGCCCGCGAAGGCGACGTGCTGCTATTGGTGCCCGAAATCGCACTGACGGCTCAACTCATCGCCCGCATGGAACGCATTTTCGGCAGCCGCGTCACGGCCTATCACTCGAAACTGACCCCGCAACGCCGCACGGAAACCTATCTGCAACTCAATCGTTCGGAGGGCGGTGAGTTCGTCGTCGGGGCCCGTTCGGCGATCTTTCTGCCGCTGCGACGGCTGCAATTGGTCATCGTCGACGAGGAACACGACCCCAGCTACAAGCAGGCTGAACCGGCCCCCCGCTACAACGGCCGCGACTGTGCCGTGATGATGACCCGCATCTTCGGCTGCCGCACGCTGTTGGGCAGCGCGACACCCTCGCTGGAAACGTGGCTCAATGCGCACACGGAAAAATACGCGAATGCCGAGTTGACGGAACGCTACGGAACGGCCCGTCTGCCACGCATCATCATCTCGGACACACTGAGAGCAGCCCGCCGCGGCGAACGCAAAGGACGGTTCAACAAAATCCTTTTGGACAAAATCGAGGCAGCGCTCGCCCGCGGCGAACAGGCGATGCTTTTCCAAAACCGCCGCGGATTCTCGCCCTATGTCACCTGCACGGAATGCGGCTGGACGGCCCGCTGCCCTCACTGCAACGTGACGCTCACCTACCACCGCAACGGCGACCGGCTGGTCTGCCACTACTGCGGCCACACGGAGGGCGTACCGGCGAAATGCCCGTCGTGCAAAGTGACGGAGGTCGTGCCGATGGGCTTCGGCACGGAACAGATCGAACAGGAGATTGCCGCCCTCTTTCCCGAGGCGCGCGTCGCCCGCTTGGATCGAGACAACGCTACTTCGCAAAGGGTCTTTCAAAACATCATCGCCGACTTCGAAAGCCGCCGCACCGACATACTGGTCGGCACGCAGATGATTACCAAAGGTTTCGACTTCGACGGCGTCTCGGTAGTCGGCATCCTCAACGCCGACAACCTGCTGAACAATCCCGATTTCCGTGCTGCAGAACGGGCATTCCAGCTGATGATGCAGGTGGCCGGTCGCGCCGGTCGCCGCGACGACGGCGGCGAAGTGGTCATCCAGACGGCCGAACCCGGGCACCCCGTCATCCGGCAAGTCGCCGAAAACGACTACGAAGGGATGGTACGGATGCAACTGGCCGACCGCGAAGCCTTCTTCTATCCTCCCTATGCCCGTCTGACCTCCCTCACGCTGCGCCACCGCGACCCCGTACTGCTGCGACGGGCCGCCGCAGAACTGGCCGACCGCCTGCGCACCCGATTCGGACGCCGTGTACTCGGGCCGATGGCACCGCCGGTCGACCGCATCCGCGATGAATACTTGGTCGGTCTGCTGCTGAAAGTGGAAAACGGAGCCTCGGCACAACGGGCCCGTGAAATCCTGACGGACGAACTGCGACGATTCACGGAAAACCCCGATTTCAAGAACATTACCCTCATTACCGATGTCGACCCGCTCTGATTGGCTGCACAGTCTGTTACGGTTGCTCTTTCGCGAACGTTGCGCCGTCTGCGACGCCGAATTGTCGGCAGGCGAACGGACGATCTGCACGCTCTGCCGTGCGACCGCCCCGCTGACGGGCTATTGGACGCAAGCGGACAATCCCATATGGCGCCGCTGCCGCGAACTGCTGCCCGTCCACCGTGCATCGGGATTCCTCTTTTTCCGGCAAGGGAGCGGCTGGCAACGGCTGATTCACGGATTCAAATATCGCGGTGCATGGCGCACGGCCCGCACGTTGGGCGAATGGTACGGTCGCGAACTGAAAGCGAGCGGACTGTACAACGACGTGGATGCGGTCATCCCGCTTCCGCTGCATCCGCTCAAACGGCTGCGCCGCGGCTACAACCAATCGGAATACATCGCCGAGGGCATCGCGGCGCAACTGGGCATACCGGTCGACCGAACGAGTGTTTATCGGAGCCGCAACACGGCAGAGCAGGCGCTGCGATCGCGCCGCGAAAGAGCCGGCAACGTCGAAGGGGCCTTTGCCGTACGGCATCCCGACCGACTCGCGGGGCGGCACGTGCTGTTGACAGACGATGTGATGACCACCGGTTCGACCTTGCTGGCATGCGTCGAGGCGATACTCGCAGCAGCACCGGACTGCCGGATCAGCATCGCTGCATTGGCCGTCGTGCACCACGAATGGGGAATGAAAGAATAAGCGGAGGTGCGCAAACCCCTATGAAGATGCCACGGCAGTCGGTCGTTTTTTCTTTTCGGATTCTCGATTTTTCACTACCTTTGAGACCGAAACACCCCCGAAAACGATGGCTAAGAAATACACCCCCTCGACCCGAAATCGCGAAGCGTTCGACGAACTGACCGACGGTGCGGCCAATGTGCCGCCACAGGCTGTCGAGCTCGAAGAAGCCGTGCTCGGCGCCCTGATGCTCGAAAAGGACAGCATCATCGCCGTACAGGAGTTCGTCACGCCCGAGGCGTTCTACACCGAAGAACACCGCTTGATTTACAAGGCAATCGAAGAACTGTCGATGGAGCTGAAGCCTATCGACCTGTTCACCGTCACCGAACGGCTCAAAGCACAGAAAGAGCTGAAAAAAATCGGCGGAGCGGCTTACTTGGCCCAGCTGACGCAAAAAGTCGGTTCAGCGGCCAATGTCGAATTCCACGCCAAAATCATTGCGCAGAAATACGTGCAACGCGAGCTGATCCGCTCGGCCACCGAAATCCAACGCCGCTCCTACGACGAATCGACCGACGTGACGGAGCTGATCGGATTCGCCGAGGGCGAGATTTTCAAGGTCTCCGAAGGCCACGTCAAACGTTCGGTGCAATCGTCGAAAGACATCCTCGCACGGGCACTGATGCAAATCGAAGAAGCGTCGAAAAACGCCAGCGCATTCAACGGCGTGCCGTCGGGATTCATGTCCATCGACCGTGTGACGCTGGGATGGCAGCTTTCGGACCTCATCATCATTGCGGCCCGTCCGTCGATGGGTAAGACGGCGTTCGTCCTCTCGATGGCCCGCAACATGGCCGTCGACCACGAACAAGGCGTGGCGTTCTTCTCGCTCGAAATGTCGGCCGTACAGTTGATGATGCGCCTCATCATCGCCGAAACGGGCCTCGCGGGCAACGACGTGAAGTCGGGACGACTGACCCCCGAACAATGGCGCCACTTGGAATCGGCGACGAAACCGCTCTCGTCGGCACCGCTTTTCATCGACGATACGCCGGCACTGTCGGTCTTCGAGTTCCGCTCGAAAGCCCGCCGACTGAAAATCCACAATGACATCAAAATCATCGTCATCGACTACCTCCAGCTGATGACCGGCAATCAGGATTCGAAAGGCAACCGCGAACAGGAGGTGGCGTTCATTTCGCGTACGCTCAAAGCCATCGCAAAGGAACTGAACGTGCCGATCATCGCGCTGTCGCAGTTGAGCCGTGCGACCGAGATGCGCGGCGGATCGAAGCGGCCGCAGCTCTCCGACCTGCGCGAATCGGGTGCTATCGAGCAGGATGCCGACATCGTAGCGTTCATCCACCGTCCGGAATACTACGGCATCAATCAAGACGAAAACGGAATGCCCACGGCCGGACTGGCCGAAATCATCATCGCCAAGCATCGTAACGGTGCGGTGTGCGACGTCAATCTGCGCTTCCTCAAAGAGCAGGCGCGGTTCGCCGATATGGACGACACAATGCTGCCACCAGGACAGGCGCTCGATAGCCAACAGGCCTACGACGATTACGCGAGCGGTTCGAACGGAGGCGGTGCATCTGCAATGCCGTCGGGCGGTGCGCTTGGAGCGGCAGCCGGCAACGAGTTCGACCCGAACGTTTCGCGCAACCTGAACGATGAAGCTCCATTTTAGGGAAATAGTTTTGCTATCCCACAATGATTAGCAAAACGAAAGGCTATTAAAAAAAGGGCACATGCTACCCACGGTTATTAGTATTATCGGGAGAGCTATGAATAAAAATGCTACACACAGCCGATAGCATTATGCGCAGGTTTTAATAACAATGTTTGTAAGTGTACATACCGGAGCTGTCGTGGGCATCGACGCTGTGGAGGTGACCGTCGAGGTCAATATCACGGGCGGCGGGCTGGGACTTCATCTGGTCGGCCTGCCCGACAACGCCGTCAAGGAGAGCGAACAGCGCATCCGTGCGGCGTTCGAAAATTCGGATGAACGGATGACCTCGCGCAACGTGGTCGTCAACCTCGCGCCCGCCGCCCTGCGCAAGGAGGGTGCCGCGTTCGACTTGCCTATCGCCGTCGGCATCCTCGCAGCAATGGAACGGGTGAAAGCCGCGGCGTTGGAGGGTACGATGTTCATCGGCGAATTGTCGCTCGATGGTTCGATACGACCTGTCCCGGGAGTGCTGCCGATAGCCGTGCTGGCCCGACGCAAAGGATGGCGGCGGCTTGTGCTTGCACCGCAAAACGCAGCGGAAGCAGCCATTGTCGACGGCATCGAAGTGATTCCGGCCACGAACCTGCGTCAGCTGCTCGACGGACTGAACGGTACGGCGCCCCTCGAACCGGCAGTGCCGAAACCCGCAGAACCGTTCGAAATGTCGGCGAGCCGCTACATCGAGGATTTCGCCGACGTCAAGGGGCAAAGCAATGTCAAGCGGGCGTTGGAAATCGCAGCAGCGGGCGGCCACAATGTGTTGCTCATCGGATCGCCGGGTTCGGGCAAGACGATGCTGGCCCGCCGAATGCCGACCATCTTGCCGCCGCTGACCCACGAAGAAGCGTTGGAGACGACCAAAATCCACTCCGTGGCGGGCAAAACGGGTGTTGCAGGCGGGTTAATGACCTGCAGACCGTTCCGCACGCCCCACCACCTGACCTCGCAGGCTGCCCTCGTAGGCGGCGGACAATCGCCCTGCCCGGGCGAAGTGTCGCTGGCGCACAACGGCGTACTATTTCTGGACGAACTGCCCGAATTCGGCCGCAACGTGCTGGAAGTGCTGCGCCAACCCTTGGAAGATAAACGCATTACGGTCTCGCGGGCAAAATACAGCGTCGAATATCCGGCCAATTTCATGCTGGTGGCGGCGATGAATCCCTGTCCGTGCGGCTACTACAACCACCCGACCCGCGAATGTACGTGCGCCCCGGGTGCGGTGCACCGCTACATGAACCGCATTTCGGGTCCGCTGATGGACCGCATCGACCTGCATGTCGAGGTGACGCCCGTGCCGCCGTCGATGCTGGCGGATGCGACGGCGGGCGAACCGAGCGCCGTAATCCGCGAACGGGTCATCCGTGCACGGGCCCTCCAAGCGGAACGGTTCCGCGAAGCCGAAGGCATCCATGCCAACGCGATGATGAATGCGGCGCTGCTGAGCGAACACTGCCGGCTGGATGCAGCGACCTCGACGATGCTGGAACAAGCAATGACACGGCTGTCGCTGTCGGCACGCGCCTACGACCGGATACTGAAAGTCGCACGGACGATCGCCGACTTGGCAGGCCGCACGGAAATCGCCCGCGCGGACGTGGCAGAAGCGATCAACTACCGCTCGCTCGACCGCGGAACGTGGGGAAATGTCAACTAACGAAACGAACACGATATGAAGAAACTGCGAATCATCCTCTCGGGCGGCGGCACGGGCGGACACATCTATCCGGCCGTAGCAGTTGCCGAAGCGCTCCGCCGACGGTTCGGCGAGGATATCGACCTGCTTTTCGTCGGCGCCGAGGGCAAGATGGAAATGGAAAAAGTCCCTGCGCTGGGCTATCGGATCGTCGGACTGCCCATCGCCGGACTGCAACGCCGGCTGGAATGGCGCAATCTGCTGGTGCCGTTCAAGGTGCTGCGCAGCATCCGGCAGGCGCGGCACACGATCCGCGATTTCGGAGCCGATGCGGTCGTCGGATTCGGCGGCTATGCGAGTGCGCCGGTGCTGTGGGCAGCCCAGCGGTTGGGCGTGCCGACGGTCATCCAAGAACAGAACTCCTATGCGGGTCTGACCAACAAAATCTTGGCGAAGCGCGCGAAACGCATCTGCACGGCCTACGAGGGAATGGATCGCTTCTTTCCGGCGGAGAAAATCGTGCTGACGGGCAATCCGCTGCGAGGCCGGTTCTTGAAAGAGGGCGCAGACAAGACGGAAGCGCTCCGATACTACGGCTTCACCTCCGACCTGCCGGTGATTCTCGTGGTCGGCGGTTCGCTCGGCACCCGCTCGCTGAACGAAATGATGAAGGCATGGCTCCTCCGCACGGGCGGCACGGCACCGGTACAGGTCATCTGGCAAACAGGCAAATACTACGAACGCGAAATGCAAACCTTTTTGACCGAACACCCTGCGGTGCACGTGTGGCAGGGCGCGTTCATCGAACGGATGGACTTGGCCTATGCGGCAGCCGATGTGGTCGTCTCGCGCAGCGGTGCAGGGACGGTCTCGGAACTCTGCTTGGTAGCGAAACCGGTCGTATTCGTCCCTTCGCCCAACGTAGCCGAAGACCACCAGACGATGAACGCTCGAGCGCTCGAAGAAAAAGGCGCTGCGCGGCTGGTACCCGACTGCGACTGCCGCATGCGAGCAATGGAAGAAGCGCTGGCGCTGGCCGCCGACGGACAAGCGCTGGAAGCGATGAGCCGCAACCTTGAAGCACTGGCCCGACCCGATGCGGCGGAACGGATCGTCGATGAAATTATGCACGCACTGCAATGAAATACGAAAACTACTACTTTTTGGGCATCGGTGGCATCGGCATGAGCGCCCTCGCCCGTTATTTTCTGCACGAGGGGCGGCATGTGGCCGGCTACGACCGCACCCGTTCGCAACTGACCGAAGCTCTCGAAAGCGAGGGTGCCGCCGTGCACTACGACGAAGACGTGGCGCAAATTCCGGCGCCGTTCCTCGACCCTGACCGCACGGTCGTAGTCTATACGCCCGCCGTACCGCGCGACCATGCCGAATACCGCTACTTTCTCGAACACGGTTTTACGGTCGAAAAACGTTCGCAGATGCTGGGTCACTTGGCCGAGGGCAAATACGTGATGGCGGTGGCGGGCACCCACGGCAAAACGACAACCTCGACCCTCATTGCATGGCTCAACCGTGCGCTGACCGGCGGCGGTTCGGCCTTTTTGGGCGGTATCTCGAAGAATTTCGACGGCAACCTCGTCCTCGGCGACGGGCCGCGGCTGGCGGTCGAAGCCGACGAGTTCGACCGTTCGTTCCTGCGACTGTTCCCTGACGTGGCCGTCGTCACTTCGGCCGATGCCGACCATCTCGACATCTACGGCACCCACGAAGCCGTAAAAGAAGCCTTCGCGCAATTCATAGGACAAATCCGCGCGGGCGGCTCGCTGGTACTGAAACTGGGCGTCGACATACGGGTCGACAACCCCGCAATCACGGTCTATCGCTACGCCTACGACGAACCATGCGATTTCTACGCCTGCAACGTACGACTTTTGGAGGGTGGCCACTACCGCTACGACATCGTGACGCCCGACGGCACGATTGCGGACTGCACGCTGGGCATCCCGGGCTGGGTCAACATCGAAAATTCGATTGCGGCAGCGGCCTCGGTGTGGTGCGCGGCGAAGTATGAGGGCAAAACGCTGGACGAAGATCGTTTGCGCGAAGCGCTGGCCTCGTTCTCGGGCGTCAAACGGCGGTTCGAGTTCTACGTCAACACGCCGAAGCAGGTCTACATGGACGACTATGCGCACCACCCGCGCGAACTGGCGGCGGCGCTCACCTCGGTGCGCAAAATGTTCCCGGGCCGCCGCATCACGGCGATCTTCCAACCCCATCTCTACACCCGTACGCGCGACCTCTATCCGGAATTCGCAGAAGCGCTGTCGCATGCCGACGAAGCAGTACTGCTGCCCATCTATCCGGCCCGCGAAGAACCCATCGCAGGTGTCACGACAGAGATCATTGCCGACCGCATGACGGTGCCCGTGCGCATCGTCGACCGCGATCGGCTGGCCGAAACCGTCGCGGCAATGGAGACCGATGTGGTCATCAGTTTCGGAGCTGGCAACATCGATGCCTGTTGCGAAGCGCTGGCCGAAGCACTACGGCGTAAAAGTTGAAAGGAAACCACCGGTAAAACATGCGTCCGTCCGTCAAATATCCGCTGCTGACGCTGCTTTGGGCAGCGGTGGCGGCCTATGTGGTCTGGGCGACGGGCGCAACGCAGGCAAACCGCACCGTCCGCAAGGTCGATGAACTGCGCATCGACATCGTGGACAGCACCTCGCAAGGCCACTTGGTCACGTCGGCCGAGATACGCAAATGGCTCGCGGCGGAGCGCATCGAACTGCTCGGACAAACAGCGGATTCGGTCGACCTGACGGCTGTCGAACAACTGATCGCCCGCAACGGATTCGTCGAAAAAGTCGCGGCCTACGTCACCCGCAACGGCGTGCTGCACATCGACATCCGCCAACGCAAACCGCTGCTGCGCCTATTGACCGACGGCGAAAACGCCTATGTTACACCGACGGGATTCATCTTCGCGGCACCACGCGCCTCCTCGCTCTATGTACCGGTCGTGACAGGTCCCTATCGCCCGCCTTTTCCGGTCGGCCACATGGGCGAAATCCGTCGCCACACGGACAACGAACTGCAACGCATCGAACAGGAAATCGAACGCCTGGAAGAAGAAAAGCTGCCGATTCACCACGCCGAACGTGCGGACAACCGCGCCTACAACGATTTCCGGCGCCGCCGAGTGAAAAGCTGGTGGAAATACTTGGAAACCGAAGCGGAATACGATGCACGGGTCGGACGTCTGCGTGCCGAGAAACAACAAGCACGACGAGCCTATCGCTACCGCGTCCGCCAACGCCGGCAACAACTCGACCGCATCGGAACCGAACAAGACCGATTGCGCGCACAACAAAAAAAATTGGAGAAAAGCTACGAAGATTTCGTGAAACTCCTTACCTTTGTGAAGTTGGTCGAAAAAGACGACTTCTGGAGTGCCGAAGTCGTGCAAATCATCGCCCGAACGGCCGCGAGCGGCGCGCTGGAAATCGAACTGATTCCCCGCAGCGGGCGGCATATCATTCGTTTCGGCCGGCTGGAACGCATGGAGGAGAAACTCGACAAACTGCTGCGGTTTTATCGCAAGGGACTGTCGCACATCGGCTGGGAGCGTTGCCGCGTCATCGACATCCGCTATACCGATCAAGTGGTATGCCGCTGAAACAGAACAGATAACGAACAAACGAGGCATCTATTATACCGTGGAAAGAAAGAACTACATCATCGCTGTCGACTTGGGCTCTTCGAACGTTACGGTGGCCGTCGGCGAACAACCGGAAGACGGGGGTCTGCTCGAGGTCGTCTACGTCGTCCGAAAACCGGTCGAGGGCGTCAATGCCGGACAAATCGAAAACAGCGAACTGGCAGGAAATGCCATTCATGCCGCAATCGAGGAGGTCGAACAGGCACTGGGTTGCCGCATCACGGAAGTGTATGCAGGTATCTCGGGCGAATTCGTCCGCTGCGCCTGCTACACCGACCACGTATACATCGGCAATCCGCACGACGGCGTGAGCCATGCCGATGTCGAATCGCTCTTTTCACGGATGCGCAACGTGCAGGCCCCCGAAGGCGAGACCATCATGGAACGCATACCCCAAAGCTATGTGGTCGATGGCAGCCGCGAGGTCAAGAATCCGGTCGGATCATTCGGCAAAACGCTCTCCGCGACGTTCAATTTCGTGCTCTGCAACACGACGCCCCTGCAACGCTTGGAAATGGTCTTCAAACGCCACGGCATCACCATCAAGGGCATCTTCCCCACGGTACTGGCCACGCCCGAAGCAGTGCTTTCGCCCGATGAAAAATCGGAAGGCGTCGCTGTGATCGACATCGGCGGTGGCGTGACCGACGTGACGGTCTACTACCGCAACGTGGTGCGCTACGTAGCCTCGATTCCGATGGGCGCCACGGCCATCAACCACGACATCCGCACGATGGGCGTTCCCGAAAAATACGTCGAACAACTCAAACTGGAAAAAGGCTCGGCCGTGGCGGAACTGGCCCCCGATACGCTCGTGAAAGTACCCGGCCGCACTCCCCGCGAGGAAAAAGGCATTCTTAAACGAAACTTGGCCACGGTCATCGAAGCTCGCGCGATGGACATCGCCGACTATGTAATGCAGGAGCTGAAAGATTCGCATTTCGGTTCGAAACTCGCCTACGGCATCGTATTGACAGGCGGTTCGGCACTGCTCAAAGATCTCGATACGTTGTTCAATCGCGTGACGAAGATGGAGGTGCGTATCGCAGCGCCCGACACGGGGATCAGCGATGCGTCGCTCGAACTGGTCGACAATCCGGCCTATGCAACCGTAACGGGATTGTTGCTGCTCGGAGCAGCGCAGGGAGCATCGAGCCTCATCGTCGAACATCCGCCCGTACGGGTCGTCGACGAGCCCGAAATACCGGTTGAAGAGCCGGAACCCGCAGAGCCTGAACGCCCCGCGACGAACCATCGGCCGACGGCAAATCCGACGCATGCGATCCGTCCCCGCACAACAACTCAACCCGGTGCAAAAACGACGCAAACAGCGCAACAACCGACCGCAGGCAATCGACCGGCATCACGACCGGTAAACCGCATACAATCGGCTGCCGAACCGGTCGAACCGCTGCCGGCACCGGAGACGTTCCGCCACGTACCGCCGAAGCGCACCGCCCCCCAAACAGCTCCCGTTCAAGAACAACGGACCATCAATTCGCTTTACAGCCAACAGGCGACCCGTCCGCAAGTGCAAGACGAACCGCAGGAACCCGTCCAACCGCGACCGGCACAACCGCGCCGACCGGTGCGTCCCCAACCCATCGAGGAAGAGACGATACAGGAGAATCCGCTGGCTCCGGCTTACCGGTCGGCAGTCGAATCGGGCATCGAAGATTTGTATGGAACACCTCGCCAACCGCAACGTGAAATGACGCCGGAATACGACGAAGAAGCCGAACAACGCGCAAACGCGACGGCAAAACGGATGAAAAACCGCATCCAAGAATTTTTCGGCAAAATCAACGGCAAGTGGGACAACGGCTCCTCGTCGGATCTGGACGACGACACGGAAATCTGACCCAACACGCGTCGATGTACGCACGTATTAGAGAAAAAAAGATTGCAGCAGTTACCAATAACAGAACACGCATTATGACAGACGAACTGATGTCGGAAGTGAAAGCAGTACCCAATGCAGGCTCCTATATTACCGTCATGGGAGTCGGCGGTGCCGGCGGCAATGCCGTGAACCACATGTGGGAACTCGGCATCCACGGAGTGAACTTCATGGTCTGCAACACCGATCAGCAGGCGCTCGACCAAAGCCCCGTGCCGACGAAGATATGCCTCGGCAAACGGGGTCTCGGAGCGGGCAATGTCCCCGAAAACGGACGTGCGGCAGCAGTCGAGACCCTGCCGGAAATACGCGCCCGGCTGGAGGAGACCGGCACACGAATGATTTTCATCACGGCCGGCATGGGCGGCGGCACGGGCACGGGAGCCTCGCCCGTCATCGCGAAACTGGCCCGCGAAATGGAACTGCTGACCGTCGCCATCGTCACCTCGCCGCTGGCGGTCGAAGGGCTGATCCGCTACGACCAAGCCATCCGCGGCATTGAAGAACTGCGTAAGAATGTCGATGCCGTACTCATCATCAACAACGACAGCATACTGGAAATTTACGGCGACCTGTCATTAGGCGATGCGTTCCGCAAAGCCGATGACATTCTGGCATCGGCGGCAAAAGGCATCGCGGAAATCATCACTGTCAAGAGCGATTTGGTCAATGTCGACTTCGCCGATGTCTCGAACGTCATGCACAACAAGGGCCGCATCCACATGGCCGTGGCAACCGCCGATGGCGAAAACCGTGCAAAAAAAGTAGCCGAGGCATCGCTCCACTCGCCGCTGCTGGACCACAACCAGATTACGGGCGCCAAAAACATCCTGCTCCACATCTCGGTCGCCAAACCCAACGAACTGAAAGCATCGGAGGTAACCTCCATCTTGGAATACATCCAGTCGCACGCCAGCGTGAAGGACGGCAACGGCGTGATACACAGCGCGAACATCATCTGGGGTACGAGCCAGAATCCGCAGCTGGGCGATGCCATCCAGCTGATGATCGTCGCCACGGGCTTCGACGAAGACCCCGCACAAGCGATACTGCCGTCGAACCGCAAAATCATCACGCCGGTCGAGGCCGAAAGCACCCCGACCGAAGTGGCGAAACAACTCGAACCCGTCAAACAACGGGCCTCGACGCCGTTCCCGACCGAACCTATCGTACTGGGCGAAAAATCGGCCCGTTACAAGGATATCAATCAAGTGAAGTCGACGCCCGCCTATCAGACGCGCAATTCGAAATTCGTCGTGCAGGCCCCCGGCACCCACAAGGAGAGCATGCAACAACAGGAAAACGCCTCCGCCGCACAATCGGCGACCGACGAGACACAACTTCCTTTTTCGTCCAACTAATCCACAGTCGATTTGGAAGATACCACCCATTGGATCGTTTGCAACGGATTCACACCCCATCTGATCGCACTTGCTGCAGTTTCGCTCGTGCTACTCTGCATATCGGCGTTGGTCTCCGGTGCCGAAACCTCGTTTTTCTCGCTGACGCACAATGACATCCATCGGCTTAAACAAGACCCGAAAGGGACTTCGGCGGCGGTGCTGCATCTGCTGAGAGACGTCGACCTGCTGCTGGCAACAATCCTCGTCGTCAACAACTTGGTCAATATCTGCATCGTCATTCTCACCTCGAACCTTATCGACACGCTATTTACGTTCGCACGGTTCGAATTCCTCTTCAAGACGGTGCTGGTGACGTTCCTTTTGTTGCTTTTCGGCGAAATTCTCCCCAAAGTACTGGCGCAGACCACCCCCACCCGTTTCGCGCTATTCGTGGCCCGTCCGCTCCAACTGCTGCAACGAATTTTCTATCCGCTCTCCTACATCCTCGTCCGTACGAGCAGCCGCATCAGCGAAAAAGCCTCGCGAAAAAACGAAATTTCGCTCGATGAACTGGCCGATGCGGTGGACATGACCCAAAGCAGTTGTCCCGAAGAACGAGTCATTCTCTCGGGTATCGTCAATTTCGTCAACACGGAGGTACAGGAGATCATGAAGCCCCGCGTCGACATCACGGCGCTCGACCGCACGGACGGATACGAAACGGTCAAACGCACGATCATCGAATCGGGCTTTTCCCGGCTCCCCGTCTACGAAGAAGACATCGACAACATCCGCGGCACGCTCTACGTCAAAGACCTGATGCCCTACATCAACCACGGCGACGGTTTCGACTGGCAATCGCTCGTCCGCAAACCCTATTTCGTTCCGGAACACAAGAAAATCAACGACTTATTGGGCGATTTCCAATCGAATAAGGTACACATGGCCATTGTCGTCGACGAATACGGTTCGACGCTCGGGCTGGTGTCGCTGGAAGATATCATCGAGGAAATCGTGGGCGAAATCTCGGACGAAAGCGACAACGACGAAAAACTCTACACACGGCTCGATGCGAAATGCTATCTGTTCGAAGGCAAAACCCACATCGGCGATTTCGAACGCATCTTGGAGTTGGACGAAGGTATTTTTTCCGATGTGCGCGGCGAAGCGGAGACCCTTGCCGGAATGATGCTCGAACTCAAGCGCGACTTTCCGCGCAAAGGCGATGCATTTACGTCGCACGGCATCCGGTTCACGGTGCAGGAGATGGAGGGGCACCGCATCGATAAAATCCGCGTCAACCTGCCATGAGACGGCTGTTCGTCGAGACACCGCTCCCGTTCGAGGAAGCGGCCCAATGGGCGACAGACGACGAATTGACCACGGCCCGCAGTTTTTCAACGGCCCGTGGATGTGAATATCTGGCATGGCGAGCTATTGTCCGGCGCGAACTCGGCCGCGACACGGCTATCGCCTATAATTCCGTCGGAGCACCGGTACTTATCAATCGGTCGTTGTACATTTCGGTTTCGCATTGTCGGGAACGCATTGCCGTAGCATTGTCGGACATGCCGTGTGCCGTCGACATCGAGCGCACCGACCGCGATTTCTCACGTGCACTTCCGCGCTATCTCTCCCCTGAAGAACAACGCTCATCCACCCATCCGCGATTTCCGGCAGTTGCTTGGTGCGCCAAAGAAGTTCTTTACAAATATGCAGGACGGCGCGAACTCGACCTGCTGCGCGACCTGCATATCGACGGGATTCGATGGCCGTCGCGTCTTTCAACCTTTCCCGCCCTCCTTTCCGCCAACCCGTCTGCAATGCCTTCCTCGCCGCGGCTGGACGGCATTCCTGCGGATACTGCCTGGGGCTCAATTCACTCCCATGACGCGGAGGGTTCCCCTCGGACGCTGCATTTCTATCAGTATGAGGGATTCGTCGTCGTGTTTTTATTCGATTAAAAATCCGTTCGCCGCCCACTGGCACGACTTTCAGCTATGATTCGGCCCGATTCAGGATGCGTTTTGTTCTCGATTTTTTTGTATTTATCGGAATATTACCTATATTTGCAGTCCCGAAAGCTCTCTGCACCCGCTTTCATAGAGTGCGGAATGGAATAGGAGTTGCGGGAAACAATTATTCAGGGTCTGATGGCCGAGCGGTTAGGCAAAGGTCTGCAAAACCTTGTACAGCGGTTCGATTCCGCTTCAGACCTCACGAAACTAACGCAACCTTTCGATACTCAAAAGATGCGATTAGCCGAACAGCAAAGTCCGTTTAACGTGAAGTTAAGCGGACTTCTTTTTTATGCCATGCTAATTTCATACAAGTGACCTCGCTATAACTACACACCGAAAATTCTTCGATATTCTTCCGACCGACCGCACCTTACCGAAAAAGGCAATACACCTTTGCATTTTCACAAATAAAAAACGAGGGGCTGCCTCGTAATACGGCAACCCCTCAAAATGCTAATTCAAGGATGATTATTTCAACCAACGCGGGTCACCGATAGGCTCACCCGAAGCGGTATACATCAAGCTACGGTACGCCGGCTTCACCTTGAAACCATCGGGAATCTCATGCGTGATATGCTCGTTGTCGATATTGAGCTTGTGACGACGATAGTTGCTGTGCACATCGACATCACCATCGACCGACTTCGGATTCGGATCCTCGAACAAATCCTCGGGCAAGAGATTCTTCGTACCATCGTTCAAGAGTTTGAGCTTGGTCTCGTCCGCCGGCTGGCCACCGTTGGTCGGATCGTTACCGCCAGTTGCTACATTCTTGTTGTTGGCACCACGCGTATTGTGCGAGAACTGGTACGACGAGAAATAGTAGTCCGTAATGGCCTGACCCCAGTCGGTCTTATTCAAGTTGGCATCCGTAAAGTCGGGACGCAACGTACAATAGTTGTCTTGGAAGTGGTAGGCCGTAGCCTCCGTGCGGCCCTCGATACGCATGCCGGCAGCATAGAGCTTACGCTTGTCGCTGGCATCCTTGCGAACTATGACAAAGAGGTTGTTCTTGCACGAAAGCGTCAAGTTGGCAGGTGCATACCGCATCTCGAACAATAGACGGTCTTTCGAACGGGCGCTGAAATTGATGAAAGTGTTGTTCTCCACCTTGATATTCCAAGCCACCGAAGGATCCCAAGCCGTGTTCTTGTTCTCGCTGATCAGAGCATGACGCGGAGCATCGACGAACGTACAGTTGGTCATCGAAAAATCTTTGAGGATGTTGTGCAACGAACCCTCGCCGTCGCCCGCAATCCACGAATAACCACGGCCGTTGGCATCATAGAAACCGCAGTCGTAGAACATACAGTTGTCCATCGTGAACTTCAGAATCTGCTTACGAGCAGTACCCTTGAAGCGAATCCAACCGCGGATTTGGTGACGGAAGTTGCAGTTCTTCACGCGGAATTCCTCCAAAGCGAAAGGCATGGCGGTCTCCGATGCAGCGTTGAAGAAGTAGTTGCCCGTACCGTTCGACCCGCCGTTCGCAGCATAGTTCAAAGCACCATCGCTGTCAAAGTTGATGTTCTCGAAGATGATCGACTGTACGTTAATACCACCCATCTCCCCGTTGCCCGGGTTGCGCGAGAAAGCGAAGTTCATCGTACAGGGTTTCGTCTTGTCACCATCCGAGCAACCGGCCGTAATCTCGGGAGTGATATCCTGGGTCGCGGGATCGGGGTTGGGAACAGTCTTCTCCCAGCCGATACCCATGTAAAGGAGTGGACGATCCTCGGGAGCTACGTTCGGATCCGAACAACGAAGCGTAAAGCCTTTCGATATATTGACCGACCTCTGAAGATAGTAAACCTTTCGGGGTTCCAACTCGAAGACGGTACCCTCGGCAAAGTCGATGTTGTTGGTCATGTAGTTCGCCAGCAGCGTATCGATACGGGCAGCCTGCAACTCATGAGCGCGGGTGTTGACGTCGTTGGCATCGTACCACTCCTCCCACTTCAAGAGGCGCGGCTCACCCGGGTCACCCTTCATGCGGATCATATTCGTATTGTACATGCGGTCCCAGTAGCGCTCGATGTTGTTGTTCATACCGTTCACCACGTACACGTAGTTCGACTTCAAACCCGCTACATCCACGTAGCCTTGCTGGCGAATCTCCTCGGTGAAGGGAATGCGGATCGTCTCGGCATCCATGTTGTCGCGTAAAGGCTCGACCTGAATCTCGCTGACGACATACTGGCCGTTCTCGACCTGATAGATAGACTGGGCCTCTTTGTCGAGCTTCGTGTTTTCGGCCAGATTCCAACGAATGCGCATCGAGTTCTCGGTGACGTTCTCCACCCAGAAAGCCTCGGGAATACCATAACGCTCGCGGGTCGTGATACCCACTTGGTCATCCCACTCACGGCCGCCGGCTGCACCCGAAATAATCGAGTTGTAATCATCGCCCTTTTTCGAGAGGGTCTTGATACCGAAACGGTACGTGGTCGCATACTGCAAGTCCTTTACACGCAGGCGCAACACATCGGGGCCTACGATCGTATCGAGGATCCACTCCTCGGGCTTTTGGAACTCGTCGTCGCGGTTCAGACCGGCAGCCGTGATGTGGTAGCCGGCGCAATCCTTCACACCGAACCAGTAGAGCATCACGTCGTTGCGCGTACCCTCGGCAACCGAGCAACAGTAAGGCTCCGAAGTCGAAATACCGTTCTGCTCGACTCGGAAGTGGGTCATGTGCTCACGCTCGGGATTGGAATTTTTCTTGCTCGAATAGTATTCGGTATCATCGTCCGTACAGGCGACGAAGCCGACAGCCAACGCAAAGCTGAGGAACAGCGATAAAATCTTATTGTATTTCATAGTTGTTGCTTCTGTTTTAGATTAACGATAGCCGTATTTGTTCTCGTAAGCACCGCGGCTCCGTGCGATCACATCCTCGGGATAGGGCAGAATGTAACGTACGACGGGCAGCGACTCGGCTGCGACCTCCCAGAGGTCGGGCACGACCTGCGAACCATAATGGTCCGTAGCCTTGATATAACCGCGCAACGACCAAAGGGCCTGAGCTTTCGGATAACCGTTCGAATCGTCGTACATCTGCGCGAAGTAGTCACCCTGCGACCACTCCGTACCCGGGTTGCGGGCAAAAGTCCACGGGTTGTAGATCTCGACTACGGGCAGCACGGTGTTGGGCATCGTGCCGAAAGTCTTGTAATCATAACCCGGATTGGGCAATACCGTCGTACCATCCGATCCGACCGTCTTATAGAAAAGCTGGGCGGGCAGGTTCGTGAAGCGATCGTCGGTATTGTACTGCTCGTCGCCCGAGACGTACCATGCATAACCGAAATACTGGTAGAATACATCGCGGATCACTTCGGCGTACTTGTTCCAACGCACGAGGTCGCGCCAACGCAGACCCTCGCCACCGAACTCCCACTTGCGCTCGTCCTGAATGAGCGCCAAGAAATCGTCCTTCGAACCGGCAGCGGAGACGTAACCGTCCACTTTATCGCCCCAATCGGCCGAATCGAAAGCACGACGACGCACTTGCTTGAGAGCGTCGACAGCATCGGCCGTCGGACCTTCGTTCACCTCGTTCGCAGCCTCGGCATACATCAAAAGGACATCGGCATAACGCATGTAGGGGAAGTTGATGCCCGTGTTGCCCTCGCTGATGGCACCCATGGCGTTGCCCGTCTCCGTCCACAACTTCGACCACTTGCCGCAGTAAGCCGTCCACGGATCGAGGCGCATGGCCACTTTACCGTCCGAACCATACTTCCACATAGCCGTACCGCAGACATAGTTGCGGCGCAAGTCTTTCTCATCGAACGAGAAACGGTAAAATACGCTCAACATATTGCTGCCGCTCGTCTTACCCCAAACGGCAGCCGATCCGTCGTACATCTTGGTCTCGGTACCGTTCATGTCGTAAGCAGGCCCCCAGTTATAACCGACGCTGCCGTTGATGCCCTTCGTGAAAGGAATCTCGAAGATGGGATCGTCGTTATTCGTCACACGGTAATTGCACTCGTCGATGAATACCTCGTCATAACGCTTGTTGAGCGCGTGGTTGTTCTCGGCAATCACCTTACCGGCATAGGTCATGGCAGTCTGGTAATAATCCTTGTAGTTCGAAGGACGCTCCATCGTACCCTTGTCGGCCGTCGAAGCCCCCGGACGCAACGAATAACCGCCGGCCGTAAGCGACATACGGGCGATCAGAGCCCAAGCGAACTCCTTCGAGCAACGCTGCACGCCACCGTCGATTGCCGCGGCGAACCGCATCGTCTCCGAAGCCACGATGAGGTCGTCGATCAAGGTTTTGAGGATCGTCTCCCGATCGGCAACCGGTATCACCATCGGAGCATCGGCAGCACGCACCAACGAGAAAGGAACATCACCGAAGAGTACCACCATATCGTGGTAGTTCATGGCGCGAATACACTTGGCCTCACCGATCATCTGCATTAATTCCTCCTTGTGGCCGTCCATCATCGGCGAAACCTCGGCGGCCATAATGAAGTTGTTGCAATACTCGATGTTGCGGTAAGCAGCCTGCCAAGTCTTCTCCAATTGGCCGCCCGAAGGGGTGGCATCGAACTGCTTGTAGTCGGTACCGGACGACGATTGCATTTCACTGGTGCTCGTAGCGTACTCTACATCGCTGTTCAAACAGAAATTCGAATAGAAAGCGCCACCATAGGTATCACCGGTCAGCAAATAGGCGTAGCAGGAGTTCAACGCACGGTTGATCTCATCCATATTGCCGAACACGTAGGTCTCGTCGAATTTCGAGTCGGACTTCGTGTCCAAGAAATCCGAGCAAGCGCTCAGACCGAACAGGGCGAGAACCCCGATTAAAAATATTTTGATATTTTTCATTGATTCAATTGATTACGAGGTTAGAACGAGAGGTTTACACCGAACATATAACCACGGCTGCGCGGATACTTGTTGTAGTCCACACCCGGGGTCAAGCCTTTCTGAACATCCACCTCGGGATCGTAACCGCTATAACCGGTCAGCAACCAAAGGTTCGAACCGGTGAAATAGACACGCAAACGCTGGATACCGGCCTTCTTCGTGAGGCGCGCAGGCAGCGTATAACCGATCGTAATATCCGACAGACGGAGGAACGAGCCATCCTCTACGAAATACGAGCTGGCGATATACTTCTGTACATACTGCGGAGCCCACAGGAGGTCTCCTTGATTCTGGGGAATGAAGTAGTCGTCCATATTGCTCGTCTGGCTGTTGCCATAGATACGCTCACCGGAGTCGTTCGTGAAACTCCAACGGTTCAGGTGATTGAATTTCTGCAGGACGTTGTAATAGCTGCCGGCCTTGTTGTCGATCGACGACGAGAGGGTGTAAGCCATAGCATTGTAAACGTCGAAGTCGAGCATGTAGGTAAAGTTGGCCGTGAAGTCGAAGTTCTTCCAACGACCGTTGATCGAGAAACCGCCGGTCAGAGCGGGGTTCATGTCACCGATCTTCACCTTGTCATACTTATCCACTACGTTTACGTCGTCTTCGCGACCACCGCCGTGATCCACGATGTTCTTGAACTTCGGCATACCGATCTTCGGATTGCCGTACGTATCGCCCGAGCCCAGCACCGTCTTCACGGTCGTACCCGAGTTATCGGCCGGATCGGTGTGGCTCCAACTATCGCTGTTGGTGCGATAGAGGTCGTCGAAGCCATAAACGCCGTCATAAACGTAACCGTAAAGGATACCGATCGGCTGGCCTACTTTCAGTTTGAAAGCCTCGCCATCGGCCGAAACCTTGTTGGCGTTTCCGCCCGTAACCCACAACTCGTTCACATCGCCGTTCAATTTATCTACATTCGACTTATTGTGACCCAACGTCAGGGTTACACCCAACTCGAAGTCTTTCTTGCGAATAATTTGCCCCTGAATGGTCAAATCGAAACCTTTGTTCGTAACCTGACCGATGTTCTGCACCTGATTACGATAACCCGTCGTGATGGGGATCTGCGTAGTGTACAACATGTCGCGCGTCGTATTCCAATAAACCTCGGGAGTGATTACCAGTCGGTTGTCGAACATACCGAGGTCGATGGCGGCATTGCGTGTGATGGTGGTCTCCCACTTGATGTCGCGATTGATGAAAGTGTCGCCGTTGGCGTTTACATAATACTGATCGCCATACTCCGAGGTTCCCGAGAAGTCGGGACCACCCGACGATTTGATCGAGTAGAGGTAGCGCCACTGGTCGCTATTGATGGCGTTGTTACCGACCATACCGATAGCAAGACGCAACTTCAACTGATCGATCACGCGGCTGTTTTTGAGGAAGTTCTCCTCGTTGATGGCCCAAGCGCCCGAAACCGAGGGAAAATAACCCCACTGCTTGCCATCGGCAAACTTCGACGAACCGTCAGCACGGAACGTAGCCGAGATATAGTACTTGTGCTTGTAATTGTAGTTGGCTTGTGCGAAGTACGAAGCCGTACGCTCGGGAACATCCATCGACGAAGTAGTCTGATAAGCCTTACCCAATCCCATAGTGGCAATGGCCTGTTCAGGCGAGATGTTCTGGGGGAAGAAACGAGCCGTGCTCTGATTCTGACGGCCATCGCGACCCTGCAACTCGAAACCGGCCAAGAACGAGAAGTTGTGCTTTTCGTTGACGGTGAAGTTGTAAGCAGCAGTCGTCGTCCACGTGTAGCGGGTCGAACGGCTGTTCTTAATATAAGCATAAGGTTGGTTGAGATAGGTACTGTTGGCAACCGCATCGGTCAGATAGCCGAAGAAACGGTCCTCCTCGCCAAAACCGAACGTATGCGAGAACTCGGTGCGCAGACGAAGGTTCTCGATGGGCTTCCACTCCAAGCTGGCCTGATTGACGAACTGATACGAGAGTTTCTTGCGGTAGTTCTGGTCTACGTCGTTCACGGGATTCGAGAGGACCCACTGAGCCTCCTCCAAAGGATCTGCATACTCGGGATCGACATAACCGAACTCACGCATACCGTTCGTGGGACGATAACGCAGAATGTCGATGATACCGCGGCGACCGAAAGCATCGGCACCGGCACCCTCGTCCTTGCGGATCGTGAAGCGGGGATTCACCAACAGGGTCAGGTTCTTAGCCAGCTGGGCATTGACCTTCATGTTGAAGTTCGTACGCTCGACACCCGAACCGAGCAGGATACCCTCCTCGTCGCTGTGCGTCAACGAGGCGTTGAAACGCAGTTTCTCATTACCGCCGTTGATCGTCACGTTGTAGTTGTAGCTCACGGGCGTGCCACCCATCACTTCGTCCTGCCAGTCGTAGGTGGGCATATTCTGATACAAATCGAGATCCCAAGGGTTGCCGAAGTCCTGACGCCACTGGTAACGATCCGAGTTGCTGTTCTTGATCAGCGCATTGTCGAGCTGATAACGAACGAACTCGTAGGTGTTCATCATCTCGATTTTGTTGGCGAGCTTGTTGAAGCGGGTCGAGAAGTTGAAATCGACCTTCATGCGACCGGCCTTGGCCGACTTAGTGGTTACCATCACGACACCGTGTGCGCCACGTGCGCCATAGATAGCCGTCAGCGAGGCATCCTTCAAAACGTCGATCGACTGGATGTCGGTCGGCGGAATGTCGTTGATGTTGTCAGCAGGGAAACCATCGACGATGAAGAGCGGCTTACTGGTACCCGTAAGGTCCATGGCACCACGTATGCGGATATCGACGTCGGCACCCGGGGCGCCATCGACCGTAGTTACCTGCACACCGGCGATTTTACCTTGGAGCGCCTCGGCGGCCGATGCTACCGGCACCGTAGCCAACTTCTCGCCGGCCACCGAACCCACCGAACCGGTCAGGTCCTTACGAACGACGTTCATGTAGCCAAGCACGACGACCTCATCGGCAGCCACGGCATCTTCGGCCAAGATTACCTCGATCGGCCCACCGGCAACGACTTCGATCTCTTGAGTCGTGTAGCCGATGAACGATACTTGTAAATGTTTTCCTTTGGCAACGGATAAAGCGAAACTACCGTCGATATCGGTACTCGTACCGTTCGACGGATTTTCCCTTTCGATCACCGCGGCACCGATAACGGGCTCGCCGGCAGCGTCTTTAACCGTACCTTTAACAATGATTGTTTGGGCATTTGCAATACCCATTGCGCCCCATAAAAGGAGCACAAGCAAGAGTAAACGATGTTTCATTGGTCAGTACTCTTTCAATTAGACATTAGATTGATTGAATACCGACACGGTAGCGATTGCACCGGTCGGGTGGGATTGGAATGGATGTGAAGAAAGATATCCACCCGACCGATGCGCAGATTGATCGTCAGCTCGTGTTACCCCCCCCCCACAACTCATTGTGTATCAGCGAGTTATCTAAAACACACCGACACAACATAATGGCTGTAGTCTCTCTTTGTTGGTTAAAAATCATTTAGTTAGTTAATTATATTTTGGTTGGTTTGTCGTTTTTAAATTGATATCAAAAATACAAAATTTTTATTCTTCGCAAAAAAATTTGAGTCAAAAAAAATACTCTTTTTACTATCCCGATTTATGTTTTCGATGCAAACGACAGCCGGAATAAAACACGACAAACAATTGAAAAATCATGAACTCCTTTTCGGTCTTGCGACCAGTGGTTTTCATGATGGCGAGGGCCGGAATATACGCTCTGAATCATGAAAAATCCCTATCTTCAGGTATTGTCCGACTATGCGGAAGCATCTACCTTTGTACCATCCGAAACAAATGATCCGAACAAAAGAAACGGCATATAAAACGTCGTATCGTTTTTTTCCGTAACTTTGTCATATATACAGTTGTGCTTATGCGAAAACTGCTACTCTTCATACTCCTCGGAACGCTTCCGACACAACTCTCCGCCCAACAATTCTGCGACGTAAAGGGACGCATCCTCGTGCAAGACACCGACGAACCCATCGGCGAAGCGGTGGTCGAAATCCCTCGCCACGGATTGTGGGCCATCACCGACAAGGAGGGCCGATTCACGGTTCGAGGCGTACCGCGCGGCAAGACGACATTCGTATTGTCATGTCTCGGCTATGCAACCACGCTGGTCGATATCGAGGTGATTGCCGGCATGGATGCCTTGCATCTTTATCTTCCTGAAGACAATCTGGCACTCGAAAGCGTCGTCGTGACGGCCCGCGAAGCCCCCGACGCGATGGCCACATCGCGCACGGTCGGCGGAAATGCCATCGACCACCTCCAAATGGTCAACGCCTCGGACATCTCGGCCCTGCTCCCGGGCGGCAAGACTGTCAATCCCGACCTGACGACCGACAATCCGTTCTCACTGCGCGACGGCGGCTCGACAGCCGGAAACGCAACGTTCGGCACGGCCGTCGAAGTAGACGGCGTACGCTTGTCGACCAACGCCTCGTTAGGCGACATGGCAGGCGCCAGCACCCGCAACATCGCCTCGACCAACATCGAAGCGGTCGAAGTCATCACAGGCGTACCCTCGGCCGAATACGGCGACATTTCATCAGGTATCGTGCGCCTGCGCACGCGCAAGGGGAAAACGCCCTACACGCTGACTTTCACGACCAACCCGCAGACGAAACAAGCTTCGTTCTCGAAAGGATTCGACTTGGGCGAGAACAACGGCGTGCTGAACACCAACCTCGAATATGCCCGTGCCACGAAGAATCCCGTATCACCCTACACCTCCTATTCGCGTACGGGGCTCTCGCTCAGCTATCAAAACACATTCGCCAACACCGTGCGATTCAATTTCGGCGTGGCTGGCAACCTCGGCGGGCAGAACACGAAAAACGACCCCGATGCCCAAAACGGAGAATGGCAGAAAGTCAAGGACGATGCGCTGCGCATCAACACATCGATCAACTGGCAACCCAACCGCAAAGGGCTCACGAGTCTCGATTTCAACGCATCGATCAACTACGAGAACAAACTCGACCGCCAATGCACCCACCCGATTTCGGGTACAACGATGCCTGCCGTGCATGCCATGACGGCGGGGTATCACATCGCCGACATCCTGCCATCGGACTATTTCGCCGTACGGAATATCGATTCACGCGAGCTGGACTACGCTGCCGGACTGAAAGCCACATGGTTGCATTCATGGGGGGGGGTGCACAGCCACACGAAACTCGGCGTCTCGTGGCGGGCCGAAGGGAACGTCGGTGACGGCGCCTACTACGACGATCCGTCGACGGCCCCCAACGGCTACCGTCCGCGCCCCTACACCGACATCCCCTACATGCACAACATAGCGGCCTATCTCGAAGAGATGCTGACCCTGCCGCTCGGCAGCACGTCGTTGCAACTGATGGCCGGTCTCCGTTTCGAAAAGACTTTCATCGAAAATTCGAACTACCGGAACACGGCCAACTACTCGCCGCGTCTCAACGTGAAATACCGCATCGCCGACTGGCTGACCCTGCGCGGCGGATGGGGCATCACCGAGAAACTGCCGTCGTTCAATATCCTCTATCCCGATCCGCAATACCGCGATTATGCCGTCTACGACGTAAAATACGGCGATCGGATGACCTCGGTCTACTATACACAGCCCTACGAAATCGTCTACAATCCCGACCTGCGGTGGCAACGCAACCGCAACGCCGAAGTAGGCATCGACTTCCGCATCGGACAGACAAGGTTTTCGCTGGTCGGTTATTTCAACCGCACGACCCATCCCTTCGAACTGCAATCGAACTACGAGCCGTTCACCTATCGGACGCTGAAACTGCCCGACGGACTGCAACTACCCGCAAATCCCTCATTCAAGGTCGACAACCAGACGGGCGATCTCTTCGTGCGCGACGGCGACAACTGGGACGACGGCTGGCACCAGATGGCCACGAAGCAGACCGTGCGCACCTTCGTGCAGAATACGCAACAAGCCAACGGCTCACCGATCGACCGCATGGGGCTAGAATTTGTCGTAGAGTTCCCGCGCATCCAACCCATCCGCACCGACCTGCGGCTGGACGGCGCCTACGGCTACACGAAATATGTCAACGAAGGCGAATGGGAATACATGCGCACCATCTTCACGGGCGACAAATCCTATCCCTATGTCGGCATCTACCCCGACACAGGCGGGGCGACCGTGACTTTCAACGGCCGGAAGACCCAACGGCTGGATGCCAATCTGACGGCCACGACCCACATTCCCTCCATCCGGATGATTATCACGCTGCGTCTGGAAGCAATGCTGCTCCACCGCCAGCAGAACCTCTCGGAGTGGAACGGCCAGACGCATGCTTTCAACGTCGCCGAGGACAGTTCGGTTCCCACGGGCGGCGACATCTACGACGGTAACAGCTACACGGCCATCTGGCCCGTCGCCTACTTGGATCAAGACGGTGTACGGCACCCGTTCACTGACGTCGAACGCAACGACCCTGCATTCGCCAGCATGCTGTTGCGCTCGGGCAACGCCTACCAATACCGACTGACGGACTACGATCCCTATTTCTCGGCCAATCTGAGCGTCACGAAAGAGATCGGCGACCACGTATCCATCTCGTTCTACGCCAACAACTTCACCAACTCGCGCAAATACGTGCGTCCCTACGCCGGAGGCGTCGGAAGCATATTCACCCCCAAATTCTACTACGGACTGACGGTCCGCATCAAATTCTGACATACGCATGAAGAACCTTTTTCCATATCGCTCCCTGTCGCGGACGGTCAGTCGCATCGGACGGACAGTTCTGCTCGCAATCGCACTCACGGCGGTCGGCTGTACGTCGTTCAACGATGCGCATCCCTACGACGCAGACCTGCTGACACTCGAAATCGCCAGCATCTACCCCGTCGGCTACGAATCGGCTGTGCAGAGCGGCATCGAGGTCAAAGCCACCGAAATCACCAACGGCAACGCCTACACGGCCCGCATGGACGCAGCAGGACGGGTCTCGTTCCGCATTCCGCGGGGCATCTACCGGATTGCTGTCAGCGACCGGCGCGAAGATGCGATTTTCAACGGAGCATTGGAAGAGGTGCGCCTCACGGGCGAGGGCCCGCAACGGCTCGAACTGCCACTGTTCCGGTCGGTGCCCGGGACGCTCGTCATCAAGGAGATCTACTGCGGCGGATGCCCCATGACGCCCGCCACAGGCAACCTGCAGAACGACCAATACGTCATCCTGCACAACAACGACAATCGGACGCAATACCTCGACGGGCTTTGCTTCGGCATCGTCGCGCCCTCGGCATCGGGAGCCAACAACAACTGGGTGACGACCGTCGACGGAGAACTCCGGTTCCAAGAGTTCGCGCCCGTCTTCGAGTGCGTCTGGCAGTTTCAGGGAACAGGCAGCGACTTTCCGCTCGCCCCGGGCGAAGATGCGGTCATCGCCATCCGAGGCGCGATCGATTTCACGCAGGACTTCTCACTGTCTGTCGATCTGAACAAGCCGGAATATTTCGCCACATTCAGCCGCCTGCACTTCGAAAACGAAAAACTCAACCTCTCCCCGGGAGACCAAATCCAACCCTCGCACCTTTTGCAGGTCATCAAGAAAACGGGCGTATCGAAAGCCTATTCGCTCTCCATCAACTCACCTGCGATCATCATCTTCCGGCCGGAGGAGGGATTCGATTTCACAGCCTACCTCGACAACGACGACGCGTGTGTCGCAACCGAACCCGGCGGCAGTGCGAAGTGCGTGAAAGTGCCGTGGGCATGGATTCTAGACGGCGTGGAGATCTTTTACAGCACCAACAACCGTAAACGTCTGATGACTGAAATCGACGCAGGTGCATTCCCGTTCTCGGTGACTTTCCAATGTCACACTATCCATCGCAAGCTCGATGAAACGGCCACCGCGGCCAACGGCTACCCCATCTATGTCGACACGAACAATTCGTCGGTCGACTTCTACGAACGTCCCACCCAATCGCTGAACGACTAAGGCCATGAAACCGCTCTTTTCGATACTGACGCTGTCGCTCGGGCTCGCCGCCGGAGCACCGGAATACGTCACGGCACAGGAACAGGTCGTGACACAAGACGCATTGTTATGGCCCCGCTTCGACGACATCCAGCGGCGCAATCCGTGGAACGACGGCCTCAACGCCGCCGGTATCCGATGCGATTCGGTAAGTCGTTCCTATGCCGAGCTGTTCGCCCAAAAAGACTTCGGCGGGCTGACGGACTATTCGGCCTCGGACGACAGCTGGACAGTCGGCGCCCGCACGGAATCGATCCGCCATTTCGACAAAATTTCATTCGCCGGACGGTTCGAATACGCCTATTTCGACGGTCGTAACATGTGCGGGTCGATGTTCTCCGTACCAGGTTACTATCCGGTCGACATCTTGGAGTTCACCCCCGGGCGCAAGGTACGCGAAGACTATGCTTTCACAGGTGCCCTCTCGGCCGAACTGGGACGACATTGGACGAGCGGCCTGCGCATCGACTTCGAAGCGGGCAATTATGCCAAACGCAAAGACCTGCGCCACAAGAACAAACGGCTGGATTTCGAAGTCGCCCCGGGCATCCTCTACCGCCACGGACGGGGAGCCATCGGAGCCGCCTATGTATTCGGCAAGAACAGCGAACGCATCGAAGCCGAGGAAATCGGTACATCGGCCGACTCCTACGAAGCGTTTTTCGACAAGGGGCTATCTTACGGCGTCTTGGAACGCTGGGACGGCAGCGGCATCCATCTGAACGAAACGGGACTCACGGGCTTTCCAATTAAGGAGATGACCCACGGCGCATCGTTGCAAGGCGCCTACGGACCATGCTACGTCGACGTCACCTACCGACACCGCAACGGCGAAAGCGGCGAGAAAGACACGTTCATGCACGATTTCACGACGTCCGAAGTGACGGCGCAAGGGATCGTGACGCTGCCTGCAACCCATGCTGTCCACACCATTCGTGCCCGATTCGGCTGGCTTACGCAGGAAAACGACGAAGCGATCCTACGACGCGAAACGATCAACGGCATCGCCACAGTCATCGACTTGGGTTCGCTGCCAATCTATGCGCGACGACGACTCGAAGCGGGCGGCGAATACGAACTGCAAACCCGACGCATCGACCTGCGGGTAGGTGGCGCCTACGAACGGCAAAACCGCCGCTCGACGCTCCATTATCCCTACGTGCGCGAACAAGCGATGCACGTCGTGTCGGGTTACGCAAAGCTTCGTGTCCTCTGCAAATACTGGGAACTCAGTTTCGACGCCGATTTCCGCAAGGGCGGATTTTCGGAGGAGGCTTTTGCAGACGAAACGCCGCTGGAACCGGGCCCCTATCCGCAACAACTGACCGACTGCTACGACTACAGAAACGAATATCTCACAGCGCCGCGGCTGGGCGTCGGCGTGGGCGTTCGCCGCAACATCCACCGCTTCTACATCGACCTCTCGGGCCACTATGAACACGGATTCCAGCTGCGATTCATCTCGCGCGCCCATCGGACGACCGTGCTGCTGGCCGTAGGATACAACTTCTGAAAAATCGACAAAAACAAATAACAAGTATGAAACACATTCTGACTTTGACAGTTCTGGCGGCTGCGCTGCTCTCCGCCTGTTCGAAGAACGATGCAGACGTCGATCCGACGCTTGCCGTGCAAATCGACCCGACGATCGCCGATCCGGCCCTCTTCCCGAAAGCCACGACCCGCGTGACGGACACCGATTTCGAAACCGGCGACGAAATCGGCGTAACCATCACGATGGCCGACGACAACTCCCAATTCCTCAACAACAAGGAATTCAAGTTCGACGGTACGAACTTCACGGCGCCGGGCACGCTCTGGTACGAAGATGCGAACCTCAAATCGTCGATTTTCGCCTATCATCCCTATCAGACCGGCACGGCGATTCCCACCGAATTTTCGGTACTGGGCGACCAAAACGGAGACAATTACCAAAAATCCGACCTCATCATCGGCACCAAAACGGGCGTAAAGCCCGACCGCACCATCGGCATGACATTCAAACACAAGATGACGCGCATCATCATCCGCGTAACGAACGGCACCGACACCGATGTCACGGAGATTCTTATCAAAGGAGCCATCGGCACGGGAACCATCGACGCCAAGACAGGGGAATTCACGGCCAAAGAGGGCGGTGCAACCCTCGACGTCAAAGCCTGCGAACGGACGAAAAACCAACTCTACTATGCGTTGTTCGTTCCGCAGAAAGGTGTAAAACTGGAGACAAGCGTCACAACGTCCGACAACAAGACGCGTTCTTACACGCTCGGAACGACCGACTTGACGTCAGGCACGAACCGCGAGTTGAAAATGAACGTCATGCCCAAAGATTTGGAGATCATTCTGGGCGGTCAGATCGACAACTGGACCGACGGTTCGGAGCTTGAAATCGAAACCGGCGGCAGCGTTCAGGAGCCCGAAACGCCCACGGTTTCGTGGGGAGGGGTGGATTACAAGACCGTAACGCTCAAAGACGGACGCACTTGGATGGCCGAAAACCTGCGCTATGTGCCCGAAGGCAAAACGCCGTCGAGCGACCCCGCAGAAGAGGCCGGAATCTGGTATCCCGCAGCGAATGCTGACAAAACCGCCGCTCCCGAGCTGGCAAAAAAAGTAGGCTTGCTTTACGATGCCGCCACGGCATTCGGCGTAGCGGAAATCACACCGGAAAATGCAGAATCGTTCGAAGGCGTGCGAGGTATCTGTCCCGACGGCTGGCACATCCCGACCAATGCGGAACTGACCGGACTGGTCGGATACAATGCCAACAGTTCCTTGAAGGACGAAAACGCTCCTTATTACGACAACGGAGGGAACCAAAACCTCCCATTACTCGACGGAGCCGGATTCAACTGGTGTTTCACAGGCGCACGCAACAAAGCCAATGTAACTGCCACAGGTTCGTATTTGGTAACCAGTTACGGCGATGTTTACGGAGCCATGACCTACATTTGGGGTTCGACCTGCTATAAAGTTATTTATAAAACCGGCGATCCTACTACGTTGCAGAACATCCAATTCTACTCGTTCATGTCGACCCTCAACGCTTCGAACAACAAGGTTTCGGTCGCTTACGGCAACTTCAAATCCGGTTATCCCGTCCGCTGCATCAAAGACAAGGAGACCGTCAAATAAACACACACAACATCACAATACGCACACACCATGAAACGAACACCCAACTACGCAAAGCACATCCTCCAATGGGGAGTGCTGACAGCTATCATCGGAACGGCAGTCTGGGCCCGAGTAGCCGAAAAACCCGTCGACGTTGAAAAATACTGCCCGTTCGGCGGACTGGAAGCTTTCGGCAGCTATCTGACCAACCATTCGCTGGCCTGTTCGATGTCAATGCTCCAAATCATGATGGGCTTTGCGCTCGTCGCTGGCATCCTGCTCTGCTCGAAACTCTTCTGCGGCTATCTCTGTCCGCTGGGCACCCTCGGTGAAACGATGGGGCGCCTCGGCCGCAAACTCCGGCTGCAAGTTGAATTCCGTCAGGACAGCATTGTCGACAAACTGCTACGTGCAGTAAAATATGTACTGCTCTTTACTATCCTCTACAACACGCTGGCCACAAGCGAACTTTTTTGCAAAAAACTCGATCCCTACTATGCGATGGCAACGGGATTCAAGGGCGAAATCGTCCTGTGGATGTCGCTGACCTCCATCGCGCTGCTGTTCTTGGGCGGATTTTTCGTGCGGATGTTCTGGTGCCGCTACATCTGCCCGCTGGGAGCTATCAGCAATCTGTTCAAACTCACGTTCACGCGGGTGCGGATGCTGTTGCTCGTCGCCGTGGTTGTCGTGCTGGCCGTCGTACTGCCGAACGGCTCGATTTGGGTGCCCGCAGTCTGCTGTTTGGCGGCTTATCTCGTCGAAATCGGAGTTGACGGCAATCGCTTCTTCCCGCGGAAAACCTTCTCGGTGATGCACATCGTACGCAACGACGATGCCTGCAACGGATGCGGCTTGTGCGAAAAACGGTGCCCCTACAATATCCCCATCCACGACTACACGCAAGTGACCCACATCGACTGCACGATGTGCGGCCAATGTATCTCGTCATGCACGACAAACGCCTTGCAGGTGAACGGACGCCGCTCGCTGCGCTGGCTGCCGGCCGTGCTGGTCGTCGTATTCTTCGGCATTGCTCTGTGGCTGGGCCACACGCTGGAACTACCGACCATCGATGAGAAATGGGGCCAATATGAACAAGTCGAGAACATGCAGACCTACGAAATGGAGGGACTGCAAACGGTAAAATGCTTCGGCTCGTCGAAGGCGTTCGCCGCCAAGATGCAGACCGTCCCGGGCGTCTACGGCGTCAAAACGTTCGTCAAACGCCACGCCGTAGTCATCTCGTACAACCCCGCGCAGACCGATACGCTTAAATTGCAGGAGGCCGTCTTCACGCCGACCTACCGCAAATACAAGTCGCCGGACGAGACGGTGCCCGTGCTCGATGTCATCCGACTGGGTGTCGAAGGGCTGCACGACCGGATGGATATGGTCTACTTCGGCATGGCCCTGCAACAGATCGAGGGCGTCTACGGATTTACGGCCGAATTCGACTGTCCGGTAGCCGTGAAGGTCTTCGCCGACCCGACGGCAGGCATCACCGAAAAGCAACTCACTGAGGCCATCGAAGCCAAAGAGTTCGTACTCCAAACCAAGAACGGCGAACGCCGCTATCCGATGCACTACGACGTACGCAGCTATACGCCCGACGGGCAGGCGACGCGGGCCGAATTCATCGAAGCGATGTTCGCCGACATTCAGAAGCTGAACGGCCAGTTCATCGCCAACCTCGAAAAATGGGGCGATGACGCGAAATATCCGAAAGCGATCTACGAACTGCCGATGGCGAGCATCGAAAAACTGCCCGTACGGCAATCTTTCCCCTACTTCAAGAGTTTCCTTTCGTGCACGGACGGCATCGTGGCGGTCGAATTCGTGCTGCGCGACTTGGAGCCCGTCATGCAACTGCACTATGTGAAGTCGATGTGGACGGCCGAACAGCTCTGGAAAGAGGTCTTCCAAGCCGAAAAATGGACACTCCGCATGGCCGACGGAACCTTCAAGGAGGCCGAACCGCGCTTGCAGTTCTTGGTCGAGGGACGGACGGTCGAGGAGAACTGACCGACCGAATGAATAAGCACATGGGCCGCCGTTTTTTCGATCGTTTCGAAAAAGAGGGCGGCCCTTGCGGCTTCCGAAGCCGCGCAAACAAACCGCAAAAAACGATTTTCATGAGAATCCGAACATTTCTCCCTGCGCTCGTTCTGACGCTCGGCGTGCAATCCGCAGCCGTTGCAGACGAGGGCATGTGGATGATCCAGCAAATCGACGGCATCTATCCGCAAATGAAGGCCCGCGGAGTGAAGCTGCCGGCCGAAGCCATCTACAACGAACAAGCACCGGCACTCGCCGGAGCCGTCGTCGCCATCGACGGCGGCGTGGGCACGGGCAGCATGATTTCGCACGAAGGACTGCTGATTACGAACCACCATGTGGCATACAGCGACATCTGCGACCTCTCGACCCCCGAACACAACTATTTGGAAACGGGATTCTGGGCCCGAACGCATGCCGACGAACTGCCCGTACGGGGCAAAACCGTATCGTTCCTGCGCCGTGTGGAGGACGTGACGGCCGAAGCCGAAGTTCTGCGCGACTCGATGCAGGCAGCAGGACGCTGGGGCATCATGTCGATGCGGAAACTCTATGCTGACCTCGAAAAACGCCACGCCGCAGAGACGCCCTACGAAGTGTCTTGCGTCGGAATGTGGGGCGGCCGGAAATTCTATCTGTACCACTACGAAGTCTATCGTGATGTCCGGCTGGTCGGCGCTCCGCCCGTCAGCATCGGATCGTTCGGCGGCGACGTCGACAACTGGAGCTGGCCCCAACACAAAGGCGATTTCGCCTTGTACCGCGTCTATGCCGACCGCGAGGGCAAACCGGCCGACTACTCGCCGGAAAACGTGCCGCTCGATCCCGGGCAAGTGCTGCGCGTCTCGACGCGCGGCGTACACGACGATGACTACACGATGGTCATCGGCTTCCCGGGCCGCACGAACCGCTACACCTCCTCCTACGGCATCGCCGAACGTCAGGAGGTCAAGAATCCCATCGTCGTGACCGACCGCCACCTGCGGATGGAGATCATCAAACGCCGCATGGAACAAGACCCCGCGGTGCGGATGAAGTATTCTGACACCTACTTCTCGCTGAGCAACTTCGCCGACTTGGCCAAATGGGAGAACGTCTGCCTGCGCCGGTTCGACATCGCCGAAAAACGCCGCGCGGAAGAACGCGAACTGGCAGCATGGATTGCAGCCGACCCTGAACGCACGAAAATATACGGCGACCTGCTCCCCTCGCTCGAACAAGGCTATGCAGCCCGCCGCGAAGCCACCCGCCACCTGAATCATTTCCGCGAATCGTGGCTCGGCCCGAGCGAAGCGCTGCTGGTAGGCAACCGGATTTCCTCCTATTTGGCACGACTCGACCGACTGAAAATCGACACGCTGGACATACGCACGAAAGATGCCGCGGGCGTACGCAGCAACAGCGCTCGACTACGCCGTAACTACGACCCCGCCACCGACCGCGAACTGATGGCCCGCATGATGGTCCGCTTCACGGAGAGCGTTCCCCGTAAACTATGGGGCAACGGGCTGTGCCGGATGTACGACGAAGCGGGCGGCGATGCCTACGAGATGGCCTGTGATGCGTTCGACCATTCGTTCTGTACCGATGCCGACCGGTTCGATGCCTATTTCGCACAAAATCGCTCCGTCTCGGAAATCCGACGCGACCCGCTCGTCCGACTCACCGAATCGGTGCGCATCGACCGCTTCACGCGCGGAGTCGACCGAGCCGAAAAAGCAGCAGGATACGATGTCGGCAAATTGGAATCGCGCTACCATCAGGCACTCTATGCGTTCCGCGAGGCGCAGGGCCGTCCGCAATATCCCAATGCCAACTCGACGATGCGTCTGACCTACGGACGTGTACGGAACATACATCCGTCGGACGGCGTGCATTGCGATGCCCGCTCGACCGCGACAGGCTACATGGAGAAATACGACCCGTCACGCTACGAATTTCGGGTCGACGACCGGATGCGCGGGCTGCTAACGGCAGGCGACTGGGGCCGCTGGGGCGAACGGAACAAAAAAGAGAGGACAACACTGCTCCCTGTCAATTTTCTGACGGACAACGACATCACGGGCGGCAACTCGGGCAGTCCGGTGCTCGATGCACGCGGACGGCTGATCGGACTGGCGTTCGACGGCAACCGCGAATCGATGGCCTGCGACCTTTGGTTCCAACCCGACTACGCCCGCACGGTGTGCGTGGACATCCGGTTCGTGATGTGGGTCATCGAACGCTACGCCGGAGCCGGCCACCTGCTCGATGAAATCGCCTTTACGGAGTAATTTTTTCGATACATCGGCGCAGAATTATCCCTATATTTGCCCCATCAAGGCAAAAACACTATGAAACAGTTGCTATTCACGCTTATGTTCGCCTCGTCCCTCTTCGCATCGTGCGTATCGAAGCAGGCGGCCCGGCAAGTCGAAAACCAACGCGATTCGCTCGCGGTAGTGGTCGGTGAAAAGGATTCGCTCATCAACGCTGTATTCTCGGACATCAACGCCATCTCGGAGAATTTGGCGCTCATCAAATCGCGCGAGCATCTGATTGCCGTATCAACAGCACCCGAGGGTGGGCGGCGCCCGCTCGAAGATGTCCGGAACGACATCGCGGCCATCGACCGGCTGTTACAGGAAAACCGAACGAAAATCGCCGCCCTGCAACAGACCTCGGCCAAGCTGCGCAAAGCCAACCTGCACATCGAGGCATTGGAGAAGACCATCGCACAACTGAATGCACAACTGAGCGAGAAGACGACCGAAATCGAACGGCTACGCACCGAACTCGAACAACGCGGCATCGAAGTGGCCGCACTGACCGAACAAGTGCAGACCAGTTCTGCGCAAGTCGAATATCTGAGCGGCGAGAAAACCGACTTGGAGAACCGCCTCAACACGGTCTACTACATCATCGGTGCGGAAAAAGATTTGCGGGATGCGCAAATCATCGACAAACAGGGTTTTATCGGTCGCACGCTGACAGTCAACAAGAACGGGAATCTCGAAAGTTTCATTCAAGCCGATTCGCGGTTGTTGGAGGAGGTTCCCATCGGCCACAAGCGCGTGACCATCGTCTCGACCCATCCCGACGGTAGCTATCAACTGATTACGGACGCCGACAAGACGATATTGAAGCTGGTCATCGACGATCCTGCACGATTCTGGGAAAACTCGAAAGTACTGGTCATCAGCTACAAATAACGATCCGAATCGATTCCGGTCCGCAACGCCGGACGCTGCGCAGCACGACGCCGAAACCGGACACCGAACAAACGAAAGCGCCTGCAAGAAATCTTGCAGGCGCTTTCATTGTCATCCGACGGAGACTATTTAATCAACTTGCGGGGTTTCACCATGTTCTCCGGCTGGAGCACCTTGTGTAACTCCTCCTCGCTCATCAGCTTGTGCTCCAACACCAAGTCGTAGATGCCCTTGCCGGTCTGCAAAGCCTCTTTGGCCAACATCGTGGAAGTTTCATAACCCAAATACGGATTCAAGGCCGTAACGAGACCGATGCTGTTGTAGACCATCCGGCGGCAAACCTCCTCGTTAGCCGTAATGCCGACCACGCACTTCTCGCGCAGGGTGTTCATGGCGTTGATAAGCATCTCGATGCTCTCGAACAGACTGTGGATGATGATAGGCTCCATCACGTTCAGTTCCAACTGTCCCGCTTCGGCAGCAACCGTTACGGTCAAATCGTTACCGATGACGCGGAACGCCACCTGATTGACCACCTCCGGAATCACGGGATTGACCTTGCCCGGCATGATGGACGACCCGGGCTGCCGCGGCGGCAGATTGATTTCGTTCAATCCGCAACGCGGCCCGGACGAAAGCAAACGCAGATCGTTGCAGATCTTCGACAACTTCACGGCCAGCCGTTTCTGTGCCGACGAGTTCATGATGTAGGCGCCCGTATCGCTCGTAGCCTCGATCATGTTCGTGGCCTCGACCAACGGCAAGCCCGTCACTTCGCTCAAATGCTTCGTACAGAGTGCCGCATAATCGGGATCGGCGTTGATGCCGGTACCGATAGCCGTAGCACCCATATTGATCTCATAGAAGAGCGTCATATTGCTCTCCAAACGGGCGATCTCCTCGGTGAGCGTCGCGGCATAAGCCTCGAACTCCTGACCGAGCGTCATCGGCACGGCGTCCTGCAACTGCGTGCGGCCCATTTTAATAATGTGAGCGAACTCACTGCCTTTGGCGTGGAACGCATCGATCAACTCGCGCAAAGCGGCGACCAACTTCTCGATGCTGCGCACCAATGCGATGCGCGTTGCCGTAGGATAAGCGTCGTTGGTCGACTGCGAAAGGTTGACGTGATTGTTCGGGTGACAATATTGGTAATCGCCCTTCTCGTGGCCCAGAATCTCCAACGCGCGGTTGGCGATGACTTCGTTGGCGTTCATGTTGGTCGACGTACCGGCACCGCCCTGCACCATGTCGACGACAAACTGTTCGCGGAACTTGCCCTCGCGCAACTCGCCGCACGCAGCGATGATGGCATCGGCGATCTTCGGGTCGAGCAGGCCCAAATCACGGTTAGCCATCGCAGCCCCCTGTTTGACATCGGCCAAAGCACGGATGAACTCAGGAAAGAAATTGAGCCGCACGCGGCTGATGTGGAAGTTCTCGACGGCACGCATGGTCTGCACGCCGAAATAACATTCGACGGGAATCTCCATCTCGCCCAGCAAGTCGTGTTCGCGGCGGGTTTTGCCCGACAACGGCTTATTCAGGATGTTTTCCATAACAAAATCGTTTATCTCTGTTGTGTTATACAAAGATAGAACTTTCGCAGCGATTCACGCAAGAACCGACCGAAAATCTTTCGCCGAACTGCACCGGTCCCGTATCTGCACGCCCTCCATTGCACCTGTCGCCGAAGAAAATAAGTATAAATACGTATCCGAACGGAACAAAAAACGGCTAATTTTGAACGTTTTGACAAGCGTTTCCACTCCGACCGGAGCGAACGACTGCCGGATGCAACGAAAATAACTCAAATACAAATACTTATGGTTGATATTTTTGCCCGTCTCGAGAAAAATGCGGGCGGACCGATCGGTCAATACATGGCCTATGCCCACGGGTACTACGCATTCCCGAAATTAGAAGGTGAAATCGGCCCTCACATGCGTTTCCGCGGTCAGGAGATGCTCAACTGGAGCCTCAACAACTATTTGGGACTGGCCAACCATCCCGAAGTACGCAAGGCCGACGCCGAGGGCGCTGCCAAATTCGGTATGGCCGCCCCGATGGGCGCCCGCATGATGAGCGGTCAGACCGTCTATCACGAACAACTCGAACGTGAACTGGCCGAATTCGTCGGCAAGGAGGATGCGTTCCTGCTCAACTTCGGCTATCAGGGCATGCTCTCGATCATCGACTGCCTGCTGACGCCGCGCGACGTGGTGGTCTACGATGCCGAAGCACACGCCTGCATTATCGACGGCCTGCGTCTGCACAAGGGCAAACGATTCGTATTCGGTCACAACGACATGGAATCGCTGCGTCTGCAACTCAAGCACGCAACCGAATTAGCCGATGAACAGAACGGCGGTGTACTGGTCATCACCGAAGGCGTATTCGGAATGAAGGGCGACCTCGGCAAACTCGACGAAATCGTCGCTCTGAAAAAGGATTTCTCGTTCCGGTTGTTGGTCGACGATGCACACGGCTTCGGCACGATGGGCGAAGGCGGCCGCGGTACGGCTTCGCACTTCGGTGTAGCCGACGGTGTGGACGTACTATTCAATACTTTCGCTAAGTCGATGGCCGGTATCGGTGCGTTCGTCAGCGGCCCGCGCTGGCTCATCAACCTCCTGCGCTACAACATGCGTTCGCAACTCTACGCCAAGTCGCTGCCGATGCCGATGGTCATGGGCGCGCTGAAACGCTTGGAGCTGATTCGCAACCACCCCGAATACCAACAGAAGCTGTGGGAGATCGTGCGTGCGCTGCAGGGTGCGCTGAAAGAGAACGGATTCGACATCGGCGTAACCAACTCGCCTGTAACGCCCGTATTCATGAAAGGCGGTATCCAAGAGGCGACCAACTTGGTGGTCGACCTGCGCGAGAATCACGGCATTTTCTGCTCAATCGTAATCTATCCGGTAATTCCGAAGGGCGAAATCATCCTGCGCGTCATCCCGACGGCGGCGCACACGCTCGAAGACGTCAAAGTGACGATCGAAGCATTCAAATCGGTGCGCGACAAGCTCGAAAGCGGTTACTACGCCTCGATGCCCATTCCGGCCCGTGCCGACGAGGGATTCAAGGTGCGATAAACGAACCGCGGACGGCGAGCAACCGCCCTGTCCGAACATAAAAAAGGTGTCTGAACGATTCAGACACCTTTTTTATTTAGTCCTCGGTTGGAAAATCCGGTAACCGATGGAAACACCGATTTTGTTGGGATACCATTCCGATGAACCGTTGAACGGATCAGGGTATTCGGGCTCGACAGGACGGTGCGGGTACATGTCGATTTCACCGTTCATCGCATAACCGTTGTAAAAACTCGACATGTAGGCCCATCCCAAGAAAGCGTCGACGAGCCAACGCTCCCGAAAACGGTATTCGTAACCGACGCACAAACCGATCATCATGCCGTAACCCTTGCTATAACGGTTTTCGAATTTGAGGCTCCACCCGTCGCGATAGGGTTTCGACATGTCGAACGCCATCATGCCGAGGTTGGCGCCCAAATACCACCCATCGTTGTGACCCCGAAAATACCGACGATATTCGCCCATCAGGATGCCGAATGTCATGTGATGTCCGTTGAACGATTTCCACGGCGAAATCACCACTTCGGTCTGCAAAGTCGAATGCGGCGTAACGGCGAACTCGACCGCCGGATTAACGACGCACACGAGCGCATAGGGCAGATTGAGTTTCACGTAGCCCTGTGCTGCCGCCTGCCGGCAACAACCGAGCGCCAAAAACAACACGGCAAAGCGGAATCCCCGCCGAAAAGATCTTTTCATAAGCATATCCGTTTCGGGCAAATGTACGAAAAAAGCCGGCCCCCGCAAAACGGAGACCGACCTTTCAATAACCGTACCCCTTATCGCAACACTACCGAATAAGGGCAATACATACGAAGTCCCTCCTGCGAGAGCGCCTCGCGGATGCGTTCATACTCCTCCTCCATCACGCCCAACTGCGTACGTTTGATGGTCGACCGCACCTGCGCATTCAACGACGCGAGAATCGCGGCAAAACCTTCGGGCTGTTCGAGCATCTCAGTCACGCGGTAATCGTCGCCCAATTCAGCCTTATCGGCAGCCAAAGCGATGGCCGTCTTCAGACCGCCGAAGTCGTCGATCAGACCGATACCCTTGGCATCCGAACCAGCCCAGACTCGACCGCCGGCAATATCCAACACGTGAGCGATTTCGAGGTTCCGACCATTCGCAACATTGGTTGTGAAAGCTTCGTAAACCTTATCCACCCCACGCATCATCGCAGCCCGCTGAACCGGCGACAGAGGCGTAACCATCGTGAAACTCGACGAAGCATTGCTCTGCACGCCGTCGACAGTGACGCCCAGTTTGTTGACCAATGCGTCATGGGCATTGAACATCAGCCCGAACACACCGATCGAACCCGTTAAGGTCATCCGGTCGGCGACGATCACGTCGGCCGGACACGAAATGTAGTAACCGCCGCTCGCAGCGTAACCGCCCATCGAAACGACGACCGGCTTTTCGGCTTTCAACAATTCCATTTCGCGCCAGATGATGTCCGACGCCAAAGCGCTGCCACCCGGCGAATTGACACGCAGAACGACGGCGGCAATGTCCTCGTCTTCACGCACGTCGGCCAACGTACGAGCCAACGTATTGCCGTAAATTTTTTGGCTATTACCATTGCCGTCGACGATTTCGCCGTCAGCGTAGACGATAGCGACCTGCGGCGATGCCAGGTGTTTCAGATCGGCCGACAACTGCGACGCGTAATCGCTCAACGAAACGAAGTTGTAATTATCTTCATCATCGGCCTCGACCTCCAACTCAGCGAAAACATCGTTCATCTGATCCTCGTAGAGCAGACTGTCGACGAAACCCTTTTCGAGCGCATCCTCGGGCAAAACAACCTCCAACCGGTCGGTCATCCGTTGCAAAGCAGCGTAATCGATGCCGCGTGCCTCAGCCACGGTTTCGGACAAAGTTTTCCACATCGAATCGACCAACTGCTGCATCTGTTCACGATTAGCGGGCGACATCTTGTCGAGGATGTAAGGCTCGACAGCGCTCTTGTATTTGCAGACCGTAGGACGGAACACTTCGGCCTTGACGCCCAATTTGTCCAACAAACCCTTGAAGAACATCCCGTTACTGGCCAAACCGACCCATTCCATTCCGCCCTGCGGCTGGAGGTAGATTTTATCGGCGACCGACGCGAGATAGTAAGCGCCTTGACTGTAAGTTTCGTTGTACGAAACGATGAACTTGCCGCTCTTCTTGAACTCGGCAAGTGCATGACGCAACTCCTCCAAGACGGCGAGGCTTTCGATACCGCCGGCACCATTCAAGCGCAGATAGATGCCCTTGATGCGGTCGTCGGCAGCAGCAGCATCGATGGACTGCAATGCCTTATAGAGCGGCATCTGCGATTTGACATTCATCGTCATGAAGTTGAATCCGGCCATCGGGTCGGTCATGGGAGCATCGGTCACGGTCTCGGCAAGGTCGATCTTCAGAATGGATTCGGAAGGAACGATCACGGGCGAACTTCCGCCCATCGAAGCGACGATGCCTATCAACAGAATGAACCAAAGAAAAAATGAAAGCACGGAACCTACTACGAATGCGAGTAAGCCGGCCAAAAAGGTTTTCAAAAAATTCATAATACCAATCTTTGTATTGTTTTCATGAAACAAAGATAGCAATTAAGTTTTGATTTTCAAAAAATATATATCGAAAATCAATATTTCTTATTAAAAGGCTGCGTATAGTGCTATCACCCGTTGAGAGCATATGCACGGTCTTTGACAAAACCGGCGGGAGCGAAGATAACGGTCAAAAGCACGATGAATTTTCATCGCATAGGGAGCCGCTTTCAAAAACGGTGCGCAGATGTCAATAAAAGCGGTGGTGCACATATCATATTACGAGCGTAGTAAGCACTCTGGCGCAGGTTTTAATAAAAAAACCGCTCCCGAAACGGGAACGGTCTGTCGCATTTGCCCCTTTACGAGAGGCAACCGCAGAAAATTACATCTTCTTGCCGACGTTCGTCTTCTTGGCGACCTTCGGAGCAGATGCTTTGGCAGCGGCTGCTTTCGGAGCCTTAGGTGCTTTCGAAGCAGCAGACTTAGCTTTGGGCGTAGCCTTCTCTTTCTTGGGAGCAGCTGCGGTTTCGCCCTCGGCTACTACCACCGTAGCATCCTCGACGGCATCCGTCGAAGCCTTCTTGCTGCGCGAACGGCGCGTCTTGGGCTTCGCTTCGGCAGCAGCGGCAGGCGCAATGCCCAACGTATAAGCTTCGTTGAAATCGACGAACTCGATGATGCACATGTCGGCAGCGTCACCAAGACGGAAACCCGTCTTCAAAATGCGGGTGTAACCGCCCGGACGGTCGGCGATCTTCGGAGCGATCGTACGGAACAACTCCGTAACAGCCTCTTTCTGTTTGAGGTACGAGAAGACTACACGACGCGAATGCGTGGTATCCTCCTTGGCCTTCGTTACCAGAGGCTCTACGAACTGTCGTACCGCCTTGGCCTTGGCTACGGTCGTTTCGATGCGTTTGTGCAGAATCAGCGACGAGGCCATATTCGAAAGCATCGCTTTGCGATGGCCCGCCTGACGACCGAGGTGGTTGAAATTCTTATTGTGTCTCATAATCAGTCTTTGTCAAGTTTGTAAATTGATACGTCCATACCGAATTTCAGATTCAGCGAGGTCAGCAACTCATCCAATTCCGTCAACGACTTCTTGCCGAAGTTACGGAATTTGAGCAGGTCGCTGCGGTTGAGCTTCACAAGGTCGCCCACCGTATCCACGTCGGCGGCTTTCAGACAGTTCAGGGCGCGGACGCTCAGGTCCTGATCCGAGAGCTTGGTCTTCAGCAACTGACGCATGTGCAGCACATCCTCGTCGAACTCTTCGGCACCGGTGGTGTCTTCCATGTTGACGGTTATCTTCTCATCGGAGAAGAGCATGAAGTGCTGGATAAGGATTTTGGCGGCCTCTTTGAGCGCCTCTTTGGGATGAATCGACCCGTCGGTAGTAATTTCCAGATTCAGCTTCTCGTAGTCCGTGCGCTGCTCGACGCGGTAGTCCTCGCGCGTGTACTTCACGTTCTTGATGGGCGTGAAGATCGCGTCGATGGGCAAAGTACCGAATTCGCAGTCGGCAGGCTTGTTCTCCTCGGCGGGTACATAGCCGCGGCCCTTGCCGATGGTGATGACCATCTGCATCTTGGTACCAGGGGCCAAGTGACAAATCACCAGATCGGGATTCAACACCTTGAAGGACGACAGATAATTCGAGATATAACCGGCAGTCAGCTCCGTCACACCCGCAACGTTAATGGAGACCTTTTCGGCATCCTGATTGTCGACTGTGCGAATAAGACGAACCTGCTTGAGATTGAGGATGATGTGCAACATATCCTCCATCACACCGGGGATGGCGGCAAACTCGTGATCGACACCGGCGACCTTGACCGTCGTGATGGCGTAACCCTCCAACGAAGAGAGCAGCACACGACGCAAGGCGTTACCGACAGTCATTGCGAACCCGGGCTCCAGCGGTCGGAATTCGAATTTTCCGAACGACGAAGTGGATTCGAGCATAATAACCTTCTCAGGTTTCTGGAATGCTAATATTGCCATAATGCGTGAATGGATTTTTAATTACTACTTCGAGTACAACTCGACGATCAGCTGTTCCTTGATATTTTCCGGAATCTCCTCGCGTTCGGGTTTTTGAAGGAATTTACCGCTCATCGTAGCGTTGTCCCACTCCAGCCAAGCGTAGCGGCTGCGTCCGCTGGCCAACGAGTCGGCGATCACTTCGAGACTCTTCGACTTTTCGCGAACCGATACCACATCGCCCGCACGAAGCGAGTACGAAGGAATATTGACCACCGAGCCGTTCACGCAGATGTGACGGTGCGAAACGAGCTGACGGGCTGCAGCGCGCGTCGGAGCAATGCCCAGACGGTAAACCACATTGTCGAGACGGCACTCGAGCAACTTCAAGAGGTTTTCACCCGTGATACCGCCCATGCGGGCAGCCTGCTCGTAGGTGCGCGAGAACTGCTTCTCCAACAAACCGTAGGTGTACTTGGCTTTCTGCTTCTCGGTCAACTGCGTACCGTACTCCGACACTTTCTTGCGCTTGCGTGCCAAACCGTGCTGTCCGGGGGGAACATTGCGTTTTTCAAGTACCTTATCCGCGCCGTAGATAGCTTCGCCGAATCGCCGAGCGATTTTCGATTTCGGTCCTATGTATTTTCCCATTTGTTCTTACAGATTTGAATGTTGATTAGTTGAATGATCCTGCCATTTGCGCGATTAGACGCGACGGCGGTTGGGAGCACGGCAACCGTTGTGCGGCAGCGGCGTGACGTCGATGATCTCCATCACCTCGATACCGGCACCGTGGATGGTACGCACGGCCGACTCACGACCGGCACCCGGGCCCTTGACATAAACTTTCACCTTGCGCAGGCCCATGTCGTAAGCGACCTTTGCGCAATCGGCAGCCGACGTCTGGGCTGCATAGGGAGTATTCTTCTTCGAACCACGGAAGCCCATCTTACCGGCCGACGACCAGCTGATGACGTCACCCACCTCATTGGTGATGGTGATGATGACGTTGTTGAAGGTAGAGTGCACATAGGCATTGCCCAGAGCGCCGACCTTAACGACCTTTTTCTTAACTGTACCAGTTTTCTTTGCCATAATTCTCTAAAGATTACTTCGTTGCTTTTTTCTTGTTTGCGACCGTCTTCTTCTTTCCCTTACGGGTGCGGGCATTGTTCTTGGTCGATTGACCGCGAACCGGAAGACCCAGACGGTGACGGATGCCTCGGTAGCAACCGATGTCCATCAATCGTTTGATGTTCAACTGAACCAGCGAACGGCACTCGCCTTCGACCTTAATGCCCAGATCGGCAATCGTCGAACGGATCGCACCGACCTGTGCATCGGTCCACTCCTCCACTTTGAGGTCATAGCTGATGCCAGCCTTGTCGAGAATCATGCGGGCCGTCGAGCGACCGATACCGTAGATATAGGTCAAGCCGATCTCGCCCCGCTTGTTTTTTGGTAAATCTACACCGACTATACGTGCCATAAATTTTTTTCTTCTTTAATTAACCGTTGAAACACTATCCCTGTCGCATTTTAAACTTGGGATTCTTCTTGCAGATTACGTAAAGTTTGCCCTTACGCTTCACAATCTTGCAATCCTCGCTTCGCTTCTTGATGGATGCTTTTACTTTCATGGTTTTTCAAGCGTTTGGTTATTTGTACCGGAAGGATATGCGCCCCTTGGTCAGATCATAAGGGGTCATCTCCACTTTTACTTTGTCCCCGGGCAGGATTTTGATGTAGTGCATCCGCATCTTGCCGGAGATGTGGGCGGTGAGCACGTGGCCGTTGTCCAATTCGACGCGGAACATCGCATTGGAGAGGGCCTCGATAATCGTCCCGTCCCGTTCGATAGCTGCTTGTTTTGCCATAGAGTTTTCTTAACTTACCATGTTTACTTGTTCAATCGCTTGCTCGATGATGCTGAAATCCGTCAGCACATCGGGGCCGTTCTTGCGAATGGCCACCGCGAACTCGTAGTGAGCCGCCGGTTTGCGGTCGCGCGTGCGCACCGTCCAGCCATCGCGTTCGAATACGACCGCTTTGTTACCCATCGTAACCATCGGTTCGATGCAGATGACCATGCCCTCCTTCAAAAGCGGGCCTCTGCCTCGTGCGCCGTAGTTGGGAACGCCCGGGTCTTCGTGCATTTTCCGACCCAATCCGTGACCTTCCAACTCGCGCACCACACCGTAGCCGAAACTTTCGGCATACTCCTGCACGGCCGCCGAAATATCGCCCACGCGATTTCCGGCCTTGGCCTGCGCCGTACCTTTATAAAGAGCCTCTTTGGTGACTTTCAACAGGTTCCGCACCTCTTCGGGAACCTCGCCCACGGCGAACGTATACGCCGAATCACCAACAAACCCCTTCATAAGCGTACATAAATCGACCGACACGATGTCGCCTTCCTTGATGACCGTCTTCTCCGTCGGAATCCCGTGCACCACTTGTTCGTTGACCGAGATGCAGGTCGCGGCGGGATAGCCTTCGTATCCGATCTGAGGAGGTATCGCTCCGTGGGAACGGATGAAATCTTCGGCGATTTTATCCAATTCCTTGGTAGTGACCCCGGGCCGGATGTGGCGACCCACTTCGGCCAACGTCTGCGACACGAGAATGCAATTCTCGCGAAGCAACTCGATCTCCTCGTCCGTTTTCAGATAAATCATAACGATTTACGCGGTCCAGTACGTTTTATTAATCAAACTCCTTTTCGACAAGCACTGCCTAATGACGTCCCTGAATACGGCCTGTCTTCATCAGACCGTCGTAGTGACGCATCAAAAGGTAGCTTTCTATCTGTTTGAGAGTATCGAGCACCACGCCGACCATAATCAGCAACGACGTACCGCCATAGAAATAGGCGAACGCTTGCTGAATACCCAAGAATTTCATCGCCAAAGCGGGCAGAATGGCCACGATGGCAAGGAAGAACGAGCCCGGAAGCGTAATGCGCGTCATGATGGTATCGATGTAGCTCACGGTCTGCTTGCCCGGTTTCACACCAGGGATGAAGCCGCCGTTTCGCTTCATGTCATCGGCCATCATTTGAGGGTTGATGATGATCGCTGTATAGAAATAGGTGAAGGCGATCACCAACACTGCGAGCGTAAAGTTGTACCAGAACCCCGTCACGTTGCTGAAGGTTGCAGCCGTGCTGGAGAACAGGGCAGGGACGAACATCAGCGCCTGCGCGAAGATGATGGGCATCACGTTGGCCGCATTCATCTTGAGCGGGATGTACTGACGCACGCCGCCGTACTGTTTGTTACCGACGATACGTTTCGCATACTGTACGGGCACCTTGCGGACAGCCTGTACGAGGGCGATCGTCGCCATGAAGACGAGGAACAGCAGAACGATTTCGAGGATCAGCATGATCATGTTGCCCGAAGCCGTCTGCAACCGAGCGTTGACCTCGGCCAACAGCGCGTGGGGAAGACGGGCCACGATACCGATCATGATAATCAGCGAAATACCGTTGCCGATACCTTTGTCGGTGATCTTCTCGCCGAGCCACATGATGAACATGGTGCCCGCGATGAGAATCACCGTCATCATGCAGACGGTGCCGAAAGAATTGCCGTAGACGAACGCATTGGGCGCTTGATGGTAGAGGTTGGCGATGTACGCCGGGCCCTGAAGAATGAGCACGGCGATCGTCAGGAAGCGCGTCCATTGATTCATCTTGCGGCGGCCGCTCTCACCCTCCTTCTGCATCTTCTGGAAATACGGGATCATCATACCCATCAACTGGATGACGATCGAGGCGGTGATATACGGCATAACTCCGAGCGCAAAAATGGCAGCATTACCAAATGCACCGCCAGAGAAGACGTTCAACAGTCCCAACAGACCGTTCTCTTCCAACTGGCTGGCATACTGCGACCCCTCGCCCAGTGCGTTGGGGTCGATACCCGGAATAACCACGAAACTGCCCAAGCGATAGATGAGCAACAGTCCGAACGTGTACAGGACACGTTTACGCAGCTCCTCGATCTTGTAGATATTCTTGAGCGTTTCGACGATTTTTTTGTTGGTCGCCAAAAGAGCGATGACCGCTAAAAAGACGAGACCGACAATCAAATACTGATTCATAATTTTCGGTTTCTAAGAATCTTACAGTTTTTCGACGCTGCCGCCGGCTGCCGCGATGGCTGCCTCGGCGCTCTTCGAGAATGCGTGAGCCTTGACAGTCAATGCTTTGGTGACCGAACCGTTGCCCAAGATTTTCACCTTGTCGTTCGACGAGATGAAACCGGCAGCGATGAGCGTCTCCACGTTGATTTCGGCGAGCTCTTTCTTCGCAGCCAACTCCTCCAGCGTAGCGAGGTTGATGGCCTTGAATTCCACGCGCTTCAGATTCGTGAAGCCGAATTTCGGCAAACGACGCTGCAAGGGCATCTGACCGCCCTCGAAGCCCAACTTACGCGAATAGCCCGAACGCGACTGAGCACCCTTGTGACCGCGCGTGGCCGTGCCACCGTGACCCGAACCGGCACCGCGACCGATTCGTTTGTCGTGATGCGTTGCACCCTTTGCGGGTTTGAGATTATGAAGTTCCATTGATATACGTGTCTATTGAAGGTTGAACTTATTTTACCTCCTCGACTTTCACGAGGTGCTTTACACGCGCGAGCATGCCCTTGATAATAACCGAGTCATCGTGCTCAACGCTCGCATTGATTCGCTTCAGACCCAGCGCATCGAGGTTGCGGCACTGGCGCGCCGTAGCACCGATCCGACTTTTGATCTGGGTGATTTTCAATCTTGCCATTTCGTTTCACTTATTAACCGTTAAACACCTTGTCCATCGAAATGCCGCGCAGACGGGCGATGCTGTGAGCGTCGCGCAACTCGCAGAGGGCACCGATGGTCGCTTTGACGAGGTTGTGGGGGTTCGACGAACCCTTGCTCTTCGCCAACACGTTCTTCACGCCCACCGATTCCAACACGGCACGCATAGCACCGCCGGCGATGATACCGGTACCGGGAGCAGCCGGACGAATCATCACGAGCGAACCGCCGTAACGGAGCTCCTGTTTGTGAGGAATCGTACCGTTGATGACCGGAATCTTGATAAGGTTCTTCTTGGCATCCTCCACGCCCTTGGCGATAGCAGCCTGCACTTCCGAGGCCTTGCCCAAGCCGTAACCTACGACACCGTCCTCGTTACCCACGACTACGATAGCCGAAAAACTGAAGGTGCGACCACCTTTCGTTACTTTCGTAACACGCTGAATGCTTACGAGCCGATCTTTCAGCTCGAGGTCGCTGGTGCGTACTTTCTTGATATTGGTATTTGCCATTTTCGTTAGAATTTAAGTCCGCCTTCGCGTGCTGCTTCGGCCAGCTGTTTGACTCTTCCGTGATACAGGTAACCGTTGCGATCGAACGCCACGGTCTGAATGCCTTTGGCTGTAGCGCGTTCTGCGGCCAGTTTGCCGACCAACGCAGCGACTTCGCACTTGTTCTTTCCGGCAGCAGCTTCGGCCACCTCCTTGTCGAGCGACGAAGCCGTAGCCAGCGTCACGCCTGCCAAGTCGTCGATGAACTGCACGTAAATCTGCTTGTTGCTGCGGAAAACCGTCATGCGGGGCTGTTCGGGCGTACCGTTCACGATTTTGCGGATACGCATCTTGATGCGCTCTCTTCTTTCTATCTTGTTCAGTGACATAACTTCAGACTATTTACTATTTAGCACCTGCAGATTTGCCCGCCTTGCGACGCAGTTGCTCGCCGACGAACTTGATACCCTTACCCTTGTACGGTTCCGGCTTGCGCAGCGAACGGAGTTTGGCAGCGACTTGGCCGACCAGCTGTTTGTCGCACGACTTCAACGTTACGATCGGGTTGCCCTTTTTCTCGGTGACAGCCGTTGCCGTAACTTCCGGCGGAAGCATCACGTAGGTATCGTGCGAATAGCCGAGGCTCATTTCGAGGATGTTACCCTTGACTTCGGCCTTGAAGCCGACGCCGACCAATTCCTGCTGGATTTCATAACCCTTCGATACACCGACAACCATATTATTGATCAGTGCACGATAAAGACCGTGCAACGAACGGTGACGGGGTTGGTTGGTAGGACGCGTCACGAGGACAGCGGGAATCTCCTTGCCCGTATGAACGTCCGTGTGCGTACCGACCTCTACCTTGATGTCCGAATCGACTTTCTGATTCAGCGTCCCGAGTGGCCCTTTCACGCTTACCACGTTATCGGCCGAGACCGTAACGGTCACGCCGGCAGGCAAGTTTACAGGTAATTTACCAATTCTTGACATGTTTTTTGTTGTTTGAGATTTGCGATTAGTAGATGTAGCACAGCACTTCGCCGCCCACGTTTTCCTTACGGGCCTTGGCATCGGTCATAATGCCTTTCGAGGTCGAAAGGATAGCGATACCCAAGCCGTTCAACACGCGGGGCATGTCCGAAACCGAAGCGTAACGGCGCAGACCCGGACGGCTGACGCGCTTCAGGTTCTTGATGGCGTTGCACTTCGTGGCGGCATCCCATTTCAGTGCGATTTTGATGGTCGGGTGGCCCTTCTCATCAGTATCGAACTTGTAAGCGAGGATGTAACCCTGCTCGTGGAGAATCTTGGTGATCTCCTGCTTGATTTTGGAACCGGGAGCTTCAACCACTTTGTGGTTGGCTTTCACCGCGTTTCTAATTCTGGTCAGAAAGTCCGCAATAGGATCAGTCATACGATTAGAAAATTTTGTTAAAAATTAATAATTTCATTCATCGACGGGATGCCATTCATCCGAACGACACATCGTCTTCTTTTCTGTTTGCTTTGTCGCTGAGGTACAAAAGCGGGCAAATATACACATTATTTCCCGATAAACCAAAGAGAAACACCTCTTTCGTCGGAAAAAACACATCATCTCGGACATGAACCGTGTCAGCATACTTTCGGCAGCTGACACGTTTCCGTAAAATCCCGCTGGAATCATCGCAGCCGACTCGCATCACACAAGTGCTATCGAAATACAAGACCCCTCATTCGGAACGAATCCGCCGACAAACCGATATGCGATCGATTTGTCGTCAGACAGTCCGTGATTCGTTGGAAAATGCCGAACTTTTCGAAACGTCCCACATATCGGGAAGTTACCGCTTGCGGCGGCACTTTCCCCGATACTGCGACGCATCTACGACAGGTTCGACACCCGTATTGCCATCTTGTGTGCATCGGGAAGCGACGGCATCGCCCCGCTCCACTCTCTGCACGAAAATTCTGCTACCAGCTAGCTTTCTTCACGCCCGGGATCAACCCCTTCGAAGCCATCTCGCGGAACTGGATACGGCTGATGCCGAACTGGCGGATGTAGCCTTTCGGACGCCCCGTAATCTTGCAGCGATTGTGCTGGCGGATGGGATTGGAGTTGCGCGGCAACTTCGACAAAGCGATCCAAGCCTCCTCGTGATCCATTTCGCCGCTCTTCACTTTGGCAGCGATCTCTTCGCGTTTGTGGGCATAGCGGTTGGCGAGCTTCAGACGCTTCACCTCGCGGGCCTTCATTGATTCTTTTGCCATAGCTTAGTTCTTTTTAGCGTTTTTGAAAGGAAGGCCGAATTCGCGGAGCAGCGCATGCGCCTCCTCGTCGGTCTTGGCCGAGGTCACGAACGTGATCTCCATACCGAAAATCTTGGTAATCTTGTCGATGTCGATTTCCGGGAAGATGATCTGCTCGGTGATGCCGAGGGTGTAGTTGCCCTGACCGTCGAACTTCTCGTTGATACCCTTGAAGTCGCGGATACGCGGCAGCGCAACGGCCACCAATCGCTCCAAGAACTCGTACATCTTCGCATCGCGCAACGTAACGCGCACGCCGATAGGCATGCCCTTACGCAGTTTGAAGTTCGAGATATCCTTGCGCGAACGGGTCTGCACGGCTTTCTGGCCGGTGATCTGAGTCAGTTCGGCTTCGGCGACGTCGATGAGTTTCTTGTCGGCGACGGCCTGACCCATACCCTGATTGATAACGATTTTCTGAAGCTTCGGGCACTGCATGATGCTCGAATACCCGAACTCTTTCATAAGGGCAGGAACGATCTGCTCCTTATACTGTGTCTTGAGTGTAGGAACGTATGCCATTATTTGATCTCCTCCCCTGATTTTTTAGCGTAACGAACTAATTTCCCCTTCTCGTCGAGCTTGCGGCCCACTTTGGTGGGTTTGCCGCTCTTAGGATCGAGGACGAGCATGTTCGAAATATGAATCGGAGCTTCTTTTTCGACAATGCCGCCCTGAGGGTTCTGTGCATTGGGCTTGGTGGCCTTCTTCACCAGATTGACCCCCTCGACGATGGCGCGCTGCTTGTCGACCTCGACTTTCAGGACTTTGCCCTGCTTGCCTTTGTTGTCGCCGGCAATAACCTGCACCATATCCCCTTTCTTAACATGTAATTTCATAGACGGTTCTTGTTTTAACATTACAATACTTCGGGTGCGAGGGAGATGATCTTCATATACTGGTCGCGCAGCTCGCGGGCCACGGGGCCGAAGATACGGGTTCCGCGAATTTCACCCTGATTGTTCAGCAGTACCACGGCGTTGTCGTCGAAACGGATGTACGAACCGTTGGCACGTCTGATTTCCTTGGTCGTACGCACAACGACCGCCTTCGATACCGAGCCCTTCTTGACATCGCCCGAAGGGGTAGCGCTCTTGACCGAAACGACGATCTTGTCGCCGATGGATGCGTAGCGGCGTTTGGTACCGCCCAACACGCGGATGCAAAGAACCTCTTTGGCACCGCTGTTGTCAGCTACTACGAGTCTACTTTCCTGTTGTATCATAACTACTTAGCTCTTTCAATGATTTGTACTAATCTCCAACGTTTCGTCTTGCTCAGCGGGCGCGTCTCCATAATGCGAACGGTATCGCCCTCCTTGCAGCTCTCGTCCAAAGATTCGGCGACGAACTTGGTCGTCTTGTTGACGAACTTGCCGTAGATCGGGTGCTTCACCTTGCGGGCCACTGCAACCACGATGGTCTTCGCCATTTTGTTGCTGACAACCAATCCGATACGCTCCTTTCTCAGATTTCTTTCCATAGTCATGTAAATTATTTAGCGTTTCTCTGACGCAGAATTGTCAGCATGCGAGCTATATCTCTGCGATTTTTCTTAATGATAGACGGATTTTCGACCGGAGAAACGGCGTGCTGCACCTTCAGTTTCGCCAACTGAGCCTTTTCGGCTGCGATGCGTTCCACGAGGTCCTTAGTCGCAATATCCTTGATTTCTGCACTTTTCATCTTGCGGTTCCCTTAAATTGTGGTTTCGACGTAATCGCGTCGTACAATGAATTTGGTAGTGATAGGCAGTTTCTGAGCACCCAGACGCAGGGCCTCCTGAGCCACTGCCAAGGGCACGCCCTCTGCCTCGAAGAGGATGCGGCCCGGCGTTACGGGTGCCACGAACCCTTCGGGATTACCCTTACCTTTACCCATACGGACCTCGGCAGGTTTCTTCGTGATGGGTTTATCGGGGAAGATGCGAATCCACAACTGGCCTTCACGCTTCATGTAACGGGTGATGGCCTGACGTGCCGCCTCGATCTGGCGACCCGTGATCCACGTCGATTCGAGTGCCTTGATGGCGAACGATCCGTATGCAAGCTGGTTACCTCTTTGAGCCAAACCCTTCATACGGCCCTTCTGCATTCTTCTGAATTTTGTCTTTTTCGGCTGTAACATGTTCGTTTTGCTTTAAGAAGTCCGACTTACTTGTTGTTGCTGCGACGACGTCCGCCACGACGGTCTCCGCGATCGCCACGGCCACCGCGACGGTCACCGCGATCACCGCGTTCGCCCGAAACCGACTGAGCAGAAGCACCGGCGATTTCGAAGATATCGCGTTTGCCATAGACCGTACCCACGCAGATCCAAACCTTTACACCCAAGATACCGACTTTCGTCAGAGCCTCGGTCAAACTGTAATCGATGTCTGCACGGAACGTATGCAACGGAATACGACCCTCCTTGACGGTCTCCGTGCGGGCCATTTCGGCGCCGCCGACACGACCGGAAACCTGAATCTTGATGCCTTCGGCGCCCATGCGCATGGTCGAAGCGAGGGCGGTCTTCACCGCACGACGGAACGACACACGGCCCTCCAACTGGCGGGCGATATTCTGGCCCACGATAACGGCATCCACCTCAGGACGCTTCACCTCGAAGATATTGATCTGGATCTCCTTGCCGGTGAGTTTCTTCAACTCCTCTTTCAGTTTGTCGACCTCTTGGCCGCCCTTGCCGATGATGATACCCGGACGAGCGGTCGAAATCGTAACCGTAACCAGTTTCAGCGTACGCTCGATGATGATCTTCGAGATGCTGGCTTTCTGCAAACGGACATTCAGATACTTGCGGATTTTGGCATCCTCGACCAACTTGTCGGAGAAGTTCTTGCCGCCGAACCAGTTGGAATCCCAACCGCGGGTGATACCGAGTCGATTTGCTATCGGATTAACTTTCTGTCCCATCTGATTACTTGTTTTCTACGGTTACCAATTTGTCAACTACGATCGTCACGTGGTTCGAACGCTTGCGGATGCGGTGCGCACGACCCTGCGGAGCTGCCTGAATACGTTTCAGCATCCGACCGCCGTCGACGAACACCTCTTTCACGCAGAGAGCGGTGCTCTCCAGACTTTCGCCTTCGTTCTTGGCTTCCCAGTTGGCGATAGCCGACTTGAGGAGCTTCTCCATGCGGATCGATGCCTCCTTTTTCGAGAACCGGAGGATGCCCAATGCCTTGTTGATCTCCACGCCGCGGATGATGTCGGCCACCAAACGCATCTTACGCGGAGAGGTCGGGCAATCGCGCAGAATAGCTATCGCCTTCTGCTTCTTTTCAGCCTTGATTTTCTCGGCTCTATTTGCTTTTCTTGCACCCATTGTCTACCTATTTTTTCTTGTTACCTGCGTGGCCGCGGAAGTTACGCGTAGGAGCGAACTCACCGAGTTTGTGACCTACCATGTTCTCCGTGACATAAACCGGAATGAACTTGTTTCCGTTGTGCACGGCAATCGTCTGCCCGACGAATTCAGGCGAGATCATGCTTGCGCGCGACCATGTTTTGATGACCGATTTCTTGTTGCTTTCGGCCTGAGCGGAAACTTTCATTTCGAGCTTCGGGTCGATATACGGTCCTTTTTTCAATGAACGGCTCATTATGTACTCTTTTTAATTATTTTTTCTTACGGGAAATAATAAACTTCGAGGTCGTCTTCTTCGGGTTGCGCGTCTTGTAACCCTTAGCCAACAGACCCTTGCGCGAACGGGGATGACCACCGGATGCACGGCCTTCACCACCACCCATCGGGTGATCGACGGGGTTCATCACGACACCACGGTTGCGGGGGCGACGACCCAACCAACGTTCACGACCTGCCTTACCCGAGCTCTCGAGGTTGTGGTCGATGTTCGACACGACACCCACCGTAGCGCGGCAAGTTACGAGTACCATACGAGTCTCACCCGAAGGCAGCTTGATGATGGCGAATTTGCCTTCGCGTGCCAGCAGTTGAGCATACGAGCCGGCCGAACGGGCGATCGCGGCGCCCTGACCGGGGTAGAGTTCGATATTGTGGACGACCGTACCGAGCGGAATATCGCTCAGAAAGAGCGTATTGCCCACTTCAGGAGCAGCGCCTGCGCCGCTCATCACGGTCTGGCCCACTTGGAGACCGTTCGGTGCGATGATGTAGCTTTTCTCACCGTCGGCATATACCAAGAGTGCGATACGTGCAGTACGATTGGGGTCGTACTCGATCGATTTCACAGTAGCAGGCACTCCGTCCTTAGCACGTTTGAAATCCACGAGACGGTACATCTGCTTGTGACCGCCGCCGATGTAACGTACGGTCATCTTACCGCTGTTGTTACGTCCGCCCGAGCTTTTCTTGGGGCTGAGCAGCGATTTCTCCGGCGTGCTCTTCGTAATTTCGTCGAACGTGCCGATTATCTTGTGTCGCGTACCTGCGGTTACAGGTTTGAATTTTCTTACTGCCATCTTCGTTAGATATTACTGTAAAAATCGATCTTGTCTCCCTCTTTCAGGGTCACGATAGCCTTCTTATAGTTGTTGGCACGACCCTCCAGAAGGCCCGCTTTGGTATAGCGGCTTTTCTGTTTGCCCATGTAGTTCACGGTGTTGACGTCGGTCACGACGACGTTGTACATCTGTTCTACGGCATTGCGAATCTGGAGCTTGTTAGCCTTCACGTCAACGATGAAACCGTAGCGATTCAACTTTTCGCCCTGAATCGTCATTTTCTCGGTCAAAACCGGCTTAATAATAATTTCCATTTGTCTCTTGCGTTTTTAAGCTAACATCGTATTCAAAATCTGCTCGGCACCCTCGACCAATACGATAGCCGATGCGTTCATCACGTCGTAGGTGCAGAGGTTCTGCGCCAAAACGGGCTTCACGTAGGGCAGGTTGCGGCACGAGAGCTGGAGATTGACGTTCGATTCGGGAAGAACCAACAGCACTTTCTTGTCATCGACCTTCAATGCGTCGGCCAATGCGATCACGTTCTTGGTCTTCGGAACCTCGTATTTCAGCGTCTCGATGACACTGATGACACCGGCCTGCGCTTTGTAGGTCAAGGCGCTGCGACGAGCCAGCTGCTTGAGCTTCTTGTTGAGCTTGAAGCTGTAATCGCGGGGCACGGGACCGAATACACGACCGCCACCCGGGAACAACGGCGACAAGATGCTACCCGAACGGGCACCGCCGGTACCTTTCTGACGCTTCAGCTTGCGGGTCGAACCGGCAACTTCGTTGCGCTGCTTGGCTTTGTGCGTACCCTGACGCTGGTCGGCGAGGTACTGCTTCACATCGAGATAGATAGCGTGGTCATTAGCCTCCACGCCGAAAACGGCATCCGAAAGGACTACCTTACGACCCGTCTCTTTTCCTTGGGCATTCAATACAGCTAATTCCATACTACTTCTCAATCGTTAAATAAGCACCTTTGGCACCCGGAATCGACCCCTTCACGAGAATGAGGTTGCTTTCGGGAATGATTTTCAATACACGCAGGTTCAACACCTTGACCTGATCGCCGCCCATCTGGCCCGGCAAACGTTTGCCCGGGAATACACGCGACGGATAAGACGAAGCACCCAACGAACCGGGTTTACGCTGACGGTTGTGCTGACCGTGGGTCTGACCGCCGACGCCGCCGAAACCGTGACGCTTCACGACGCCCTGAAAACCCTTACCTTTCGAGATCCCGGTCACGTCTACCCAATCCTCTTCCGAGAAGAGATCCACCGTGAGCGTGTCGCCGAGAGCCACTTCGGGCATGCCCTTGAACTCCGCCAACTTGCGTTTGGGCGTCGTACCGGCCTTCTTGAAGTGACCTAACAAACTGTTGCTGGTGTGCTTTTCACTTTTTTCGTCATAGGCAATCTGTACCGCCTCATAGGAGTCCTTCTCGACGGTTTTGATTTGCGTAACCACACACGGACCAGCTTCAATGACAGTGCATGGTATGTTCTTACCCTCGGCACTGTAAACGGAAGTCATTCCGATTTTCTTTCCAATAAGTCCTGACATTTTGTCGAATTACGTTTGTTATAGTATAAAGTGATTTTTTCAAATAGCCGTCCGTTCGCTGCGGAAGGGTCGGAAAGGGAAAAGACGCCTCCTGCGCAACGAACGCACCTGCCTGCTCTATCACACCTTGATTTCGACCTCGACACCCGAAGGCAACTCCAGTTTCATCAATGCGTCGATGGTTTTGGGCGTCGACGAATAGATATCCAAGATACGCTTGAAGGTGCAGAGCTGGAACTGCTCGCGGGCCTTCTTGTTGACGAAGGTCGAACGGTTCACCGTAAAAATCTGCTTGTGTGTCGGAAGGGGCACCGGGCCGCTCACAACGGCACCCGTGCTCTTCACCGTCTTTACGATCTTCTCGGACGACTTGTCCACGAGATTGTGATCGAACGACTTTAATTTGATTCTGATTTTCTGGTTCATATACTTGCTTATTCTATATCCTTATGTTTACCGCTCGACTTCTCGATGATCTCCTTCGCCAAGTTGGCAGGAACCTCCTCGAAGTGCGAGAACTCCATCGACGACGTGGCGCGGCCCGACGAAATGGTACGCAACACGGTCACGTAACCGAACATCTCCGACAGCGGCACCTTGGCCTTGACCACACGAGCCGTACCCTTGGATTCCATACCGGTAATCTGACCGCGACGCTTGTTCAAGTCACCGATGATGTCACCCATGTTCTCTTCCGGAGTAACAACCTCGACGGTCATCACAGGCTCCATAATCACCGAACCGGCTTTCGGAGCAGCGGCACGATAACCGTTGCGCGCAGCGATTTCGAACGACAACTGGTCGGAGTCGACGGGGTGGAACGAACCGTCCTTCAACGTAACTTTCATCGAGTCCATCTTGTAACCGGCGAGCGCACCGTTAGCCATAGCAGCCTCGAAGCCTTTCTGCACCGACGGGATGAACTCCTTCGGAATATTACCGCCTTTCACTTCGTCGACGAACGTCAGACCCATCTTGCCCTCCTCGGCAGGACCGATTTCGAAAATAATGTCGGCAAACTTACCGCGACCACCGGTCTGCTTCTTGAATACCTCGCGATGCTGAACGGTCTTGGTCATGGCCTCCTTGTAGTTCACCTGCGGAGCGCCTTGGTTGATCTCGACACCGAACTCACGACGCAGACGGTCGACGATGATGTCGAGGTGCAACTCACCCATACCGCTGATGACGGTCTGACCCGAATCCTCGTCGGTATGAACCGTGAAAGTGGGGTCTTCCTCAGCCAGCTTGCCGAGTGCGATACCCAGTTTGTCGAGATCTTTCTGCGTCTTGGGCTCCACGGCCAAACCGATCACCGGTTCGGGGAACGTCATCTGTTCCAACACGATGGGTGCATTCTCGGCGCAAAGCGTATCGCCCGTGCGGATCTCTTTGAAACCTACGGCAGCGCAAATATCGCCGGCCGTAACGGTCTCCATCGGGTTCTGCTTGTTGGCGTGCATCTGGTAGATACGGCTGATACGTTCGCGCTTGCCGCTGCGAGCGTTGAGCACGTAGGAACCGGCGTCGAGTTTACCCGAGTAAACGCGCACGAAAGCCAAACGGCCCACGAACGGGTCGGTCGCAATCTTGAACGCCAGACCGCAGAACGGGTCGTCCTCTTTGGCATGACGAACCTCCTCGGCATCGGTCTTGGGATTGACGCCCGTAACGGGAGGCACATCCAACGGCGACGGCAGGAACGCCATCACGTAGTCGAGCAACTTCTGCACGCCCTTGTTGTGGAACGACGAACCGCACAACATCGGCACGAGCTGCATCGAAATCGTAGCCTTGCGAATCGCAGCGAGCAACTCCTCGGGCGTAATCGAATCGGGGTCTTCAAAGAATTTCTCCATCAACGCCTCGTCGGTCGCTGCGGCCTCCTCGATGAGCTTCGCGCGCCACTCGGCAGCCTCGGCTTTCATCGCCTCGGGAATCTCGCGAATCTCGAAGTTGTCGCGGACAGACTTGTCGTCGAAGTAATAAATCGCATTATTATATATAAGGTCTACCAGTCCCTCGAACTTGTCCTCGGCACCGATAGGCAGCACGACCGGCAGCGCGGTCGCACCGAAATGCTCCTTGATCTGAGCGCAAACAGCCAAGAAGTCGGCACCCGTACGGTCCATCTTGTTGACATAACCGATACGCGGCACATTGTACTTGTCGGCTTGACGCCAAACAGTCTCCGACTGAGGCTCGACACCGCCGACGGCGCAGAACGTAGCGATCGCACCGTCCAACACGCGCAACGAACGCTCCACCTCGACCGTGAAGTCGACGTGTCCCGGGGTATCGATCAGGTTGATCTGATACTGGTGGCCCTTGTACTGCCAGAATGCGGTGGTAGCGGCCGACGTAATCGTGATACCGCGCTCCTGCTCCTGCACCATCCAGTCCATCGTCGCGCCGCCTTCGTGCACTTCGCCGATTTTATGGGTCTTACCGGTGTAGAAAAGGATACGCTCGGACGTCGTGGTCTTACCGGCATCGATGTGCGCCATGATGCCGATATTGCGGGTATAATGCAAATCTCTGATTGCCATCTCTGCGTCGTTTTAGAATCTGAAGTGAGCGAATGCCTTGTTGGCCTCGGCCATGCGGTGCATCTCCTCCTTGCGTTTGAAGGCGGCACCCTGCTGGTTGTAGGCGTCGATGATTTCGGCAGCGAGTTTGTCGGCCATGGTCTTTCCGGCGCGCTTGCGGGAAAAGAGGACAAGGTTTTTCATGGAAATAGAAATCTTGCGCTCCGGACGAACCTCCATCGGAACTTGGAACGTCGCACCGCCGATACGCTTCGATTTCACTTCGACTTGGGGTGTGATGTTCTCGAGGGCCTGTTTCCAGACTTCCAACGGAGATTTATCAGCATCCTTCATCTTCTTGCCCACGAGTTCCAACGAATCGTAGAAAATCGTGTAGGCAATACTCTTCTTACCATCCAGCATGAGGTTGTTCACGAAACGGGTCACGGCCACGTCTCCGAACTTGGGATCCGGAAGTAGAATTCGCTTTTTTGGCTTAGCTTTTCTCATTGCTTATTGCTTGATTGCTTGTTGTGTATCAAAAAATTTATTTCGCTGCTTTGGGACGTTTGGCACCGTACTTCGAACGACGCTGACGACGACCGTCCACGCCGGCCGAGTCGAGCGCACCGCGCACGAGGTGATAACGCACACCCGGGAGGTCTTTCACACGACCGCCGCGCACCAATACGATGGAGTGTTCCTGCAAGTTGTGTCCTTCGCCCGGGATGTAAGCGTTGACCTCCTTACCGTTGGTCAGTCTGACACGAGCGACTTTACGCATGGCCGAGTTCGGCTTCTTGGGGGTCGTCGTGTAGACACGGGTACAAACGCCACGGCGTTGCGGACATGCGGCCAATGCGGGGGATTTGGATTTGTCCACCAGCGAAACACGGCCGTTTCTCACTAACTGTTGAATAGTTGGCATTTCTTAAAACTGTCCTTTAATGGTTAAAAAATCTATTTCCATTGTCCAAAATGGACTGCAAAGGTAGCGTTTTTTTTTTGAAATACCATAGAGGCAGCATTCTTTTTCGCGCCCTATTTCAGAATTTTGCGTGTTTTTCGATACTTTTTATCGATAGAATTCCGAAAAGTATAATCGAAATATTATAAAAAACCACGGTCAGAATCCGCAAAGAGTTATAGAGCAATGCGTTATCATTCGATCACGCGCATCGTCCACAATCGATCTCGAGCCTGCTCGCTACCTTATACTGACGGCAGCAAAAGGCCGACTCTCCGGCGTTATTCCGCCGTAGTCGGCCTGTCCGTTATCGATAGAAACGCCGTCGACCGCCGAAAGCAAGATGACGCACTACCGCATAGGAAACCGTTTTCAAAAACGGCGGGCGCGTTTGGCCATCGCCGAAGCGAAAACGAAATCGTTCAATTCGGGATTGTCGGCATGCAGGATGTCGTCTTTCGACCCCTCCCACCACTTACGACCTCGGTAGATGTAGACGATTTTCTCGCCGATTTCCATCACCGAGTTCATGTCGTGGGTGTTGATGATGGTCGTAATGCCGTATTCCTGCGTGATACCGTGTATCAGATTATCTATCACGATGGAGGTCTGCGGATCGAGGCCCGAATTCGGCTCGTCGCAAAACAGGTAGCGCGGATTGAGCACAATGGCCCGCGCAATGGCAACACGCTTGATCATACCGCCCGACAATTCTGCGGGAAAGCGCTTGTTGGCATTCTCCAGCCGGACGCGCTGCAGACAGAAATTGACCCGCTCCAATTTTTCCGCCTCGGACTGCTGCGTAAAGAGATCGAGCGGCAATTTCACGTTCTCCTCGACGGTCGAACTGTCCAGCAGCGCCCCGCCTTGAAAGATCATGCCGATGTCCTTGCGGATGGCCTTGCGTTCGCGGAATCCCAGCTGCGTGAAATCGACCTCGTCGTACCACACATCGCCGCTGTCGGGCTCGTGCAGGCCGACCAGCGTTTTGAGCAGCACCGTTTTGCCCGAGCCGCTGCGGCCGATGATGAGGTTCGTTTTGCCGGTCTCGAACTCGACCGACACGTCGTCGAGCACCGTGCGCCCGTCGAACGATTTGACGATATGTTCGGCGCGTATCATATCAGCAGCAACTGGGTCAGTATCAGGTTGAAAATCATGATGACGACGGAGCTGACGACCACCGCGCGCGTCGACGCGGCGCCCACCTCCAACGAATTGCCTTTGGCGTAGTAGCCGTAGAACGCCGAAACGGAAGTGATGATGTAGGCGAACACGGCGGTCTTGATGAGCGAATAGACGATCGAATAGGACTTGAAATCGAGTAGCAGGCCGTCGATGTAGTCCGACGGAATCATGATGCCCGTCAGATAGGCGATGGCCCACCCGCCGAGAATGCCGATGCCGATGGAAAGAACTGTCAGCAACGGAAAGAACACGATGGCGGCAACGATTTTGGGCAGGATGAGATACGAAGCCGAATTGACGCCCATGATTTCGAGGGCGTCAATCTGTTCGGTGATACGCATCGTACCGATTTCCGAGGCGATGCTCGACCCCACCTTGCCGGAGAGAATCAGCGCGACGACCGTCGACGAAAATTCGAGAATCATCGTTTCGCGCGTAGCGTATCCGATCAACGACTGCGGGATGAACGGAGAATCGAGGTTGATGCACATCTGCAACGTAATGACGGCCCCGATGAAGACCGAAATAATGGCAGTCAGACCGATGGAATTGACGCCAAGCGCTTCCATTTCATAGAGGATGCGCCGCCGGTAGATAGCGCTCTTTTCGGGACGGGAAAATACCTTTCCCATCAACAGAAAATAACGCCCGATCAACTCGAAAACCCTCATTTTTCTTTCGTTTCTTCGAAATCCACGTAGTCGCCGACGTCGCTCGAAACCCGTTTTTCAGGTGCTTCGGAAGTCTTGTAAACATGCACTTCGCCCTCGCGCGCAGAACCGCCCCGACGAGACGCCCCGCCCCGCGATGCCTGCGACCAAAAACCGCCGCGCGCAGACGATTGCTGTCCGTTACGACCGAAATGATCGTTGAGCTGCTCCTCCATGCGGCGCTGCATCGCACGGACGCGCCACCCGAAAATCAACAGCAACAGCACACCGGCCAACAGAAGCCCCAGAATCAGATACAACACGAACGTGGCGATGCCCCTCAACAATGCGGGCGCCCCCAGAGCCAACAAAAATATAACCAAGACCGTCAACGGATTACGCTGCACGAATCCGACCAACGAATCGACGATTGCCCTCAAAAATCCCATGCCTGCATGCGCTTTTTCATTTGACAAAGGTAGAAAAAAATATGCGGATTTCGATTTATTATTGTATTTTTGACCCGTGCGATGGGCCTCCGGCGCCGTCCGGCGGTCTGTCCGAACCCGCAAAACCCATCCGAACCATGCTCGAATCGCTTACCGCCATCTCGCCCGTCGACGGGCGCTACCGAAACAAAACGGAAAAACTGGCCGATTATTTCTCCGAAGCGGCCCTGATCCGCTACCGCATCCGCGTCGAAATCGAATACTTCATCGCCCTGTGCGAACTGCCGCTACCCCAACTCACGGAAATCGACCGCTCGAAATTCGAAGCACTGCGTGCCGTCTACACCAAATTCACGCTCGAAGACGCCCGCCGCGTCAAGGAAATCGAGGCAACCACGAACCATGATGTCAAGGCAGTGGAATACCTCGTGAAAGAGAAAATGGATGCGCTCGGACTCGGAGCGTGGAAAGAGTTCGTACACTTCGGACTCACGTCGCAGGACATCAACAACACCGCCATTCCGCTGACGCTCAAAGAGGCGCTTGCGGAGGTCTACCTGCCGTTGCTCGGCGAACTGCGCGGCAAACTCGCGGCGATGGCCGACGAATGGAGCGACATCCCGATGCTGGCCCGCACCCACGGACAACCCGCCTCGCCGACCATCTTGGGCAAGGAGATGCGGGTATTCGTCGAACGGCTCGACCGACAGACAGAACGTCTGCGCGGCATTGCCGTACCGGCCAAATTCGGCGGAGCGACGGGCAACTTCAACGCCCACCATGCAGCCTATCCAACCACAGACTGGGTAGCATTCGCCAACCAGTTCGTGGGCGAGTCGCTCGGGCTGAACCGCTCGCAATACACGACGCAAATCGAACACTACGACGACTTGGCGGCCATTTTCGACAACCTGCGCCGCATCGACACCATTCTCGTCGATTTAGCCCGTGACATGTGGACCTATATTTCAATGGAATACTTCAAGCAACGCATCAAGGCGGGCGAGGTCGGGTCGAGCGCCATGCCGCACAAGGTCAACCCGATCGATTTCGAAAATGCCGAGGGGAATTTCGGCATCGCGGGGGCCATTTACGGCCACCTCGCGACCAAACTGCCCGTATCGCGTTTGCAGCGCGACCTGACCGATTCGACTGTCCTGCGCAACATCGGCGTACCGATGGCTCATTCGGTCATCGCCATGCAATCGCTGCTGAAAGGGCTGAACAAGGTCATCCTCAACCGCGAAGCGTTCGACCGCGATTTGGAAAACAACTGGGCGGTGGTTGCCGAAGGCATCCAGACCATTCTGCGCCGCGAAGGCTATCCGAAACCCTACGAAGCACTCAAAGCGCTGACCCGCACGAACACCCACGTCACCGAAGCATCGATTGCCGCTTTCATCGACGGGCTCGATGTCGCAGAGACGGTGAAAGCCGAACTGCGCGCCCTCACGCCAGCGACCTACACAGGCGTGTTCCGCAAGGAAAAATAACGCGGCCCCATGCACGGCATCTTTTGGGAATTACTGGTTCCGGCCGCATTCGCCGTGCTGGGATGCGTGTTTCTGTCGGGACACGGCGCGGGACTGATTGCCGGATACAACACGATGCGGCGAACCGAACGCGAAAAATACGACGAACGAGCGCTGTGCCGGTTCATGGGGTGGCTGATGCTCTACATTGCGGTTTGCACGGCACTGTTCTGTGCCGACGGACTGTGGCCCGGAAAGGGTTTGTCGCTCGTGGGGCGTATTTGGCTGCCGATAGGCATCGTCTGCGCCATAATCTATGCCAACACCGGCGGGCGGTTTCAGAAAAACCGATGACCGCCATGCGGCCGGATTATTCCGTTCGGTCGCAAACCTGCCGCAAAGAAGGCAAAACGCGATTCCGCCGAAAACACGCACCAAGTTTGGCACATGATTTGCCCGAACTACATACAGCTGCGGCACAGCAACCGCAGTGAGGTTTCTTCATTTATTTAAGTTTGGGTTAGTAGTTTCGGAGGGCAACCTCCGGAGGCAGCAGGCAATCGTGAGATTCCCTGCTGTTTTTTATTCAAGGCTGCGCATAGTTCTTACGACCGTGGATAGCATGTGGACGGCTCTTTAATAAAACCTGCGCATAATGCTAACACTGTAGGTAACATGTGAACCGTTTTATACAACCGTTAGGAGCGACCGCGACCGTCAAAAGAACAGTAACGGTTATCACGCATAGGGAACTTGTTTTCAAAAACAGAAGCTGCACTCAATAAAGAAAGAATATGATTCCGATGAAGTGGGCGACGACCGCCAGATTGATGAGCAGATGCCACACCATGTGGTGATAGCGGAATCCCTTGCGGGCATAGAACCACGCCCCGAGCGTATAGAACAACCCACCGATGGCGATGAGCGCGGCCAGCGGCGCCGAAGCCTGCCGCAGAAAGACCGGCAGGAAAAAGAGTATCGTCCATCCCATCACTAAATAGATGGTCAGGCTGATGGCCGGTATCGATTTGCGGGACAACGACTTGTAGAAGATTCCGAAAATCACCATCGCCCACTGCACGACCGTGATGACGACGCCCTGCCATCCGCCGATGACCGACAAGGCAATCGGCGTATAACTGCCGGCGATGGCCACGTAGATGAAGATATGGTCGAGGATGTGGAACACCTCCTTGTGCCGCGAATGGGGATTCATCGAATGGTAGAGCGTCGATGCGAGAAACATCAGAAAAATCGACACTACGAAAACCGAAACCGAAACCGATGCCAACACCCCGTCCGCATCGTGGAGATAGGCCCACACGGCTGCGAACGGCAAAGCCAGCAATGTCACGAACGACATCGCGCCATGCGACACGGCATTGGCAATCTCCTCGCCCGTCGTCGGAACATAAATCGTCCGCTTCTTCGATTGCTCAGTTGTTTCCATCGGCTTGCACTCCTTTCCGGCTCAAATATAGGAATTTTTCACTACATTTGTAAATTGGGATTCAAGGTGCAGGGAGTTATGGATTTTTCACGTTATGAAAAGCTCCGTTCGCTGGTACGGAGCAACTTTTCGGCCGAAACGCAGCGGCTGGTCGACGAAGCATTAGCATTCGCCGATGCGAAACTCACGGAACAAATCCGCTACGATGGACATCCGATGCTCGACCATGCCGTGTCCGTGGCGGAAATCGTCATTTCGGAAGTCGGGCTCGGCCGTAATTCAACCGTCGCATCGATTCTGCACGATGTCGTCCGGCTGGCCCACAAACAACTGTCGGCCGAAGAATTTCTCGCACTCACGGAAGAAATCCGCACCCGGTTCGGCGAACAGGTCGTAGGCATCACGGTCGGACTGGCGAATATCTCCGAACTCAAGCTGAAAGTTTCGTCGGAACAGGCCGACAATTTCCGTGACCTGCTCGTCAGCTACTCGACCGACCCGCGCGTCATCCTCATCAAACTCGCCGACCGGCTCGAAGTGATGCGTTCACTCGACATCTTCCCGCGCGAGAAGTGGCGCAAAAAGAGTTGGGAAGCGCTAAACCTCTATGCCCAAATCGCCCATAAACTAGGCCTCTATTCGATCAAGAGCGAACTGGAGGATATCGCGCTGAAATACCTCGAGCCCAAAGACTACGACCACATCGTCCGCAAACTGGCTGAAAGCGCCGAGGAACGCCGCAGTTTCATCGCCCGCTTCTTGGTGCCCATCACCGACCGGCTCGATGCGATGGGAGTGAAATACCACATCAAGAGCCGCACGAAGTCGATTTTCTCCATCTGGACGAAGATGCGCAAGCAACACGTACCGTTCGAAGGAGTTTACGACATCTTCGCCATCCGAATCATCATCGACTGCCCGCCCGAGCAGGAAAAGCCACTCTGCTGGACAGCCTACTCCATTGTCACGGATTTCTACACACCCAATCCGACCCGCATGCGCGACTGGATTTCGATTCCGAAGTCGAACGGCTACGAATCGCTCCACACGACCGTCTCGGCCGACGGGCGCTGGGTCGAGGTGCAGATACGCACCGAACGCATGGATGCTGTGGCCGAACGCGGCATCGCCGCCCACTGGCGCTACAAGGGCGTAGGGCAAGGGGCACAGACAAGCGAAATGTGGCTCGGACGGCTGCGCGAACTGCTCGAAGACACGACCCACTCGCTGGCGCAACGTTTCGATGCGAAACCCGCGTCGGGCGAAATCTTCGTCTTCACGCCCAACGGCGATCTACGCAAGCTACCCGAGGGCGCGACGTTGCTCGATTTCGCATTCGACATCCACACCTCGCTCGGATGCACCTGCGTAGGCGGCAAGGTCAACCAACGGGCGGTTTCCATTCGCGAGGTGCTGCACAACGGCGACATCGTGGAGATTCTGACCCAGAAGAACCAAACGCCCAAAGCGGACTGGCTCAACGTCGTGACGACGACCAAAGCCCGCACCAAAATCAAATCGTTCCTGCGCGAGGAACAGGCCAAGCACACGCGCATGGGCCGTGAGGAACTGGAACGCAAGCTGAAAAACTGGAAGCTGGCGATCACCATCGATGAAGCCATCGCCTACTTGGTGAAATATTTCAAACTGCGTTTGGGGACGGAGGTTTACGCAATGATTGCGACGCAGAAAATCGATTTCGGCAGCATCAAGGAGATTCTCTCGCGTCATCTGTCGGGCGAAGCCGCCGAAGAACGACGTGCGGCGGCAGCGGAAGCCGAACGCCAAAAGAAAGCCGATGCCGCGCAACGCGAAACAGCACCGGCCGGAGGCTCGCAGGATGCCCTCGTCATCGACGACGACATCTCGAAAATCCAATACAAATTAGCGAAGTGCTGCAATCCCATCAAGGGTGACGATGTATTCGGATTCATCACCATCAATGCGGGTATCACCATCCACCGCACCGACTGTCCGAACGCACGCCGCATGCGGGAGAACTATCCCTACCGCATCATCGAGGCGCGCTGGCGGAAATCGGCCGAGGGGGCGTTCCGCGTGACGATCCGCATCATCGCAGCCGATACGACGGGCATGGCCAACCACATCACGGAGGTCATCAGCCACGATCTGAAACTGAACATTCGATCGCTGGCATTCGAAGCCGCGAGCGGCGGTACGCTGCGCGGTACGGTCGCCGTCGAAGTGCCGGGAGCCAGCGTTGTCAATACGCTCATCCACTCCATTCTGCACATCCGCGGCGTGCAGAAAGCCTATCGCATCAACTGATCGAGGGTAAATCGGATCGTTCGTGCTCCGAATAACGACCCAGAATCCGTTCGCGCACGAAATCGGCGAACCGGCAGGCATCATTATAACCGAGCGCCGACGGACGGCTCAACAACACCAACGGATGTTGCCGGAACGGCTGCCGGTAGGAGGGATGAATATAGGTGTATTCGGGATTGGCTACGAATCCGGCCCGTTCGTAGAAATGGAGTCGACGGATGGAAATCACATCTTCGGGCGGATCTATTTCCAAGATCACCTGCCCGCCGAATCGCTCGAAAAAGGAGGTCAACACCTGCGAACCAAGATTACGACCGCGCAATTCGGCTGCAATAGCGAAATGCTCGATGTACCGGAAGTCACCGGTCTGCCAATGGAACAGCAACCCGACCACAACACCATCGAGCATGAGAGCGTCGGCTTCAAACAACGGGTCATCGAACGCACGGTCATACGCCTCCTCCCGCCACTGTTCGTTTTCGGGAAAAGCCCGACGATAAATCGCCCATACCGTGGACCACGCTTCCTCCCGACGGGAACGAAGCCGGATAAACTGCAAATTCTCCATTCTTTATCTTATATATCGACGGAAATAGATAGATAAGTTGTATTAATAAAAGGCCGCCCGAAATTCGTCGGACGGCCTTTTGTTTATCATCGCTCGTTTGTCGAACGCAATCGCTATGCCTCGTCGACCGTCGTTTCGGGATCGTCCACCAAGATGCGGCCGCAATATTCGCAGACGATGATCTTCTTACCCTGACGAATATCGGCCTGCCGCTGCGGCGGAATGTGGTTGAAGCAACCGCCGCACGCATCGCGCCGGATGGGCACCACGGCCAACCCATTGCGGAAATTGTGACGGATACGTTCGTAAGCGTTCAGCAACCGTTCGTCGATACGCATCTTGGCTTTCTCGGCCTGCGCCTCGAATTCGGCGACCCGCGGTGCTGTCTCAGCCTCGATGCCGTCCAGCTCCTGCTTCTTCGCCTCCAAATCCGCACGGCGTTCCTCGACAACGCTTTCCGTCTCCTCCAACTGCGTCTTCTTCACTTTGATACCTGCGGCATACTCTTTAAGACGCTTCTCGGCCAACGTAATCTCCAACTCCTGATATTCGATCTCCTTCGTAATGGCATCGAACTCGCGGTTGTTACGCACGTTGTTCTGCTGCTCCTTGTAGTTGCCGATCATGATCTTCGCCTGATCGACCTCGCGCTTACGCTGCTTGGTCAGCGTATTCAGTTCCTCGATCTCCTTGTTGATCTTGTCGGTACGCTCCTTGAGCCCGGCCAACTCATCGTCGAGCCCCTGCACGGCCAGCGGCAGTTCGCCCTTCACCTTGTTGATTTCGTCGATCCGGCTGTCGATTTTCTGTAATTCGTAGAGTGCCAGAATCTTCTCCTGCATGGAGTAATCCGCTTCGGTCGTCTTCTTTTGCGTTGCCATATATTCTGTTCGAATCGTTTAGTCTTACACCAGATAGTTTACGGGATTGCGAGAGCGTTCACTCTTGCGAACGGCAAAGTTAAGCAATTTTTTCGACAAAACGGCAAACAACAACCGAATTGCACAATATTCGCTCTCGAAATGGCCGATATCCGCCACGACGAGCGCGCGGTCCGGGGTCATGAAATCGTTGTACTTCAAGTCGGCCGTCACATAAAGGTCGGCCCCTGCACGACGGGCATCGCCGATCAACGATGCACCGGCACCCGTGCAGACCGCCACGCGACGCACCTCCGGACAAACGATATCGCTATGTCGCACGCACCGCACATCCAACGAACGCTGCATCCGACGCAGGAATTCCTCCGTAGCAACCGGCTCGGGAAGGTCGCCGACTACACCGAAGCCCACGCAAGCATCGGATGCCACAACCCGCGACGCATCCGAACACCCGACCGCCGACGGCGGAATTACCAGTTTTTCGGTCGGCTGCAGCACGCGCAACCCACCGATTCCCAACTGTTCGGCCAGCTGCCAGCTCATCCCGTCCGGAGCGCTGTCGAGGTTCGTGTGGCAGGCATAGAGCGCGATACCGCGACGAATGGCCCGCTCGACGCACCGCTGCACGTAATCGGCCGAATTGAATCGTTTCAATGGCCGGAACACGATCGGATGGTGGGTAATCACCATGTCGCACCCCGTCGCTTCAGCCTCGTCGAGCACCTCCTCGGTCACGTCCACGGCCAACAACGCAGCATGCACCTCGTCGTCGGGACGCCCGACGATCAGACCGGCATTGTCGTAATCTTCCTGCCACGCAAGCGGGGCGAATGCCTCGATAACGGAAGTTATTTCACTGATTTTCATATCGTCCGTCAAAAAAGCGACTGTTCGTAATAGGCAAACAGCTCGTTGTTGTCGTCATCGTCTTTTTTGCGCCGAGGTTTCCGTCCCCCACGGGACGATGATTGCGGCGTTTCCGACGGAGTGTCTTCCGGCTTTTCCGGAGTGGCTGCAGGCTCGACATCAAGATGTTCGGAGAGCTCGGCATCGCGGGCCGTATAGACTTCAGCGGGATCCATCTTGAGCTCCTCGCGCACTTCGAGCAACAACGACCGAATCCGCTGCAACCGCTCCATCAACTCGACGTCGCGCGGCACCTTGTCGTCGCTCCGATGCTGTCGCAACGCTTTACGGGCGCCATCGAGCGTCATGCCACGCTCTTTCACCAGATGGTAGATGAGTTTCAATCGCTCGACATCCTGCGGCGAGAAGAGGCGGTTGCCTTTTTTGTTGCGTTTGGGGCGCAACACGCTGAACTCCTTTTCCCAATGCCGAATCAACGACTGGTTGACATCGAACATCTCGGAGACCTCGCCCATCGTATAAAACATCTTTTCCATTTTCATTCAAACCTGCGCATAATACTCATGACCGTAGGCAGCATGTTTTTATTAATAGTCCTTATCTTGCTAATCAACGCGAATAGCACATGATGAGCAGCACATGCAACCTTTATACTGTTAATTCAGTATCCGCAACGAATTGGGATACAAATTATTCACCCGTATTCCGATCCGCTTGGCGAATCCCAAAGCCCGCCCGCGGGCACACACCAGATTCATTCCCTCGGCGAACGCATCCGCTGCGACGTCCTGCCGCCGCAGATAACGCAACGCCTGCTCCGCGTCCAGTTCCGCCACCGGAAGCGCCGCACGATTCAGCCCCGTGAAAAAAGCCAACGCAGGGTCGGGCTTCAACCGACCTTTGAACAACTGGCCCATCGCCACCCCCGAGTAGATGACCGGCAACCGCTCCGAAAGCATCCTCACGGCCTCGGCCTGCGCTCCGTACCACCCATACACCGTATCGGCTATCGAGACGAACTCCATCCGATCGGGCTCCGTCACCCAACGAGCCGCCTCAACACCCGCGGCGCGGTCGACAGGAGCGACGACCGACCGGCGCAGTTTCGATTGCGATTTCGGCAAACGGCTCCGAGAAGCGTTGTCCATTCGCTCCGCCTTGCGGGCCACGGCAGCGAAAAAACCCTCGCCGCATGCCCGATGCGGATAGAATCGATAAGTCCGGAACGGTCCGACCTCTCCGCAGACAATGCCCCAATCCTCTCCGATCGCCACTTCGTTCGACGACACGACTTCGTCGCCCGCCCATGCGAGCATCCGTTCCAACGAGCCTTCATCCTCCTCGCGATTGAAAGTGCAGGTGCTGTAAATCAACGTTCCACCGACACGCAACGCCCGCCAAGCCTCCCGCAAAATCTCATCCTGCCGCCGAGCGCACTGGTGCACGTTGTTTTCGCTCCACTCCGCACGCGAATCGATATCCTTGCGGAACATTCCTTCGCCCGAGCAAGGCGCATCCACGGCCACGACATCGAAAAACGCCTTGCAATCGCCCAACGGACGCGGTTCGCCGACCGTAACGATCGTATTTCCCATACCCCATTTCCGCACGTTATCCGCCAAAACGGCAGCACGCCGCCGATCGATTTCATTAGCGACGACCAATCCGTCGGCGCCGACCAACGATGCGTAAAGCGTCGTCTTACCGCCCGGAGCAGCGCACAAATCCAAAATCCGCGCTCCCGCGGTCGGTACGTTCTGCAACAGATGCCCAACGAACTGCGACGATGGCTCCTGCACGTAATAAGCACCGGCATGGAAATCGGTGTCGAGCGTAAACGAAGGCCGCTGGGCAAGATACCACCCCCACGGCGACCACGGCACAGACCGGTCGAACGTCAAATCAGGCAAAGTCGCAACGGCACCGCAAAAAGCATCGGGAGTTGGTATCCCTGCCGCAACAGGCGTTTCGGTTCCGACAGTCGCGTCCGTTCGGACCGAGAGCCCTGTTTTATCGGGGTGCAACCGCACAGCGACGGGCGACGGCGTATCGAGCGCCTCGCACAACGCCCGCCCCTCGGACGCACCGAGATCGCGCAAAACCCGCTGAACAAATCGCTCCGGAAGCATTCCGATCGAACCGAATTAAAACAATGAAGGATTATAACCGGCCAACTTCGTCTCGCGCTCGTTCACGCAAGCGCAAATCCGCTCGAAGACCGAGGCGTCCTCAACGAAATCTTCGCTATTCTTATCCACCACCAATACTTCGCCCTGATAATTATCGATCCAATCGTTGTATTTGCGGTTCAAGCGCCGGAGATAATCCTCATCGATATTCATTTCGTACTCGCGGCCCCGTTTGTGAATCTGGTGAATCAACGTCGGGACGTCGGCTTTGAGGTAAATCAGCAGGTCGGGTTGCGGAATGACAGTAGTGAACAGTCGGAACAGTTTCATGTAGGTCTCGAAGTCGCGCCCCGACATCAGGCCCATCTCGTGAAGGTTGCCCGCGAAGATGTGGGCATCCTCGTAGATGGTGCGGTCTTGAAAGATATACCCCGAACCGCTCTCGCGCAACATGTCCATCGTCTGCTGGATGCGGCTGCCGAGGAAACAGATTTGCAGGTTGAACGCCCAACGGTTCATGTCCTCGTAGAAATCGCCGATATAGGGATTGTTCGCCTCCTCCAGATAGGCCTTGGCCCGATAACGCTCCGTCAGCATCTGCGTGAGCGTCGTCTTGCCGCTTCCGATGTTTCCTGCTATGGCTATATACATGGTCGTAAGATTTTTATTCCTTTGTCAATTGTTCCGCCACATGACGGTCGTTCACCAATCGCGGCACCTTGTTCTTGCCGTGCTCACGCATCCACCGCAGGAACGTACCCACCGGAAGCACCGTCAGATGCTGGCGTTCGAGGGTCGTCAGACGTTTGGCGTCGTAGTCGGAATTGACTGCCCGCAGCGCTTCGTCCAGCACTTCGGAAAACCGATCGCGGCTGTCGGGCTCCTGCTCGAACTCCACGAACCACTCGTGCGCCCCCCGATGCTGCAACGACATGTAACACGGCGCGACGCTGTACTCGCTGACCCGAGCGCCTGTCGCACGGCAAGCCTCGACCAAAGCGCAATCGGCGTTGTCGACGATCAGTTCCTCACCGAAGACGTTGATATACTGACGCGTACGGCCCGCGAAGCGAATCCGGTAAGGGTTCGTCGAAGTGAACTCCACACGGTCGCCGATTTCGTAACGCCACAACCCATTGTTCGAGGTGATGAGCATTGCATAGGGCCTGCCGCACACGACCCCTTCGAGCGGGACGATGCGATCACCGTCGCGGAACTCGAAGAAGGTCCCGTAGTCGAGCATCAACAACATATCGCTGCGCGCGGGGTCGTCGGCCAACGCAAAAAATCCCTCCGAAGCGTTGTAGGTCTCCATGTAGTTCATCTTGTCCGAGGGAATCAACGCCTCGAACGATTTGCGGTAGGGCGCGAACTCCACGCCGCCATGCGCGAAAAGACACAGGTCGGGCCACACCTCCAACAGATTGCGTTTACCGGTGTACTCCAACACGCGGCGCATCAAAGCCAGATTCCACGACGGAACCCCCGCGAACGAGGTGATATGCTGCCCCGTGCATTCACGGCAGATAGCCTCGGCCTTTTCATGGAAGTCGGGGATAACGGCCGTTTCGGTGCGCGGCGCACGGAACCAACCGCTCCAGAACTTCATTGCGCGAATCAACACGGCCGAAAGGTCGCCGGCGACATAACCGTTCTCCTCGCAGCATGACCCGCCGAGGGTCAGGGTCTTGCCCTCGAATATGTGCGTATCGGGATGGTTCGCGGCGAACAAGGTCGCGACGTCGCGCATCCCGAGCGTATGGTTGCGATAGATCGATTCGCGCGTCACGGGGATATACTTGCTACGGTCGGACGTAGTGCCCGACGACCGTGCGAAAAGGTGTACACGCCCGCGCGCCGTGACGTCGCGCTCTCCCGCTTTCATCCGCTCGATATAGGGCTTGAAACTGTCGTAATCGAACGTGCCGACCCTTGCCTGGAACTGTTCGACGGAACGGACACTCCGCAAATCGAACTCCCGCCCGAACGCGGTATCGGCACCGTGCTCCAACAGCCGGCGCAACATGCGCTCCTGCGTCTCGGCAGGATGCTGCCGGAAGCGGTCGATGGCCCGCAGACGCGGCGCGAAAAAAGCACGAAGCAAACTGTTACGCAAACCCATCTCTTTTCTCTCCGGCTAATTGAAAAAATATCCGACTTTACCCACCGACGCCGGCATGGAAAAGACCACCACACGGTCGTAAGCATTGATTTCGGTGTTGTCCACGGCGATGAAAACCTTATCGCCCCGCACGATGCCGCCGATAATCGTATCTTCGGGCAATCCCAAGTCCCGGATGCGAGCCTTGGTGGCGGGCGAATTGGGTTTCACGATGAATTCCAACACCTCGGCGTCGCTGCCGGTCAGACACTTGATGGCCTGCACATCGGTTGACATGGTGAACCGGAAAATGTTCGATGCCGTGACCAATTTTTTGTTGATGATAGTATCGATGCCGATCGACTCGGCCAAATCGATGTAATTGAGATTCTCGACCTCGGCGATTACCTTTTTCACCCCCATGCGTTTGGCGAGCATCGCCGCGAGGATGTTCGTCTCGCTGCGGCCCGTGACGGCCACAAAAGCGTCCATATTCGGAAGTCCTTCTTCGAGCATCACCTCCGTATTGCGTCCATCTTCACTGATAATCAACGTTTTGTCGAGCACTTCGGCCAATCGGTAAGCCTTCTCTTGGTTGTATTCGACCAGCTTGATGTTCACCTCGTCCTGCAGCTCCGTAGCAATGCGGACACCGATGCGCGAACCACCCAGAATCATCATGTTCTTGACCTCGACGTTGGTCTGCCCCGAAAGCTCCAACACCTCCTGCAAGGCATCCTGACACGTGATGACGTAGATGACGTCGCCTTCCATCAGATGCTCCTCGCGCCGCGGAATGATGGTCTGCCCGCCGCGCGTGATGGCGACGGTGCGGAAATTCAACTGTGCCTGCTCCTCGTCGAAGCCGGTCAACAGCGTCCCGACCAACGGCGATGAAGCCTCCAACCGAAAGACGACCAACGAAAGTTTTCCGCTCGAAAAATCGACGTATTCGGTAGTCGACGTATGGCCCAACAAATTGATAACCTCGGTAGCGGCAACCTTCTCGGGGTAGAACAGGTAGTCGATACCCATATCGATGAACATCTCCTTGTTGTTGGGCTCCAGATATTCGTTATTGTCGATGCGGGCGATGGATTTGCGGGCGCCTAATTTCTTGGCCATCATCGCAGCGACGATATTATCGTTCTCCTCGTGGTTCACAGCGATGAACAAGTCGCACTTGCGCACGGACGCACGACGCAACACCTCGAACGTGGTCGAATCGCCCTCGATCGAGACGACATCGGCCAGACTGCCTACGTCGGCCAACAACTTGCCGTCGGGGTCGACGATGGTGATTTCGTGCCCGTTGCCGCTCAACATGCGGGCCAGATGGCTACCCATTTCGCCGGCGCCGGCGATGACGATTTTCATGATTCGGTTCGCTCGATTATGTTGCAATCATCCGCTCCGGCAAGAAGCGGGCAATGATTTGCAAATTCTCTTACAAATGTATACATTTGCTGGAGAAAGCCCAAATTTTCAACCGAGAATTCGCCCATGTCCACGTGGTTCATCGTCCTGCTGCTCTCGATAGCGGCTGTCGCCCTGTTCGTCGTCGGAATGTCGCTGACCCTGATTTTCAAGGGCCGCAACATCGATTCCGAAATTTCGACCAACAAGAACATGCAACGGCTGGGCATCAAGTGTGCCGTGCAGGAGACGCGCGAAGCCGACGGACAAGCAGACTGCTCGCCGGACGACGACCGGAACGGTCCATCCGCCGGATGCTCGGGCAACTGCTCCGCCTGCGACATTTCGCACTGAACGGATCTTCGGCCCCATAGTTCAAGGGATAGAACGAGGGTTTCCTAAACCCTAAATCCGCGTTCGAGTCGCGGTGGGGCTACTCGGTCGGTGCATCGACCGTGCCATGACTGTTGATTGCGGTTTGGGCTGCATCATCCTCGTCGACCGTGACCGAACGGCGGCCGTCGGCCCACTCGATAGACAACCGGTCGCCGGAACACACCTCTTTGGCCGACATGCAGGCCCGATTCCCTTTCCGTACAATGGCGAAACCCAACCGCAGAATGCGCTCGGGAGCATAACCGGCCACCCAAGCCGCAACGGCATCCAACTGTTTCTTGCGGCGTTCCAACAACCCGCGCGCCGCCAACGGCAACAACTCCGCAAGATGATCCAGCGCCATATTTCGACGAGTGAAGAAGGTCGCCGTCGTTTCGCGCAAATCACCCGCGAAACGCTCCAGTCGCACGGCAGCATCGTGCAACACGCTCTGCACGACATCATGCAACTGCAAAGCTGCCACGTCGAGCAACCCCTCGGCATCGGCCATCCGGTCGACCAACCAACCGGCCACGGCAGTCGGCGTTTTGAGCGCCGTATGCGCCACCATGTCGGCGACGCTCGTATCCTTGTCGTGACCGATGCCGGTGATGACGGGCAACGGAAACTGCGCGACATAAGTGCACAACCGATAACTGTCGAAACAAGTCAGATCGCTGCGCGAACCGCCCCCGCGAATCAACACCACGGCGTCGAAATCCGCCTGCCGGTCGGCCACCTCGCACAAAGCCGCGACGATGGAATCCTCGGCGGCAGCCCCCTGCATGAAAGCATCGAACAACTCCGTTTCGAAACGGTAAGGGCTCTTGGCCAACTCCTTGCAGAAGTCCTGATAACCGGCGGCCTGCGCACTCGACACGACGGCTACGCGCTGCACGACCTCGGGCACGGACAACGCACGGTTCATCTCCCACACACCGTCCTGCTGCAACTGCGCAATGGTCTGCTGCCGTTGCCGTTCGAGATCGCCCACGGTGAACGACGGGTCGATGTCGGTGATCTGCAACGAAAAACCGTACAACTCGTGGTACGAGACCAACACTTTGGCCAACAGACGGATACCGGCGACGAGCCGCTGCCCCGTTTCGGTCTCGAAACGGGCCGAGATGCGCGGAAACTGGTTGCGCCAGATGACCGCCCGAGCCTGTGCCGTAGGCAGACCGTCGTCCGCCCCCTTTTCGACCAATTCGAGGTAACAATGTCCTGAATAATTGACCTTGATCTCCGAAACCTCGGCGCTCACCCACATCGGCAAGGCGAAACGCTCGTCGAGCGACAGCTTCACCATCCGCTGCAACTCCTTGAGCGTAATATGTTCTTTCGGCATCATACCACCCGGTCGAGCAGGATGCCCACCGTAAACAGAAGACCGAAAATCCAGATATTGCGGGCCGTCTCGCCGAGACAGACGTTCAGTTCGTCGCCGTGGTCGATACGTATCATCTTGCGCCACGTCGCGACATGTGCGACGAGGTAGGGCAACGGCAACAATGCGGCGAACGGCCGTCCGAAAAAGAGCAGCGACACGGCGAGCCCGACAGCCCCGACGCCCAAAGCAAGGTAGCCCCATCGCCCCACACCGGCCCCAAGGCAGACAACGATGGTGCGTTTGTCGCAGCGCGCATCCTCCTCGCGGTCACGGAAATTATTGACCATCAACATCGTATCGATGACCAACCCGCAGGCCAACGCAGCGAGGAGGCTCGCAGCGCTCCAAGTTCCGGTTTGCAGATAATAGGCGAACGTGACGGGTACAAGCCCGAAAAAGAGCACGACAGCAACGTCACCCAGACCGTGATAGGCCAACGGCCACGGACCGGCGGTATAGAAATAAGCGAAAACGACACAAGCGACCCCGACGGCAATCAATTCCCAACCACCGTAACGGAGTATGCCGGAATGCCAAGCCCACGCCAACAAACCGCACCCGACGAGGCAGGCGACAATCGTAAATACGACGATACCGGCTTTCATGGCAGGCATCGTAATGTAACCTTTGGCAAAAGCGCGGTCGGGGCCCAACCGGTCGGGCTGGTCGGCACCTTTCAGAAAATCCCACAAGTCGTTGACCAGATTGGCGGTACACTGCATAGCGACAGCGAAAATCAAGCACAACAAGGCGGGAAGCCAATGGAATCCGCCATCGGAAAAGGCCAACGCCGAAGCGACACAGACAAGGATGACGGAATTACCCAACGAATAGGGTCGCACGGCCAGCACCCATGCGGACAATGAATTTTTACGGACTGACACGGCAAGGAAATTTTTATTAACTGTCACGAAGAGGAACCTCTGTTAAAAGTAAGCTACATCTATTCATAAGTTCGGCAGGGAACCGCATACATTATATTTCGGTAAAACAAGGCACACAATCATCGTAAAACCAACTCCATGCGGAGGGGCATGAGTTTACCTTCGGGCAACTGGATGCGCAACACACCTTCGCTTACTACAGGCACACCCGCTTTCATGGCCGGATGCCAGTCGGGAGCCTCCTCGACCGCTTTCAACACGCGACGTTTCAATCGTTTGTCGGTCGATTCGAGCTCGGCAGCAACCACGGCCCGCCCCTCGGGCGTCACCGTATAACGCAGGATGACACGCGCCGCCGGCTCATCGGCATCCCACCGAACCTGCCGGGCGATGTACTCACCGAACGACACTCCCTCCACACCGAAACGGGCCGGCTCATCGTAACGCAACGTCACCAAAATCACCCCGTTCGAAGCCTCGGCCCCGTAACGGGCAATGGTCTCCTCGTCGGCAGGCAAGGTCTCGACCCGTTCAATATCCTCGGGCGGAATGAGTGCGATATCCTCCTCGGTCGGCGCACCGTTGACGATGCACAGCGGACGCTGCGCCGACACCTCAGGCCGTAATCTTCGGGATACCCCCGACACCTCGACCGATTCATCGGTCGCAGAAACCCGAAATGCCGCCCGCGCATCGGACGCAACCGCACACAATACCACTGCCGGCACGAACACTCCCCAAACGATGTATCTACTCATCATGCTTCGTTTTTCCCTTTCAAACGATATGCCGGCGAAAATATTGCCACATTTCATCCTGTGCAACTACAACTCGCTCTCCTTGAGTCGCTCGGCATTCTCGGCCACGATCAGGTGGTCGATGCAATCCTGAATGTCGCCATCCATGAAAGCCGAAAGGTTGTAGATCGTATAATTGATGCGGTGGTCGGTGATACGCCCCTGCGGATAATTATAGGTACGGATTTTGGCCGACCGGTCGCCTGTCGAAACCATCGTCTTGCGTTTCGAAGCGATTTCGTCGAGATACTTCGAATACTCCAAATTGAAGACTCGCGTACGCAACTCCTCGAATGCTTTGTCGAAATTCTTCAACTGCGATTTCTGGTCTTGGCACTGCACGACGATACCCGTCGGGATGTGGGTCAGCCGGATGGCCGAATAGGTCGTGTTGACCGACTGTCCGCCCGGGCCGCTGGCACAGAAAATATCCTTGCGGATATCGTTCATGGAAATCTCGACATCGAACTCCTCGGCCTCGGGCAGGACGGCGACCGATGCGGCCGACGTATGGACGCGGCCCTGCGTCTCGGTCTGCGGCACACGCTGCACGCGGTGCACGCCCGATTCGTATTTGAGCGTCCCGTAGACATTCTGGCCGGAGACCTTCATGACGACCTCCTTGTAACCGCCAGCGGCGCCGTCGGAAAACGACGTGATTTCATAACGCCACCCTTTCGATTCGATGTATTTGGTATACATGCGCAACAGGTCGCCGGCGAATATGGCAGCCTCGTCGCCGCCCGTACCGCCTCGAATCTCGACGATGGCATTCTTCGAATCCTGCGGGTCTTTGGGAATCAACAACAGCTTGATTTCCTCTTCGAGCCGCCCGATTTCGGGCTCCAGCTCGGAGACCATCTCACGCGCCATCTCACGCATCTCCTCGTCCTTATCGTTCACGAGCGTGTCTTTCGCCTCGGCGAGGTTGGCGAGTGCCGTACGGTAACGCTCCGACGATTCGATGATGGGTTCGAGCTCCTTGAACTCTTTCGTCAGCTGAACGAACTGTTTGACATCTGCAATGACTTCGGGGTCGGTCAGTTTCTGACCGGTCTCCTCGTACTTGAGTTTCAACCCGTCCAAACGGGTCAATATGGAATTATCCGCCATGTATGAAAATTATTTCAGCGTTTCGAGCCAGTCGAGCACGGCCTGCTGCCACGGCTCCCGATAAACGAATCCGTCGCGGATGCCCCACCCGTGACCGCCCGAGGGATAGATGTGCATCGACGCCCGTACGCCATTGTCCTTCAAAGCATTGTAATAGGAAGTACTGCTAACGGTCGGCACCGTCCGGTCGTCGTCCGACAGGAGCAACAAGGCCGGAGGGGTTGCAGCTGTCACACGGTTCTGCAAGGAATAGTATGCAGTCTGCTCCTCCGAACGGTTCTCGCCCAACAACCGGTCGAACGAACCTTTGTGGCACCGTCCCGCTTCGCCCGTGATGACCGGATAAAAGAGGATGGAGAACGCCGGTTTGGTCGCGGCCATCGTCGAAGTCATCGCAGCGAGGTGACCGCCCGCCGAACTGCCGACGATACCCACGCGGTCGGCGGTGAATCCCGTAGCTCCCGCTTCGAGCCCCATCATCACACGCAAAGCCCGTTCGGCATCCTCCAACGGCACCTCGGGATGACCGTTGGGCATCCGATATTTCAGTACGGCAGCAGTAACGCCGTTCTCGGCGAACCACCGAGCCATCAGATGCCCTTCATGATCCATCGCCAACCGAGCGTAACCCCCGCCCGGGCAGATGACGACGGCCAAACCGCGGTCGACCGATTTGTCGGCCGGATAGATGTAAAGCACGGCTTCGGACGTATTGGCAATCCGGTTCGGCGACGGTTCGGTCTCGGGCGTCGTGATGCCGTTGGAATGGGGCGCCGTAGCGTTATCCCAAAGTTTCACGGTATGGGCCGGAACGGTTTCCGTTCGGACCGGAGCCTCGCCGACCTGCGCCGAAGCGATGATGACGGTCACAACAGAAGCGACCCATAACGACAGCATGCGTTTCATAATCAGATGACGATATTGATGATTTTACCCGGCACGACGATCACCTTTTTCGGTGCTTTGCCGTCGAGCCATTTCTGTGCTTCGGGCTCCGCGACGATAGCCGTCTGAATCTCGGCAGGGGTCATCGAGAGCGCGTACTCCTTGCGGAAGCGCAGTTTGCCGTTGACCGACACGGGATACTCGAACGAACTTTGCACGAGATACCGCTCGTCGTACTCGGGATAAGCGGCGTCGCAAATCGAACCGGCATGACCGGCCAAGGTCCAAAGCTCCTCGGCGATGTGCGGTGCGAACGGAGCGAGAAGAACGATCAACGGCTCGAGAATCTGCCGTTTGTTGCAGTCGCCCAATTCGTTGAGGCAAATCATGAACGCGGCGACGGCCGTATTGAACGAGAAATTCTCGATGTCCTCGCCCACTTTCTTGATGGTCTTGTGCAACGTACGCAACTCTTGTTCGGTCGCAGGCTCATCGCTGAGGCCGAACGCCCCGTCGCGGAAGAAAAGCCGCCAGAACCGGCGCAAGAACTTGTGCACGCCGTCGATACCATTGGTATCCCACGGCTTGGACTGCTCCAACGGCCCGAGGAACATCTCGTACATACGCAACGTATCGGCACCGTAACGATCGACGATATAGTCGGGATTGACGACGTTGTACATCGATTTGGACATCTTCTCGACGGCCCAACCGCAAATATATTTTCCATCTTCGAGGATAAACTCGGCGTCGTGGAAGTCGGGCATCCACTGACGGAACGCCTCGGTGTCGAGCACATCGTTCTTGACGATGTTGACGTCGACGTGGATTTCCTGCGTCTCATACTGGTCTTTCAAACCCAGCGATACGAATTTATTAGTACCGACGATGCGGTAGACGAAATTCGACCGGCCCTGTATCATACCCTGATTCACCAGCTTGCGGAACGGTTCCTCCTCGCAGACGTAGCCGAGGTCGTAGAGGAACATATTCCAAAAGCGCGAATACATCAAGTGGCCCGTGGCGTGCTCGATGCCGCCGACATAGAGGTCGACGGAACGCCAATATTCGTTGGCTTCACGGCTCACCAGCGCACGGTCGTTGTGCGGATCCATGTAGCGCAGGTAGTAGGCCGACGAACCGGCGAATCCGGGCATGGTCGACAACTCGTAAGGATACCCCTCGGGGGTAGCCCACCCTTCGACGCGTGCCAACGGCGGCTCGCCCTGCTCGGTGGGGCCGAAATCGGCGATAGGCGGCAATTCAAGCGGCAGTTTCGATTCGTCGAGCGGATAAGCCGTATCATCCTTATAATAAATAGGAAACGGCTCGCCCCAATACCGCTGCCGAGAGAAGATGGCATCGCGCAGGCGGTAATTGATGAGTTTCTTCCCCAGACCGCGGCGCTCCACCTCATCGAACATCAACGCAATAGCCTCCTTGACGTCCTTACCGTCGAGGAAATCGGAATTGATCATCCGGCCCTCCTTGGCATCGTAGGAACCTTTTTCGAGGTCGCCGCCCGCAACGACAGGCACGATCCCCAATCCGAAGTGACGGGCGAACGCATAGTCGCGCGAATCATGCGCCGGAACAGCCATGATGGCCCCCGTACCGTAGCCCGCCAAGACGTAATCCGAGACATAAATAGGAATCTTCTTGCCCGTAAAGGGATTGACCGCATAGGAACCCGTCGCGGCACCCGTCACACGGCGGGTCTCGGCGATGCGCTCCCGCTCGGAACGTTTGCGTGCCTGCTCGATGTAAGCCTCGACCACAGCCTTGTTTTCGGGCGTGGTCAACTCGGCCACCCACTCGTGCTCGGGCGCGATGACCATGAACGTAACGCCGAAAATCGTATCGGGACGGGTGGTGAATATCTCTAATTTGCGGTCGGAACCCGCGATGTCGAAGAAGACCTGCGCGCCAACCGACCGACCGATCCAATTGCGCTGAATTTCTTTCAGCGAATCGCTCCATTGCAAACGTTCCAACCCGTCGAGCATCCGCTGGGCATAAGCCGTGACGCGCAACAACCACTGTTTCATTCGTTTCTGCTCGACAGGGAACCCGCCGCGCACCGAAAGCCCGTCGCGCACCTCGTCGTTGGCGAGCACCGTGCCGAGCTGCGGGCACCAGTTGACCATCGTATCGGCGCGGAACGCCAACCGGTAATTCTGCAACACCTGCTCGCGCTTCTCCTCATCCCATGCGTTCCACTCGTCGGCGGAAAAATGCAACTCGGTGGTGCAAGCGGCGTTCAACACCTCGCTGCCGTGCTTCGAGAAAGCCTCGACGAGCTCGGAAACGGGACGCGCTTTTTGCGAATCGTTGCAATAATAATGGCCGTACATTTGCAGGAAGGCCCACTGCGTCCACTTGTAATAGGCGGGATCGCATGTCCGCACTTCACGCTCCCAATCGAACGAGAAACCGATTTTGTCGAGCTGCTCGCGATACCGTGCGACGTTGCGCTCGGTGGTGACGGCGGGATGCTGTCCGGTCTGGATTGCATACTGCTCGGCGGGCAGGCCGAACGCATCGTAACCCATCGGATGCAGGACGTTGAACCCTTTCAACCGCTTGTAACGGGCGAAAATGTCGGAAGCGATATAACCCAACGGATGACCGACATGCAAACCGGCACCGGACGGATACGGGAACATGTCGAGCACGTAAAATTTGGGACGAGCAGCATCCTCGGAGACGCGATAGGTATGATTTTCGCGCCAAAGTCGCTGCCATTTGGCCTCTATCTGCTTGAAATCGTAATCCATATCGGAATGTTTTTCCGGCAAAATTAACAAATTTTTTGGCAAACGGAGAGAAATACCCTACCTTTGTTTTTTATTAAAGGCTGCGCATAGTGCTTACGACCGTGGGGAGCATGCGGGCTACTTTTGAAAGCGGTTCGCGATGCGGCAGACGGCTTTATGAACTTTCGACGGTCGGAAACGCTTCCGACCCACCTTGAATAAAAAACATATTATACAGAAAACACCATGAAAATCGAAGCAAACAAAATGGTCGCTGTGGACTACACGCTGACCGTAGACGGAAAAATCGCCGACCAATCGCGTCCGGGCCAACCGCTCGAATTCATCTTCGGAACAGGTATGCTCCTGCCGAAATTCGAAGCGGCCATCCTCGGTAAGGAACCCGGGGAACGGGTCGAATTCACGCTCGAACCCAAAGACGGCTACGGCGAATTCATCGCCGATGCGGTGGTCGATCTGCCGAAAAACATCTTCATGGTCGACGGCAAAGTGGCCGATGACATGCTCTACGCAGGCAACCAGATTCCGATGAGCGATGCGCAAGGCAACCGCATGATGGGCGTCGTCAAAGAGGTGGGAGCCGATACGGTCAAAATGGACTTCAACCACCCGATGGCCGGCAAGACGCTGAACTTCGCCGTGGAAGTCGTCAGCGTACGCGACGTGACGCCCGAAGATTTGCAGGGTCACTGCTCGTGCGGCGACTGCGGAGGAGATTGCGGAGGCGACTGCCACCACGACCACGAAGGATGCGACTGCGGCGGTCATGACGGCTGCGGAGGCGAACATTAAAAACACCTCGCACCTGCCGGAAAAACGATGTTCTCGCTGAGCCAATACCGGATGTCGCTCGAAGACACCCTCGGATTGACCCGCACATCGGGCGAATGGGAACTTTGCCGCCGAGCCGATGGTGAACCGTGGTATGCGATGGGCAACACAGCCATCGTATTCCGCATCCGGCACAACGGACGTATCCGCGCGCTGCGCTGCTATCGACGCCCGATGCGGCATCTGCGTGAAATTTACGGTGAACGGCTCCTCGAACGGGAGCTGTTTCTCTTCACTGGGCCCGACTGCGGCGTATGGGTCGATGTCGTAATGGATGACTGGATCGAGGGCGAAACGCTGCGACACGTACTGTTCGAAGCAGTAAGGAATCGGGACGCTGACCGGCTTACGCAGCTATCGCTCGCATTCGATCGATTGAGTGCGGAACTGCTCTCGGACGATCGTGCGCACGGCGACCTGAAACCCGAAAACATCTTGGTGGACACAGCGGACAAACTGCATCCGATCGATTTCGATGCCGCCTATCTGCCTGCATTCGCCGGAGAACGCAGCCCCGAATTGGGCACGGCTGCCTATCAACATCCGGCCCGCACGGTCGACGATTTCCATGCGGCGCTGGACGACTATCCGGCAGTCCTAATCGCCACGGCACTCCATGCGTTGCGCGTGGCACCGGAATTGCTCGACCGATACGGAGAACGGGACGGCCTGCTGTTCGACCCGCCGCACATCGCAGAGGACGAAGCCCTGCGGGAAGTGCTGGCACTTTTCGAACGACGCGGCTGGGCAGCGCAATACCGACTTGCGGAGTTGCTGTATGCACCGACGCTCCATCTTCCGCAGGCCGCGATGCTGCTCGAAGCGGCCCACGCAGAAGTGATACGGAACATCCAGCCGAAAGAGGAGATGAACCATCACACGGCACCGAAGCCGACGGAAATGACCGAGATACCGGAACTTTTCGTTGAAGGAGGCCGCTGGGGCTATCGGCTCGGTACGGAAACAGTCGTACCGCCGCTCTACGACTGCGGATTCGATTTCACCGAAGGACTGGCAGCCGTACGGCTGAACACCACGTGGCACTACATCGATCCGACGGGACGGCCGGTGATAACCTGTCCGGATTGCGAAGCCGTGAAACCGTTCCACGAAGGCCGCGCCGTCGTCATCCGACACGGCGAACGCCTCTGCATCGACCGCACGGGACGCATCGCAGAAGAAAAAAATAAACCGATAAAAAACACGCAACCAAAATGCACGAACCCCATTCGATGAAACGCCCGCTTTTTTTACTGATAGTCGGACTTGCACTATGCGTAATCGGAAAAGCCGATGCGCAGCAACTGATTTTTCCCGATTCGGTCTGCAACGTCGGGGACATCGCCGAAAACGATCCGCCCCGCACCTACCGGTTCCGCTACGAGAACCGCTCGGACAAACCCGTCGTCATTCTGCGTGTGGATACGTCCTGCGGGTGTGTGAAAAGCGCATTCTCGCGCAAACCGATCGCCCCGGGAGCGACAGGCGAAGTGGTCGTCACATTCGATCCGCACGGCCGCGAAGGCGCCCTTTACAAACTGATGCCGGTCTACACCTCGACATCGGACAAACGACCAGCCATCCGACTGGCGCTGTCCGGCACGGTGAAACCGCCTCGCAAATAAATCGCCGACGGACACAATATTTCACTAAGAACGACGTATAATTTAGTAAACGGATATTCTCGACAAAAGAGCAAACACTGTAAAAACAGAAGATTATGAAACGGATTTATTTACTGCTTGCCACCGTGTGCATGGCATTCACGGCAACGGCACAGACAACCGAAGCATTCCCCAGCTACATCCAAGTCAACGGACGTGCCGAAAAAGAGGTGACGCCCGATGAATTCTATCTTTCGATCGTCATCAATGAACGCGACTCGAAAGGGAAAATCTCGGTCGAAAGCCAACGCAATGACATGATCGCTGCACTGAAACGGTTGGGAATCAACATTGAAAAGCAACTGAAAGTGGCTAATCTTTCGAGTGAATTTTTCAAGAAGAAGAGTTCCGTAGCCCAAGCCAAATATCAACTGCAACTGAGCACAGCAGCCGAAGTGGCCAAAGTATGGCAGGCTCTCGATGCGCTGAACATCTCGAATGTTTCGATTGCGAAAGTGACCCATTCGAAATTACAGCAATTCAAGGACGAAGTACGCATCGCAGCCATCCGCAACGCCCGCGAAAGCGCGCAGACGCTGGCGACGGCCATCGGACAACAGATCGGCAAATGTTTCTATATCTACGATTCGAACAACGATGTCCTGCCGCATTATTACAACAACAAAATCATGATGCGCAGTGGCATGATGGATGGGGCCGGGGTCGAAACCGCAGCAGAAGAAGAGGAGACGCTGGAATTCAAGACCATCAAGCTGGAATATAACGTCCAAACGAAATTCGTATTGGAATAGTCCGGCCTGCACCGACTGCAACACCGTTCGATTCTCATCCTTGCGAGTCGGACGGTGTTCGTTTTATTATCATTGTGGATACACTCGAAAAAAGTCGACGGATAATTTCAGAAATATTTGGATTTTCGGAAATATTATGTACCTTTGCTCCGCATTTGCAACCAATGGTCGTATAACCTATGCGGAAATAGCTCAGTTGGTAGAGCACAACCTTGCCAAGGTTGGGGTCGCGAGTTCGAGTCTCGTTTTCCGCTCAAACCCTTTGGAACTTGATGTTTCAAAGGGTTTTTGTTTTCCGCAGCATTGCCGACAGCATCCATCGGATCATTGCCAGAATCATGAAACCACCGGACCAACCGAACCGCCATACACACAAAGGGCATCTTCCGATGATGGAAAATGCCCTTTGTATTTCAAGAACACGCAGTCCTTGAACAATACAACTTCGTATTATTTCTTCTCTGCGAAGAACTCCTTTACCTGATCGTTCGGAATGATACCCTCCTTAAACATGTAAGCGCCGGTCTTCTCCGATTTGACCATCTTGATGCACTTGGTAAAATTCTTACCCGTGCCGGTTTTCAACGTTGCGACTACTTTCTTTGCCATAGAGCTTTCAACTATTTGATTTCACGGTGTACGGTGACACGCTTCAGATACGGATTGTATTTCCGACGCTCCAAACGGTCAGGCGTGTTTTTCTTGTTCTTGGTCGTGATGTAGCGGGACATACCCGGAACACCGCTCTCTTTCTGTTCGGTGCATTCGAGAATCACCTGAACACGATTTCCTTTCTTTGCCATGTGTGTTCTTCTTTACTTGCTGTTTTCGAATTACTCCCAGCTTTTAATAAACGGCCTTGGCGGCGGCAGCTTCGCGCAGAGCCACTGCAAGCCCTTTCTTGTTGATTGTTTTCATACCGGCAGCAGACACTTTCAACGTGATCCACCGGCCTTCTTCCTCCGACCAGAAGCGCTTGGTTTTCAAATTCGGACTGAATTTGCGCTTGGTCTTGTGGTGCGAGTGCGAGACGTTATTGCCCACGACTGCCACTTTGCCTGTGATTTCGCAAACTTTCATAGGTTTGATTGATTTGGTTAAGTCCCGATAAAGGGAGTGCAAATATACAATCTTTTCGGCAAATAGCAAAAGAAGCCCCGCATTTTCCGCAAAACGGGCCTGCGAATCAGTCGGGATAGAGCACGTAACGCGCCCGAAGCACACGGTAACGCTCGACATCAGGCTGCCAGCGGGCGCGGATTTCCGCCTCCGTGGCTCCGTCGAGCAACATGACTCGGACGTAGGCCGTACCGACCAATTTTTCGAACATCGGCGTGAAGAATTTCTCGCCCGCATCCGATGCAAGCAAGGCATCGATAAGATAACGCAACGAAAAACCCAATGCCCGCGCATCGGACAACGGCACGGTGCTCAGATTTATGCCGCGACACTCCGATCCTTCCAACGGCGGATGTTTCGCACCTGCGGTCGGACGAGGAGTGAAGATATAACCGAACCCGAACAACGACGGATGACCGAAACATTCGTAGGGCAAATCCGTACCGCGCCCGACGCTGACGATCGTTCCCTCGAACGGACAAAGCGACGCATAGAGATAGACGGCACGCTGCGTAGGCAGATTGGGCGACGGCGGCACGGGAAGCAGATATTCGGTACTGTGGGTGTAGTTCCGGCACGGCACGACGGTCAAGGCACAAGGCGCGACCCACCCTTCGCCGATGGCCATACGGGCGATTTCGCCCATCGTCAACCCGTGCAACACAGGAACCGGCAACATACCGACCCCCGACCTGTATTTTTTCTCCAAGACGGGACCGTCAATGTGGCAGCCGTTGGGATTGGGGCGGTCGAGCACGATGACCGTTTTGTCGACAGCGGCACAAGCCTCCATCAACCGCAACATCGAAATATGATAGGTGTAGAAGCGCAATCCGACGTCCTGCATGTCGACGATCAGCACATCGAACGACTGCATCGCCCGCTCGGACGGACGCTGAGCATTGCCGTTATAGAGCGACCGAATCGGGATACCGGTCGACGGATCGACCGCATCGCCCACGGTTTCACCCGCATCGGCCTTGCCGCGGAATCCGTGTTCGGGCGAAAAAATACCCGTCACGTCGAATCCGCGCCGATAAAGCAGGTCGACCAAATGGATGCGGCCCGCACTGTCGGCCCCGAGCGCACCGGGCATATCGGCCACAGCCGTATGGTTGGTCAACACCGCGACACGGCGCCCCTCCAACAACGGAAAATAAGCAACCGTATCTGTCATACCGACCGCCACGGAGTGTTTCGCAGCGGTGGATTTGTCTGCACGAGGTCCAGCGCTGGCGAGCCGTTGGGTCGTCGCTGGCCGTTTCGCTGAAGCAGGACACGCAGCAAAAAAACACCCCGCACAAAACCACGCGAACATACCGATCGTCAATAACCGTTTCATAAACACACTATCCTTTGAATATTCCTTCCAACGCGACGGCGATCCGCTCGGCAATGATGGACATCAACGGCCGGCCGTCACAATGCGCCAACGCCGTGATGCCCCGATAATCCAACCAGAACACCTCGTCGGCACCAGTCAGAAAATCCATATCGAAAGGCTTCTCGCACAATGTCAATCCCGCAGCCTCAACAGCCGCAACGAGCAATCCGTATTCGACCGAACGGGGTGCGACGAACCGATGCCCCCGCACGGGAGCCCCCTCCAAACGCAACTCGAACCGCGAAGCCGGAATCTCGTATGGTACACTTTCGGGCGCCAACCAGACCGTATAACCTTGCACGGCGGCCATCGGCGCCCCCTCGATCGTACGACACATCCCGTCCGTTCCGCACTGCACGGCGACCCGACCGCCTGCGCATTCGGACATTCGGCGGGCCGTTGCTACGGCAGCTTCGCGCGCCTGTGTCGGATAACCGTTCAACGGCGGTTCATAACGAATCCCGATGCCGTCGGGCTGCACGCTGCGCAAAGCATACCCCTCGTAATAAGAAACGCCGAGCGGAATTAGGCGCACCTCACCCTCGGAGGTCAACTCCAACCGCACGAAAGCAGATAAATCGTCGGGATAACCGTGTAAGACGGCAAAGTCGAGCACCTGCCGCTCTAAACGCCGCAAATCGGGCGCATACGGCCGGTCGAACAACTCACGGGCACACCGGTCGAGCACTCCGACATGGCGGTCGAGCAACCGCACCCGCCCGTGGCAGAGGTGCAAGGTCTGATATAGATAAAATTCGGTCAAAGCATGATTTTGAGCAACAGTTCACGCAACAACTCACCGTCGGACATCCCGCCCGAATCGATGCCCTTGCTCTTGGCATCGTACTCGCGCAGAAGTCCCAACACGGCAAATACTTTCCGATTGTTCCAGTTGGCGGCATTCTGCTTGATTTCCTGCACGAAAAAAGTCGTACTTTTATGTAATAACCGCATTAAATCCATATCCGACGGGAACGGCTTTCCGCGGTAACGCGCCAACCACCCCAGATAATTGACGATGAACAACTCCTTGAACTGCCCGAAAAGCGCCGAGATGGTAAGCAACAACGGATTGTCTTTCGGATTGCGGGCAAAGTGATCGGCAATCATCAGAGCACGCCCCATGTCACGGCCAATCACTGCCTTGCAAAGCTCGAAATTATTGAAATCTTTCGAGATGCCGATGTTCGCTTCGATGTCGGCGTCGGTAATCCGCTGCGTCCCCTCGGGCAACGAGACGGTCAGTTTGCGGAGTTCGTTCTCGATTTTCGAGATGTCGGTGCCGAGGTGGTCGGTCAACATCGAAAGTGCCTTACCCTCGATCGCAAGACCTTTCTGTGCAACGAACTGCTGCAACCACGATGCGATTTCGTAATCGCGCGGCCGCACCGACTCCAAGACGGCACCGTTAGCCGCACACCCCTTATAGAAAGCCGACCGTTTGTCGACATTCTTCTCCTTGTGGCAGATGACGAGCACGGTCGTCGGCGTGGGCTTTTGCACGTAGAGCGCCAGTTTGTCGATCGACCGCAACTGCTGCGCCTCTTTGAGCACGATGAGCTGCCGCGCCCCCATCATCGGCAACTGACGGCACAGATTGATGACCTGACCGGCATCGGAATCTTTGCCGTAGACAGTCAGTTGGTTGAAGTCGCGGGCAGCCTCGTCGACGGCCGTGGCAGCGATGCGCTCGGCAATGCGGTCGATAAAGTAACTCTCCTCGCCCATCAACAGATAGACCGGCGCAAAGCGGCCGGCGTCGATGCCGCTCATCATAGCGTCGTAGGCGGCGACGGTATCCCGAAAGCGAAAGGTCGTTTTAGCCATAATCAGACGATCTCTTTGGTGATGCGCAACACGGTTTCGGTCTCCGACGTAAGCCGATAACGATCATCGATGCGACGCCCGACGAGCCACACAATGTCATCGCCCGACACGAGGACGAACTGCCGCTGTTTCTCGGCCACGGAGACTTTGGCATCGACCAGATAGTCGCTCACCTTCTTGCGGCCCGTCATTCCGAACGGCACGAACCAATCGCCGTCGCGCCACCGGCGCAACGTCAACGGGAACTGCAACCGATCGGCATCGAGCTGTGCCACATGCTGCGGCACGCCGAACGTTTTGATCGTGTCGATATCGCAATATTCGTAGTAAAGCGCCGCATTGCCGCAATAACTGCGCACGGCATCCCGCTCGACGGAGCAGGCGCAATCGTCCTCCTCGGCGATGCGCGCAACGACGATCGTGCCGCGGTCGATGCAGGCGACGTATTCACGCGCATAGAACCGTCGCCCTGTCGACTCCGACCACAAGGCGCGGCAAAGCGCATCGATGACATCGCCTTTGAATCCGTAGGCCGAACTGAGCAACTCGTAGATGACGAACCCGAGCGGAAAATCGGCATCGATGCGGTCGACATGAATCGTATCGACACCCTCCTCGGAGGTCACGACCGACTGTCGGATACGCTCGATGCCGTGGTCGATGAAACGCTGCGCATCGGCCAGCCGAGCGAGATTGTGACGCATCAGGTCGGTGAATTCGGGGTTGATTTCGCGGATACGCGGAACGATGCCCAACCGCACCTTGTTGCGGAGGTATTTGGTCGAACGGTTCGACGAATCTTCGCGGAACGGGACGCGGTTGGCGACGGCGTATTCGGTGATTTCGCGCCGCGAAGCGAACATCAACGGCCGGATGATGCGTCCGAGATGGGTCGAAATACCGGTCAGTCCGCGCAGACCGGTACCTCGCAAAAGGTTGATGAAAAAAGTCTCGATGGAATCATCGGCATGGTGGGCGACGGCGATGACATCGTAACCCTCCGTGCGGCAAAGCTCCTCGAACCACGCATAACGCAACCGCCGAGCGGCCATTTCCATCGATTCGCCCGTGCGCTCCATCTCACCGGCCGTGTCGAAACGTCTGTTGTAACAAGGCACGCCCAATTCGGCAGCCTTCTGAGCAACCAGCACTTCGTCTTCGTCGCTCTCGGCCCCGCGCAACTGGAAATTGCAATGGGCGACCCCCGTACGGAAGCCGCTGCGCGTGAACAACGACAGCATGACCATCGAATCGACACCGCCCGAGACAGTCAACAAAATACGGTCATCGGTCGTCGCCAATCCGTTGTCGGCGATGTATTTCTGAAAAGATTCGAGCAGATTCACCTTATAAAATATTCACCTCGGTATCGATGGCGATGCCGAAGCGTTCGTACACTTTCGACTGCACGGCACGGGCCAAATCCAGCACCTCACGCCCCGTGGCACCACCCAGATTGACGAGCACCAGCGCCTGACGGTCGTGAACGCCCACGCGACCGGCGCGGAAACCTTTCATGCCGGCACGGTCGATCAACCAACCGGCAGCCAGTTTCACCTTGCAGGTCTCCGGCACCGGATAAGCCGGCATATCGGGATAATCGGCCCGCAATTTCTCCGCCACAGTAGCGTCGACGACCGGATTTTTAAAGAAACTACCGGCGTTGCCCGTAACAGCAGGATCAGGCAACTTCGCCTGCCGGATGGCACAAATAGCGTCGCGGATGTTGCGCAACGCAGCACCCCCGCGCGCCTCGACCTCGCGCTCGACGTCGCCGTAACCCAAATGCGGCTGCGGCGTACGGGACAAACGAATCTCGATAGCAGTGATGACGATACGTCCCTTGAGGTCGTGCTTGAAGACGCTTTCGCGATATCCGAATGCGCAATGAGCACGGTCGAGCGTCAATGTCGCGCCGCTCTCGACGCAATACATCTCGACACGCTCGATGACGTCGCCCGCCTCGCGCCCATAAGCACCGATATTCTGCACGGGAGCAGCGCCTGCCTTGCCCGGAATGGCCGAAAGATTCTCGACACCCCACAAACCGCGCTCGACGGCCCATGCGACCAAATCATCCCACTCGACGCCGGCATCGACGCGCACGGAGACCGAAACACCGTCGTCGTGCAACACGGCGATACCCTGCGACACGGGGGTCAACAACAAGCCGTCATAGTCCTCGGTAAAGAGGATATTGTTCCCGCCGCTGAGCACCATCCACCGTTCGGGGATACCTGTAGCGAAAACAGCCTGCAAATCGGCGACGGTCTCGAATTCGACCAGCCGAGCGGCCCGCTGCCGGACATGGAAACTATTGCGCGGCTGCAAATCGGCAGCCTCAAATTCTCGTATCATATCGTGCAAAGTTAAAAATTATTTTATTAACTTTGAAAAAGGAATAGCCCCACACGCCACCGACCACGATTAGCACAAAAATGAAAAGGGTGTAGCTCTCACATGCTACCGACCGAGATTGGTACCTAAAACTTATATTAATAAAAATGTTCAGCGAAAAGGATCTACAGCAAATCGAGGCGCACGGACTGACGCCCGAGACCGTCGAACGGCAAATCGAGCATTTCCGCAAGGGATTTCCCTTTCTGAAAGTCGTGCGCGCCGCCTCGCCCGACGACGGCATCCTCATGCCCGACGCCGCAGCAGTCGATGCCGCCGTGGCCCGTTACGAAAAGGAGGCCGCACACCGCTCCGTCGTAAAGTTCGTACCCGCCTCGGGCGCCGCTACGCGCATGTTCAAGGAGCTGTTCGCGTTCGTCAACGAGGACAAACGCGGAAAGGGCATCGATACCCTGCTCGCAAACATCGAGCGGTTCGCATTCTGGCCCGAACTGAAAGCTCTGCTGCCCGCAGGCGCCGATGACAAGGCAGTGGTCGACGCAATCGTAAACGAAGGTCTCGGCTACGGGCACCAGCCCAAAGGTCTAGTGACATTCCATGCTTATCCGGAGGGAGCCCGCAAGGCCGTCGAGGAACATTTGGTCGAAGGCGCCGCCTACGCCGCATCGGACGGCGTGGCCCGCATCCATTTCACGGTCTCGCCCGAACACATGGCCGGATTCCGCGAACTGCTGGATGCGAAAGGTCCGGTCTACGAAAAAAGGTTCGGCATCCGCTACGACATCTCGTTCTCGGTGCAGAAGCCCTCGACCGACACCATCGCCGTGAATCCCGACAACACGCCGTTCCGACAAGACGACGGTTCGTTGCTGTTCCGTCCGGCAGGCCACGGCGCGCTAATCGAAAACCTCGCGGAAATCAATGCCGACCTCGTATTCATCAAGAACATCGACAACGTGACGACCGATGCCCGCCGCGGCGACACGGTACGCTATAAAAAGGCGCTGGCCGGCATCCTGCTCGACTTGCAGACCGAGGCGTTCGCCCATCTGAAAACGTTGGAAGAAGAGGCGAACGACTTGGCACCGATTGCCGAGTTCATCGAAAAACGGCTCTGCGTCAAGCTCCCGAGGCACTACGACCGAGCACTGCTGCAAAGCATACTCGACCGACCTATCCGCGTCTGCGGGATGGTGCGCAACGAGGGCGAACCGGGCGGCGGCCCGTTCTGGGTGGCCAACCCCGACGGCACGGAATCGCTCCAAATCGCCGAATCGAGCCAGATAGCCCCCGAAGACATGCCGCTGATGCAATCGGCCACACACTTCAATCCGGTGGATTTGGTGTGCGGCGTACGGAATGCGCAAGGCGAAAAATTCGACCTGCGCGCATACACCGATCCGGCGACGGGCTTCATCTCGTCGAAGTCGAGCGGCGGCCGCGAACTGCGCGCGCAAGAGCTGCCGGGACTATGGAACGGCGCAATGGCCCGCTGGAACACGATTTTCGTCGATGTACCTATCACTACTTTCTCGCCCGTGAAAGTCGTACAGGATCTGCTGCGTCCGCAACACCAAAATAAGAATAGGACGGCCATGAAACGCATCGGGTGGATTTTCCACATCGGTCTGTTGACAACGGCATGCTTCTGTTTGGTATATATCTATCTGATAAGTGAAAAACCGACGGAAGCATTCACGCAGGTATGCTACTGGCTGCTATTCATCTCGTCCGCGATGCACACGCTCACCTACTGGAAACGTCGAAAAACCGAATAAAAACTGCTCCATTCCACGACGAGGGAGGCGCTCGGAATCCGAAGCGTCTCCCTTATTCTCGGACAGGCATCGGTCGCAGAAAAAGCTACCGAACAGACCTCGAACGAATTGCGGAGATTGTAAATAATTTGTCGAAAAAATCGGGCGCGAGGATTGGATTTATTGCCGGAAAAATCCCATCTTTGCAAACCGCTTCCGCCTCCCGAAAAGCAGTGGAAGCACCCAACCCCGCGAACAATAAGAACATACGAAGATATGGCTAAATCCACCGGCACCGAAGCACCGCAGAAAGTCGACTACAACGACGCGGTCGCCGAATCGAAAATCTATTTCGGGGGCGATGATCTCGCCGCAACCGTTTGGGTCTCGAAATACGCCCTGAAAGACTCGTTCGGCAACATCTACGAAAAATCGCCCGAGCAGATGCACCGCCGCATCGCTGCCGAAATCGAACGCATCGAACGGAAATACCCGAATCCGATGTCGCGCGACGAAGTGTTCGCGCTGCTCGACCATTTCCGCTATGTCATTCCGCAAGGCGGCCCGATGACCGGCATCGGCAACGGATTCCAAGTGGCATCGCTGTCGAACTGTTTCGTCATCGGCCATCGCCATCCGGCCGATTCGTACGGCGGCATCTTCCGCATGGACGAAGAACAGGTGCAGTTGATGAAACGCCGCGGCGGCGTGGGCCACGACTTGTCGCATATCCGTCCGACGGGCAGTCCGGTACTCAACTCGGCGCTGACGTCGACAGGCATCGTGCCGTTCATGGAACGCTACTCGAACTCGACGCGCGAGGTGGCGCAGGACGGCCGTCGCGGAGCCTTGATGCTGTCGCTCTCGATCAAACACCCCGATGCCGAACGCTTCATCGACGCAAAAGTCGACACGGGCAAAGTGACGGGCGCAAACGTCTCGATCAAAATCGACGATGCGTTCATGCGCGCGGCTCAGGAGGGCAAAAACTATCGCCAACAATTCCCGATCGGAGCAGCCGAACCTAAATACGAACAGGAAATCGATGCCCGCAAGCTGTGGAACAAAATCATCCACAATGCGTGGAAGTCGGCGGAACCCGGCGTGCTCTTCTGGGACACGATCATCCGCGAAAGCATTCCCGACTGCTATGCCGACGAGGGATTCGTCACGGTATCGACCAATCCGTGCGGCGAGATTCCGCTCTGTCCCTACGATTCGTGCCGTCTGTTGGCCATCAACCTGCTGAGCTACGTCGAGAAACCGTTCACGAAAGAGGCGAAGTTCGATTTCACGAAGTTCCGCACACACGTCGAAATGGCGATGCGCATGATGGACGACATTATCGATTTGGAACTGGAAAAGGTCGAACAAATCATCGAAAAAATCGAAAAAGACCCCGAAGATGCGGACGTACGCCGCGTGGAGCTGGAGTTGTGGAAGAAAATCCGCACGATGGCACAGAAAGGCCGCCGCACGGGACTGGGCATCACGGCCGAAGGCGACATGCTGGCGGCATTGGGCCTGCGCTACGGCTCGGACGAAGCCATCGATTTCGCGGTCAAGGTGCAGAAAGAACTGGCTCTGGCAGCCTACGGCGCATCGGTCAAGATGGCAGCCGAACGCGGAGCATTCCCCGTATACGATGCAAACAAGGAGGTGAATAACCCGATGATCGGCCGCATCCGCGAAGCCGATCCGGCACTCTACGACGAAATGGTCAAGGTAGGCCGCCGCAACATCGCCCTGCTGACCATTGCGCCGACGGGCACGACTTCGCTCATGTCGCAGACGACCTCGGGCATCGAACCGGTCTTCCGCACGGTCTATAAACGCCGCCGCAAAATCAATCCCTCGGACCACGACACCCATGTCGACTATGAGGACGAAACAGGCGAAAAGTTCCAAGAATACAACGTCTACCACCACAATTTTGTCAAGTGGCTGGAAGTGAACGGATACGATGTGAAGAATCTCGACACGATTCCGGATGCGGAACTCGACCGGCTGCTGGAAGCGTCGCCCTACTACAAGGCGACGGCCAATGACATCGACTGGGTAGCCAAGGTGAAGATGCAGGGCGCCATTCAGAAATGGGTCGACCACTCGATTTCGGTGACGGTCAACCTGCCGAACAATGTCACGGAAGAACTGGTGGCCGATGTCTATCGCACGGCGTGGGAGAGCGGCTGCAAAGGCATCACGGTTTATCGCGACGGCTGCCGCGACGGCGTACTGCTCGACAAGAAGTCGAAGAAAAAGCTGGCCGCCGATGCATCGGCTCCGCTGAAACGCCCGAAATCGATTCCGGCGGACATCGTACGGTTCAAGAACGGCACGGAAAACTGGATCGCATTCGTCGGATTGCAGGACGGACGCCCCTACGAAATCTTCACCGGCAAAATCGAGGAAGACGCGATGTATATCCCGCCCAAAATCAAGCAGGGCAACATCATCAAGGTACGCGAAGCGGACGGCTCGAAGCGCTACGACTTCCAATACACCGACCGCTACGGCTACACGAACACCATCGGCGGCATCTCACGTCTGTTCAATGAGGAGTTCTGGAATTACGCAAAGCTGATTTCGGGCGTGCTGCGCCACGGAATGCCCATCGAGAAAACCGTGTCGCTCGTCGAATCGCTCCAACTGGACAGCGAATCCATCAACACTTGGAAGACGGGCGTATGCCGCTCGCTGAAACAATACATCATCGACGGCACGAGCGCAAAAGGCAAGTGTCCGAGCTGCGGACAGGAGAACATGGCCTATCAGAACGGCTGTCTGACCTGCATGTCATGCGGCTACTCGAAATGCGGCTGACCCCGTTTGAACGGGGTTCTCTAAGCAGGAAACTGTCCCCGTGCGTTCTGCGGTCATAGTCGCTCCGATCCTATTCGACCAAAAATCCCGATACACAAGAGCATTCCCATGCATGGGAATGCTCTTTTTCATTTTTTGCCCGATGCCAATCAGTTTTGCACGCACCTTGCAGGGGATGCCCCGTAACAAGGCAAAAAACGAATCAATCAAAAACGACTATGAAAAGATTCTACGCAGTTTTGGCGACGGCATTGTTCGCCGCAACGGCTTGGGCTCAGGAACCCGCCCAGAAACCCAGTTTCGCAGGGTTCGTCACGAACAAGTTCTGGGATAACTGGGAGTTGTCGGTAGGCGGCGGTTTCGCCACGGCATTCTCCAACGGAACCAACCTCGGCTCGACGGGCGACCGCATGGGCTACGAGGTCAACATCTCGGCCACGAAGTGGATCCATCCGGTCATCGGTATGCGTCTGATGCTGCAGGGCGGTCAGTTCCAGAACTACCATCCGGTCTACGACAAACAGAAGTGGCCCTATCTGTTCGCCCACATGGACATCGAAATCAACCTCTCGAACTGGCTCGGAGGCTATCGCGAAGACCGAGTATACTATGCCGTACCCTACTTCGGCTTCGGTTACATGGCCACCAACTTCACCGATGACAACCATGTCGACAACCACGCTCCCACGGGCCAAGCATTCGCATGTGCCTACGGCTTGCTGAACAAATTCCGCGTATGCGACGCTCTGGACATCAATCTGGAACTGAAAGGACTCTTTGCACCGTCGCGCATCTGCCCGAGCGAACTCGACGGATCTTATATGTACGGTTTGGGTGCGACGCTGGGTGTAAGCTATCGCTTCAACCGCCGCAACTGGGAACGCAAACCCAGCGGAACGGTCTATACGGCCGCTGAGATCCGTGTCTATCAGGACGCCGTAGCCGAAAGCAATGCAGCGCTTGCAGCCGCAATGGCCGAAAACGCCCAACTGAATCAGGATTTGCGCGCCGCCCGCCAAGCCGCAGCCAATGCACGTACTGTAGCAGTCGAAGCGGCCGAAGCAGCGACGGCAATGGCCGCCAGCGACCTGCTCGATCCCTCGACCATCATCCTTTACAAAATCGGCACGACGACGCTGACGCCCGAAGAGAAAGTGCGTCTCGATCTGAAAGCCGACCTCATCAAGAACGGCCCGAAAGACAAGGTTTACACCATCGAAGGACATGCCGATCCGCAAACCGGTTCGGCAGCGACCAACCAACGCATCTCGGAACAACGTGCGAAGAGCGTATACGACTACTTGGTAAACAAAGGCGTAAATCCGAAGCAGCTGAAATACGAGGGTATGGGCGACAATCACAACCAATACAAAAGCCCCGTAGCCAATCGCGTCGCTATCATCAAATAACGCGGGCAACCTTACAGAACAGCCGATTTTCGCTGTTTGGAAACATGAGCAGGCATCGAAGTATTATCTTCGATGCCTCTTTTTTTATTTCGTCTTCCCGATCCTATCGCAAATCCGACAGGCACGGCGAACAATTTTCTAACACTCAACCCATGAAAAAGTATTTGATTCTGGCCGTGATGCTGCTCTCGGCCGCACTCGGCGTGGTCGGCAAAGCCTACCGCGCAACCCTTACAGATCGGAACCGACTGGTTCGCAACCAAGCAACGCTACTCAACAGCGTAACGCACTACAAGACAGCAGCAGGCCAAGAAGCGGCCTCGGTGCTAGCCCTCGAACTCCGCTGCAAGGAATACGAACGCCTGAGGAGCAACGATGCCCGCCGCATCCAAGAACTGGGCATCAAACTGAGCCGGGTAGAAGCGACGGCGACCCTCTCGACGAAACAACGAATCGAAGCAGCGGCGAAACTGCGAGATACGGTGATTATCCAGTATCGCGACACGGTATGGCTGCACGACACAGTGAAACTGTTCCGCTGGAACGATGCGTGGTGCGAAGTGGAAGGAACGATGCGGCGAGATTCGGTCGAATGCCGCGTGACGAACGCGGACACGCTTCGGCAAATCGTACACCGCATACCGCGCAGGTTCCTGTTCATCCGCTGGGGCACGAAAGCAATCCGACAAGAAATCGTCTCGACCAACCCCCACACGCAAATCGTTTATGCGGAATATGTGCGATTTACGCGACGGAACAAATAAAATTTCGTATCTTTGACTCCGATATGGAACGGATCGCCATCTTTCCCGGGTCGTTCGACCCGTTCACCCGCGGACACGAAGCGCTGGTCGAACAAGCGTTGCGGCTCTTCGACCGTGTGATTATCGGCATCGGCAACAATCCCGAAAAACACGGTCTGCTCCCCATCGAGAACCGCCGGAAGCTCATCGCCGACCTCTATGCCCGGGAACCGCGCATCGAAGCCCGCATCTACGCAGGACTGACCGGCGATTTCGCCCGCGAGACGGGAGCCTGCGCCATTCTGCGCGGCGTGCGGAACACCACCGACTTCGAATACGAACGCACGATGGAGGCGACCAACCACCGGATCTATCCCGAAATCACCACCGTGATGCTCTTTACCCCCTCCGACGTGGCCGACATCGCCTCGTCGACCGTGCGCGAAGTGCTGGCGTTCGGACGGACGGTCGATGAATTCATGCCCCGCGGCATCCGTATCGAAAACTATTTGTAAGAAAAGCCGGACACAAAGCGGCCCAAAACGAAGCATAAAAACAAGGAAAGCAACGAAACTCTTTAATTTCGGTATTGTGTTGCGATCCATGACAGTAAATGAAAAAAAATGGAATTTACAGCTGAAATGATCGCCGGATTTCTCGGCGGCGAAATCGTCGGAGACAAAAACGCAGCCGTGCATACGGTCTCCTCGATCGAGGAAGGACGCGCCGGATCGCTGGCCTATCTGACCAACCCGAAATACGAACCGTGGCTCTACAAGACCGAAGCGAGCATCGTACTGGTCGACAAAACGTTCGAGCCGTCGCAACCTGTTGCGGCAACGCTCATCAAGGTCGAAAATGCGGGTGCCTGCGTAGTGAAACTCTTGGAGATGTACAACGCAGCGAAACCCCGTCGCACAGGCATCAGCGAACGGGCCTCCGTAGCGCCGGATGCGAAAATCGGAGCGGATTGCTATATAGGCGATTTCGCAGTCGTGGAAGCGGGGGCCGTTATCGGCGACGGCTGCCAGATCTATCCGCAAGTCTATGTCGGCACGGGCGTCACCGTCGGCGAGGGAACGATTCTCTATCCGGGTGTAAAAATCTACGAGGGCTGCCATGTCGGCAAACGCTGCATCCTCCATGCAGGAGCGGTCGTCGGAGCCGACGGATTCGGATTCATGCCCAATGCCGCAGGCGGATTCGACAAAATTCCCCAGTTGGGCAACGTCATCATCGAAGACGATGTGGAACTCGGCGCGAACACTTGCGTCGACCGTGCGAAGACCGACTCGACCATCATCCGCCGCGGCGTGAAGCTGGACAACTTGGTGCAGGTGGGCCACAACGTGCAAATCGGCGAGAACACCGTATCATCGGCCCAGACGGGCATCGCAGGCACGTCGAAAGTGGGCGCCAACTGCTTCTTGGCAGGGCAAGTGGGCATTGCCGACCATGTGACCATCGGCGACCGCGTAAAAATCGGCTCGAAAAGCGGCTTGGACAAGGATGTGCCCGATGACGAAATCCGCTTCGGCTATCCGGCCCTGCCGGGCATGCAATACCACCGCTCGGCGGCTATCTTCAAAATTCTGCCGGAGATGGCCCGCGAACTGCGCGAACTCCGCAAAACCGTAGAAGAACTCAAAAACAAATAGACAAGAAGATGAAAAAACTGTCGATTTTCGCAGCCGCCGCACTCCTGCTGTGCAGCTGCGCATCCAAAAACAAGTATGTGATCGAAGGCAACGTGGCCGGACTGGAAGGTAAGGTCTATCTGTTCGACCGGCACGGCAATCTGCTCGATTCGGCTGCTGTGGAAGCAGGAGCATTCCGTTTCGAGGGCGTCGCCGCACATCCCGACATCCGCACCATTGCCGATTCGGCCGATCCGCAGCAACAGGTACATGCTTTTGCGACGATGCTCTTCCTCGAACCGGGCAACATTGCAATTACGCAGAACGAGACGGAGGGAGCTATCGCGGTTTCGGGCACGCCGTCGAACGACGCATACGCAATATTCAACGCAGCGATCAAAAAACTGGTCGAAGAATACCGCAATCCGGAGACCTCGGCCGAACGCCGCGAAGCAATCGGCGAGGAGTACGACAAACTCTCCGACGAAACCTATGCGGCCAATATCGGCAACCAGCTGGGCGTCATGCTGCTGAAAGAAAAGAGCTACGAACTCACGGGGCAGGAACTGCTGGATGAAATCGCCAAATTTCCGGCAGAACTGCAAGCGGGCGAAAGTCTGACGGCACTGAAAGAACATGCTGAGAAGATGGCGAAAACCGAAGCGGGACAACCCTATATCGACGTAGCGCAGCCGAATGCCGCAGGCGAGACGGTGACGCTGAAATCGGTTGTCGAGAATCCGGCCAACAAATACACGCTGGTCGATTTCTGGGCGTCGTGGTGCGGCCCCTGCATGGGCGAGGTTCCCCACTTGAAGAAAACCTACGAGGCATTCCACGACAAGGGTTTCGAGATTTACGGCATCTCATTCGACCGCGACCGCGACAAGTGGCTGGGAGCCATCGAAAAGAACGGCATGGATTGGATTCACGTAAGCGAACTCAACCGGTTCGACAATCAGGCAGCGAAAGACTATGCCGTACAAGCCATCCCGTCGAACTTTCTGATCGATTCCACGGGGGCTATCGTGGCAAAGAACCTGCGCGGTGAAGAGCTCTACGAAAAGGTTTCGGAACTGCTGGGCGAATAAGATTTCATTTCTTTCGATACGCGACGGGCGGGGCATTCTAATGATGCCCCGCCCATCTTTTTTCAAGTCTGCAAAAAGAGTAAACTCGCGCCCCACGGTCGTAAGCACTATGCGCAGCCCCGAATAAAAATGTTAAGTTAACGTTAAGATTGGAAGGTCGGCGAGGGACATCGAAAAAAAAGTCCTAAATTTGTTCGGTTTATTAGGGAATAACTCTCCAAATGAGCGAAATCTACACCGTCATTATCGGCATTCTCGCCGTTCTCGCAATCACCGGTCTTTTCGTCGGCGTTACGAACGACGCGGTTAACTTCCTCAACTCCGCCCTCGGCTCCAAAGCCGCCTCGATCCGCACCATTCTGCTGGTCGCTTCGGTCGGCATCATCGTCGGCGTCGTCACATCGAGCGGCATGATGGAGGTCGCCCGCAGCGGCATGTTCAATCCGGGCATGTTCACGTTCCATGAAGTAATGATCCTCTACCTCGGCGTGATGTTCGCTAACGTCATCCTGCTTGATCTCTACAACTCGTGGGGTCTCCCGACCTCGACCACCGTGTCGCTGATTTTCTGTCTGCTGGGCTCGGCCATCGCCGTGTCGATTTACAAAATATCGGCAGACCCGACGCTAACGGCAGGCTCGCTGGGCGAGTTCATCAACACTTCGCGCGCGATGGGTATCGTCTCGGCCATTCTGTTGTCGGTCGTCATCGCATTCACATGCGGTACTTTCGTGATGTACGTCTCACGCTTGATTTTCTCGTTCCGCTACATGGCCCTGTTCCGCAGCTACGGATCGCTCTGGTGCGGTGCATCGCTCACGGCCATCATCTATTTCGCCGTGTTCAAAGGTCTGAAAAACATCCTCGCAGACCATCCCGTCAATATTTTCATCGAGCACCACCTGTTGCTCTCGCTCTTCATCTGCTGGGTGGTCTGCTCGCTGCTGCTCTTTCTCATCCAACGATTCAAAATCAACATCCTTCGCATTACCATTCTGTCGGGCACGTTCGCGCTGGCGCTGGCATTCGCCGGCAATGACTTGGTGAACTTCATCGGCGTGCCGGTGGCCGGATTCGACGCCTACTCCATCGCCTGCCACACGGGCGACACGGAGATGATGATGGGTGCGCTTGCGGAGAACGTGCCGGCCAATTTCTTCATCCTTTTGGGTGCGGGTGCCGTGATGATTTTCACGCTCTGGACCTCGAAAAAAGCGATGCACGTCTCGCAGACCGAACTGTCGCTTTCGGCGCAGGAAGAAGGCGAAGGCGAACAATACGGCTCGTCGGTCTTCTCGCGGACGATCGTCCGAGTGGCTCTCAATATCAATGCGGGACTGGAGCGAACGATACCCCAACGCATCCGTGCAGCCATCGCCCGCCGTTTCGAATATGAAGATGTCGAACACAGCGGAGCCCCCTACGACATGATACGCGCGACGGTCAACCTGACCACCTCGGCGCTGCTGATTTCGCTGGCTACGTCGCTCAAACTCCCCCTCTCGACCACCTATGTCTGTTTCATGGTGGCTATGGGCTCGTCGCTCGCCGACCGTGCGTGGGGACGCGAAAGCGCCGTATACCGCATCTCGGGCGTGACGACCGTCGTGGCCGGATGGTTCATCACGGCGCTGGGCGGATTCCTGATAGCATTCGCCGTAGGGCTCGTGCTGATTTACGGCAAAACGCCTGCATTCATCATCGTAACGGTGCTTTGCGGCTGGATGCTGGTACGCAGCAACCTCTCGAGAAAGGGGAAAGGCACCGCCGAAACGCAACAGAAACCGCAACAACATACGCTGGAAGATATTATCCAGAGCCTGCGTAACGAAGTGTGCATGACGATGGAATGTGCAACGAAAATCTACGACCGCACGCTGCTGGCGGTGATGAAGGAAAACCGCAAGGAACTGCGCAATTTGGTGAAAGAGGCGAACGACCTGTTCTACCAATCGCGCGAACGCAAATACACGCTGCTGCCGACACTCAAACATCTGCAAACGAGCGATGTCAACACGGCCCACTACTACGTGCAAATCGTCGACTATCTGAACGAGATGACCAAAGCGCTGATGCACATCACGCGACCGGCATTCGAACACATCGACAACAACCACGAGGGCCTCTCGAAAGAACAGGCCAAAGACCTGATGGCCATCAACGACGATGTGGAATCGATCTACCGCCACATCAACGTCATGCTGCGCAAAGGAGATTTCACGGACATCGACATGGTGCTGGCGCGACGCGACCAACTGTTCGAATCGATCGCCGAAGCCATCAAGTCGGAACTGACGCGCATCAACGAAGCGCGGTCGAACACCAAAGCTTCGATGCTCTATCTGACGATTCTGACCGAGACCAAAAACATGGTGCTCCAATCGCGCAACCTGCTCAAATCGCAACAATATTTCTGGAACCACAGCACAGGCACCACGACGTGGATCAAACCGGAAACCCGACACGAGTAATCGAAAACATGGACATAGCACAGGCCAAACGACGCGAAAACATCGCGGAATATATTCTCTATCTGTGGCAATTGGAAGATCTGTTGCGGGCGTTGCAATTCAGTCCCGAAGCCATCCACTCGCAGTTGGTGGCTCCGCGCAAGGACCTGCCCGAAGAACGGAAATCGGTATTGCTGATGTGGTACATGGATCTGGCGAACCTGCTGCAACAAGAGGGCAAGGAGGCAAAAGGCCATCTGGAACACACGCTGCACTTGATAGCCGACCTGCACGACCTTCATCTGCAACTGCTGAAACTTCCGGCAGGAGCCCACTATCGCGAAACGTATGCGAAACTGGAACCGGAACTGCCGCGCCTGCGAGCAATCGTGGGGAACCCGGGCATGAACGACACGGAGCTATGTTTCCGGGCGCTCTACGCAGCGATGCTCTACCGCATCAAGGGCGAAAGCGAAAAATCGGCCGTAACGGACACGCTCGAATACATCTCGCCCGTCATTGCGAAACTGGCCGCCATCCACGGTAAAGTCGAACGCGGCGAACTGGATTTGTACAAGGACACCTTTTGAGAGGGCGGTTTCCGCAGGCTGCTTGCCTGCATTCGTTTTATCTCTCCGAACAAAGTTTTGACCACTCCTCCCGTGTGATGCGGCTGAAATGCTCGGTAAGGATGGCATCCGTAAGCGGCCACGGTTGGTCGTAAGCCGTGCGGACGAACCGAAATCCGCACCGTTTCTGCACCCGCTCCGACCGGACATTGCCGTCGAACCATCCGCACCACAAAGCGGCATAACCCAACGTCTCGAAAGCGTGCCGCATCAACTCCCGCAACGCCTCGGACATCAGTCCACGCCCCCAATAAGGCACGCCGAGCCAATAACCGACCTCGGCCTCGTCGGAAGCGACGGGAATGTTGCTGACGTCGGCGCCAATCAATCCGATGCACCCGACGATGCAATCCGTTTCGCGTGACACGACAGCATAAGTTTCCGGTGCGCTGAACACGGAACGAATCACATTAGCGCTCTCCTCCACCGACTGGTGAGGAGGCCATCCGGCAGCCGGCCCGACCCGTTCGTCACGTGCCAGCTCATACAAAGCATCGGCATCGTCGCCGTGCCAAGGCCGCAAAATCAATCGCTCGGTAAACAACATAATATCGATCATCTTATTTTACAAAAAAGCCGACCCCTTGCAGGTCGGCTTCAGTCTGCGTTTCCGAACAATGCGTTCGGAACGGAACCCTAAGCGTATTTGAACGTCGATTCGTCCGATACGGTCAATTTCTTGCGGCCTTTTGCGCGCCGTGCTGCCAATACCTTGCGGCCCTCGGCCGTAGCCATACGCTGACGGAAACCGTGTTTGTTGATCCGCTTCCGACGCGACGGCTGATAGGTTCTTTTCATTGCCATAGCTATCCTGTTTTTTTATTGTTTCTCCGTTGTTCCGATTCTCCGACGAACCTCTCCGAAACATTGGGCCGTGCTTCCGCAGACCCATCGGTTCGGCACACGCCGCTGAATTACCGGATTGCAAAAGTACAACAAAAAAACAATCCGCAAAAATTTTTCGCTAAAAAAATCCCCGAATGCGGGAAAAAGCACGAAATGTTGTTAACTTTGTCCATACGGGCGAAACGCGTATCGGCTTCGGTTGGTCGGAGACGAAAATCGGACGACCCGATGCAATCAAAAAGATATAATTACGATTAAGATATGGCTGTATTCAAGGTCGAAGGAGGCCACCGGCTCCACGGCAGCATCACCCCGCAAGGCGCCAAAAACGAGGCGCTGCAAATCCTGTGTGCAACCTTGCTGACCCCCGAACGGGTCACGGTTCGCAACGTACCGCAGATTCTCGACGTACTGCAACTCATCGAGCTGCTGCGCCGCATGGGCGTCGAAGTGGAACACCCCGCAGAAGACACCTACACGTTCTGCGCCCGCGACATCGATTTCGACTACCTGCGCAGCGACGACTATCGCCAACGCTGCACCAAACTGCGCGGCTCGGTCATGCTCATCGGCCCGATGCTGGCCCGTTTCGGCGTGGGGTACATCCCCAAACCGGGCGGCGACAAGATCGGACGCCGCAGGCTGGACACCCACTTCCTCGGATTCCAGAAGCTGGGTGCCAAATTCGATTTCGACGTAGCCGATGAATTTTTCATGGTCGAGGGGCACGACCTGCACGGAACCTATATGCTGCTGGACGAAGCGTCGGTGACTGGTACGGCCAACATCGTAATGGCCGCCGTACTGACACCGGGTACGACGACCATCTACAATGCAGCATGCGAACCCTACCTGCAACAACTCTGCAAGATGCTGAACCGCATGGGAGCCCGGATTTCGGGCATCGCGTCGAATCTGCTGACTATCGAGGGGGTCGAAGCGCTCGGCGGCACGGAACATACGCTACTGCCCGACATGATCGAAGTGGGCAGTTTCATCGGCATGGCGGCGATGACCCGCTCGGAGTTGACCATCAAGAACGTGTCCTACGACAATCTGGGCATCATTCCGGCGCAATTCGCACGGATGGGCATCCGGTTCGAGCAACGGGGCGACGATATTTACATTCCGGAACAGGAACACTACCACATCGAAACGTTCATCGACGGATCGATCATGACCATCGCCGATGCGCCGTGGCCTGGATTGACGCCCGACCTTCTGTCGATTTTCTTGGTAGTGGCGACGCAGGCGAAAGGCTCGGTGCTGATTCATCAGAAGATGTTCGAAAGCCGTCTGTTCTTCGTCGACAAGTTGATCGACATGGGGGCGCAAATCATCTTGTGCGACCCACACCGCGCAACGGTCATCGGACACAACCACGAACACCGGCTGCGGGCCACGCGCATGACATCGCCGGATATTCGTGCGGGCGTGGCGCTGCTGATTGCCGCAATGTCGGCGGAGGGCGTCTCGACGATTCAGAATATCGACCAGATCGACCGCGGATACAAGGATATCGACGGACGATTGAACCGCCTCGGAGCGCACATCACGCGGTTGGAGGACTGAAAAGGGCACACGCTACCCATAACGATCAGCATTATCGGGAGAGCTATTAACAAAAATAGGGTGCACATACTACCCACGGTCATTAGTATTATCGAGAGAGCTATTAATAAAAATGTTTTTGGAGAGTGCCAGCCGGAAGGGCTGGATCGAAGTCGTCTGCGGCTCGATGTTCTCGGGTAAGACCGAAGAACTCATCCGCCGCCTGAAACGGGCGCAATTCGCCCACCAGAAAGTCGAAATATTCAAACCGCGCATCGACGTGCGGTATTCCGAAGAGGAGGTCGTGTCGCACGACGCCAATGCGTTCCGCTCCACACCGGTCGATTCGCCGCAGAACATCCTACTGCTGTCCGCCGGTGCGGATGTCGTCGGCATCGACGAAGCGCAATTCTTCGACGACAGTTTGGTCGATGTCTGCCGGCAGCTGGCCGACAACGGCATCCGCGTAATCGTCGCAGGGCTGGATATGGACTACACGGGCAAGCCGTTCGGCCCAATGCCGACGCTGATGGCGACGGCCGAATATGTCACGAAAGTCCATGCCATCTGTGTCCGCTGCGGGAACTTGGCCCATCACTCGCATCGTCTGACAACCGATGAAAAACAAGTGCTGCTGGGAGCCCAAGACAACTACGAACCCCTCTGCCGCCACTGTTTTAATAACTGTCACGGATCGAAAACCCAATAAGAAAACAAAGAGACGACGCATCGCAAGGCAACGAGGACGCAACGTCACGGAACCGAAACCCGAAAAAAAATGGACTGCCGTATCGCACTGGTCGATGACCACACTTTGTTCCGCAACGGGCTGCGCGGCCTGCTGGAAAGACACACGGGCTATCGCGTAGTCGGAGAAGCGAGCGGCGGAGAAGAATTTTTAGCGATGCTCGATACGCTCGACACCGACGTGGTATTCATGGATTTCGCCATGCCGGGAATAGACGGCGCCCAAACGACCGAACGCGCACTGGCACGACGTCCGGAACTGAAAATCATCACGCTGTCGATGTACGGCGAAGAGAGCTACTACTCGCGGATGGTCGAAGCGGGAGCCCGCGGATTCCTGCTGAAAGACTCGGACATCGGCGATGTCATCGAAGCCATCGAAACGGTTGCAGAAGGCGGCACCTATTTCAGTCCGCAACTACTGTCGTCGCTGACAGGCCGTATGCGCACACGCGAAGCCGTAACCGATGAACCGCTCTCGTCGCGCGAACGCGAAATCTTGGTGGCGGTATGCCGGGGATTGTCGAATCAGGAAATCGCCGACGAACTCTTCATCTCGAAACGCACGGTCGACAAGCACCGAGCCAACATTCTGGAAAAAACGGGCTGCAAAAACACCGCCTCGCTGGTGGTCTATGCCATCCGGAACCGGATCGTCGAAATATAAAATACATAAATATAGGTATTGGGCGTTCGGTGCTTTTTGGTTACTTTTGTACGATTGCCACACGGAACGACAATGAACGGATTTCAATCGAGAGGATATACCGGCGATGACCGCATGTGCGATCTTGTAGGCGACCATTACCCCGTCCTGCAAGTGATGAGCCGTTTCGGCATCGCGCTCGGATTCGGCGACCGAACCATCGCCGAAGTCTGCACGACGAACCATGTCGACACAGCAACCTTCTTGGCTGTGGTCAATCTGCTGATGAACCGCACGGAAGGAACCATCCTTGCAGAAGAGGTCTCGGTGCGCTCGCTGACGGACTATCTGCACAATTCGCACGACTATTTCCTGCGATTCCGCCTGCCGGAGATCCGCCGCAAGTTGATCGGTGCCGTGAACTGCACCCAGAGCGACGTATCGTTCGCTATCATGCGCTATTTCGACGAATATGTCGCAGAAGTCGACCGCCACATGGATTATGAGGAGAAAACCGTATTCCCCTATGTCGAAGCGCTGCTTGCGGGCGAAAAGGGCTCGCAATATTCGATGGAGGTATTCCGCCGGCACCACGACCAAATCGAGGAACGGCTCCGCGAGTTGAAAAACATCATCATCAAATACTACCCCACGGGCAGCACCAACGAACTCAACGGCGTACTGTTCGACATCTTCACCTGCGAACAGGAACTGGCGTCGCACAATGCCGTGGAAAACGAAATCTTCATTCCGGCGGTCGAACGTCTCGCCTCGGACGGTGTACAGGAAAACCGTCGGCAAGAAGCGCTGAGCGCACGCGAAAAGGAGATCATCGTATGCGTGGTCAAAGGGTTGACCAACAAACAAATCGCCGACGAACTCTGCATCTCGACCCACACGGTCATCACTCATCGGCGCAACATCGCAGCAAAACTCCAAATCCACTCGGCGGCGGGTCTGACCATCTACGCCATTGTAAACAAACTGGTGGAACTTTCCGAAATCGATAAACCCGCCTAAATAGTCTTTAATAAAAACTAAGGAAAACGTTGGCTGTTCATAAAAATTTCGTATATTTATAGTCGCCTAATGTGCAACAAACCTTAAAACCGATACGGAATATGAAAAACTATTCAGCCAAAGAGATCAAGAACATCGTGCTGCTGGGCGCCCCTGGCACGGGCAAAACCACGCTGGCCGAAGCGATGGCCTACGAAGGCAAGGTCATCGACCGCCGAGGCTCCGTCGAAACCAATAATACGCTGTCGGACAACACCGACATCGAACACGAATACAAACGCTCGATCTACTCGACGATCCTCTTCACGGAGTTCATGGAGCGCAAACTCAACATCATCGACTGCCCGGGTTCGGACGATTTCTGCGGCAGCCTCTTTTCGGCGTTCAAGGTGGCCGACGTCGGCATCTTCCTTTACAGCGCCGTCAACGGCTGGGAGGTCGGCAGCGAAATCCAAGCCCGCTATGCGCGCATCCTTCAAAAACCGGTCATCGGCGTCATCAACCAGCTGGACGCGGACAAGGCCAATTTCGAAGCAGCCTATGAATCGGTCAAAGCAGCCTCGCGCGTGAAACCCGTCATCGTGCAATATCCGGTCAACCAAGGACCGCAGTTCGATGCATTCATCGACGTGCTGCTGATGAAGATGTATCGCTTCAAAGGCCATGACGGCCACCGCGAAGAACTGGAAATTCCGGCTGAAGAGATGGAACGCGCCCAACAACTCAACCGCGAGTTGGTCGAAATGGCGGCTGAACACGACGACGCGCTCATGGAACTCTACTTCGAAAAGGGAACGCTGACGCAGGACGACATTCGTGCCGGACTGAAAATCGGATTGGCGAACCGTGAGGTGATGCCTATTTTCTGCGCGAGCGGCAAAAACGACATCGGCACGAAACGCTTGATGGAGTTCATCATCAACGTAGCCCCGGGCCCGTTGAAAGCCCCGAAATTCCGCACAGTCGACAACGAAGAAATCGCAGCCGATGCCGAAGCACCGACCGTAGCATTCGTATTCAAGAGCCAGATCGAACAACACATCGGCGAAATCACCTATTTCCGCGTGATCCGTGGCCGTATCACCGAGGGCACCGAACTGCTCAACACGCGCACAGGCAATAAGGAAAAGCTGTCGCAGCTCTTTGCCGTGGCAGGCAAGAACCGCATCAAGGTGACGGAACTGTCGGCGGGCGACATCGGCTGCACCGTAAAACTGAAAGGCACGCGCACGAACGACACGCTCGCCGCACCGTCGGCACCCGTGACTATCGCCCCGATCGTCTTCCCCGAACCGCGCTACCGTGCGGCCATCAAGGCCAAAGAACAGAATGACGAGGAAAAATTGGGGAAACTGCTGGCCGACGCCCGCTACGAAGATCCGACCATTTTGGTGGAATACTCGAAAGAACTGAAACAGACCATTATACAAGGACAGGGCGAACACCATCTGAACATCCTGCGCCGCCGGATTCAGACGGAAAACAAACTCGAATACGAATATATCGCTCCGAAAATTCCCTATCGCGAGACCATCACGAAGGTGGCACAAGCCGACTATCGCCACAAGAAACAATCGGGCGGCGCAGGCCAGTTCGGCGAAGTGCACTTGATTATCGAACCCTACTACGAAGGAATGCCGGAACCGAAAAACTACAAGGTGCCCGGCAAGGGCGACATGATGGTGAACGTCAAGACGAAAGAGGAATACGACCTGCCGTGGGGCGGCAAACTGCAATTCTACTCGGCCATCGTGGGCGGCGCGATCGATGCACGCTTCATGCCGGCCATTCTGAAAGGCATCATGGAGAAGATGGACGAGGGGCCGCTGACGGGTTCCTACGCCCGCGACATCCGCGTCGTAGTCTACGACGGCAAGATGCACCCGGTGGACTCGAACGAAATCTCGTTCAAACTGGCGGCACGCAACGCATTCAAGGAGGCGTTCCGCAATGCAGGGCCGAAAATCATGGAACCGATTTACAACGTCGAAGTGCTGGTACCGTCGGAATACATGGGCGCCGTGATGAGCGACTTGCAGAACCGACGATCGATGATTGCCGGCATGGAATCGGACAAGGGTTTCGACCGGTTGACGGCGCTGGTGCCGCTGGCCGAACTGTATCGCTATTCGACCTCGCTGTCATCGCTGACTTCGGGTTCGGCGACCTACACAATGAAGTTCGCTTCCTACGAACAGGTGCCGGCCGACGTGCAGGACAAGCTGTTGAAAGCCTACACCGACACGGACGAAGAATAACCCGATTCACAATAAACGAAAAAGAGGTCACACTTTTGGTGCGACCTCTTTTTGTATCGAGAGCCGAATCCGAGATTTGAACTCGGGACCCCTTCATTACGAGTGAAGTGCTCTACCGCTGAGCTACAACAGCATTTTGCTTGTTTTCAGCGATTTACAAAGGTGAAAAAAATGAATTTTGGCTTGGGGTACAACATTGTGTCCAACAATCGCTATCTGCAATCGCTTGCAGGTTAATGATTAAGTGATTTATTGATAGTGAATTATGTGAGAATGAAAAGAGAGAGGACAAACATTGCAATAGGGGTATATTTAAGACCCCTTTGCAAAGTCTGTCCTCGTAGCTGTTGAGAAAACGCGTGGAAAAAAATTCCCCTCCTCTACTTTTTAAGAATTTTGTGGTGCTTTTAGTTTCTGCTAAGAAAAATCCTCGACCAATATGGGGAGTAAGTAGGTTTTCATAAAAGTAGTTGTTCTTAATAAGCTAAGGGACTATTATTAATAGATTCGTTTATATGATATAGTGAATCTTTAATAGTTCTATTTAACCCACGAGAATTGATAGCAGATTCATGTTCGCTTAAAAAAGCATCTGTAACATTTCTCTGACGATAACCAATAAGACCTATTCCTAATCCCAAGAGAAGACTCAACAATAAGTATGGCCACCCGTATCGAAGAGCTGGCTTATCGGACAGAACATAGTATATAGCAGTGGGCATAAATCCCATGCAGATACCCCCCCCCAAGAGGTAGAATATTTGCATATTGAAACTGCACAAATTTTCCACCTTTTTTTATATCCATCAAAATTGATTCGTCCGTTGAAAATCGAGTTTTAAGAATTTTTTGCATTTCTTTAAGAGCTATTTTTGTTTGATAATAAGTTTGGAGTTGATATTATCGATCGTCACTGTGCCGAAACGCTCCAGAACAGATTGCCCGAGCAAAAGCGGAGCCTGCTGGTTGTGTACGACCGACGCATCGACATTACGAAGAATAGCATCACCAATTTTGATTTCCCGTAGCCGAATCGTTGTGCCCTCGTAAATCTCGCCCGTTGCCACACTGTAATGTTCTTTCCCTTTAATGTCTGCATCTTGCAGATACCCGTTTTTTAGCATGAAATTCGCCTCCACGGAGGAGATGGTAACCGAACTTGCACCTGTATCAAAAATAAACTTTAATGACAACTCGTTGATTGTACACGGTATTTCATAAATGCCGCTGTACATCTTCTTCATTTGGATTTCGGAGACCCTTTCAATCTTATCTTTTGTCTGCTCGTCATCGGCTTCTATTCGAATAGGTTTTGCCTTATATTCTTCAATTAAATGTTTGAATTCAGGCAGTTCTCGGATCGGATCCATATCGTCATCATGCTCGATATGGGCAAAACTGCGATAGCCGAGTTCAAAGGCATGGCGGAGCGCCTCGACCGATTCGCCATGCCGTCCCATACGTGCCAATAGACAAGCCTTGTCGTAGTAATTACCTTTGTTCGTCGGCTCCTGCTCTATAATATGATCTATCCATTCCTCGGCCTCTTTGTCACGTCCGAGAAAATGAAGTGCGTAGTGTCGGCAGCTACTGTCCATGACCACTGTATCCTGACGGATAATCTCTTCGAAATCGGCATGTGCTTTTTCTGTGTCGCCACGCTTCAAATAAAGGCTGCCACGATTCAGGAATATATAGGGATATTCGCTATCAACATCAATTCCTGCATTGTAATCTTTCATGGCCGCATCGTCATCTCCAGACAATTCATAACTCCAACCTCGGGCGTAATAGGAATATGCATTTGTTGGATCGAGCTCCACTGCCGTTGTATAATCTTCAATAGCGTTTTTATAATTGCCACCTTTTCGATAATAGTCGGCCCTGCGATTGATTAAAAAGTATAAATGTTTTTTATTATTTTCTGCTAATTCAATACTCTTGGTCATATCAGCAACGGCTCGTTCCATATTGCCGATTTCATTGTAACAGTCAGCCCGATTATAATAGATCATTGGAGATGCTCCGTACTCTTTTTCTATGTCATTGTAGGCTGTAATAGCACGTACATAGTCATTGCCCAATTCATAGATGGTCGTGCGTAACATTTTCCAACCGTAGTGATCGTTTTCATGGGCAATTTTTGCATTGACCAGTGCCAAAGCATAGCTCAAATGCTTTTTGAGTATCGGATTGATTAGTTCAGAACTTGGATTATCAGATTTGTCAAAATATGCGATTGCATCGTCAATCGCTTTATCTGTCTCATCTGTTTTGTCATAAATCTGCATACGGAAACGATAAATTTCATCGTAATCGGCATTGTATTTCTCACACTTATTTACCAATTCCAATGCCTTGTCATACTCTCCTCGTTCCATCATATTACGAACCAACCCAATCATGGCAACTTGATCCGCTTCATTATGTTTCAACATCAGACGGTAATCCGCATCGGCGGCTTCATAATCTTTTAAATTGAAGTATACCTGTGCCCGCTGATAAAGAATATCAGAAATATTTTCAAGGGCTTCCTTTAAGGCAATCTTGTATGTTGTGCCGTAATCGGCTAAAGCCTTGTCATACTCCTCCAGTTTTTCGTAAATAGAAGCTCGCCACCAATACATCGAATACTTGGGGAACATTCCATTTTTTTGATAAAATTTCAAAGCCTTATTTATCGAAGACAAAGCCATATCGTATCTCTTCTGTTTTCTGTAAACTGTGGCCTTTGTCATATATACATCGGCATTTTGTGGAGTCTCTCCAAGTTGCAAATCGAGGTATTTCATCACCTCTTTTTCGTCTCCGTCATTCTGCAGAAGCTCAATAGCCTTTTTCAGGTTGTAATCCGATGCGAGCTTCTTCTGTCCATAACTGTTGCAGTTTCCCACAAATAGCAATAGAATGATGAGTAAATAATTTTTTATCTTTTTAATCATTTTCTTTTTTGCAAAATAATCTTTTATTTGTATCACGCATTTGTTAAAGTGTTCAATCATTTTTAATAACGGGAACGCAAAAGCTCAAAGCGGAAATCACAATAACTCCCTGTGAAATTTGCAGGGAGTTATTATGGCTTATTGCCTATCCGTTGGTGAATAGGGTAGATAAAAGTAGGGTTAGTAAATAGTGTGTCATTGCCCTATTTGCTAACCATATATGCTGTTCAAAAATAACCATTTCCTTGATGATATCCACAACGAGGGCAATGATATCGAGACATCATTCCCATCTCCATTTTTGCGCCACACTTCGGGCAAATATTACGTCCTGATTGTTCTGAATCACTTCGAATAGATTGCCTTAGAAACATAGCAATCATGAATAAAATAACGATTATAATTATTTCCATATTATTAAACTTATAAAAGCGAATGTCCACCTCGTGCGATGACGTTCTCTGATATTTTAGATATGACACTCAAAAAAGTAAAATATGGGACAGGGTACCCTTTATACTCTAATTCCAAACAGAGTAGAGATTCCATAGATAATTTTTGAGTTATCGCAAACATATTATCAATATCGATTTTTACAGCAGATGATAACCCTTTGAGCTCGGGTAGTGATTGTTCCTCTTCCAGTTGTTGTAATCCAATATCAATTCTTTTGACAATCATTTTTGCTTGTGTCCTCTCTCCAAAATCAGAGAGCCTATCGAAAAATCCCATAAGTCTTTATATTTAACGAAGTCTAATACATCCTGCAATGATTTGTCTGGCCATTGTATCCAACGTATATTCCGAACAAAAGTGATAGACGCTATTCACTCTTTCATTCCAGATATGAAGCATAATTAAAGCCGCCATAGAGGATTTCACATTGTCAAATGTTATATATATTGAAGGTATCAGCGAAGCTTTATATATAAAATCCCCTGCTGTTGGAGGTAATCCTCGTCGAACAGTAGTGCCGCAAATCTCGGTCAGTGCTTTTGAATGGCTAATTTTAGCATATAACCTATTGTAGCTATCAGCACCTTTCAGCGCTATGTATTTTTGTTTGATTGATTCAAAAAGAATTTGCATACGCAATCAAGGCATTTTGGATTTTAGTTACACACAAATTATACGACCCCATCCACATCGGTAAAGGAAAGTAACGGCCATCCAACCATGGAACATGAAGAGTTGCAATTTTTGCATTGGATAATTCATTTGATAAAGCCTGTATATGATCGTGTACAATTATCATTTTTTGGCTTAAATCTTCGATTTCCGTAACATTGAGGTCTGTAACCCCATTGTTATTCACCAAACTATCTTGAGTACGTAATAGTAATCTGTTCATTTGCCCAACAAGGTCTTGTATTTCTTCTTTGACCTCATCTGATCTTGATTGCCAAAAGATGCTCATTTTGCCATATATTGTTGAAATCTCTCAATAGCCGTTTGGATATTCATTGTAGGGAAACCGCATATTGTTGAAATAAATTTCCATAAGGTCATTTCTTTATCGTCAATATGACCGTCAACAACGATAAGTGAACCTAAAAATGCGGATATAAAATCTTTTTCTTCTGTTGCCATTGATGCGATGGTAGATAGTGCTTCAAGGAGAGATATGCACTTAGCATTATCAATTTCTGCATTCCCAATATGAAATTTTTGAAAAACTGCAGCATTCAGGAGATATTCTTTGACATCATCTTTCCCATCTGCACCCTGCATTTCAACAGCAACTCTTACAATTGCACTTTTTTCTTTGTTTGTGAACAACATAATATAAAATAATTGTACACCTTCAGCCTCCAAAGATGTGGTTAGTAATAATAAAAGAAAGCGTAGGGCTGAAAGCCTATTTAAGATTGATTGGTCGTAGGAAACCAGCGTGTATTAAAAAGGCAACAATCCCACGCTATGCCCCAAAACGGGTATAACGAAAAGATAACGGTTGGCCTATTCTCTACACAAAATGAATTTCCTACATTTATAAAGTAAGATTCGAGAATGAAAACAAGAACTAATCAAATGAAAATAAAATGCCGTTGTATCAGTATATTATAACGGATATTGCATTTTCACTTGCTTGCAACCTTTGCAGTTGCTTGGTTCTTTTTCGGTGTGTATTTGTTTCTTGTTTGTTTCTTTATTGGATTATTCTTTCTACCTTTGCGGCAGGAAAAACGAGTAAAAAAGAGAGATTATGCCACGAGTAAAGAAACCCGCGAAAGTCAAAGAGCCGATACGTCTTCGGATGAAAGAATTGGCCGACGGCAGCAAGAGCTTGTATCTCGATATATACCGCAACGGTAAACGGTCGTATGAATATCTGAAGATGTACATCATCCCCGAAACGGACGATAACGCCCGCAAGCGGAATGCAGCGACCATGACGGCGGCCAATACGATCAAGTCTCGTCGCATCATCGAACTGACCAACGGCGAAGCGGGAATCAAGTGTACCGACGACAAGAAAGCGGTGTTACTGCTGGATTGGATGAATACTTACATGGATAACCAGCTAAAGCGCGGGAAAAAGGACGGACACCAAATCAAAGTTGCTATTCAGATAGTGAAAGACTATGCCGGAGAACGGGTAACGATGGAGCAGGTGGACAAAACTTTTTGTCAGGGATATATCGACTATCTTTTGACGGAATACCGCCCGCAAGGTAAACCCATTTCCAAGTTCACGGCACAGAACTACTATCGAGTACTGAACGGAGCGTTGAATGCCGCTGTCCGTGCTGATGTAGTCAAGCTGAACCCTTTTACGAAAATCGGTAATTCAGACAAGATACATCGTCCCGAAAGCAAGCGGGAATATATGACCATCGAGGAACTTCGGGCGTTGATCGCTACTCCGATGAAGAACGAGACAATAAAACAGGCTTATTTGTTCTCCTGCTTCTGCGGACTGCGGATAAGCGATATAATCGGCTTAAAATGGGGAAACGTCTATGTGGACAACGGTCAGTATCGGCTGGAGGTCGTGATGCAGAAGACAAAGGAGCCGATTTACCTGCCGCTTTCGCCCGAGGCGTTGCGGTGGATGCCCGAAAGAGGCGACAAGTTTGCAGAGGATGCGGTATTCGACCTGCCTTCCACGACGTATATCAACATTCTGCTCAAGCCGTGGGCGAAAGCGGCGGGAATCAACAAGAAGTTTTCGTTTCACACTGCAAGGCATACGTTCGCCACGATGATGCTGACCCTTGGCGCTGACCTCTATACGACTTCGAAATTGCTCGGCCATACGGATGTGAAGATGACGCAAGTGTATGCCAAAATCGTCAACCGAAAGAAAGACGAGGCGGTAAATCTTGTGAACGGATTGTTCGACTGATTCGGAATCGAGTTCGGTTCAGAAATCGGTTTACTTTACTATGGGGGCGTATAGGCGAAAAAGAAAATAAACCTTTTTTACGGGCTGAATATATGAAGCCCCAAGGGTAAAATGTGTTGCTTGTACAAGTGGTAGGATGTATCTCTAGGGTAATTCCCATTTAAGAAAGCATCCCTTAGTGTTTCCTGTTCATCTTGAACATCTCAACCATCGGCAGGATATGCAACCTTGCAAGGTGACGGCTATAATAGGGGCATTCGCAACCTTGCAGGGCTTATCCGACTACTTCCCTCAATCTGGAAAACTTTCAAAATCGCGTTGCGAACTCTTTTTTCAGTTCCCTCTTCTTGTCCAAATTTTTGTCGTATGATGAATGATTGCTGTTCTGCATATAAATATCTCGTTTGTTCATTTTGTATCGAATCCGAACAATCGCAATATTGGACAATCATATTGTCTCTGCTTGCAGATCGAGTGGCAGCTCTCCAAACGACGCAAGGCGTTTGGGGTATTAGGCTACCCCGAAAAGATCTCAATGGACAACGGGCAAGCCCGAACTATAACAGCATTGGAAGACATCAGATTCCTACGATGTAGTCCTCTATTGAGAAATTGCCAGTAAAAATGTCTTAAAAACAATATCACGAAAAAGACGAAAGATATAAATACAAAAGTAATTCTCTGAAATTATTGCTTTGCCTTAATTTCGTTATATAACGCCAATCCTTTTGCCGTCAGCAAATATTTCTGTCTCGGATGATTGGGTTTATCGGGATATAGAATCTTGAGAATACCAGTCTCTATAGCAGGGTTTATGTAGTTTTCTATAAAAGTCGGGCGATGTTTCAAACCGACTTTCTCCATTAATCCTTTCAACGATAATTGTTCATTTGACAAGGCGAGCAACAAAGCGAGAACTTGTTCGGTTACTTGTACGGTAGGTTGTTCGGTACTTGTACGGTTGTCATGTTGTGCTTGCTCTGTAACCAGTTCTTTCGGTGCATTTACGACCATATACCGATTCCGCAGCTCGTTATTTTCGCCCAATAACAGATTGCGGAAAAATCGTTCCAAATATTCGGAATTACGTATAATGCCTTTTTGCACGTTTTGGTAGTTAGCGCGTACCAGCGCATTACGGAAATACCACGAGTGTTTGGCGAATAGGTCGTTTGTTACGTCAAAGCCCATCGAACGCAGATAGAGAATCGTAAATACGGCAGTCGTTCGGGTATTTCCCTCGCCGAACGGATGGATTTGCCATAATCCCGATACGAACTTGGCTATGTGACTCACTAATCCATTCCTGTCCACGTTTGAATAGTCGAACTGGCGTTCCTGTTCCAAGTCGTATTCGATCGCTTTGCGAAGATCGGGCGCGGAAACATACAGCACTGTATCACCACGCAGCACCCACTCCTTTTTGGTAATGTTGTAATCGCGGAATTGTCCCGCAAATTTGAAGATGCCGTCGAAAATCCGACGATGAATCGATGCCAGCCCAACAAGCGTAAACGCAAATGTTTTTTCGGTAAGAAGTCGGCGAATGTTGGTCGATGCCGTATCCGCTTCGTGCATCTCCGTATCTTCGGGTGTATGCGCTATTTTCGATTGATAGTAGCTCCGAATAAGTTGTTCGGCCTCGTCGATTGTAATCTCACCCTCGATATCTTTACGCGCGGTTTCGATAAGGTAATCGGAAGGCTTCAAGCCATCGACGGCCTGCAACCCGATTGCGGTTTGCCATGCATAACCTTTCTCCCGTTTTTGCGGTTCGTCTTGGCGGATGTATTCGTCGAAATTAGTCATTAATAAATTATATCTGAAATATAGGTTCGTTTACTGTAAAAAACAATCTGTTTCGCAAATTTTCAGTCCAGTTATTTTCTGCTATTCTCATTTTCTGCATAAGGCATTTTTGTTGCCGCCTTTCCAATCGTCCTCTTTTTTGCAATTGAGTAGGAATAATTACATTAGGTTCAAAGAGATGCTGTATAACAGCTAAATTTGCTCTGTTTACAAGATTATCCCCTATAATCTTCCACCATCGAGCGTCGGTATCCCCGAGAGAGACTCCAAACAATACGATTATGTTCGCACCATTAATTAAGGCTTCACATTGCATATGCCTTGTTTCTTTCATTACCTCATTCGATTGAATTTTGATCATCAAATCTTTAATGTCGTCATTATTCCTGAACTCTTCGTTCTTCATTTGCTCTTCATTATCGACACCAATAATAATAGAACTGCCCAATTGTCCATGAACGTGGATGATATCTCGCAGAAGAATGTTACTTCCAAAGTTTTTAATTGTAGTAGTATTAAGACTTAATATTTTTTCAAGGGTATTCGTGTAATTTAATGTGATGACCGAAATATCCTTCGATGAAGAGAATCTGTTGGCTGTAGTAAAAGCATTACAGCGATTTTTGTCTAATGCACCTAAATATTTACTTACAGTGGTAAAATCCGACTGAAATTTTGCCTTCAGGTTATCCGTTGGTAAAAATTTGTCATTCTCGCTTGTGAGATACTTTTGCAGGAGGTCGTTTAATTCAAAATAGAAATCGTAAAATTCGTCTGCATTATCAGATTCCGCAGTAAAGCCTCCCAAACACTCTTCCATATCGGACCATAACTCCTGCTTTTCGGTTATTCCTTTTTTCATCAGATTAAGTAGAATGCTACCATCTGTTATGTTATCCTGAAGATGCTTGTAAAATTCGGGATAGCCGGTTGCCATCCCTTGAGCTTTATCAAAGCCGTTGCCAAATATGTACAATACATTCATTCGGGCGTAGTTATTATTGGAGGTTATTCAAAAATTCGGGTTTCGAAGTTTGTAAATGCCATAGTACGATTCAATAATGCAGATCGGCGTAATGATTTAATTTCTTCCTTAATCTTATCTGCATGTATTATAATGTTATTCTGCACTTCGACCGGCGGGATCGGGATTCGAATATTCATAAATACTTCCTCATTAATCCGAGGCATTCTTGCACCGCTTGCCATATCAGCAATTTGTCTTTGCACTATATCAGATCCTAATACAAGCTCAAAATATCGACTATTAATATTGTCTTTTATTTTGAATACAAATAACTCGGATGAACAGACAATATTATTCAAATCGGTATTATTATACCAATACTTGTTTAAATATGGGCGTAATTTACCATATATAAAGTATCCCTTAGGGATTGCTACGGTTTGACTTTTAATCTGTTCTCCTTTTACGATGGGCATATCGATCAATTCTCCGGTAGATTTTTCGATATGTTCCATACCGATATAGTGGAACTCTTGAGAAGGCGCTTTATAAGTCTCCATTCTCAATGATTTACCATCGGCGCTTTTCATAAAGGACTCTATGCAATCACTTAATCCGATCAATGGATAGGCGGATTTTAATTTTGCATTATTCTGTAGATAAGCATGATCCCAGCGTTGTAGTGCTGAGAAGGATACAACGGATAATCTTTTCAACGGATTGTTTTTTGTGATTTCAACTCCCAATCTATTGAAAAGCAAATTATTTATATCATGTTGTTTGGCTGCTATTTCTAATTCGGAGTCGATTGCAAGGGATATCTGTTTATCATATGCAGCAACCAATTCCTCCTGTTCTTCCAATGAAGGGACAGGGACTTTAATATTGAGAAATAGAGACTCTTGCAAATAATGGCGATTGGTTGTCCCGTTACTTGCTTGCTCACAAAAACCAATAAAAGCTTGCGTGGTTGTTAGTAGTGTTAGATAATGAGGATTAATAACTCTATAATCTACATCAAAAGTCCAAAAATTACCAGTAATAATTCCTCCATCTAAATCTTCTGGAACAACACCAAAAGCTCCATTACGAGCATCTATTTTGGAAAGAAGGAATTGGCCTTTAAATATCAGAAATTGATTCTTGGTGCCGATTTCAATACCGATTTTCTCGTCTCGGAGCAATATACCACCATTATGAATTTTGATGGTTGCACGTTTATATATTTTGTCATCCTCGATAGTTACGACCTTTTTACTACGATTCAAAAACTCCCCGATCCGGAGCATTGGATACGCCTTGCTAAATGCGATCTTTGAATCGTTCAAGTATTGCACACTCCAATTAATCAATTCACTGAAAGGGACTGTCGATATATATTTCATCGTATTCAGCATATCTTCTCCCATTCTCCATTGTTCAACCTTTTATAGAGACTGTTATTCTCTACTTTATAGTCATAATGGTTTGCAGTGGCAGTCCACAGCCCCAGTTCTTTACGATAAGGCATGTATTCTTGGAGCAACTCTTCAAGTTCATTTTCGCACTCGGCTCCTGTTGTGGTAATACCGGCCTTTTCAACTTGCGCGATAGGAATCTGATAGTCGAAAAGCTGTTTTATAATTGGTTTAGTCTCTTGTTCGATTTTGGCTTCGAGAGCTTTCAATTCCGATTTCTTTATTTTAACCTCTGCACGAGCATTATCCTTGTTTCCGATAAAGGTTGTCAAGCTTTCCAGTTTTTCAGCATATTGTGCAGAAATTCGCTCGTATGCTGTCGCTTTTGCCCGTTCATACTGTTCAGATTCCTTAGTGGTGAACTTCTTGAAAAACACCAAACTGGGTTTCACGGTCGCACCCGATGCCATAAAGACATCCTGAGGAATGGAGGTAATCAATATAATCTTAGCCATTCCCTCGAACAGTTCGCGGACATTTTGCAGGTTGGTATTATTTAAAACGCCTTCAGGCAGTACAATGCCCATACGGCCTCCCGGTTTCAGCAACCGTAAACAACGTTCAATGAAAAGAACCTCTGTCAAACCACTGAGTTTACCAGAGGTATAAAGGCTGAGTACGGATTCTCCTATATGGCTGTTTACCTGCTCCAGAGCCTTTATATATTCCTGACCGTATCGCTCCGTATAGTATTTTATCTTGGCTTCATCGGCAAACTTATCGGCTTCGGTAATCATCAAGGTCTTTTCCACACGAGAACCGAAGGGCGGATTGGTCAGGATAACATCAAAGCGGTTTTCAAAAATGCCGTTTACATTTAGCAATCCGTCATGATGGTGCACGCCGCCATGTCCGTCACCGTGCATGATCATGTTCATCTTGGCGGTACGAGCCATACGAGGATTAGCATCCGTACCGAAGATGCAATCATGAGAAAGTAGCTTCAATCGGCTGTCGGTTGCAGTCGTGTCGAGTTCCTTATTTAAAATAGTAAAATATTTATCGACCTGTTCGTCGATGGCCAAACGTTTTTTCTCCGACAAAGCATTATATTGTTCATCGAACAACTGATTTTTAATTTGTTCTTTAGCATTTTGAATGTCGTTCTCGATTTTTTCTCGCACGTATTCAAATGCCTTGATAAGGAATCCTCCGCTGCCGCAGCAAGGATCACAGACAGCCTCTCCTTCTTCTGGATCGAGCAAAGCTACCATAAAATCCACGATAGAACGGGGTGTGAAGAACTGCCCCAATTCTCCACGGAATGTCTTGCCCAAAAATTTTTCGAAAGCAATACCTTTGATATCATCGGCTGTACGAGAAAGGTTATAAACTTCTAACTCTTTGACAATAGCCTCGAAACTTGCTTCTTTGATTCGAATGGTATCGTTCGGTTCGAATAGGTCATCTTTTGCATAATCCTCTTTCGTCCGCTCAAACAGTTGCTGGTAAAAAGGCAAACTTTGCTTTGACTTGGTTTTGTCGTACGCTTCCCGTAATTTTTTAAACTCTTCTTTCGAAAATATTTGTGTGCCGGTATTATCACGTTCATAACGAATCTTGATAAACAGCACTTTACTTATCTCGTCAAAAGCGGCTTCGGGTGATAATTTATCATTATTGCGAATGATGTTATGGCATGTCGAAAGCAATTTGCTGAACTCGTCTCGCGTAAAAGCTTTGGTTTGACTCAACAACTCCTTGATTTTTTTCGCATTCGTCAAATCCTCGGCTTGGGGAATATCTACAATCTCTTCGAGTCGTTTCGGAAGTTTGCCTTTGATGACTTTAAATATTCGAGTTTCTTTGAGGTTGGTCGTGACAAAAAAATCGGCACTGGCCCATGCCGCATAGTTGTAACCTTGGAAATAATCCTCTTCGCGAATCGTAATATACTCCGCTTTGCATTCTACGACAATTACGGCAGATGCGTCGTCCTTTTTATCTGCTTCAGATCTCCAGATAACAATATCCGCACGTGCCTTGCCCTGGCCTCTGTGGGAATTATTTACTTGAACCTCTTGGGCCATTTGGTTTAGAGCGTAACCGTAATTATCAACGAGTCGGCAAATGTATTCTTGTCGAACTCGCTCTTCGGGAGTTAAAACCAACTCTTTATTTTTAAGAGGTGCAAATATTTTATTGCCTTTTATTTGTAGTTTCATATTTAATCAAATCTTTGGGATTAACTTGGAGAATATCTGCGATTTCAAATAGTATGTCCAAACTCGGCTGACGTCTGTTGCAAACATAGGAATTGACGATACAAAAACTCTTTCCGAGTTTTTCCGCCAACCATGTCTGCTTGATGCCTTTCTCTTCAAGGACTTCTTTTATTCGATTCTTTGGCTTATCCATAGTGCTATATTTCCGATATTCATTTACAAAGATATAAAATTTTATGCACTAAAAAGATAAAAATAGATAAATATCATTATGTTGGCTGCTTAACGAGGAGTGCGGCCGAAAATCTTCCGATATTGTACAAACAATACAACAAATACGCTTGCGTTTAGTGAATATTCTCCCGCGGTAAACGTCGTTCGGGGTATTAGGCTCCCCCGAAAAGATCTCAATGGACAACGGGCAAGCCCGAGTCAAAAAATAGCTTTGGCAAACGTCCAATGCAATAAACAGCCCAAACCGCCGAAAATTGTCCGATAAAAATGTTACAAAACAATGTTACGTAAAGCCGAAAAGGGATTGTCCATAACAAGGAATGGATTAGTTTTAGTCAAATTATTTTGTTAGGAATTGAGAATATAGGCCCATGGCTTGATAATAGATATACGCGGGGTTAGATAGAAAATTCATATTTGTAATAATACTATTAGTAACAATTTTGTTAGTAATAAAATTATTGCCTATCTTTGCGATTAGAGAATAATGACGGAAGATTATGGAGAACAAGCCTTTTATATTCGGAGTTGCAACATCGGGCGATAATTTTACCGATCGGGAGAAAGAAACAGAACGCCTGTTGCTGAATTTCCGGCACGGTGTGAATACGGTGCTGATTTCGCCCCGTCGCTGGGGTAAAACATCATTGGTGCAAAAAGCTTGTCGCCTGGCACAGTCCGACAAATTGAAAATCGTTTATCTCGATATTTTCTCGTGCCGTAGCGACAGGGATTTTTACGATGCCTTTGCATCCGCCGTTCTCAAACAAACATCTTCGAAAGTGGACGAATGGCTGGAGCATATCAAATTGTTTCTTTCCCGTATCAGCCCCAAAATCTCGATGGGACCGGACCCGATGTCTGATTTTTCCATATCGCTCGAAATGAATCACAAGAGCAATGATATTGACGAAATCCTGCAGCTCCCCGAAAAGATAGCACAGAAGAAAGGTTGCAATATCGTTGTTTGTATTGACGAGTTCCAGCAGATTGCCGAGTTCAAGGATTCCAAGACATTCCAAAAACGGCTGCGTTCCGTATGGCAGTTGCAGAAATCAGTCTCTTATTGTTTGTTCGGCAGCAAGAAACATTTGATGAACGAACTATTCGAGAAAAAGAGTCTGCCGTTTTACAAGTTCGGCGATGCCATTTATTTACAAAAAATAGGAACAACGGATTGGATCGACTATATCTGCGGTCGTTTCGAAGCTACGGGTAAACGGATCTCGAAAGAGTTGGCCGAAAAGATTTGTCAAAGGGTGGACAATCACTCTTCGTATGTGCAGCAGTTGGCATGGCTGGTATGGATTCATACGGATAAAATTGCTACGAAGCAGGATTTCGAGGCGGCATATCAGGATATCATCGACCAGAACACTCCGCTGTTCGAGAAGCAGACCGAAAGCCTTACGACTTACCAGATGAATTTCCTGCGGGCCATTTTAGACGGGATTCATAGTGAATTTACCACGCAGGAGGTTTTGCAGAAATACCAGCTCGGCTCGTCGGCCAATGTCAGCATCGTAAAACGGGCGTTGGTTAAAAAGGAGCTCATAGAGATCGAAAAACGACTGGTGGTTATTCCGGATCCCGTGATGGCGATATGGCTGAAACGGGAGTTAGGAATATGAAAATCCAATTAGCCAACTGTGGTTAGGCGAATTACATACATCCCAGACGCCATTTCATACATTCATAACTATCATTTTGACTACTCCGAAAAAACTACTGTATTTTTGTACTAAAAAATGGGCTATGGCAACGGAGAAGATAAAAATACACCGAGAGAATGGTGAAGAGGTAGAGGCACAAAGTCCCGTGATTGTATCGGCAAGTCGAGCGACAGACATCCCGGCATTTTATGCTGATTGGTTTTTGCATCGCCTGAAAATCGGCTACTCCGCGTGGACAAACCCGTTTAACGGTGTCAGAAGTTATGTCGCCTACGATAATACACGTTTGATTGTCTTCTGGTCGAAAAATCCCACCCCCCTACTCAGTAATGGCGGCTGTTTGGACTATCTTGCCGAGAAAAGTATCAACTGCTATATCCAATACACGCTCAACGACTATGTCTCCGAACAGTTGGAACGCGGTGTACACTTGTCAGTGCAGGAGCGCATCGACACTTTCCGTCGATTGGTCGATAAATTAGGATTCGGTAAAGTGATTTGGCGTTTCGACCCGATGATTCTGACCGACACGATTGGGGTGAACGAACTTTTAACAAAAGCCGAAAAAATTGGCAATCAACTTAAAGGTTACACCGAGAAGATGGTATTCAGTTATGCAGACATTCGCACTTATCGTAAAGTGCAAACGAATCTGACGAAGAGTGGTATTTATTTCCACGAATTCGAGGAGTCAAATATGCTTGCTGTTGCTCGGGGATTGTCTGAATTGAATCGCAACTGGGGTTATACATTGGCTACCTGCGGCGAAAAAATAGACTTAGAGCCGTTTGGCATAGTTCATAACAAATGTATTGACGATGATTTGATGATTAAATACTTCTCTGCAGACAAGAAGTTGATGGATTTTATTGGTGTAGAAATTATAAAGGGAGATCTGTTCAATCCGGAAGATAAAATCATCAAAAAACGCAATAACAAGGATAAAGGCCAGCGGGCATTTTGTGGTTGCATTATCAGCAAGGACATCGGTGAGTACAACACCTGCCCGCACTTGTGCGAATACTGTTACGCTAATGCGAGCAAAGAAATTGCCGTACGCAATTGGCAGCAACATAATCTCAATCCCAAAGCAGAAACCATTTTAGGCAAATAGGCAATATGAGTGCATATAACGACCAAATTAAGATATTGCAAAAAATGGGCGTGCAAGAGGTTGTAAAGATATGTAAATCTCTTCTTCCGACAGAGTACCGACATCGCCCATATCGTCATCCTGAGTTGAATAATGGCATAAGCCTGTTACAATCAGAAGACGGTATGAATGCCTATATGGCGGCCTATGGAGAGATGCATATTGCAAAGTGTAGAGCAGCTTTGCAGAATTTTCCTTTTGACAAATTAAAAGGCTCCATTGAGATTATCGATTGGGGATGTGGACAAGGTGTTGGTTCTCTTTGTGTGTTGGATACTCTTTCCCAACGTGATAAGTTACAATGGATAAAGCGCGTTACTTTGATTGAGCCTTCGCCCGCGACACTTGGAAGAGCGGTCATAAATGTAACGCAAGCAACAGGTGGAAGTGTTGCTGTTTTACCATTGAATTACTATTTACCCGGCAATGCCGATAATGTTTTACAAGGAGTAGATTACGTTGCACAACATGTAATTCATGTATTTTCAAATATTCTGGATATCAATGGTATTGATTTGGCGCAATTAGCTTGTATGATTCCTCGTGCGGGACATCAGCACTATATTTTGTGTTCAGGGCCACTTAACGTGAATGCTTACCGTACGGATGTGTTCTGCAATATATTTGGCGAGCAATCTTATTTCTCTGATTTGAAGAATCCTGCTTATGGTCGTACATCTGATACATTCTATCAGTACACCTGCAAGACAAAGTGTTTTATTTATGATGGTTCGCCATTGAATTTAACCGTTGCGGCAGGAGCTGCATTGCCAAATAATCTTCCGGTTTATTCTGAATATGACCCTCGATTGGCTGTACAAAATGGTGTTATATCAGAAAGTTTGCAAAAGCTCTATCTAATTTTATTGAATAGAGCGAACTTAATGGATGATGATTTTATTATTCTTCAGCCGGATATCAACGGAGACAAGCCTAACGTAATCGTGATTCGCCCCCATAAAGGCATTCTTATCATCAATCTGTTCGAGGCAGATCTAAATGAGTGTCAATTTACACAAGACTCAAATGGAAGTATAAACATCAAGCAGATTTCCATCGCTGGAGATAATTGCGTGAACTCGCCATTATCAACAATACAAGTTTATCAGGAGAATCTTGTACGCTTGCATTTGGAGAATATGATTGGAAAAATCATTGAAGATGCGCGCAACTTATCTATGGTAAAAAAGATGATTCTTTTCACAAAGAATACGAAGCATGAAGTAGATGATTTTTTCAAAGGCATTGATAAGAGATATACATACTGCTGTGGTATGGAGCTTTTTACGGATGTAAGCATACAGTCAAACTTGATGGATTACTTGCGATTGAATTATGACAATCCTCGATTTGACAGCAAAATCCTTAAAAGCTTCCTACATATCATAAATCCTCAATGGCATTCATACAAAGAGGGAAAGATTGTCAATCTAACCACTCCGCAACGCAAGCTCGCAACCAGTGAAGCAGGAAAGAGACAAAAGATTAGTGGTGTAGCCGGTTCCGGCAAAACGCAAGTGTTAGCAACGAGAGCTGTCAATGCGCAAATCCGCAGTGGAAAGAAAGTATTGATTCTTACGTTCAATAAAACATTAGCAAACTTTATGCGTTACCGACTGGGGGAAATCCGCGCTGATTTTCCTTGGGATAAGATAGTGATAGATTATTATCATAGCTTTTTCCGAGCACAAGCAAATAGTTTGGGGCAACATGTGGATTTCTCTTCATATGATGAAGAAGAGTTCTTTGAGCTGGTTCAAGACAAGACTGAACGTTTTTCTGCGATCTTCATTGACGAGGTACAAGACTATTTAACGAGTTGGCTAAAAATGTTGGCTAAATATTTTCTTGAGGATAACGGTGAGTTTGTTGTGTTTGGAGACCCCAAACAAAATATATTCAAACGTCCATTAGATACAAATGGTGATATTCGTCTTGAATTTATTGGCGGATCTTGGAATCATGAACTGAAAGAAAGACAACGATTTGCAAATCCGCAATTGGCAAATCTTGCAACAGCTTTTCAAACTGCATTTTACGGCTCCGATATGCCAATAGATATATTTGAAGATGCTGCTCAAGTTTCAATGTTTAACAGAATACAATATAAAAACATCGGACGCACGGAAAGCATAGAAATGATTGGTAATGCAGTTCGTCAGATTATGGATGATAACCATCTGCATCCGGAAGATACGGTCATTCTTTCACAGGCAGGAAATCTTTTGCGAGATGTTGAGCATCATTATCAAGAATGGTCGGGGCATCCTACCACTTCAACATTTATAAACTATGAACAATTCCAAAAACTATTGCAGAAACACGGATTAAACAACCAACAGAATCCTACTGTCAACTATAAGTTCAAGAACGACAAAGATGCCATTGAGCATAATAAGAAATTGCATTTTACAACTGCCACCGACCATTTGAAGATGGCAACAATCCACAGTTTCAAAGGCTGGGAATCTCCAAATGTCATTTTTATACTTGAACCGGAATCTGATAATCATGACAAATATAGTATTAGCGCAAAAGAGAATGCTCCGGAACTGATTTATACAGCTATAACACGAGCAAAGGAGAATTTGTTCATTATAAACCTCGGCAACAATACATATCATGATTTCTTCAATTCAAATATTGGATAACATGGAGTTTACAGATAACGAAAAATATGCGATCATCGCAATCCTTACATCGATAATGGAGGCGGATAGAATTGTTCACTCCAAAGAAATAGAGTTCATGGACGAAATGATGGAAAAATTGAATATCCGCGTTAATGATTTAGATCACATGGAGATAAATGATTTGAATCTATTTAAAACAAACATACTTACCATGTCATTAAACAAACAACAAATTGTAAAAGATTGGTTTCAAACAATGGCAAAGATAGATGGCAATATAGATTCCCGCGAAACGGATGTTATAAACCAAATTTTCATGAACTAATTTTAGACAAACTAAATATTAAGGTGTTTTATCATATAAAAGCAGCTGTTATTCCTTTATGCCAGAATGATACAACAAGTTAAATATTTGATAGTGACCACATCGAATGATTTGGTTCGTATTGCACCGAATTGCATCGTCTATGTCGCATCCGATGGCAATTACTCCACATTGGTGCAGACCGATGGTGAGATGCGGATGCTATCGTATCAGCTCGGGCAAATCGAAAAAATGATTGCCACGCAACTCGGAGCGGAGGGAAATATGTTTATCCGCATCGGCAAAAGTCTGATTATAAACCGTTCCTACATCTACTACATTAATGTGCCGAAGCAAAAGCTGATCCTTTCGGACATCGCCACGTTCAATCATACCGTCGTGGCGTCGAAAGAGGCATTGAAACAGTTGAAGGAACTTTTGGAGAAGGAGGCCAAATAACATGAAGGAGGAGAAAGAGATAAGGGATGATGAAATTCGTGTCATCGGAGACTCGGACAAACAGCAACCAAAATCAAACAAATGGTTGCTGGCAGTTATTATTGGAATAGTGGCGATAGTAGGAGTTGCAGTATGGCGGGTTGTGCATTCGGAATGTAAATCAATAGAATCAGAGCAGATTGAACCTACCTATTTCGAGCCGCAGGATTCGTTGCAATCGGCAGACCATAACCAAACGACGCGTTTCGGTCGCGAGGTCGATGCAACAACACCGGGTTTCTGTGAAATACGCGACACTATTATAAACGATATTCCGCTACGACTTTTTATTCCGCACAATGCCGGGATGTCGCTGCATGTCGGGCGGCTAAACCAACAGGATTCGACGATAATTTATACAGCTCAGGCCGCGGACATACGACGCGATAATGGCAAGATTGTAGGTGCTTTTGTGTTAAATGGCGAACCGTTAGCTTGGGGGCTTTCTAAGAAGGGATTCTGCGCATCTATTGACGGCAAGGTTACGGTTGGAGTTGCAGACAATTCGCCGCTGTTTGAGGAGGCAACCGAACGAGGTGGCTACTTTTTTCGGCAATATCCACTGGTAAAAGACGGCGTACTGATCGAGAATGAGCCCAAAAATAAATCGGTGCGTCGTGCGATATGCGATAGGCAGGACGAGATATTCATGGTCGAAAGCCTCTCGAAAGAGTCGTTCCACGACTTTGCGCAGGCTTTGGTCGATTTGGGTGCAGAACAGGCTGTCTATCTTGTCGGATCGAGTGCCTATGGCTGGGCTGTGGATGAACAGAGTGAACGCCACGAGTTCGGCGAGGACAACTATTATATTGGACGACACCGTATGCCGGCGAATACAAATTATATAGTTTGGAGAAGAAAATAGTCTTCTAAAATAGTCAAGACAAAGGTATTTCATACACCCCACATTTGATTTCGTACAGTTGTCGCCGAAAGGCGCAACTGTACGCTTTATTTTTATGAGATTTGTATTGGACATACGATAACCAATACAAACAAATGATTTCATTTTTCCGAAAATCTGCTTTCGCGGTACTGCTCACAGGCAGTTTGGTGGCGTGCGGAACGTGGCAGCCGCAGCCCCAAAAGGTCGAAACCCATGCCATCTGCAATGCAATTTATTACTGGCGCACTACTTTTGAACTTACGGCTGTTGATGAGAGTTTCCTGCAACGCCATAACATAAAACGCATCTATTTGCGTATGTTCGATGTCGCGGCAGAGTTCAATCCCGATACGGATTCCTATGAAGCTGTACCGATTGCCACGACTCGCTTCCTGCCGGATGAATTTACGATGCAAGTTCTCAAAGACATTGAAATCGTTCCAACAGTTTATATTACGCTTGACGCACTGCGGGCAATGCAGGGTGATGAGGCGAAGTATGCTGAACTGATTGTCGAGCGGCTGCGTGCGATGGCATCGTACAATGACTGCGGCAAGATTCGTGAGATGCAGTTCGATTGCGACTGGACTGCCTCGACTCGTGCATCCTACGCCAAAGTTTGCCGTATAGCTTGTAAGTCGCTGCATACCGATAGCATTGCACTGAGTACAACCATCCGTCTGCATCAATTGGCAGAGGATGCGCCGCCGGTGGATTGCGGCGTGCTGATGCTCTACAATACCGGCGCGCTGAAAAATCCCGATACACGCAATTCGATTCTCGATATCGACGATGTGCGGCCATATCTTCACAAACGAAAGTGCGATATTCCGCTCGATTATGCCTATCCGACATTCGGTTGGGGCGTGAAGTTTCATGACGGTAAATTCCAGCGCATAGTCACTCACCCCGAAACAGAACTACTCGGCGAAGGCGACACTATCCGCATTGAACGGCCGACAGCCGACGATGTGCTGGCGGTCAAAACTTTGGTCGAAAAAGAATTGGGTATACCGTCGCGCTGTAATATCCTCTATCATTTGGACAAGGAACAACTTAAATACTATACCGACAATGAAATCGCTGAAATATACGCTCGCCGTTAGTTTGTTGGCCGCTCTGTGGCCTGCCATACCCGTGCTCGGCTGCTGGGGGCCATGGTATCTGCCGAAAGGGTATTATATGTATCGTGTTGTGGATAACACAGAGAACGAGAGTGCTGTATTCTCGCAGTTTAATCTGAATGCAGTAAGTAACTGCCGTGAATGGCAGCGGTATTCATCATCGGATATTCCTCTGACGGATATCTATCAGGTTGTATATAAAATGTCGCTCGAAGAGTTCGAAGCGTTTCACAACGAGTCGTGGGGCTATGGGGGAAATAATGCTTTTCTAAAATGGTTGTCTCACGGAAGATGGGATGAAATGAACTTTCTGCTCTTTGCTAAGATAACCGAAGATGTTCGTGGCCGGCAAAATTCGCGCTGGTATTACCCATCGATGAGAACAGGGGCGAAAATGTCGCTCGAAGAGATAGTCGATCAGGCTTTGAATTATCGCGGACCGCTGCGAGACCGCTATCTGTTGCAGGCGGTGCGGGCTATGTTTTCGCTGCGCCGTTATACCGACTGTATTGCATTATGGAACAAGGAGGCGAGCCTACTGCCCAAAGAGTGTGTAGTACGACAACTGATTCTGCCCTATATAGCCGGTGCAGAGTATCGAATGAAAAATTATGACAAGGCAGTTTCCTACTTTTACGAGGCGGGGGATTTCGTCTCAATGATTGCCTGCTCTGACGTAAATCCACCAGCCTCGACAGTCGAAGCTATCGAACGAATTTATCAACAAGAGCCGAATTGCAGCCACTTTCCCGAAATGTTGCAGAGATTGGTTCATACGGCAGAACCGGACGGCGAATTTTATTGGGAGGAATTGGATAAAGATTTGGTTAAAGATGAACACCGCCAGTTGATACGGCTGGCTGTTCGCATTGCGCAGGAGGGCAAGGCTCACAATACTGCAATGTGGTACTACACTGCTGCATTTATCGAAGATCTTGACGGACACCCCGTCGAAGCCTCGAAGTTACTGGCAAAAGCCGAGCAGTCGCATGGTACGGAGTTTATCAAAGAATCGGTGAAAGTTATGCGCATCTATCTTGATGCTAAGCTCATGCCATATAATCAAGGCTATGAGAATCTATTGTTTAAACAGTTGCAATGGCTCGATCAAAAAATAGCAGATAATATTACTCCTAAGGTGCGTGAACGAACCTCCGAATATTATGATTTGGCGTGCAATATCAGTTACTATTATTGGAATGATATGATGCGCCGCATTATCCTGGCGGAAGTCTGTCCACGAATGATTGTTTCAGGCAAAACGATTCGTGCATTACAGTTGGCAAATATGGCTGATAATCGTTTGCTGGGATTGGTGGATTGTAAGACCTATCATAAAGAAACGCATGTAAAAGGTCGTGTCGAATGGGTTGAAACGACAAGTTCCATGAGCGAATTTCGTCGTGATAAAAATATGTGGTCGCCCGACTACTCCAACTATTTTTTCGAAATGATAGATAGTGTTGGAATCGATAAGGTGATAGCGTATCGCAACCGTATAGAACGACCCGTCGATACTTTCGACCGATTTCTGAACGGACGTGGCTATGTCGATATGGAGTATATCAACGATATTGTCGGCACGCAGTGCCTGCGCACTATGCGTTACGGCGATGCCGTTACCTATTTGGGACATATTGGTCGTTCGTTTGAAGGTCATCTAAATACTGAAATTTATTGGGATCCTTTCTCATACGAGCGGCGAGATATAAAGGATAAGTCCGATTTCAAGTATCGCTTTGCCCGTGAAATGTGTATGTTGGAACAGGAGATGAATAAGACAACCGATCCCGATCGCAAAGCCGAAGCGATGATACGTTATGCAACGGGTATGCGCAATTCGTTTGATCGGTGTTGGCCGCTGACCCAGTACTATCACGGCATATCCTACTGGGGACAGGTGCAGAAGAAACGTGATTGGGAGAATGAACCGGAGGCAATTCGTGCTATGGAACGTTCAATGGAGTTATTTAAGACTGCCTGCGCGCTTTTCACAGATCGGGAACTCGCAGCCAAAGCACTATACGAACTCAACCAATACCGCACTGTTGCAGAGAAATATCCTGAAACGGAGATAGGACAATATGTCTGTGGCCACTGCGACAATCTGTATGATTATTAGGTACAGAGACAGATGATATGCTCATAAATAATCGAGGTTGAAAATGCAATACAAATAGCATATCAGATTGGATAGTTCCATGGAATTATGGAATTATCGCCAACAAGGTTGCAGCGAAAAGAGAAAATACGCAATAACGTGGTCTTCTCTTTTGGCTGCATGTTTTCAGAATGTAGGGGCGGAAATTCGGTTTAGTTTGGTCGGTTAGCCATATATAAGCTAAACCGAAGTAAATTATATTTAGATAGCACATTGGTTTCTCGGTATGCCTATGCTGGAAAGAGCAATCTTAACAAAAGACAAAATGATGCGGAGAATCCAAGATGAAATAGTGCTTTGTCTCCTTTCTCTTTTGGCTGCAATAATAAGCGATGCGATTTTACCAGCGTAGCCATGAAATAAGCGTATGCGAGTTCAGTATCGTTGTAAAACAGTCTGCGCATGCCAGCAAATGAAAAGACTGCAACCAACTGCAAAGTAAAAAACAAATAATCGCTTAAATACTTGATTTTGTTTCTGTATTGTTACTTATTAGAACGATACTCGGATTTATATTGCTGAATATAAATAGATTGATATATTACTATCTAAGACTTCCTACGTTCATCAATCGAGAATAAACTTACGCTTCCGTAAATTCAATATGTCGTCTACAAAAGTAGAAACATATTCCGAAAACGCAAAGAGCCAAGCTCTCTTTTTTATGGATTGTTGCCAGATAGGTTGCTGCAAAGTTCAAAAAAACAAAATTCTTCTGCAATAGGCGGCTGACTGGATACGAAAATTCGTTTGTTGTAGATTGGGGCAAAAGATTTCGAGACAATGCAGTCGTAAGCCCTTTGTATGGACTTTGTAAACGCTTCAAAGCCAAGATTATCGACTTTGCACCAGCAGAAAAACGGAAATTAGGGAGTGCAAAATCTTCTCGAAATTGCAAAGTCCCTAATCTCTGTGTATTACAATTTGGCTATGTCGATGTGCAGACCGCGTTTCACGCTCCTGCAATCTCTTGTATCACGTTATCCATGTAGATTGCCTGTCCGCTCGTGGTACGTCCCCACCAGCAGCAGCTAAGTGCGTCGATTATGACCTCGCCCTGCTCTTTGAGTTCTTGTGCCAAGTAAGGCGATACCAACCACCACTCGAAAATCTCGTCGTCCGTGTCGACGAACGGATACATGTATTCCTCGTCGATTTTGCCAGCACGGATAAGTTCCTCGACCACCTCGTTCTGTCCGTAAAACACATGCAAATCCACAATGCGTTTTGCCCTCGATTGTTTGTCCATAATTTTCATTTTTATATTCGACAAGGGGTGGGGGCTTTGATTGGTGTATTTGCGTGTGGGTGTGATAAAAATAAAAAAGCTCCAACCAGTATTTAGCTAATTGGAGTTTAGATAATTAAAAATATATTTATTTATCCCTTTTTTCTATCGCTTTTTTTGCTGATTCGGGTAACATATTGAACAAACTCTCTATTTGATTTTTCTCGGTAATCATATTAGCGGTAATGATATTCAACAATTCAAATAATGTTTTCGCCGTATTAATGTCATCGACATCTAATGCAATTTGAGCAGGATGTACAGCTTTATTACCGATTACACGTACTAAATCCAATGCTTGTTGGATTTTTTGAGGTAGTCCCTCTTTAACTAACTTTGCAATATTTTTGTCAATCGTATCTTCTCCAACTAATTCGTTGCATAATTTTTCTATTGCCAATCTCAACAATGCACAAGCAGCGCGTGGGGATTTAGAGCATATCTCTCCTGCCTCCTTATACAACGATAATACGCAAGATGGCATATCGGGATTAGGTTCAACTATGGGAAATTGAGGATAAACCATTTTATCGCCCATCCATATCGTTTTTTGTTCACAAGCATTACACGTGGAAATGTATACTATATCTTTATCGTCTCTGCCATGTATATAATCCATGGGACGGATAGGTCCATCATCATCTGTCCACTTATGTTGAGATAGCGTTTGACAATGGGGGCAAGTAAATTTTGTAGATTCTACTGTTGGGGCTATGTATTTCATATCCTATTTTTCTTCAAAAATAGCAAAAAGAATCGTATTTGTTTTACTTTGCAATCATCCGATCTCTAATAATTGTCATACAGGCCGTCGTCTTGCCGTTGATTTTGGGTGTTGTCTGCTTTGTTTCGTATCACTTGGCAAGGTCGCTGGCCTTTGCCGTGCGTTGAACACCCAAATCGTCGTAAATACGCTGCAACATATCCTTAATCTTGCTTCTTGCAATGGGCGTCTGCTTCTGAAAAGTTGTGTTTATCATTTTTACGATTTTATACTCGGTGGGGGCTGGCTGGCGTTTCGTCAACGCTCGACGAATGTTGCCTACGTGGTATTTCAATGCCTGCACTTTGTCCGTCCCCAATTCGTCGTAAGCCTGTTTTACCAACGGATATTTAAATGCTATTTGAGCGCATAAATCCTCGTGGCTCACTAACGAGAAAAATGGCTTGGTGATTTTCAGACGATGATATTCATCGAACAGTTCCTTGAATGTAACTCGTGCGTTGGCCTTATTTTCTATCTTCTCGATGATGTCGCTGAACGTGTGCTTTGTAATAATGTACCCGTTTCTTTTAAGCTCATCTGCAAGATTCACATAGGTTCTATAAATATGCCTACATATCTTGAAATTGACTATATCCATGTTGGCGAGGTTCTTATCTACCACCAATCGATTGCCCTCGATACGTACATATTGTTCGTTGATATATTTGATTTTCGACAGCGTTTTTTCTCGGACCGTATCGCTTCAATGAATTTATTTCGTTAGCATAGTTTATCGCGTCTGCAAGCACTTGCTTTGTCGATGCCACAAATTCATCCAATGTTACCTCTCGGCTGTACTTGGTCGTGGAGTAGACATGGATAATCTCGCCTTTGTATTTGGAATCCCGTAATCGTCCGCAAATCTGTGTGAACAGCGTGGAAATA